>OKOG01000002.1_pt1 | contig 469535 bp, 369 predicted proteins | sample 1610191 | NCBI WGS metagenome assembly OKOG01 (sample SAMN04436628, study PRJEB24849) | human gut metagenome | biome: human gut; feature: NICU; material: stool | host: Homo sapiens | place: USA: Saint Louis, MO | collected 2012-04-22
GATTACTGGGCACGCTCCGTCTCCGATGTGCAGATCCCGCTGAGCTTCTCAGGCGACAAGGTTGGCATCGACTACGGCTCGATCTCCACCTGGGCCACCCAGCGCTACACCCGTGACATTGCCGAGGACTCAGAGCTCGCCGACAATCCGCAACTGCGGGCTGCCCACGAGAAGACCATCACGTACGTGAACTCGGTCGTCGCAACATCGACCGAGGAGATGTCGGCGAAGAAGTCCATGGTCGAGGACACCCCCATCCTGGACTTCATCGGATCCGTGGAGGCCGACACCGTCTCCAACGCCCTCAAGAAGACCAAGTACGCCGACACCCCGGTGATTGCCCAGGTGTCGCCATTCTCGCGTACCGCCCTGTTCCCCAAGGGTGAGGTGAAGATCAAGGACATCGCCGGACTGTACGTCTTCGACAACACCCTCGCCGCCGTGGAGATCACCGGTGCCCAGCTGCGCGACTACCTGGAGTACTCAGCCCGCTACTTCGTGCAGACCAAACCCGGGGAGAAGATCAACCCGGCCCCGGCCTCCGAGGGCGGTCACACCCAGGCCACCATCGACGGCAAGACCATCTGGGACTACAACTACGACGCCGTCACCGGTGTGAAGTACTCCATCGACATCTCCAAGCCAGTAGGCCAGCGCGTGCTGGGGCTGAGCTGGCAGGGCAAGCCGGTCAACGACAACCAGAAGTTCATCATGGCCATCAACAACTACCGGATGAATGGTGGCGGTGGTTACCCACACGTCAGTGAGGCTCCCGTGGCCTGGGACGGGCTCGTCGAGATTCGTCAGGAACTCATCGACCATGCCAGCCGAGACGGCAAGATCGACCCCACCACATTCTTCGACCGCAACTGGTTCCTCACCACCACCGGTGAGACCTGGCAGATGGCTGATGACCAGAGCGGTGTTGATCATGGTGGCAGGGGAACTGGTGACGCCTCGGCGACTCCCGCTGCGTCAGGGCAGCAGGACACCAACGGCACACACCAGATTTCCAGCACCGATTCCCGCTCCACTGGCCTCGCACTGCCGAGGACGGGGGTCTGATCCCTCGGCGGCCAGGAACTGGCATCACGATCGCTGCTGCATTACTGTACCTAGGTAATCAGGTCGGCCCCGACCTCTCCCTGAGGTCGGGGCCATCGCACAGTTCAAGGCGTGTCGGACGCTAGGCGAGGTGGTCGTGACTCAGCACACTTCCCGCGCGTCTGGTAAGTCGGCCGTGGGCGAGAAGGCCCGCAACGGCTCCGTGAGCAGGCAACCACCACACTGGGCGGTGAGAGTTCGCCAGCATGCCCACCGCATCCTGCCGCACAGCTCCCCCATGGGGCTCCTGTTCGCCCTCTTTGGTCTGTGGACCGCCCTGACACCCAGCTTGGTGCCGCGCACCTGGTGGATGCTCGCGGTGAGCGTCTCCTTGTCCACGCTGCTGTTCTACGGCATCGGATCACTCATCGGCACCATGGCTCGCTGGTTCGCAGATGCCATCGTGCTCAGGATCTCGGCATCGCCCCGGGCAGTCCGCCACCTCACATGGGCCGGTGCGGGTCTCATCATCCTCATCAGCGTCTGGATGTGGCTGTGGAGCGTCAAGCAGCAGACCAGGGTTGCCAACACCGTGGGTCTGCGTCGCGATGTGTGGTTCGTCCAGACGGTCGGGGTCCCCGCCGGAATTCTGCTGTTCACCGCCCTGCTGCTGCTCATCAGGCTCATCGTCCGTGGTGTGCGCAAGCTGTACTACGGCGTCCACAAGATCGTGACCCAGCCAGTCGTCGCCACCATCGTCGTCGTTCTGGTCGTCAGTCTGCTGCTGTGGGCGTCCAACAGTGTCGTGGTGCGAGTGGCGGCCAACGCCGTGGCACATCAGACTGCCGAACTCAACAAGACGACCGCTCCCGGACGCACCCAGCCGAGCTCTCCGCTACGTTCCGGCAGCCCGGACTCCATGGAATCGTGGGACACCTTGGGACGCCAGGGCCAGGACGTCATCACCAACGGTCCCTCGGCCGTCGACATCAACGCTGTCACCGGCAAACCAGCCCTGACCCCCATCAGGGTCTACGCCGGCTTCTCCTCGAAACGCACGTTCGAGCAGGAGGCCAACGGGGTACTCGCCGAACTGCTGCGCACCAAGGCCTTCGACCGCAAGGTACTCGTCGTCCAGTTCGGGACCGGCTCGGGGTGGCTCGAGGAATGGTCGGTGGCCGCAGTGGAATACCTCACCAATGGCGACTGCGCCACGGCATCCATGCAGTACAGCTACCTGGGTTCGGTGGGGGCCTTCCTGTTGGACCGTGACTCCCCCAAGGAAGGCTCACGAGTTCTCTTTGACGTCATCCACGACTACTGGAGCAGCCTGGATCCCCATCACCGTCCCAAGCTCTACGTGTCCGGGGTGTCGTTGGGAGCTTACGGAGGCCAGTCCGCCTTCGCCTCGGCGCAGGACATGGCCAGGAAGGTCGATGGTGCGGTGTGGGCCGGCACCCCCGGATTCACTCCCCTGTGGAACAGTCTCACCCAATCGCGTCGGGCAGGTAGTCCAGAGATCGCCCCAGTCATCGACAATGGTGAGACATTCCGCTTCGCCACCACTCCCGATGAGCTGCATCACGATCACTGGGGAGTCGACTTCCCCCGGTGGGAGGGGTCGCGCGTTGCCTTCCTGCAGCACGCCTCGGATCCCATCGTGTGGTGGCAGCCCCAGCTCATCACCCGGGAACCCGACTGGATCCGCGAGAAGGCCGGGGAGGACGTCAACCCCTACCTCTCGTGGACTCCGTGGTCCACTTTTTGGCAGGTGACCGCCGACATGGCGGCTTCGGTCTCCACTCCTGGTGGCCATGGCCACAACTACCATGATGAATTCGTTCCGGTGTGGCGCGACGTGCTGGGCATCACCGGCAATCCGCCGATAGACAGGATTGCTGCCGCCATTCCCCACACCATGCGCGAACGCTGACGGCGCTCTCAATCGCCGGTAGTAGTACCACCCCAGTAGCGCGCACCCCCAGGTAGCGGCACCGCCCATCGCCAGGCTGGATTCCTTCCTGCCCACGCTCCCCCACCGATCCGATCCCGACCGCCATCACACAGCAGCAGCCCGTTGAGGAATCGTGGCCTTGGCAGCAGGCCGTCCGTGATTCGCAGCAGGCCTTCCGTGCTGGGGCCCGGATGGGAGGATGAGGCTCCATCACCAGGCGACCTGTGCCAGACAGCGGTGACACGGACACAGCCCCACCACCGAGCGACCTGTGCCAGACAGCGGTGACACGGGGGAAGGATTCCTCATCGCACCGAGATCACCTTCCGCGAAGGCTCCGTTCATGTCCGGGCATGGGCTCTGTCCGTGTCCGGACATGGCAAGGGCGCGGTGCCCCACACTAGGTGAGATCACCGCGCCCTTGGTTCAGATCAGTGAATCAGCTCACTTGATGATCTTGGTCACGCGACCGGCGCCGACGGTACGGCCACCCTCACGGATGGCGAACTTCAGCTGCTCCTCCATGGCCACCGGGTGAATCAGGTGGACGGACATGGTGGTGTTATCGCCAGGCATGACCATCTCGGTGCCCTCCGGCAGCTCGATGTTGCCGGTGACGTCGGTGGTGCGGAAGTAGAACTGCGGGCTGTAGTTGGAGAAGAACGGCTTGTGACGGCCACCCTCATCCTTCTTCAGAACGTAGACCTGGCCCTCGAAGTCGGTGTGCGGAGTGGTCGAACCGGGCTTGCAGAGCACCATGCCACGGACGACGTCCTCCTTCTTGGTACCACGCAGCAGCACGCCGATGTTGTCGCCAGCCTGGCCCTCGTCGAGGATCTTGCGGAACATCTCGACACCAGTGACGGTGGTCTTCTGGGTGGCGTCGTGGATACCGACGATCTCGACCTCGTCAGAGGTGTGGACGATACCGCGCTCGACACGGCCGGTCACCACGGTGCCACGGCCGGTGATGGTGAAGACGTCCTCAACAGGCATGAGGAACGGCTTGTCGAGGTCACGATCCGGCTGCGGGACGTACTCGTCAACGGCATCCATGAGGTCGAGAATGGACTGGGTCCACTTCTCGTCACCCTGCAGGGCCTGGTAGGCGGAGATGCGGACGACCGGGCAGTTGTCGCCGTCGAAGTCCTGGGCGGAGAGGAGCTCACGCACCTCCATCTCGACGAGCTCGATGAGCTCCTCGTCGTCAACCATGTCGCACTTGTTGAGGGCGACGACGATGGCCGGCACGCCAACCTGACGGGCGAGCAGCACGTGCTCGTGGGTCTGGGGCATCGGGCCATCGGTGGCAGCAACCACGAGAATGGCGCCATCCATCTGGGCAGCACCGGTGATCATGTTCTTCACGTAGTCAGCGTGACCGGGGCAGTCGACGTGAGCGTAGTGGCGCTTCTCGGTCTGGTACTCGATGTGAGCGATCGAGATGGTGATACCGCGCTGGCGCTCCTCAGGGGCCTTGTCGATCATGTCGAAAGGCGATGCCTCATTGAGTTCCGGGTACTTTTCGTGCAGCACCTTGGAGATCGCCGCGGTGAGGGTCGTCTTGCCGTGGTCGATGTGTCCGATGGTACCGATGTTGCAGTGCGGCTTGGTCCGCTCGAACTTGGCCTTTGCCACTGGGGCTCCTTCTGGGATGTCGCCCGCTGTGCGCGGGGCGCGTCTGTGTGTGAATCCGTGGGCGGATCCCACGGACTTGTAGGACGGGCCCCCGACCAGAGGTCAGGGAACTCTGTCCAATTGTTGTGCGTCAGACGCCTGTAGTCAAACGCTGGCCTCACAACGTTATCAAATGATGACTGGAATAACAGCGTCACGCACGGTGAAACCGCTCGTCGGTCGACACCGATCACTGGTGCACTGCTCGGTGCCCTGCCGATGACAACAGGACGGCACCCACCCGGATCGGGAAGATGCCGTCCTGTCCACTGTCCAGTGGTCTCAACCGCAGCAGATCACTTGCCACCGTTGGTCTTGGCAATGATCTCCTCGGCGACGTTGGTCGGGCACTCACCGTAGGAGTCGAACTCCATGGAGTACGAGGCCTGTCCAGAGGTCTTGGAACGCAGGTCGCCCACGTAGCCGAACATCTCCGAGAGCGGAACGAGGGCACGCACGACCTTGTTGCCGTGAGCCTCGACCATCTCCTGCACCTGACCGCGACGCGAGTTGATGTCGCCGATGACGGTACCGAGGTAGTCCTCCGGTGTGGTCACCTCCACGGCCATGAGCGGCTCGAGCAGGCCCGGGTTGGCCTTGCGAGCAGCCTCCTTGAAGGCCATCGATCCGGCGATCTTGAAGGCCATCTCGGAGGAGTCGACCTCGTGGTAGGCACCGTCGAGCAGGGTGACCTTGATGTCCTCGACCGGGAATCCGGCCAGCACACCGAAGCGCATGGACTCCTGGATGCCCGCGTCGACCGAGGGGATGTACTCCTTGGGGATGCGCCCACCGGTGACGGCGTTGACGAACTCGTAGCCGAAACCGGGTTCCTGAGGCTCGATGGCGATGATGACGCGACCGAACTGACCGGAACCACCCGTCTGCTTCTTGTGGGTGTACTCGAACTTCTCCACCGGCTTGCGCAGCGTCTCACGGTAGGCCACCTGCGGCTTGCCGATGTTGGCCTCGACGTGGAACTCACGCTTCATACGGTCGATGAAGACGTCCAGGTGCAGCTCACCCATGCCGGCGACGATGGTCTGGCCGGTCTCCTCGTCGGTGTGGACGCGGAAGGTCGGGTCCTCCTCCACCAGGCGCTGGATGGCGTTGGAGAGCTTCTCCTGGTCGGCCTTCGACTTGGGCTCGATGGCCTGCTCGATCACCGGAGCCGGGAAGGTCATGGACTCCAAGGTGATGGGGTTGGACGAGTCGCACAGCGTCTCACCCGTGGTGGTGTCCTTGAGGCCCATGACGGCGCAGATCATACCGGCGCCGATCTCAGAGATCTCCTCACGCTTGTTGGCGTGCATGAGGTAGATCTTTCCGATGCGTTCCTTCTTGCCCTTGGTGGCGTTGAGCACCTGCCCGCCGGCCTTGAGGACGCCGGAGTACACACGCACGAAGGTGAGCTTGCCCAGGTGCGGGTCGGAGGCCACCTTGAAGGCCAGCACCGACAGGGGCTCGTCGTCGCTGGGATGACGCTCGAGCTCGACGGACTCGTCACCAGGCTTGTAGCCGGTGATGGCCGGCACGTCCAGCGGGGAGGGCAGGTAGTCGACGATGGCGTCGAGCAGCGGCTGCACGCCCTTGTTCTTGAAGGAGGTACCGCAGGTCACGGCGGTGAAGGCGTTGGCAAGCACGCCACGACGCACGGCGGCCTTGACCTGCTCGACGGTCACCGAGTCGGCGTCCTCGAGATAGGCCTCCATGAACTCCTCGTCGTTCTCGGCGATGGTCTCGAGCATCTCGGCGTGAGCGGCTTCGGCTTCGTTCTTGAGCTCGGCCGGGATCTCCTCGGTGGTGTAGTGGGCACCGAGCTCGGTCTCACCACGCCACAGTTTGGCGTTCATCTCGATGAGGTCGATGACGCCCTCGAACTTGTCCTCGGCACCCACCGGCAGCTGCAGGAGCACCGGGATGGCGTGCAGACGATCCTTGATGGTCTGCACGGCGTGGTCGAAGTCCGCACCGGTGCGGTCCATCTTGTTGATGTAGCAGATGCGCGGCACACCGTACTTGGCGGCCTGACGCCACACGGTCATCGACTGCGGCTCGACACCGGCCACACCGTCGAAGACGGCGACGGCACCGTCGAGCACACGCAGGGAACGCTCCACCTCGACGGTGAAGTCCACGTGCCCGGGGGTGTCGATGATGTTGATCTGGGTGTCGTGCCAGAAGGTGGTGGTGGCAGCCGACGTGATGGTGATACCACGCTCCTGCTCCTGCTCCATCCAGTCCATGGTGGCGTTGCCCTCGTGGGTCTCACCAATCTTGTAAGACTTGCCGGTGTAGTACAGGATGCGCTCGGTCGTGGTGGTCTTACCGGCATCGATGTGTGCCATGATGCCGATGTTGCGGACGTTCCTGAGGTCTGTATTGGCCACTGTTGTCAACCTCGAATCTGTGGGTGCGTGGTCTATGCGGAATGATGCTCGTCGTAGGTGAACCGCAGGTGAACCAAATCACCGGGGTTCGGGCTGAGAACATGAAGGTGCCCCCTCACATCAATGGCGAGGGGGCTCGTTCATCACCAGCGGTAGTGGGCGAAGGCGCGGTTGGCCTCGGCCATCTTGTGGGTGTCCTCGCGACGCTTCACCGAGGCTCCCAGACCGTTGGAGGCATCCAGGATCTCGTTCATGAGACGCTCGGACATGGTCTTCTCACGACGCTCACGGGAGAAGGTCACCAGCCAGCGCAACGCCAGAGTGGTCTGACGAGCAGGCTTGACCTCCACCGGGACCTGATAGGTGGCGCCACCGACGCGACGGGACTTGACCTCCAAGGAGGGCTTGATGTTGTCGAGCGCACGCTTGAGGGTCTGCACCGGATCGGTGTTCGTCTTGGCACGGCACCCCTCGAGGGCGGTGTAGACGATGTCCTGGGCGACGGTCTTCTTGCCGTCGAGCAGGATCTTGCTGACGAGCTGGGAGACCAGCGGGGACCCGTAGACCGGGTCGACCATCACTGGACGCTTGGGAATGGCTCCTTTACGAGGCATGTCACTTCTCCTTCTTGGCGCCGTAGCGGCTGCGAGCCTGCTTGCGGCCCTTGACACCCTGCGTATCGAGGGACCCGCGGACGATCTTGTAGCGCACGCCCGGGAGGTCCTTCACACGACCGCCGCGCACGAGCACCATCGAGTGCTCCTGGAGGTTGTGGCCAATTCCGGGAATGTAGGCCGTGACCTCGATACCCGACGACAGGCGAACACGGGCAACCTTGCGGAGGGCCGAGTTCGGCTTCTTCGGGGTGGTGGTGTACACACGGGTGCACACGCCACGACGCTGCGGGGATCCCTTGAGGGCAGGGGTCTTGTTCTTGCTGATCTTGTCAGTACGGCCCTTGCGGACCAATTGCTGAATTGTTGGCACCGGCTTGGTTTCTCTTTCCGTGTCTGTGGTTAAGAATCCCTGGCTGTGCACCCGTGGCACTCGGCGCTGGGCCACCGCTGTCCCGCGCTCTGAGTGGAAGGGGTGCCGTGCGAACTCCGCACAGACGGACCATGCTCGCAGCAACTCGAGAGGTTGTACCGTCCTGCCAGGGCACGCACAAGCGTCCGGAGATACCGGACACGATGAACAAGGCTATCACCGTGGCACCGTCAGGCCAAAGCAGACGTGCCCCAGCAAGACGACGAGGCGGCCACCGGGCTCCGCCGGCAACCGCCTCGCTGCATCTCACCGCGTGTCGTGATGTTCACACACGGTGTTCGACCGAACTCATCACCCGAGGTCTCCGAAATCGAGATCGTCCAAGGCCACCGAGGCCCCTGAGCCGGATCCGAAATCGTAGTCGAACGGGTCGTAGTTCATGGTGAACGCCGCTGCCTTGGCCTCGGCCGTCGGCTCCACACGCATGTTGCGGTAGCGCTCCAGACCAGTACCGGCCGGGATGAGCTTACCGAGGATGACGTTCTCCTTGAGACCGACGAGGGTGTCGGTCTTGCCGTTGATCGCGGCATCGGTGAGCACCTTCGTCGTCTCCTGGAAGGACGCGGCCGACAGCCACGACTCGGTGGCCAGGGATGCCTTGGTGATACCCATGAGCACCGGGCGGCCCTCGGCGGGACGACCGCCCTCGGCGACGGCGGTACGGTTGGCAGCCTCGTAGAGCGGACGGTCCGCCAGCTCACCGGGCATCATCGTCGTGTCGCCGGAGTCGATCACCGTGATACGGCGCAGCATCTGACGAATGACGATCTCGATGTGCTTCTCGTGGATCGGGGCGCCCTGGGTGGCGTACACCTTCTGGACCTCACCGACCAGATGCTCTTGCACCTTGCGCACACCCATGACGCGCAGCACGTCGTGGGGGTCGAGGGTACCGGCGGTGAGCTGCTGTCCAGCCTCCACCCGTGCACCATCGCGAATGACGACATGCCGGCCACCGAAGTCGAACTCCAGGCGTGCGCGACGTGGCAGGGTGTACTCCACGTCCTCCTCACCGTCATCACGCACGAGGATGAGTTTGCGACGGGAGTCGGACTCCTCCAGGCGAACGACACCGGAGGCCTCGGCGATCGGCGCCTTGCCCTTGGGGGAACGGGCCTCGAAGAGCTCGACGACACGCGGCAGCCCCTGGGTGATGTCGTCACCGGCCACACCACCGGTGTGGAAGGTACGCATCGTCAGCTGGGTACCGGGCTCACCAATCGACTGGGCGGCGATGATGCCCACGGCCTCGCCGACGTCGACCAGCTTGCCGGTGGACAACGACCGGCCGTAGCACCTGGCGCAGCACCCCTCCGGAGCAGCGCAGGTGAGCACCGAACGCACCTTGATCTGGGTGATGCCAGCAGCGATGAGTCTGCGAATCTGCTCATCGCCCAAGTCGGAGTTGGCCTCCAGGACGACATTGCCATTGGCGTCGACGGCGTCGGCTGCCAGGCACCGGGCGTAGACCGCCGTCTCCAGGCCATCGGCCGGCACGAGGTTGCCCGAACCGTCGTCCACGGCAATCGTCTTGGGCATCCCGCGAGTGGTGCCACAGTCGTCGTCACGCACGATGACGTCCTGGGAGACGTCAACCAGACGACGGGTGAGGTAACCGGAGTCCGCGGTACGCAGAGCGGTGTCGGCCTGACCTTTTCGGCCACCGTGGGTGGAGATGAAGTACTCCAGCACCGTGAGGCCCTCACGGAAGTTCGACTTGATGGGTCGGGGAATGATGTCGCCCTTGGTGTCGGCCACCAGACCACGCATGGCGGCGATCTGACGCATCTGGGTCATGTTTCCACGGGCACCGGAGTGCACCATCATGTAGATGGGGTTGGTGCGGGTGAAGTTGGCCTCCATCGCCTCGGTGAGCTCGGCAGTGGCCTCCGTCCAGATCTGGATGAGGTCCTGACGCCGCTCCTCCTCGGTGACGGCACCACGCTCGTACTCCTTGTCGACCTTGGCAGCCCGCTTCTCGTAGCCTGCCAGGATCTGCGGTTTGGTCGGCGGGGTCTGCACGTCACCGATGGACACGGTCACACCGGACAGCGAACCCCAGTCGTAGCCGATGTCCTTGAGGTTGTCGAGGATGTGGGCCACCTCGAGCTGGGTCATCCGCTCGGAGAGGTCGTTGACGATCTTGCCGATCTGCTTCTTGCCGACGAGATAGTCGACGTAGGGGTAGTCCTTGGGCAGCACCTCGTTGAAGATCGCCTGACCCAAGGTGGTGTCGAGCAGGATGGAGCCGTCCGGGCGCAGCTCCTTGCCCACCGGCGGAACCATGTCGTGGAAGCGCATCTTGATCTTGGCCCCCACCTCGAGTTCACCGAGATCATGGGCCATGATCGCCTCGGACAGCGAGGTGAAGACTCGACCCTCACCCTTGCGGCCGTCCAGGGCCATCGTCAGGTAGTAGGCACCGATGATCATCTCGTGGCTGGGCAGGGCGACCGGTCGGCCGTCAGCCGGCTTGAGGATGTTGTTGGTCGAGAGCATGAGCACCCGAGCCTCAGCCTGGGCCTCGGCACTCAACGGCAGGTGGACGGCCATCTGGTCACCGTCGAAGTCGGCGTTGAAGGCCGAGCAGACCAGCGGGTGCAGCTGGATGGCCTTGCCCTCGATGAGCAGCGGCTCGAAGGCCTGGATGCCCAGACGGTGCAGCGTTGGTGCTCGGTTGAGCAGCACCGGGTGCTCCTTGATGACCTCTTCGAGGACGTCCCACACCACCGGGCGCTGACGCTCGACCATCCGCTTGGCGGACTTGACGTTCTGGGCGTGCTCGAGGTCTGCCAGACGCTTCATGACGAACGGTTTGAACAGCTCCAGGGCCATCGTCTTGGGCAGACCGCACTGGTGCATCTTGAGCTGCGGGCCGACGACGATGACCGAACGGCCGGAGTAGTCGACGCGCTTGCCGAGCAGGTTCTGACGGAACCGGCCCTGCTTGCCCTTGAGCATGTCGGACAGCGACTTCAGCGGACGATTGCCCGGCCCGGAGACCGGACGTCCGCGACGACCGTTGTCGAACAGCGAGTCCACGGCTTCCTGGAGCATGCGCTTCTCGTTGTTGACGATGATCTCGGGGGCCCCGAGATCGAGCAGCCGCTTGAGACGGTTGTTGCGATTGATGACGCGACGGTAGAGGTCGTTGAGGTCGGAGGTGGCGAATCGGCCACCGTCCAGCTGGACCATCGGACGCAGGTCCGGCGGGATCACCGGCACGCAGTCCAGCACCATGCCCGCCGGGGAGTTGCCGGAATCGAGGAAGGCCTGCACCACCTTGAGACGCTTGAGGGCACGAGTCTTCTTCTGACCGCGTCCGGTCTTGATGGTCTCACGCAGGCTCTCCGACTCGGCCTGCAGGTCGAAGTCGGCCAGCCGACGCTTGACGGCCTCGGCTCCCATGGAGCCCTCGAAGTACTTGCCGAACCGCGACCGCATCTCACGGTAGAGCACCTCGTCACCCTCGAGATCCTGGACCTTGAGGGTCTTGAACCGCTCCCAGACGGCGTCGAGACGGTCGATCTGGCGCTGACCGCGATGCTCGATCTGACGCAGCTCCTTCTCGGCACCGTCCTTGACCTTGCGGCGGGTGTCGGCCTTGGCCCCCTCGGCCTCCAGCTGAGCGAGGTCCTCCTCGAGCTTTGCTCGACGAGCCTCCAGCTCGGAGTCCCGGCGCTGGGCCATGTGGGTCTTCTCGGCCTGCACCTTCGCCTCGAGGCTCGGCAGGTCGCGGTGACGGGCCTCCTCGTCGACCGCGGTGATCATGTAGGCCGCGAAGTAGATGACCTTCTCGAGGTCCTTGGGGGCGATGTCGAGCAGGTAGCCCAGCCGCGACGGCACACCCTTGAAGTACCAGATGTGGGTGACCGGGGCGGCCAGCTCGATGTGGCCCATGCGCTCACGACGCACATTGGAGCGAGTGACCTCCACGCCACACCGCTCACAGATGATGCCCTTGAAGCGCACGCGCTTGTACTTGCCGCAGTAGCACTCCCAGTCCTTGGTGGGCCCGAAGATCTTCTCGCAGAACAGACCGTCGCGCTCCGGCTTGAGAGTGCGGTAGTTGATGGTCTCGGGTTTCTTGACCTCGCCGTAGCTCCACTGGCGAATCTGGTCAGCGGTCGCCAGGCCGATCTGGAGGCGGTCGTAGTAGTTCGTGTCCAGCACGGTGTGTCTCTTTCCCCCACTGCCGGTGGGTGCTGGCTCCATCCCTGCCCAGGAGGAGCCCCAACTGGGGTTCGTGTGACGTCAGGGTGTCCAGGCCTGACGTCACCCCCTTCGTTTCAGTCGCAATTGCCGATTGATGAACTCGTCAGTCCGCCAGCGCGTTGTCGGCACCCGGACGACGTGACAGATCGATTCCCAGGTTCGACCGGGTGTCCTCGTCGGGCTCACGAAGATCGATCTCCTGGCCCTCGGAGTTGAGCACCTCGACGTTCAGGCACAGGGACTTCATCTCCTTGACGAGCACCTTGAACGACTCGGGAATGCCCGGCTCGGGGATGTTCTCGCCCTTGACGATCGCCTCGTAGACCTTGACACGTCCGGGCACGTCGTCGGACTTGATGGTGAGCAGTTCCTGCAGGGCCCAGGCGGCACCGTATGCCTCCATGGCCCACACCTCCATCTCACCGAAGCGCTGACCACCGAACTGGGCCTTACCACCCAACGGCTGCTGGGTGATCATGGAGTACGGACCGGTGGAACGGGCGTGAATCTTGTCGTCGACGAGGTGGTGCAGCTTGAGCATGTACATGTAGCCGACGCCGACCTCCTGGGGGAACGGCTCGCCGGTACGTCCGTCGAACAGCTGGGTCTTGCCCTCGGAGCTGATGAGCTTCTCGCCGTCCCGGTTGGGGCGTCCGTTGTCCAGCAGACCCTGGATCTCCTCCTCGGTGGCACCGTCGAAGACCGGGGTGGCCAGGCGGGAGTCCGCGGGAACGTCCACCAGTCCGACCTCGCGCAGCCGTTCGGCCCAGTCGCCTTCCGTCTGGGTGATGTCCCACCCGGAGTGGGCGATCCACCCCAGGTGCATCTCGAGCACCTGCCCGACGTTCATGCGCGAGGGCACACCCAACGGGTTGAGGATGATGTCGACCGGGGTGCCGTCGGCCAGGAAGGGCATGTCCTCCACGGGCAGCACCTTGGAGATGACACCCTTGTTGCCGTGGCGTCCGGCGAGCTTGTCACCGATCGTCACCTTGCGCTTCTGGGCGACGTACACGCGCACCATCTGGTTGACGCCGGGGGCGAGTTCGTCATCACCGTTCTCGGCATCGAAGATGCGTACTCCGATGACGACGCCCTCCTCGCCGTGCGGCACCTTGAGGGAAGTGTCGCGCACCTCACGGGCCTTCTCACCGAAGATGGCCCGCAGCAGACGCTCCTCGGGGGTGAGTTCGGTCTCGCCCTTGGGGGTCACCTTGCCGACGAGGATGTCGCCGGTGCCGACGTGGGCACCGATGCGCACGATGCCGTTCTCGTCGAGATTGGCGAGCATGTCCTCGGAGACGTTGGGAATGTCGCGAGTGATCTCCTCGGCACCCAGCTTGGTGTCGCGGGCATCGACCTCGTGCTCCTCGATGTGGATCGAGGTGAGGACGTCGTCGGAGACGATCCGCTGGGAGATGATGATGGCGTCCTCGTAGTTGAGGCCGTGCCACGGCATGAAGGCTGCCAGGACGTTGCGCCCCAGGGCCAACTCGCCATTGTCGGTGGACGGGCCGTCGGCCAGTGGGGTGCCAACCTCGACGCGCTGCCCCGCCTTGACGATCGGGCGCTGGTTGACGCAGGTTCCGGCATTGGAGCGGCGGAACTTGTCCAGACGGTAGGTCTGGTAGGTGCCGTCGTCACAGGCGATGTCGATGAGGTCGGCAGAGACCGACAGCACGGATCCGGGCTTCTCGGCCAAGGTGACCTCGCCGCCGTCGACCGCGCAGTCGTACTCCATGCCGGTACCCACCAGCGGAGCCTGGGTACGGATGAGCGGCACCGCCTGGCGCTGCATGTTGGCACCCATGAGGGCACGGGAGGCGTCGTCGTGCTCGAGGAACGGGATGAGGGCCGAACCGACCGACACCATCTGACGCGGGGAGACGTCCATGTAGTCGACCTCGCCGTTGGGCACCTCATCGGCCTCACCATGACGCTTGCGCACCAGGACGCGGTCATTGGCGAAGTGTCCCTCATCGGTGAGCGAGGCGTTGGCCTGGGCGATGATGTAGCGGTCCTCCTCATCGGCGGTGAGGTAGTCGACGACGTCGGTCACCTTTCCGTCGATGACGCGGCGGTACGGGGTCTCGATGAACCCGAACGCATTGACGCGGGCGAAGGAGGCCAGCGAACCGATGAGGCCGATGTTCGGGCCCTCAGGGGTCTCGATCGGGCACATGCGCCCGTAGTGCGAGGGGTGGACGTCTCGCACCTCCATGCCGGCGCGGTCACGGGACAGACCGCCGGGCCCCAGGGCCGACAGACGACGACGGTGCGTCATCTCGGCCAACGGGTTGTTCTGGTCCATGAACTGCGAGAGCTGGGAGGTGCCGAAGAACTCCTTGATCGCAGCCGTCACCGGGCGGATGTTGATGAGGGTCTGCGGGGTGATCGCCTCGATGTCCTGGGTGGTCATGCGGTCTCGCACGACGCGCTCCATCCGTCCCAGACCGGTACGCAACTGGTTCTGGATGAGCTCACCGACGGTACGCAGACGACGGTTGCCGAAGTGGTCGATGTCATCAGCCTCGACGACGATGTCGTCACGGTCCTCGCGCGGCAGGGTCTCGGTGCCCTCGTGCAGGGCGCAGATGTAGTGGATGGCGGCGACGATGTCGTCGATGGTGAGCACCTGCTGGTCGAACGGCAGGGAGAGGCCGAGCTTCTTGTTGACCTTGTAGCGGCCCACCTTGGCCAGGTCGTAACGCTTGGAGTTGAAGTAGTAGTTCTCCAGCAGCTGCTGGGCAGCATCACGCGACGGCGGCTCGCCGGGACGCAGCTTCTTGTAGATGTCGAGCAGCGCCTGGTCCTGGGAGTCGACACCGTGGTCCTTCTCCAGGGTCTGACGGATCGACTCGTACTCACCGAACTCCTCAAGGATGCGCTCAGGGGTCCAGCCCAGCGCCTTGAGGAAGATGGTGACGTTTTGCTTGCGCTTGCGATCCAGACGCACGCCCACCGTGTCACGCTTGTCGATCTCGAACTCGAGCCAGGCGCCACGCGAGGGAATCACCTTGCAGCTGTAGATGTCCTTGTCGGACGTCTTGTCGGCGTTGCGCTCGAAGTAGACGCCCGGGGAACGCACCAACTGGGAGACGACGACGCGCTCGGTGCCGCCGATGATGAAGGTGCCCTTGGGGGTCATGAGTGGGAAATCACCGATGAAGACGGTCTGCGACTTGATCTCGCCGGTCTCGTTGTTGGTGAACTCGGCCGTGACGAACAGCGGCGCGGAGTACGTGCTGTCGCGATCCTTGCACTCGTCGAGGGTGTGCTTGGGATCTTCGAAGCGGTGGTCACGGAATGACAGCGACATCGTCTCCGAGTAGTCCTCGATGGGCGAAATCTCCTCGAAGATCTCCTCCAGCCCGGACTTCGTGTTGATGTCGGTGCGCCCTTGGGCAAGGGCCTCCTCGACGTGCGACTGCCATATCTCGTTGCCGACGAGCCAGTTGAATGACTCAACCTGCAGATCCAGCAGGTTCGGAACCTCGAGCGGCTCATGAATCTTCGCGAACGAGATTCGCCCGCTCTCTGGAGAGATGACGTTGGTGTTCTTCGACGCGGTGCGCGTGGCGGCCAATGTGCGGTCCTTCCGAGAACTCCTGGAAAACGGTCGGGGGATCGACCGTTTTGGGGCATGACGAACCGCCCATGTCAAATATGGGCAGAACGCTGGCTATGGTGCAAGGAAAAACTATACAACTATCTGCGGCAGGACACAAGCCATGCAACGGCACTGTGGCAGGATGACACTTTGCCCCATGCTCACAGGCCAGCGCAAGCATGACGCGCGAGAGCCATCGGCCAAACCATGTCCAATGGCAGGGGCAACACCGTGATTCCCCGACCAACCTCACCGTCAGGCCACTGGAAGCTCAAGGTCATATGCCATGACGAAGGCACGGGCAAGAGCCTTCTCCTGATCCGGGGTGAGAAAACCAATGCTTCGGCCGAGCCGATCCACCGGGATCGTCAACACATTGTCCAGGGCAATCGCGGACTCATGGTCAAGACCGTTGGCCTTGCCGACGCGTACCTCGCTGCACAGCCCCTTGATGGCCGACGTGACTGGAGCAACGGTGACCTTGGTCATTGCCTGACGGGACACTTCACGGGTGAGGACGACAACGGGTCGAGTCTTGTCCATCCGAGCCAGACAGATCTCACGCATGATCATGACCCCATCTCCGGGTGCTCCACCGACCATGCCACAAGATCATCCAAATCATCTGCAGATCCGACCTCGGCGAGGATGGCTGCATCACGCATCGCCGCTTCACGACGCATCTCACGCTCCACCGCTCCAGCGATGATCTCAGCACGGCTGGCAACGCGCCCCTCGGACACACAGCGATCAAGGAAGGAGACCATCTCATCAGGAAGCCGAACCGAGATCTGTGTCGTCATGCGTCGCATCATACCAGACCGAATCCCCCACTGGGATTCACCGGCCTGGCCAGGTCGAACGTCTCGAGATCGCCACTCGACGGCGGTGTCCGCGCATGCAACAGCGGTGCCCACCATGAGGTGAGCACCGCTGGAATCGCTGAATCGGGATCAGACCCGACTCACATGGTCACGAGAACGCGACGCTGGAGGCTCGCCACACCCGAATGAATCTGGGGGTGGCGAACCGATTCATCACTTGAGGGTGACGGTGGCGCCGGCGGCCTCGAGGGCCTCCTTGGCCTTCTCGGCGTCGTCCTTCTTGGCCTTCTCGAGAACCGGCTTGGGAGCGGACTCGACGAGGTCCTTGGCGTCCTTGAGGCCAAGGCTGGTCAGGGAGCGGACCTCCTTGATGACCTGGATCTTCTTGTCGCCGGCGGCCTCGAGAATGACGTCGAACTCGTCCTTCTCCTCCTCGGCGGCACCGGCCTCGCCACCGGCAGCCGGGGCACCGGCAGCAGCGGCGACAGCCACCGGAGCGGCGGCGGAGACGTCGAAGGTCTCCTCGAACTGCTTGACGAACTCGGAGAGCTCGATGAGGGTCATCTCCTTGAAGGCGTCAAGGAGCTCTTCGTTGCTGAGCTTTGCCATGGTGGGCGTCCTTTCACTCGTTGGTGTTGTCCTGGGCGTCGGACGCCTCAGGGGTATTGGTGTCGGTCTCCTGGTTGGAAGCCTCTCCGGCTCCACCAATCACGGAGGGATCAGCCTGAGCCTTCTCCTGCAGGGCTCCCAGGCCACGAGCGGCCTTGGAGGGCAGGGCGTCGAAGACCACGGCGGCCTTCGTCAGGTTGGCCTTCATGCCGCCGGCGAGCTTGGCGAGCAGAACCTCGCGAGACTCAAGATCGGCAAGCTTCTTGACGGCGTCGGCGTCGAGGATCTTTCCATCCATGACGCCACCCTTGATCACCAGGAGAGGGTTTTCCTTTGCGAAGTTCTTCAGACCCTTGGCGGCATCAGCCACGTCGCCGTTGATGAAGGCCAGTGCGGTCGGGCCGACGAGTTGCTCGTCGAGTCCGTCGATACCAGCCTCGTGCACGGCGATACGGGTCAGGGTGTTCTTCACAACGGCATAGGTGGTCTCATTGCCGAGCGAGCGACGAAGGTCCTTCAGCTCACCGACCGAGAGACCGCGGTACTCGGTCAGCACCGTCGCCTGTGCTGAAGTGAACTTCTCCTTCAGCTCGGCGACCGCAGCTGCCTTGTCTGGCCTAGCCATTGGGTCTCCTCCCACTGTTTGCTACGACGTGCGACCGGTGGGCCGCACAGGTGCCGCGGATCGTGGCCGTCGCAGTGCATTCGTCACGCACCCGGGCATGAAAAAAGCCCCGAGGCGCAGGCGCAACGGGGCAACTCGACACGAATCCAGCGATCTGAACTCTTCGGAGTTGATACGTTCACCTACGCGGGCTACGACGTCGACGCGCGACATCGTGATTGACGAAAAACTCGACCAGCGGTCTTCGGCTCGTATGAGTATAGGCCACGGCACGATCGGAACAAAATCTGTCAACACGTCGCCACCTGCTCCACGTCGTGGCAGTGGCCCCGGCACAGGACCACCTCACCCCACACCATGCGCAATGGCCGCAGCCCCGAAGGGGCCACGGCCATTCATGTGTTCGCAAACTATGTCAGGGACGTGGAGGCGTCAGTTGGCAACCTTGACGTCGGCAGGATCGATCTGCACGCTCGGCCCCATGGTCGAGGAGACGGCAATCTTGCGCAGGTAACGTCCCTTGGCGGCCGACGGCTTGAGACGCAGGATCTCGTCGAGGGCGGCGCGGTAGTTCTCCACCAGCTTGTCGGCGTCGAAGGAGGCCTTGCCGATGAGGAAGTGCAGGTTGGCGTACCGGTCCACACGGAACTCGATCTTGCCGCCCTTGATGTCTGCGACGGCCTTGGCGACGTCCATAGTCACGGTGCCGGTCTTGGGGTTCGGCATGAGGCCACGGGGACCGAGAACGCGGCCGAGACGACCGACCTTGCCCATCATGTCCGGGGTTGCCACGACGGAGTCGAAGTCCAAGTACCCGCCCTGAACCTTGGCGATGAGCTCGTCGTCACCGACCTCATCGGCGCCCGCCTCGCGGGCTGCATCGGCCTTCTCACCGGTGGCGAAGACGAGGACCCGAGCCGTCTTACCAGTGCCGTTGGGGAGGTTGACAGTGCCACGAACCATCTGGTCGGCCTTCTTGGGGTCGACCCCGAGACGGACTGCGACATCGATGGACTCGTCGAACTTCGCCGACGCGTTCTCCTTGACCAGGCGGAGTGCCTCGTCAGGGCTGTAGAGCTGATCCGGGTTTCGCTTCTCGGCGGCTGCCCGGTAAGCCTTGCTGCGCTTCATGTCTGGTTCCTTTCACCAGGAGTGGTGTGGGCTGCGCGGCCCCTCCACTTGAGTTGATCTCGAGAAAACGGTGCAGGTGCGAAGGCTCAGCCCTCGACCGTCACACCCATCGAGCGAGCGGTGCCCTCAACGATCTTCATCGCGGTCTCGACGCTGTTGGCGTTGAGGTCGGGCATCTTGGTGTTGGCGATCTCGCGAACCTGGTCGCGGCTGATCTTGCCCACCTTGTGGGTCAGCGGGTTCTCGGTCCCCTTCTTGATCCCGGCAGCCTTCTTGATGAGCTCGGCAGCCGGCGGGGTCTTGAGGATGAACGTGAACGAGCGGTCCTCGTAGATGGTGATCTCAACGGGGACGACGTTGCCGCGCTGACCCTCGGTCTGCGCGTTGTACGCCTTGCAGAACTCCATGATGTTGACGCCGGTGGGGCCCAGGGCCGTACCAACTGGCGGAGCAGGAGTTGCCTGTCCAGCGTTGAGGGCGATCTTGACGAGAGACGCCACCTTCTTCTTGGGAGCCATGTAATCGGGTCCTTCTCGTGACGGAGTGTCGACCACACCGGGAGTGGTGGGGCCGATGCGTCCAGCGGCATGACGAACCGCCTGCTCGGCTCGTGACGAACGATCCGAACAAGGACGCACTGACCCATGATACGCAAATTCCCCTGCAGAACCCAATTGGACTGCAGGGGAACGACGTCACCGCCTGTTCAACGGCGGTGGACAGTCACTTCACATCAGGAGCGGGATGAACATGTCGAGGCTGGTGCGGTGCACCAGCCGATCAGTCCTTGCGAATCTGGTTGAACTCCAGATCGACCGGGGTGGACCGACCCAGGATCTCCACCGACGCCTTGACCCGCTGGCTGTTGACGTTGATCTCGTCGATGACGGCCGGGACGCCGGCAAATGGACCGTCGATGATCTGCACCGACTCGCCCACCTCGTAATCGGCAACCTCAACCTTGCGCTTGGCCTTGGGCGAGGGTGCCTGACCTGCCATGTCATGGTTCACCTGGGCGATGACCGATGGCGTGAGCATCTTGACGACCTCGTCCTGGGTGAGCGGGATGGGATCCATGGCATTGCCGACGAATCCGGTCACCGACGGGGTGTGCCGCACGGTGCCCCACGACTCCTCGGTGAGATCCATTCGCACCAGGACGTAGCCGGGCATGAACACGCGGGTGATCGTCTTGCGAGCTCCATTGCGGATCTCGACCACCTCTTCGGTGGGGACGACCGTCTCGTAGATGTAGTCCTCCATGTTGAAGTTCTGCACCCGGGCATCGAGATTCTGCTTCACCTTGTTCTCCATGCCGGAATAGGTGTGCAGCACGTACCACTGGCCGAACTTCATGTCGAGATCATCGCGCAACTTGGCCACGGCCTCGTCGACGGCATCCTGGTTGTCCGACGGCTGTTCCTCGTCGTCGGTGGAGTCCTGGTGTTCGTCATCGTCGCCCCGGCCCAGGCCGAGGTTGCGGGCGATGTCGGAATCGCCGAGCTTCTCCTCGCTGGATTCCTTCTTGGAGTCAGCGTCGAAGCCGAGGTTCAGCGGGGCCTCATCGGCATGCTCGTCATCCTTGTCAGGAGCGAGGGCGTCGAGATTGAGGTCCACGTCGTCGTCATGGGACTCCTCAGGTGCCAGAGCATCGAGGTTGAGTTCGATGTCATCGCCTGCAGTGGAGTCGGAAAAATTTGGGGTGTCACTCACCGTGGTAATTCTCCATTGCTGTTGATCACTGGCCAAACAGTTTAATCAGAAGCCAGCCGAAGAGGACGTCCAAGCCACTGACGTAGGCAATGACGACCAGCACGAAGACCAGGACGACGACGAAGTACTGTCCCAGATCCTGGCTGCTGAGCCACTTGACCTTCTTGAGCTCGGCGACGGACTGCTTGCAGAACTCGATCGGGTTGGCGCGCTTGTGCTCGTCGTTCTTGGCTGTCTGCGCCTTCTTGCGACGCACCGGAGCGGTGGTCATCTTGCGCTGCGGGGCATTGGCCCCCTTGGTGGAGGTGCGAGACCGCCGCGCAGTCCTCTGCTCCTTGGCCCCACTCGAGGCGTCCGTACCAGAACGATCAGATCGCTTGGCAGTGCCTCGGCGTGGCGAATCGGAGTCGGCAGTGCTCGTGGCCCCGCCCCGCCGCTGTGGCCGGCTCGAGCGGGCCCGACGGGCAACCGACTCGGCCTCGCTCAGCTGCTGGGGATCATCGATGACCATGTCCTCGGGATCACCATGGTCCGGGGTGGAGTCCACCTCGTCACTGGCGTTCGTGAGCTCCTCAGCTTCATCGTCGACGACCGTGTACTCCTCACCCGGTGCCCCACCAGCATGGGCAAGATCTTCGCCCCGGGCGTCAGTTCCGTACTCGGGAGAGGTGTTCACCTCGTCTCCGTCCGGTCGCTGCTCGTGTCTCACGCTGGTCCTATCGGCTCGGGATACTGGCCGTGACGTGTTTCACGACCTCTTGCGAGAATATCTCGACACTTTGCAGGGCACGAGGGACTTGAACCCCCAACCTGCGGTTTTGGAGACCGCTGCTCTGCCAATTGAGCTAGTGCCCTTCGACGGCGGTTCGGCCGAACGCGTCCGCCAGCACAGGAAGTATAGGCGGTTTACGGTCCACAGGTCGAATTGAGCTCGTCGCCGAGGTTGCCCACACCCCCAGATCCGGTGCTTCTCAGTTCTTGCCCAGGAGTTTCTCAGCTGCAGCGACAAGCACGCACGTGGCCACTCCATCCATCGCCTGAGAGAGTTCTCCCTGGCTCGGGAAGGATGGTGAGAGTCGAATGAATCGGTTCCGTGGATCCTGGTGCAGCGGATGTGAGGAACCAGCCGGGGTGAGGGCAATTCCAGCTTCCTTCGCCAGCTCGACGACCCGGGTGGCCGTGCCGTCCATGACGGTGAGGTTGACGAAGTAGCCACCCTCCGGCTGGGTCCATGTGGCAACTCCGGTTCCCCCCAGACGTGCTCGGAGGGTGCGCTCCACCAGATGGAACTTGGGGGCCAGGAGTTCGCGATGCCGCCGCATGAGGGAACGTACCCCCTCGGCATCCTTGAAGTACGCGGCATGGCGCATCTGGTTGACCTTGTCCGGACCAATCTTGCGCACCCCGGCGTGGGCCAGGTAGAACTCGAGATTGCCCTTGGACGAGGCCAGGAAGGCTATTCCGTCACCGGCGTGGGTGATCTTGGAGGTCGAGGCGAACTCCAGGACGCGATCAGGGTTGCCAGCTTCCTGAGCCATCCTGAGCACCGGCAGCGGCTGGATCTCGTTGTCGGTGAGATGGTGCAGACCGTAGGCATTATCCCACCAGATGCGGAAGTCGGGAGCGGCCGGCATCTCCATGAGGCGACGCACGGTTGTCTCGTCGTAGACGGCACCGTTGGGATTGGAGTACATCGGCACGACCCACATGCCCTTGACCTGCGGATCCGCGGCCAGCCTCTCCACCTCGTCCATGTCGGGACCATGCTCCCCCAGCTCGATGGGAAGCATCTCAACACCCAGATGTTCGCACAGCGTGAAATGGCGATCGTAGCCGGGAACTGGGGCAATGAACTTGATCTGCTGATCGGCCCATCGGCCCTTCGCTCCTGGCAGCTTGTGCAGCATGGCGAAGGTGAGGAAGTCGTGCATGAGGGCCAGGCTGGAGTTGTCGCCAGCGATGATGTCCTCGAGATCGACGTTGAGCAGCTCAGCGAAGATCTGCCGGATGTCGACCAGACCGCGGTTGCCGCCGTAGTTTCGCACATCGGTGCCATCGGCGGATCTGGTGGGCACGTCCATGTCGAGCATGTGCCGGTTGAGGTCGAGCTGCTCGGGGGCTGGCTTGCCCCGGGTGATGTTGAGGTTGAGCTCCTGGGCGACGAGCTCGGTGTGCAGGCGGCGCTGCTCGTCCAGGACGTCCTGGAGTTCCTCGGGAGACATCTGCGTCAAATCGGTGGTCATGGTGTCATTTTCCCTCATTGTGTGCCGTGCCCCACGTTCGGGTTGCCAGGTGGGACGGCTTGACCGGTCAGGTGAGAGTTCGGAGTCCTGGATGGGAAGTCGAGGCGGACGCGGGAGTCGGGGCCTCATGCCAGGCCCCCGCGTACGGGAGTGCAGGAGACGAATCGCGGCTCGGGAACCAGCGTGATGCCATACCGATCGTGCACGCCGTCGATGACTGCTCCTGCCAGGGCGCAGATGTCGTCGCTGCTGGCCGAGGACCTGTTGGTGAGGGCCAGGACGTGCTTGGTCGACAGACTGGCCGCAGCGTCGTGGGTCAGGGCGAAACCGCGATGGAATCCGGCATGGTCGATGAGCCAGGCGGCCGAGGTCTTCACCCGTCCATCGGGTTGAGGAAAGGCCGGCGCCCCGTCTGGCACCTGGTCGGGCGGGATGATCGGATTGGTGAAGAACGACCCGGCACTCCACGTGTCATGGTCGTCGGGATCGAGGACCATGCCCTTGCTGCCGCGGATGGCGAGCACGGTCTCGCGCACCTTGCGGGAGTTGGCTCGTTGGCCGGGCTCCACCCCGAGACGCTCGGCGAGCTGGGCATAGGCGACGGGCAACGAGAGCGAACCGAGCAGGAACTGCATGGACACGTCGATGACGAGATAGCGCCCCAGGTCTTCCTTGAAACGGCTCCAGCGGTAGCCGAACCCGCACTGATCCGCGGTGAAGGTGCGTTGGGCATCCTCCTTGCGGTCCCAGGTACGTACCCGAGCGATGAACTGTCCCACCTCGACGCCATAGGCACCGACATTCTGGATCGGGGTGGAGCCGACCAGACCGGGAATCCCGGACAGCGCCTCGGGTCCGACCCATTCCTGCCCGATGCAGTGCATGACGAATTCGTCCCACACCTCACCGGCGGCAATGGTGGCGAACGCCCCGCCGCAGGCGGAGACCTCGGCATCGATTCCCTTGGTGTCCACCCGCACCACGGTGCCGTCGAAGCCGTCGTCACCGATGACGATGTTGGACCCCCCACCCAGGATCAGACAGGGTTCGCCACGATGGTCACAGTCACGCACGGTCTGAACCAGTTGTTCCTCGGTCCGGGCGATGACGAGGCGACGAGCCGGTCCACCGATGCGTAGTGTCGTGAGGTCCTTCAGGGGCACGTCATGGCCGTCGTGCAGATCCGGCCCATGGGTCACCGACGAGCTGAAGTGCTCGGTGCTGCACGACTCGGTGGGGTCGTCGTCCTCGTAGGGGCCGATGACGTCGATGGATGGCTGGGTCATGAGTTCTCCTGAGTGATGACGATCTCGACGCGTCCCAGAACGGTCTGGCCCTCGTGGGTGACGTCCAGGGACAGCGTCGCCGTCTGGTCGTCAGCCTTGGTCACCTGTCCCGAGACGATCACCTGGGTGCCCTCGTCGGTGTCGGGGACCAAGACCGGTCGAACGAACCGAGCCCGCTGGGAGACTATCCGGCCGGGGTCCGCGACCCAGTGGACGACCACCCCGAGGGCAGCTCCCATCGTCCACATGCCGTGGGCGATGACGCCGTCCATCCCGGCCGCCCGAGCGGCACGATCCGACCAGTGGATCGGGTTGAAATCGGTGGATGCCCCGGCATAGCGCACCAGGGTTTCCCGGGTCACCGGGATCTGCACCGGTTCCAGGACGTCACCCTCGTGGATTCTGGCGCAAGGCACCTCAGGTGCAACGTTCTCAGTCATCCTGGCCTCCTCGAGTGTGCCACAGGGTACTGGACGTCGTGGCGACGTGCTCGTCAGCATCATCCCTGAGGACGACGTCCAGGCCGATCATGTCGGTGTTGCCACGCACTCGCACCGAGGTGATCGTCAGGGTTGCGGTGATCTCGTCACCAGCGTGCAGCGGACGTCGCCAGGTGAAGGACTGCTCGGTGTGGATGGTGTGATCCAGGCGCAACCCCAGGTCCGGGTCGTCGAAGAGTCGCTGCCAGGCGTGCGCGGCGATGACCATGGCGAAGGTGGGTGGTGCCACCGGGTCGGGACCCTGGTAGGCGGGACTGTCATCGCGGATGGCGGTGGCGAACTCGGTGATCTTGGCAGCACTGACGTGATACGGATCGGTCGTCGGGTACGTCCTCCCGACATGATCTTTGCTGATCGGCATGGTGTCGAGGCTAGCCCGGCCACGAAGACCGCCGACGGAGAACACGCATGAAAAAGGTGAGGCCACCCCGCAGGGTGACCTCACCGTCGAAGCTTTCTTCAGAAGAAAAGACTCAGATGCCCTCAGCGCGTCTCGCGGTGCGCGGTGTGCTTGCCGCAGCGCGGGCAGAACTTTGCGAGTTCCATGCGATCGGGGTTGTTGCGACGATTCTTCTTGGTGATGTAGTTACGCTCCTTGCACTCGGTGCAGGCAAGCGTGATCTTCGGGCGAACATCGCCGGACTTCTTGGCCATGATTCCTACTTTCGAGGCGTCGAGAGCTGCCAGATGGTTCAGATGCGTGGTGCACAGCTGAACACTCGGTAGCGGAGGCGGGAATCGAACCCGCGACACAGCGATTATGAGCCGCTTGCTCTACCCCTGAGCTACCCCGCCATTGTGCTGACCGACACCGGTTCGGCCGAACCCATTGGGTGATGGGGTCGAACAGCACCAGAGCCCCCAAGCAGAATCGAACTGCTGACCTTCTCCTTACCATGGAGACGCTCTGCCTACTGAGCTATAGGGGCAACGACCCAGAAAACTACACGATGTGCAGCCCCGTTGCAAATCGAGGTGTCGCAGACATCTCCTTGCGCCGTGACGTCCGCCCTCGAGCGGTACGTCCTCTAGGCTCGTGGCGACAAATATGCCACAGATCGTGGGAGGAAAGGAAATCACATGGCCACCCCACACAACACCGCGGAACCCGGAGACATCGCTCCGCTGGTTCTCATGCCCGGCGACCCCCGGCGTGCAGCACGAATCGCCGAGGGCTTTCTCACCGACGCCACCCTGGTGAGCGAGGTACGCGGCATCGGGGCGTGGACGGGCACGTGGAACGGCATCCCGATGAGCGTCATGGCCTCCGGGATGGGCATCGCCTCGTTGAGCATCTACGCCACCGAGCTGTACCGGTTCTACGGCGTCCAACGCATCTGTCGAGTGGGAACCTGTGGCGGCCTCTCCCCCGACGTCGACGTACGCGACGTCGTCGTCGCGGCCAGTGCACACACCAACAATGGCTGCACGAGCCTGCCGGTTCCCGGAGCCTCACTGTCCATGACGGCCTCCTTCGACATGCTGCGAGCCGCCGTGGACGCCTCGCGGGCCAGCGGCGCAACCACCCACGTCGGTTCGGTGTTCAGCACCGACTTCTTCTACACGACACGTCCAGAGGTCACCGAAGGGCTCATCAAGGTGGGCACCCTCGGCGTGGAGATGGAGGCTGCGGGCCTCTATGGCTGCGCCATGACCGAGGGCAAGGAGGCCCTGGCCGTACTCACCGTCTCCGACCACCTCACCAAGGACGGGACGGACATGAGCGCCGCGCAACGCGAGACCTCATTCTTCTCGGCCCTGGAGATCGCCGCTGCAGCACTGACGGCGTGAGGAGCGGCCGGCGCTCGTACGTCGCCCCCCCGACGCCGGTGACGCAGATGCACGAAACCCCTGGACCCATTCGATCCAGGGGTTTGCGTGGCAGGTGATGGATTCGAACCATCGTAGGCAATGCCGACGGTTTTACAGACCGCTCCCTTTGGCCGCTCGGGCAACCTGCCAAGCTGACGTGAGCCAGCGACCAGAGACACTAGCAGATGCCAGCGGCAGTTCCAAAACCAGGGCAGCTGCACCGAGTCAGGCACAATGGATGTCATGCGCATTGCAACGTTCAACGTCAACGGGATTCGCGCCGCGCAACGTCGAGGTTTCGAGCCGTGGCTCGCCCATCGCAGTCCAGACGTCCTGGGCCTGCAGGAGGTGCGATGCCGGCCAGCAGATCTGCCGGCAGGAATCTTCTCCGGCTACCACGTCGTCTGGCAGCCGGGCGGCAGGGCCGGACGAAATGGCGTGGCGCTGCTCATCCGCGAGGAGCCGGCTGCAGTACGCGCCTGGGGTCCTGACCTGGTGACCATGGCACCCAACGGTGACGCCCAGCAGACCAATGGCACGACTGCGGGATTGCCCCGCGCCCTGCACCCATTCGCCGAGGAGGGTCGCTACGTCGAGGTAGACCTCTCCGAGACTCCAGTCACACTCGCCTGTCTGTACCTGCCCAAGGGTGCCACCCCAGATCCTCAGGACCAGGCCGCGGTGGACAAGCAGGCTCGCAAGGAGAGCTTCCTTGCCGGTTTCGCCCGTCATCTCACGGCAACCCGTAGACGCGCCGCCAAGGAAGGTCGCCAGTTCCTCGTCATGGGGGACTTCAACATTGCCCACGAGAACGCCGACCTCAAGAACTGGCGGTCCAACCGGAGGAATGAGGGGTTCCTTCCCCAGGAACGCGAGTGGTTCAGCTCAATCCTCTCCCCACGCACCCTCGTCGACGTCGTGCGTGCCGCCCACCCCGAGGAGAACGGCCCCTACTCGTGGTGGAGCTGGCGGGGCAAGGCCTTCGTCAATGACGCCGGATGGCGCATCGACTACCAGTTGGCGACCCCCGATCTCGCCAACTCGGCCATCGCAGCTGGCACTGACCGTGACCCCTCCTACGAGGAACGGATCTCCGACCACGCCCCGGTGGTCGTCGACTACGAGTTCTGAAGAGCAATCTCACCCGTGGGCACCAGGGCTGCATCAGGGCCTCATGTGTGGGCCCTGGATGGGTGGGCTCCAGTGTCGCTGCTCAGACTCCGTCGAACATCTGCTCGACCCGACGCCGCGGAACGTCAGCCAGGCTGGCATGGCTCCAGTGCGGGGTGCGATCCTTGTCGACGAGCTGGGCACGAACCCCCTCGGCGAAATCCGAATCGGCTGTGAAGGCGTGACCCAGTGCGGTGTCGGTGGCGAGCACCTGGGCCAGGCTGGTGGCCTCCTCGGCCCGAAGCACCGCTTCCAGGGCGACGGCCACCGAGAGAGGACACCGGGTGGCGATGAGCTGCGCAGCCTCGTGCGCCCGTGGGTCGGGGTGCTGCTGCAACCGGGAGACGACCTCCAGCGGGTCGGCGCAGTCGTAGCACTCCTGGATCCATGACGAGTCCCGGGCAAGTTGGCTGGCTGACGCGTCGACCTGCACCGGACGCTCCTGGGCGTCGACGACCTCGTCCACCAGACCGGCCCACAGGGCGGAGGGTGCGTCGATGCTGGCTCCGGTCATGGCCAGGTGCCGTCCGACCAGACGCGGTGCGCGGGACAGCTCGAAGGTCATGCCGACATCGGGCCACAGTCCGATACCCACCTCCGGCATGGCGAGGACGAGGTCGTCCCGCGCGCTCACGTGCTGACGGATGGACATTCCCAGTCCCCCGCCCATGCTGATCCCGTGCAGGTGGGTCTCACCGGGTAGGGCGGCAACCGTTGCGTCGACCACGTACTCGTGCTCCAACCAGTCACCCGCCGCGTGTGGGTCGTCCATGGCGATCTCCCGCAGCAGGCGCACGTCGGCCCCGGCACAGAATCCGCGTTCTCCCTCACCGCGGATCTCGACCCGGTCAGCCCCAGCAGTGCCCTGCTGCACCGCGTCCAGCATCTGGGTCGTGAGTGAGTTGATGGCTCGTGGCCGGGTGAGCGTGATGTGGGTGAGGCCGTGCGTGCGCTCGATGCGAATGTCGTCGCCGACAGCCTCGGTGGTTGGCTGGGTCATGACGTCTCTCCCTCATGTTGTTGATGATGCCCATGGTTGTGACGGCCGGGATGCCATGAGCCGTTACGACGGGTGTAGCACGTGAGGTATGCCGCGAGGAAGACGGCTGCCGCCACTCCCAGGGCGATGACACCGTTTCGCCAGGACAGATTGATGGCGTCGTAGGCCAGCAGCCCAACCGTCACCCACACCGCACCGTGCAGGTACCGTGCCGCTCCGGCCACCAACGGGAGCAGAAGCGCCCCCCACAGGACGTACCAGGAGTGCAGGGCCGGGCCGGTGAGGGCCACGGCGAAGAACCCCCAGGCCAGGAAGGCCAGCGGGCGCTGTGGCAACTTCCGCACCGCCAACCACACGAGGATGACGGCGCCGACACCGACACCGATGGTGTGTGTGACGCCGACCACCGAGGTGGCGGCACCATAGCGTCCGAACCACGTGAGGACGGATCGGATGGCTAGACCGATGAGGGTGGACGGCGACACCGTCATCACCCTGCCCGGCACGTCGGCTGCGTGGTACCAGCCGAACCCCAGACCCGTGCGCCAGGTGATGAGGGCGAACGAGCCCGCGGCACCGACGAGCGACCCCACGACGCGCCCCAGGGCGGTCGCGACGTGCCGAGGACGCCAGCTGGGCATCGGGTGGACGATGAACGGCAGGGCCACGGCGGCCATGACGGCCGGCTGCTTGACGGCAGCCGAGGCACCGATCACCAGAGCCGCGGGAATCCACGCCCAACTGGCCGTGGTGGCCAACCACAGGCCGAACACCATGAGACCCATCATGAAGGAGTCGTTGTGGGCACCTCCGACGAAGTCGACGACGAGCAACGGGTTGAGGGCGCCGAACCACGCGGCGAACGAGGCGTCATGGCCGGTTCGTCGAGCCAGCCGTGGCAGGAACACACCGATGAGGACGACGCCGACGAGCGCCGGTATGCGCATCATCACCGCAGACCAGTACGGATGGAACCCAGCCAGTCGCACGATGTCGTGCTGGAGTTGCAGGCTGAGTGGCCCGTAGGGGGTGCGAGTGAATCGCCACTCCTGGGCAACCTGGTCGGCGAAGACACCGGGCAACAGCCCCGGGTACCCCTCGTAGGGGTTGATGTCATTCTCCATGAGCCACCCCTGGGCGGCGTAGGAGTAGGCGTCGTGACTGAAGATCGGCGGCGCGGCGAGCAGTGGCAGGATCCACACTGCCAGCACGATCCAGTGCTTCGCCCGCGCATCCACGGTGCTCACCCGGCGCCCGGGGCGCAGCCGCAGCCAGGCGTCGACCAGCACGATGACCCCGGTGATCGCCAGTGCCGACCCGATGACCTGCCAGGTGACACCGCTCATGCCAACTCGGCTCAGCCGGGGCCACCACGGGGAGTTCGCCGGCAGGTAGGCAGGCGTGAGTGCACCCACGAGCAGCATCGTCGTGGCGAGCAGGCCTTCCCACCCGGTCCGGGAGTGCCAGGCAGTCTGGCAGGAGCTCCAGCAGGAGTGTGCCGCGACTGCGCCCCTACTCACTGGCGCTCCAGCGCGTGACGAGGCTCGACCTGCCCAGATTCGTCCCACGATTCGTCCCCAGGTTCGTCGGAGCGCAATTCATCGGGGCGCAGTGGCCGGGCCGGTCAGAGCGGACCTCACCCCGCGAGCTGGGCGTGGCGGTGTCATGGGCAGTGGTCGTGTCACCGATGGTGTCGATGCCGTCACCTGCGATGTGTGTGGCCACGCGGGTGCACCCACCGACGGGGGGTGGCGTCTCGGACCAGGTCAGGGCGTCGTACGGGCACCGCTCGACACAGATGCCACAGACCATGCACTGCCCCCAGTCGAGGGCGAAATCGTCAAGCACCTGAATGGTGCGGGGGCGCCTGGCTGTGGGGTCGTCCACACGTTCGGCGTGGGAGCGGATGTGGATGCACCAAGCCGGGCACTCCCGGGCGCAGATGTCGCAGCAGGTGCATACGCTGGCGTCCAGGGCAATGGAACGGTGTGTGCTCATCGACGCCTCCGACGGCCGGATGTCATCGAGGAGACGATGTCCTCGGCCGAGACTTCTTGCCCAGCACGTAGCTTGGCGAGGGTCTGGGCGTCCGGCACCCCGAGTGCCGTACCGCGCCGACGTCCCCCGCCACGGGCACCACGACCACCAGCTCTGGAGGTTGCTGCGCCGCCGGCGCCATCGTTGACGTTGCCGGGCCAGGGGGTGGTGGCGCGCGCCGTGAGGACGACGTCCTTGCGCAGTGGTGCGGCTGGTGCCGACTGGTGCTCACCGAGCGGCTGGTGATGATCGGCGGGAGCTTGCGGGTGGGCGAGGAGGGGCGTCATGTCGGCTGCGGTGAAGACGACACCGAACTGGTCGTGCACCTCGCGCTGGTACCAGGCGGCTCCGGCAATGAGATCGTCGATGGCCGGTAGTTCCGCCCGATCACGAGGCACCGCGGTCTGGATGCCGAGGCTGCGACCTGCGGAGTCCTCCAGTCGCAGCAGTATCTCGATCACCGAGCCGAGTTCACCACCGATGCCGTCGACGGCGGTGAGCTGGTACAACCAGGTGTAGCCCTCCTGGAGGGCATGGCTCACGTCGTCGCGCCACGATTCGGCCCGGACACGGCGTTCCTGGGAATCGGTCATGACTCCTCCCGGTGGGTGAGACGGTCCAGATAGGCACAGAGCGCCTGGGGCGGTGGTGGGCATCCGGGGATCCACCCGTCAACCTGGACGGGGACTCGCCCGGTGAGCATGCTCACTCCCGGCACCACTGTCGCGGAGTCCCAGTAGGGCCCGCCGGCGCAGGCACAGGCCCCGAATGCCACGACATGTACCGGCTGTGTGGCACGCAGCTCGTCGATGATCCGTGTGACGCGGTTGGCCAGCCCGACGGCAACCGTCCCGGAGACGACGGCCACCAGTCGACCGGACGCATCGGCCGGATGCCTCTCATCGCACGATACGTCGGCGTGCTCGCTCGATGTCTCGGCACGCCATGCCTTCAGCGACATCGTGGGGCGAGGGCGCGCATCGTTCCCGGAACGGTCGCCTGCGGGTGCCGGCAGCCACCGTGCGGCCCCCGACTCCACCGCACAACACGCCAGGGCAAGGTCGACGACTCCCACGGATCCGTCCCCGTACCAATCGATGATCTGCACCACCACAGCCTAACTGCAGCTGGCATCGTCGTCGGTGAGGCCTTCGTGGAGCGTCTCGGATCGGAGCCTTCGTGGAGCGTGCGGCCAGGGTGGATGACGCCCGCGTCGATGCTAGGCTCGAGGGTCGAGTCGGGCTTCGTTCGCGGAGCTCTGTGCCAGAGCATGACACAGCATCCCGCCGGCAGGCGACGGCCGGCACCGAATCAAGAAAAGAGGTCCCCGTGCCCTCCACCTCGGCACCACACAGTGTTCAGACCCTCGACCGGGTCGTCATTCGATTCGCAGGCGACTCAGGTGACGGAATGCAGCTCACCGGCGACAGATTCAGCGCCGAGTCCGCCCGTCACGGCAACGACATCTCGACCCTGCCGAACTTCCCCGCCGAGATTCGCGCCCCACAGGGCACCGTCCCGGGTGTGTCGAGCTTCCAGGTGAACTTCGCCAATTACGACATCTCCACTCCCGGTGACGAGCCGGACGTCCTGGTGGCGATGAACCCGGCCGCCCTGGCGGCAAACGTCAAGGACGTGCGACGCGGCGGGCTCATCCTCGTAGACATCGAGGAGTTCACCCCGCGCAACCTCAAGAAGGCCGGCTACACCACCGACCCGCTGTCCGACGACACCCTGGACTCCTTCCAGGTGGTGCCGATCAAGCTCACCAGCCTGGCGGTGGGGTCCGTGGAGTCGTTCGACCTGGGACGCAAGAACTCCGAGCGGTCCAAGAACATGTTCGCCCTGGGGCTGCTGAGCTGGCTGTACGGACGCCCCCTGGAGTCCACCGAACAGTTCCTGGCCACGAAGTTCGCGAGCAAGCCCGACATCCGGGACGCCAACGTCGCCGCCCTGCACGCCGGAGCGGCCTACGGCGAGACCTGTGGACTGTTCGCGGTGCGCTACCAGGTGGCCCCGGCCCCGATGCCGGCCGGCACCTACCGTCAGATCACCGGCAACCTCGCCACCGCCTACGGCCTCATCACCGGCGCCAACCGGGCAGGGGTGCAGCTGTTCCTGGGCTCCTACCCCATCACCCCGGCATCCGACATCCTGCACGAGCTGAGCAAGCACAAGTCGCACAACGTCGTCACCTTCCAGGCCGAGGACGAGATCTCGGGCGTGTCGTCGGCCATCGGGGCCTCGTTCGGTGGATCGCTCGGCGTGACGACGACGTCTGGGCCAGGCATGAGCCTCAAGTCCGAGGCGATCGGTCTGGCGGTCATGACGGAGCTGCCGCTGGTCGTCGTCGACGTGCAGCGCTCCGGCCCGTCGACCGGCATGCCGACCAAGACCGAGCAGGCCGACCTGTTGCAGGCCATGTTCGGACGCAACGGCGAGTCCCCGGTGCCGGTACTGGCCGCGAAGTCCCCATCGGACTGCTTCACGACCGCCCTGGAGGCCTGTTCGATCGCGATGCGCTACCGCACCCCGGTGATCATGCTCTCCGACGGGTATCTGGGCAACGGTGCCGAACCGTGGCAGGTGCCCGATCTGGACGAGATCCCGGCCATCGACCCGCACTTCGCCACCGCGCCCAATGCCAAGGCCGCCGACGGCACCGATCGGTTCCTGCCCTACAGGCGCGACCCGCAGACCCTGGCCCGCGACTACGCCCTGCCCGGCACACCGGGCCTGGAACATCGCCTGGGCGGCCTGGAGAAGGCCAACGAGATCGGCTCGATCTCCTACGTACCGGCCAACCACGAGCTCATGGTCAACCTGCGCGCCCAGAAGGTTGCCGGGATCGTGCGTGAGATACCGGACCTCGAGGTGGACGATCCCACCGGTGATGCCGAGGTGCTCGTGCTGGGCTGGGGTTCCAGCTACGGCCCGATCACGGCTGCGGTGCGCTTGGCCCGGGAGGCCGGATGCTCGATCGCCCAGACCCATCTGCGCCACCTCAACCCGTTCCCGGCCAACCTGGACGAGGTGCTGCACCGCTACCGTCGCGTCATCGTGCCGGAGATGAACACCGGCCAGCTCGCCATGCTGCTGCGCGCCAAGTTCCTGGTGGACGTGCAGTCGGTGAGCCGAGTGCGCGGTCTGCCCATCTCGTCGGTCGATCTGTGCGACGAGCTCGTCGCCACATGCGGCCAGGTCACTGCCAACTCCAAGGAGGCATGATGTCCACCACGTCGTCGATTTCCGCTCCTGCCGCCGATCTCTCCGGGGCCGACACCGGCCTGGCCGGTGTGCCCGTCACCGATGTGTCGCTCAAACGCCGCGACTTCGCCTCCGACCAAGAGGTTCGCTGGTGCCCGGGGTGCGGTGACTACTCGATCCTGTCGACCTTCCAGGGCATGCTGCCCAAGCTCGGCATCAAGAAGGAGAATGCCGTCGTCATCTCGGGCATCGGCTGCTCCTCTCGGTTCCCCTACTACATGAACACCTATGGCATGCACACCATCCACGGGCGTGCCCCGGCGATCGCCACCGGGCTTGCGGTGAGCCGACCGGATCTGGCGGTGTTCGTCATGACCGGTGACGGTGACGCGCTGTCGATCGGCGGCAACCACCTCATCCACGCGATGCGCCGCAACGTCAACCTCACGATCCTCATGTTCAACAACCAGATCTACGGGTTGACGAAGGGCCAGTACTCCCCCACCTCGGAGGCTGGCAGCGTCACCAAGTCCTCACCGATGGGATCGGTGGACTACCCGTTCAACCCGTTGTCGGTGGCCCTGGGGGCAGGTTGCTCCTTCGTGGCACGAGCCCTGGACTCCGACCGCAAGGGGCTGGACGAGACCCTCACCACTGCAGCGCACCACCGCGGCACATCGTTCGTGGAGATCTACCAGAATTGTCCGATCTTCAACGACGGGGCCTTCGACGACTACAAGGGGCCGGAGGCTGCCGAGCGGATCGTGCGTCTGGTGGACGGTGAGCCGATCCTGCTGGGTGCCGATCGGTCCAAGGGGGTCGTGCGTGACCCGGTGAATGGTTCGCTCACGGTGACCGAGGTGGCGCAGGTCGGCATGGACCACGTCGTCGTCCACGACGCGACGCGCCCCGACCCGTCGCTGGCCTTCGAGCTGGCCCACCTGCACGACTCCGGCCAGATCTCCCAGATCCCGCTGGGCATCCTGCGTTCGGTGAGCCTGCCCACCTACGACGACATGGTGCGCGACCAGCTGCGGTTGGCCGGCGGCTCCGCCGACGACAAGCCGGCACGCGACGCCGCCCTGCAGCAGCTGCTGCGCGGCAACGACACCTGGCAGGTGCACAACTGAGAACTGGATCCCCGGGTCATGGGCGATGATCCGGGGATCATTGCTGCCCCCTGAGCCTTGACGCCTTGGGGATGGCGTCCCCGGGGGTCGTGATGACCCTGGGGGTGGTGGCTCACCCCGCAACACCACTTCCCCCACTGCCACATGATTGCTACGTTTGCTGCATGCGAACCATCAGCCAGCGGGAGATGCGCAACGACAGTGGCCAGATCCTCCGGGACGTCGAATCCGGGGAGGCCATGGTCGTCACACGACGCGGCCTGCCGGTCGCCCAGGTGATGCCCTGTGGAGGCTGCCGCAAGGCGATCAGGCCAGCCAGTGCACCCGCGACCTTCGCAGTGAATGATCTGGTGACGAGCACCGCTGCAACCGGAGCCATCCTCGACGATCTGCGCAACGAACGATGACTCGCTGGTATCTCGACACCTCGGCTGCCGCCAAGCTCATGGTGGCAGAGCGAATCAGCTACCTTGATCGCCGAGATCAACCGTTCACAACCACATTTGATGGCCGCACTGCTGCTGGAGACCGAGCTGCGTCGAATGGTTCATCGCTGCCCACAGCTCAGTCAGGACATGGTCAGCTCACTGCTCACAAAAGTGTCCCTGTACCTCATCGAACCAGCGTAGTTCACGCTTGCCGGACTCCTCCCCGGCCAGAACCTGCGCTCACTGGACGTCTTGCATCTGGCTGCTGCCACCGATCCTGGCGTTGACGCGTTGGTCACCTACGACCAGCGTCTGCAGTCGGCGGCGCACGAGATCGGCATGTCGGTTGTCGCGCCCTCCTGAACCCCCGATGGTCGAGACACGAGGGGCGGACGTGCCCGTGCCGCGCCAACACGAGAGATGGAACCAGCCGCCCGGCCCTGCCTCGACCAGTCGCTAGGCTGGCTCCATGAGCGCATCCTTTGATGACCGCGACGAGAGCATTCGTCCCGGCGATGACCTGTACCAGCACGTCAACGGCGCCTGGGAGCGTGTGACCGAGATCCCCTCGGATCAGGCGAGCACCGGATCGTTCCGGGTGCTGCGTGACAATTCCGAGGCTGCCGTCCACCAGATCCTGGCGGATCTGAGCTCAGGTGGGGCCACGCAGCTGCGCGCCTTGGCACCAGAGGCCACCGATCACGAGATCGAGGTCATGACCGAGCTGTACCGACGGTTCATGGACATCGACGCCGTGGATGCCGCCGGCACCACACCGCTGCGCCCGTACCTGACCCAGATCGACGCTATCACCGACGCCGCCGATCTCATGGCAGTCCTGGGCGCCCAGCATCGTCAGGGTGTGGGTGGGCTGTTCTACCTGGAGAACGAGTCCGATCCCGCCGATCCGACCCACTACGTTGCCTGGATGGGGCAGAGTGGTCTGGGCCTGCCCGACGAGGCCTACTACCGTGACGACGACAAGGCCGAGATTCGCGCGGCGTACCAGGCCCACGTGACCCGCATGCTCACCCTGGCCGGGTTGGACGAGCCCGAGACTCGGGCACGCAGCGTCGTCGATCTGGAGACCCGGATCGCCAGCCACCACTGGGACCAGGTGCGCACTCGCGACTCACGGGCGTCGTTCAATCCCACGACGTTCGACGATCTGGCCGACGCCCACCCCGGCCTGCACCTGCGCACCTGGCTGACGGCGGCCCGGATTCCCGCCGAGGCTGTCTGCCACGTCATCGACAATCAGCCCTCCTTCTTCGAGGGGATCGAGCGTCTGCTGGCCAGCTCCCCCATCGAGCAGTGGCGCGACTGGGCCACCTGGCACGTCATCTCGGACCTCGCACCGTTCCTGCCCAGTGAGTTCGTCGAGGCCAATTTCGACTTCTACGGACGCACCCTCTCTGGCGCCCAACAGCTGCGGGAGCGCTGGAAACGGGCAGTGGGATTCGTCGAGTCGGCCATCGGCGAGGCCGTCGGGAAACTGTACGTGGCACGGCACTTCCCGCCAGCCGCCAAGGAGCGGATGGATGAGCTCGTCGCCAATCTGCTGGCGGCCTACCGACAGTCGATCGGCTCCCTGGACTGGATGGGTGAGCAGACCCGCACCGAAGCCCTGGAGAAGCTCACGAACTTCCGCCCCAAGATCGGGTACCCCGACAGGTGGCGAGACTTCTCCGGCCTGCAGATCCCCGAGGGATCCCTGGTGGACGCGGTGGCTGCCGTGTCATCCTTCCAGCTGGACCGCATGATCGAGAAGCTCTCGGGGCCGATCGATCCCGACGAGTGGCTCATGTTCCCCCAAACGGTCAACGCCTACTACCATCCGCTGCGCAACGAGATCGTCTTCCCCGCTGCCATCCTGCAACCACCGTTCTTCGACGTGACGGCCGACGACGCCGTCAACTACGGCGGGATCGGTGCGGTGATCGGGCACGAGATCGGTCACGGGTTCGACGACCAGGGATCCACCTACGACGGCCACGGTGCGCTGCGCGACTGGTGGAGCGCCGACGACCGAACCGCCTTCGAGGAGCGCACCAAGGCCCTCATCGGCCAGTACGACGCCCTGGTGCCGCGGCAGCTGCAGCCGGACGGTCCGCACGTCAACGGAGCCCTGACGATCGGGGAGAACATCGGGGACCTGGGTGGGGTGAGCATCGCCTATCGGGCCCTGCAGATCTCCTACCAGGATGCCGGTGGTGCCCCCGAGCCGGTCGACGGGCTCAGCTGGCAGCAACGATTCTTCCTGTCGTACGCCGCCATCTGGCGTGAGAAGGTCCGTGACGAGGCCTGCCGCACCCAGCTCGCCACCGACCCGCACTCGCCCACACAGTTCCGCTGCAACCAGATCGTGCGCAACGTCGACGCCTTCTACGACGCCTTCGACGTGACGCCCGACGACGCCCTGTGGTTGGACCCCAGCCAACGGGTGAGCATCTGGTGAACCAACAACCAACGACCTGCTCATGACCGCCAGATGCTCGAAGACGTCGCCCTGCTCCACCGACAGGCCTACCGATGAGTTCAGAGCCGACGAGTAAGACCCCGGCACAGGTTCGCGAGGCCCTCGAAGACGGGTCAAGTCACGAAATGGCCTCACGTGTCACTGGTCACACGACCATGAACCGGATGCGGACGCCATGTCCAAACTGCTCAGCGGACTCCCATGACCCGGCTGTTGGCAAAGGCCATTATCAATTTGCCCACCAATCACCGCTCACATTCGTGGCCGTCGTAGGGGGGCGTACCAACCTCTTCAATGGTGTGCCCCGAACACTGTTCCTGGGTGACGCTGGCCTGGCGAATACGCTCGATCGAGAACCAGCGCACGGCACCGCGTAACCGGCACCAGCCGATGAGGTACCACGTTCCGTCAGTGTTGGCGAAAAGTATCGGCTCGATGTCACGCTGAGTATTCTGTCCTTCCTTGGAGACATAGTCGATGCGCAGGACTCGCTGGTCGATCATCGCCTGCTCGCAGGATGACCAGATTCTCCGCGAACCCGCGGTCCTCGAGTTGACCCACACACGTGAGGCAAGTAGCTCGACACGTGCTCGGGTCTGAGGATCAAGGACGTCAACGATCTTGCGTACCGCGGCGGCTGCCAGATCAGCGTAGGGGGCATTTGGTGCCGCCGCCACTGCGGAAAGCAATGACACAGCCTGAGCTGGTGAGAGGGTGACAGGAGGCAGAGAGCCACTGGCCACGAGCGCGTAGCCCCCGCCGGGTCCGGGGCGAGACCTGAGCGGTAACCCAGCTGTCTCAAGTGTCATCAGGTCTCGCTTGATGGTACGAACAGACACACCGAACTCGTCAGCCAACTGCTGCGCGGTGCGTCCACGTCTCCCACTACGTCGCAAGGACTCGGAGAGTGCATACAAACGCTCAGACCGTTTCACGCCGACATCCAGGATTCATGCCACCAATGGTGACACACCGTTGTCCGTGCGCCGTGCAAGAATCGCTTCATGACATCCACTTCGGCATCCCCGTCCCCGCCTCACATCATCCTGGTACCCGGACATTGGCTGGGCGCCTGGGCCTGGGACGAGGTACTCGAACACCTCACGACTCCGGGCTTCCACGCCACGGCAATGACTCTTCCCGGTCTTGACCGACGCGATCCCGACCGGACGGACAGGACCCTCAGCGAGCAGGCCGACGCCATCCAGGCTGCTGTCATCCAGACAGGTGGTGATGTGGTCCTTGTGGGCCACAGCGGCGCCAATGGGCCAGTGAGCATTGCCATGGATCGTCACCCGGAGCTGATCCGTCGAGTCGTGTGGGTCGACTCCGGCCCCATGTCGGACGGCACTGCATTCGCACCTGATCTGCCGCCATCCGTCATGGAGCTACCGCTACCTGATTTCGAAATGCTGAGGCAGCAGGCAAGCCTCGAGGGTCTCAGCAGTGAGCACCTCGCTCGTTTCCGAGCACGAGCCGTTCCAGAACCTGCTGCAGTGGCCCGTGAAACCGTCACCCTGACCAATGACGCACGACGCGAGACGCCAACCACTCTCATCTGCTGTTCGATCCCGAGCAGACAGATTCTCGAGCTGGCCCGATCGGGTGATCCCATGTTCGCGGAAGTGGCCCAGCTCACACATGTCGACACCGTCGACCTGCCCACTGGCCACTGGCCGATGTGGTCCCGCCCCAAGGAACTCGCCGAAATGATCCGCGCCGCAGCACACCAATGAGGTGCCGTGTCCGGAAATCCGTGACGCGGCACCTCACTGGCCATCTGCCGTGGAACATCAGGTCACAGCAGTGTGAGCACTCCGTAACCCAGCAACACCGAGACCACGATGGCAGTCAATCCGGGCAGCAGGAACGGATGATTGAAGATGAACGAACCGATCCGGGTGGAGCCGGTGTCGTCAAGTTCGATCGAGGCGACCGTCGTCGGATAGGTGGGCAGGACGAACAACGCTGCCGCGGCCGAGTAGGAGGCCACCAGCACCGTCGCCCCCACGCCCAGTGCAGTGGCTGCTGGCAGGAAGGTGGCCAACGTCGCTGCCTGCGAGTAGAGCAGGGTCGAGCCGAGGAAGAACACCACTGCGAGCAGCCACGGAGCTCCGCTGAGCGCGTCGGCACCGTAGGACTTGATGAGCCCCATGTTGGAGGCCACGAAGCAGTTGCCCAGCCAGGCCACACCGATGATGCAGGTCGCCGCACTCATACCGGCCTTGAAGGTCGGCTGATCGTTGACCTCCGACATCGGCACCTTGCACGTCAGGCAGATGAGCAGAGCTGCACCGAGCATTGCACACATGATGGCTGCTCCCCGGGGCAGGGGCGGATTGTCGATCTTGCTGATCGCGACGGCGTAGACCATGAGCACGCCCAATGCCGAGAGGAAGATCCCCAGGGACAGTTTGGCCCGTCGGTCGATGTGGTAGGTGCCGGCCTCACGCAGATGCACCTTCCCAGCGGCCTTTCGCTGCTGGTAGACGGGGTCGTCCTGAAGATCACATCCCTGTCGGCTCGAGACGAACGCCGCCGCCATGCAACCAACGAAGGTCGTGCACAGGGTCACGGCGACAAGCTTCGGATAGCTGATCCCCATCGGTTCGACGGCCCCGGCCATGATGACGGTGGCAGCCGAGATCGGTGAGGCGACAAGCGCCATCTGCGATGCGACCGACGACGCCGCAAGCGGTTTCGAGGGCCGGATGCCCTGTTCCTTGGCCACCTCGGCAATGACCGGGAGCACTGCGAATGCCACGTTCCCCGTGCCGCACAGCACGGTCATGATGAAGGTGACGATGGGTCCCACGTACGTGATCCGCTGCGGATTGGCGCGAAGGATCTTCTCACTGGCAGCGACGAGGACGTCAAGGCCACCGGCCTTCTCCATGACAGCCACCGCACAGATGACCGACATGATGATCCCCACGACCTCCCACGGAATGCCGGTGGCAGGATCAACCTTGCATCCCAGCAGACCGAGGATGATGACGCCTGCGCCACCTGCCAGCCCAATACCCAACCCACCAACCTTGGCACCAAGGAAGATGAATGCCAGGACGACGGCAAGTTGGGCCAGAAATGTCAGCAGAGTCACTCTTGGCCTTCCGCCGCGCCAGGACTGGCTTCTGCTCCGGTCCTCTCCGGCAGCTCCCTCTCACCGGGCTCATAACGACGCCCGGTGTAGACGGGGTGACGGAAGCTCTGTGGAGTCATGATCTTGTCCAACTGCTCAGACGTCAGCAGTCCCATGTCGATGACGACGTCACGCACGGAACGGCCACTGCGCGCCGCCTCCCGACCAACGAGGTCACCGTTGTGGTGACCGATGACGTCGTTGAGGTAGGTGACGATCCCGATGGAGTTCATGACGCTGTCGCGGCAGCGCTCCTCATTGGCGGTGATACCGTCGACACAACGAGTACGCAGCGTGTCGCAGGCTCGCGTGAGCAGATGGATCGACTCGAACAACGACTGGGCCAGTGCCGGCTCCATGACGTTGAGTTCGAGCTGGCCAGCCTCGGCGGCGAACGTCACCGTGACGTCGTTGCCGAAGACCTTGAAGCAGACCTGGTTGACGACCTCGGGGATCACCGGATTCACCTTCGCCGGCATGATCGAGGATCCAGCCTGCATCTCGGGAAGATTGATCTCGTTGAGCCCTGCTCGCGGCCCGGACGACAGCAGACGAAGGTCGTTGCAGATCTTCGACAGTTTGGCGGCAGCTCGCTTGATGGCGGAGTGCACGGTGATGTAGGCACCGTTGTCCGACGAGGACTCGATGAGGTCATCGGCCGGTTCGATCTCGTAGCCAGTCACCTCGGCGAGCTTGCGGCATGCCGTGGCCGCGTAACCTTCCGGGGTGTTGATGCCGGTGCCGATGGCAGTACCACCAAGGTTGACCTTGAGCAGCAGCTCACCGGCGACGGCGATGCGCTCGACCTCATGACGCAGAGTCGTCGCATAGGCGATGAATTCATCTCCCAGGCTCATCGGTACGGCGTCCTGGAGCTGGGTACGGCCCATCTTGAGCACGTGGGAGAACTCCTTGCCCTTGGCCTCGAAGGCTGCAGCAAGGTTCTCAATGGCCTGGGAAAGCTCCTTGAGCAGCGCAAAGACTGCCAGCCGGAAACCAGTCGGGTAGGAGTCATTCGTCGACTGTGATTTATTGACATGATCATTGGGATGAATCAGGTCATAACGTCCCTTCTTATACCCCAACAGCTCCAGCGCGAGATTGGCCACAACCTCATTGGTGTTCATGTTGACGGAGGTGCCAGCACCGCCCTGGAAGAAGTCGAGAGGGAACTGGTCCATGCAGCGCCCCTCCTCGAGAATCGCATCACAGGAGGCAACAATTGCGTCGGCAACATCTTCGGAGAGAACGCGCAATTCGCGGTTTGCCAAAGCAGCAGCCTTTTTTACCTGAACCATTCCCCGGATAAATTCGGGCTCATTGTTCATGCATCCTGAAGAAATTTGAAAATTCTCCAGAGCACGCAGAGTATGCACTCCGTAGTACTTCTCTGCCGGGACTTCCCTTTCCCCTAGTAGATCGACTTCGACCCGATTAGCTCCAGTCTTCAACTTCTCGTCCTCTCATCGGTGAAACACAGGATTCAGGTTTATTGAAACCAGAGCCAAGCCTAAGTAATTCCTGACGAGGATCAAAGACGGAGCGAGAACTGTGGGAGTAGCCGACAAGGAAACATGAGGCCCGTGGTGTGGATTGTCCAAGACGACTTTGATATGTTGTATGGATCCCGGAGATTCGCCTCCGATCAGCAGTACGCCCCTGCCGGGGGGACAGCCAAGAAACACGAGCTGCACGCAACACGAAATGTGTGACGTACAGCCCGTGTACTCGTTGTCGTACAGCTGAGAGACGAAGCTCCTACCCCTGATCACGTCCGGCAATGGCGTCGGCCATGGCCAGGGCTCGCTCGGCTTCGTCAACGTGCAGCTGCTCGATCATGCGGCCGCGATATGTGGCCACTCCCCCATTGCCCTCCTGCCACGCTGCGATGAGGGCACGTGCGTCCTCGACCTCGGCCGGGCTGGGGGCGAACCCGTCGTTGGCAGGTGCCACCTGGGAAGGGTGGATGAGGGTCTTGCCGTCGAATCCCATGAGGACGGCCTCGTTCACCTGGGCAGCGAATCCCTCTGCGTCTCGCACGTCGTTGTAGACGCCGTCCAGAATGATGACGTCGGCGGTACGGGCAGCCAGGACGCACAGCTGCAGGGCAGTCGTCAGGGGGGCACGCCCAGGCACGTGCCGCGAGTGCAGCTCCTTGACGAGGTCATTGGTACCCATGACGAGCACGGCCAGCCGTTCGGAGGCCTGGGCGATCTCACGGGCGTCCAGAACGGCCTGCGGGGTCTCGATCATGGCCCAGATGGCGAGCTGCGGGTCAGCGCCGGCAGCGTCCAGGTCTGCTGCGATGCGGCGTACCTGATCGGCGGAACTCACCTTGGGTACGGCGATGCCGTCCGGCCGGGCGGCAACGGCGGCGGCAAGGTCATCGGCGTACCACGGGGTGTCCATGCCGTTGACGCGCACGACGACTTCACGATAGCCGTAACTGCGACTCTCGACGGCTGCCACGGCATTGCTGCGGGCAGTCACCTTCGCATCGGGGGCAACGGCGTCCTCCAGATCGATGATGATGCCGTCACATGGCAGTGACCTGGCCTTCTCCAACGCGCGCTGGTTGGCACCGGGCATGAAGAGGACGGAACGACGGGGACGCAACACAGGATCCATGGTTCTCATTGTGCCGCATCCCCGGCCCGGAGCTGGAGTGCACATCACGTGTACCGGGAGCATGACGAGTAGTCGACCGTATGACACGGTGCGCTCTGCGATGACGAGTCATCGGAGCAGGCAAGGGCTGGAGAGCCCGTCCTCCTGGGACTCGGGAGAGCCCATCGCCCCCCAGACCACGTTCGGCCGTGGTGGGTTCTTCCTGCAAAAGCCGCCGGAAGTGGCGGCGCCCGGTCAATCGCTCAGCGGCGTCGCAGCAGGTAGGTGTCGAAGAGCCAACCGTGCTCCTCCTTGGCCTGAGCGCGCACCCGCAGGATCTCATCCTTGACGTCCGCCAACGGCCCACTGATGAGGATCTCGTCGGGGCTGCCGATGTAGGCCGCCCAGTAGATGTCGAGACCAGTGGGGTCGATGAGGCTGAAGGTCTGCTTGCCATCCAGCATGACGACGACGTCGTCCACACCCTCGGGCATGCCCTCCTCAAGCAGACGAGCCGGACTGATCTGCACGGCCCTGCCCTGCCGATTGAGGGCGATCTGGTGACGGGTGGCCAACGACAGGGAGCTGGAGATGCCTGGGATGACGTTGAGCTCGATCGGCACACCGCCGCGGGAGTCCACCTCGGCGATGAGCCGGTTGACGATGGCCAGGGTCGACTCGAACAGGCTGGGATCTCCCCACACGAGGAATCCGCCCCGTTGCCCGTCCTCCAGAGCTCCTTCGACGGCTTGGGTCCACTGCTCAAGACGCTGGGCGCGCCACGTGGCGACAGCCTTGGGATAGTCCGGGGTGGACTGCCAGGGACGAGGTGGGTCCTGCAGTTCGACAAGGCGCAGCGGGTGCGGCGCCGAGGGATCCTCGGCGTCCGGGCGGTGCCGCCTGAGCACCTCGCGTCGAAACTCGACGAGGTCGTCGACCTCACGCTCCTTGAGGACGACGAAGAGCACGTCCAATGACTGGATGGCCTTGACGGCAGCCAGGGTGATCCAGTCCGGATTGCCGGGACCAATGCCGATGAGATCGAGATGACGGGCCACGAGAAACTCCTTGGTGTCGGAAGAACGATGAGCTGTCAGGGGCAGACGCTGGAGCGGTCACGGCGAGGAGATGGGACGCAGACTGGCAGGGTCCGGGTTCAGGACGACCGGGAAACCACCTCGTCGCACAGGGTCTCCAACGCCGTACGGGCATCGCCTGCGGGAAGGATGGCGAGATGGCCACGGGCGAGATCGGCACGCCGCTGCACCTCGGCTCGAGCCTCGTCGATGACGTGACTGGCACGCAACCCTGCCAAGGCGCGGTCGAGGTTGTGCTGGTCCATGAGGTCGGCCGTCAACAGATCCTTGAGCTCGTCGTCCGCCGGGTCGGTGGAGGCCTGCAGCATGAGTGTGGGCAGGGTGGCAACCCCCTCACGCAGATCGGTGCCCGGTGTCTTGCCGGTCCGTGTCGACGTGATGTCGATGATGTCGTCGGAGAGCTGGAACACCGAACCGATCTGTTCGCCGAACTCACGCAGTGACTCGACGATCTCGGCCGAGGCGTCGGAGACCATGGCCCCGAAGACGGCAGCGGCCGAGATGAGCGAGGCGGTCTTGTCGGACACCACCTGCAGATAGTGTTCCAATGGATCCTCGTCGGGCTGGGGGCCGCGGGTCTCGGCAATCTGTCCCTGGACGAGCCGGGAGAAGGTCCGTGCCTGCAGGGCGACATACTCGGTGCCAAGTTTGGCGACCGTCTCGGAGGCCCGAGCGAAGAGGAAGTCTCCGACCATGATGGCCACCGAGTTGCCCCAGCGGGAGTTGGCCGACTCCGCACCCCGGCGTATCGAGGCCTCGTCCATGACGTCGTCGTGGTAGAGGGAGGCCACATGGGTGAGTTCCATGACGACGGCGGCACGTACCAGATCGACGTCGGCCACGGTCTTGCCGAACTGGGAGCACAGCGTCACCAGCAACGGGCGAAAACGTTTGCCCCCAGCGGAGATGATGTGGTTGGCGGCCTCGGCGACGAACGGGGTGTCAGCGCCTGCCTGCCGAGACAGCTCCTCCTCGACCAGTGCGAGCTTCGCGGTGACGTTGTCGGTGAACTCGTTACTCACGTTCTGCGACACGGTACTCCTCGTCGCCGGGAGACCCAGCGGGTGTAGTCGGGGGTGACGTCGGTGGACGCCGGTCCTTCTAGCCTAATCCCTCAGCGGGCTCCGCGTACACTCAACGGTTGCCGAACGCCCGGTGCGAGGCATGGGACGAAGCAGGGGCCAGAGCCCGAAGGCTCCGGCCCCTGTACATCGACTTCTGTATCCGTATCGGCCCTGTGCTCGCGTGGGACGTCAGCGGAGGAAGACGCTCGCGTGGTTGACCATCTCGATGATCGGCTGGGGGTACAGACCCAGGATCAGGGTGCCCAGGGCGCAGACGACCAGGACGATCCAGCCGCCGACGCTCGGGTCACCGACCTCGACGTCCTGCGCCTGCTCGCCCGGCGTCTTGAAGAAGACGACGTAGATGACGTGCAGGTAGAAGTAGGCGGCCACCAGCGAGAAGATCACACCGAGCAGCACCAGCCAGGCGTACCCGCCGCGCCAACCGGCAAGGAACACGAACAGTTTGCCCGTGAACCCGGCAGTGGCCGGGATACCCGCGAAGCTCAGCATGAAGAGCACGATGAGGGCACCCAGCATCGGGTGACGGCGTCCCAGACCTGCCCAGGAGTCGATCTCGGTGGACTCGCCACCAGCCTTGCGCACCATGAGGATGACCATGAAGAATCCGATGGTCGCCAGACCATAGCCGGCCAGGTAGATGAGCACCGAGGAGACCGAACCGGTCTGGTCGGGGCGCTGCCCGGTCTGCAGGGTGTAGGCCCCGACGACGCCGACCATGATGAACCCGGCGTGGGCGATCGAGGAGTAGGCGAGCATGCGCTTCATGTCGGTCTGGGAGAGACCGACGATGGCGCCAACCGCCATGGAGGCCACCGCAACCACGGCGAGCAGGAGCTGCCAGTCCCACCGCATGGCACCCAGGGCGACGTACATGACGCGCATGAGCCCGAGGACGGCCACCATCTTCGTGGCGATCGACATGAAGGCCGTCACCGGGGACGGGGCACCGGTGTAGACGTCCGGGGTCCAGTTGTGGAACGGAACGGCACCCACCTTGAACAGCAGTCCGACGGCCAACAGGATCATGCCGGCCGCAAAGATCTTGGAGCCGCTGATCTGGGTCATGCTTGCCTGGGCGATGATGCCCAACTGGAACGAACCAGCCGCCCCATAGACCAGGGCGATGCCGTACAGGAAGATCGCCGAGCTCAGGGCCCCGAGCAGGAAGTACTTCACCGAGGCCTCCTGGGACACCAGGCGGCGTCGCCGGGACATACCGGTGAGCAGGTAGAGCGGCAGGGAGAAGATCTCCAGGGCGACGAACATGAGGATGAGGTCATTGCTCGCAGCGAAGAGCATCATGCCGAACAGGCAGAACAGCAGCAGCGGGAAGACCTCGGTGTGCTCACGACGAGCCTCCTCGGACTCACGTTCCAGGGCGGAACCGGGCACCGATGAGGCATTGGCGACGAATGAGGTCTGAGCCCCACCCATACGCTCGGCGAAGAGCAGCACTGTTCCCAGCCCGAACACCATGAGCATCGACCACGTGGCACAGGTTGGACCGTCAAGGGCGAGCGCACTCTCGCCAGCCAGCAGGTGGTCTCCCCTGCTCCACGGCACGATCACCGCGACGAGCGCGGCGATGAGCACCAAAATGGTGAGGGCAATCTGTACGCTGCGGCGGGCCCGACGCGGTACCAGTGCCTCCAGCAGCACCGACAGGGCAGCACCACCGAAGAGTACGAAGATCGCGACCAGGTTCGACCACTCGATCTGCGGTGCCGGAAGCACCAATGGGGACGCCGTCACAGCGCCGGTCATGGTAGGGGAAATCACTTCACACCCTCCTCAGCAGCCGGAGCCGGATCAGTCACGCCGACGATCGACATGGTCTGGTGGGCCACGGGTTCAATTACGTGCAGCATGGGTCGTGGGAAGAAGCCGAAGACCAGCAGCAGGATCACCAATGGTGTCAGCGCAGCCTTCTCCAAACCAGTGAGGTCCGTGGTGACGTGCTCCTTGGTGGCCTGGGTGAGCGGGCCGGTCATCGTCCTCTTGTAGGTGAGGAGGATGTAGACCGCACCGAGCACCATGCCCAAGGTGGCCACCGCGACGTACACCGGATGCCTGGACCATGCCCCGGCCAGCACCATGAACTCACCGATGAAGTTCGAGATACCGGGCAGGGACATCGTCGCCAGACCCGCGAAGAGGAACATTCCGGCGAGCACGGGGGCCGTCTTCTGCACGCCACCGAAGGCGTCGACCTGGGCCGATCCACGACGCTTCACCAGGAATCCGAGCACCAGGAACAGCGCTGCGGTGGAGAAGCCGTGGTTGAACATGTAGAAGATCGATCCGGTGAGCGAGGTCGTCGTCACGGCGAAGATGCCGATGATCATGAACCCGAAGTGGCTCACCGAGGTGTACGAAACCAACCTCATGAGGTCCTTGGAGGTGACGGCCATCGTCGCACCCCAGAGCACCGAGATGACGGCGAGCACGAGGACGAACGGGGTGGCCCACTGCGAGGCCTGCGGGAACAGGCCCAGGCAGATGCGGATCATTCCGAGGGTGCCGATCTTGTCCAGCAGACCCACCAGCAGGGTGGAGGCACCGGGCGTCGCCTGCTCGGCGGCATCGGGCAGCCAGGTGTGCGCCGGGACCATCGGGGCCTTGATCGCGAAGGCGATGAAGAAGGCCACGAAGAGGAACTTGCCGATCGACCCGTCGAAGTCCACCTTCACCAGTTCGCCGAGGAGGAAGCTGTTGCCGTGCACCCCGACGCCGATGACGCCGAAGAGCATGACGAGACCGCCAGCCAGGGAGTAGATGAGGAACTTGATGGCTGCCCTGCGGCGTCGCGTACCGCCCCATCCGGAGATGAGGAAGTACATCGGCACCAGCGAGGCCTCGAAGATGAGGTAGAAGAACAGGACGTCGACCGCGGTGAAGCAGTAGATCGCCAATCCCTCGGTCATGAGGGCGAGCCCGGAGAAGACGTTGGCCCCCCAGGTCTGGGTGCCGTCGCTGGGCTCCTTCTCACCAATGTTCCACTCGGCCAGCAGGACCACGGGGACCAGGATCACCGTCATGAGCACCAGGGTCATGCCCAGCCCGTCGGAGCTGAGCGCGTACCAGGCACCGATGGCCTTGATCCAGTGGTAGTTCTCGGAGACGTCGGTGCCGTTGGCAGCTGCGATGAACGCGATGACGCCCAGCACGGCGGTGACGATCGAGATCACCAGGCCGGTGGCACGTCCGCTGCGGCCCTTGACACCAAGGACGATGGCACCGCCGATGAGGGGCAGCAGGGCCAGGATCGTCAGGATCGGGAAACTCATCTCATCTCCTCCCTCAGGCCATCCGACCGAGGATCACGACGAGGCACACGATGATGACGCCGTACGCCATCGTCAGGCCATAGGTACGCACGGCACCGTTCTGCAGTTTGCGCAGCCCCTGGGAACAGGCAGCCACGACGGCGCTGCCGCCCATGACCAGCCCATCGATGATGCCCTTGTCAAAGAGCCCGACACCGCGACCGATGCCACGAGCCGGCTGAATGACGACGGCATTGTTGATGGCATCACCGTAGAGGTAGTGACGGCTGGCCAGCGCGAACGGATTGCTGGTCGCCGGCTCCTCGCCGGGAACCCTGGCTCGGTTGAGGAACCATCCGAGCAGGATGCCCACGGCCACGACGACGAGGTTGATGATGCCGATGAGGCTCCAGTGGAACACACCGCCCTCGGGCACCTCAGCACCCGTGGCAGGGGCGAGCCAGCCAGCGATCCACCCGTTCATGGCGAATCCAGCGACCACCGAGAGGATGGCCAGGACGATGAGCGGGATCGTCATCGTGCTGGGCGACTCGTGCGGGTGAACGTCGCTCCTCCAGCGCTTCTCGCCTCCGAAGGTGAGCACCATGAGTCGGGTCATGTAGAACGCGGTGATCCCGGCACCGACGAGGGCGAGCAGGCCGAATGCCCAACCACGTTCCCACGCGGCCTCGATGATCGGGTCCTTGGAGAAGAATCCGGCGAAGCCCGGGAAGCCGATGATGGCGAGGTAACCACAGGCGAACGTCCAGAAGGTGATCGGCATGGCCTTGCGCAGGGCACCGAAGTGGTACATGTCCGTGTCCTCACCCATGCCATGCATCACCGACCCGGAGCCGAGGAACATGTTGGCCTTGAAGGCCCCGTGGGTGAGCAGGTGGAAGATGGCCAGCGCGGCACCGGCCGGTCCCAGACCCGCGGCAAGCATCATGTAGCCGATCTGCGACATGGTCGAACCGGCGAGGACACGCTTGATGTCCTTGTGCGCCGAACCGATCCAGGCGCCGAACAGCAGGGTGACGGTGCCGACGATCGCCACGGCCAGGGAGGCTGCCTCGGTCTGTGCGTAGACGGCGTGTGACCGCACCACGAGGTAGACGCCGGCAGTGACCATCGTCGCCGCGTGGATGAGCGCCGACACCGGGGTCGGGCCCTCCATGGCATCCATGAGCCAGGCCTGCAACGGCACCTGGGCAGACTTTCCACAGGCAGCCAGCAGCAGGAGGAAGCCCAGCAGGGTGGCGTACCCGCCCGACAGGGTCGGGGCCTTGGCACTCACCTCGGCGAAGTTCAGCGTCCCCAGCTGGGCCAGGAAGGTGAACATCGCCATGACCATGCCGAGGTCACCGATGCGGTTCATGATGAAGGCCTTGTTGCCGGCAGCCGCTGCGCTCGGCCTCTGGAACCAGAAGCCGATGAGCAGGTAGGAGCACAGCCCCACGCCCTCCCATCCGAAGAAGACGAGAAGGTAGTTGTCGGCCAGCACCAACGTCAGCATCGAGGCGATGAAGAGGTTGAGGTAGGCGAAGAACCGACGGCGGTCGGGATCCTGCGCCATGTAACCGATCGAGTAGATGTGAATGAGGGATCCCACGAACGTGACCAGCAGGACGAAGAGGATCGACAGCTGATCGACGAGCAGGCCCACCTTGAGGTCCCAGGCGCCCGTGTCGATGAGCGAGTAGACCGGGACGGACACGGCACGCCGGCCCTCGTCACGCCCCAGCAGCTGGATGAAGAGCACCAGCCCGACGACGAACGAGAAGATGGGGGCCAGGGTCGCGAGGACGTGCCCCCAGGCGTCGGAACGCCTGCCCAGCATGAGCAGGAGCCCGGCGATGACCAGCGGCACGGCGATCATCAGCCAGGCAAGGCTGAACAGACCATCGGCCGGCACCGGAGCAACGGTTTCCAACAAGTACACGCCGACACTCCTCAGTACTTCAGTAGGTTGACGTCGTCGACCGAGGTCGAGCGACGAGATCGGTAGATGGTGACGATGATGGCCAGGCCGACCGTCACCTCGGCAGCAGCCACGATCATGACGAAGAACGCCCCGATCTGGCCGTCAAGGGCACCGTGGACGTGCGAGAACGTCACGAGCACCAAGTTCGCAGCATTGAGCATGAGCTCCACGGACATCAGCGACAGGATCGCGTTGCGACGCAGCAGGAAGCCCAGCACCCCGAAGGCGAAGAGGATCGCCGAGAGGATCAGGTAGTAGTTCGGGTTCATTCCAGCTCTCCTTCGACCTCACGACGAGAAGCACTGATCGTGGCGAATGCGCTGGCCGTGGGAGCCTTGAGCTCACCCGCGTCAATGATGCCGCCACGGCTGGCCAAGGCCTTGGAGACCGAGGCCTGGGCCACCGTGCCATCGGGCAGCAGGGCGGGGGCACCGATCTCATTGCTTCGGGCGTACACGCCCGGGGCCGGGTGGGAAGCCAGCTGGGCGCCGTCGTTGAGGTAGGCATCCATACGATCGGACATGCGCTCCGGCTGCCCCTTCTTGCGGTGCAGACGCTCGCCATGGGCCAGCACCATCGTGCCGAGCGCAGCGGTGATGAGCAGCGCCGAGGTCGCCTCGAAGGGGATGACGTACTGGGTGAAGATGAGCACGGCCAGCGAGTGGACGTTGTCGCCGTGGGCCGCATTGGCCCTCTCCAGACCGACTGCGGCGTCGGTACCGATGTTGCCCACCGTCACGGCATGTCCCACGGCAACGACGAGCATGACACCGATGCCGATGGCGGCGATGGTCGACGCCACGCGGTGGGAACGCAGGGTGTCGGCCAACGATTCCGAGGTGTCGACGCCGACGAGCATCACGACGAAGAGGAACAGCATGAGGATCGCACCGGTGTAGACGATGATCTGCACCACGAAGAGGAAGGGTGCCTGCATGCTGGCATACTGCACGGCGAGGCTGATCATGATGACAGCCAGGAACAGTGCCGAGTGCACCGGTTTCCTGGCCACGACCATGCCGAGTGCGGCCAGCACCATGATGGGTGCGAGCGTCCAGAAGGCCCAGTGCGACGCCGTCACCATGGGCACGGCCACGGTGCACGGCGTGAGGGCCATCGTCAGTGTGTTCATTTCACGGCCCCCTGCGAGTCATGGCGTGCCGTACGAGTGTCCGGCTTGCCGGTGGCAGGCAACCCCAGGAAGTAGTCCTTCTCGTCGTCACCGAGACGACGTGGATGCGGGGGCTGCTCCATGCCGGAGACCAGCGGGGCCAGCAACTCATCCTTGGTCCAGATGTGCTTGGCACGGGTGGTATCCGCCATCTTGAAGTCGTTGGTCATCGTCAACGCCCTGGTGGGGCACGCCTCGATGCACATTCCGCACAGGATGCAGCGCAGATAGTTGATCTGGTAGACGCGTCCGTACCGTTCACCCGGGGAGTAGCGCTCCTCGTCGGTGTTGGCACCGGCCTCGACGTAGATGGCGTCGGCTGGGCAGGCCCAGGCGCACAGCTCGCAGCCGACGCACTTCTCCAGCCCGTCGGGCCAGCGGTTGAGCTGGTGACGCCCGTGGAACCGGGGCGCCATGACCTTCTCCTTGCCCTTCTTCGGATACTCCTGGGTGAAGGTCTTGCGGAACATCGTCCGGAAGGTGATTCCGAACCCTGACCAGGCTCCCATCAGTTGTCTCCCTTCGGGGTCTCGGGCACGTTCGACGTGGCTCCGGCCAGCGGCACGTTCTCGCCACCAGGTGCCGAGACGGTCTCACCGGAGACGATGGCATTGGCCGTCACCAGTTTCTGACCAGGCAGCGGGGGCACCGGGTAGCCACCGGCGAAGGCGTCGAACTCCTCGCTGACCGGCTGTTTCTCGGGCTCGTCTGCGTCCCCACCGAAGGCCCACGCGATGAGGGCAGCCACACCGATACCGGCGAACACCATGAACAGCGGGTTGTAGGAGGCACCCTGGGCGCCGATCGAGCGCAGTGCTGCCACGATGACGAGCCACACGAGGGCGATCGGGATGAGTGCCTTCCACCCCATCTGCATGTAGTGGTCGTACCGGAATCGCGGAATCGCGGCGCGCACCCACACGAAGAAGAAGATGACGAGCTGCACCTTGATGAAGAACCACAACAGTCCCCACCAGCCGGAGTCGATGACGCCGATGTGGTTGAACGGCCACGGGGCGCGGTAGCCACCGAGGAACAGGGTGACGCACACGGCCGACAGGGTGGCCATGTTGATGTACTCGGCCAGGTAGTACATGCCGTAGGGGAAACCGGAGTACTCGGTGCTGTAGCCGGAGACGAGCTCGGACTCACATTCGGGCATGTCGAAGGGCAGTCGGTTCGACTCGCCGAACATCGTGATGACGTAGATGAGGAAGCTGGGCAGGAGCATGAGCCAGTAGTGGCCGGGGACTCCGAGGCTCGCATCACCGAACATGATCGGGGTGGCCTGGGCCTCGACGATTCCCGAGGTGGACATCGTCCCGGAGAACATGAACACCGACACGAGCGTGAGGCTCATCGCGACCTCGTAGGAGATCATCGACGCCGAGGACCGCAGCGAGCCGAGCATCGAGTAGCTGCCGGCCGACGACCATCCAGCCAGCACGATGCCGTACACACCGATGGACGAGATGGCCAGGATGAACAGCACGGCGACCGGCACGTCGGTGATCTGCAGATTGGTCTGGTGGCCGAACATCGACACCTGACCGCCCAGCGGGATCACCGCCCACGAGCTGAATGCCGCGACGCCGGCAATGATCGGCGCCAGGCTGAAGACGAAGCTGTCCGCCCCCTTGGGCTTGACAATCTCCTTGAAGACGAGTTTCAGCCCGTCACCGACGGCCTGGAACACACCGCCGGCCCACGCCGAGTTCATGACGGGACCGATGCGGTTCTGCATCTTCGCCAGAACGCGACGCTCGAACCACACGTTGACGATGGTCCACGCCAACAGGATGACGAAGAGAAGGACCACCTTGACCAGCACGAGCCACCACGGGTCCTGTCCGAATGGGGCTACTGCGAACGGATTCATGCCACACCTCCCTTGTCACCATGGACCTTGTCGATCTGAACGGATTGCCCAGCTCGAGCCGGAGCCGAACCGGTGCCGCAGTGCGCAGGCACCCACACGACGCCGTCGATCATGGACTCCTCGATGCTCACGGGCACCTCCACCGAGTCACCGGCGGCAAACGTGACATTCACCACGTCGGCATTGCCGAGGTCGTGGTCGGAGGCGGTCCTCGGGCTCACGCGCGCCACCAGCGGACGGGCAGTCTGGCGCAGGGCCTGCGAACCGTCGAGGCAGGCGGAGTCGTCGAGCAGTTCCCGCCACGTGTCGAGGACGAGACCGCCATGTCGTTCGGGAGCGGGCGGGGCGACCACGGTGGACTCGGACTGTCCGCGTCCTTCCCAGTCACCCAGTTCGAGCCAAGCCTGATGGGCCTGGCTGACGGTACGCATTCCCAACGGGGTACCCATCGCGTCGGCCAGGGCTGCCAACACGCGAATCTCGTTCATCGGGGTGCGAGGCTGCTTGTTGATGACGCGTACTCGGCCGGGGCGATGCTCCCAGTCGAGGAAGGTCCCGGAGGTCTCCTCCAGCAGACACACCGGGAAGACGACGTCGGCACGCTCGGTCACCTCGCTGCGGCGCTGCTCCAGGCTGACGACGAAGCCGGCCTTGTCAAGTGCCAGCCGGGCAGCCTGTGGATCGGGCAGGTCGGACAGCTGGACACCGGAGACCATGACCGCCTCGAGACTGCCATCGACCAGGGCATCGAGCATCTGGGGAGCGGTGCGGCCGGGCTGATCGGGCAGCGACTCGACCCCCCATGCAGCTGCGACATCCACCCGAGCCTTGGCGTCGGTGACAGGGCGTCCGCCGGGCAGCAGGGTGGGCAGACAGCCAGCCTCCACGGCACCGACCTCACCGGCGCGGCGTGGCACCCAGGCCATCCGGGCGTCGCGGGTGCGGCACAGGTCGATGACGGTGGCGAGTGCTCCTGGTGCAGTCGCGGCGCGCTCACCGACGAGGATGACGGTGTCCTCGTCAATGGTTCCCTGTTCGGTAAGACGTACCAGCGACGCGGCCTCGTCACCGGGCGCAGTCGGCACCAGAGTGGCGCCGAGCTTGCGGGAACCCCGGCTGAGATGACTGCCCACGGTGAGCACCGGCAGCTTCATCTTGCGCCATGCCTTGCGCAGACGCAGGAAGATCATCGGGCACTCGTCCTCGGGCTCGAGATCCACCAGGACGACCTTGCCGGCCTTCTGCAGGTCTGCATAGGTCACCGACCCCTCCAACGTTGCCCCGGCAACCTGGCTGGCGAGGAAGGCATCCTCCTCGGCGCTGGTGGTGCGAGCCCGGAAGTCGATGTCGTTGGTACCCAGCACGGTGCGTGCGAAACGCGACCAGGCCAGGTTCGCCTCGACGGTGAGGCGTCCACCGGTGAGCACACCGGCAGACCTTGCCCTCGTCAGTCCGGCGACGGCTGCGTCAATGGCCTCGGCCCAGGAGGCTGGCTCCAGCGTGCCGTTCCGACGCACCATCGGAGTGGTGATGCGGTCGTCGCCGCGCGCGGAGAGGAACCCGAACCGGCCACGGTCACAGTTCCACTCTTCGTTGACCTCGGGGCGGTTTCCGGCGTTGCGACGCTTGACCTGGTAGTGCCGGTGATCGGTGCGCAGCTCGCAGCCGGCCGCACAGTTCTCGCACGTCGTCGTCGTGGAGACGAGGTCGAACGGGCGGCTGCGGAACCGGTACTCGGCGCTGGTGAGCGCTCCCACCGGGCAGATCTGGATGACGTTGCCCGAGAAGTACGAGTCGTAGGGGGTCTCGGTGTACGGCCCGATCTGGGAGACGGCACCGCGCTCCAGCAAGTGGATGAGCGGGTCACCGGAGATCTGGTCGGAGAACCGGGTGCAGCGCTGGCACAGCACGCACCGCTCCCGGTCCAGCAGGATCTGGGCCGAGATGTTGATGGGCTTGGGGTAGGTGCGTTTGACGCCTTCGTACCGTGACTCACCACGTCCGTGTGACATGGCCTGGTTCTGCAGCGGGCACTCACCGCCCTTGTCGCAGATGGGGCAGTCCAGCGGATGGTTGATGAGCAGCAGCTCGAGGATTCCCGCCTGGGACTTGCGGGCCAGTTCGGAGGACTCCGCCGTCTTGACGATCATGCCCTCGGCCACCGGCATCGTGCAGGCTGGCTGTGGCTTGGGGAATCCGCGGCCATTTCCGGCGTCGGGGATCTCCACCAGACACTCACGGCAGGCTCCGGCCGGGTCCAGCAGCGGATGGTCGCAGAACCTGGGGATGACGGTGCCGTTCTGCTCGGCGGCACGGATAATGAGGGTGCCCTTCGGCACGCTCACCGGCTCACCATCGATCGTGAGGGTGACGAGATTCTCCTTGGCGACGACCTCGTCGTTCTTCGTGTCCACACTCATGCCTTCACTCCGAACTCGCTGGAGACGCCACTGCCCATGTCCTCGGCGGAGAAGATGGCGCTCCTCTCATAGGGCAGCAGCTGCCAGGCGGGAATGCCCTTGCACCCTGCCTCGAACTCATCGCGGAAATTGCCGACGGCGCCACGTACGCAGCCCACGGCGCCATCGGCCAGGGCACAGAACGACTTGCCACCGATGTTGTCGACGACGTCCATGAGCTTGTCGACGTCGCCGGGTTCACCCTCACCGGCCTCGATCTTGCGCAGCATCTGCACCAGCCACCAGGTGCCCTCGCGGCACGGGGTGCATTTCCCACACGACTCGTGCTTGTAGAACTCCACCCATCGCAGGGTGGCACGCACCACCGAGGTGGTCTCGTCGAAGCACTGCAGTGCCTTGGTGCCCAGCATGGTCTTCGCTGCCGCGAGGTTCTCGTAGTCCAGCGGGGTGTCCAGGTGCTCGGGAGTGAGCATCGGGGTGGACGAACCGCCCGGGGTGAAGAACTTCAGTTCGTGACCGGCACGCATGCCCCCGGAAAGATCGATGAGTTCACGCAGGGTGACCCCCATCGGGGCCTCGTACTGGCCGGGGTGGGCAACGTGGCCCGAGACCGAGTACATGGTGAAACCGCTGGACTTCTCACTGCCCATCGACTTGTACCATGCGGCACCGTTGGCCAGGATCGAGGGCACCGACGAGATGGACTCGACGTTGTTGATGACCGTCGGGGAGGCGTACAGGCCGGCGACAGCTGGGAACGGTGGACGCAGTCGGGGTTGACCACGCCGTCCCTCCAAGGAGTCCAGCAGGGCGGTCTCCTCACCACAGATGTAGGCGCCGGCACCGGAGTGCACGACGATGTCCAGGTCGTAGCCCGAACCCAGGATGTTCTTGCCCAGGTACCCGGCCGAGTACGCCTCGCGTACTGCCTGCTGCACCCGTCGGATGACGTGCAACACCTCCCCGCGAATGTAGAGGAAGGCCATCTTCGCGCGGATGGCGTAGGAAGCGATGATTGCTCCCTCCACCAAGGTGTGGGGGGAGGCCATCATGAGGGGCATGTCCTTGCAGGTGCCCGGCTCGGACTCGTCACCGTTGACCACCAGATAGGTGGGGTTGGGATTGTCCTTGGGGACGAATCCCCACTTGACGCCCGAGGGGAACCCGGCACCACCACGGCCGCGAAGGTTGGCCTCCTTGACCTGGCCAGCAACCTCCTCAGGTGCCATCTGCAGGGCATTGCGCAGGCCGACGTAGCCACCGGTGCGCTCGTAGTTGACGAGCTTCCACGACCTCTCCTCGCCCCAGTGGGCGGACAGGACGGGGGTCACAAGGGCTGGGCCAGATGCTGTGTCGATGCTCACTTGCCCTCCTCAGTCTGCTGCGGGACGCTGATCCTGGCGGGATCGGGGGCGCTCCAGCCACGCTCCTTGGCCACCGTGACGCCACGCAGGGATGCCTCCCCGGCGCTCGGGCCCTCGTCGGCCCGCCCGTCGGGGAACCCGGCCAGCACCCGTTCGGAGTCGCGCCAGCTGGTGATCCTCGCCCCACGCGTGGAATGAACCTCCTGATCGGCGGCGAGCCTGTCGAGCAGCTCGTCGGCCTTGGCCGGGGTCATGTTGTCCATGAACTCCCAGTTGACCATCATGATCGGGGCGAAGTCGCAGGCAGCGTTGCACTCGATGCGTTCCAGGGAGAACTTGCCGTCGGGGGTCGTCTGCCCCTCCTTGACGCCGAGCTTCTTCTCGACCCGATCCATGAGGATGTCGCCGCCCATGATGGCGCACAGGGCGGTGGTGCACACCCCGATGTGGTGCTGGCCAGCCGGACGACGCTTGTACATGGTGTAGAACGTCGCAGCACCGGAGACCTGGGCCTCGGTGATGCCCAGCACCTCGGCAGCAGCCTCGATGCCGGCGGGAGAGACCCGTCCGTCCACCGACTGCACCAGGTGCAGGATCGGCAACAGGGCCGAGCGCGGCTCGGGGTACCGGGCCGCCAACGAGCGCATCTCCTCGATCGTCTCGTCGGTGATGTTCGTGGACCGGTCCGTCTGGTCGACGCCACCGGATCCGGTGAAGTCCGAGCGGAACTCCTCGGCGTACGGGAAGTCGAACTCCTCGCTCATCGGTCAACTCCTCCCATCACGGGATCGATGGATGCCAGCGCCGGCACGACGTCGGAGAGCATGCCACCCTCGCACATCGCCGGCAGGGACTGCACATTGATGAATCCGGTGTCGCGGATGTGGGCGCGGTAGGGGCGCACTCCCCCGTCGGAGACGAGGTGGCAGCCGAGCTCACCGGCCACGCCCTCGATGGACTGGTAGACCTCGCCGGCCGGCACCTTGAAGCCCTCGGTGATCACCTTGAAGTGGTGGATGAGGGCTTCCATGGACTCCCCCATGATGTGCTTGATGTGTTCGTGGGAGTTGCCCTGCCCGTCGGGTCCGATGGCCAGTTCGGCGGGCCAGGCGATGTGGGGATCGTCGACCATGTGGCGCTGGCCCTGGGTGTCCTCGAGCTTCTTGACGACCTGCTTGAGGATACGGACCGACTGGTTCATCTCCTCCAGACGGATGACGAATCGCCCGTAGCAGTCGGCAGTGTCGGCGGTCGGCACGTCGAACTCGTAGTTCTCGTAGCCGATGTAGGGGTTCGTCTTGCGCAGGTCCCAGGGCAGACCGGTGGCGCGCAAGGTGGGCCCGGTGATGCCCAGCGCCATGCACTGCGCCAGTTCCATGCGGGCAATGCCCTTCATGCGCGACTTGAAGATCGGGTTCTGCAGGGTGAACTCGGAGAGCTCGTGGAGGTTGTCCTCCATGCGGGCGATGAGGTCGCGAAGCAGATCCATTCCGTTGTCCGGCAGATCCGTGGCGGTACCACCGGGGCGGATCCACGCGTTGTTCATGCGCAGGCCGGTGACGGCCTGGTTGAACTCCAGACAGATCTCACGCTCCCTCAGACCGACCTCGGTGACCGAGGTGGCACCCAGCTCCATCGATCCGGTGCCCACGGCAACCAGGTGTGAGGAGATCCGGTTCACCTCGGTGATCATGACGCGCAGCGCGTTGGCACGCTCGGTGACCTCATCGGTGATGCCGAGCAGTTTCTCCACGGCCAGGCAGTAGACCAGCTCGTTGAAGAAGTTCGCGACGTAGTTGGCGCGGGTGGCATAGGCGACGCCCTGGGTCCAGGTGCGGTACTCCATGGACTTCTCGATCCCGGTGTGGAGGAATCCGATGCCCACACGCATGTCCTTGACGGTCTCGCCGTCAAGTTCGATGACCAGGCGCATCACTCCGTGGGTCGAGGGGTGGGTCGGCCCGAAGTTGATGACGACGGTCTCGTCACCTCGCTCGGCAGCCTCGGAGACGATCTGCTGCCAGTCACCGCCCTGGGCCAAGTACTCCTTGGCCGCAATGTTCTCACTCATCAGTTGTAGCTCCTGCGCTGGTCCGGCGGCGCAACGATGGCACCCTTGTACTCCACCGGGATGCCGCCAAGCGGATAGTCCTTGCGCTGGGGGTGGCCGACCCAGTCGTCCGGCATGAGGATGCGCGTCAGCGCCGGGTGCCCGTCGAAGATGACACCGAACATGTCCCAGACCTCACGCTCCTGGAAATCGGCGTGCGGGTACACCCCCGTCACCGAGTCGATGTGCGGATGCTTGTCCTGCGGATCGGCCAGCCCCACCTCGAGACGAATTTCACGGTTGTAGGTGTAGGAGCGCAGGTTGTAGATGACGTGCAACTCCTCACCTTCCATCTGTGGGTAGTGCACGCATGTGAGACAGGCGCAGTTCTCGAAGCGCAGCTGCTCGTCGTCGCGCAGCTGCTTGACGAGTTCCAGCAGTTTCCCAGGGTGGACGAAGAAGGTGATCTCGCCGCGGTGGATCGTCGTGAGTCCGGTGGAGAATCCCGGGACGAGCTGCTCCATCCGGTCGGCAACCTCGTCGAACCAGCCGCCGAACGGACGCTCGGAGGCGCCGGGGAGGCTGAACTTCTGGACCGTGCCACCGTATCCCGAGGTGTCGCTCGGGCCGGAGTCCGACCCCCACATCCCCGTGGTGGTACGCATCACCGGGCTGATGATGCCCGCCTCGGCTGCGGCGACCTCGGCACCGTCGGTGTGCTCGACATCGTTGGAGCTCATCGCATGAGTCCCTTCATCTCGATGGTGGCTGGGGCCTCCAGCGCGTTCTTCTCCTTGGTCTTCTCCACCTCGGCCATGTGCCCCAGCAGTGGCCAGTGCTGAATCTGCTCACGGATCTTGAACACGGCGTCGATGAGCATGTCGGGGCTCGGCGGGCAACCGGGGAGGTAGACGTCGACCGGGACGATGTGGTCGCAGCCCTGGATGATGGCGTAGTTGTTGAAAATGCCACCGGAGGAGGCGCAGGCGCCCATCGAAATGACCCACTTGGGATTGGGCATCTGGTCGTAGAGCTGGCGCACGACCGGGGCCATCTTCTGGCTCACCCGTCCCGACACGATCATGAGATCGGCCTGGCGCGGCGAGGCGCGAAACACCTCATGGCCCCAGCGGGCCGCATCCTGACGAGGACCACCGTAGGAGATCATCTCGATGGCGCAGCAGGCCAGACCCATCGTCAGCGGCCAGAAGGAGGTCTTGCGCAGCCATCCCACGACAGCCTCCAACGAGGTCATCATGATGCCGGCGGGGACGTCGGCGTCGTACTCGGCCATGTTTTCCTTCCTCTCCTGCTCAGTCCCAGTCAAGTCCGCCGCGACGGAAGATGTAGATGTAAGAGACGAAGACCGTTGCAATGAACAGCAGCATCTCGATCAGGCCGAATGCACCGAGCTGGTTGAAGGTCACGGCCCAGGGGTACAGGAACACGATTTCGATGTCGAAGACGATGTAGAGCATCGCGATGACGTAGTACTTCACCGGGAAACGTCCACCACCCGGCGGCTGCGGGGTGGGCTGGATGCCGCACTCGAAGGTCTGGTGCTTCGAGGCGTTCTTCCGGGTGGGGCTCAGCAGCAGGTTGACGGAAATCGTCACCACCACGAACAGCAGGGCAAGAATGGGAAGGCCCACCAAGGGCAGGTATTCGTTCATCGGTTGGTACCACCTCGTCCGACATGATGTCTGTGACCGGAGCACGAGCCATGGGATCCGGCCAGCAATACTTTAGGCGTGAGCGCTGCATTTTTGGCACATTCTCTCATGTTGACGGTGCCAATCTGGTGAGGGCATTGATGACGTGGTCAGAAACGTCCCCACCTCGCGAGTCGGTGAGATTCGCGAGAAGCTTGTTGACGAATCTCATGAGTGCGGCATGCGGCAACCCATACGTGGTGCACAGCCGCATGACTCGTGGGTCTCCGATGAGCTTGACGAAGATCGTTCCCAGCCGGAAGTAGCCACCGAAGCGCTCACGCAACGCGATGGAGTATCCCTGAAGGGCACGTTCGGCAGATCGGGACCCCATGCCACGGTAGTGGGCCTGGGCGATGGCCGTGGCAGCAAGCTCACCGGCCTCCATGGCGTAATCGATGCCCTCGCCATTGAAGGGATTGACCATGCCACCTGCGTCACCCACGAGCAACAGACCACGATCGTAGGCAGGGGTGCGGTTGAAGGCCATCGGCAGGGCAGCCCCACGGATCGGCCCCTCCTGATTGTCGGGGGTGAGGCCCCACTGCGCAGGCAGGTGGGACAGCCAGCGCGTCATGAGGGATCGGTAATCGGTCTTCTGGAAGGCGTCGGAGGAATTGAGCATCCCGAGCCCGACGTTGACGGTGCCGTCCCCCACCGGAAACGCCCAGCCGTAACCGGGCAGCAGATCCGACTCGTGGGGTTTGCCGTCCCACAGCTCCAGCCAGCTCTCCAGGTGGTCCCCCTGGGAGAGTGGCGAGGTGAAGTAGGCGCGCACCGCCACACCCATGGGTCGATCTGGGCGGCGCTCGCGCCCCATGGCCAGGGCCAGGCGCGAGGAGTTGCCATCGGCAGCAACGACGACGGGGGCATGGAACTCACGCCCATCAGTGGTCCGCACGCCGACGATGCGACCAGTGCGTTCGTCCATGATCGGGGTCTTGACGTTGGCCCCCGTGATGAGTTCGGCTCCGAGCGACTCGGCATGCCGGGCAAGCATCTCGTCGAGCTTGGCACGCCGACACACCATGCCGAAGTTCGGGTAGTCGGCCAGCTCCGGCCATGGAAGGACGAAGGGAGGCACGGTTCCACCGTGAATACGCAGCCCCTGGGTGTGCTTCCACCCAGCTTCCTCGCTGACGTCAATACCCAGCCTGATGAGCTGTCGGACGGCACGCGGCGTCAACCCGTCACCACAGACCTTGTCACGGGGAAAGGTGGCCTTCTCCAGGAGCACGACGTGCAGCCCCTGGCGGGCAAGATGCGCAGCAGTGGCCGATCCGCCAGGTCCAGCACCCACGACGAGGGCGTCGGCACACACCCCACGGCCGCCCACGTTCGCCATGGAAACCTCCTCGTCACTCGTCCATGAAAGTCTATGGTGAAATGAGCGATTCGTCACAATCATGGCATTTTCACATGTGCCCGGATTCCCTCTCCTCTATTTTAGAAAGGAAATTGTTTCATAATTGGGTTAATGGTAGGGCTCGTGTGCTGGAGCCATGTCCATTCGGCCCTCGGAAAGCCAGTCCCGGCGTTCCACCCGAACCAATCCACCCATCTGGCCCCGAATCCCATCCTCTGCGGCACCCCATCGCCTGCGCGGCACGCGGTGTCCAATTCCGTTGTGCGAAACAGCCGCGGGTATCCTCGACCGCGTGATCCTCAACCCGGACAGCAGTCATCTTCGCGCTCGAACGGTGGTCATTGACGATCCAGGCTCCTTGGAGTCGTTCATGACGCCGAGGGACAGCACGTGCATCCTCCACAGGGGGGATGGGGTTGTCGGTATCGGGCACATCGCCCGGTTCGCACCCGACAGCATGCTCGCCGCCGACGTGTGGTGGGAGGAGTTCTGCGCTGACCTGGAGAACGAGACCGAGCTTCCCGGCGTCTACGGCACCGGACCGGTTGCCTTCGGCTCGTTCGTCTTCGACCCGGATCGCACCTCGGCTCGCTCGGTGATGATCGTTCCACGCACCATCGTCGGCCGCCGCTACGGAATCAGCTGGATCACCCAGCTCTCCTATGGCGACGTCGACGACGACCCACCCATGCGCCAGATGCTCCCGTCACGACCACACATCGACGACATCCACCCGGGCACCATCGACGACGATCGCTGGTTGCAGCTCGCTCGTCAGGCCCAGGAGCTGTTCTTCTCCGGCGGTATAGAGCAGCTCATCATCATGCGTGACCTGCTGGTCGGCTGTACGGCACCCATCGACCCTCGATGGCCAGTCGCACTGCTCACCAAACTGTTTCCCCAGTCGTGGACCTATCTCGTCTCAGGAACCATTGGGACGACGTCAAAACTCCTGGCACAGGTCCGTGACGATCTCATCACGTCTCGAGCACTCACCCACGCTCCACGTCGACACGATTCCACCGAGTGCCACATCCTCGACGCCCTGACTGGTCAGGGGCCGATCGCCGCCGAACATGCCCAGACCGTGGAATCCGTACGCAGGACGCTGGCGTCGTTCAGCAAGTCGTGGCATCGCCCCCAACACCCCGGGATCGTCACCGCACCGGACGGCAACTACCTCGCCTCCGACATCACCGGCGTGGCGGACGGATCAGCCTCCTCCCTGTCGGTGGCAGCCAACATCCACCCCACCGCGTTCGTCACGGGGACTCCTGCGGATCGAGCACGAGCCGTGCTGTCGGAGGCGGAGGAAGTGGATCGAGGCCGAGTCAGCGGCCCGGTGGGCTGGATCGACACCATGGGCAACGGCCAGTGGCTCTCCGACACCCGTGGTGGCCAGATCGACGCCACGGATCCCAGTCGTATTCACCTGTTCACCGGGATTCCCATTTCCTCGTCCACCACCCCCGAGGACATGGCCGAGGATCTGCGCACCCGGGTCAGAGTCCTCATGGATGTGCTCAACGCGCACTGACGCTGGCCTTCTCACCACACGGTATCCACCACATCCACCACGATGCGTCGTGGTCAGCGGCGCACGACCTTCTTCCTGACGGGACGTTCGTTCTGGGCGATCCGCTTCTGTTCGGCGAGCTGGCGGCGGGACTCCTCCTGCATCTGTTGCAGCTCCTGCTGGTCAAGGCCTCCCATACGCAGGAAGGAGTAGGCGAGGATCGCGGCGACCACACCGATCCACGGGGACAGGCCGAGCACGAGCCAGATGGTGATGAGGGCCACCATGTCCAACCCACGCAACAGGTTGAACATGAGGCTGGGCGGCATGGCGCCAGCCTGGGTGGCGACCATCGGTGTCGAGTAGTCAGCTGGTTTGGCCGAGACCCAGCGGATGGCACCGATGAATCCGGCAGCAGCCGTCACCAGGGCATAGAGCACGGCGTGGAACCAGTCCATCCGAGCGGCATCACCGATCCCATGGAAGGCGGGGATGGTGGCCAGGGCCCAGACGAGGGCAAGGATCGCTGGCACGATGGACGCCGCAGTACGCACCTGGGACGTGGTGAACGGCATCATCCTCATGAGCCCCTTGGTGCGGCTGAGTACGCGCAGGCTGGTGAAGAAGGGCACCATGGCAGCGACCAGGACCAGGGCCGACAACGGCGAGGTGAGCCGCCCAAGCCCCAAGGCCTGCAGGGCGTAGGGGACGACGATCGTCGCGGCCAACGTCACCAGGGGCTTGGGGAAACGCAACAACCGCTGCACATCTCGCCAGACCAAGGCATGAAGCCCCATGCCACGGCCTCGAGTGGCGCGCACCTGCCCGCGTTCGACGGCTTCTCGCTCCTGAAGGATGTCGCGGATGAGGGCGAAGTCCAGGGCGAAAGCGGCACCCTGCATACCAGAGACCAGTGACCCACCCGACATGAGACGGGCCCGTCTGATCGAGTTGAGCCGTCCGTTGGCCACGACGAGTGCCACGATGAGCACCAGGACAGCTCCGGCCACGACGGACCAGGCGATCAGCACCGACAACTCGGTCGAGATGCTCATCGGGTACCAACCGGTGGCGGTGGACACCAGGGCGAGCAGGAGCAATCCAGCCAGAACCATGGCAACACTCTGCAGCACGCGCACGGTACGCACCCGTTCTGCCCCCTGCTCTGCAGCGGCGAAGGCCACCAGCGCCGCTGCGCTCAACCCGGTGGCGACGGTCCAGGCGATGATGGCCCGGCCGCTGAGCCCGGACAGTGCCGAGACCAGGGCACCTGCGATGGCCCCACCGACCAGGCTCACGATCTCGGCGATCCGTAGCCGCTTGCGCAGGAAGCGGGACCTGTCGACCGGTGCGTCGAACAACCAGAATCCTTCCGCCGCCGACGCCAGGACCGGACCGAAGATCCGCGAGACGGCCAGGGCGAAGCCCATGACGGCGGTGACGACAGCCAGCGGCAGGACGTTTCGTGCTGCCTGACAGCCCGAGCTGGAGCATCCTGCGGCCTGCCCCTGGGCCTGCACGATGAGGCTGATGAGCATGGCGAGGATGATGGCCAGTGAGAACAGTAGGACGTAGGCGTCGCCCAGGGCCTGCCAGATGTTGCGTGTGGTTCGGCCCCGACGCCAATCCCCCATGAGCAGTTCAAGCTGACGTTCGTCGGCCTGCCCCTGCCAGTACTCGTCAGGACTGTGTGAGACGACGAGTGTGACAGCAGGAACGTCGTTGACGGTGGGGATGTCCTTGGGGGCGGGTGTTGCAGCTGTGGGGGACGTGGGCTGGGTCTTCCTGCCAGACCTGCGGTGCCGATTGTGCCTACTCATCCGCGCTGTCCTCCCAACTCGACGACCTGAGCCCCGAGTTCGTCGACCAGAGCGGGCTCGTGGCTGGCCATGACGATGGCCAGCCCCTGGGAGAGTTCCTTCTTGAGACGTTGGGAGAGCCAGGCAACACCTTCGACGTCAAGTCTTGCCTCGGGCTCGTCGAGGACGAGCAATTTGCGGGGGCGCACCAGGGCAGTGGCCAACGCAAGTCGTCGACGTTGACCCGACGACAGGGTTCCGGGCAGTTGCCCCGACTGCGCCACCAACTGCACCTCCTCGAGCACCTCGTCGACGAGTTCGTCGGCATCGACGAGCCCGTGGGCACGAGCGAGCAGGTCCAGATGTTCCACGACGGACAGGTCGGGGAAGAAGTCGAGGTCGTCAATGACCGTGGCGACATTGCGTCGGAACTCGGGATCGGTCTCGGAGACTGGGCGGCCCAGCACCTCGATGGTGCCGGAGGTGGGCCGATCGGCCCCGACGAGGCAACGCAGCACGGTCGACTTGCCTGCACCGTTGCGTCCCGTGAGGGCGACAGCCTGCCCCGGATGCACGGTCAGGGAGAAGGAGTTGACGATGGTGTGATCCCCATAGGACTTGGTGACGTCCTTGGCGACCAGGACTGCGTTGCGAGAAGCCATGGCGTTATTCTCCAACCATCCTCGCGGGAACCAAAAACTCATCCACAGGTGGCCCGATCGCCGTCAGCAGATGACACCTCCCCTGTGGACAGTGGACAACTGCCACCCGCCGGCACGCTGCCACCCACCTGCACACGGCCAGGACCGTCGATCATGATCTGGGGATCATGGTCTGAGGATCCTAGTGGACGGTGACCGACATCCACCGGTCCGGGGCCTTCGGCGCAGTCCTGCCGGCACGCTCGTGTGGAAGACCGCCGGCACGTTCATGTGCGAGACTGGGCAGGTGCATACCACCCGGGCCACCTTGGACAAGCATCACGCCGACGTCGCCTCCATGTTCGACGGCGTGGCGCGACGCTACGACCTCATGAACACCCTCATGACCCTGGGGGCGGTCGAGCAATGGCGTCAGTACGTGGTTGACGCGGTGGAGCCGGGTCCCGGGCAGAAGATCCTGGACCTGGCAGCGGGAACCGGCACCTCGTCCGCCACATTCGCCGCCTGCGGCGCTGAGGTCTACCCCACCGACATCTCCCTGGGAATGCTCGAGGTGGGCCACCAACGTCAACCCGATCTGCACTTCGTCGCCGGTGACGCCACGGCCCTGCCCTATGCCGACGACACCTTCGATGCCGTGACCATCTCCTACGGGCTGCGCAATGTCGAGGACACCGCGGGAGCGCTTCGGGAGATGCTGCGCGTCACCAGACCCGGTGGACGGCTGGTGGTGTGTGAGTTCTCCACCCCCACGGCAAAGGTGTTTCGCCACCTGTACCGGGACTACCTCCTGGCCGCGATCCCCGCGCTGGCACGACTGGCGAGTTCGAACCGGGACGCCTACGACTACCTTGCCGAGTCGATCCTGGCCTGGCCCGATCAGCAACACCTGGCAGATCTCATGGCGCAATGCGGCTGGAAGGCCGTCTCGTGGCGCAATGTGGCTGGCGGTGTGTTGGCTCTGCACCGGGCCTGGAAAGCCTGAGGTCCGCCAGGTGAGCTCCGCAACACATCCCAATCCCACACCGATCCTGCTGGATTCCTGGGCGGCGCGCTCCTGTCCGGTGAGGACGCAGCACGCCTTCGACCCGAGCATCACACTGCCGCCCACCCAGGATGACCAGCCGCAATCACAGCTACCACCCCTCAGCGACGCCGCCCGGGGATTCGTGACATCCGTGTGCGACGAACTGGCCAGGATTCCGCACGCGGTGGACCTGCGAAAGTGGCGCGGCTCCTCGCCACAGCATCACCGCGCCATGACCCGCAAGGTGCTCGAGCGGGGGGCAGCACTGATCATCGACCCGCAGCTGCCCTCGTCGCTGCAGGGGCACCGCTCGGGAAGTCCCGACGTGCTGGTGCGAGTGGCGGATCGCCCCGACGGCCAGCCGGGTTATCTACCGGTGGTCATCGCGCACGAGTCGTTGCTGCAACGCAACACCACCACTGCGGAATTCACCTGGGTGACGCCGCTGCAGGAGCCCGATCCGCGTCAAGCCCACCTCAGCACCACCCAGGTGTTTCGCCCCGGACGGGAACACACCCTGCTGCAGGGGGCGCACCACTGGCGCCTGCTGGACGACCTTGGTCTGGTGGCGAGCCCACCAGATGGGATGTCTGGCCGACGTCGTCTGGCCGGGTTCATCGGAACCGACGACGTCACCATGCTGGCAAACCTGCCCACGTGCGCGGAGGACTCCCCCCGCCTCGCTGTCTGCTGGCTGGACCTCGATCATCGCTTCATCCGCACCTACGTTCCCGCACCAACGAGCTCGTCGGCGGCAGAATCCGCATCCCAGCACTGGAGACGACGCAGTGTGCTGGATCGTTACGACCATGAGCACAGTTTCCGGGTGAGCGTCGCGAGACACGCCATGACACACAGCGCCTCGAGCGATTCCGTTCGGGGCAGACGCACGGCCACCAGGCATGACTCGATGCCGAGCGGGGACGCACCAGCGAGCCACCCGACCAACCAACCTGGCGTCACGCCCGACCCCGCCTCGGGCAGCTCCACCCGTCCTCGCCGTGCACCGATGCTTCGCCCGATCGTGGTACCGGAGTGTGCACAGTGCCCGTGGTGGCCGGTGTGTGAGTCCCAGCTCGATCCCGACGACATCTCGTTGCGCGTCACGAAAGCGCCCCTGGACGTGCGCGAGATCACGACACTGCGCGACCTCGGCATCGAAACCATTCACGATCTCGCCGCGGCGGATCTGGACGTCGTCCTACCGCTCTACCTGCCGCAGGTGCAGCATCGGCCACGCGCCGAGACCCGACTGCGACTGGCTGCCCAACGCGCCACCCTGTTGCACCAGGGACGCACACTGGCCCGAAGGAACGATGACCCCATCGTCCTGCCTTCCGGGCAGGTCGAGATCGACTTCGACATCGAGACCTCCTTCGACGACCGGGTCTACCTGTGGGGCATGTGGGTGGATGATCCGCAGGGCCTCCTGCCGGAGACCACGGATCCGAACACCTGTTACTACGTGCATTTCTCCAGCTTCTCCGACCAGGACGATGCAGCTGAGATCAGCCTTGCGAGGGAGGCGATCTCGTGGCTGGACCACGTCGTCCAGCGGGTTCCCGACTGCATCATCGTGCACTACTCGGACTACGAGATCACTCATCTGCGTCATTTCGGCACGGTGGCAACCGATCCGCACATGGCAGCCTCGGTGGACCACCTGCTGCACTCGGGATGTTTCGTCGACGTCTTTCGCGTCATACGTCAGCACTTCTTCGGGGTGCACGGGATCGGGTTGAAGGCCGTCGCCCAGGAAGGGGCCGGTTTCCACTGGCGTGACCCCGAACCTGGCGGTCTCAACTCGCAGACCTGGTGGGACGAGGCCGTCCACTCCCCCGATCCGCAGGTACGTGAGAGTTCACGCACCCGAGTTCTCCAGTACAACGAGGACGACGTGCGTGCCACCCACGCGGTGCGCGCCTGGTTGCGGGAGAAGTACGACGCCCGGCCAGCCCCCACCACTGCCTGAATCGGGGTTGACCGCCCACCGGCTCTCGACCATCTCGTCGGTGGATCGCATCATCACCTTGGACTCCGGCCGTGTCGACGAGATCGGCACCCCCGAGGAGTTGGCGACCTCCGGCGGCATCTACGCCGAGCTGCTCGCCCTGCAGACCTCCAGTTCCCGTGCCGACCGCAAACGACTGGAGAAGTTCGGCTTCCGCCTGTGAGTCACACGCCGATGGCGACCCCCAGTGCCAGGCCAAGGGCACACACCAGTTCGGCGATCCCGGTGTTGCGCAACGCGGGCACCAGAGCCATCCCCGTTGCCTTGGTGAGCATAGCCTTGACCGGGGCCACGAGTGGCACGGCCATGACGAGGGCGAGCAGGCACCACCACGTCGTCAGGGCACCGACCCACACCACCCCTGCCAGGGCGACGGCGACGAGTACCAGGTAGAGGACACGGGTGCCGGTGTGCCCGAGCCGGGTTGCCAGGGTGCGCTTGCCCGATTCACGATCCCCGTCGATGTCGCGCAGATTGTTGGAGACGAGCACGGCACAGGCCAGGGCACCGATGAGTACGGCGGTGAGCCATGTCGCCACGTCCACCCGATCGGTCTGGGTGTACGTCGTTCCCGTGACGGCCACCAGGCCGAAGAACACGAAGACGAAGACCTCACCCCACCCCCGGTAGCCGTAGGGGTGTTCACCACCGGTGTAGTACCAGGCAGCTGCGACGCAGGCCACCCCGACGGCCAAGAGCCACCAGTGGCCACACAGCACGACGAGAACGAGCCCGGCAACTCCCGCGGCTCCGAAACAGCCCATGGCCGCCGCCTTGACCTGCCGTGGGTCGGCCGCCCCCGAACCAACCAGACGCAGCGGCCCCACCCGATCCGCACCGTCGGCACCACGGATGCCGTCGGAGTAGTCGTTGGCGAAATTGACGCCGATCACCAGGAAAAGAGCCACGAGCAGGGCGAGGAGTGCCCGCAACAGGGCCAGCCCACCCATGGCGGCAGCCATGGCCGATCCTGCCACCACTGGTGCTATCGCCGTCGGCAGCGTTCTGGGCCGGGCACCCTCGATCCACTGCGCCTTCGTCGCCATGACCTCTCCTCACCCATTCCGGTCGGGAATGTGACACCCGGGGCCCAACGACCCTGGAACAGCATGTCTTCAGGACGACAATCATCCTCCCTTGCGGGGAAGTCACCAAGCGCGCTGGCCCATCGGAGGGCACCTGACATACCGCCAAGTCTCAACCCCATGCCTGGAACAGAGTTGATGTCACGGTCTGCATTCGACCGTCCTGCGCTGGAGAATTCTCCAGTGAGAGGAGTATCTCGGACAGCGCCCAGCAATGACGTAATGTTGCACCGTAAATGGTGATCACTCGCGCATTCATTGAAGGAACTGACTGATGAGCAAGACGTTTGCCAGCATGGCCGTCCCGAATTATCGACGATATTTTGCTGGAACGATCCTGGCGAACACCGGACAGTGGATGTCGCGTACTGCTCAGTCATGGCTGGTTCTGGTGGTTCTCACCGATCACAATGCCTCTGCCCTGGGCTGGCTGATGGCTGCGGCCTTCACTCCGCTGCTGGTCATCACCCCGTGGGCCGGAGCGTTGGCCGACAAGTATCCCAAGCGCAGGATCATGGTCCTCGCCCAGATTGTCATGTGCGTCGATGCCGCGATCCTCGCAACGCTCGTCCTCACTGGAACGGTACGGCTGTGGCACGTCTTCACCCTAGTGGCCATGGATGGTACGGCCACGTCCTTCTACAACCCGGCGATGCAGGCATTCGTCTCGGAGATCGTACCGCTGTCGAAGCTTCCCAATGCCATCAGTCTCAACAGCGCCTCCTTCAATGGTGCCCGTATCCTGGGCCCCGGTGTTGCCGGTCTGCTCATCGCTGGGATTGGAACCGGATGGGTCATGGTCATCAACGTGGCCTGCTTCATCGGATTCATCACCACTCTGATTCTGTTGCGTGCCGACCAGCTGCACCCCTCACCGCCTGTCCAAGGAAAATCGAGCGTGCGTGATGGCGTCAAGTACGTCAGAGTGCGGTTCGATCTCAAGGTGCTGCTGGCCATCGGTTTCGTCATGGGCACCTTCGGCTTCAACTTCAACCTCTCCGACTCGCTCATGGCAACGGTGGGATTCGGTCGTGGTTCCGGCGAATACGGCCTGTTGGGCTCGATCATGGGGCTCGGCGCCATCGCAGCCGCCCTGGGATCGGCCCGCCGCAAACCGCGAATGCGCTGGGTGGAGCTGGCCCTCGTCGTCTACACCGTGAGCATGGGGCTGTCGGCCATCGCACCGAACTACTTTCTCTTCGCGCTGCTCAAGGTCCCGGTGGGCTGGGGAGCGGTCTCCACACTCATCGTCGCCAACTCGATGGTGCAGACCTCGGTGTCACCGCAGATGCGTGGGCGTGTCATGAGCCTGTGGTCCACCCTCCTGCTGGGGGGTACACCATTCGTCTCCCCGGTGCTGGGGTGGATAGGTGACCAGTGGGGACCGCGATGGACGGTCGGGATACCGGCGATCATCATCGGACTGCTCTTCATCGGTGTGACGGCCACCATCATGCACAACGACTCCCTCAAGGTGCGTTTCGACCCGCACAAGAAGGCCCCGTGGCTACGTATCGAGCGTGGTCAGGTGACGGTCAACTACACCCAGGAGACTCGCTGAGGAACTGCCCGCGGCTCGCCTCAACCGCTGCGGGTCGTGGGCGCTGCCCCCAGTTTCGGCACCAAACGATCTCGGCGCCAAGCAACATTGTGCGGTGCCACGTGGTGTGGCACCGCACCAGTTCGTCAGCCCGTACCCTGCCACGGACCTCAGCGTTGAGGTCACGTCGGAATGGATTTGTCGGGGATCACCGAATTGCCTGCTCCCCCAGCCGGGATGCGTACACGACGCTGTGCATCACCGCCCTCACAAGTGGCAGATGAATGCATTTCAACCCGCACCACGCCGAGAAATGATTTTTGTGGTGTTCCCATACTTGGCGCGTGGCGAAAAGGTGGTTGACTGGGGGTATGAAAAAGCTCATCAATGCCGCTGAGAGCGTTGTCTCCGATTCGCTGACGGGTCTGGCCAGTGCGCACCCGGGCAGCATCCGCGTCGATCTGGAGAACAAGGTCGTCTACCGTTCCGATGGACCAGTTCCCGGCAAGGTGGGGCTCGTCTCCGGTGGCGGTTCTGGTCACGAACCACTGCACAGCGGCTACGTGGGGCGAGGCATGTTGGACGCCGCGTGTTGTGGCGAGGTCTTCACCTCACCGGTCCCCGATCAGGTGATGGCTGCCACCCATGCCGTCGACGGTGGGGCCGGCGTGTTGCACATCGTCAAGAACTACACCGGTGACGTCATGAACTTCGACATGGCGGCCGAGATGGCCAACGCCGAGTCCGGGGTACGCGTGGAGTCGGTCGTCGTGGCCGACGACGTCGCCGTGCAGGACTCGCTGTACACCGCTGGCCGCCGCGGCGTGGGGCTCACCGTCCTCATGGAGAAGATCCTGGGTGCCGCCGCCGAGCAGGGCCAGGACCTGGACGCCCTGGTGAGCCTGGCCGAGCACGTCAACGAGGCTGGACGTTCCTTCGGTGTGGCACTCACCTCGTGCACGGTCCCGGCAGCCGGAAAACCGACCTTCGACCTCGACGAGGACGAGATGGAGCTGGGGATCGGCATCCACGGTGAGCCCGGACGCGAGAAGGTGCGGCTGGGATCGGCCGCCGAGGTTGCCGAACAGCTCATCGAGCCCATCCTCGCCGACCGTGACTTCACCAACCAACCAGTCATCGCCATGCTCAACGGCATGGGTGGCACCCCGCTGCTCGAGCAGTACATCGTCTTCGGTGAGATCGCCAAGATCCTCGAGGCCAAGGGAGTGCGTGTTGCTCGCACCGTGGTCGGCAACCACATCACCTCCCTGGAGATGGCAGGATGTTCCTTGACCCTCCTGGGGGCCAGCGACGACCTCATCACACTGTGGGACGCACCTGTGAACACACTCGGACTTCGTTGGGGATGCTGATGTCTAACCTGCCTGTTGAAACAACCCTTGCTTGGCTCGCGGACTACGCGAAGGTGGTCACCGACAATTCCGCCATGCTGACGGATCTGGACCGCCAGATCGGTGACGCCGATCATGGCTCCAACATGACTCGCGGCATGAGCGCCGTGGCAGCCCTGGACCCGCAGTCCTTCGCAGACACCGGCGCCCTGCTCAAGAAGGCGGGGATGACGCTGGTGAGCACCGTGGGCGGAGCCTCCGGGCCGCTGTACGGCACGCTGTTCCTGAGACTGGGAGCGTTCCTGGGCCCGGACAAGGAGCTGTCGGTGCAGAACCTCGCCCAGGCCTTCAAGGCTGGTCTGGACGGCATCATGACCCGCGGCAAGGCCGAACCCGGTGACAAGACAATGGTTGACGCCCTCGCACCTGCGGTGGAGGCCCTGCAGACCGACGCCGAGACCGGCAGGACGCTGCAGGAAGCCTTGGACCATGCTGCACAGGCCGCCGCCCAGGGGCGTGACGCCACGGTCGGCATGATTGCCCGTCGCGGACGCGCCTCCTACCTTGGTGAGCGCAGCAAGGGGCACCAGGACCCCGGTGCCACCTCCTTGACGCTGTTCATCGAGTCCGCCGCCCGCTGCCTGCCGGCACAGTCCTGAGCACGTCATCAAGGAAGGGAGCACAGATGTCGCAGGTTGGCATCGTCATCGTCTCGCACAGTCACAAACTCGCCACCGCCGCCGTGGATCTGGTGGCACAGATGGTTTCGGAGGAGACCCGTCCGCCGGTCCGAGTTGCCGCTGGGCTGGACGAGACGACCCTGGGCACCGATGCCGCAGCCGTGTCGGCAGCCATCGAGGAGCTCTCGGAGTGCCCGGGCATCCTCGTGCTCGTCGATCTGGGATCGGCGATCCTCTCGGCCCAGATGGCTCTGGACTTCGTCGATCCCGAGCTCGCCGCCACGGTGACGATTTCTCCCGCTCCGCTGGTGGAGGGCCTGTTCGCCGCGCTCATCACGGCGTCCACCGGCGCTCCGCTGGAGGCCGTGGCCTCCGAGGCAGCCAACGCCCTGTCTCCCAAGCAGTCACAACTGGCTGACTGAGGCCAGCTCACCTGCTCCAGTCGACGAGCTCGTCGGCGTCGAACTGTCCATCGGGCCACACGGCTCGCACGACCCCGGCAGCCGCCAGCGCCTTGCGGCATCCGGGGCAGGGCTGGTCGGTGACGTAGGCCGTGCATCCTGCGGTGTCACGCGTGGCGAAGAGCAGCGCGTTGACCTCGGCATGGATGGCGATGCAGAATCCCGGCGCCCCCGGTACGTCGTAGTCGCTGAAGGCAGGCACCTCTGCGTAGCCCAGACGCCCACGTGGGCAAGCGCCTTCCAGGCAGTCCGGGCGCCCGGGAGCGGCTCCGTTGTAGCCGGTGGCGATGATTCGATGCTCGTGCACCAGCACGGCTCCCACCCGGCGACGCGTGCACTTGGCACGTGCCGAGACCGCCGCGGCGATACCCAGGAAGTACTCGTCCCAGCCCGGCACGGTGATGGGCGAGTCCGGGGCCTGCCCAGTGTGGGAATGACCTGCTACTGACCCCTCGCCCCCTCGATCCTCGTGGCCCGGATGTCCATCATCTGAATTCTCATTGATTGGGGGCCTGCTCGCAGCGTCCTGATCCGCTGACGAGGTGGTCCGTCGCCCCTGTGAGACGTCAGGCCCGGTGGATCCGTACCTTTTCTCGCCGGTCCGTGGAGTCGCGTCGCCCGTCTGGGCGTCGGCCTGCCAGCGTCGATTCTCTTCGTTGCCGTGCTCGTCGGTCATGTGCACCTCCTGATCCTCACTGTGCTGGTGCGTTGCACGATCCGCTCCGATGTGGCGCACCGAAAACGTTCCCACGTGGCGATGGTGTCTCGCTCACACGTCCAGATCCTCGTACGACCGGGGATCGTCGGCGGGTTCCAGGTGCCCCATGACGCGCAGGTCTGGCCACTTGGCGAGCATGGCGTCGATGAGGTCCTCCATGACGTCGTGGCCGTGACGCACGGTCCACTCCCCGGGCACGAGCATGTGGAAGTCGACGAATCGACGGTACCCGGCCTCACGGGTGCGGATGGCATGGAACTTCACCTCGGCTCCACAGTAGCCGCGCATGAAGCCCTCGATCTGTCTGCGATCCTCCTCCGGCAATGAGACGTCCATGAGGGCGGCGCCGGAGGACGCGATGAGTTTGTAGCCTGTGACGAGGATGTTGACGCCCACCGCAATGGCGACGAGGGCGTCGAAACGATCCCATTTCGACACCCACACCAGCCCGACGCCGACGATGACGCCCACCGAGGTCCACACGTCCGTGAGCAGATGCTTGCCGTCAGCGGTCAGGGTGGCGGAGTGTTCCTTCCTGCCGCGGGTGAGCAGCACCCAGGCCACTGCCCCATTGAGCACCGATGCCACGGCAGAGACCAGCAGGCTCACCCCGACATTGTCGAGGGGCTGGGGATGGATGAACCGTTTGACGCCGGAGTACAGGATCACCGCTGCAGCCAGGAAGATGAGCACCCCCTCGGTGATCGCCGAGAAGTACTCCGCTTTGGATCGCCCATAGTTGAATCGCTCGTTGGGCGGGGTGATCGACAGTTTGAGGGCGATGAGGGCGACGATGGCCGCCACCAGATTCACCAGCGACTCGGCGGCGTCGGAGAGCAGTCCCACCGAGCCGGAGAGCCACCAGGCAACCACCTTGAGGACAATCGTCGCGACGGCTGCTCCCATTGACAGCCAGGCGTACTTCGACAAGTCCTTCGGTGGCCGGTGCCTGGGGACGGCCGTCTCGAGCAGCGGGTCGGCCGAGCTGGGTTCCTGATCGCTGTCCGGACAGGTTTCGGGGTTACTCACCCCTCCATTGTTCCTCACCTCTCCACGGACTGTCCCATCAGACATGGTCACTCGAGACGAGCGAGGACACCCACGCCGGTCCGTCGACTGCTCCATCAGGCATGGCCACCTTGGCTCCCACCTCATTTTGCAGCCGCCCCGACAACTCCCATGGGTTGGTTGAGATGTCAGCTGCAGCGAGGCTTCTGACAAGGAGTGTGACCAACGCTGATCCATACCGTGCCGGGCATACGTCAGCCGGGCAGATGCTCCGTCGTGCCGGGGACCAATACCATGACCACATGGATTTGTCCTCATGGTTCGGACTGCACTCCCTGCGACTGGGGCGAGGAAGTCGCACCCCCAGGCAGGGACTGGTGCTGGCAGGTGGCGGAGCACGCGCGTCCTTCCAGATCGGCGCGCTGAGCTACCTGTACGACCGCTGCGCGATGCACCCGTCGGTGATCTCTGCCACCTCGGCCGGGTCGATCGTCGCCTCCGCCCTGGCACAGTGGCCTGACGTCACACACCAACGGCAGGCACTGCGCGATCTGGAAACGATGTGGTTGGCCATGCAGCAACCCGAGGACATGTTCACCCCGCGCGCCTGGTACACCCGATTCGAGGCCATGTCACCGCACTGGTCCAAGCTCTTCGAGAAGGAGCAGAAGAAGCAGTCGTCCCCAGGCCACCGTTCCCTGCTACCGCGCTGGCTCACCGGGACCGGGAACCTCCATGGCGCTGGGAGCGATGAGCGGGGGCAGGACGTGACCACCGCCGCACAGCCCCGTGACACCACACCACCACGAGCCGATGCCTGTGATGGTGCGGCAGAAAGTGTGGCAGATGAGCAGGAGCTCACCGGGCAGGCCGCCACCCTGGCCCTGGCCACCTCCGACGAGACGATCAAAACGGCCAGCTGGTCTCCGGCCGCCACGGTGCAGGCCCTGTCGGTACTCTCACGTCTCACTCGTGACGGCTCCGACATCGCCGGGGTGCTGCGCGGAGCCGACCAGACCTCGTCGACCCACCGAGCCGGCCCCATCCTCGCCAAGCTGCTGGACCGGGAGTTCTTCCGCGCCGAGATGGTGTCGGCGTCGGGGATCCAGCTTCGCATCGCCACGGTTGCCCTGGAGTCCGGCCAACTGCGATACATGACGGAGCAGGGCATCCTCGTCGATCGCGACGACGAGCCGATCGGCTCCTCCACCTTCGACCTGTCCAAGGGGGTACTGGCGTCCTGTTCGATTCCCGGCGTCTTTCGCCCGGTGGATCTGGACGGGGAGCACTACGTCGATGGTGGGGTGCGTGAGAACATCCCGGTGGAGATCACCATCGAACGGCTCGGGGTGACCCAGCCCTACGTCATCGCAGCAGCCCCCTCCGACATGGAACGGGCAGCCGACTTCGCCGACCGCAACATGCTCGATCTGGCGTCCCGGACGGTGTCGATCCTCACCAACGAGGCGTCCCGCGATGAGTTGTCCTATGCCCGTAGCGCCGGCGCGACGATCATCGAACCGAATGTCGACGTGCACGGCTCGCGCGTCGTCGACCCGGGGCTGCTCGCGATCAACCGCGACTATGGCTGGATGCGAGCAGCAGCCGTGTGCCAGGACGCCTCGCAGGAGGTGTGCGAGGCCATCGACACGATTGTCACGGCGCGGATGCAGTGCTGGCAGTTGGAGAAGACCTGGCTGGCAGGTGAGACGACACGCGAGGTGCGCACGACGCTGGAGAACGCCCGGTCGGCCGTTGCCCGCACCGTGGCGCAGATTCCCGACGAATTCCTGGAATCAGGCAGCCAGCTGGGCGACTCGGACGATGACTTCGTCACCTCGGACCCGCACAGCTGGTCCGAACGGATGGAACGGCACAGCCACCTGGAGCATCCGGTGCCCGAGTTGCAGACCCCTCGGATGTAAGCCGCCCACCAAGGGGGAGCACCGGGACAGGTCACCGCTGGTACTCCCATCCCTGACGGTCAGCTCCCGCCGTTGGCCGGAATCCTCGAGGGCCTTCCAGGAACGCTGACCACCTACCAGGAACGCAGCCCTCAGATGAGGTCGATGAGATCGTCCACCGAGTCCAGCACGAGATTGGGCCGGTAGGGGTAGGCGTCGATGTTCTCACGCTTGGTGATGCCGGAGAGCACGAGGACGGTGAACAGGCCGGCCTCCATGCCTGCAACCATGTCGGTGTCCATCCGGTCCCCGATCATGGCGGTGTTCTCCGAGTGGGCCTCGATACGGTTGAGGGCCGAGCGGAACATCATCGGGTTGGGCTTGCCGACGACGTAGGGCTTGCGACGTGACGCCGACTCGATCATGGCGGCGACGGCACCGGTGGCAGGCAACGGACCCTCCTTGGAGGGGCCGGTGGCGTCGGGGTTGGTGCAGATGAATCGAGCACCGTCGACAATGAATCGGACGGCCTTGGTGATGGCCTCGAAGGAATAGGTGCGGGTCTCACCGAGGACGACGTAGTCGGGCTCGGTGTCGGTGAGAATGAACCCTGCCTCGTGCAGGGCCGTCGTCAGGCCCGCCTCACCGATGACGAAGAGTCGGGCGCCAGGCTGCTGATCGGCAAGGAACCGTGCCGTGGCCAGGGCGGAGGTCCAGATGTTCTCCTCGGGGATCGTCAGACCGGACATCTGCAGCCGGGCTGACAGATCTCGCGGGGTGAAGATGGAATTGTTCGTCAACACCAAGAAGCGATGTGAGGTGTCCACCCATCGCTCGATGAGGTTGCTCGCCCCGGGAATTTCGTGGTTCTCACGTACGAGAACGCCGTCCATGTCGGTGAGCCAGCACTCGATGTCAGCCGGATTACGCATGGCTCAAGCTTAGCGGGCCTGTTCCACCTGCGTGGCTGGGCGGCCCACAGCCGAAGCCGCATCGTGGGTGACCAGTGGTGATCCTGTCCCAAGTACCCGCTTCCCGTCGCCAGGGAACCATTTTCCACGAGTGGGAGGGCTCCACGGGTTCCCAAGATCGAGCTTGTCGATGGTCGGTGAGGATACTCACTGACGAAAGTCCCCGTCCCGCTGACAAAAGTCCCCATGGGGGCACACTCACGTCACCGGTGTGCCGCTCGGGACCGCCTGCTGACAATTTTTGTCACACAAGCTCCAAGAGTCCTCACGGCCACCACACTTCACCACATGACTCGCGCGCCCCAGAAGGCTGTTGGCCGACGTCACGGGAATTGTGTGCATCAACAAGAGCACACGGCCGCACGCGAACACACTGCCGCCCGCCAAGTACCGCACCCCCTACCATCGCAGGACTGCCTACCTTCGAAGGGCTGCGAAAAATGTCACCAGCCCACCACCAGCAGCACTGCGGTGACCTCACCGAATCCCTGGTGACAATTTTTGTCACGCCTCGATCCGGCTCGATGCATGTGCAACGATCCACCTGTGTCGTCAAGAACCATCCCCACAGATCCCGAGCCTTCGAGTGCGTACCTCTCCAGGGCTGTTGCCTCCCCGATCGGCCCGCTGACCCTGCTCGCCACCAGGAAGGGATTGGCACGCGTGTGCTTCGCCGGTGAGCTGGTCGGCCATGGCACCGGCACGAGAAGTGGGCACCCGGGGCTGGCCAACCCCGGGTGTGAGGAACAGATGAATCCAGAAGCCGCAGCGATTCTGAACGACACCGAATGTCAGCTCACGGAGTATTTCGCCCAGCAACGCCGTCATTTCGACATCCCGCTGGACTGGTCAGCGGGCACAGGAACCAACCTGACGCGCCCACGCCCTGCCCGACAGAAGAGCGGTCACATGCTCAGTGCCTTCACCAGACAGGTGCTTCAGGGGTTGCTGCAGATCGACTACGGGCAACGGTGGAGCTATGGGAAACTCGCCATCGACCTGGGGCACCCGGGAGCATCGCGGGCAGTGGGGTCGGCCTGTGGACGCAATCCGATCCCGATAGTCGTCCCGTGTCATCGGGTGGTGCATGCGGATGGCTCGATGGGTGGGTATCGCGGCGGAGGTGCCGTCAAGCGTTTCCTGCTGAGACTTGAAGCGGCATCGCGCGCATGGACGAGTCGGGGGTGACGATGATCCACAACCTGGACTGCCCGATCACTGAACCCAGTACGAGCACCACTCATGGACGATCATGAACCACCAAGTACGGAGTCGTCCCCGGATGAGTCGAGATCTTGGTGCCCCCACTGGGGCTCGAACCCAGGACCCACGGATTAAAAGTCCGCTGCTCTGCCAACTGAGCTACAGGGGCCAGACCGAGCCAGCATAGCCGATTGACGTCATCCTGTCTCGTCCCGACGCGCTGCGGTTCCAGGGCGGCGCGAATCCACCACCATCCGCACCATCGGGTGATCGGACGCACCACACAGCACCGACAGCACCGCCGTCCACCTGCCAGGCCCCACGTCAGCTCGCGGACGACTCACATCGCCATGAGCTGTCCGCCAGTGGCACCTCACACGTCGTGGTACGACCATCGCTCTGGCCGACCTTCACGCGACGCGACCGATCTTCAGGAAATTCTCAGGAAACCCTCAACCTGTTCGTGGCGCACCTCCACACATTCTGACCCGCCTCCCCGACACACCTCGAGTTCGAGTCAGATGCAGTCACAACGAAGGAATGAGCAGCATATTCCCTTGTCACAAGCGCTTTCCAAGAACTCATCCAATTTCTGCACCAGAATTTCATCAGTGTAATTTTTACATGAAACTCGGCGTGTCGCATTGAATCCCCGAACTCAAACCCTCAACCTGGCTTCCTTTTTCTCATTCATCTGGCTTAGGTTTGCCTCACAGTGTCAAGCCCCATTGGTGAGCAACGCGACAGCTCGTGGGAAGACCCGTGGGGCGAGGCGAATCGATTTGTCACCACCAGCTCGGAAAAGGAGCACGTCCATGGGTCTATCTCGCCCCGTCCGACTCAGCGCGACCGCCCTTGCATCGGCAGGGCTCGTCACGACTGGTATCGGTTTCCCCACGTCTCAGCTGGCACACGCCGAAGGTCGAACGGTAATGGCGACCACAGCCGTCAACGTGCGATCTGGCCCAGGAACCTCCTACAAGATCTTGGGCGTGCTGTACCCAGGACACACCGCCCAGCAGATTGGCAACACCAGGTACGGCTGGGCCCAGGTGACCTGGAAGGGACACACTGCCTACATCGCCGCCCGGTACCTGCGTGACTCTTCTGCCGCTGGCTCAGGCAACACTCACGTCACCCTGCGCCCCTCCCCGGGCGTCCCCAAGGCCGCCCCAGTGTCGGCCTCCGTGGTGCGTCCAGTGGTCGGACAGAAGCGCAGCACGGCAGTACTCATGGTGCGCAGCTCCTACACCAACCACTTCGGTTCCGAGGGTGACGCCCCCATCGGCACCATCTTCGACGTCACCGGCCGCACCGCCAACGGCCTTGCCGAGGTGATCTGGCAGGGACGCCCCCGCTGGGTCAATGCCAAATACCTGACGTCCGTCAGTGCCCACCGTCCAGCCAGGCACAACGCTCCGATCAAGCCCGGCAGAACGACCAAGCCCAGCACCCCTGGAAAGTCGACCAAGACGAGCAAGCAGGCCAAGCCACGCACACCAGCCAGGCCGGCAAAGCCCAGCACACCGGTTGCCCCGACCACCCCGGCAAAGCCCAGCACACCAGCCAAGGCAACCACGCCTGCTAAGCCCAGCACCCCGACAAAGCCCACGCACCCCACAAAACCGGCAAAACCGAGCACACCAGCCAAGGCAACCAAACCGGCGAAGCCCGCCACACCAGCCAAGCCCACGCACCCCACAAAGCCGGCAAAGCCGAGCACCCCGGCCAAGCCCGTGGTACGTCCAGTGGTCGGGCAGGCTCGCGGCACAACGGCCCTCATGATCCGCACGTCGTTCACCAGCCATTTCGGCACCGAGGGTGACGCTCCTTCCGGCACCATCTTCGACGTCACCGGCCGTAAGGCAAACGGGATGGCCGAGGTGATCTGGCAGGGACGCCCCCGCTGGGTCAACGCCAAGTACCTGACGCCGGTCGGCAGCCCCAAGCCGAAACCAAGCAAGCCGCGCACCCCCGCGAAGCCGGCACGTCCCACCACACCGGCAAAACCAAAACCGAGCACCCCGGCCACCCCCAAGGTCATTGGTGTGCGTTACGCCACCACTGCGCTGGACATCCGCACCGCTTCGGGATCCTCCTCCCGGACCGTGGGCGAGGTGACAACCGGAACCGCCCTGAGCATCACAGGAGTCACCGCCAATGGTCGCTCCCAGATCGTCTACCGGGGACAGACCCGCTGGGTCACCAGCAAGTGGCTGTCCGCCAACAAGCCCGGCACAGCCAGCAAACCCAGTGCCACCAAACCTGCTGCCTCCAAGAAGGCGAAGTCCGGCAAGACCACCCCGAGCAGCCCGGGCAACTGGAACAAGCTCATGGCCGGTGGGTCCGAGGGTTTGTCAGGACTGCGCCCGAGCGCCAAGGGAATCGTCAACAACGTGCTGCAGAACTTCTCGCAGATCAACACGATCTACGGTGTGCGGCCCCACGATCCCTACCCGGATCACCCCAGCGGTCACGCGATCGACCTCATGCTCCCCAACTACAAGAGCAATAAGGCGCTTGGCTGGAAGATGGCCAAGTACTACCAGGCTCACGCCAGCGAGCTGGGAGTGAGCTACATCATCTTCCACCAGCAGATCTGGAGTGTCGCCCGCGATTCCGAGGGATGGCGTCACATGGAGGATCGTGGTGGGGACACCGCGAACCACATGGATCACGTACACATCACGACGATCTGGGACTGATACGTCGCAGGGGTGGGGGCACACGTGCCCCCACCCGTACTGGCCGTGAGAATGCGCTTGGCCGAGCCGACCGTTCCCATGCTCGTCACTCGCAAAGGCTGCGAGCGCGCCACCAGCCCCGCACAGCCTTCGCACAGCCCAGAGCCCATGGAAATGGTCGGCCGGACACATGGGTCTCAGCGACACCCCACAGAGCCAGGACCTCAACGGCCACGATGATGCTGCACGACGAGACCCACGAGGAGACCATCGTCTGGAATTTCGCGCAGATGCTCGGCGACCGCTAATATGAGGTCCTGCGCCTTGTCCCGATCGTCCAGAGGCCTAGGACACCGCCCTTTCAAGGCGGCAACGCGGGTTCGAATCCCGTTCGGGATACCACTGCCGCAACCACGATCGCTGCGGTTTTTCTCACATTGACCAGGGTGGGACTGCCCCGGCAGGCCATGCACCCAGAACTTGCTGCACCGTGCCACCCACCTCAGGGCATGGGGTGATGACGGCGCGCCTCCCCCTATCCAGTGACCATACGGCTCGCCATCAGACATCTGACGACGTGTGCACCTTCCCCTGCTGTTCGGTCACACGATACAGGAGGTTCGCTTCTGGCGAATTGCGCGGCCGCCACGAGACTCGCTCCAGGAGAGCAAAGCGCCTAGCCAGAGCAACTTTTTATCAACACGTTCCCTCGATTTCACTTTTGCGCCTTCCTATTGCTAAGCTGTTCGAGCTGCTGGAGAGCAGCGGTCGAAACTCCTCGGAGTCCTCGTGGACATCGGAGAGATGAGGCCCCGTAGCGCAGTTGGTTAGCGCGCCGCCCTGTCACGGCGGAGGTCGTGGGTTCAAGTCCCATCGGGGTCGCGGAAGCGGTGATGAGAGTCACCGCTTTTGTGTTGAGTGGTCACCACGAGATGCAGATGGCCGGGTAGCTCAGTTGGTACGAGCGTTCGCCTGAAAAGTGAAAGGTCACCGGTTCGATCCCGGTCCCGGCCACCACAGCCCCCGCGTCGGGGCTTTTTTCGTATCCAGACGTGCCACAGTGCAGTGAAGAACGTCACGTCGAGGCAAGGCCGCCGAGACATCCTCCATCAGGGACGAGTCGTTGTCACAAGTTCCGGCCCAGAAGGTGACCCCAGTCACAATGACATCGGGCGATCTCGTAACACCATTGACAGCAACCAGCACACATCGGCCGAACATGTGGGCGCACCGACAAACCTCGGGAAGAGTTCACCCTGTGAACAGTGAATCGGAGCACTCACCGCTCCCACCACCATCCGGTGCACACCACGCCCCCGCCAGCACTCCTCGCAAAACCATGTGTATGCTGATGCGCGTTGCTCACACGGGTGGGCAGCCTGGCAAGTGCGCCACGCCAGTACCGCGCCTCTTTGAAAGAGTTTTCACATGGCCATAACCTGTGCCCAGCAAGAATCCTCAACCCAGGAACACAGTTCTGCACCGGGATCCAGACCATGCGACGTCAACGGCGACGTCGTCACCACCAGCAGAGCCTGGGGAGCCCTGAGTGCACTGCTCATCGCCCTGTTCATGCGTCTGGTGGATCTCAGCACCGTCGCGACAGCCATGCCTGCCATCACACGGGGGTTGCACGCCAGCCTCGTCGGCACGATGTGGGTACACACCGCATATCTACTGTCCTATGCCATCCCCCTCATCATTTCCGGACGCCTCGGTGATCGGTTCGGCACCCGACGCATCTTCGTCATCGGAATGCTCGTCTTCACCTTCGCCTCCCTGGGCAGTGGGCTGTCCATCAACGTCGGCATGCTCATCACCTTCCGGGTGTGCCAAGGACTCGGGTCGGCGCTCATGGCACCGCAGTCGATGACGCTCATCACCCAGCTGTTCCCGCCACAGGAACGCGGACGTGCCCTGGGACTGTGGAGCGCAACGTCAGGGGCAGCCACCCTCATCGGCCCCATTCTGGGCGGGATGTGCATCGACCACTTCGGCTGGCACTCCATCTTCTTCATCAACCTGCCCATCGCCGCCATCGGACTGTGGCAGACCATGCACGCCATGCCGAAACTGCCGCACACCACCACGCGCATCGACTGGGTGGGAGTGGTGCTGTCGGGTATCGCCATGACCCTCATCGTCTTCGGCATCCAGGAAGGACGCACCTACCACTGGGGAGTCATTCGTGGCGTCATCTCCGTACCACTGCTCATTGGTCTTGGAGTGGTGACCATGATCGCCTTCCTCCTCTGGCAGGGACACCTCGGGCGAACTGCAGGTCAGCCACTCATCCCGTTGCGGCTCTTTCGGCAACACAACTTCTGTCTGGGGATCCTGGCGATGGCCTTCGTGGGCACCTACGTGCCAGCCGTCACCCTCGTCCCCACCATGTACCTGCAGCAGGCACGTGGGTTGACACCCACCAAGGCATCTCTGCTGCTCATCCCGGCCTCACTGTTCTCGGTGCTGCTCTCCCCCGTGGCCGGACGCGTCGTCCAGCGCAGGAGTTCTGGGCGAGTCGGGGCGTTCGGCACGGGCGCTGTGGCCACCGTCTGTCTGCTGTGGTTGGCTCTCATGACGGATGCAACACCCCTGTGGGTGTTCCTACTCGTCACCGTCCTCATGGGAGTGGGAAGCGCCTTCGTGTGGCCACCGATCTCGTGGACGACGAGCCATGATCTGGCTCACGAGGATGCTGGGGCAGGTTCCAGCGTCTACAACACGACACGGCAGATCGGACAGGTCATCGGCTCAGCGATCATTGCCACGATTCTCGACTGGCGCACCTCGGCAGCTCCGAACCTCGCCCGCGGATTCGGGCAGTCGATGCTCGTGCCGATGATCGGTGCCCTCATCGCATTCTCGGCGACACTCTTCTTCACCGACTATGGAAGAAGAGCCCAGTGAGCACCGTGGGGTCGACGCAGGCAGACACACTGCATCAAGCTCAGGCCCGACTCACCTGAACAGGTCGCGCCACCCGAACGTCGTGCGACGGTAGATCGCGCCTTTCACCGATCGCTTGGGATTCTTGACGAACCCAACGCCTTTCTTGCCGTACCACGGGATGACGGCGCCTTTCACTGACCTTTTGACGCGTCCCGTGGTGCGTGCCTTGACGGACCTCTTCACCGATGGTTTACGCAGTCCAATCTTCATCTCACATCTCCCAGACATGTGACATCGTCGCTACGATTTTCTCATCGTGCTGGAAAACATGAAACTCGTCCACATCACTTCACCGAGCCACTCATGAGCCCGGACACGAAGTACTTGCCCAGGGCGATGTAGACGATGAGGGTGGGCAACGACGCCACCAGCACACCTGCCATGATCTGCGGATAGTTGGGGTTCTGGCCCGATGCCAGGGCATTGAGCCCGAACGTCACCGGGCCATTGTTCTGGTTGGTGAGGAACAACGCGAAGATGAAGTCGTTCCACGCACTCGTGAACTGCCAGATCAACGTCACGATGAACCCGGGAACCGACACTGGCAGCACAACCCTGTTGTACGTCGAGAAGGTGTTGGCCCCATCCACCCGAGCCGCCTCGATGATCTCGGTGGGCACCGCTGTCGCGTAGTAGTTGCGGAAGATCAGGGTGCAGATCGGGATGCCGTAGACGATGTGCACCAGGATCAGCGTCGGGATACCTGCGAACCACGGAGCACCCGCCTGGACGTCGAGCATCATGCCCGACAACGGGATCATGATCGCCTGGTAGGGGATGAACATTCCGAACAGGAACAGCACGAAGATGACGTGCGATCCCGGGAACTTCCATTTCGCGAAGATGTATCCATTGAGGGAGCCGAGGACTGCCGACAGCACGGCAGCGACGACTGCCAGTACGAGGGAGCGCCCCAGCGCCGGGGCGAGGACGTGCCAAGCAGCCTGCCAGCCCTCCACCGACCACGTCGAGGGCAGCTTCCAGGCCGTGGACTGGGAATACTCCGATGGTCGTTTGAAACTCGTCACCAGTAGCGCGTACAGCGGTGTGAGCACGAGCACGGAGAAGAAGACGAGCAGCACGTACCGCAGCCCGGTCCATGCTCGGTGCGCCGTGGTGGAGCTGCGTACCCTGCCCGGTCCGTGGTTTTTGTGTTTACCATGAGCCTTGCTGCTTGTGTGCCGGTCAGATGCAGGGTTGAGCGTCTCAGATTCCACAGCGGCGGTGTTCATCAGCGTCCTCCCTTCTCGGTGCGGTTGGTGTAGACGAGGTACGGCACCACGACCACGGCGACGATGAGCAGCAGGAGCGTTGCGTTGACGGCCGCCATCGTCGGGGTGTTGAGCTGGAACATCTGCACCCACATCAAGGTGGCGGGCACCTCGGTGGTGAACGAGCTCTGCCCGGCAATGGCATAGATGAGATCGAACATCTTCATGGACATGTGGCCGACGATGATGAGTGCACTCAACGCAATCGGCGACAACTGCGGAAAGAGTACGTGCCAGTACAGCTTGAACTCACTGGCTCCATCGACGCGAGCCGCCTCACGCTGATCCTCCGAGATTCCCCGGAACCCGGCAAGGAACAGCGCCATGATGTAACCCGACAGCTGCCAGATGGCCGGGATCGCCATGGCCGCCATGTTGAACCTACCGGCGGAGTACCACGTGGACTGCAGTCCGGGCAGCCCCATGATCTGGAACAACTGATTGAGTCCGACTGCCTGGTCCCCCTGGGCTGGCGAGAGCAGCCACCGCCAGATGACGCCGGCCGCCACGAATGACACCGCCATGGGGAAGAGGAAGATCGAGCGGAACAGCCCTTCCCCCGGTATTCCCTTCTCCAGGAGCAAGGCCCACAGCAGACCGAAGATCATCGTTCCCACGACGAACACCACGGTGAGAACCAACAGGTTCCACAACGAGTGCAGGTAGCGATCATCGGACAACAGGGCAGCGTAGTTGCCCCAACCCCCTGGTGCCTTCACCCGACCCGACCGCGTCGTCACTCGTGCGAACGAGGTGGCGATGTTCTTGCCGATGAATCCATAGACGAAGACACCGACCAGAATGATCGATGGCAGAACGAACAGGAAACTGGGCAACCAGCGTTTCACTCTTTGCATTACACTCTTTCCCCTCGTGGACACCTGCGTCCACAACACATCACGGACCCTGCGAACGTCTTTGTTCGGGCACCCTGGACCGGCACCGTCATGGATCGGCAAAACCCGCACCAGCCAAGCCGGGCTGAGAACTCATCAGGTGGTGCCTCGAGGATGCCCGAGGCACCACCAACAGATCGATTCTCCCACTGCCCCGGTGACGAGGTCACCAGAGCGTGAATCGTCACGGGATCCCGGTCGGTGGCTGGCAGGCAACCGTCAACCACGAGGCTGGCCCGCAGATCGACTGGTTGCGGGGCGAAGACTCACCCACGTGTGACGAGTCCGCCTCACGTGGCCTGGCTCTTGCCTGAAGCTGTCCAGCGAGCAGACTCACATGGCGTACTTGTCGTGCGCAGCCACCAGGGCCGAGACGAAGTTGTCGGTGTTCTTGTCCTGGTGGAACTTGCTCATCGCCGTGTTGATCTCTGAGCTCCAGGCCAGGGGAACGGCAGCCCCGTGGGCGATCGAGGAGACGATCTTCTTCTCCTTGAAGTCCTTCATGGCCTTCTGCTGGTACGCGTTGAAACCATCTGGGGAGACGTCGGTACGAGCGGGGATCGATCCTTTGATCTGGTTGAAGGTGGACTGAGCGTCCTTGGAACCCACGAACCGCAGCCAGTCCTTGGTGGCCTCCGGATTCTTGGTGCCGGTGGGCAGGGTGAACGAGTCGGCCAGGAACCCGTAGACATCCTCCTTGCCGGGCAGGGCGAAGGCGGTGTAGTCCTTGCCGAAGGTCTTGTTCCTGGAGTCGAACTCGGCCACCGCCCAGTCGCCCATGATGTTGTAGGCAGCGCTGCCGTCGGACACCATGTCGGTGGCAGCTGGCCAGTCGTCCCCGTCAGAGGCGGTGTTGGCGAAGCTCAGAGCCTTCTTGAAGTCCTCGATGGAGGCCTTGACCTCCGGGCTGCCCCAGTTGCCGTCCTTGGTGAACAGTGCCGAGTAGCCGTCGGCACCGAGGTTTGCCATGAGGATCGACTCGAGCAACTCGGTCTGGGTCCATGTACCACCGATGGACAACGGAGTGGCCACCCCGGAATCCTTGACCTTCTGCAGGTCGGCGAGCCAGCTCTTGACGTCGGACGGGGTGTCCTTGATACCAGCCTTCTTCAGCGCGGCCGTGTTGGCCCACACGACGTTGGAGCGGTGGATGTCCACGGGTACGGAGTAGATGTGGCCGTCCACCGTGAGACGATCCAGAAGGGTCTTGGGGAGCACGGAGTCGCCACCCAGCTCCTTGATGAGGTCGTCGACCGGCTCGATCTGCTCGTTGTCGATGTAGTCGGTGAGCTCGGCACCAGCGTGTCCCTGGAAGGAGCCGGGCGGGTTGCCGTTCTGCAGGTCGGAGGCCAGCTTGGCCTTGGCATTGGACCCGGATCCACCAGCAACCGCCAGGTTGACGAATGTGTCGTTCGAGTACTGCTTCTTGAACGACTTCTCCAGAGCGTCCAGGCCCTTCTTCTCCGACCCGTCGGCCCACCAGGTGAACACGCCCACCTCGCCGCCGGCACCGCCTGCCTTGGGGGACGACGCCACCTGATCCGACGACTTGTCGTCAGCACTCCCGTCGCCGTTGGAGCCGCAACCCGTCAGCAGAATGGCTGCCGCGGTAGCCAGTGCCCCGATCTTCTTACCGTTCATCGTTACCTCACATCAGCAGTGGGACCGTCCTCATCGTGAGCATCCACGCACACGGACGGCCTCTGAACCCCTGCGTCCAGCAGATCAACTCTCGCAGAGCTCAATCCTTTTTGCAATGGTTCGCCGCGCGGGTCCGAGAATGGGGAGTCACCCAGGCGTCTCGCCAGGTGCGCATCTGCTCGAACACCTCGGCGCGGACAGGCTCCTCGGACAGGACGAGGTCGTGCAGGCCACCGTCGATGCGTGCCACGGTGACGTGGGCACCCAGATGTACCGCTGCGCTGGCCAACCGCTCCACGTCCAGAACGGTGTCAACGTGCCGCATGTCCTCGTTCCAGGTCGTCGACAGGTCGCTGCGCGCCGACATGAGGCACAGCACCGGTACGTCGATGCTCAACCCGGCACGTACTCGCTCCTGCCCGGAGACGATGGCGGCGAGCCACCCAGCTCGTACCTTGAATGGCGCGTCCTGGGGATTCTTCAGCTCGGGAATGTCCCACTCTCCCCCATCGGCCCTGCGTATCGACCGGCCGAAGTTGTCGCGCTCGGAGTGTCGGATCACCGCATCGGGATCTGCCCGGCACATGGTTCTGCTCGCGGCACTGATCATTGATCGGGTGATGGCCGACCCCTGCATGTCGAGCCACGGGGAGTTGAGGATGAGCCCGTCGACGGTGTGTGGGTGTCGATCTGCCCACAGCGAGGCAATGAGGCCGCCGGTGGAGTGCCCCATGAGGGTCACGGAGTCATGATCGGCGAGGATGGCGCCCATCGCTGCGTCGATCTCCTCGTCGTACTCCCCGAGGTCGTCGATCCAGCCGGAGTGCTGCCCTGCCACGATGTTGCGTCCGTACCGACGCAGGTCGAGAGCATGGAAGTCTGCACCCCATGACTCGACCTCAGCTGCCAGATGGGCCTGGTGGAACAGGTCGGACCAGCCATGGATGTACAGCACTGCACGCTGCTGCTGTGGCTGGGAGCATCTGGCCACCATGGTGGCCGTCAGTTCACCGTCCGGATCACCGGGGACCTTGCGCGCATGGGGCAGACCCATGACGGCGCAGTAGAACCCCGGAACAACACGATCCGGGTGCCAGTCCACAACGCTCACCCACTTGAAGGAATAGGTTCACCACAGTGAAAGAGCAGGGTTGGCCTTGTCGGGCCAGCCGCTGCTGAGCACCAGTCATGGCTGGTTGAGTTCAGTCGTCCTCGCCGTAGTGTGCGTACTTCTCGGCAAGATCGGCGTACTCGTCGGACAATCCGTCATCGTCGTGGTGAGTCTGTTCATGGGTTCGATCACCTCGAAGTTCTCTCTCCAAGGATTCCAGATCCATGTTCACCGAACGGTACTTCAGATCGCGAGCGACCTTGGTCTGTTTCGCCTTTGCACGGCCGCGCCCCATATGGGTCGACCCCCTCGCTTGTCATCGCGGCATTGCCGCCGTAGGTCCTATTACTGTCGTGAGACACAGGCTACCGGAGGCGACGGGTCAGTGCCAAAGCACGCCCCTCACCTGAGCGCAAAAGGTTGACGCATCAGTCCATGGAATACCCACCGAGCAGCGAGACAGCAGGTACGTCGGAGCTCTCGCGGGAGGCCACGGTGCCGCATTGCCATGCGGTGAGGCCACGTCCTGCCAGGAACTCCAGGGCTTCGGACACCTGATCGTCCGGCAAGGCGATGACCATTCCGACGCCCATGTTGAGAGTTTCCTCAATATCAGATTGTGAGACGGCTCCGACCTCCTGGACGAGCCGGAAGATGGGGGCCGGGGACCAGGTGGATCGTTCGATCGTGGCCGTCAGGTGGCTGGGCATGACGCGGGTCAGGTTGTTGGCCAATCCGCCGCCGGTGACGTGACACATGGCGTGCACCTCACTGTGATGGGCCAAGGCGAGCAGGTCTGCGGCGTAGACGATCGTCGGTTCCAGGAGCTCCTCACCCACGGTGCGTCCCAGCTCGTCGACGTGCCGGTCCAGCGTCCAGCCGGCCTGTTCCAGCAGCACGTGGCGCACCAGGGAGTAGCCGTTGGAGTGCAGCCCCGAGGAGGCCACCGCGATGAGCGCGTCGCCCTCGGCAATGCGCTCGGGGCCGAGGATCTCGTCGCGTTCCACGACACCTGTGGTGGCACCAGCGACGTCGAACTCGTCGGGGGCGAGCAACCCGGGATGTTCCGCGGTCTCACCGCCAAGCAGGGCACATCCGGCCTTCTGACAGGCCTGGGCGATCCCCTTGACGATCGAGGCGATGACCTCGGGATCCACGTGGCCGCACGAGATGTAGTCGGTGACGAACAGCGGCTCGGCACCCACCACGACCAGGTCGTCGACGAGCATGCCCATGAGGTCGAAACCAATGGTGTCGTAGACCTTCATCCGACGGGCGATGTCCACCTTGGTGCCCACTCCGTCCGTCGAGGTGGCCAGCACCGGGTGTCGGTAGTCCTTGAACGTCGCGGCATCGAAGAATCCGGCGAATCCCCCCAGACCGCCCAGCACCTCGGGGCGCCTGGTACCAGCCACATGCTCCTTCATGAGCTCGACGGCGCGGTCACCTGCAGCGATGTCGACACCGGCGCGGGCATACGCGGTTTCGTGGGTCATGACTGGTCAGTCCTCGTCTTTCGGGGTGAGCTGATGGGGGTCAAGGGTGGCATCGGCGAGCATGGCCTGCGATCCCTTGGGGACGTCCACCGGGTAGACGCCGTCGAAACAGGCCCGACACAGCTCGTCGGGCTGCACGTGGGTGGCACGGGTGAGCCCGTCCAGGCTGATGTAGCTCAGGGAGTCCGCGCCGATGGACCGGCAGATCTCGTCAATGCTCAGGCCGGGGGCGATGAGTTCGGCCCGGGTGGCGAAATCGATGCCGTAGAAGCACGGCCACTGCACCGGCGGGGACGAGATGCGCACGTGCACCTCCTTGGCACCGGCCTCACGCAGCATGCGGATGAGCTGACGCTGGGTGTTGCCACGCACGATCGAGTCGTCAACGACGACCAGGCGCTTGCCCGAGATGACGTCACGCAGCGGGTTGAGCTTGAGACGAATACCCAGGTTGCGCAAGGTCTGGGAGGGCTGGATGAAGGTACGCCCGACGTAGTTGTTCTTCACCAGTCCCATGCCGTAGGGAATGCCCGACTCGTCGGCATACCCGATCGCCGCTGGCGTGCCCGATTCCGGCACCGGGATGACGAGGTCGGCGTCTGCCGGGGCCTCCTGGGCAAGGATCTTGCCCACCTTGACGCGCACGTTGTGCACCCGGCGCCCCGAGATGATCGTGTCGGGGCGAGCCAGGTAGACGTACTCGAAGATGCAGCCCTTGGGTCGGGCCTCAGCAAATCGCCGGGTGCGCAGCCCGGCCTCGTCGATCGTCACCATCTCGCCGGGTTCGATCTCACGCACGAAGGTGCCGCCGACAATGTCGATGGCTGCCGTCTCGGAGGCGACGACCCAACCATTCTGCAGACGCCCCAGCACGAGCGGACGAATGCCCTGGGGGTCACGGGCGGCGTACAGGGTGTTGTCGTCCATGAGGACGAGGCTGAAGGCACCACGCAGCCTGGGCAGCACCTGCGCGGCCACCTGCTCGACCGAACCGTCGTAGGTGGCCATGAGTGCCGTCACCAAGGAGGTGTCGTTGGAGGAGTCCATGCGCTCCTTGTGCGGGACGGTGCCCTCCGGATTGCGTTGAGCGATGAGTTGCTCGAGCTCATCGGCGTTGGTGAGATTGCCGTTGTGCGCCAAGGCCAGTCCACCGCCGTCTGGCATGGACCGGAACGTCGGTTGGGCGTTGTCCCACACGCTCGAGCCGGTGGTGGAGTAGCGGGTGTGGCCAATGGCCAGGTGCCCCGCCAGAGAGTTCAGGGTCGCTTCGTCGAACACCTGCGAGACCAACCCCATGTCTTTGAAGACCATGGTTCGTCTACCATCCGAGACCGCCATACCGGCAGATTCCTGCCCGCGGTGCTGCAGGGCGTACATGCCGAAGTAGACGAGTTTGGAAACGTCCTCACCGGGGGCATAGATGCCGATGACACCACACTCGTCCTGAGGGCCATGGTCGAAGGGATCGAGGTCTGCAGTGAGCCTTCCGTCAACACGGTTCACCTGTCCACCCTATCGCACCTGCACCATTCTCGCCCCGGTAGGCCGCGAGCCACCGATGAACAGCCCCGACCGGAGCAGCCCTGCCTGGAACAACTGGACACCACGAGGCAGGAGTCCGTGTGTCTGGTGACATTTTTGTCACCAGACACACGACCGAGCCACACCTGTGACGACGAGTGGCACCACGTGACAAAAATCGTCACCCCACGACCGCCTCGCACCGTAGCGGCGGTACAGGCCCTCAAGCTGACAAAAATGTCAACTTGAAGTACCTCGACACTGCAGCGACGGCACAAGACCCGTGATGAGAAAAATGTCAACCCGAGAAGCCTCAACACACCACAGCAGCGACACAGAGCCCGTGCCGACAAAAATGTCACCCCAAGACCGAGCATCACAATGACGGCACAGACACCAGGCTGACAAAACCGTCACCACCCAACGCAGTCGGGCACCACAGTGACGAATCAGAAAACCCGTTGACAAAAATCGTCACCACCCGGACCACTGCCTTACTTGGGATCGGCCGGACAGGGCGCGCCAGGCCAACCCCCTACTCACGGGTTGACAAAAATGACGCCACGCTCCAGCACGGGCCACATGAGCGACGACGCAGCACCTCAACCGACAAAAATGACACCAGACAGCGGGGTCTGCCTCCACAGTGAGGGGCCGAGGAGCCAGCTGACAAAATCGCACCCCAGGGCTGGACATCGCAATGACGACCCAGCTCCAGGTCGACAAAATCGTCATCCCCCAACGCTGCCGGGCACGGGAGTGGCGCCCGCGCCAGAGGATGATCAATCCTGCGCCGACACGTCGATGTGCACCGGGGACTCGGCCCGCGCCAGAACCGGTCTGGCGGCACACAGGGCATGGATGAATGCCATCGCGCCCACGGCGACCGTGAGGCCATAACCACCCATGGGGCCGTGCAGGTCGGTCATTCGGCCGGCTGCTGCCGCCCCCACCGCATATCCCAGCGAGGTCGTCGCGGCGAGCAGGGTCATCACCGTGCCCAGCCGGGAGGCCGGGGTCACCCGTTCCGCGCTGGAGTACAGAGTGATCATGTAGGGAGCAGCCGCCAGACCGAGTATCACCATGACGATGGCGGCACTGCCCAACGTGTGCACGAACAGCAGCGGCACTGAGAGCACGGCCAGCCCCAGGGCGAAGATCTGCCAGCGTCGCACCATGTCAAGACGCCTGGCCAGCCGGGGAAGCAGGAGACCCGCACTGGCCGACCCGATCGAAAGCAGGGCGTGCAACAGTCCGGCATACCCGGGCTGGCCCGCCTGAGTCGCCAAACTCGTCGTACCAGTCTGGACGGTGCCGAAGACCAGCCCCATGAAGAGGATGCCGATCGTCGTCTGAACGGTGCCGAGGGTGAGCAGACGCCCCTGGGCCTGCTCGGTGGTGGCAGGGTGCGGCGCGACGAGCCGGACGGTGGGATGCACCGCGAACCAGCTGCCGAAGACGAGCAGGATGACACCGGCGGTGATGAGCGCGGGTACCGGTCCAAAGATCACTCCGAGGATGCCCACCAGGGCTGGCCCCAGGGCAAAGGAGGCCTCGTCGACTGCTCCTTCCCAGGCGAACGAGGCCTCCAACACCCCAGCTCGAATTGACGGATGGTGTGCCGCGACCTGGCGCCACCGCACGCGTGCCATCGTGCCCACCTGGGGCAGGAACAGGCCGATGACGACGCCGATCGCGGCGATCACCGGCCAGGCCACCCCGTACAGGGCTGCCACGGCCTCACCGATGAGGCCCAGACCCGCGACGATCGACTGGACGAGCAGGATGGTGCGCTGACCGTGCCGATCGGTGAGCGCACCCACGATCGGGGAACCAACGGCGATGGCAGCGGCAACGGCCCCTGCTGCAGCACCCCCGGGACCCATGCGCCCTGCCACCAAGGGGCTGGACACCAGCAGCATGGTTCCCATCTGGCTCATGGCCAACGGCAGCCGAGCCAGTAACGAGGTGATGGCGAACCCACGGCCAGTGAGACGAAACAGGTCAGGGTACGACAGGGAGGTCACAGCAGTCCTCTCGAGACGACGAGGTGGGCACGACGTCTCCCCACCCTGCTGACGTCCTCACGCAGTCTGCTGCCCGCGCCCAGTTGAGGATCTGGCGCATGTGCAGCTGCGTCCCTGCCACCAAAATTCTCGGCGACGTCGTCATGGTAGCTGCCGACACGCCTCCGCTGGAATCGAGGAGCGCGCCATCGGCCTTGACACCGAACGCCCGCGGACGCCCGCCACAGTTCGTGGTAGATCCCCCCAGACCACGACGCGGATCGCCCCGGCTCGTGGCACAGATCGTCCCAAGGCGGCGGTAGCAAAGGCGGCAAGGTGGGCACCCTCCCCTGCGGGGCTGAGCCGATTTGGGGCCGATTTGGAAGGCGTACCTGGCAACGCGCGAAACCGACTTGCCGCACTGCAGGTGCCTACCACTAGTATCTATACGCGAAACTTGCTTCGGTTGCAGCCAGACCCGGCACCTCCGAGCTGCACCACTGCGAAGCTTCTCACCTGCTACGTCCGAACGGTCAGGAGACACTCACCGTGTTCTGGGTCCACTTGCTCATCGTCATCGCGTTCATCGTCTTCGGGTCAAGACTTGGAGGCATCGGAATCGGTCTCGCCGGCGGGGCAGGTGTGCTCGTACTGGCCGCAACGGGGGTGCACACCGACTCCACCAAGGCCATTCCGTGGTCGGTCATCGGGATCATCATGACCGTCATCTGCGCCGTCGCCGCCATGGAGCTCGCCGGAGGAATTGACCACCTCGTCCACCTCACCGAGAAACTCCTGCGCAAGCACCCCAAGCACATCACCTTCCTCGCGCCCGTCGTCACCTATCTCATGGCCCTGCTGTGCGGGACAGGCCACACGGCGTACTCCGTCATCCCAGTCATCGTCGACGTGTCGAAGCAACACGGTGTGCGTCCGTCACGACCGCTGTCCATCGCTGTCGTGGCCTCCCAGGTGGCCGTGGCCGCCTCACCCATCTCCGCGGCGATGATCGCCCTGACGACCATCCTCGAACCGATCCACGTCGGGTACCTGCAGTGCCTGGCCATCATCATCCCGACGACCTTCATCGGCACCCTCGTAGGTGCCGCCGTCGCCGGACACATGGGCAAGGAGCTCGCCGACGATCCCGTCTACAAGGACCGCATGGCCAAGGGACTTGTGAGGGATCCCGGCACTGGGAACGCCGACTACAAGGCTCCCAAGGGGGCCGTGGCGAGCCTCGTCACCTTCCTCGTCACCCTCATCCTCGTCGTGCTCTACGCGACGTTCACGAGCCCCGAGGTGGGCCTCGTGAAGGATCCGCCCATGGGTTCCAGCCCCGCCATCATGCTCATGATGCTCACATGTGCCGTCGTCGTCTGCCTGCTGGCGAGGAAGCCAACCTCGACGATCACCACTCAGTCGACCTTCCGCTCGGGCATGAGCGCGGCGATCAGCATCATGGGCCTTGCGTGGCTGGGCAACACCTTCGTCACCGCGTACATGGACACCATCAAGTCCGCCCTGCAGGGTCCGCTGCAGGCGCAGCCGTGGCTGCTCGGGGTGTTCTTCTATCTCGCCGCCCCACTCATGTTCTCCCACGCGGCGACGACGGCGGCGTTCATGCCACTCATGGTCAAGCTCGGCCTGCCGGCAGTGGCCCTCGTCGCCTGCTACCCCGCCGTGGCCAACTACTACCTCCTGCCGAACTACCCGACGACGGTCGCAGCGATCGAGATGGATGACACCGGGTCGACTCGGGCGGGCAAGTTCCCGCTCAACCACCCGTTCGTCATCCCCGGAACGGTGTCGATCATCGTAACGATCATCCTGGGGTTCCTCCTGGCGCCGTTGGTGCTGTGACGACCGGTGGGCACATCACGCGGGTGTGACCACCATCATCAACCAGTGCCGAGGACCCCACCCTGCGAAGAGCGAGACGAGTCATGGGACACGCCCGTCGCGGGGTTGGTGCCAGTCGAGAACGGACGTCGGACCGATGATCCCGTGGGGTCGTAGGTCATCTGCATTCGACGATCTTCCGCACTGTTGCGCCGGGCTGGTTGCGCCGGGCTGGTGGCCCCGCGGGATCACTGGGCCACCTCGTCGCGTGACACGCGGCCCAAGGCCATCTGGATCAGAGCCGGCCGTCTGGATCAGAGCCGCCTGAGTCAGAATCGTCAGAGGATCAGCCTGATCCAGAATCACCCGGGCAGGATCACTTGGCCATGCCGGCCAGGATGAGGGCCTCGGTGAGGATCGCCTTGCGGAAGTCGCCCAGGTGCAGTGACTCGTCGAGTCCGTGCATGCGCGAGTCCGGGTCGGTGACGGCGGTGACGAGCACAGTGGCCTGCGGGAAGGTGTGCTGCAGGTCGGTGATGAGCGGGATGGCGCCTCCGGTGCCCATCTGCACCGGCTCGGTTCCCCAGGCCGCCTTGAATGCCTGGTTGGCGATCTCGGCGTAGGGCCCCTCGAACGGCACGACGCCGGGAGCGCCCGCCTCACCCGGGGTGACCTCGACCTGGGCGCCGTAGGGGACGTGGGTGCGCAGGTGCTCCATGAGAGCCTCGAGGTCCTGGGTGGCATCGCCACCGGGGGCCACCCGAAGGCCCACCTTGGCGCGGCACACCGAGGGCAGGATGTTGATGGCCTCGGCCACCGGCGTGGCATCGATGGCCAGCACGGACAGCGAGGGACGGGTCCACATCTTGTCGGCGGGGTTGCCGGTGCCGAGCCAGCCGACGCCGTTCAGGATCGCGGTCTCGGTGCGCAGCCGCTCCTCGGGGTACTCCACGGATGCTGGTTCCGCACTGTGCAGGCCCGCCACGGCGACGTCACCGTTCTCGTCGTGCAGGGTGGCCAGCAGTTTGCACATGGCGGTGAGGGCGTCGGGCACGACGCCACCGAACTGCCCGGAGTGCAGCGGGTGGTCCAGGGTGCGCAGTTCGACGACGCAGTCAGCCACTCCACGCAGGGTGGTGGTGACCGAGGGTTCACCCTGGTCCCAGTTCACCGAGTCGGCGACGACGATGACGTCGGCGGCGAGCTCGTCCTTGTGGGCCTCGATGATGGAGGTCATGGACGGCGAGCCGATCTCCTCCTCGTGCTCGACGAAGAGGGTGACACCCACCGGCGGGTTGCCGTCGAAGGCCTTGAGCGCCGTGAGATGGGAGACGACTCCGCCCTTGTCGTCGGCACTTCCGCGCCCGAACAGGCGCTCACCGCGTTTGGTGGCGACGAATGGTTCGGAGTGCCACTGGGAGACGTCCCCGGTGGGCTGGACGTCACCGTGGGAGTACAGCAGGATGGTCGGCTGACCCTGGGGGGCCGGCCAGTGGGCGATGACGGCGGGCAACCCCCCGGCCTCGCTGACGACGGTGGCGTCGGCAGCGCCGGCGGCCCGAGCAGCATCGGCGACCGCTTGGGCATGCTCGTTCACCCCGTCGGGGTTGAGGGAGCTGACGGACTGGATGGCCATGAGTTGGCTCAGCTGCTCGACGGCCCCGTCGGCGAGCTCGTCCACCTTGGCCCGGAGAGCGGGAAGATCAGAAGTGAAATCCATGTCGCCAGCTTAGTTGTCCGCGATGTGCTGCACGACCTGATCGCAGGGGCTACGCCGTTGGCATGCAGGTATGGGACGAGGAGTCTGAACCGATTGCCACACATGACACGCACGAAGAACTGCTGCACCGTAACGGGAATTGGGGCATCGACCGACTCACTGTCTGCCCGCAGGAAACCAGAAGCACGGCATACATACTTGACGATGACTTCTGGTCGAGTATCTTCTAGCCATGCAACCCATCAGCTCTCCCAGACTTTGGTGAGGTCTTCCATGACACTGAGGCTCAACGAGGTGACAACGGGGTATCGTAGCGGTTGGCGACTGGGGCCGATCAGCGCCGCTTTCGACACTGGTGTGACTGCACTTGTGGGCCCGAATGGGGCAGGTAAGACGACATTGTTGTCGATTCTCGCCGGGATCCGAAAGCCGCAGAGCGGGATGGTGAACGCCAGCGGTCAGGATCTTTCGGGTCCACGACAGTGGGATGCCTACCGAAGAACGCTGGGAATCGTCACCCAGAACCCGCAATGGCCGGGGCGCTGGGCTGTTCGGGATTTCCTACGCCTCAACTCGGTGATGTACTGCGTGCCGCGATCACGGGTCAACGGACTCATCGACACAGCAGTCGAGATGACCGGTACCTCCCAATTCCTGGGACGCACGATGGGTACCTTGTCCGGTGGACAACGCCAGCGGGTATTCCTCGCCGCGGCTCTGGTGCACGACCCATCTGTCGTCATCCTTGACGAGCCAACCGTCGGGCTGGATCCCGCCGAACGGGCCAGCTTTCGTGAGCACATCGTCGCGCTGGGCCGAGAACGGGTTGTCATCGTCTCCACGCACCTCATGGATGACGTCGCCCTGACCGCGGACATGGTGATGATCATGGATGATGGCCACATGACCTGGCGCGGCAACGTTGGTGATCTTGAGGATCTCGCCATGCCAGACGCCAGTGCACGCATCTCGCCAGCCGAGGCCGGATATCTCAGCGTCATGCGGGCCAGGCAGTCCTCCTCCAGTGCCGGGCGGGTGCGCCCATGAAATCGGTACATCGTACTGGCGCAACAATCGGTGGCGTTCTCGCAGCGATCTGGACAGTCATCTGGGTTGGGCAACTGTTCTATCCCGGTACCACAGCTTCGACAGCGGAGATGACTGCTGACATCTCCATCTCAACAATCCTGCTCACCCCGATCTCCTTGGCTCTGGGGAGCGCATGGGGAACGTATCTGGTGCGGTCACACGTCTGGGAGCAGATGCGGATCCGGCCGGGACATGGAATGATTTACATCATATCTCATGTTCTTGTACACATTTCCATTCCGACACTTGCCTCGATCGGCGTGATGTATGCATTGTCTGCACTCATTGCTCCCCGCTCTGGAATGAATGCATGTGAATTGCCGTCAGCATTGCTGACCTGGCTCGCTCTTTTGGCGATGATCGGCGCTGGAACAACCTTCGGTATTTTTGTGCCTCACTACGTCTGCGCAGCCTTGATCGGTGTATCTGCTTATGCGGTTCCTGCCGCTTGGCCGCCAGCCACAGATGCATGGAATTTCATGTCCGCCGGAGACTTTGGACGCATATCCACCCTCTCGGTGAGAGCCTTCGTACTATGGGCTGCAACCTTTGTCCTCACTGTTCTCACGAGCTTCCTCCTCGTGGGGATCGTCAGCTGGCTGCCAACGATGGGCACTGCTCGCTTGGTTGCGAGGATCGCAATCTGTCTCGTTCTGTCAGCAGCTTGTGGGGTGAGCGGCTGGCAAGCGATGAGAGCCTCGGACCTCACCACGTCCACCGATCCAGCATTGTGGCGCTGTGAGAAGCTGTCCGCGGCCGACGCCATCATCTGCCTGCCCCACGACCTCGACGCCTACTGGGACACGTACCATTCCGGGCTGGAGAACGTCACGGCGGTGCTCGCCACCTCCATGTCTGCTCGTCATGAGACTTGGGAGCCATTGCTCATCACCACCGACGAGCACATGGCTGAGCGCCACCCGCATCGCCACACCGTGACGCTCCAGACCACCCCTGACTCGGCTGCAGAGGAATGGAGCAGTTCCATGGCCGGTGAGATGACGAGCACCATCGGAAGATTCACCCCGGACAAGCACGTCGACCAACAGTGGTGCGATGTGAATCTCTTGACCTTCCAGGACACCGTCATGACGGTGTGGAATGGTCAGACCGTCCCCACCGACGAGTTCGACTCCCTTGCTCGAAAGACCATGCGCTGCCATGAGTGAGACCAGCAGCACATCAGCGCGCTCATCTGGCCTTGTTGCAAGGGCGTTCCTGTTCACACGTACCCGGCCCCTGATCGCCATCGCCCTGCATCTGGTGGCGTGTGTCGTCACGGCTGGTGCTGCGAAGGACTTCCTCCTCGGTGCCTCATTGCGGGATGCAGCAGTGGCACAGGCCATCATGGCCTCGTGCATCCCGGGGATCATCGCTGCCCAGTGTGTGCAACCGGCCAGCCGAGATCGTGAGCTGGGCTGGCCACACCGTGCCACCGGAAAGTTGCGGCTCGCTCTGGCCTTGTGGCTCGTCCTGCTGCCCGTGGCGTGCCGAGTCATCACCTCGCTCCACGGTTCCTCGTGGTTGGTCACCATGCTCTACTGCCGCAACGTACTGCTCCTCACCGCGGTCTCCCTGCTCAGCGCGCAGGTGCTGCCCGGGTCGGCCGCCTGGGCACCGTCAACCATCTACAGCTTGGCCTGCTGGTTTCTGGGCACGATGGACCTCGCTGGCACGGCTGAACCGTGGGCCCTGGTCAACATGCCGTACTGGCACCGACCGACACTCGTCCTCACCGCCCTGCTCACGGTTGCAGCACTCGTCCTTGCTCGTCATCGCTGCCCCAGAGGTTGATCATGGCTGAGGGCTACGACTGACGTCCGCTGCACGCGGGGACCGCATGCTCGACTCGATGAAGGAGCGACACGAGCCCCGGGCGCATCCTCAAGACGTCACGGCTCAGGACGCGAGACCGAACCTGCCGAGCCGAATCACCGGGACCCAGAGCCGGAAGGGCGTGATCCCCCGAGACGTCGAGGATCGGTGGCCCCGGAAGATCAGTGCTCCATCGCGGCAGGAATCGTCGCGGCCCAGGCCTCGCGAACCTCGTCCAGATCGACGGTGCACAGCCCCTGGATCTCGATCTTGTCGGTGGCGACGACCTCGCCCACTCGGTTGACCGGCACGTCGTTGTCATGGCAGAGCTCGACGAAACGGCCATAGCTGGCGGCGGGCAGTGAGACAACGGCACGAGCCGGGCTCTCGGAGAACAGCTCAACGGTGGGCTCACCCTCCAAGGTGAGCGAGACGCCGTGGTCGCCGTACAGGCACGACTCCACCAGTCCCTGGGCGAGGCCACCCTCGGACAGGTCGTGTGCCGAGGAGAGCAACCCCTCCTGTGCCGCAGCGGCCATCACCGTGGCCAGAGCCTTCTCGGCGGCAAGGTTCGGCATCGGAGGCATTCCGCCGAGATGGCTGTCGTGCAGGACGTCCTCCCACACCGAGCCACCCAGCTCGCACTTGGTCTCACCGAGCACGAGCACGGCATCGCCCGTGTGCCTGAATCCCGCACGAATACGAGTGTGCACGTCGTCGATGACGCCCAGCACACCCACCAACGGGTTGGGCCGGATGGACTCATCGCCAGTACGGTTGTGCAGGCTGACGTTGCCTCCGGTGACCGGAACCTCGAGTTCCCGGCAGCCGTCCAGCAGCCCCAGGATCGCCTCGGAGAACTGCCACATGACCGCCGGGTCCAGCGGGGAACCGAAATTGAGGCAGTCGGTGATCGCCATCGGGCAGGCGCCACTCACGGCGACGTTGCGGTATGCCTCCGAGAGCGCCAGCTGCGCCCCCAGGTACGGGTTGAGCAGGCTGTAGCGTCCGTTGGAGTCCAGCGACAGGGCGATGCCCAGGTTGGTGCTCTCGTCGACGCGGATCATGCCGGCGTCCTCGGGCTGGGCGAGCACGGTGTTGCCGCGTACGAACCGGTCGTACTGGTCGGTGATCCAGGACCGGTCGCACAGGGCTGGGGAGGCGGCCAGAGCCGTGATGGCGTGGGCAATCGCCGCACCGGAGTTGTCGCGCGGCAGGGCGTTCGCGTCATTGGCGTTGACCCCGTCGATCCAGTCGGGGCGGGCCGTGGGCATGTGAAGTTCCGGGCCGTCGTGGGCGACGGTGTGCGGGTCGACGTCGACGATTCGCTCGCCGTGCCAGTCGATGAACAGCCGGTCGGAGTCGGTGACCTCGCCGATGACGGTGGCCTGCACCTCCCACCGGGCACAGATCTCCATGAACCGGTCGATGTTGGCCGGTGTGACGATGGCCATCATCCGCTCCTGGGACTCGCTCATGAGGATCTCCTCGGGGGCGAGGTTCGGGTCACGAAGCGGGACGCGGTCCAGCTCGACGTGCATGCCGCCGTCCCCGGCGCTGGCGAGCTCACTGGTGGCACACGAGATCCCAGCGGCACCGAAGTCCTGCAGGGCCTCGCAGACCCCGGCGTTGAACAACTCCAGGGTGCACTCGATGAGCAGCTTCTCCATGAAGGGGTCGCCAACCTGCACGCTGGGACGTTTGGACTCCCCCTCCGTGGCGAACGAGTCGGAGGCCAGGATGGATGCGCCGCCGATGCCGTCGCCACCGGTCGCAGCTCCGAAGAGGACGACGAGGTTGCCCGCTCCGGACGCCTTGGCGAACTGCAGGTCCTCGTGACGCAGCACACCGACGCACAGAGCGTTGACGAGTGGGTTGCCGTAGTAGGTGGGGTCGAAGAGGGTCTGACCGCCGATGGTCGGCAGACCCAGGCAGTTGCCGTAGTCGGCGATGCCGGACACCACTCCGGGCAGCACCCGCGCCGTGTCGGGAGCGTCCAGGGGCCCGAAGGCCAGGGCGTTCATGACGCCGATCGGGCGGGCACCCATCGCCATGATGTCGCGCACGATGCCACCCACACCGGTGGCCGCGCCCTGGTGGGGTTCGACGTAGGAGGGGTGATTGTGCGACTCGGCCTTGAAGGTGACGGCCAGGCCGTTGCCGATGTCGACCACGCCGGCATTGTCACCGATACCGGCCAGCAGCGGGCCACGCGGGGTCTGCTGGGGCAGCGCGGCGAACTTCTTGAGGTAGATCTTCGACGACTTGTACGAGCAGTGCTCGGACCACATCACCGAGTACATCGCCAACTCGCCACCGGTGGGACGGCGGCCCAGGATCTCGCGAATACGGGTGTACTCGTCACCGGTGAGACCAAGTTCCTGCCAAGGTTGAGCTTCGTCAGGAGTTGCGACGGCGTTATCCACTGTGTCTACCACGGATCAAATCTATCGAAAATTGACGTCACTGGCACAAGGCAGGGTGCTTTTCCGATGCATTCATGCACGGGGAAGAATCAGATGTCGCACCGAGCGGGCATGGGGACGACGACTCAGCTCGTCAGTTCCCCGGCAATGTTGACACCAATCCACCGTGCCAACTCACCGCCCCGCAACCCCTGGGAGATGAGGAAACAGATCTTGGCATAGGCCGCCTCCACCGTCATGTCCCGTGCACCAACGGCTCCCACCTCGGCCAGCTCACGACCGGCGGCATACCTGTTGGGGTCGACGTCGGCCTGGTAGCACTGGGAGGCGACGACGACCGGTACCCCGGCAGCGATGGTGCGCTCCAGCACTGTGATGAGCCCCGGTTCCTCAGTGGGCACATTGCCCACCCCGAAGGCGCGCAGCAACACTGCCTGGGGCAGCGGACGCAGCATGGACGTCAACCGGTCAGTCCCCATGCCGGGCACCATGGAGAACACCGGGACGTCACAGCGTCGATACGGTGCAGGGCGGCTGGAACCCGGCTCACCCCAACCCTGCCCGGACTGTGGGGTACGCAGCCACTGCCACGTGGGGCTCTGCCGAGCCAGCAGGGGGACGTTCGGAGACGTGAAGGCCCGCAGGTCGTACGAGGAGGCCTTCGTCACCCGAGCACCGTCGAGGAGTTCGTGGTCGAAGAAGACGGCCACCGAGTGCAGCCTCCCACTGCTGGCAGCCTCGAGTGCCCCCATGACGTTGGCATCGGCATCGGAGTTCGGGGTGCCCAGCGGAAGCTGCGATCCCGTGACGACGACCGGCCGGTCGAGATCGGTGAGGGCGTAGGACAAGGCCGCCGAGGTGTAGGCCATGGTGTCGGTGCCGTGCAGGACGACGAACCCGTCGGACTCGTCGTCCCGGCGGATCTGGTCGACGATACGCTGCCACAGCAGTGGGGTGACGTTCGAGGAGTCGACGAGCGGCTCCATGGTGGTGACGACCACCTGTCCGGCCAGGCCGGTGCCGGCCAGCAGGTCGGTGAGCCAACCCTGCAGATCAGCCCCGGGGGCCAGCCCCTGGGGGGTCTCCACCATGCCGATCGTGCCACCCGTGTACAGCACCGAGATACGCATCTGGCCTCCTCACCTCTCGCCGTGGTCCGCGGAATCGTTGGCGTCGTCGAGTTCGTCGTCGAGGAATTCGTCGAGCAGATCGCCACGAATACGGTTGCGCACGGCAAACCATCCCAGCACCATGAGGGCGCACACCCCGAGGAACAGGAAGATCGTCGGGCGGCCCACCTCGGGCTCGAACCACATGGCAACGATCGTGCCCAGCAGGACGAGGATCGTCACGACATTGGCCACCGGAGCACCGCGCAGCTGGAAGGACGGCCGGGTGGCCTCTCCCTTGCGGGCCTTGAGCACGAAGACCATGTGGGAGGCGAGGATCGAGACCCACGTACCAGCGATGCCGATCGCAGCCAGGTTCATGACGACCTCGAAGGCCCTCGACGGGTACAGGTAGTTGATGAACACTCCGATGAGACCCAGTGAGGCGGTGATGGCGATGCCACCGGCGGGGACTCCGTGTTTGTTGAGCTTGGCAGCGACCTTGGGAGCCTCACCGGCGACCGCCAGGGAACGCAGTGTGCGTCCGGTGGCGTACAGGCCAGCATTGAGCGAGGACAGTGCTGCGGTGAGCACGACGATCTGCATGATGTCGCCGGCGTAGGGCACACCGATCCCCGCGAAGAAGGTGACGAACGGCGACTCGGTGGACGAGTAGGCGGTCCACGGCAGGACGAGGGTCATGAGGACGATCGAGCCGACGTAGAACACGAAGATACGCAGGATCATTGAGTTGACGGCCTTGGGAAGCACCTTGCGGGCCTCCTCGGCCTCACCGGCGGCCACACCGACCATCTCGGTGCCACCGAAGGCAAAGATGACGCCCAGGGACAGCGTCAGCATCGGAGCCACGCCCTTGGGGAACCAGCCACCGTGCTGGGAGATGTTGGAGAATCCGGCATGGGAGTTGCCCACGGCGTGACCGGTGACGACGGCCCAGATCGCCACCACCATGAAGAGGAGGATGGCCGTCACCTTGATGGCGGCGAACCAGAACTCGGCCTCTCCGAAGAGTTTCACCGAGACCATGTTGATGGAGAAGACGATCGCCAGGGCGATCGTGGCCAGCACCCACTGCGGCACTGGCTGGAAGAACGTCCAGAAGTGCAGGTAGAGGGCGACGGCGGTGATGTCGGCCATGACGGTGGTGGCCCAGTCGATGAAGAACAACCACCCGGTGACATAGGCCCCCTTCTCACCCATGAACTCACGTGCATATGACACGAACGCGCCCGATGAGGGGCGATGCATGGACAGCTCCCCCATGGCACGCACCATGACGAAGGCGAACAGCCCGCAGATGGCGTAGGAGAACGCCAAGGCTGGGCCTCCGAGGGCAAGACGACCGCCGGTACCCAGGAACAACCCGGTCCCGATCGAACCACCCAGGGCAATCATCTGGATGTGGCGATTCTTCAGCCCCTTGTGATAACCCTCGTCAGCTGCGTCGACGAGATGGGTGCCAGTGTGCCTGTTCGGCTGTGGTGCATCCACCATGATCTCCTTTCACCGGTCACGAGCCGCACTGGTGCGCCGGTACATTTGAGTAGACATTACGGCGAATCCCCTGGGAACGAAAAATCCACCAACCCCCTGCCGACCTGCTGGTTCTGCCGCAGGACGGCAGAACCAGGCATCGCGGTGAGTGCGAGTCACCGTCATCTGGAGCCGTCGTCGGCTCCAGCGTCATCGCTCGGCACGGGATCATCGCCCAGTGCGAAACCATTGTCAGGTATCAAGGTTCTCACGCCAGCCCGACGCGATTCCCGGAAGGCCCGGTGACGCGGACTCAGAAAGACGTGTGCCCAGAAACTCTCTGGCCTCGGACGGTGCGCTGCCCCCAGAAGGCTGGGGGCCAGGACACCTCGTCCTCAGCTGCAGCAGGCGGCGTTGAAGGCACGAGCCGTGGCGGCACTGGCAGCCAGGTCACGGCGTTCCCGCACCAAGCGGATCAGCCCACCGGGGGCTTCCGGGTGGTTCTGCAACCATTGCTGAGCCTGCTCGGCATTGGTTTCCGGATCATCGGAGGGGAACAGACCAACAACCAGACGAGTCGCCATCTCGATGGGGAACTGCTCCCAGATCCGCTGCAGATCGTCGAAATAGCCGGAGTCGAGGTCGCAGAACAGGTCTGCGCCCAGTGGCTTGCGCAGTCCGGCGATGACGGCGTCGACGTGTTCGTTGGTGAGTTCGCCGGGAGTCATGAGTCGGCGCCACATGTCGCGGACGTAACCGTTGTCACGACGTGCTGTCATGGCACACAGGTGGGAGTTGACGCCGTTCTTGGTGTGGTCGCGATCGAGCTCGGCACCCAATTCCTGTTCGCTGGCCTGCCCCACGGCCGCCAGGGCGATCCAGCCGTCCCAGCGCAGATCGGGACCCATCCTCAACCCGTCGGGCAGCGTGGAACCATCGATCATGGCACGGACCCGTGTCGCACTGGCCGGATCCCCAGCGGCAACGACGAGGGCATGACGGGCCCAGACGATCTGGACGTCGGAACCGGCTTCGGCTGCATCAAGTTCCCGCCATGCCAGCTCGGCCAGTTCATGGCGGGCGTGTGGCACGGCCTGTTGAGGCAGGTAGCTGGACACGGCTTGGCGCGCCTGACCGAGGACCTGACCGAGGATGGCAGGATCGGTCTCCTTGCCGGCATGGCTGGCCACGGCCTTGAGATAGCTGTCAACCGACAGCTTGGCATCGCGCACGGCGTTCCACAGCACGGACCACAGCAGGGCACGGGTCAACGGCTCGTCCAGATCGGAGAGATGGTCCAGGGCGACATCGGTACCGTCCTCGTCCAGCCGGACCTTGGCGTAGGAGAAGTCCTCGTCATTGATGAGCACGAGGTCGGGAACACGATGGCCGGTGACCGCCTTGACGGGGGTCCGTGGACTGGTGATGTCCACCTCGACGAGTTCGCTACGGGTGAGCACGTCGTCATCGAGGTTGTACAGCCCCACTGCCAAGGTGTGCGGACGATTGGCGGGTTGCCCGGTGCGGGCATCCACCGAGTCCCGCACGATGGTGAGATCGGTGATCCGACCGTCGTCGACGTGCAATTCGGGCAACACGGTGTCCAGACCTGAGGTGCGCAACCAGGCATCACTCCAGTCGCTCAGGCTCCGACCCGACGACCTCTCCAGGTGGCGCAGCAGATCGTCGAGGGTTGCCGAGCCGTAGGCCAGTTCGCGGAAGTAGCTGCGTGCCCCACCGAAGAACTTCTCCACCCCGACGTGGTGCACCAACTGTTTGAGCACCGCTGCGCCCTTGGCGTAGGTGATGCCGTCAAAGTTCTGACTGGCGGCGTCCAGATCCGTGATGTCAGCATTGATCGGATGGGTGGTGGAGAGCTGATCGGCGGTGTAGGCCCATGCCTTGCGTCCCACCGCAAAGCTCACCCAGGCGTCGGTGAACTCGGTGGCTGCCTGGCTGGCATGAGCACCCATGTACTCGGCGAAGGACTCCTTGAGCCAGTTGTCGTCCCACCACTTGGGGGTGACGAGGTCTCCGAACCACATGTGGGCCATCTCGTGCAGGATCGTGTTGGCACGCTGGGAGAGTTGGGCCCGGGTCGGTTTCTCACGAAACAGGTACCGCTCGGTGAAGGTGACACATCCCGGGTTCTCCATGGCTCCGAGGTTGTACTCCGGCACGAAGATCTGGTCGTACTTGCCCCACGGGTAGGGGTAGTGGAATGCCCGGTGGTAGAACTCCAGCCCCTTGCGGGTGATGTGGAAGATGTCATGATCGTCCAGGTACTGTTCCATCGACGCGCGGCACAGCAGGCCCAGCTCGATGGTCTCTGCCCCGTCCGAGGAGGTCCACGAGCTCGTGCGTCGCACATAGGGTCCTGCGGCGATGGCCGTGAGGTAGGAGGCCATGCGCGGGGTGAGGCGGAAGTCGTGCAGGACGCTGCCATCGCCCAGGGTCTCGGAGTCGTCGTGCACCTGGTTTCCGATGACCCTCCAGCTCTCAGGGGCGATGACGTCGACGTCGAAGTGCGCCTTGAGATCGGGCTGCTCGAAAACGGCGTAGGCGTGCCGGGAATCGGCAGGTTCGAAATGCGTGTAGAGGTAGGTGTTGCCGTCGGCAGGATCGACGAATCGGTGCAGTCCTCGCCCGGAATGGGAGTACGGCAGGCTCGCCGTGACCTGGACGACGTTCTTGCCCCGACTCAGCCCGCGCAGCATGACACGAGCCCCGTCGTACTCGACCGGAACCGGCTGGTCATTGATGACGACGGACTCGACCTCGGCGTCGAGCAGGTCCAGGAAGGTCTCGGTGACCTGTGACTTGAACCGCACCTTGGTGGTGCTGCGGAACCGGCTGGTGTGCGGATCGGTAGCCTGCCGGATGTCCAGGGTGACGTGGTAACGATGGACGGCGATGTTCTCGCTGCGGTGACGGGCCTCGTCGCGGGTCAGATTCTTCGTACTCACACCACCAGAGTATGGCAGTGGCGCGTGCCATGAGCATCCAGACCGAGCAGTTCCTCTGGATGAAGCTGTACCTCGAACCGATCAGGGTGTCTCATGTCCGCTGTTGACGGGTACGAGCCGGCGGGCAAGGGCAGCCGTGTCAGGGTAGGTCATCCAGCGATTCCTTTGGACAATCGACCTGCTGGACCGTCACCCCATGGGCCACGTCATACACCCGACACGCGACCGAGGATGCCGATTTTCCCGCGTCAGGTGGCAGCAGGGAGCCAGACCTCATATGCCTATACAGGTCGACACGAAACCGAGTCCCCCGACGCCAACGCACCACCCAATGGCCGCCAATAGAGATGTCTGTCGGCATGGTCTCGCTGAACCATGTCTGCGCGGCGTCCGCACGCGCAGTAGGAGAGATGAGCCCCCGTGAACCCAGCTCCTTGCGCAGCGCATCGGGCACGGCATAGTCGGCGCATTTCGCGGCATCCTCATCTGTCTCAGCCTGGATCGTGCTGCAACCCGCCACACCGAGACAGAGCAACACGCACGAAGTCATGACGACCACGAACCGAGGACTCCTCATCGGCGCCCCCTCAGTTCTCGCCGAGCAACCGCACACCGCTCCGGCAGATACGCATCTATGGTACCAGCACCCCTGGCACATCCACATCGCACAGTCACGATTGCGACTAAGACGCGTAGTTCTAACAAGAAAGGCAGGGCGTCATCACTGCGCTTGGTGAGGAGCTTGCCGAGTCAACCGATGGTGATCAAACGCTGTCCCTCGAACCAATCGGATGTCTCATCTTCACTGTTGACGAGTACGAACCGGCGACCAAGAAAGCAGCATCACGGCAACTCAGCCAACGATTCCTGGGGGCAGTCAACCTGCTGGACGGTCACCCCATGGGCCACGTCATACACCCGACACGCGACCGAGGATGCCGATTTGCCCCCGTCAGGTGGCAACAGAGAGCCTGACTCCATATGCCTGTATAAGTCGACACGAAACCGGGTCCCGTCACGACTACGCACAACCCACCGGTCGACGACGTTAACATCCGGCGGGTTGGTCTCGTTGAACCATGTCTGCGCGGCGTCCGCACGTTCAGCCGGGGAGGTGAGCCCATGCGAGTCCAGCTCCTTGCGCAGCGCATCGGGCAGGTCGTAGTCAGCTCGCCCAGCAACATCCTCATCCGTCTCAGACTGGATCGTGCTGCAACCCGCCCCGCCGAAACAGAGCAACACACACGAAGTCATGACGGCCCCGAACCGAAGACCCCTCATCGGCGCCCCCTCAGTTCTCGCCGAGCAACCGCACACCGCTCCGTACGCATCTATGGTACCAGCACCTCGTCAACAGGCAGCCTCGTTGGTTTGCCCGACGCCCTCGTCACTGCGAGCCAGGACTTCGAGCCTGAGTGACATCGCCGCAGAAGGTGGAAAGCCTGGGATGCCGTATCAGACGCTGCCTCGAATCTGCCTCATAATCTTGAACCCATGAGTGATGTCGTGCGCAGTGGATCCCCCGTCCTGGCTGTTGACGCCGGGCAATCCAGCACCCGAGTCCGCTGCGAGCCTGGCCCATGGGGGCCAGGGTGGATGGTCACCTCATCCGGTGTGCGCACTGCCCTGCCCCTCGCCCCGCAATTTGCGGCCGTCATGGCGAACGTCGTAGCGAAGCACCCCGAAGTCACCGGTTCCCACTGCACAGTGGCCATCGGGTCATCGGGAGCCCGCGACGACGAAGACCCCGTTCCAGTTCTTGCGGCCCTCAAGCCCTATGGAGTCGGTCGAGTGCTGCTGGCCCACGACTCCATCACCTCCTACCTCGGTGCCCTGGGCGATCAATGCGGGGTCGTCACGGCAGCTGGCACCGGAGTCATCACCTTCGCCGTCGGATTCGCTGCGGTGGCCCGAGTGGATGGTTGGGGATGGCTCCTGGGCGATGACGGTTCGGCCTTCTGGTTGGGACGCGAGGGGATGCGCGCCGTGTTGCGCGCCCATGACGGACGAGGCCCCGCCACAGTCCTCACCGAGACCATCGGTGCCCAGTTCGACGACATCGAGCAGGCCTACCTGCAGCTGCACGCCGACCCGAACAAGGTGGCACGTGTCGCGAGCTGGGCGGCCCAGGTGAGCTTGGCGGCCGAAGCGGGAGACGAGGTGTCGGTGGCGATCTGTCGCCAGGCCGGCGCACAGCTCGCCTGCTCCACGGCCACCGGCCTGCGCCGCGTAGGGCTTGGGGACGAGGACTCCCCCGTCGCCCTGCTGGGTGGGGTCATGCGCTCGACGCTCATCCGCAAGGCTCTCGAAATCGAGCTGGAACGGCTGGCACCACGGGCACGGATCGTCGAGCCGATCGGGGAAGGTCTGGAGGGGGCTGCCGCACTACCTGCGGTGGATCCAAGGTCTGTGCTGGGCCGGCGTGTCAGCAGGGCAGACGTCAGCTGAGCCGCGCGATCATCGACACGCAGGCATCCCGACACGCAAGGACGTTGGTCAGGCCACCAGCGACTTCGGTCGAGCGATGTCCGTCCGCGACGACCGCGCCAGGAGACCGTGCACCCAGATGGTCGGCGTCACGCGGACTGGGCAGCCAGGAACTTCTGCACCGAGGCGAAGAAGGTCAGACCGTCCACCGAGCCGCCGGTGAGCATCTCCACCGAGTGCTCCGGGTGCGGCATGAGACCCACGACGTTGCCTGCGGCATTGGTGACACCGGCAATGTCGTGCACAGAACCATTGGGATTGTCCCGGTACCGGAAGACCACCTGATGATTCTCCTCGATCTGGGCAAGGGTCTCGGCATCGACGACGTAGTTGCCCTCACCGTGCTTGGCCGCGATGTGCAGGCCCCGTCCGGCCGTCATGTCACAGGTCCACACCGTGTCGTTGCTGGCGACAATGAGCTCGGAAACCGTGCAGTGGAACCGGCGCTGCTCATTGCGCATGAGGGTGCCGGGCAGCAGGTGTGCCTCACATAGCACCTGGAAGCCGTTGCAGATACCCAGCACCGGCATTCCCGCGGCGGCAGCCTTCTTGATCTCGCCGACCACCGGGGACAGGGCGGCGATGGCACCAGCCCTCAGGTAGTCGCCGTAGGAGAACCCGCCGGGCAGGATGACGGCGTCCACACCGTGCAGGTCTGCGTCGGCGTGCCACAGACTCACGGGCTCGGCCCCGGCGATGCGCACGGCGCGAACGGCATCCTGGTCGTCAAGGGTGCCGGGAAAGGTGACGACTCCGATCCTCGGTGTCATGATCACTGCTCCACGTGGATGTCGTAGGACTCGATGACGGTGTTGGCGAGCATCTCCTCGGCGACGGTACGTACCTCGTCAAGCCGATTCTCGACACCCTCACCAGTGATCTCGAATCGCTTGCCCTGACGCACGGTCAGCCCCTCGTGACCCTGACGCCCCAGGGCACCCGTGATGGCCTTTCCCTGCGGGTCCAGGATCTCGGGCTTGGGCATGACGTCCACCACAACACGTGTCATGTCACCGATCCTATCGGTTTGTGGGCTGCGCGGCGCACTCCCCGTCGTTGCGCCGCGGGAACCCTCGACGACGGTCAGCGTGGATGCGTCACCGAGCGGGTCCTCCACCCCGGCCAGCCGGGACCAGGCCTCAACGTACTTGGCGCGAGTGGCGGCCACGACGTCATCGGGCAGTCGAGGAGGCTCCTGGCCGGAGAACGAGCTCCACCCCGACGGGCCGGTGAGCCAGTCACGAACGTACTGCTTGTCGAATGACTTGTTGGCACCTCCGGGAGCCCAGGTCGATCCCTCCCAGAACCGTGAGGAGTCTGGGGTGAGCACCTCGTCGGCCAGGACGATGGTTCCGTCGGCGCGGCGTCCGAACTCCACCTTGGTGTCGGCGAGAATGATGCCGCGGTCACGGGCCAGTCCCTCGGCCCGGGTGTAGATGGCGATGGACAGGTCGCGCAGCTGTTCGGCGGCGTCGGCCCCGACGATGGCGACCAGATGGGCGAAGTCGATGTTCTCGTCGTGCTCGCCGTACTCGGCCTTGGTGGCCGGGGTGAAGATCGGTTCGGGGAGCTTGGAGCCATCCTGCAGCCCTTCGGGCAGGCTGATACCGCACACCGTGCCACTGTGCTGATACTCCTTCCACCCCGAACCGGTGAGGTAGCCGCGCACGACGCACTCGACCGGGAACATGTCAAGCTCCTCGACGATCATCGCGCGGCCCTGCACGACCGGTGGCACGTCGGTGGAGACGAGATGGTTGGGCACGATGTCGGAGAGCTGATCGAACCACCACAGCGAGATCCCGGTGAGCACCTTGCCCTTGTCGGGAATCTCGGGGCTGAGGATGTGGTCGTAAGCGCTGATGCGATCCGTGGCGACCATGAGCAGCCGCCCCGGCTCGGGAAGGCGGTACAGACGGCGCACCTTTCCTTCGGCGATGAGAGGCAGATCGAGGGCATCGACAGAAGTGGCCATGGTCGAATCATGCCACGTTTCACCCCGTCACGTTTCAATCTCTCACTGGGGACGCCGAACCACCAGGTCGCAAGCATCACCGGGGATCAACGGTTCCAGGGCAATTCGACAGGTTCGTTCTTCGCCGCTGTGAGCGCCCACCACCTCTGCACAGAACCATCCGTGCTGCTGCGCAGAACCATGCTGTTCGTACGGATCACCGGCACGGACTCACCACGCGTGTCGCCACGGTGGTCTGGGACGACTGGCCACGGATCACCGGCACGAGAGCGGGGCTTTCGACGCGGTTCCATAGTTTTCATCCATAGTTTTCATCTATGGACTTTGCCAGCGTGATAGATTTTTTCATAGTCGCCAGTCCCCAACGACAAGGAGAACCGATGAGTCTCATCAACAGCCAGATCCTCCCCTTCCATGCCAACGCCTTCCGTGACGGCGAACTCGTCGAGGTGAGCCAGGACGACATCGCCGGCAAGTGGGCGATCTTCTTCTTCTACCCCGGTGACTTCACCTTCGTCTGCCCCACCGAGCTGGCCGACCTCGCCGAGCACTACGAGGAGCTGCAGAAGATGGGTGTCGAGGTGTTCTCGGTGTCCACCGACTCCCACTTCGTCCACAAGGCCTGGCACGACACCTCCAAGGACGTCTCCACGGTGCAGTACACGATGATCGGCGATCCGGCCCTCACCCTCACCCGCAACTTCGACGTGGAGCGGGTCGGTGCCGGTCAGGCCGATCGCGCCACCTTCCTCGTCGACCCCGACGGCATCATCCAGTTCTACGAACTCACCGCCGAGGGCATCGGCCGCAATGCCACCGAACTGGTGCGCAAGGTCAAGGCCGCCCAGCACGTCCGCAAGAATCCCGGACAGGTGTGCCCGGCCCACTGGGACGAGGGCGACGACACCCTGGCCCCGTCCATCGACCTCATCGGCAAGATCTGATCCTCCTGCGTCGCATGTCGTGGGCCCGTCGCCCTGTGCCAACGTGTCCACGACACCCCGAGATCTGCCGCCCTGCCTCACCTGACCACCCTCACTGCCGGAGTTCCCATGCTCGACACCAACCTCACCACCCAACTGCGCAGCTACCTGACGATGCTCACCACGGACGTGACGCTCGTCCCGTCCCCCTACACCGGCGATGACTCGACCCGCGTCGAGAAGTCTCGTCAGATGGACGAGCTGCTCGCCGAGATCGCCGACCTGTCGGACGCAGTGTGCGTGGCAGACCCGGTGGCGAGCCAGTACGAGCCGTCCTTCGCCGTGACCCGCCCGGGCACCGACATCGGCGTGCGGTTCGCCGGCCTGCCAATGGGTCACGAGTTCACCTCACTCGTGCTCGCCCTGCTGCAGGTGGGCGGCCACGAGATCAAGGAGGACGAGGCCCTCAAGAAGGCCGTCACCACGGTCGAGGGACATCACGAGTTCGTCACCTACATGTCGCTGAGCTGCGTCAACTGCCCCACCGTCGTGCAGGCCCTCAACGCCATGAGCGTGCTCAACCCCAACATCAGGCACACGGCGGTGGAGGGATCGACCTTCCGCGACGAGGTGGCGGCCAAGGGTGTGCAGTCGGTGCCGACGATCTTCCTGGACGGCGAGGAGTGGGGCTCGGGTCGGATGACCATGACCGAGATCCTCGAGAAGCTGGACGCTGAGGCGGCATCCGGTGCCCACGAGGACCTCTCCCACCGTGATCCCTACGACGTCCTCGTCGTGGGTGCCGGCCCGGCCGGGGCCGCTGCCGGCGTCTATGCGGCACGCAAGGGGATCCGCACCGCCGTGGTGGGCGATCGCGTCGGAGGGCAGGTGCTCGACACCGACACCATCGACAACCTCGTCTCGGTACCGCACACCACCGGAAGCGAGCTGGCCGCCTCACTGAACGCCCACATGGCCGACTACGAACTCGACCTCCTCGAACACCAGCACGCCACGGGTCTCACACCCGGTGAGGATGGTGTCACCGTCCACCTCACCGACGGAAACCTGCGCTCGCGAGCCGTCATCCTCGCCACCGGTGCCCGTTGGCGTCATCTGGGGGTTCCCGGTGAGGAGGAGTACCGCACCAGGGGAGTCACCTACTGCCCGCACTGTGACGGGCCACTGTTCCGGGGAAAGAAGGTGGCGGTGATCGGCGGGGGCAATTCCGGTGTCGAGGCTGCCCTCGACCTGGCCGGCGTCGTCGAGCACGTCACCGTCATCGAATTCCTCGACGAACTCAAGGCCGACGAGGTGCTACTCACCGCCCTGGGCAAGCTCGACAACGTCGACGTCATCACCGGTGCCGCCACCACGAGCATCGACGGGGACGGCACCACAGTCACCGGGCTCAGCTACACCGATCGCACCAGTGGGCAGGAACACTCCATCGACGTGTCAGGGGTCTTCGTCCAGATCGGGTTGCTGCCCAACACCGAGTGGTTGTCGCAAGCCGTGGAACTCAACGGTCGCGGCGAGGTCGTCATCGACGAGCGGTGCCGCACCTCGGTTCCGGGGATTTTCGCCGCCGGAGACTGCACCACCCAGGCATACAAGCAGATCATCACCTCGATGGGATCGGGAGCGACGGCCAGCTTGGCGGCCTTCGACCACCTCATCCGCAACCAGGCCTGAACCCATGAATCTGCGCGAGCTGGAATATCTTGTCGCCCTGGCAGACACTGGCCACTTCGGGCAGGCTGCCCAGGCGTGCGGGGTGAGCCAGCCCACCTTGTCTGCCCAGATTCGTCGTCTGGAGGACGATCTGGGTGTGGGCCTCGTTGCTCGTGGCCGACGAGCCGAACTCACTGCGGCTGGGGTGCGGGTGAACGAACTGGCTCGTCAGATGCTGGCGCTGTCCGACGACATCCACGCCACGGCGCGCGAATGCGCAGGTCAGCCCGCTCCCCCGTTGCGGGTGGGGGTCTTCCCCACCCTTGCTCCCTACCTGGCCGGTCCACTGCTGCGTGGGATCGCCGCACAGCAGCCCGATCTGCAGATCGTCATCGTCGAACAACCGACCAATGACCTCCTCACCATGCTCGAGCAGCGTGCCGTGGACGTGGCCCTCATCGCCACCCCGGTGACTCCGATGCTCAGCCGGGTACCGCTGTTCCGGGAGGATTTCCTCCTGGCCGTACCGGCAAGTGACCCCCTGGCTGGCACCACACCGATACATCCCCTGGCCCTGCGTGGCAGAGACCTGCTCCTCATGAGCGAAGGACACTGCCTGCGCGACCAGGCCTTGGACGTCTGCGCCGAATCAGGGGCAGGGCATCGCCTCGACATGGCAGCCTCGTCGATCGGCACCCTGCTCGAGCTGGTGGCTGCCGGCTCCGGACCGACGATCCTGCCCAGGATGGCCATCCCACCACAGCGGGACGCCCGGCTGTGCCTACGGGAATTCGTGACACCTCGCCCACACCGTGACATCGCACTGGTGGCCCGCCCCACGGTCGTCCTGCGTCCACAGGTGCAGCAGCTCGTTGACGTCTGCCACCACCTGCCCACCGACGAGGTCGTGACCCTGGAGGAGTGAGCGGACGAGCGATGTGCGCCGAGTCACTACCCCGCACATCACGTCCCGGGGACAGTGCCAGCGGCGCTTGGGGTCACAGCACCAGGCCAGGGTGGTAGGCAGCGGCTTCGGGGAAGTCGTCGGCAATGTCAGCCACCTTGGCCAGCAGCGCCGCCACCTGGTCCTCGGCGGCCCCGGTGAGTTCCATGGGTGAGCTCACGAGATCATGCAGCTGCCGAGCGGTGAGCGGGATACGCTCGTCGGCCCCGAGCCGCTCGTAGAGGTCGTTGTCCACCTGGCCCGTCTCGCGCATGTCCAGGGCCACGGCGACAGCGTGTTCCTTGATCACCTCGTGAGCCTCCTCCCGGCCCACACCGGCACGCACACAGGCCATGAGGACCTTCGTCGTCGTGAGGAACGGCAGGTAACGATGCAGTTCGGCGTCGATGACGGCCGGGAACGCCCCGAACTCGGCCAGGATGGTGAGGAACGTCTCGAACATGCCGTCAACGGCGTAGAAGGCGTCCGGCAGGGCGACACGCCGTACCACCGAGCAGGAGACGTCGCCCTCGTTCCACTGGGTACCGGCCAGCCCCTCAGCCATGGTGAGGTAACCGCGCAGCACGATGAGGAAACCATTGACACGCTCACACGACCGGGCGTTCATCTTGTGTGGCATGGCGGACGAGCCGACCTGACCGGGTTTGAATCCCTCGGTGACGAGTTCGTTGCCTGCCATGAGCCGGATCGTCGTGGCGAGGTCGGAGGGGGCACAGGCGATCTGCACCAGGGTGGAGACGACCTCGAAGTCGAGGGAGCGGGGATAGACCTGCCCGGTGGAGATGAGCACGTCGTTGAAGCCGAGCTGGTCTGCGACCCGGCGTTCCAGCTCGTCAAGCTTGTCGGTGTCGCCGTCGAGCAGGTCGAGCATGTCCTGACTGGTCCCCATCGGCCCCTTGATGCCGCGAGCAGGGTAGCGGCCAATGAGCTCGTTGACGTGCCGCCAGGCAAAGAGCATCTCGTCGATGGCGGTGGCGAATCGCTTGCCCAGGGTCGTCACCTGGGCGGGGACGTTGTGGGAACGCCCTGTCATGGGACGCTGGGAGTAGCGGCGGGCGAGGTTGGCCATCCCGACCAGGCAGGTCACCATGCGCTCGCGCACCAGACGCAGTGAGTCCAGCACCTGGGCCTGCTCGATGTTCTCGGTGAGGTCACGGCTCGTCATGCCCTTGTGGACGTGCTCATGGCCTGCCAGGGCGTTGAACTCCTCGATACGGGCCTTGACGTCGTGACGCAGCACGGCCTCGCGCTCGGCGATGGAGTCGAGGTCGACGTCCTCGACGACCGCCCGGTAGTCGGCGATCACCGTGGCGGGGTCCTCACCACCGAATCCGACACCGAGCTCCGCCTGTGCCTCCATGATCGTGATCCACAACCGGCGTTCAGCGATGATCTTGTTCTCCTGGCCCCAGATCGCACGCATCTGTGAGGAGGCATAGCGGTTGGCCAGGACGTTGGGTGCGCTCATGAGATCTCCTTGTCGACTGAGGGGTCAGTTGGTTGACGGGTTGTTCCGGTACGACGGTTCCTCGGGTGTCGCCGTCGCATGCCTGGGAGTCTCGTGCGACGAGTTGCCACTGGCCAGACCGGCGACAGCCTCCTGCTCGGCGGCAGCGGCAGCGATGTCATCACGGTGGAACCCGCCGTCGAGCTGAATCTCCGAGATGTTCTGGTAGGCCTCCTGACGTGCCCCCGCCAGGGTCTCGCCATGCCCCAGAACGACGAGGACCCGGCCTCCCGAGGCAACGAGCTGGTCACCGTCCAGCCGAGTTCCGGCATGCAGGACATCGGCGTCCTGGCCCGTCAGACCCGTGATCGGGCGGCCGGTGATCGGCGCGGACGGGTATCCCTGCGAAGCCAGGACGACGCCCACCGCATACTCGGGGCGAAACCGCAGGCCGTCAATCGTCGACAGGTCTGCCTGGGCCGCTGCCAGCATGATGCTCGCCAGCGACGATTCGAGCAGGCTCAGCAGGGGCTCGGTCTCCGGGTCGCCGAACCGCACGTTGAACTCGACGACCTTGGGGCCGGTACTCGTCAAGGCCAGGCCGACGTACAGCAGACCGATGAAGGGGGTTCCCTGGGCCTGCATCTGCGCCAAGGTGGGCATGATGATCTGCTGGCTCACCTGGTCCACGAGATCGTGCGGCGCCCAGGGCAGCGGGGTGTAGGCCCCCATGCCACCGGTGTTGGGGCCGGTGCCGTCGTTGCCGACCCGTTTGAAGTCCTGGGCCGGCTGCATCGGCAGGGCACGCTCCCCATCGCAGATGGCGAACAGGCTCACCTCCGGTCCGTCGAGGAACTCCTCGATGACAACCTCGTGACCTGCCTCCAGGCAGTGCTGCGCATGGTCAAGGGCTTGATCCCGATCGTCGGTGACGACGACTCCCTTGCCGCCGGCGAGCCCGTCATCCTTGACGACGTGTGGAGCCCCGAAACCATCCAGCGCCTTGGCCACCTGGTCCAGGTCGGTGCAGACGCAGGACGCAGCAGTCGGCACCCCGGCGTCGGCCATGACCTGCTTGGCGAAGGCCTTGGATCCCTCCAGACGAGCAGCAGCAGCGCTGGGGCCGAAACACGGGATCCCGGCCGCGCGCAGGGCATCTGCCACGCCAGCGACCAGCGGGGCCTCCGGGCCGACGACGACGAGGTCGGCCTCGATGGAGCGCGCCAGGTCGACGACGGCGGGCAGATCGGTCGGACTGACGTCGTGATTGACGGCGAACGAGGCAGTCCCGGGGTTGCCGGGGGCCACGTGCACCTGCCCCACCTGGGGATCGCGGGAGCATGCCAGGGCAAGCGCATGTTCGCGCCCGCCCGAGCCGAGAACGAGAACTGTCATCTGAGCCACGGGTCAAGACTACGGGGTCGAGCTCGATTCCTCCTCCTGCGTCCACGGCCGCGGCTCGCGCACTGCGGCGAATCAGCCCTCCTGACGCCAGAGTCCCCTGGTGACCGTGCTCAGTCGATGAGGCTGTTCACGGCCACGGACTGCTCACGTCCCGGCCCCACGCCAATGCCGGAGATCCGGCATCCGATGAGCTCCTCCAGTCGCTCGACGTAGCGGCGGCAGGTGGTGGGCAGGTCGTCCAGACGGCGGGCCCCAGTGATGTCCTCGGTCCACCCGGGCAGGTACTCATACACCGGCTTGGCGTGATGGAACTGCGACTGGGTGGTGGGCATGACGTCGGTGCGCTCACCGTCGATCTCGTAACCCACACACACCGGGATCTTCTCGATGCCGGTGAGCACGTCGAGTTTGGTGAGGAAGACGTCGGTGGCGGAGTTGACGTTCACCGCCTGCTCGACGACCGCGGCGTCGAACCAGCCGCACCGGCGTGGCCGGCCGGTGGTGGCCCCGAACTCACCGCCAGCCTGTCGCAGTGCCTCACCACTCTCGTCGAGCAACTCAGTGGGGAACGGCCCCTGACCCACGCGGGTGGTGTAGGCCTTGGCGATGCCGATGACCCGGTCGATGCGGGTCGGTCCGACGCCGGTGCCGGTACACGCACCGCCGGCGATCGGACTGGACGAGGTGACGTAGGGGTAGGTGCCGAAGTCGATGTCCAGGTGATGGGCCTGGGCCCCCTCGAAGAGGACAACCTTGTCGTCGTCAAGGGCCTTGTTGAGCAGACGCGAGGTGTCGACGACGTGGGGACGGATCCGCTCGGCGTGGGAGAGCAGCCCGTCGATCACCTGGTTGGCGTCAATGGCACGTCGGTTGTAGATCTTCACCAAGGTCTGGTTCTTGCGGCTCAAGGAGGCCTCGACCTTCTGACGCAGGATGGACTCGTCGAAGAGGTCCTGCACACGGATGCCGATCCGGTTGACCTTGTCGGAGTAGGCCGGGCCGATACCGCGTCCGGTGGTGCCGATCCTGCGCTTGCCCAGGAATCGCTCGGTGACCCGGTCCATCGTCTGGTGGTAGGGGGTGATGATGTGGGCGTTGGCGCTGATGAGGGGGTGGGGCACCTCGACGCCGCGCCTGCTCAGGGCGTCGAGCTCGTCGTGCATGACGTCCAGGTCGATGACGACGCCATTTCCGAGTACCGCGGTGGAGTTGGGGTTGAGGATTCCAGCGGGCAGCAGGTGCATGACGAAGGTGTCGTCGCCCACGACAACGGTGTGTCCGGCGTTGTTGCCCCCGGAGTACCGGACGCAGTAGTCGACTCGCTCGGCTATCTGATCGGTGGCTTTTCCTTTTCCCTCGTCGCCCCACTGGGCTCCCATGACGATGATTCCGGGCATACTCTTTCCATCTCCTCGGACAGCTGGACTGCCGGTGCAACCGGTCCAACTTTACGGCATGAGGGTTTCTCACACCGAGTCTCGTCCGGCAGCTGCACCCGAACGAGCTCCACACGCCCTGCGGCTCCCCCGGTTCTCCGTTGGTCTGGAGGACCACCGACCTTCCGAAGCCAGGGAGAACGCCAAGCCAGGGAGGACTCCCTTGCACCCAATGCAGACCTGAGGCCAATCTCTGGCCACCTCAGGTGCAGGGCAATGCCGCACCGGGAAACCCCTCTACCCCAACCCCGTCGGCCCAACGAGGGAGACGCGCCATGACCACCATGCGGTATCCCCCACACAAGCCCGTCGGCCCGAAGTGAGGAGGTGAGGTGCGTCACTGCCCATCACCACACGGGTGACATCGAGAATCAGTGCGACTCGGGGACGGGAATCTCGAGCAGGCTCAGGCGTGCTCCCTCCAGACAGAGCCGGCGCGCCAACGGTCCGAAATGCGGGTCGGACTCGTGACCGTCGAAGGCCAGTCGGTGTTCCGAGCGACCATGAGCGTCCCGCACGACCCAGGCGACGGCCCGGGTGAGGGCCTCGTCGGCATCAGGGGTGTCCCGTCGCACGGACTCGGCACAGACGGTCGACGCCCCCGGATCGTCGAAGACGAAGGCGACGGCGGCTGGTTCCCCGTCGACGAGGGCGACGGCAGTACGATCCAGGTCGAGTTCGCGGGCCTCGGAGGCGATTGCCGCACGCGCCTCGTCCGAGTCGTCTACCGGTGACCACTCCTCGTGGGTCCAGGTGTAGATCTGCGACCACAACAGTTCGACGGTTCCCGGCGCCAGGGTGGAGCCGGCCACGACATCGTCGACCGAGCCCAACCGGTTGACGACCTTCTCGAAACTGCGCCGCGGCAGCTCCAGGGGCGGGCAGACGGCGTAGGGCCTGGCACCACGTTCCAAGTAGAACTCCTCAACGTCGGAGCCCTCGATGGCCTTGACGGCCAAGGGACGGTCAGACGCCTCGGCAACCTGGTCGAGCAACCGGGTGCCGATCTGATGCCCCCGTGAGTTCGGGGCGACCTCCACCTCGACGAACCGACGAGTCCGATGCACGAGAGCCAGCCAGGTGACGGCGTATCCGACGATCTCGCCACGCCACACGGCGACTCGCCCGACCGAGCCGACCATGTCCATCCGCTCGGCGAACGAACCGGGGCTGCCGAATGAGATCTTCGTCACGTCCTGAGGCTGATAGTCGCGAAACTCCACATGCTCGGTCATGGCCCCTCCTCATCCATCGTCATCATCGACGTTCGATACGCCATTGTCCCTCATCTGCGCTCGCCGTGCTGGCCGAGCGTGGCAATCAGCACGGGGAGCACGGATTCTCGATGTGGACAACCCACCCGTGCCGGGCCGCGTCTGGATCCCCGCCGAGGACTACCCCTCCGGCCAGGGATCGCCCACCTTTGCCGGGCCTGTCACGGATGACTGGTCACTGCGGCAGATCTGGGCACAGCTCCTCAAGATCGGCCCACAACTGCGTCGACTCCTCCTCGGCGCCGAGTCGACGTGCCGCCTGGGCCCGAGCCCGCATGGCACGGATGAGCCCCTGATTGGGCAGGTGCTGCCACAGCAGGGTGTCGCCGGGCTCCCAGCCAGCCTCCTCCAGCAGCTGCTTGCCCAGGAACACACCTGTGCTCGCGTAGGAGTAGGCAGCCATGTCGGAACTCTCACTGCCCGTGAGCAGGGCACCCTCGGCCAGCAGCGCCCACACCAGAGGCGAGTTCAGATGGTCCTTCGCAACGTCGTTGAAGTGCTCTCTGCCTTGGGCGGACAACGCCGAGATCACCGAGGAGTCGGCGAGCACGACGTCCTCGTCGGCGTTCTCCTGATCGGGAGCGGACACGTCACTGGGGTCTTTGGCCATGGGTCCTAGCCTATGCCGATCCGGCTACGCGCGGGAGCGTGGGCCGAGAAGCCCCACCAGATCAGCATGAACTGTCAGCACGTCCTGCCGCGCCACGACGAATGAGTCCGACGACGAACACGACTACACTCGGGTGGGGATGCCTTTTTCGCGCATGCCTTTCTCTACCCGTCAACCGACCGGAGATTTTTCATGCCCGTTCGCAATGATCTGCGCAATATCGCCATCGTGGCCCACGTCGATCACGGAAAGACGACCCTTGTCGATGCAATGTTGTGGCAGTCCGGCGCATTCCGCGAGGGTGCTGACGTCGACACGCGCGTCATGGACTCGATGGACCTCGAGCGTGAGAAGGGCATCACCATCCTGGCCAAGAACACGGCCGTTACCCATCGCATGAGCGATGACGAGGAGATCACCTTCAACATCATCGACACCCCTGGTCACGCCGACTTCGGTGGTGAGGTCGAACGCGGCCTGGAGATGGTCGACGGCGTCATCCTGCTCGTCGACTCCTCCGAGGGGCCCCTGCCCCAGACCCGTTTCGTCCTGCGCAAGGCCCTCGCGAAGAAGCTCCCCCTCATCCTCGTCATCAACAAGGTGGATCGCTCCGACGCCCGGATCGACGAGGTCGTCGAGGAGACCTACGACCTCTTCATGGATCTGTCGGAGGACGAGGACGCCTCCCTGCTCGACGTGCCGGTCGTCTACGCCTCCGCCAAGGCCGGCCGGGCCTCGATGACCAAGCCGGCCGACGGCGAGATGCCCGACTCCCCCGACCTGCAGCCCCTCTTCGACTGCATCGTCGAGAACATCCCGGCTCCCAGCTACGAGGAGAACGGGGTGCTCCAGGCACACGTCACCAACCTCGACGCTTCCCCGTACCTGGGACGTCTGGCGCTGTGCCGCGTCGTCTCCGGACAGTTGCGCAAGGGAGAAATGGTTGCCTGGTGTCGCCGGGACGGATCGGTGCAGAACGTACGGCTGGCCGAACTCCTCAAGACCGAGGCCCTGGAACGGGTGCCGGCAGAGTCTGCGGGGCCCGGTGACATCGTCGCCATCGCCGGTATTCCGGAGATCACCATCGGTGAGACCCTCTCCGACCCGGAGAACCCCACGCCCCTGCCGCTCATTCACGTTGACGAGCCGTCGATGGCCATGACGTTCGGCATCAACACCTCGCCGCTGTCGGGACGCTCTGGCGACAAGCTCACTGCACGCCTGCTCAAGGCCCGCCTGGACCAGGAGCTCATCGGCAATGTCTCGATCCTCGTCAACTCCACCGATCGCCCGGACCAGTGGGAGGTACAGGGACGCGGTGAGCTGCAACTCACCGTCCTGGTGGAACTCATGCGTCGTGAGGGATTCGAGCTCACGGTGGGCAAACCACAGGTGGTCACCCGCGAGATCAACGGCAAGCTCCACGAACCCTTCGAACGAGTCACCGTGGACGCTCCCGAGGAGTTCATGGGCACCGTCACCCAGATGATGGGGTTGCGCAAGGGCCAGATGATGCACATGGTCAACCACGGTTCGGGCTGGGTGCGCATGGAGTTCGTCGTGCCGGCCCGTGGCCTCATCGGTTTCCGCACCGAGTTCCTCACCCAGACTCGCGGTCAGGGCATCATGAACCAGGTCTTCGAGGACTACCAGCCGTGGGTGGGGGAACTGCGCACCCGTCAGACCGGCTCCATGGTGGCCGACCGTCAGGGAACCGTCACCAGCTACGCCCTGTTCAACCTGCAGGAGCGCGGCACGATGTTCGTCTCCCCGGGTGAGGACACCTACGAGGGCATGGTCGTCGGCGAGAACTCCCGTCCCGACGACATGGACGTCAACCCCACCAAGGAGAAGCACCTCACCAACGTGCGTTCCTCCACTGGCGACGAGCTGGAGCGGCTCATCCCGGCCACGAAGATGTCCATGGAGCAACAGCTGGAGTTCTGCCGTGAGGACGAGTGCCTCGAGGTGACGCCGGACATGGTGCGCATCCGCAAGGTGGAGCTCAACGCCCACGAGCGGGCCAAGGCACGCACCCGTGCCAAGAAGGCCTGAAGCACACCGCACCGACTGAGAAAAGTTCTCATTCCTTACGCCACCAGCGTAAACCGCGGCGACCAGGTCGTTCACAGGAAGACGCTCACGTGCCGGTTGAGTGGTGGGGCAGATATGAAAACGTCTGCACCACCATTTCACCGCCCCAGATGGTGTTTCTGAGAGGCACTGGTATTAATCTGTGCCAGTCAGATCCCGTGCCCAGCATGCACGGCACCTGCCCTCATCACCCCTATCCTCGAGGTCACCTATGACATTGTCACGAACCCTCGCAGCTGGAGCATTGTCGACAGCGCTCTTCCTGGGCATGGCCCCCCTGCACGCACATGCAGATCCTGCAGCCACGTCAGACACCACCGCTCCAACCCCGTACAGCGCTCCAGCCGCGACTGAGCACTCTGCTGAGCCCGAGCCCACCGATTCCCCCGCTGCGAGCCCGGAAAGCTCCAGCCCCCGGCTCGAGGAGTCACCTGAGACTCCCGCCCCTCACCAGCGAGCTACGGCCACCCAACCAACTGCAACCGCCCGGCCCTCGACACCACCGCAGAAGGGGGTCGTCTACCTCAACGCCGACGCCAACGTCTACGACCTCGCCGGCAAGAAGATCGCACGATCCCACGTTGGCGACCGCATCGGTTCCTACGGACGCAACGGCAAGAGCAACTGGTGGCTCGTCAACTACCGTGGCACACAGGCCAGGATCGACGTCAAGTACATCTCTGGAAAGCCTGTCGCCAAGTACCGCAACCATTTGGTCTGGATCACCAACAACAGTTACGTCTACGACCGCGCATCGATGTCTTCGAGAAAGGTTGCCTCGATCAACCGCGGGAAGTACGTCGGCACCCGCGGCCCCGCCCAGGGCGGATGGTGGCCGGTGAATTACCGCGGCCGGGATGCCTGGATCCCCAAGGTCGTCCTCAGCACTTCCGAGATCCCCGCCAAGACCATCGTGTATGCCACCAAGGATGTTGCCGTGAAGGCCACTGCATCGTCATCGTCCAAGACGGTGGGAACCATTCGTCGTGGCGCCTACGTCGGGATGCGCGACATGCCCCGTGGTGGGTGGACTCCCGTCTGGTTCCGAGGAACGCAGGGATGGGTTCCCAACAATGCCATCTCCCGATCCAAACCCGCCAACAAGCACATGGATTCCCGCTGCCTACAAGGCGCCAAGGTGGCCTGTGCCAGCAAGGCTGACCGCAAGCTGCGCTACATGGAGAACGGCAAGATCATCGCCGAGTTCGACGCACGCTTCGGGGCTCCTGGCACCCAGACCCGAAATGGCGTCTTCAAGGTGTACATGAAGCACCAGAACCACTACTCGACGATCTACCACGTCACGATGCCGTACGCGATGTTCTTCGACGGTGGTGAGGCCATCCACTACTCCGCCGACTTCGCCCGCTACGGCTGGGCCCGCGGCTCGGGTGGCTGCATCAATGTGCGCGACATGAACGCGGCCCGCTGGTTGTGGAACAAGATTCCCGTCGGCACGAAGGTCGTCGTCTACTGATCGCGTCTGCACGTGTGACGAGCTGTCACCCGTGAATGACCTGGGGGTCTGCCGAGAGGCAGGCCCCCAATGTTTTTTCAGCACCACAAGTACCTGTCCCCGAGAACCTGTCCGGGTCTCGACCTCTCAGGCCCCTCTGCGTCAGGACAGGTGCTTGACCCCCTCTGGAAGCCGAACCTGGTCGGTGGGGGCCTCGTCGTCCTCAACTCCCCGGCTGGAGACCTTGTCGAAGAGGATCTTCACCGTCTGGATGAGGATCTTGACGTCCATGAGCAGGGAGTACTGCTTGATGTAGATGAGGTCGAAGTTCAGCTTGGCCGAGAAGTCCGAGGCGTACTTCCCGTACACCTGGGCATAGCCAGTGAGCCCGGCACGCACCGAGTGACGCAGATGATAGTGCGGATTCTGCTGCTCGAACTGCTCGACGAAGAATGGCCGCTCCGGGCGCGGACCCACCATCGACATGTCTCCCACCAGGACATTGAAGAGCTGGGGCAGCTCGTCGATGCGCAGACTTCGCAGGTACTTGCCGACCGGGGTGACGCGCGGGTCGTGGGAGGTGGCCAGCATGGGGCCGGACTCCTTCTCGGCGCTCGCCGACATGGAGCGGAACTTGAGGATGTTGAACTCCTTGCCACCACGAGTGACGCGGGTCTGACGGTAGAAGACCGGGCCGCGCGATGTCGCCTTGACGAGGATGGCCGTGATGAGCATGACTGGCGAGGCAAGGATGAGCCCGACAAGGGCGATGAGGATGTCGGACAGCCGTTTGAAGACGTCCAGCTCGGCCGGGATGCGGAACGGGCTCACGGCGATGATGGCCTCGTCCTCGATACTCATGATGGTCGGGTTGACCAGCAGCAGATGCTCGAAACTCGTGGACAGGAAGATCTCCTTGTCCTCCCGCAGCAACAAGTCGTAGATGGCAAGCCGATCCTCATCGGGCAGGTCGTCGGAGACGTGCACGGTGTCGAACTCGTCGAGATGGTCGCGAATCTGCTCCAGGTAGCTGCCGTCCACCACATGGGTGAGACGGTGCCGTGAACTGCGGTTGGAGAGGAAGTTGACCACCGAGCGATTGAGCTCCTCGGCAGGGCCCACGATCATGACCCGTTTGACGCCCCGCAACTTCTGATAGGTCTTGAACTCGAGAAGACGCCACAGCCCCAGCAGGACCGTGCTCACCGCGAAGTTGATGAGCAGCACCGATCGGGGGAACGCGAACCACCGTCCGACGAAGGTCAGCGCCATGATGAGGACCGTCACCAGGGCTTGGTCGACGACCGTGATGACTGCAATGTCAAGCAACGTCTTGTTGTACAGCACATACATGCCAGACAGCGCACTGACAAGGAGAAACGCGATGACTCCAGTGACCATGGCGGCCTTGGCGTCATTGAGGTTTCGTGCGGGAATGGTGAACCCGAAACGCAGGTAGAACGACAGGTACATTCCACCGATGAACACGCAGACGTCCACCAGAGCCGTCAACAGTTTCTGGGTTCGGCTGAACTCAACCTTGGACGACACTCAAAACTCCTTCACATGTCCCATTCGACGGCTCCAGCATCGGAATCACAGTTGTGGACGTACATGCAACCCCACCTCGGGATCCACCAGAATGGTCTGACTGGCTGCAACACCATCGACGGTGAGTACCGAGTCCACGGAAACATTGCGCTTGAGCAGCGCCAAACCTACCGGACCGAGTTCGTGATGCATGGCAACGCCACCGAGCTGCCCCACTTTTCGTCCCTCCAGAATCACCGAGGCTCCCGGATCAGGCAGTTCGGCGTCGGACCCGTCAAGCATGAGCATGGTGAGACGCCGTGGCGGACGGCCCAGATTGTGCACTCGCGCCACGGTTTCCTGACCGCGGTAACACCCCTTGTCGAGGTGCGTGGCGTACAACCCGATCTCGTTGGGGATGGTGCGCGCATCGGTGTCGAGGCCGATGCGCGGGATGCCGGAAGCGATCCGCGTGGCCTCCCAGGCGAGCACACCCACCGGTTCGGTGTCGACGTGGTTGCCGAACTGCACTGTCTGAGGATCGGAACGCTCACCCATCGGGACGATGAATTCCGTTCCTCCGGCGATCTGCGAGTTCAGCCGGGCAACCACGTCACCCTGGTCGGTTGCCACGTCTGCCCCGGTCCACACCACGGCAAGATCTGCGTGTCGGCGCACCTGCACGCGCATCATGAATCGCATCGAGTCGAGCCAGGCGACGAGATCGTCACCACGGCCCGGTTCGGTCCAGGCCCAGAAGGTGGTGCCGTCATCGACTGCGTGCATGACGTGCTCGATGTGCCCCTGGGGATCGAGAATCAGCGCAGTCGTCGTCTCGGCCGGCTGCAGATTCTCCAGATGCTGAGTGGTGAGTGAGTGCAGCCAGGTGAGTCGATCCGGCCCACTCACCGAGAACACCTCTCGGTTCGTCAGGGCCAGCCACCCGGCACCGTCCTCGATGTGACGCTGCTCGACGTTGGGGTTCCCGACGTGCGAGACGAGTCCGGCGTCCGGTCCGTCGGTGAGGAGTACCGGCATGTCAGGCCCTCTTGAGTTGCGCCCACATGTAGGGCTTGAGGGCGTCCCCCTCCACGGAACGGTCAAAGGTCCACAGGAGATCCGAGTTCACCTGCCCGTAGAGCCGTTGTCCGGCGGTGTAGGCCACCGAGGCATCATCGGCACGCACCACGGTGTCGGTGCGCATCTCGATCTTGGCCCCGTCGATCGAGCCGGACCACAGCTCCGACCAGCCCTCCTGCGCCGTCATGACGACGGTGAGGCTCTTGGAGTCCACCCGCGGACGCCAGTACCCGGTCTCCATGCGTAGTGGACGTGCCGGGGTGCCGTCAGGGTTCTTGTAGTAGGTCTGGCAGATGTAGTGCAGGAAATCCCCACCGTTCTCGGTGAAATCGATCTGACAACCGAACTCGAACTGGGTGCCATCGGTCTCGGCACCATGCCCGTCACCTTCCCAGTGGCCAATCATCCAGGCCAGGGGCATGAGATCGCGATTCAGATCGTCGGGAATGTGAAAGACCATGAGTCCTCTACTGCTCTACTTCTTGACATGACGTCACCGCCTGCCACGTCGGCAGAACGCGGTGATGACCCACGACCCCAATGTCACAGCAGTTCCCAGACACAGCGCTACGAGCACGACGAGATCGGTGATGGCCACCCATCAAGTCTACGGGATCAACAAGGAACTCCCACGTCTCATCGCCCACAGCGCTGGAAATCCACCGTAGGATGTGTGCTCGTACCAACGAACCACCGACACCGTTCGCGTTGTCGGGACGGTGGGAGCGAACCGCCGGCCCCGTAACCCAAGGACCGACCCCTGCAAGCAGCGGACCGACCTCGGATCAGGGCAACCTCCGATCAGCAGGTGCAGTCCGAGGGGCCGTACGCCCATTCCACTTCACCCGGGCAATCGCCGCACCCAGGTGATCCACCACGAGGAGGAACCATGCGCGTCGTCATCCAGCGAGCCGCCAGTGCCGATGTCACGGTGGACGGTGACGTCGTCGGCGAACTGACCTCGCCCGGGCTGCTCGTCCTGGCTGGCATCACCCACACCGACACCTCGGACGTTGTCGAGAAGGTCGCACGAAAGATCTGGAGCCTACGCATCCTCGACGAGGAGAGGTCCGCCAGTGACACTGACGCCCCGATCCTCGTCGTGAGCCAGTTCACGCTCTACGCTGCCACCCGGAAAGGACGCCGCCCCTCCTGGAGCGCGGCGGCTCCCGGCCCGGTCTCCGAACCGCTCGTCGATCATCTGGTGCAATGCCTGCGAGACCTTGGCGCGCACGTGGAAACCGGAAGGTTCGGGGCAGACATGAAGGTCCACCTGGTCAATGACGGGCCCGTCACCATCATCATCGACTCCGACAACTGGGACTGACGGGCCACGCCCTCGGCAAACGACCGAGGGGTTGGCGACGAGCTACTTGGCGGCCAACACGACGACCTGGGACAGCAGCACCGCGTCCCTGCTCGCCATGTCCTCCCCCGGCAGCGTGGAGTCGATGATCGTCATGACGATGCCACCATGCACCCGGGTGGGAGCGATCATGACGGTCTGGAACGTCGGGGAGTCATCGGTGAGATCCTGGATGAACCATTCGCCGTCGGGAAGGTCCCACCGCACCTTGAGCACTCGACGGTACTGGGGATACAGATCCACCCCATCTGCCTTCTTGGCATAGCCATTGATGAGCCCCACTCCCACCACCGCCGTACCGTCCGGCACCTTGAGGGTGATCTTCTGCCCGTTCGCCGAGCCGTCACATCGCCAGGCGGTCTGAGAGGATCCGTCAACCAGATTGGCCGGCTGGTAAGTCACCAGCCCCCCCTTGATGCCACCGCGTGGATCGGCTGTGCAGGTGGCGCTCGCCGTGATCGACGTCACTGGCCTGCTCTGCCCGGTGTAGGGGGCAGGGGCATCCGTGACATTGTCCGCCGGTACGGAGACGACGGAGTCCGGTGCCCCAGAGTCGATGCCGGACGACCTGACCACGACAGTACCCACCAGGACCCCCACCGCCAGAGCGAGCAGGACCCAGAGCATCCACCCACGGCGAAAGGCTCGGGTGGCACTGGACGGTGAAGCCTGGTCCATCCGGTGACCGACGACCACGGATCGTCCACCCTGCTCGTCACGATCCAGATGAACCCGGCCGTGTGTCTCCAAGTCCTTGGCACGGCGGGAGAACCTGCGATACCTGTTCCTCTCCCCCTGCTCAGAACTGGCGTGCTGCTCGTCCTCGTCCGGCTGCTCATGGGAACCGGGACGAAACCAGTCGTCGGGCAGGTCCTTCATCACACCTCCGATGGTACCCACGCCCGGCCTGATCCCCATCCTCATCGCTGAGGCCTGATCCCCATCACCAGGAAAGCCCATGGTTCGGAAATTGTGGAGTGGGTCGGCTCACCGAGCTGGCAGCTGCACAGTCACCCGAAGGGTTGGCACAATGTCCGTGCAGTCGTGTTCTGGTCAACTGGCGAGGAGGAGCCCGTGGCGCGGATCGCGTTCTTCACCCATGAGACCACTCCATCACCCGACGCCCTGACCCTGCTCGACCATGAGATCGAACTACTGCCGCTGAATCCAGCAACGACACCACTCACCGGAACCAGGCCAGTGCGCCGATCCATGGCGGGTCGTGGTGCCACGGCATCTGCTGACGCCACGGCCGCTGGCAGCGCGACGTCAGGAGCCGACTCCGGCGCTCCCGGCCCCAGCCCCATCAGCCTGGCCACGGCAGCCGACCTCGCCCTCGTCGATTATCGGACTGCTCCTGGTGATGCCCGTCAGATGTGCGCCAGAATGGCTGCCGCTGGCCTGCGCAGACCGATCGTCGCGCTGGTACCTCAGGAAGCCCTGCCGATGCTCAGCCCCCAGTGGGGGGTCGACGACTTCCTCGTCGAGACTGCCAGCCCCCTCGAGATGGATGCCCGGATCAGGTTCATCCTGGCTGGCCCCGACGACTCACTCGTCACTGCGGGGCCATTCGTCATCGACGAGGACGGGTACACCGCGACGGTGGGCGGCATGAGCCTCGACCTCACGTACACCGAGTTCGAACTGTTGAAGTTCCTCGTGGCCAATCCCGGTCGGGTACTCAGTCGTGAGGTACTGCTGTCACAGGTGTGGGGCTACGACTACTACGGTGGAACACGTACCGTCGACGTCCACATCCGCAGACTGCGCGCAAAGATCGGTCCGGAGTTCGAGGGTCACATCCACACCGTCCGGTCGGTGGGGTACCGGTTCCAGGTCAATCGCTGACCCCAGGGACCTTGCCCCACTTCGGAAGCACCGACTGGGCTCACACAGCTGGGGCGACGAGGCCGACCACGGAGCCCGGTGGTCACACGACATCGAGTGGCACGGAACAGGTAGATTGGTGCCGACACGTTTTCCACGAACTGATTCCGCCGAGAGAGGTGCACATGGCCCACCAGAAGGCATACCCGCCCGCGCATGACGCACAGGCGGATGCTGATCTGCCACGTCAACGCTACAGCGATCGTGAACTGTCCTGGTTGGCGTTCAACCGGCGTGTGCTCGACCTCGCCGCCGATGACGAGCGCGTCCCGCTGATCGAGCGTGCGAAGTTCCTGGCCATCTTCTCCTCCAATCTCGACGAGTTCTTCATGGTGCGCGTCGCCGGGCTCAAACGTCGTATCGACGCTGGCGTCGCCGTGCCCACCGTCACCGGACAGATGCCACGTGACCTCCACGAGTCGATACTGGAGCGCACCCATGAGCTGGTCGCCGAGCAGGCTCGTGTCTTCAACGACGACGTGCGTCCCGGGCTGGTGAGCGAGGGCATTCACATCGTCCGTTGGGTCGATCTCGGTGACGAGGAGAAGACGCGGATGCGCGCCCTCTTCGCCGAACGCATCTTCCCCGTACTGACCCCGCTGGCAGTCGACCCCTCACACCCGTTCCCCTACATCCGCGGGCTGTCGATCAACCTTGCCGTCATGCTGCGCAACCCGACCACCGGGTTGCAGCAGTTCGCGCGCATCAAGGTGCCCTCGGTGCTGCCACGTCTGGTGAGCCTCGGGCAGGGCCGTTTCCTGCCACTGGAGGAGGTCATCAGTCGTCACCTGGACCAGGTGTTCACCGGTATGGACGTCCTGCAGCACACAACCTTCCGCGTCACCCGCAATGAGGATCTCGAGGTTGAGGAGGACGACGCCGAGAACCTCCTCTTCGCCCTGGAGAAGGAGCTGCTGCGCCGCAACGTCGGGCGTCCACCAGTACGTCTGGAGGTGCAGGACGACATCCAGGACGACATGCTCGACCTACTGGTACGGGAACTCGGCATTCACGACAACGAGGTGTTCCGACTCCCCGCACCACTGGATCTCACCGGCCTGTTCTCCCTGGCCGACGTCGACCGTGACGACCTCAAGTACCCCAACTTCCTACCGATCACCCATCCCCACCTGGCCGAGGTGGAGACGTCCCAGCCCGCTGACATGTTCGCGGCGATCCGGCGACGCGATGTTCTCGTCCAGCATCCCTACGACTCCTTCGCCACAAGTGTGCAACGGTTCATCGAGCAGGCGGCTGCCGATCCCCAGGTGCTCGCCATCAAGCAGACGCTGTACCGCACCTCCGGCGACTCCCCCATCATTGACGCCCTGGTGGAGGCCGCCGAGGCCGGCAAGCAGGTGCTCGCCGTCGTGGAGATCAAGGCCCGATTCGACGAGCAGGCCAATATCGCCTGGGCCCGGGTGCTGGAGCGAGCCGGGGTGCACGTCGTCTACGGCATGGTTGGCCTCAAGACCCACTGCAAGCTCTCAATGGTCATTCGCGACGAGGGGGACGGGCTGCGTCGCTACGCCCACGTCGGGACCGGCAACTACAACCCCAAGACGGCCCGTCAGTACGAGGACTTCGGCCTGCTCACCAGCAATCCGATCATCACCGACGATGTCGCCCGACTCTTCAACCACCTGTCGGGCATGACGGCCGAGAAACGCTATCGTCGACTTCTGGTGGCCCCCGAGGGGATCCGCAACGGCATCATCGACGCCATCAACCATGAGATGGCGAACAAGGAGGCCGGCAGGCCAGCCCGCGTGCGCATCAAGGTGAACTCCATCGTCGACGAGCGGATCATCGACGCCCTGTACCGCGCCTCCCATGCCGGCGTGCCGGTGGATCTGTGGGTTCGCGGTATCTGCGCCATCAAGCCGGGCATCCCCGGACTCAGCGAGAACATTCGGGTGCGTTCGATCCTCGGCCGATTCCTCGAACACTCCCGAATATTCTGGTTCGAGAACGGCGGTTCGCCCATCGTGGCCATTGGCTCGGCAGACCTCATGCACCGCAACCTGGACCGGCGAGTCGAATCGCTGGTGGGGCTGTCCAACCGCACCCACGTCGCCGAGATCGACGACCTGTTCAACCTCGCCTTCGACGAGAACACCGTCTCCTGGCAACTCACCGGCGACACCTGGACCCAGGTGTCGCGTGACTCGGAGGGCAATCCCCTCACCGATCTGCAGGAGGAGCTCATCCGTCGTACCAGGATGCGGAGAAAATGAGTCACCACAAACCGATTCGGGCAGCTGGTGCCGTCGTGCTGCGTACCCGAACAGACGGCACCCGTGAGGTGCTTGTCGTGCACCGTCCCCGGTACCGGGACATCACCCTGCCGAAGGGCAAGCAGCACAGGAATGAGCCACTGCCGTTGACGGCAGTGCGTGAGGTGGCCGAGGAGACCGGCTGCCGGATTCGGCTGGGAGTGCCGCTCCAACCGGTCGAGTACTCGATTCGCAAGGTGGGGCCGAAGGTGGTCTCGTGGTGGATCGGCGAGGCGCTCGAGGAACAGGGGCACTCCCCCGACGATGAGGTTGACGAGGTCCTCTGGCTCCCGGTGGACAGGGCAGATGATCTGCTCACCTATCCCTCGGAGCTCCAGGTGCTCGAGGAGGCGCTGTCGGTCCCCCTACCGACGACGACGATCGTCGTGGTGCGCCACGGCAAGGCCGTGAGCCGCAAGGAGTGGGCCGCCGGAACAAGCAGGAAACATCGCGACGATGCCAGACGCCCTCTCGACCGGCGCGGGAAACGGCAGGCCGAGGCCCTCCCCCAGATTCTCGACTGTTACGCAGTGCACCGACTGGTGAGTTCCAGCGCTGCCCGATGCGTGCAGACCCTCACCCCCTACGCCAAACAGATCGGGGTCGACGTCCGAGCAGACGATGAGCTCACCGAGGAGGTCCACGCCGAGGCCCCGGACCGCACCGAAGACCAGATGCGCCGCATCGTCGCCGACGCGCTGAACGACCCCGCCCACCCAGTGGCCATCTGTGGGCATCGGCCGGTACTACCACTCATGAATCATGCCCTGGAGGTCGTCTACCATCCCATGTCAACGGCGGAGTGCCTCATCGTTCACCTGGACAGGGACGGAAAATCACTTGCCGAGGAACGACTCGACTCGATCATCTGAGCCCTGAAGCACGTGTGCCATGTTGCGAGCAGTTCCTGCTGGCTGCCGATCCGTCTGTACGGCAATGAGATGCCCGAGCCATCTCACCAGCTGCCGGACAGCGCAACGAGAGGGCCATTTTGTTCATTTTCCGTTCACCTACGCTAGGTAATTCGGACACTTCGCTCTTCTAGCCTTGTTGCTGCCCGAGGTCTGGGAAGTCGACCTCGACGCGGAAATCCTGTTCCCCCTAACTTTCAAGGAATTCCAGTGACGAACCGTCTTGCTAAGCTCACCGTCCTCGCCCTGTCAAGCGCCGTTGTCCTCACCGGCTGTGGCAGCAACAAGGATGACAACTCCTCGAGCGACGCCAGCTCCCAGGCCGCGACGAGCGCTGCCTCCGCTGAGTCCAAGAGCACTGCCGACCCGGCCTCCTTCAAGCCGGCCTGCCCCGCAGGCACCCTCAACGGCGCCGGCTCCTCGGCCCAGGCCAACGCCATCAACCAGGTGATCCAGGACTACGCAGCTGCCTGTCCCAAGACCAAGATCAACTACACTCCGTCAGGTTCGGGTGCCGGCATCGAGTCCTTCATCGGCAAGCAGGTGGACTTCGCTGGTTCCGACTCCGCTCTCAACCCCGACAAGGGCGAGGTCGACAAGGCCAAGGCCACCTGCGGTGCCGACGCCTGGCACCTGCCTCTCGCAGCTGGCCCCATTGCCGTCGTCTACAACGTCGACGGTGTCAGCAAGCTGAACCTCAAGACCGAGACTCTGGCCAAGATCTTCGCCGGTCAGATCAAGAAGTGGGACGACGACGCCATCAAGGCCGACAACCCCGATGCCAAGCTCCCCTCGGAGAACATCTCCGTGTACTACCGCGCCGACAAGTCGGGCACCACCGACAACTTCACCAAGTTCCTCAACAAGGCCGCCGGTGACGTCTGGACCGAGAAGCACTCCAAGGAGTGGAAGGGCACCGGCAAGGGCGCTGACAAGTCCGCTGGCGTGACCCAGGCCGTCAAGGACAACAAGAACTCCATCTCCTACACCGAGTGGAGCTACGCCACCAAGAACAACCTCAACATGGCTGCCATCGACAACGGCAACGGCCCGGTCGAGCTCACCGGTGAGAGCGCTGGCAAGGCCGTCTCGGCTGCCAAGACCGCTGGCGAGGGCAACGACCTCCAGCTCGAGATGCAGTACAAGAACACGCCCAAGGACGTGTACCCCGCTGTTCTGGTGACCTACGAGATTGCCTGCTCCTCCGGCAACAAGAACGCCGACGTCCTCAAGGACTTCCTCTCCTTCTACGCCTCCCAGGACGAGCAGAAAAAGATTCAGGACCTGGGCTACGCCCCGCTGCCCACCGACGTCTCCAAGAAGGCTCTGGACTCCGCCCAGGCCATCTCCTGACTTCCAGGTCGTCACGCCTTGGTGCAACGCGACCCACATTGCAAGTCGTCACTGTCGTGACGTGACGACCCCCAGTTGCGGGAGGGCGAATCGATCAGGGTTCGTCCTCCCGTTCATGCTGAACTGAAGGAAACACATGGTTCCCCCTGCCACTCACAACGACGCCACGCCAGGTGAGCGTCCTTCGCGTGTCAGCGACAATGGTTCACCCACCCATGACTCCGCTGCCACCAGCGCAGCATCGAAGATGAAACCCGTCTCCCGGGTGGGCGACCGCATCTTCTCCGGAGTGTCGTCAACGATTGCCGTCCTGCTGGCCATTCTGGTCCTGATCATTCTGGCGTTCCTCGTCTGGCATGCAGTTCCCGCCCTGTCGGACAACTCGGAAAACTTCTTCACCAGCCGCAAATGGGCAACGGGCGAGTCCCCGCAGGAGTTCGGTATCGCCGCCCTGCTGTGGACGACGCTCATCTCCTCCCTCCTGGCCCTGCTGCTGGCCGTGCCCCTCGCCGTGGGCATCGCCCTGTTCATCACCCAGATGGCCACCAAGAAACTCGCCGGGCCGGTGGCATTCCTCGTCGACCTGCTGGCTGCCGTACCGTCCATCGTGTACGGCCTGTGGGGCGGGATCGTCCTGGGGTCCTCGGCGATCGAGAACTGGCTCATGAAAATCAACCAGACGGTTCTGGGGTGGATCCCCATCTGGAAACCGGTCGCCGGCTGGGAGAATCCGAGCGGTACCGTCTTCCTCGCCTCCCAGGTGCTCGCAATCATGATCCTGCCGATCATCACCGCCGTGAGCCGGGACGTCATGAGCCAGACCCCCCGCGACCAGGTCGAGGCCGCCCTCGCCCTGGGCTCCACCCGCTGGGAGGTCATCAAGCTCGCCGTACTACCCCATTCCAAGTCAGGCATCATCTCCGGCTCCATGCTTGGCCTGGGACGCGCGCTGGGCGAGACCCTGGCCGTGACGTTGATCCTGCAGACCATCAGTCCGATGGAACTGAGTCAGGGCCTCAATCCGTCGATCTTCACCGGTGGCGAGACCTTTGCCTCGAAGATCGCACGTGACTTCGCCGAGGCGACCAACGACCCGATGGCCTTGGGCGCCCTCATCTCTGCAGCCCTGGCGTTGTTCGTCATCACCTTCATCGTCAACGCCGCAGCGCGGCTCATCGCTGAGAGAGGAGTGAAGAAGTGAGCACCCAAGCCCCTCAGGTGGAGGAGACCCTGGATCTCTCACGTCCCTCGGGATCACGCACCACCAAGAACGGTGTCGTCTCCGGATTCATGATCCTCGCCACTGCCCTGGCCATCGTGCCCCTGGCATGGCTACTCGCCTCAGCCCTGCATCGCGGTCTCGGACCGATCCTGCACGCCTCATGGTGGGCCAACACCATGGACCCAAGCCTCGACGTGGCCAAGCAGGGTGCCCTGCATGCCATCGTCGGCACCTTGGTCATCGGTCTCATCACCTCGGTGATCTCGATCCCCATCGCCCTGCTCACCGCCATCTTCCTGGTGGAGTACGCCCGTGGCACCAAACTCGCCCGCGTCATCAGCTTCGCGGTCGACGTGCTCACCGGCGTTCCCTCGATCGTCGCGGCCCTGTTCATCTACGCCGTGATCGTCTCGACATTCCACGGCACGCAGTCGGCATGGGCGGCGTCCCTCGCCCTGGTGATCCTCATGGTTCCCACCGTGCTGCGCTCCACCGAGGAGATGCTCAAACTGGTACCGGACTCCCTTCGTGAGGCGTCCTACGCGCTTGGTGTCTCCAAGTGGCGCACGATCTTCAACGTGGTGCTGCCGACCTCGATCTCCGGTGTGCTCACCGGCATCGTGCTCGGCCTGGCCCGGGTGCTCGGTGAGACTGCCCCGCTCATGGTGTTGGTGCAGTACAACACCACCTTTGCGGACGGCCCCGGATCACCGAACTTCGCCACGATCCCGACGATCATCACCGACGCCTACACCCGTGGCGGCGTCAACACCCCCAGCGTGTGGGGTGCTGCCGTCACCCTCATCATCCTGGTGATGGGGTTGAACCTCATCGCCCGAGCCGTCTCTCGCCGGTACCTGCGCCGGATGGGCAAGTGACAGAAAGCGAGCTGAACATCAATGGCAAAGCGCATCGAGGCCAAGGACCTCAACATCTACTACGGCGACTTCCACGCCGTGGAATCGGTGAACTTCACCGTCGAACCGCGAACCGTCACCGCCTTCATCGGCCCGTCGGGCTGTGGCAAGTCCACCGTGCTGCGCACCCTCAACCGTATGCACGAAGTCATTGCCGGCGCCCACTGCACCGGCCAGGTGCTGCTGGACGGTGTCGACCTGTATGGCAAGGGAGTCGACCCGGTGGCGGTACGTCGCAACATCGGCATGGTGTTCCAGCGAGCCAACCCGTTCCCCGCCATGTCCATTCGTGACAATGTCGTGGCCGGGCTGAAGCTCAACGGCGTCAAGGACAAGAAGCTGCTCGACGAGACCGCTGAGCGTGCCCTGCGCGGATCGAACCTGTGGGACGAGGTGAAAGACCGCCTGGACCGCTCCGGCGCGTCGCTGTCCGGCGGCCAGCAGCAGCGTCTGTGCATCGCCCGTGCCATTGCCGTTGAGCCCGAGGTGCTCCTCATGGATGAGCCCTGCTCCGCACTCGACCCCATCTCCACCCTCGCCATCGAGGACCTCGTCGGCGAGCTCAAGGAGCGGTTCACCGTGGTCATCGTCACCCACAACATGCAGCAGGCAGCCCGCGTCTCCGACCAGACCGCGTTCTTCAACCTGCGCGCCCAAGGTGAGCCTGGCCACTTGGTCGAGATCGACAACACCGACAAGATCTTCTCCAACCCGTCGGAGAAGGCCACCGAGGACTACATCTCGGGCCGCTTCGGCTGATTGGCGCGGATTCCCGACCAGCCCAGACCGTGTCAGTTTCGAGCCGTCACCCGGTGGTGACGGCTCGAAACTGTGTGCCCGGCAGTCCTCACCGATCCCGCTGCTGGAGCAATCCCCCACATGGCTGGCAGACGGACCGGCGACTGATCTGTCCGCGAACGGTGGGTGACAGGTGCACCAAGCCTTGTCTGACGAAGTGACTCGTGCTGTGGGGGCGGGTGGGGCACCGTGAGGCACCTGCGTGGTGGGCTCACCACGTGCAGTGGATGGGACGTTCTCGAGGAGGCAGACCAGCTCGCGTCAGTCCGCCTGCTCGGCGCGCTCAGCCAGTCCCAGCAACGCATTCTCCACGACCTCGGTGAGCGCCGGATGGATCCAGTACTGACCACGAGCCATCTGTCGTGCCCCAATACCGAGACTCATCATGGTGATGAACGACTGCAGCAGGATCGACGCCTGGGGGCCGATGACGTGCGCACCGAGGATGCGTCCGGTACCTGGCTCACCGAGCAGTTTGACGCAGTGCCCCTGGTCCTCCAGGGCCCAGCCATAGGCGACGTCGGAATACTCCTGGACGAAGGACACGTGGTCCACACCGTCCTGACGCAGCTGACGCTCAGTGGCCCCCACCGAGGCCACCTGCGGATTGCTGAACACGGCATGGGGGACGAATCGTTCGTCGGAACTCACGAGATCCTCGGAGTGAAGCAGGTTGTGTGCCACGACACGGGCCTGGGCATTGGCGACGTGTTTGAGTCTCCAGTGGGAGCAGACATCACCCAGGGCCCAGATGTGCGGCACACTGGTGCGCTGGTGCTCGTCGGCGATGACGAAACCATCGTCGTCCACCTCCACACCTGCGGCCGCCACATTGAGCCGATCCGTGTTGGGGATGCGCCCGGTGGCGTTGAGGACGAGGTCGGCCGGGTAGTCGTACGACACGCCGTTCTCGTCAACGGTCTGGACGACGAGATGATCACCCGCATCGACGTCGATGGCCGTGACCTGCTCACTCATCCGTAGCGACGCCACCTTGGCGAACTCACGGGTGAAACGCTCGGAGATCTCGGTGTCCTCCTTGCGCAGCATGAGACCGGAGCGATTGATGATCGTCACCTTGGTTCCCAGGGCCGAGAAGACGTGGGCGAATTCTGCAGCGATGAACCCAGCACCCAGGATGATGAGACGTTCCGGCTGCTCGGACACCCGCATCACCTGGTCGGAGGTGACGATGCGTTCGGCCCACCGCGAGTCATCTATGCCAGGCACGTGCGGCACCCGGGGACGTGATCCGGCTGCCAGGACGATCTGATCGGCAGAGATCGTCGTCTTGCCCACCCGCAGGGTGTGCTCGTCGACGAAACTGGCCTCGGCATCGAAAAAGGTGAGATTGGGTTGATCGCGAAACCGCTGCCGCCCTGACAACGAGATCGGATCGGTGCGACCAAAAATGCGGTCGCGGATGGAACGCCAGTCGGCACCGGTGAACTCCAGATCCACGCCAAGCCGGTGTGCCTGGTCCGTGCTGGAGGCGAACTCCGCCGGAACCACATACATCTTGGACGGGATGCATCCCGTGTTGAGGCAGGTGCCACCGAAGGTACCGGAATCGATGAGGGCGATCCTCCGGTCTGCGAACTCGTCTCCCGGAATGGTGTTGCCAGATCCGCTTCCGATGATCGCGATGTCGAAGTGCTCCATGTTCCAAGTCTCGCACGCGCGGGTGACATGGTCGAGGACTTCCCGCTCAGCAGCCAGGTGTATGTCGTTCCAAGGTATGGTGCCGAGGCACTGGGTCAGGACACGGTGACGAGTTTGATCGCCTTGGTGCCATCGGCGTCAATCGTGATGAGGACGTCTCCAGACCTCACCGGAGCCGAGACCGACCATCGTCGCCACCCCCGGTGGCCGGGTTGACCGGGCGTGATGACACCGCGAGAGATGAGATCACCCTTGCCAGCGAGGTTGATCCGGTAGCTGATGGCGCGCACCTTGCGTTGCACCTGGCCCTCGATCGTGAGTCTGGTTGCCGCCAGGGTCTGCCCGGACTGGGGACGATCGATCCAGACTGGTCCACACCGATCGGTACCCTCCTCGATGAAATTGGCCTGTGGGATGCCGATGAAGGGTAGCGATGGAGAGCCATCACGCAGCAACTGCACTGATTTCTGACCATTGCGATCCCCGACGACAGCGGTGGCCGTGTAGACGAGTTGGCGAATGGCTGCGGTGAGCTTCTCCCGGGAACGAATGGCATCCCATGCTGCTCCTGCGACGTCCAGGACGATGACGTCACCGTGGACGACAGCCTTGTTGAGTTGCCCACCCATCCACGCCGAGGTGTAGTCCGAGTCGAGCGGGGCGGCATTGATGACTGCTGTCACTGCCGTGCCGAGCTTGTCACTGGCAGTCGGCAGATCACGCATCTCGCGGTACAGCAACCCGTCCGAACGTCCGAGGTAGAGAACCGGCACATCCTTCTGCAGGGTCGACATCGACTTCTCGTCGGATGGGTCCGAGATCACCGTCTCATCGGCCCCTGGGACCGGAGAGGACCGTCGCGGGGTGTGCATACGCCCCCACACGACTGGAGCTGCGACACCGACTCCCAGAGCTGCCAGGGCACTGCCGACGACCGCTCGCCGGCTGGGGCCACGACCACGCTGTGACACCTGCTGGATTCTCTCGTCGATGGTCTCCAGCTGGTCACTCGGCGCCTGTTGCGAGGCAGCCTCCTCCAGTGCGACGCGCAGCCAGGACTCGACATGGGCTGCGCCATCCTCCGCGCGAAATTGCTTCCCCAGGGTGTGTATGGCCTTGTCACGTAGATTTTCCACCGATCCATGGCGTAGCCCGAGGACGTGTGCGGTCTCATCCTCGTCCAGGTCGGCCCACAGCAGCATGACGAGGACTTCCTGCTCGATGCGTGAGAGTTGGGAGAGCCTATCCAGTGGACTCGGCAATCCTTGTCGTCCCTCGACGTGCAACCCGGCGCGTCCCTGCCGACGACGCAACTGGTTGACGACGGTGGTGCGCAGGTAATCGGCAACGAGGTCATCGGTACGAAACCGGGGATTGATCCGATACACCTCGACAAAGGCGTCGGTGACGGCCCGTTCCGCGTCCTCCCAACGACCGCAGAGCAGAAAGGCCATCCGTACCAGATCGTCCCACTGGTCGTGGTAGGCAGATTTCAGCCACCACCCCCGGTCACGGTGCTCGTCACTGGCCATCGGTGTCGTTCCCAGCAGGCACCGCCGCCGAGGTGCACATGAGGCTCAAAGGGCCACGTCCGTCATTCATGAGCGATCTGCCTGACCACCAGTGCCAGCAGAGATGTTGGCCTTGCGAGCCTTCCTGGGCACCAGGTCGATGGCAGGTTCTGCGTAGTCGACGCGCACGATGCGCCCGTCGAGAACCCCGAAACTCGTCACCGAGGCAAGGGTGCACTGCCGAGAACGTGGATCGTGGGGCAGCCTGCGTCCTTCGGCCGCGCATCGAGCGATCCAGATGGGCAGCTGGTGGGAGACGATGAGTGCCTCACCTGCCGGACCGACTTTCTCAGCCGCATGGAGGATGGCTCGGGTCATGCGTTCGGCGATGTCGACATAGGGTTCCCCCCAGCTGGGTCGGACCGGGTTGACGAGGAGTTTCCAGTTGTGTGGATCGCGCAGCGGATGGTGACCGGGGCCGAAGCTCTGCCCCTCGAAAGCGTTGGCCGCCTCGGTGACGTCATCGTCCAGGTGGACCTTCAGCTCGGGGTGCAGACTGGCGGTCGGTGCGATCGTCTCCTGGGCACGCTCCATCGGCGAGCTGACGAGCAACGCAAGTGGCCGTTCGGCGAAGTACTCCGCAGCCCGAGCCGCCATCCGGCGTCCCAGGGCCGTGAGATGGAAGTCGGGCATCCTGCCGTACAGGACTCCGGTGGGGTTGTCCACCTCACCGTGACGCAGGACGTGGACGGTCGTGGTCTGGTTCATCGTCGCTCTCTCCTTGCTCACGCGGGCGCACTCCCCAACCATCTTTGCAGATGACCCGAAACCCCGGAACCTGCTCAGCGACTACGTCTGCCACGTCGACGACGCTGGGAGGGGCGAACCACCGGTGATCCCTTGGCGATGAGGTCGTCCCGTCGGTGGGCGGCGAAGTCGGCCAGCGCGTCGGCCAGGGCAGGCAGGGTGGGCTCGGAGGCGACGACGTCGACGTGCAGCCCGTGCTCCTCACAGGTCTCGGCAGTACGCGCCCCAATGGCCGCCACCACGGTGTACTTGTGGGGTTTGCCAGCAATACCGACGAGGTTGCGCACCGTGGTCGAGGAGGTGAAGGCCACGGCGTCGAATTTGCCGGTCTTGATGGCATCCCGTGTCTCGGCTGGTGGTGGGGCAGCTCGTACGGTGCGATAACCGATGATGTCCTCGACCTCCCAGCCCAGGTCGGACAGCTGGGCCGACAGTGACTCGGTGGCGATGTCGGCGCGCGGCACGAAGACCCGGTTGATGGGGTCCAGAACGTCGTCGAAGGCAGGGAAGACATCGGCCAGAGCAGCCGTGGACTGTTCCCCCGTGGGGACGAGGTCGGGACGCACACCCTGCTTGGTCAAGGCATCCACCGTGGAGTCGAAGATCGCGGCGATGCGCAACCCCGAATAGGCTCGCGCGTCCAGCCCGATGGCGTCAAGCTTCTCGGTGACGGCCCGCACCGCATTCGCCGAGGTGAACACGACCCACTCGTAACGTCCCTCGACCAGTCCGCGAATGGCCTTGTCCATCTGCTGCGGGGTGCGCGGCGGTTCCATCGAGATCGTCGGCACGTCGAAGGAGTGGGCCCCGTAGGCCTGCAGCCGGGAAGGCAGGACCGCCGAATGGTCGCGGGTACGTGGGATGAGCACCGACCAGCCGAACAGTGGCTTGGACTCGTACCAGTCCAATTCCTCACGTGACGGCCCCTCTGCCACTCGTCCGATGACGACATGTACCATCTCATCGGGTTCCACCCGACTGGCCGGAAGCACCTTGGGAAGGGCAGCCAGGGTGGTCGTCGTGGAGACCTGCTCGGTGGTGGCACCGTGGCGAGTGAGCACAGCCGGCTCATCCTGGTCCCGCCCGGACTCGATGGCATGGTCAACGAGCAGCGGGACTTGTCCAGCAGTGACACGGGCGACGATGAGGCCGCGTCGTGCCCAAGGGTGACCCCCCTCTTGAAAGTCTCGTTTGGCAGCGGTGGGCCCGATGAGCTGAACGTCATGGCCGTGCAGGGTGACACCGGCGTACTCGGGCACCGAGGTGAGCGGGGAGATGCCCGGCATGACGTCGACATCGATGTCGGCCTTGGCCAGAGCAGCTGCCTCCGCGGCAACGTCTCCGTCGAGGAAGGGGTCTCCGCTCACCAGACGCACGACGTCCAGGCCGCGCCGGGCGGAATCGACGAGCTCAGCGGTGAGATCCGCTTCGGCCTGCTCGTCGGACTCCTCCGCACTGATCCCGGCGGGGACGATACGCACCTCGTCGCGCAGGGCGAGGACGTCGGACTCCACCAGATCGCGATGTGCCGGGCAGGTGAGCACGATGACCTGCGCAGCGTTGATGGCCCGCACTGCTGCGATGGTCAACAGGGACGGGTCTCCCGGACCAGTTCCGACGAACTGGACGCGCGGCTGAGACGTGGCCGTCGGACGACTTTCCGCCCCGGAAGACGCGTCGATCACCGAGGTCGTCTCGCTCATGTGATGTCCCTTCGTCGACCCCTCGTCAAGGACTGATCAACGAGGGTGATAGTGTTTGAGCCCGCCGGGCCTGTCGTGCTGAGCATATTCGCCAGGCGCGTCGAGAGCCACTTGTAGCGCATACGCCCTTCTCAGCCCACGCCCAAGCGCACAAAGACTCACGTGAGCTGGCGCGGGTACAGCCTCACGCAGGTTGCGTGAGCGTACAACAACATCCCCTCGAATCCGCCCACCACGTTTCCCATGCAGGGATTGGCTTGGTGAGGCTATGACGACTCGAGGGGTTGTGTTTTGTGTGTGACGGCCCGGGATGAGCCCTCTGGATCACCGCCCAGACTGACTCATCCAGCCGCCATCAGCATCACTTGCCAGCGCGACGACGCTGGATGCGCGTCTTCTTGAGAAGCTTGCGATGCTTCTTCTTGGCCATACGCTTGCGACGCTTCTTGATGACGGAACCCACTGTTGACCTCTCTCGACATGGCAGTAGCCGCTGACACGTCACGCAACCGTGACAGACAGCTGGCGTGACAAGACGTGATTGCTCGATTCAGTGCCGCAGCAACGATTCCTCGAGCAGACAATCGCCAATTGTACGGCAAACCGGATCAGTCTCCAAGCTGTCGGCACGGGCATGCGGCCAGAACCACCACTGATTTCCCCTGAGGAAACGCCCGCGACGCTGCGCTGAAATTTTCGCCGCACAGGCACCACTGCCTTTTCCTGGGAAAACGCCACATGCGCCCGGCTGCCCCGTACCCCGTCAATCCGTCATTCGAAGCGGTCGCCCATGCTCCTGGCCTTGTCACAGCAGGCCTGCATGGCTCGGAAGAATGCGGTACGCAGCCCATGAGCCTCCAGCTCATCCAAGGCGGCCGCCGTCGTACCCCCTGGTGAGGTGACCTGGTTGCGCAGCGCAGCAGGGTGCTGCCCCTGCCGCAGCAGCTCTGCGGACCCGGACAGGGTGCCGATGACGAGCTCACTGGCCTGGGCACGTGGCACGCCCAGGCCGACGGCAGCATCCATCATGGCCTCCGCCACCAGGAAGATGTAGGCCGGGCCAGAACCGGAGACGGCCGTGGCAGCATCATGGAGGTGCTCGGGAACCTGGACGACGTCCCCCACCCGCTCGAGCGTCGCGGCAACCTCGTCAGCCGCCTGCTCGGCTCCTCGTGCCGGGGAGACGATGAACACTCCCCGGCCCACCGATGCTGGGGTGTTGGGCATGACCCGAACGACCGGGCCTGCTTGGCGGGCCTGGTGCAGGGCAGTGGTCGGCACTCCAGCGGCGATGGAGACGAGGACGGTGTCGGGACCCAGCCGCGCCTCGCGCAACACGGGCAGGGCCAGATGGGGCTTCACCCCGAGCAGCACGACCTTCGCCCCGGCACACGCCGCGGCATTGTCGTCACAGACCCGCACCCCGAGTTGACTGCGGATCCGCTCGCGACTGGCCTGGCTGGCAGCAGTGGCGACAACCTCGTCGGGGCGCACGACGTCGGCATCCAGCAGGCCGGCGAGAATGGCGGAGGCCATCGTGCCACACCCCAGGACGGCGAGTGTGACGCCGGACGACTCGCTCACTGGGCAACCACCAGTTCGGCAAGTTGGACGGCATTGAGGGCCGCCCCCTTGCGCAGATTGTCGGCAGTGCAGAAGAGGACGAGCCCGTGACCTTCGGGAGCCGACTGGTCGGCACGAATCCGACCCACCAGGCTGGGATCGGTACCAGCAGCCGAACGGGGATCGGGAACGTCAACCACCTCGACACCGGGGGCCGCGCGCAGCAGCTCGGTGGCACGCTGCGGGGTGATCTCGTCGGCGAACTCGGCATGCACCACCAGCCCGTGGCCACTGAACACCGGGATGCGCACACAGGTGCCAGTCACCAACAGATCTGGGATGTGAAGGATCTTGCGCGACTCATTGCGCAACTTCTGTTCCTCGTCGGTCTCGCCGGTGCCGTCGTCGACGAGGTTCCCGGCGATCGGAACAGCGTTGTAGGCGATGGGGGCGACGTAGGGGCCAAGATCGGTGGGCTGATAGGCGGCACCGTCCAAGGCCAGCTCGGCAGGATCACGGGTGGCCTGGGTCTGGTCGGTCAAGGTGCGCACCCCTGCGAGACCGGAACCGGAAACTGCCTGATAGGTGGCCACGACCAGACGTCGCAGACCGGCCTCGTCGTGCAGGGGCTTGAGGACGGGCATGGCAGCCATCGTCGTGCAGTTGGGGTTGGCGATGATGCCCTTGGGACGCTCGTTGACGTCTTCCGGGTTGACCTCGCTAACGACCAGGGGCACCTGTGGGTCCTTGCGCCAGGCCGAGGAGTTGTCGATGACGACGGCTCCGGCAGCGGCCACCTGGGGGGCGAACTGTTTGGAGGTGGCCCCACCGGCGGAGAACAGGGCGATGTCCAGACCGGAGAAATCGGCGGTGGCGGTGTCCTCGACGACCACCTCACCACCGGCCCACGGCAGGGTGGTGCCGGCCGAGCGGGACGAGGCGAAGAATCGCACCTCGTCAGCCGGGAAGTTTCGCTGTTCGAGCAGGGTTCGCATGACCCTGCCGACCTGACCTGTGGCTCCGAACACTCCAAGACGCATGGTCACATCCTAGGTGCGCATCAGCGGGGAACCAGCGCGTCCCGGATGTCGATCAGCTCCCCGGACGTCCCACCAGTGCCACCGCTCACCGATGTCGAACGACGGAGCGCGACAGCAGCCACAGGTTTGCCGGTCGTTCCACCAGGCGACGAATGCCGTACTCGTACCAGTTCGTGCCGTAGGGCAGGTAGACGCGCATCCGTCTGCCGACGTCCACCAGACGACGCTGCTCGAGGGGGCGGATGCCGTGGAGCATCTGGAACTCGACGTCGGTGCGTCCCAAGCTGCTCATCATGCGTTCGGTGATCGCCACGAAGACCGGGTCGTGAGTGGCGATGAGGGGCCGCGCCGGGCTGGTGAGAAGGGTGCGCAGGCAGGACGCCATGCGCAGGTCGATGTCGTGGGGACGGATGAGTGTCACCGACGGTGGACCGGTGTACGACCCCTTGCACAGCCGGATCCGTCGACCAGCAGTGATGAGTTCATCGAGCTGGTCGAGGCTGTCGTGTCGAGCGGCCTGCACGACGACCCCGGTGTCGGGGTACTCCTTGAGCAACCGACGCTGCACCTGCATGATCGCATCATGATCGCCAGGCCCCTCGTCGTCGATGGTGACGAGGATGCCAGCCTCCTGGGCAGCGCCGATGACGGTGACAGCGTTGTCGTGAGCCAGGACGGGGTCGATATCGAGCCCCAGGCCGGTGAGGGCCAGGGAGAGTTCGGCGGTGCCAGTGAGCTCTGGACGAGCCCGGATGGCGTTGATGGCGGCCAGGGCCTCGGCAGTGCATGCCGCAGCTTGGTGGCGATCGGTGGCACGGTCGGCCAGGAATCGCACGGAGAAGTTGAGCCCCTTGGACACCTGATCGGCAGCCACCTCCATCGCCACACCGAGGTTGTCTCCGGCAATGTAGCCGCGCGCCAGTTCTCGTACCGGTGTGGTGGACGACACCCACGTCGACACGGCGCTGGTGGTGAGCAGGTCGAAGAAGCGTTCCCGGGAACGGATCGGTGACATCGTCAGTCCCCATCAGTTCGCGTGGTGCAGGCAAGGGCGTCGGCAATGACCTGCCGAGTCTCGACCAGGCTTCGCGACAGGGCGACGCGACGTTCGCGGGGCCCGGAGAGTCGTCGGGTGTTGACCTCCAGGACGACATCCCCGCGAAAACCGCCCTGGACGGCTTCACGCACCACCTGCCAGGCATGCTGCCCACCCTGACCGGGCATCAGGTGTTCGTCCCGGAACGAGCCGGAGCCGTCCGTCAGATGGATGTGGGTGAGGCGCTCCCCCCACCGCTGCACGAGGTCGAGTGCACTGCACTGCGCCGTCGCTGCATGGGAGAGATCCAGGGTGAGGTGCGAGTAGGACCTCTCGCTGGGGTCCCAGTCGGGTGCGTAAGCGAGGAATCGGCCGACCGGGGTGCGCCACGGGTACATGTTCTCCACGGCGATGCGCACTCCCGCCGCGACGTTGCGTGGATCGGCCTCCAGACGGGCGACGCCCTCCTCGAACCCTGCGGCGTAGTCACGTTGCCAGCGAAACGGCGGATGCACGACGACGGTCCGTGCCCCGAACCGACGGGCTGCCTCACATGCCTTCTCCAGCCGGGGCCAGGGCTGCCCTCCCCACACCGTGGGGGTGACGAGCAGGCATGGAGCGTGCACCGAGGTGACGGTGATGTCATTGGCCCGGGCGGCCTCCTCGACCCGGTCGATGTCGGCGGAGATTCCGTCAATGCCCACCATGAGTTCGATACCGTCAAATCCCAAATCGGCGGCACATGCGATGCCCTGAACGGTGGATTCGGGGTACACCGACGTCGTCGACAGGGTCACTCGCGGGGTTGACATGGTCACTCGCGGGATCTGGCGCTCTTCATGGACTGCCACGGCCCCAAACTTACCGCGGGACACCCCGTCACCCCCAGTACTCGTAGTGCTTTCGGGGCACTCGCAGGTGCTTCCGAGGTTCAGGGGTGTTCCCGGGGTCGCGAGGTGCCCCAGCGCCGGGGGTGGTGCTGTCATGCCGCCTGACGCAACCGTGACACCCACGGCATCTGGCACGTAACCGTCCATTATGCCAGAACCACACGACGTCTCGGGCGCAACCCCGGATTTCATCTGCACGTGTCAACAGTCCACAATAAGGGCATGCACGTCGACCACCTCATGTTTGCAGCCGGACCAGAAGGCCTCGAGGTCGAGGCTGCCCGAATGGGAGAGAAACTGGGCACCTCGTTCATCAACGGCGGTATCCATCCCCGATTCGGCACCCGCAACCGGATCCTGCCACTGGCTGGGCCCCGGTACGTCGAGATCGTCGAGGTTCTGGACCATCCGGCTGCGGAGAAAGCCGTCTTCGGCCAAGCAGTGCGCGCCCGTAGTGAGCAGGGCGGCGGCTGGCTCGGATGGGTGGTGTCGGTGCCGGATCTGACTCCCTTCGAGGAACGGCTGGGACGCAAGTCCGCTCCGGGGGCACGCCATTTCCCCGATGGACGCTACCTCGAGTGGCACCAGCTCGGCGTGCGCGGGATCATGACCGACCCCCAGCTTCCCTACTTCCTTCAGTGGGACTCCAGTCCGGAGCTGCTGCCCAGCGCCTTGTCGGGCACCATCTCGATGCGGACGATCGAGATCAGCGGGTCTCGCAAGCGAGTCGAGGAATGGCTCGATGAGCCGATTCCCGGCGAGGTCGAGGGCATTGAGTTCAACTTCTCCAGTCCCAACGGTCATCCTGGTATCAGCAGTGTGACCTTCGACGTTCCCGGCCGTGGCCTGGTGCGCATCTGAGCCAAACCTTCGTGCCAAGCCCCTCGGAAAAGTGTCTCACCCTTGGTCCACACTGGTGATGGGCCGGGAAATGGACGTGAGGAGGCGGCGTGGCCAAGAAGAATGCCGACCGGTGGATCTGCACCGAGTGCGGGTGGACGACGAACAAGTGGGTCGGCCGATGTGGCGAGTGCCAGACCTGGGGTTCGGTCGTCGAACGCGGTGCGCCGAAGCTTGAGAACGTCAGCAGCCAGGCCCCTATCTCGGTGGCGGTACCGATCGGGCAGGTGGGTGAGGAGGCGGCGGATCGTCATCTCACCGGAATCACCGAGTTGGATCGCGTACTGGGCGGTGGCTTGGTACCGGGAGTCGTCATCCTGCTGGCTGGTGAGCCGGGAGTGGGCAAGTCGACCCTGCTGCTGGACGTTGCAGCGAAGTGGGCCGAGACCGGAAGACGTACCCTATACGTCACCGGGGAGGAGTCCGCTGCGCAGGTGAGGCTGCGTGCCGGGCGTACCAATTCCCTGTCCGACGAGTTGTACCTTGCCTCCGAGACGGACCTGGGAACCGTGCTGGGCCACATCGAACAGACCTCACCGAGCCTGCTGGTGGTGGACTCGGTGCAGACGATCGGCACGACCGAGGCGGATGGCTCCCCCGGCGGGGTCTCGCAGGTGCGCGAGGTCACTGGAGCGTTGGTGCGCACCGCGAAGCAACGCGGTATGGCGGTCGTCATCGTCGGACATGTCACCAAGGACGGCTCCATCGCCGGGCCGCGCACCATGGAGCACCTGGTGGACGTCGTCCTGAACTTCGAGGGAGATCGACATTCCGGGTTCCGCATGGTCCGCGCGACGAAGAATCGTTACGGCCCCTCCGACGAAGTGGGCTGCTTCGAGATGACCGACTCGGGCATCGTCGAGGTTCCCGATCCATCTGGTCTGTTCACCTCCGACAATGCCGATCCCCAGCCGGGCACGTGCGTGACGGTGACCGTGGAGGGACGCCGTCCCCTGCTGTCCGAGGTCCAAGCACTGGTGGCCCCGTCCACCTCGGAGCGTTACCCCAGACGCACCACTCACGGTGTGGACAACGGAAGGGTTGCCATGATCCTCGCCGTCCTGGAGCGCAAGGCCGGGCTGCCACTGAGCAGCCGGGACGTCTACGTCTCCACTGTGGGTGGTGCCCGAATCAGTGATCCGTCAGCTGATCTCGCCATCGCCGTGGCAGTTGCCTCAGCAACGATCGACCGTAATTTCCCCACTCGCGTCATTGCCATGGGCGAGGTGGGGTTGGCCGGTGACCTGCGTCGTGTACCAGATCTGGAACGACGTGTCGGTGAGGCTGCACGGTTGGGTTTCGAGCTGGCAGTCGTGCCACGCAACTCTCGCGCGGCCCACACCAAGATCCCGAAGATGCACGAACTGCACGTCATCGAGGTGTCAACGGTGGCCGAGGCCCTCGGCGTGCTCGACATGCGTCGGAAGCCGGGTGTCCGATGAACCAGGGCACACGCGGAGCGGAGAAGCACATTTCATCCATCGCGAGAACTAGAGTCTGGGTATGAGTGAGTCACAGTCCCCCTGCCCCACTCCCCAGGCGCGCTCCATCCCGAACTGGAGCAGCACCCCGGAGGAATACCAGGCCCGAGTACGTCATCTCATGGCGATCCTGGCCCCCGGTATGCCGATCCGGGCCGGGTTGGAACGTATCGTTCGGGGGCACACCGGTGCGCTCATCGTCCTGGGAGACTCCGAGAAGGTCTGGGAGGTCGCCAGCGGAGGCTTCGTGCTGGATGCCCAGCTCACCCCACAGGCTCTGCGGGAACTGTGCAAGATGGATGGTGGGCTCATCCTGTCGGAGGATCTGGAGAGGATCAAGGCAGCTGGGGTGCATTTCGTCCCCGATGGGGACCTTCCGACGATGGAGACCGGGACTCGTCACCGCTCAGCCGACCAGGTCTCCCAACAGACCGGGGTGCCCGTCGTCGTGGTTTCGGCCTCGATGTCCACGATGGCGATCTTCCTGGAGGGGGAACGCCACCCGATCATGGAGCCCAATCAGCTGCTCGCCCAGGCGAACCAGGCACTTGACACCCTTGCCAGTTATCGGGAACGGCTCAGTGTCGCCGCGATGAACCTCTCGATCCTGGAAGTTCGTGACTCGGTGGCCGTCGACGACGTGGTGCAGGTCGGCAGGCGCATCGAGATGTTCCGTCGCATCGATTCCGAGGTACGCAATTACGTCTCGGGACTGGGGGTCCAGGGGCGGCTCATCCAGTTGCAGCGCAAGGAACTTGTCTCCGGGGTGGACGATCTGGCGCGTCTGGTCTCCGACGACTACCGCCCGCGCTATGCCGATCCGTCGACCTTCAGCATCTCGGCCCTGTCGCAGCTGACCTGGGAGGAGCTGGACGATCCCCGGCGGATGGCAGAAGCGATCGGTTTCGATCTCGCCGTGCACAACCTGGGCAGCGGGGTGTCACCACGTGGCCACCGCCAACTGGCTGCGATCTCGGACCTGTCACCGCGAGCGGCCCAGGCTGTCGTCGATCACTTCGGGACGCTGCGCAGCATCGTTGCCGCCAGCACCAGCGAACTCAGCCAGATCGCCGGAGTGGGGTCCCAGAGGGCCCGCATCATCCGGGAGCAACTGCAGCGGGCACTGGACGATGAGTCCGATCCGCTGAACCGATGACTCCGAGCCGGGGTCATCGTCGAGCCGGGGGCGTCGCCTGACACCAGAATCCCACTCGCAGGAAGCGACCGGACAACGAGGCCGCGGAGCTGCCGCCAGGAGGGCTGGTGCGTCTCGCCGATGCGACTCACGCGAACATCGCGCTGTGTCACACCAATCGCTGGTGGAACGGCAATGTCAGCTGAGTTGGAAGACGAATTGATACGCTCCGCCGCCCTTGACCTTGCCGGTGGCCACATAGGTACCCGGTCGCAGCGTCCCACCGATGGGGTCGCAGCCCTTGGCGCGTTTGCCCGGCCAGCTGAGCGACTCGCTCCAGGACTTGCCAGACGCTATCTCGTGAGTTCCCTTCGGCCGCCAGGCGGGACATTCCGCGGTGGTCCAGATGAGGTCGACTCCAGAGGTGATCGTCAACTCGACCGGCAACGCGGCCATGTCCCAGGTGCAGGCTGCGGCCGAGTCATTGGTGACGGTGATGGTGAAGTCCACGACAGAACCAGCGGCAAACCTGCGGGCCTTGGCCTTGACCTGGGAGTTCACCGTCGTCGCCGTGCAGGGTGGTGCCGAGGGAGTGGGCGTCGGGGTCGGGCTGGGTGTGGCCGGGGTCGACGTCCCGGGCTGCGATGAGGTGTGGGGGGATGCCGACTGGCTGGCACTGGTGTTGATCGGGGTGGCCCATCCCGTGTCCGACCATGACGGGTTGGGGGTGAAGGACGCTGCGGCAGGGTCCGCACCGCCCTTCCTCGCCGAGCCACCAGCCAGGCTGGACAGCAGCCAGACGATCAACGCGATGACGAGGACCGCGATGAGGACGACCAGACCACGACGTATCCAGTAGGTACGCGCTGGCTCCGGTCCGATCGGCTCGCGGAACCCCCTCCAGGGACTCATGTCATGCCTCAACGATGCTGTTGTCGGTCCGCCCACACCTGCGGCTCGACACGCTCACCGGTGTAGAACGGGATGTCGATGGCGACGTAACGACGGGCCTCCACATAGCGCAGATCCTTCATGACGTCGACGACGCGGGAAAGATCATCACCCTCCAGGGCGAGGATCCACTCGTAGTCGCCCAGGGCGAAGGAGGCGAGGGTGCTGGCCTTGACGTCGGTGCTGCGGGCGCCGGCGATTCCGTGCTCCCGGAGCATGGTGGAGCGCTCGGCAGGATCGAGCAGGTACCAGTCCTTGGTGCGCACGAACGGGTAGAAGGCGGCCCAGCGGCGCGGAGCCACCCCGGCAAAACAGGACGGCAGGTGCCGTTTGTTGAACTCGGCCGGACGGTGCACCGCCAGTGAACTCCGCACCGGCTCGAGGTAGGCACCCAAGGCAGAGCCTCGCAGCCGGTGGTAGGCGTCCTGCAGGGCCTCCGGGGTGTCTGCCGTCCACCAGACGAGTACGTCGGCATCGGCACGCAGACCACCCAGGTCGTACCAGCCGCGGGTCTCCACACCCGACTCGTCCACCCAGGCGGTGGACTCGGAGACGATCGCAGCACGTCGATCTCCACTGGCGGGAAGAGGCTTTGACACCTTGAACACCGAGTACATCGCCCACAGGCTCGCCTGATTCACCTCGGCGGGGATGACGCTGTGATCACGGGGATCGGTCGGCTCGGTGTAGGAACCCTCGGGCACCTCATCGGAGGCAGTGGGGTGGTCGGTGACCACCTCATGCGACGCACCCTGGCCAGCGGGCTCCTGGGAAAGGCGTTCTGCCCGACCAGGCAGGTCGTGCTCGGACGCGGCCCGAGCGGGGGCCACGACGACGTCGTTCTCATCCTCATCGACGTGATCGGCGCTACGAGCCGGTGTGCTGGGGGTCGACGCCGCGCTGGCGGAGTCATCACCACTGGCCGGAGCTGGTTCGTCGGTCAGTTTGCGACCGGCTGGGGCGGCCTCTCCGGCGAGCGCGACAACGGGGATGGGAGCCGGGTCGGCCTGCGAACCCGCTGCGCTTCGAGCACTGGGATCAGCTGCAGGTTCGGCAGCAGCTTCACTGCTGTGGCCCGAGTCGGCGGATGCCCGCGGACCGCCGATGGCATGTGACCCGCCCTGGGAAGGTGCGTCATCCCGATGATCGACACGAGCCCGAGCCGGAGCGTCATCATGATCCATGGACGTGGACTCCTGCGGCAGCTCATCACTTCCCGAGATGGCAGGGCGACATGGTGACCCGTCGCCACGCAGGCAACACCCGGCCATGCAGGGTGAGGGCCACGAACCGGGCACCTGCCCCTTGCCGAGGGCTTGAGCTGCACGGGCCCGCATGAAGATGACGATGTCGGAGATCAACGAGGGATGGGTGCCGACCGTGGCGGAACGAGCCACCGAGAGTCCCAGCTCACGGGCTGTTCGGGAGGCCTCGACGTCCAGGTCGTTGACCACCTCCATGTGGTCGGTGACGAATCCCAGCGGGCAGATGACCACGGAGGTCACCCCCTGCCCCGGCAAGGTACGCAGGTAGTCGTTGATGTCGGGTTCCAGCCACGGATCGCTTGGGCGTCCTGACCGGGAGCAGTAGGCCAGGTCCCAGCTGGGCATGTTGCCGAACGACTGATGGACCAGATCGGCGACGTGGCTGGCCACCTGCATGTGCTGGGTGACGTAGTCGCTGCCGGGCCGACCGTTGCCGGAGGCGTCCTGCATGCCCTGCGGGATCGAGTGGGTGACGAACACCACGCGAGTGGCCTGCAACGGGGTCGGTGGTATCTGCGAGAAGGCGTTCATGACGGCATGAGCATTGGCCGTCGAGAAGCCGGGAGCCTCGTGGAACGGGGGCAGCATGTCGATCGTCATGTCGGTGACACCAGCCTCGGCCAGGGCGCTGGCGGCATCCTCACGATACTGGCGGCACCCGGAGTAGCTGGAGAACGCCGTCGTGGGAACCATGAGGATGCGGCGGGCACCCTCGTCGCGCAGCTGACGAAGCACGTCGGACAGGAATGGGGCGCCGTGCCGGTTGCCCAGCACCAGCGGCACGGCAGATCCGGTCTGGACGACTGCCTGGCGCAACGCGTCGACGAGCTGGTCGGTCGCCGGGTTGATCGGACTCATCCCGTCCATCCGGTAGTAGTGCTCTGCCACCGCCTGCAACCGTGCCGGGGGGATCCGTCCACCGGAGACGTGCTCCAGGAAGGGCATCACCTCGTCATTGTTGTGTGGCCCACCGAACGAGGCCACGACCACGGCGTCGTAGGGGTACAACGGATCGTCCGACGAGATCGTCGCGGTGGATGTGCCGGTCGCGGAGGTCTCAGGTCGGCCGGCGGCTGACCCCGTCGCGTCAGGTCTGGATGAGTCCGGCCTGGGGGCTGCGAAGAACGAGTCGTCACTCATCGGTGCTCCTTGGAATCAAGATTTCGGTGCGAGGTCACGAACGGTCAGCCCGGTCACCGGGCACTTGAGATCGTCCTGGGATCCCGTGTCGGACAGATCGATGATCGGCGCGGGGAGATCGACGTCAATCCCCAGGACGTCGGTCAAGGAATTGAGCCAACGGTCACCCAATCCCTGTTCGGAAGCGATTCGAGCGCGTGCCGAGGGGATGTGGGCAATCGATGCGGCAAGTCGGCGCAGGGAGCGAGTGGCATCCTCCACCGACACCTCACCCTCAGCTGGGAGTTTGGCCACCTCGGCCTCGACGAGGTCGGTGAGAACGTCACGCAGGGCCACCACGGCGGGGACCATGCGACGCCGTTCCAGGTCCAGGGCAAGACCGTGCACCCCGTCGGCGACGATCTTCTCGGCAGCACGTCGGTCCTTCTCCGTCGAGTCGGGCACGGCAGCGGAGATGTCGACCAGGTTGATGACCTCAATACCCTCAGGAGCAGGCAATTCGACGTCACCACCGACGGCGAGGTCCAGCACCGGCAAGGGACGTCCATCGCGCTGAGCCATGACCTGTGTGGCGGTGGCGCGGTCCAGGGCGACGGCCTTGCGGCCACGACAAGCCACGACGAGATCAGCGGTGGCAAGTTCATCGATGAGGTCGTCCGGGGCGATCGCCGCCACCTCGTGGCTCTCGGCGAAGCCCTCGGCACGGCCTCGAGCGGAGGCCACTGCGATCTGCGAGACCCCACGATTGACCAGCTGTGCACAGCTCGCGCCGGCGTAGGAGCCAGTGCCCAGTACGACGACCCGGGCCCCTTCCAGCGGAGTCGTCCTGCTGACGAGGTCCAGCCCGACAGCGACAACGGTACGGCCCTGGGAGGCCAGACCGGTGTGTGTGGCCACCTTGCGGGACGTCTTGAGGGCTTCCTCCACGACGTGCCCGATGAGATAACTGACCGTGGACTCCTTGCGCGCCTCGGACAGGGCACGTTTGAGTTGCCCGGCAATCTCCCGTTCCCCGGTGACCATGGATTCCAGGCCACTGGCAACGCGGAACAGCCGCCACACAGCTTCATCGTCACGCAACAACTTGCCGTCGGCGGCCAGGGTCGGCGCATCCAGCTCCGCCACGAGCGCTCGCAGCTGCTCGTCGGACAGATCCGTCTCCATGACGACGGCAACCCTGTTGCAGGTGGACAGGACCATGGCCCCCCGCACCTGCGGCGCATCCGTCAGCCGGACAGCAAGGCCTTCGACTGAAGCAGCGGCGGCACTGACAACGGCCATCCCCTCTTGAGCATGATCGACAGACAGAACAGTTAAACCCACAGTGCCATTCAACCACGAGTCGCCGGTGGTCATGATGCACGCACGCCGCCAGAGCCCATCCCCACGCGCACGGGAATCGTGCCCCAAGCCAGTCATGACGCACCCCAGAACCAGCCGCCGTGTGTCGAGACGTTTCACAACCGGGAAAACAAGCAGACCACAGTGGGCAACCTCGTTGCTGGGCTGGCACGGACCCCGGACGGCAGGCGGTCGCACAGAGGCGTACAGGAGTGCCGCGGGGTCGTACAGGAGCGTCACGGGACAGGGTCGTACAGGAATGTCGCAGGAGAACCGGGCGCAGGAATGTCACCGCGCAGGAATGTCACGCACAGGGAGGCATGGGGAGGACCGATCGTCGGGAGTCGTGTTCCTGAGAGCCACTCCACCTGACCGCAAGGGGATCTCGTGCCTTGACGCCGGGGCGCGTCATGGAAGCCGCTGGACTCCCGAGCTCCGCTGGACTCCCGGGAATCCCGAACCCCGCCGGACCCACTGGACCCCTGGGAGCCCTGAGCCGCCCGGAAAGCCCCCGGCAACCCCGAGCCGCCCGGAAAGCAGAGATCCGGGTTTGTCCGGGCTCGCGAGACGTGGGCACAATCAGGGGTGATGAATACTCCAGCCCTTCTGGCCGCGATGACCGGCCAGCGTCCCGATCACCATCCGGTGTGGTTCATGCGCCAGGCCGGGCGTTCCCTGCCCGAGTACCGCGCAGCTCGTGAGGGCACGACGATGTTGCAGTCGTGCCTCACCCCGGATCTCGCCGCCGAGATCACCTGCCAACCGGTGCGCAGACACAAGGTGGATGCGGCGGTGCTGTACTCCGACATCATGGTGCCGCTGGCCCTGGCCGGGGTGGGGGTGCACATCGAGCCGGGCGTGGGGCCAGTGGTCGACGAGCCGGTCCGCACCGCTGCCGATGTGGCCAAGCTCACCAGCATCCCGGCAGGTGACGCAGCGGTCGTCGAACAGGAAGCCAAGCTCGTCGTCGACGAACTCGGTGAAACCACCCCCCTCATCGGTTTCGCCGGCGCTCCGTTCACCATTGCCGCCTACCTGGTCGCCGGTCGCCCCAGCCGGGATCACCTCGCGGCGCGCGCCATGATGCACTCCGACCCCCAGGCCTGGGGGGAGCTCATGGACTGGGTGGCACGCCTCGATGCCGCATTCCTGGCAGCCCAGGTGGCTGGTGGGGCCCGAGCCGTGCAGCTGTTCGACTCGTGGGCAGGCTCGCTGAGCGCAGACGACTACCGCACTCGCGTCGCCCCACACTCACTGACGGCACTTGCCGAGCTGGATCGGGAGCTGCCCATGGTGCATTTCGGGGTCAATGCCACCCATCTCATGGACGAGATGGCCCAGGTGGTCGCCCAGTCCTCAACACACCCGGTGATGGGTGTGGACCACCGGATCACTCTGTCCGATGCCGCAGCCACCCTCATGGTGTCGGGCCTGGACATGCCGTTGCAGGGCAACATCAACCCGGCGCTGCTGCTGGCCGGGTGGGACGCCTTGGAAGCCGAGACCCGAGCAGTCGTCGCAGCAGGGGCCCAGGCCGAGGGGCACATCGTCAATCTGGGCCACGGGGTTCCGGCGCAGACCGACCCCGAGGTGCTCACCCGTCTCGTGGAGCTGGTGCATTCGCTGTGAGAAACGTTGACGCAGTCGTCATTGGTGGCGGAATGGCCGGGCTGGTGGCCGCCTGGCAACTGACTCAGACCCGGCTGAAACCGGTCCTCGTCGAATCGCGCGGTTACACCGGCGGCCTGGTCGCAGGATCACAGCTGGCTGGGATCGCCTACGACATCGGAGCCGAGGGGTGGGCGACTCGTCGCCCCGACACCAGCCAGTTGGCCACCGAACTCGGTCTGGTCGTCGAGCCGCCTGTGCGTCAGCCCTCCTGGGTGTGGTTCGACGACGGGGCGTTCGCCATGCCATCCGACGCGGTGCTCGGAATCCCGTCCGACGTCACCTCCGCCGACGTCGTGACCGCCATCGGGGGCAAGGCGGCCGACCTGGCTGCCGAGTTGGACTCCCGACCGGTTCCCGACGAGGTGCCGGAGAGTTTGGGGGAGCTGGTGCGCACCCGACTGGGCGAGGAGGTGCTCACGCGACTGGTGGGGCCGATCGCTGGCGGTATCCACGCCGCGGCTCCCGACCTGCTCTCAGCAGATGTCGTCGCCCCGGGACTGCGTGCCGGGCTGGTGCGCACCGGGTCGTTGCAGCAGGCTGTCGCAGCTCAGGTGCGCATCCGGGGCGACTCCCCGGTCGTCGCCTCGGTGGCTGGTGGTATGTTCCGCATGCCGCAGACCCTGCACGAACAGATCGAGGCCGCCGGTGGCCGGATCCTCACCCGAACCGGGGCGAAGTCCATCAGCGCCTCCCCCACCGGACTCGAACCGGGTGCCTCCCCCACCACGGCAGGGGCCGCCAACGTTCCGACGCCGGATGGGCACGACGCCCAAGGCGGGCGTTGGCTGGTCACCACCGCTGCCACCTCACGCAACCCCAATCCGTCCCTGCCCCCGATTCCCGATGGCGAACCGGTCACCTACTGCACCGACCGGGTCATCGTGGCATGCAGCGCCGCCCCAGCCCTCGACCTGTTGTCCGGCGTGATCGACGTCACCGGGCCAGCGCTCACCGCTGGAGCTCCCATCGCCCACGTCAACCTGGCACTGCAGGCTCCGGAACTGGACGGGGCACCACGTGGCGGCGGAATGCTCGTCGCCCCCGGGTCGACAACCGTCAAGGCGAAGGCCCTCACCCATCTGTCGAGGAAGTGGCCGAGCCTGGGAGCGTCCTGCCCATCGCACGTGCACCTGGTGCGCGTCTCGTACGGCCGCAAGGGTGAGAAGGCGGTGCCGCTGTCGGTCGAGCAGGCGCTGACCGACGCGTCGGTGCTGTTCGGCGTGAAACTCACGAGTGACCAGCTGCTGGACTCGGCGATCATCCACTGGGACGGTGCCCTGGCGCCCACCACCCCGCGTACCCGGGCGTGGGTGCAGGAGTTGCACGCACGTCTGGAGAAGATGCCGGGGCTTGCCCTCACCGGGGCCTGGGCCAGCGGATCGGGTATCGGGGCCTTGGTGCCACATGCTCGGACCGCCGCTCGAAAGCTCGCCTGAGGACCGACATCCCGTCTGAGGAGCTGTTTCCGGGGGGCGTTTTTCGCCCCCGGGTCGGCACCGCTGTTGACCGAGCCTCCCCGGGACCGGGGAAGGCCCGGAATCACCATCAGCCGTCGGCATAGGGGGGTTGAATCCTGCGCACTCGTCCCTACGAAGCCAACCCGGTCGCCATCCGCCGACATGGGGGTTGGGCACGGCAGCAAAGCGTCCTGCTGGTGCCGGCTCAATCCCTCGCTCCGCAGGATCGGGGCATTCACGTCGCGCTCTGAAACGTCACAACCTGAGGCACCGCACCGACCCATCGCCACGGCACCCCCGTGGCAAACATGTCAGCACCCCACGAACCTGCCACACCACATGGCACAACCCGGCAACACAAACAGAAAAACCACACACCAGTGCAGTACCTAGATGAACGACAGCGCAGTACCCGGACGGGGCCCGCCGCGAAATCGACACCCGCCACGCTGCGTACTGTCGAAACACCTGGATCTGGTGCCCCTGAATGCTCCCACCGAGAGACAAACCAGCTCAGAGAAACAGGGCCGACAAGGTCAGGGCCTGCGGAACGGGTTCGCCCGGAGGGGATCACCCAAACCAAGGCGGACTCGCAAAAATCATTCGTGACAAGATGGGAGACATGACAGTCATTCGTCTGGGAACCCGCGCCAGCGCACTTGCGACCACGCAGTCGCAGACCGTTGCAGACCTGCTCACAGCGCAGGGTGTGCAGGTGGAGTTGTTCCACGTCACCACCGACGGCGACACCTCCACCGCGTCACTGCGGCAGATGGGAGGCACCGGCGTCTTCGCCACCGCGATCCGTTACGCCCTCATCGGGTCCCAGTGTGATGTGGCCGTCCACTCCTTCAAGGACCTGCCCACCGCCCAACCGATCGGTCTGCGGGTGGCAGCGGTGCCGCCACGGGAGGATCCGCGCGACGCCCTGGTGGCCCGCGACTCACTCACTCTTGACGAGCTGCCCAAGGGGGCGAAGGTGGGCACCGGCTCCCCGCGTCGATTCGCCCAACTGCTGGCACAACGTCCTGACCTGCAGATCGTCGACATCCGAGGCAACGTCGACACTCGGCTAGGACGAGTCAAGGGCCTGGGACGGTACGCCAAGGGGGGCGGCCGGGAGGATCTGGACGCCGTCATCCTGGCCTGCGCCGGGCTGGAGCGGCTCGGCCACGCAGGACTCATCACTGAACGCTTGAGCACCGACGTCCTCATGCCGGCCCCCGCCCAGGGAGCGCTGGCCGTGGAGTGCCGCAATGCCGACTCCCTGCACGGTCCACTGGCCAAGGCCCTGCAGGCCATTGACGACCGTCCTTCCCATCTGGCGGCGCTGGCCGAACGCGCCGTGCTCAACCGACTGGGCGCTGGATGCGCCGCCCCGGTCGGCGCCCACGCCACCCTCACCGAGGGCGGCCCAGACAAGACTGCCCAACCCGACGTGCTGCACCTGCAGGCCGTCGTCTGTTCCCTGGACGGCACCAAGCAGGTGCGCAAGGAGGCCAGCATCGAGCTGCCACCGCTCACCGAGCACTTCGCCGCTGCCTACGGGATCGGTGAGAAGCTGGCCGAGGACCTGCTGGACGCCGGGGCCGGGGAGATCACGGATCTGTCGGCGTCCAGGAGCACGCCCGCGAACCCGGATGTGCACGACTCCGCCAGTGCAATTCGCAGCAGTGAGGCTCACAGTGACACGCCCGGTACGCAGACCGCAGCGGGCAGCAAGGAGGGCCGGTGAGCACCCAAGCCGTCCTGCCCCCGGTCCTGGTGCCGCGCGAGTCGTCCCACGACCGGATCGGCACCGCCCTCAAGCAGCACGGATTCGGCGTCATCCACGCCGCAGTGACGCGGATCGTCACTCTGCCGGACGCCGAGAAGCTGCATGAGGAGGCCACCTGGCAGGCCGACTGGCTCGTCGTCACCTCGGCCAATACTGTGCGCATGCTGCCCCCGGACCGCCTGACCCGGGCCCGGGAGGGGGGAATGCGAGTCGCCGCGGTGGGCCGGGCCACCGCCCGCACCTTGGCCGGCCTGGGCGTCAAGGCAGATCTGGTGCCGCAGACCCAGAGCGGGGCCGGTCTGGTCGACGCCTGGAGCGAGGAGGGCGCACGAGTCCTGCTACCGGTCTCCCAGCTCGCCGCACCCACGGTGCCCGAGGGACTGGCCGCCAAGGGCTGTCACGTCAACCGTGTCGACGCCTACACCAGTGAGGCCTTGGAGGAGCTGCCCGAGGTCGTCGTGCAGGCCTGGCCGGCCCTGGCCGCGGTCGTCGTCACCTCATCGTCGGTGGCGCGCGCCCTGGCCCACCTCACCGAACAGGCCGGGCTCGCCTGGACCCGGCAACAACCCATTGCCATCGGCGGACCCACCGCCGCAACCCTCGCCGAACTGGGGTACCCAGCTGCTGCTGTCGCGGCCGCCCCGACGCCCGAGGGAATTCTCACCGCAACCCTGGGAGTGATTCATGACTGACACCACCATCAAACCCCTGCCCGAGATGCTGCGTCCCCTGGTGCGGCCGCGTCGACTGCGCACCACCCCTGCCATGCGTCGCATGGTCGCCGAGACCCGGGTGTCCCCCGCCCAACTCATGCTGCCGGCCTTCGTCGCCGAGGGGCTCACCGAACCCCGCGAGATCAGCGCCATGCCCGGGCAGTACCAGCACACCCTGGATTCGATCAAGAAGCTTGCCGAGCAGGCCGCCGAGGCTGGCATCGCCGGAATCGACCTGTTCGGCGTGCCCACCGAGAAGGACGAGATCGGTTCACAGGCGTGGAATCCGGAAGGAATCCTCAACAAGGGCATCGCCGCCGTGCGTGACGCGGTGGGCGACGACCTGGTCATCTGCACCGACACCTGCCTGGACGAGTTCACCAGCCACGGCCATTGTGGCGCACTCACCGAGGACGGACGCGTCGACAACGACGCCACCCTGCCGCTGTACGCCGCGATGGCCGTCAGCCAAGCACGGGCCGGGGCCCACGTCGTCTCCCCCTCGGGCATGATGGACGGCCAGATCGCGGTGATCCGTGAGGCTCTGGACGACGCCGGGTTCACCGACGTGGCGATCCTGGCCTACTCCGCCAAGTACGCCTCGGCCTTCTTCGGCCCGTTCCGGGAGGCCGTGGACTGCAGCCTCAAGGGCGATCGCAAGGCCTACCAGCAGGATCCGGCCAACCGCATCGAGGGTATGCGCGAGACCCTGCTCGACGTGGCCGAGGGAGCCGACATGGTCATGGTCAAGCCGGCCTCGCACTACCTGGACGTGCTCAGTGACGTCACCGCCGAGGTGAACATCCCGGTGGCCGCCTACCAGGTGTCGGGTGAGTACGCCATGCTGGAGTCCGCAGCCGCCAAGGGGTGGATCGACCGTCGCCGTTGCATCAGCGAGTCGCTCACCTCCATCGTGCGAGCCGGAGCCGACATCGTCCTCACCTACTGGGCGATCGAGGCCGCCGGCTGGCTGCGCGAGGAATTCTGAGACCCATGACGTGAACCACGCGTGCCACTCCTGACCGCTGGAGCCACCAGGTCATGGGAGTGGCGCGTGACCGGACCACCACACGACGCACCGTTGGCAGACACATTTTTTGAGAGGAGCGTGCCGATGAGCACCAATGCCGAACTGTTCGACCAGGCCAAGAAGGTCATTCCCGGCGGGGTGGACTCGCCGGTGCGTGCCTACGGATCGGTGGGTGGGGTGCCGCGATTCATCGACCATGCCCAGGGGCCGTGGATCTGGGACGCCGAGGGGCACCGCTACGTCGACCTGGTGTGCACCTGGGGCCCGGCCCTGCTCGGCCACGCCCACCCGAAGGTCGTCCAGGCCGTCAAGGACGCCGCCGAGAAGGGACTGAGCTTCGGCGCACCGACGCGCACCGAGACCATGCTCGCCGATGAGATCCGTTCTCGGGTGGATCCGGTGCAGAAGGTCCGGTTCGTCTCGACGGGAACCGAGGCGACGATGACGGCGGTGCGGTTGGCACGCGGCGCCACCGGGCGTGACGTCATCGTCAAGTTCGCCGGTCTGTACCACGGCCATTCCGATGCCTTGCTGGCCGCAGCCGGCTCGGGGGTGGCCACCGCAGGGTTGCCCGGCTCGGCCGGTGTGCCGGCGGCCTCCACCGCGGACACTCTCGTGCTGCCCTACAACGACGTCGACGCCTTGGAGCAGGCCTTCGCCGAGCGCGGCGACGAGATCGCCGGTGTCATCGTCGAGTCCACCCCGGCGAACATGGGTGTCGTGCCGCCGCTGCCCGGCTTCTGCACCGCCATCCGCAAACTCACCGCCGAGCACGATGCGATCATGATCGTCGACGAGGTGCTCGCCGGGTTCCGCTGCTCGGCAGCCGGGTACTGGGGGGTCCTGGACCGCGCCGGGGAGCACTTCGTGCCGGATCTGTTCACCTTCGGCAAGGTCGTCGGTGGCGGCATGCCGCTGGCCGCACTGGGAGGACGTGCCGAGGTGATGGACCTGCTGGCTCCCACCGGACCCGTCTACCAGGCCGGGACCCTGTCGGGGAACCCGTTGGCGACGATCGCCGGGCTCACCACCCTGCAGTTGGCCGACGAGGGCGTCTACACCCGTCTCGACACTCGCTCCGAGCAGTGGCGTGCCGCCCTGCACGAGGCGCTGGACCACGCCGGGGTGCCGCACCAGATCAACAATGCGGCATCGCTGTTCAGCGTCTTCCTGGGCTGCGAGCAGCCGGTGCATGACTACGAGGACGCCAAGTCGCAGAATGCGGAGGCGTACTCGGCGTTCTTCCACTCCATGCTGGACGACGGGGTCAACCTGCCGCCGAGCTGCTTCGAGGCGTGGTTCCTCTCCGACGCCCACGACGAGGAGACCTTCGAGGTCTTCACCGCTGCACTCCCGGCAGCCTGTGAGGCGGCGGCCAAGGTGATCGGTGGCTGACGAGGCTGCTCGCCGGGCATCCGCCAGGCCCACGTCGGCATCGGGATCTGGCACACCCGTCTGTCCGCAGCCCGCCGCGTCTCCCCGGACCCGCGGTCTGGATCCCGAGACAGTGGCAACGGTCTGTGCCTGGTACCGCACCAATGGCCGTGATCTGCCGTGGCGCAGACCGGGAACCTCCCCGTGGGCAGTGCTCGTCAGTGAGGTGATGAGCCAGCAGACGCCGGTGGCCCGGGTGATCGGCCCGTGGACCGAGTGGATGCAGCGCTGGCCCACCCCGGACGACCTGGCCGAGGAGGAACCCGGTACTGCCGTGGCCGCCTGGGGGCGGCTGGGCTACCCGCGCCGGGCACTACGGTTGCACGCCTGTGCGGTGGCCATCGCCACCCAGCACGACGGCCAGGTGCCGAGCGATCGCGACGAGCTGGTCGCTCTGCCCGGAATCGGCGACTACACGGCGGCAGCGGTCGTCTCGTTCGCCTTCGGGGGTCGGGCTGTGGTGTTGGACACCAATGTTCGCCGTCTCATCGCCCGGGCCGAGTGCGGGATCGGCAACTGCCCCAGCTCGCTCACCCGGGCGGAACGCGAGCTGGCGTCGGGCTTGGTACCCGACGCCGACCCAGCACGGTGGGCGGTGGCGTCGATGGAGTTGGGAGCGCTGGTGTGCACGGCCCGCTCCCCGCGCTGCGCCGAGTGCCCGATCGCTGGTTCGTGTCGCTGGTTGGCCGCAGGGCGTCCGGACAATGCTCCGACCCGTCGTGCTCAGCCGTGGAAGGGCACCGACCGGCAGTGCCGCGGAGTGATCATGGACGTGGTGCGCAACTGCCCGGGTGGGGTGTCGGTGGAGACGGCTCTGTCGGCCTGGCCGCACCGGGACCAGGCCAAACACTGCCTCGACTGGCTCGTCGCCGACGGGCTGCTGCACCGCACGGACGACATCGTGCGGTTGTGAGGGGACGACTCGCAGACCTCACGCCCAGTGCTGGGGAAAGATCACGTTCGTCAGCAATGAATGAATGCTGGGGCCAGATGTCACACAACATTTCCAAGGACAATCGGCCACCATGGGAGGAACCAAAGGATCCCCACTGGATCTTCCCACGATGACCCATCCACGAAATCGCCACTCTCATGGGAATCTTCATCTGCGGGTTCTGCCCAGGCCAGGACAGTTTTCCCACCGCGTCCGCGGGGACGTTGCGCACGTCGGTCTGATGGCCCGTACAGTTTCTGATCTTCACGGCGATCATGGCAATGGTCGTGGCTGGGAGGAACCGGAGGAAGAACTGACTCATGGCTCCCGCTCTCGCCGGCAACGCAGATCTGTTCCAGCGGCACTCTCCCGTGGAGCAGACCTGCTCGTGATCAAGCTCTAGAACTCCTCTGTATCGGCACGACATTGAGGACAGCCGAGCCGCCCTGCCCGCGACGCTCCTGACGAACCGACACGATCACCGGCCAGGGACACACCGGAGGCAGAACTCAATCATCAGACTTGTAGACTGCTGCCATGCTGTCCATCCGCGTGCTGCTGGCCGACGCACCCCTTGCACACCATGACACCGCAGGGCAAGGACCTGAGCATCATGTGTGATGTCCTCGACCTCATCGACGCCCAGGTCACCGACCAGGCTCGCCCCGTGATCCTCATGGACGGGCGTTCCGGAGCCGGCAAGACGACTCTGGCAACCCAGCTGGCTGCCCGGCATCCAGGCTGGCAGCTGGTCCATGCCGATGACATCTACCCCGGATGGATGGGGCTGTCCGGGGTGTGGGATCTCGCCAGCTTGTGGAACCCCGAACCCAGCTACCTCAGCTGGGACTGGTACCAGATGCGCCACGGGCCACGGGTGCAGCTGGACGCACATCTGCCCATGATTGTCGAGGGAGCCGGGGTGCTCACCCCAGCCAACCGGGCTTACGCGACGTTGAGCGTCTGGTGTGAGCTTGACGCGCCCACCCGTCGAGACCGGGCACTGCGCCGCGATCCCGAGTTCCAGGCGTACTGGGCGATGTGGGCGGTTCAGGAAGGGCTGCACATCGCCCGCAACCGGCCGGCCGAACTCGCAGACCTCACCGTGGACTGCACTGCGAAGGACGGTGAACCAGCTCGGTGATACAGGCCGATGGCCAAACCAGTTCAAGGGTGACTGAGCGGGCGGCTGGCCGTGGGTGACGCGAGACCGACCCTCCCCACACCGCTCAACGTGGCTGTTCGCGATCCCGAGCGACTCACACCAGCAGGTACTTCACCACGGCAATGGCGAGGAACACCAGCGTCAGTACTCCCATCCGCCGCCAGGTGGCAGGTCTGCTGCCCCGGGAGACGCGGTTGGCGTCGTCGAAGAAGATCCATCCCGAGGCCAGGCCGGCCAGGAATCCGCCGACATGGGCCTGCCATGCGATCCCGGGGAAGAAGAACGCCAAGCCGAAGTTGAGGGCCAGCACCACCCACAGCGACCGGTTGGACATGCCCAGCTTGCGCTGGACCACCAGCAGCACACCGAACAGCCCGAAGATGGCCCCGGACGCACCGAGCACCCCCTGCCCCCAGTAGGGCAGGACGGCACCATCACTGCCCGGTGAGGCCATCGCGACGTAGACGACGCCACCGGCCAGGGCAGACAGTGCGTAGGCAGCAATGTATCTGGCACGCCCGAGAAATATCTCCAGAGCCCGCCCGAGCGCCCACAGCGCATACATGTTGAACAGGATGTGGACGATCTCCGGAGCGTGGGCGAAGGCCGAGGTGACGAATCGCCACGGCTGGGTGGCCCCCAGCGCGGGAACCAGAATGATCTGGTCGACGAAACCCGGGAAAACGAGTTCTGCCAGCCACACGATGACGCAGATCGCAATGATGGTGTAGGTGACGATCGGGGTCTGGGAGGTGGTGGATCGGGAGTGACGCCTCCGGCCTCGCGAGGTGGTCCGGGAGCGCCCCGATCGCGAGTCACTCATCTGGGTGGCCTGGGGCGGGGCCCAAGCAGGATCGGGCTGCGACTGGCCAGGCTGCGGAGAGTTGGCTCGTGGTTTCGCATGCGGACGGCCATCAGAGCCACCACCCCACGGCTGGGCGCCCGATGGCGGAGGCGTCTGCCAGTCAGGGCCGGGGCTGGCAGGGCCCTGTTCGGGACTCGTGTCGTCAGACTGCCAGCTGGACGATCCGGACTCGGGCCGATGGGGGCGGGAATTGTCGCTCATGGTTCTCCTGTGTCGGGCTGCCAGCCTCGAGGCTACCTAATCGGACGACGCCTTGAAATCGGCGAAGAAGGCGACGACGAGGGCTGCCAGACCCATCTCGATGGCAGGTACGAGCATGGACTGGCCGAATCCACGCGACAGATCCCCGTGGGTCGCCGCCAGACGCCAGTCCATGACGGCGGCGATGAGCGCCGAGCCCAGCACCGATCCCACCTGGCGGATGGCGTTGTTGACGCCCGATCCCGCTCCTGCGACGTCGAGGCGCAGGTCGTGGGTGGTGGTCAAGGACACCGGACTCCACACGAACGACGTCCCTGCTCCCATGACGGCTCCAATGAGCGAGAACACCCACAGTGGTGTCGTCGGGGTCATGAGGAGGAACCACAACAGGGAGCAAGCGGTCACCGTCAGCGTCCCCACCAGACCGATTCGTCCGGATCTGCGACGCTGCAGGATGCGCCCGGCGAAGGGGGAGCAGATCGCGGTCGCCACGGCCGTCGTCGCGAGCAGCAGGGCCGCCTTGGTGGGGGTGAGCCCGCGGGCGGTCTGCAGGTACAGGGCAGTGATCAGGCTGAAGGACGACACATTGGCCCCGACGAAGAAGATGGCGGCGTTGCCCAAGGTGAAGTTGCGGTTGCGGAACAACCCCAGCGGGACCAGGGGCTGTGCGTCCCGGCGCTCCATGCGCCGTTCGTACCAGACGAACAACCCCAGGAACACCACGCCGAGGGCGATGAGCAGCGGCACCGAGATGATGCCGGTGATGACGCCCCAGTCGTAGGTCTGGCCTTCCTGGATGCCGAAGACGATGAGGCTCATGGCGATGCCCGACAGAACCATTCCCCACCAGTCGAGTTTCGCCGCGGTACGCGGCATCACTGGCACACTGACCAGGGCACGCCACAGGCCGATCACTCCGATGGGCACGTTGACCAGGAAGATCCATTCCCAGCCCAAGCTGTCCACGAGCACTCCGCCGAGAATGGGGCCTACGAAGCCGGCTACCCCGGCCACACCGCCCCACACGCCCATGGCGGCCCCGCGGATGCGTGGCGGGAAGAGCTGGGTGATGAGCGTCATGGACTGTGGGGCCATGAGTGCTGCACCGATCCCCTGGACGGCACGGCAGCTGATGAGCATGCCGATGGTTCCGGACAGTCCGCAGGCCAGCGATGCAAGGGTGAAGATCGTCATGCCGATGGCATAGATGTTGCGGGTGCCGAATCGGTCGCCCAGTCGTCCGCTGATGAGCAGCGGGACGGCGTAGGTGAGCAGGTAGGCCGAGGTCACCCAGACCCCGCCGTCCAGATCGGTGTGCAGGTTGTGGATGATCGCGGGCATGGCCGTGGTGACGATGGTGGCGTCGACCAGGATCATGAAGAAACCGATGAGGAGGGCCCGCAGTGCCTGCCAGGCGCGTTTCTCGGTGACGACCTTGCCGTCGGCGTCCAAGGCCAGGTCGTGGTCTGGTACCGGGTCCTGTTCGGGTACGGCATCCCGCAGGCCCGGCCCACGTCTCGAATCCTGAGTCGGCTCGGGACCCTGGATCCCATTCGGTTTCCGGGTCGGATCAGGGTTCTGGGCCGGATCGTGCTGCCGCCTCGGACCGCGCTCGGACGGTGCGTCGGAGTCTCCCGGTCCCGGATATCGGTTGGGATGTGTGGGGTCCGTTGCTGGGGACGGCTCGGATGGCAAGGGCGCTCCTGGGGTGACGGTCAGGTGGGCAGACTTCGAACGGCAAGCTGCTGGGCGGAATCGTACGTGTCATGTCCGTGCTGGGGCACGCGCGATCAAGGCAAGTCTAGAGCTTGGCCTCAAAAGCAGAGAGCCGTCACAACCTGGCGGCCACGCCCTTCAGGCTGACAGCCCGGATTGCGACATGCCGTGGTGAGCCACGACACCTCACCACGGTGCCGGCCCGAGGTGTCTGGATGGTTCGTCCCGTGGCTGGCTCACCGGCGTTGCGCAAGTGCCGAGACGATCGACTCGGCGATCGTGGTGTCACGGAACTCGAATCCGTGGTCGAGGAGCTTGGCGGGTTTGACGCGCTGGCCGGCGCAGATCGTCTCGTCGACGAGTTCGGGGCCGAGCACTGCCTTGGCGATCGGGGTCGGGAAGGGCACCACGGCTGGGCGGTGCAGCGCCTTGGCCAGGGCCTTGGTGAACTGCGCGTTGGTGGCCGGGGCGGGTCCGGTGAGGTTGACGGGCCCGGTGATGGTGTCGTCGGTGAGAATCTTCACCATGGCCGAGACGTGGTCGTCCAGGCTGATCCACGACAGGTACTGCCGGCCGTCACCGACCTTGCCGCCCAGCCCGAACTGGAACAGCGGCCGCTCCTTGCCGAGGAATCCACCAGAGGGGCTGATGACCTGCCCGGTGCGCAGCGTCGCCACGCGCACACGCTGGGGTGCGGACGCGGCGGCCTCCTCCCAGCTACGGCACACCTGTGCCAGGAATCCGGAACCGGACCTGTCGTCCTCGTAGAGCCACCGGTCACCGCAGTGTGCGCCGTAGAAGCCCACCGCCGAACCACTGAGGAAGATCCGGCAGCGCGATGACGACTCCAGGGCCTGCACGACGAGTCTGGTGGAGTTGACGCGGGAGGACACGAGCGTGTCCTTGTAGTCGTCGGTCCACCGCGAACCGGCGATCGGGGCACCAGCCAGGTTGACGACGGCGTCGACGTCGTCAAGGCACGGCGGATCGATGGACAGACTGCTCGGGTCCCAGCGACGGTCGGAAGGCTGGCTGGGTTCGTGGCGAGTCAGGGTGACGACGTCATGGCCTTCCTCACGCAGCCGGGTGGCCAGTGCTGTTCCGATGAGACCGGTGGACCCTCCGATGGCTACTCGCATGTTTCCAGCCTAGGTGGCAAAGGCGAGCATCACGAGAATGTGATCGTGTCCAGAAGCAGCTGAGCGTGAACATGGCAGGTGCGTGTCCTCACCACTCGTCGATCTGCTGCACGGGTCTGGAAGGCATTCCCCGGCTCCTACGCGCCTGCGCCGAGCCGTCTCCCGACATGTGCCGACGTCCTCGCTTGCAACCCGCTCGCCGTCGATCGCCCCAGTGGCGTTGACGCATCCCCCATGAGCAGACCGTGACGTGAATGGGCAGACGTGACGTGGGATCCGAGTCAATGCGGACAGTGGGCGGGGATGTTCGTTGCAGCAGGGCATCCCCCTGGAGGCACGGGATAGGGGGAGGCACTGGGTAGGGTCGGTGACGGTTCCACGGCACGGCACCTGGCCTGACCCGTCGAGTTTCGACCGCCCAGTGCCGCCGCGGCCTCGATCGTGCACATACCGTCAGGAGGTTCGTCATGGCCCTCATCAGTCATGCCCAGGGGTGGGTTCGTACCATCATCGACGGTCTCAACCGCCCCTTTCCGTGGGGTGCCGCCCATCATTCCTCGGGGCCGGACGACGTCGACGTCACCCCGTGGCGGCTGCATCCGGCTTTCCACGGTTGCCTGGACTGGCACTCCTCGGCACACATGCAGTGGTCCGGCGTCACCTTGTTGGCCTGTGCAGCCCAGAGGATTGAACCTGCCACCCGCGACGAACTGGTCGACGTCCTCAATGACCGGCTCACCGTCGCCAACGCCCAGATGGAGAAGGATTATCTGCGCACCCATCGCGGATTTGAGCGTCCCTACGGCTGGGGATGGGCGGCACTGCTGGCTGCCCAGTGCGAGGTGGCCCGGCCCGCTGAAACGCGACACGTGGTTGCCACGGGGACGCCGGCCACCAGTGATGGATCGGGTCAGCGCTCCTGCCCCTCGGCCACCACATTCACCACCGCACTCGCGAGAGCCGCCGAGCCCCAGCAGACCAGCGGATCACCGAAAGTGAGCACACTTCCTGAGGCAGCAGGTTGGGCCGAGGCCACCGGGATCGTCGCGAAGCAGGTGTTCGAGAACCTCCTGGCCTGGTTGCCAACCCTCACCGTGCCAGTACGCACCGGCACCCACGACAACACTGCGTTTGGCATCGGACTGTGTCTGGACGCGGCACGAGTTCTGGGGCGCACCGACGTCGTCGCCGCGATCGTCGAGCACTCCCACCGCTTCTTCGACGCCGACCGCGACTACCCGGTGGAGTGGGAGCCCAGTGGCCACGACTTCCTCTCCGCCGGGCTGAGCGAGGCCCATCTCATGGCCCGGGTGTTCCAGGTCGAGGGACGAGGCGAGGAGTTCGGAGGATGGTTGTCGGCGTTCCTGCCACATCTGGGACAGGCCGGCGACACCCTCCTGACCGTTCCCGACGTGCTCGACGGCACCGACGGCAGATTGGCGCACCTGTACGGGCTGAGTCTGTCGCGGGCCTGGCAACTGCGGGCCCTGACGCCGTGGCTCGACGAGGACGTCCGGCGCCGCATCGCCCAGGTCACGGCTCGACAGGTGAGCGCGGTGGAACCCCAGATCAGTGACGGGGACTTCATGGCCACCCATTGGTTGGTGTCGTTCGCGGTACAGGCGGAGTTGGCGTCAAGCAAGTACTGACTGCTTGGGCAATGCTTCAAAAGTGAGCGGCTCAAGATCACAGGTAACATTGATATCACCTGGCAACTCATACAAGCCGATCTTTTTGGCCGCAAACTGATATACCCGAGCCAGTACGTAATTTTGGGGTTGTTCACGAGAAACCCGAACTTCATTGCGGCTTACAATCATCGGCCAGTTGATATCGCGTCGTGTTGTTTTGACCTCAATGTACCGCTCATGCTCATGAAGATCGTAAGATTTAATATCGTACCCTAAACCATCACCTTTGGTTTGACTCACATGCTCTACCAGATCTGCAAGATCAGCACGACCCCCTTCACGAAGACGGGTACGTTCCCGTTCGAGTACTGCGAGCTCTCCAGCCACACCTAGCGAGGTATTTGCAGCCTCGAGTGCGACGTAATCGGTGTGAAAACCACCTTGACGATGCGCCATGCCCCCGTACTCAACTAGAACCCGATCGGGCATTTTTGATGTTGTCCATGCAATGTCCATCCGCTCGGTAGCTTGAGCGGATACAGACGTCTGCATCAGGTTAAGTAGAACCTTATTGGAGTCGGCATACAACTGTTTGCGTATCTCACCAGCGAGGGAGTGCTGAAAATTACCTCGCGGCTTATACCCTTTGATATAGAGGCAGTGCATATCCCGCAAGATCGCGCTAATATTAGCGAATTTAAGTTCATAAGCACCTCGGCTACGGCCAAACATCTCCATCAGCTTTTGGCGCTGATGAGATTTTACATATGGCTGGCCAGCCAATTCCTGAGCCAGCATGTCTAGATATGCAGCCACCGTGGCGGCGTTTTCTTCAGCCGTCCAGGCATCTCGTCTCGCCATAGTGCCCAGGATACTGATCGCGTCTCATCCCAAGACACCAGTGGTCCCGCCCCACCCGGGGACGGGACCACCAAGCATGTTCGAGTGGGCTCAGCCCTCCTGCTGATCGCCCTCACCGCCGCTATCGGCGGTCAGCTCCTCAGGTACCTGGTCGGGAGCGACCGAACGGTCCGTGCCGGCAAAGGTGAACGGCTCCTCCGAACCCTCCGGGGCAGCATCGACCACGACGATCTGACCAGACTTGACCTCCCCGAAGAGGATGCGTTCGGCCAGCGGGTCCTCGACGTCACGCTGAATGGCGCGACGCAGCGGTCGAGCGCCCAACAGCGGGTCGAAGCCACGCTTGGCCAGGAGCTCCTTGGCGGCCGAGGTCACCTCGATGCCGATCGAGCGGTCGGCGAGTCGTCCCTCCAGCTGGCCGATCATGAGGTCGACGATCCGCAGGATGTCGTCCTGGCCAAGCTGGTGGAAGACGATGATCTCGTCCAGACGGTTGAGGAACTCCGGGCGGAAGTGGCTCTTGAGCTCCTCGCTCACCTTGGACTTCATCTTCTCGTAGCTGGCCACCTCGTCGTCGGCTCGGGAGAACCCGAGATTGACGGTCTTGGAGATGTCACGCGACCCAAGGTTCGTCGTCATGACGATGACGGTGTTCTTGAAGTCGACCACACGCCCCTGGGCGTCGGTGAGACGTCCCTCGTCGAGGATCTGCAACAGGGAGTTGAAGATGTCGGGATGGGCCTTCTCGATCTCGTCGAAGAGGATGACGCTGAACGGCTTGCGGCGCACCTTCTCGGTGAGCTGACCGCCCTCCTCGTAACCGACGAATCCGGGCGGGGAGCCGAACATCCGCGATGCGGTGTGCTTCTCGGAGTACTCACTCATGTCCAAGGTGATGAGGGCGTCCTCGTCACCGAAGAGGAACTCGGTGAGCGCCTTGGTGAGCTCGGTCTTGCCCACGCCCGACGGGCCAGCGAAGATGAACGACCCTGCTGGGCGCTTCGGATCCTTGAGCCCGGCCCGGGTACGCCGGATTGACCTGGCCAGGGCCTTGACGGCGTCCTCCTGGCCGACGTAGCGTTTGCCGATCTCGTCCTCCATGTGGAGTAGACGCTGGGACTCCTCCTCGGTGAGTTTGAACACCGGGATGCCGGTGGCGCCGGAGAGCACCTCGGCGATCTCCTCCTCACCGACGACGGCCGGCACGGCGGAGTCGCCCTGCTTCCACTCCTCCTCCTTGGCCTCACGCTCGGCGCTCAGCTTCTTCTCGTCGTCGCGCAGTGCAGCGGCACGCTCGAAGTCCTGGGCGTCGATCGCCGCCTCCTTCTCGGTGCGCACCTCGGCCAGACGGTCGTCGAACTCACGCAGGTCCGGCGGGGCCGTCATGCGACGGATGCGCATCCGGGCACCGGCCTCGTCGATGAGGTCGATCGCCTTGTCGGGCAGGTATCGATCCTGCACGTACCGGGCAGCCAGGTTGGCGGCGGCGGTGATGGCCTCATCGGTGATGGTGATCTTGTGGTGGTTCTCGTAGCGATCCCGCAGACCCTTGAGGATCTCGATCGCCAACGGGATGGACGGCTCGGCCACCTGGATCGGCTGGAAGCGGCGCTCCAGGGCGGCGTCCTTCTCGATGTACTTGCGGTACTCGTCAAGGGTAGTGGCACCGACGGTCTGCAGCTCACCGCGAGCCAGCATCGGCTTGAGGATGCTGGCGGCGTCGATGGCACCCTCGGCGGCACCGGCACCGACGAGATTGTGGATCTCGTCGATGAACAGGATGATGTCGCCGCGGTTGTTGATCTCCTTGAGCACCTTCTTCATGCGCTCCTCGAAGTCGCCGCGGTAACGCGACCCGGCAACCATGGAGCCCAGGTCCAGGGAGTAGATCTGCTTGTCGCGCAGGGTCTCGGGCACGTCTCCACGCACGATGGCCTGGGCAAGACCCTCCACGCAGGCGGACTTGCCCACGCCTGGTTCACCAATGAGCACCGGATTGTTCTTGGTGCGGCGGCTGAGCACGACCATGACGCGCTCGATCTCCTTCTCACGGCCGATGACCGGGTCCAGCTTGCCTTCCCGGGCCTGTTGGGTGAGGTTGCGTCCGAACTGGTCGAGCACGGTGGCCGGCGACTGCGACGGGCCAGCCTCCGGGGCGCCTGCCGTCGCGGCCTGCTTGCCATCGTCGCCCTGCAACAGCTGCAGGACGGTGTTGCGCACCGTGTTGAGGTCGGCGCCGAGCCGGATGAGCACCTGGGCGGCGACGCCCTCCCCCTCCCGGATGAGGCCGAGCAGCAGATGCTCGGTGCCGATGTAGGAGTGGTTCATCTGGAGCGCCTCACGCAGGCTGAGCTCCAACACCTTCTTGGCACGCGGGGTGAAGGGGATGTGGCCAGTGGGGGTCGTCGTGCCACGGCCGATGATCTCCTCGACCTGGGCGCGCACCGCCTCCAGCGAGATCCCCAGCGAGGTGAGGGCCTTGGCGGCGACGCCTTCCCCCTCACTCACCAGTCCGAGCAGCAGATGCTCGGTGCCTATGTAATTGTGGTTCAGCGCCTTGGCCTCGTCCTGGGCCAGGACGACGACCCGACGCGCCCGGTCTGAGAACCGTTCAAACATGAAGTCTCCTTGCAATGGGACAAGACCCTCCACAGGAGAGAATCTCTATCAACATCAGTCTAGACAGCGACGAAAAAGGTGCAGCAATTCCCGTTGTTCGCCTCTGGGTAAGGGGCGGCGATTCACACCCGGCAACGTGTTCTCGGAAAAATTTTCTTGGCAGGAGCGCCTCGGAGGAGCCTGCCGAAAACAGCGACGACGTCCCCATCACGTGGGACGTCGTCCTCGACACGCACACGTTCTGCGCGAATCGGTGTGAAGGATCGCTCAGTGAGCCGCCGCGTAGGCCTCCCGAACCTCATTGGAGACGCGCCCGCGATCGGACACCTCCATACCCTGCTGGCGCGCCCAGCGGCGAATGTCATTGGCGGAGGGCCCTCCGACAGCGGCGGCACGACGTCCGCGCGAATGGCGCCCGCCAGTACGACGCGCAGACTTGGTCCACTTGGCGAGGGTCTCACGAAGTTCTGCCGCATTCTCGGTGGAAAGATCGATGACATAGCTCACCCCGTCAAGAGCGAATTCCACTGATTCCTCTGCGGCAGAACCATCGATGTCGTCAACGAGGTCAACACGAACGCGCTGAGCCATAATCCATCCTTCCAGAAAAAACCTGCGAGGCAGTCGTGCCTCTTTCACATATAGGATAGAGATATCTTCTCGGCGCTTTCAAGTTGTGCGCAGCAAATTTGGTCTCCTTACCCCTCACACAGTATGAGTTGATCCGATGTTGCTTCGATGAATGAGCTGAGGCAGGCTTGACGGGTGGAATGCCGCACCGCCAAAACATCGAACAGCAAAACGAGTTGCGCATCATCTGGCAACTCAACTGATGTGCTCGTGAGCATTGGCCGCATGGGTGCCATCCATGCAGACGTCAGTTCTTGCAAGAACAGCCGGGGAACCGCTGACGGCGGCAGTGTCGACACCCCATCGACTCGTGCACCCCGCCGTCGCGTCCACCTCGACCTGGGTCCCGATCATCCAAGTCAGGCAGGTTTGGTGACGATCTCGTGCTGCACCTGCCAGGATTCCAGAAGCCAGCACGACGATCGAATCGCTGCCGGGAGGATGCACATCGGCCACCTTCATCGCGGGGTCGAGAAACTCTTCGAGGTCCGCGACTACCGGCAGATCCCCATGCTGGCATCGCGACACGACTGGCACGCTCCCTTCATCGGGGAAGCAGGAGCCGCCATGGCAATTGAGAAAGCCCTGGGCATTGATGCACCACCTCGGGCAATGCATGTGCGCACCATTCTCATCGAGTTCTCTCGGATGACGAGTCATCTGGCATTCCTCAGCTGGCTCCCTTGGCGTGTCGCAGATTTTTCGCGCAGTGGACGAGTACACCACCTACTCGATACTGCACATGACCTCTGGGAGGGCTTCTGCGGCAATCGCATCCACCCGATGACGTGCAGAATTGGTGGAACGGCCCATGACGTCACCCCTGTCTTCGCAGCTTCCCTGAATACCTGGTGTATGCATGCAGCTGCACTGTCCGACGAACTACGCTCCCTGCTGGATGGTCCCGCCGGTGCATGCACGCGCGGGGTGGCGGTGATTCCTGCCGACGCCGTGGCCCCGTTCGGCCTGTCAGGCCCGTTGGCCCGGGCAAGCGGCGTGCCGATGGATCTGCGCTGCCCGAACGCGGCGAGGAGACGCACATCCCGATCCGAGACCACGACATCGTGGCGGACAGAGGATTCCCGGGACGCCCCGAGACATCTGGCCTATGACCAGGTGAACTTCCCGGTGGTGGATGCCCCCACAGAGGGGGATGCCCACAGCCGGCTGTCGTGGCTGTGCGCCGAGGTGCGCCAGTCCGCGGATCTGGTCACGACATTGCTGCAGAGCCTTCCGGATGGAGAGCTGGCGACACGACTGCCAACGACGCTCAAGGTACCGGCGGGGCGCGTCTGGTCGCGGCTGGAGGCCCCGTGGGGACGGGCCGGCTATCTGCTCGACTCTCGCGGCACCACGTCGCCGTGGCGCCTGGCCCTGCGTACCCCCACCTTCGCCAATGTCCAGGTGCTGGAACATCTGCTGCCCACGCTCAGCGTCGAGCAGCTGGAACCGGCAGTCGCCTCCCTGGGATGGACGCTGGGCGACCTCGACAAGTAGCGACAGAGCGGACAGAGAAAAGGCCCCCGGAGGATCTCCGGGGGCCTTGAACGCTCTCAGTGTGCGGTGACGGCCATCACGCCTGGCGACGCTCAGCCAACTCGTCCTCATCCAGGTTTGGGAATGCGACACGGGACAGGTCGACGATCGTCGAATCATTGCTCGCGGTCCAGATGTCACCGGCCGTGGGAACCCCGGCATCGGTGACGGTACGGGCGTGGGAGCCCTCGAAGGCCTTGGCCATCTCGGTGTCGAGCTGGGTCTCCAGGGCGACGATCCGTTCCTGCAGCTCGCGGACACGCTTGTTGCCCTCGGCAACCTTGTACTGCAGAGCGGCCTTGTCGCCACGCAGGGTCATCATCTCGTTCTCAGCCCGATCGAGCTTGGAGCGGGTGGTCGCCAGAGTCTCGGAGAGAGCGCCGACACGCTGGGCGAAGGTGTCGATCATCTCCATGGACTCCGCGTGGTGACGTCGTTCCATCTCCGCGCTCTGGTGACGCATGTCACGCAGCTCGACGAAGTGCGCCTCGCGCAGGCTGTTGACCTCACGCAGGGCGAGATCCGTGGACACCCATGCCGCGGCGAGGGCGATGAGCGTTCCGACGCGAGCCATCCACACCGATGGGAACACCGCGCACGCCACCGCAACGACAGTGGCCACGATCAGGAGGATGAGCACATTACGGCGTTCCGGCGTCGTGCTCTTACCTCTCTTGGACTCTACCTTTTTCTGCACACCACTCACGTGTACCATCGTACAGGGTTTTTCTCGTATGAACAGAGCGACTTCCATTGCCTGAAGCTCGCATTCAGGTATCCTTCCCGTCCGGATCCTTCGGCACCCGGCAGGCTTTCTCCAACTGCCAACCCGACACGCTGAGCAGGGCACACACGACGACCGTCACCGATCCCATGACGACCCGCTGGCGTGGCGAGGGAATGTCCAGATGCGCAATGTTCGCCAGGACGTAGACGATGCTGGCCCCACCCAGGGCTGCCCCGGTGAGCACGAGTGCCTTGCCCAGGGCCAGACTGACCAGTCCCTCGGTGGGTGAGACCTCTCGTTTCTCGTCGGCAACCTTGGCTGCCAGCAGACGGGAGTCGACCCACACCGCCACTGCGATGACGGCCAGGATGATCGGTGTGCTCATGGGAAGCACCGGCACGATCGAGTCCGTCACGGTGTAGATGCTCAACACGAACCATCCCAGCACTGCGCCGCTGAGCAGCGCGACCCACACCTGCCGGCTGGTGGTGGGGGTGAGGTTGCCGTGCGGCGGCGGGGTCTCGTGGTGATCGGGCCAGTTCTTGGGAAGTTCGCGGGTCATGGCAGCGTGACTTTCTCGTCGGTACGAACAACTCCCGAGACGTCCATCTGGTCGACGATCCGGCACACTGGGCCATGACCGACGAGACTAGCCTGCGGGTCGACCTCCAACCATGGCACCAGCACGAAGGCACGTTCGTGGGCACGCGGATGCGGCACCGTGAGTGTGGCGGTGTCGATGACCTCGTCCGAGATGGCGACGATGTCGACATCGATGGTGCGCGGTCCGCCGTCGATGGTACGCACCCGGCCCAGCTCCTGTTCGACGGCATTCGCCCGCTCCAGCAGTCGTTGCGGTGTCACATCGGTCTCGACGACGAGGACGAGGTTGTGGAAGTCCGGCTGATCGATGACCGGACCCACCGGCGTCGTGCGGTACACCGAGGAGACGTTGACGCCGTCCACCCCAGCAGTGGCGACGAGCAGGTCGACGGCCTGCTGCAGGATCTGCACGCAATCGCCATGCACGGAATCGGCCACGTTGGAGCCAAGGCTGAGCATCACCTGGCGTCGCACGGATCCGAGCCGGGGCGTGCCAGCAGTCGAATCGGTGCCTGCTGCGTCGGAGACGTCTGGTCTCGTACCTCGCGGCTCTGCCGTCGGTTCTGGGGCGAGGTGGCCAGAACGGCCTGCGTCGGGATCGGTCAATGCGGGATCGGTCACGGTCCTCATCGCCTCCTTCGAATCGTCACGGCCACATCGTCCACGACGACACCGACCGGCGCGTGGGGTTTGTGAACCGTCACCGTCACCTCGTCGAGCAGGTCATGACGCGTCAGACAGTCATCGGCGATGCGTCCGGCGAGGGTCTCGATGAGATTGACAGGTTCGCCCTCGATGACCGCAATCACCCGGGTGGCCACTTCGGCGTAGTTGACGGTACGGGCCAGGTCGTCGCTGGTGGTGTCGATCGGCAGGTGCAGGTCGAGGTCGACGACGAAGGGCTGCGGGTGTGCACGCTCGCTCGCGAGCACCCCGTGGCGTCCCATTGCCACGATCCCGCGTACCGTGATGTGTCCGTCATCGATCATGGGCACGAGGTTACCGCGAGTGAGCCATCCACCAGCCGGACGCCGCAAGGCGTGTCAGGAGCCAGATGAGCTCCGAGGCTCGGGGCGGATGGGATCCACGGTCCACGCTTCATCAGATTGAGGTGCTTGCTCGTACTCACAACTTGGCGAGCGTGTACCCACGACTTGCCGGGCCCCGTGCTCACACCTCGACGACATCAGCATCTGCTGGCAGCAGAGGCTGCCCATGGTTCGAGAATCTTTGCGACCGTCTCGCAGGTGTCTCGGTTGGCCCGCACCTCATGGGTACGCACAGCCCAGGCCCGGTGCAGGGCGCAGTGGGCCGTGATCGCGGCAGTGGCCGCGTCGCGTTCCTGGGCAGGGCGCAGCTGGTCACCGTGGGCCAGCAGGGTGCCGAGGAACCGTTTGCGGCTCACCCCCCACAACACCCGCAGGTCGGCAAAGGCCTGCTGAACCCGGTCCGCGTGACGCACCAGTTCCCAGTTCTGTTCACCTGTCTTGGCAAAGCCGATACCCGGGTCGACGATGATCCGTTCCCGCGCGACGCCTGCCGCCACGGCTGCATCCACCCGGGCGCTGAGCTCGGTGATGACGTCCTCCACAGGATCGTCGTAGTGAACATGCGACTGCATCGTCGCTGACTGACCACGCCAGTGCATGAGGACGTAGTCGACGCCGGCCGAGGCGACGACGTCGAGGATGCGTGGATCCGCCAGACCACCGGAGACGTCGTTGATGATGGTGGCCCCGGCATCGATGGCCTCCTGAGCGACTCGGGAACGCATGGTGTCCACCGAGATGGACAGTGGACGATCCGGATCCCACTCACTGGCCACGTGTGGATCAGTTCCCTGCAAGCCCTCCCAGGGTGCTCCGTCCCGGTTCGCCAGGGCCCTGACAACGGGAACCACTCGGGCGATCTCGTCGGCCTCGCTGGTGCGCTCGGTACCAGGACGAGTGGACTCCCCACCGATGTCGAGGATGTCCGCACCTTGGGCAAGCAGGTCCCAGGAGTGACGAATGGCAACCTTCGGATCGGCCCACAGCCCTCCATCGGAGAAGGAATCCGGGGTGACGTTCACCACACCCATGACAAGGGTGCGAGCGGGGTGTGGATTGGTGGCAGTGGGATCAATGGTCAGCACGGTTCTTCAGTCTAGAGCGATTTTCCCGGGGCGGTTTCCACAGTGGCGAAGATCGGATTGACATCATGCACGATGCGCTGTTTAGTAGTGCCGTCTTTGCAGCATGCACCCCTGCACCGTCACGTCAGCCTCATCTGAAGGAGACCGTCATGTCGTGGATCAAGAAGGCTGGCATTGCAGCCATCGCAGCCGCGGCTGCCGTGGCCCCCATGGCCACCACCCATCAGCGTGCTGAAGCCATCCCAGGATACTGCAACTATCAGCTCCGCGACGACAACCTCGTCCTCGGGTACTGCAGCGGCAAATCCGGGCAGTTCCGCATGCACCTCGACTGCTCCCTCATGCCCGACCCCACGAGCCGTTGGTACAACGTCGAGGAGATCGGCTCGATCCGGTGCGGATTCGGGGCCAAGCCGCGCAACGTGTACTTCGACCGTCGCTGAGCCTCTCAGCGGGAGATCATCGCTTTTCAGCTTTTCAAGCGGTGATGAGTCCCATCGCCTCGGCCCGAGTGGCAGGGTTCTTCATGATCCCGCGCACCGCAGAGGTGATCGTCCGGGCACCTGACTTGCGGATGCCGCGCAGTGTCATGCACATGTGCTCGCACTCGACGACGACCATCACCCCGCGGGCGTCCAGGCACTCCATCATGGCATCGGCCACCTGGGTCGTGAGCCGCTCCTGCACCTGTGGACGGCGGGCGTAGGCGTCAACCAGCCGGGCGATCTTGCTCAACCCGGTGACCCGGCCGTTTCGAGCGGGGATGTAGGCCACGTGCGCCACACCGATGAAGGGCAGCAGATGGTGCTCGCAGAACGAGTGCACCTCGATGTCGCGCACGAGCACCATCTCGTCATGCGACATGTCGAAGGTGGTGGCCAAGATCTCGGCGGGGTCCTGGCCCATCCCGCTGAACAGTTCGCCAGCCGCCTTCGCCACCCGGGCCGGGGTCTCGCGCAACCCGTCTCGATCCGGATCCTCACCGATGGCCAGCAGGAACTCACGCACTGCAGCCTGGGCCCGGACGACGTCGACACAGAACTCTGGGGTGGACTCGCTCACCCGATCAATCCTAGGCCACCGACCAGGCGCGCACCGGAGGATCGCCCATGGCTGGAGCAGGCACCGCACCTAGGGGCAGGCGCGCGTGCATGCGCACGTCACCACTCCCGCCACGAGGGCCCTGGCCCCACTCACCGTCCGCAAGTCGGTGGGCACGGTGACCAACACGGTTCCCAACCCCTTGGCACCACTCACCGTCCGGAGTGGTGTCAGGACGATCCACTGGTGGGGTCACCGACGAGGGAAGACGCCACTCAGCGCTCAGGGGGTGGTGTTCCCCGGCGTCTCCTCTGGGCCGCCCCAGGACGGGGGGCGCCAGTCGTGCGGTGGTTCCCAACCACTTGGATCCTCCTGCCCACTGGGGGGCTGCGGAGCCGATCCGGGGGATGTCGGACTGTGCGGGCCGGGGTTGGGAGGCAGTTCGCTGTGTCGCGGCCCCGGCGTCACCGGGGCGTCGTCGTCAACTCCCTCGACGGCGGGCGGGGTGACGGGAGGCTGGTCGGAGGGAATGCGCCGGTCCGATCCGGTGAACGCCCCACGCTCGGGCCACCTCTTGAGCGGTTTGAAGATCTCCTCGACCTCCTGCTTGCCCAGCGTCTCCTTGCGGAACAGCTGACGCACCAGTTCGTCGAGCACCTCACGGTTGGCGATGAGGCAGTCGAAGGCCTCCTGATGGGCGTTCTCCAGCAGCTCTCGCACCTCGTCGTCGACGATCTTGGCGGTGACATCGGAGTAGTCACGTTGCTGACCGGCCGTCATGCCCAGGAATGGCTCGGAATCCCCCGAGCCCAGCTGGACGGTGCCGATCGCGGCCGACAGACCGTACTGGGTCACCATGGCACGAGCCACCTTGGTGGCCTTCTCGATGTCGTTGGAGGCACCGGTCGACGGGTCGTGGAAGATGAGCTCCTCGGCTGCTCGTCCGCCCATCATGTAGGCCATGGAGTCGAGCAGCTCACCACGGGTCTGGGAGTACTTGTCGGCATCGGGCATGACCATCGTGTAGCCCAAGGCACGTCCGCGCGGCAGGATGGTGATCTTCTGCACCGGATCGGTACCCGGCATCGCGGCAGCGACCAAGGCGTGCCCGCCCTCGTGGTAGGCGGTGACGAGACGTTCGTGCTCGTTCATGATCCGCGTCTTCTTCTGCGGACCGGCGATGACGCGATCGATGGCCTCGTCGAGCTCGGCATTGCCGATCACCGGCAGGTTCTCCCGGGCGGTGAGCAGGGCGGCCTCGTTGAGCACATTGGCCAGATCGGCACCCGTCATTCCCGGGGTACGGCGAGCGATCGAGGTGAGGTCGACGTCATTGGCCATCGGCTTGCCCTTGGCATGCACCTGCAGGATCTTGAGACGACCCTCCATGTCGGGGGCCTCCACGGCGATCTGACGATCGAACCGCCCCGGACGCAACAGGGCCGGGTCGAGGACATCGGGCCGGTTGGTGGCGGCAATGAGGATGACGTTGGTGTTGACGTCGAATCCGTCCATCTCGACGAGCAGCTGGTTGAGGGTCTGCTCACGCTCGTCGTGGCCACCGCCCATGCCGGCACCACGGTGGCGTCCCACCGCGTCGATCTCGTCGATGAAGATGATGGCCGGTGAGGCCTCCTTGGCCTGCTCGAAGAGGTCTCGCACGCGCGAGGCTCCCACGCCGACGAACATCTCGACGAAGTCCGAGCCGGAGATGGAGAAGAACGGCACCCCGGCCTCACCGGCAACTGCCCTTGCCAGCAAGGTCTTGCCGGTACCGGGTGGGCCATAGAGCAACACGCCCTTGGGCACCTTGGCGCCAACCCTGCGGAACTTGTCGGACTCGGCGAGGAACTCGCGAATCTCCTGCAGCTCCTCGATGGCCTCCTGACAGCCGGCAACATCGGCAAAGGTCGTCTTGGGGGTGTCCTTGGCACCCACCTTGGCCTTCGACTTGCCGAATCCCATGACGCCGCCGCGACCACCCATGCCCTGGGCAGCGTTGATCATCCAGATGAAGAGGGCAAGGATGATGAGGAACGGTACGACGTTGATGAGCAGTGACTTCCACACGCTCGGACCGGGATTCTCACCCTTCCACTCGTCGACCGTCTTGTCCGCGACACGCTCGTCGAGCTTCTTGATGAGCTCCTGGCTCTGGTCACCGACCCAGTAGGAGCGATACTGCTTGTCGTTCTTGTCGGTGATCCTGATGATCTGGTCGCCGTCGGTCAGGGTGACCTGCTTGAGCTTGGTGTTGCCGTTGATCATGCTCACGGCCTGCGAGGTCGGGATCTCCTCGTAACTGTGCTGGGACCCCACCAATTGCGACACGACGATGACCGCCACGATCGTCAGCAGGACCCAGGGCACCGGGCTGCGCAGGAAACGATGCGAACTTTTCATGAGCACCTACAGGTATCGGAGAGAATACGCCCGGCCACGATACCAGCGCAGCCAAACCGGACCACAGTGCGAGTCCGCCGGCGGTCCAGAGGGTGACGCGGAATCAGGAGTAGACGTGCGGGGCCAGGGTGGCGACGTCGGTGAGATTGCGGTAGTGGCCGGCGTAGTCCAATCCGTACCCGACGACGAACTCGTTGGGAATGTCGAAGCCGACGTACTTGACGTCCACCGACGAGGTGAGGGCAGGCGGCTTGCGGAACATCGCCATGACCTCAAGCGAATTGGGATCACGGGAGCTGAGGTTCTGCAGCAGATAGCTCAGCGTCAGTCCGGTGTCGATGATGTCCTCGACGATGAGGACGTCCTTGCCCTCGATGGACCCGGAAAGATCCTTGAGGATACGCACGACACCGCTGGAGGTGGTGCCCACCCCGTAGGAGGACACTGCCATCCAGTCCATCGTCATGTGACTGTTCATGGACCGGCACAGGTCTGCCAACGTCATGACGGCACCGTTGAGCACCCCGACGAGGACGACCTCGCGGTCCTGGTAGTCGGCATCGATCTGGGCGGCCAGTTCGACCACTCGCTGATGCACCTGCTCCTCGGTGTAGAGGACTTCCTTGATGTCTGAACCCAAGTCTGCTGCGCGCACGGGATCACCTTATCGTTCTCGCGGCGTCCTCACGAGCTCGCCCGCCAGACCAGCTCACCATGTTCCTTGCGCACGGCTCCGCCGGGAAGGTCCACTCGCGCGCCTCCCGGGCCATCCACCAGGCCAAGCACTGCCTGCACGTGTACCCGCAACGGGTGCACGTCACGATGCTCCAACCACGCCTTGACGACGCGGCCTGCCAACCCATCTGGCAACGCGTGGAGCTTCGACACGGGAAGGTTCGCCTCAATGGATGCCCCCGGTGGGAACTGCTCCACGTGCGACTGCTGCTCGTGAGAGGTTCCGCCGCCGGCAAACCACCATGTCACCACGTTGTTCAGGGCCTCGTCGTCGGAGGCGAGCAGCTCGGCACTGCGAGCGAGATTGACGATCGCCCCCTCCCCCAGCACATGAGCGAGCTGCCCCATGAGTTCGGTGCGCACCCGGGAGCGCAGGAAGCTCGGGTCGGCATTCTGGGGGTCGTGCCAGGGCGCCACCTGCCACTCGCGGCAGGCCTGCACGGTCGTGGCACGACGCACCCCGAGCAGCGGATGCCAGAACCGGCCAGATCTGGGACGCATTCCCGACAACGACCTGGCCCCCGATCCTCTGGCCAGCCCGAGCAGCACTGTCTCGGCCTGGTCGTCAAGGGTGTGGCCAAGCAGCACGGGGCCACCACCGGCATGCTGCAGCAGGGCGGCTCGCCGGGCAGCACGGGCAGCAGCCTCCGGGCCGTTCGGATCACCGGGGTCAACGTGCACCTTCACGATGACGGCTGGCACGTCGTGACCGGCAAGTTGGGCGCGAGCCTGCTGGGAGACCTCGTGTGAGCCGTCCTGCAGCTGATGGTCGACGATCACCGCCCGCACCGAGGTGCCCGTACGTTGCCCGGCCCAGGCTGCGCCAAGTGCCAGCGCCAGGGAGTCCGGCCCACCCGAGCAGCCGACCGTGGCCTCCGGCACGCCGGTGAGAGCGTCCCGCAACGCCTGGGCCACCTGCAGACTTGCCGGGCCGAGTGCCTTGCGTGCCATGCTCACCCGTGGGAGACGGCTGCCGAGGCATGGTCGACCCAGACCTGCCCCTGGTCGACGGGGGCATCGTTGACGATGAGCCCCTCCACCAGGACGCGACCATCGGGGGTACGCACCCAACCCGACAGGGACGCCACCCCGGTGAGTGTGCCGGTCTTGGCGTGCACGAGGCCACGGGCGGGTTTCGTCTCCGGCTGGTCGTAGCGGTACGACAGCCCACCGGTGACCCCGGAGATCGGCACACCGTCGAGCATGGGCTGCATGGCTGGCGTGGCGAGCACCTTCGTCCACACCGTGGCCAGCATCCTGGGACTCACCCGGTTGGAGCGGCTCAGGCCGCTGGCGTCGTCGATGACGGCACCGTCCTGCCAGGCACCGAATTCCTTGAGCTTGGCCTGCAGAGCCGCCCGCACCCCGGCAGGATCGGGTTTGCCACCCGTTGCCAGGGCCAACTGGCGGCCCATGACCTCGGTGGCGGAGTTGTCGGAGTGCAGCAGGGCACGGTTGATGATCTCCTCCAGCGGGGCCGAGCGCACCTCGGCGATCTTCGCACCGCTGCCCTTGGTGCGAGCTGGTTTGCCGGTGACCTTGATGCCATTGGCCTTGAGTTGGTCGGCGAACGTCGTCGCAGCCTGGTCGGCCGGGTTGCCGACGCGCACACCGGTGGCCGGGTCCACTCCTTCGTCCACCCACAGTGACGTGATCGTCGTCACCTGGTCGGCGTAGTCCTTGGGCCAGGACGGGTGCCAGGTGGCTCCCCCGAACAGGGAGTCGTCGTAGGAGAGCGTCACCGACGTCGTCCCGGCCTTCCTCAGCGCCGCCGCGGTACGTCTGGCAAGCTGCTCGGTGGAGGCCCAAGAGCCGTCATCCTTACCCGGGGAGCGCTTGAGGTAGGGGTCTCCCCCACCCACCAGGACGATCTTTCCGGGGGCCGGGCTGACGACGGTGGTGGTGAATCGCGTGCCGGCGTCGCGCACGCTGAGCATGCTCGCCATGGTGACGACCTTGAGGTTGGAAGCCGGCATGAGCAGGGTGTCGTCACCGGCAGCATAGAGCTCCTTGCCGCTGGCAGGGTCGACGACGGCTGCTGCCGTGTGCCCCGGCTTTCCCTTGATGGCGGTGAATCGCTTGGCCAGGGCAGCAGTGTCGGTGGGCCCGTCAACCTTCTCGACGGGGGCTGCGTCAATGACGCCGTGCTTCTGAGTGGTTCTGGGCTTCTGGGCGGTTCCGGTGGCCTCCTCCGAGTCTTTCGTCCCATCTGCCGGGACGGCATCGGCACCCGATGGGAGGTGCCGAGAGGCACCCCGTGTGTCCTCGGTGGGCAATTGATTCGGGACGGGCATAGAATGTGCGCAGGTAGCGGTTCCTGAGCCTGTCAGTGCTACGGCAACCAGCAACACCAACAACTTCAGGGGTTGGCCTGCGCGCCGTCGTTGACGTGTGTGTGTCACGTAGAGCCTCCTGAAAACTGCAATACAGTGTGCGCCAGTTCGCACGTCTGAGACAAGAGAGGGTCGATTGTGACCGACGATTTCATGAACATCTTCACGTCTGGCATGCCCGATGCCATGACCTTCGACGTGACGATCGAGATCCCCCGCGGCACCAAGAACAAGTACGAGATGGATCACGAAACCGGTCGGATCCGTTTGGATCGTACCTTGTTCACCTCCACCCAGTACCCCTACGACTATGGATTCATCGAGGGAACCCTGGGTGAGGACGGTGATCCGCTCGATGCCTTGGTGCTGCTGCCCGAGCCGACCTTCCCCGGCTGCCTCATCGAGTGCCGTGCCCTGGCAATGTTCCAGATGCAGGACGAGAATGGCGGTGACGACAAAGTGTTGTGCGTACCGGCCGCGGATCGTCGCCGGGACGGCCTCATCGACATCGACGACGTGTCGAACCTCACCCTCATGGAGATCGAGCACTTCTTCACCGTCTACAAGGATCTGGAACCCGGAAAATCGGTGGAGGGCGCCACGTGGACCGATCGGGCGGAGGCCGAGGCCGAGATCAAGGCATCGACCGAGCGTGCCAAGGGCACACCGTACGAGCATCACAACGTGAACCTGGCCTGAGTTCCCCCACGGCAGCCTGAGCCTAATACGGTGGCCTGTGACCTCATGCGGCACAGCTTGAGCCCCGTGCAGCAGCCTGACCCCACGGGGCAATGAGGGGAGTTGGTGGCAGTCTCACCACCAGCTCTCCTGCCTGCATGTCCACTGCCCAGCACGCCTGCGCCAGCCACCTCATCGTGCACCGGCCACCCCATCGCTGTCGTCGCCGGCGACGCTCCGTGGAGCGGTGACGGTGGCGCTGGGCACCCTGACCAGAAGGTGACCACTGGCACCAGAACCTGGCTGGTGGGTCCACCGTGAGATGGGTGGGCACGGCCCAGGTGAGGTGACTCCCCCACGTACCACGCCTCGGAGGCTCACCTCAAGAGGGTGTACCCGCTCACCTGATGAGGGCGTACCCACCGGCGGCCACGGCGAGGCACGTCAGGGCCATGCCCACGGCATTGAGCAGTCCAGCCCACACATGACGTCCGGACAGCAACCGCACCGTCTCCACACTGGCAGTGGAGAACGTGGTGAATCCGCCGAGGAAACCAGTACCGAGAATCACCTTGAGATCGGGGTTCGCCCCGTTGACGACGCCCGCCGTCAACGCTCCCAGGACGACCGAGCCGAGCAGGTTGACCACCCACGTCGCCCACGGCACCAGCGTCCTGGCCAGGCCCCGAATCCAGCCGTCCAAGGCAAACCGGCACATGGCACCAAGACCACCCAGAACAGTCATGAGCACGATCGTCACCGCTGACCACCTCGCAGAGGATGCTGGTCACGAGCCCCGTTCGGACCCTCATTCGACTCGTCCTGTGAGTGTCGGCTCGGCGTGGAGTGGGCAGGCAGGTGACCTGAGGACTCATCGGGGCGCGTCGAAGCGCGATGTCGTCCGCGAGCCGATGCCTCATGGCGGGACGCCGTCCCCACGGTCCGAGCCGCCATGTGGACGCCAACCCATGCCGCCAGCACACCTGCGACGACGCTCACGGCAAGGTAGCTCGCTGCCAGAACGGGACGGTCGCGTCCCAGCAGAACTGTCTCGGTCGCCAGACTGGAGTAGGTGGTGAAGGAACCGCAGAATCCGGTGCCCAGGCACAGTCGCACGAGCCGCCGCCATCCCTCATCGGGCCCGGACCGCGCAAGTCCTTCCAGCAGCCATCCCAGAGCCAAGCATCCCACGAGGTTGACCGTGAACGTGCCCATCGGCCAGTCCCCTGCGTCACCGATGGCAGCGCCGACCCCCCACCGGGCAAGCGTCCCCAGACATCCCCCGAGGAAGACGAGCAGCAGGTACCGCCATTGCCGATGCATCTCGACGGTTCGGGGAGCGACGGGGCCCGCAGCAACCTTCGCGACATCGCCTGCTGAATCGGCGGGGACGGTCATGACGCAGCTCCTGACACTGGACGTAGGACGGCGGGGGATGGCGTGGGACAATAGGGGGCCGGGAAGGCCCCGACCAGGACGAGAACCAGCACACTCGCAGTTGAATGCTACTCGTGACACAATTCGTCCGTGCAATCCTGCTTGGTCCTGGTAGCCCCGTCCGCCAACCACGTCTACGCCAATCAGGCTCCGCGTCTGGCGGCAGCCGAGTTGGCACTGTGCTGTCCACAGGTGCGTGGCGCCGAGCCGATCGTGCTCGCCGGGGTGGAGTACATCGCACTGGAGATCGACGACGCCGAGCAGCCACTGGCCCCGGTCATCCTGCAGGCCGTCTCGCGATCATCGGCCACTCTGGCGACCTTCCAGCGGGAGGGCGAGCTGCTGCGTCCCATCGAGCTTCCCAACGCCCATGTGCTGGATGAGGATCTGGTGACGATCCCCAAGTACCGCGGCAAGACCAACGAGCAGTTCACCCGACTGCTGCTCAACGTCACCCTGGCCGGACTCTCCGGGGCGGCCGCAGCACGGCGTGACCAGGGGGCGCGGCTGGCGGTCCTCGATCCGATGGCCGGGCGCGGCACCACCCTGCAGGAGGCCTGGCTGGCCGGGCACAACGGTTACGGGGTGGAGCTGGACGTCAAGGCCGTCGAGGCACTGGCCGCCCACATGACGACGTGGCTGCGTCACAAGCGTCTCAAACACACCTCACGCACCCACCCCGTGCGTCGGGACGGTCGGGTATTGGGAAAGAAGTACGAGGCCGAACTGCGCCTGCCCAGTTCCGAACCGCTGGAGATGGGCGTGTTCACCGGGGACACCCGCGACAGTGCCAAGCTCTGGGGACGCAAGAAGTTCGACGCCGTCGTCGTTGACGCCCCCTACGGAGTGGTGCACGCAGCGACGTCCCGTCCTGCTGCAAAGGGGCCAGATGCCAAGGGCGGTGGGAGGGGGACCACCGCCGACAAGCGGCACGGTGGCCGTGACGGACGTTCCCCGGGTCGGGACCGCTCACCCGCCCAGCTGCTCAGCGAGTCGATCAGTGTGTGGGCCAGCCAGCTGCGCTCCGGCGGGGCCATGGGGATCTCGTGGAACACGTTCGGCCTGGCACGGGAGGATCTGCTCGCCATGATGGCCGACGCTGGGCTACAGCCGCTGGACGACGATCTGCACCGCAAGCTGGACCACCGGGTCGACTCGTCGATTCATCGTGACGTGGCAGTAGCCGCCAAGATCACGGCCTGACGCCCCAGGATCCTGCCCCGCACGGACGATCCTGCCCCGAATGGTGCTGCGCACCGGGCACGTGCCGGCCCGACCGGCACAGCGACTGCTGGGAGGCACCCGCCACACGATCACTGACACCAGCCGGGTGAGTGCCGGTCCTTCGTGCCGTGTCTCGAACAGCCCATGTGGCTGGTCGGCAGGGGTGCCACAATGATCTCATGCACACCCTCTTGCTGATGCGCCATGCCCAGGCCGCTCCGATGGCAGCCACCGATCACGACCGTCCTCTCACGGCCTATGGTCGGCGTCAGGCCCACGAGATGGGGCTCCAACTTGCCGATCGCAGGATCGATCTCGCCATGGTCTCCAGCGCCCGACGCACCCAGCAGACCTTCGAGGAGCTGGCGGTGAACTGTCGCGTGGAGACCATGCGTGTGCTGTACGGCTGCACGGTGCCCACCATGCGGCAGCGAATCTCCGAGTCATTGGATGACGAGGTGAACACCTTGCTCGTCATCGCACACTCCCCGGCGATCCCGCAGTTGGCAACACAGCTGTCCGCAGACCCGACGGACAGCCAGGGGCAGTCCATGCTGTGTCACTACCCGCCGGCAACCCTCACCGAGATCGCGGTGGACGGACCGTGGCGCGAGATCTCCGAGGAGTTCGCGACCAACACGTCACTGCGCGGGGTGTGGGAACCGCCGATGTGAGGCTCATCGCCTCACCCCGCCGATTCCAGATCCCGTTGGCTCAACGCTGCACGTAGACGGCGATGGTGCGCCCACCGGTGCACGTGACGAGTTCGTCGCCGGTGCAGGTGAGGTCATAACTGCGGTTCGAGGCGGGGCTGAACACCGTCATGTGGACCGTTCCGTGCGAGTGCGGCGGGAGCTGGGAGGCAGCGGCACGGGCCAGCTGGCAGGAGGCGCTGCCATCGCCCCAGACCGAGTCATCGCACTGACGCGCCGTCTCGGGGACGCTGGAGCCGCTGGGAGTGGGGCTCGGGGTGGCCGATGTCGTGGGTGTGCTGGACTCCTGCGTGGGCGTCGGGGAGGGAGAACTGCTCGATTCCTCGGCGCTCGATTCCTCGGCACTGGGGCTCGCAGAGGCAGTGGGGCTCGCAGAAGCAGTGGCCGATGGGCTGGAGGCCGGTGCGGGCGAGGACGCGGCAGCAGGCGCGTTCGAAGTCGGAGTGTCGATGTCTGGCCCGGAACGCAGCAAGGCCCACACGACGACGATGAGCAGCAGGACTGCACTCGCCAGAACAATGGCAGCGATGGCGGGGGCGGAGAGCCGGTGCTGTTCCTCGGCATCGTCAACCTGGTCCTGCGTCGTGGACTCGTCGGCGGGAGGGGTGAAGCGCACCGGATCGGACTTCTGGGTGGCGAACGCCGCGCTGTGTTCTGCCTCCGGGTCACGGAACCAGTCATTGGGAAGATCCGGAATACGCTGCGTGGGGACATTGGGCGCCGAGGCGGGGGGTGTGGTGGGGGTGAGCACTCGGGTCTCGTCCCCGGGGGACACCGGCTCGCGAAGAACACGAGAGGTGGTCTCACTGAGATCGGGGGCAGGGTCGACGTCGTTCCTGGAGGCGGAGGATGCCGGCCACGATCGATCATCGGAACCAGCTTGGCCAGCGGAGTCGCCCGAGGTGGGTCGTGTCTTGTCGTCCCCTTGGGCGGTGTCTGTCCGGGCAGCATCGTCGAACTGGGACGTGTCGCGCCTCGGGGAGCGACTGCCCAGCTGTGCGGACGTGTCGGAGTTTCCTCTCGCAGCTGCGGGGCGGTTGATGGCTCTGCGATCCATCTCGACCGTGGCGTCGGCGTCGAAGTGGGACGATTCGTCCTTGACCGGACGGACGCCGTCCGCACCGCCGTGCAGGGAACGCTCCAGGGATGGATCCGTCATACGTATTGCGCCGGGCAGACGAAGATCAAGGTTGCACCTTGGGCACGTCGTGTCCCGGGCCTGTACTGCAGACCCACACCGCGCACAGAACATTCACACCTCCGTAGCCTTCCCGGCGCTGACCCTTGCGTCGCCGGGCGTCACCAAGGATATGTGATATCGCAGAATCAGTGTTCCGACGACTTGGCCACGTCGAGAATGGCTGATGTTGCAGCATCGGCACTGCGCACTGCACCTTCCATGTAGCCATTGAAGGTGGACGCGTACTCAGCACCAGCGAAGTACATGGACCCCAGTGGTTGGCCAATGACAGGGCCTGCTGCAGTCCACAATCCGGGCGCGAAGTGGGCGGCATGGCAGCCCTGGGTGTACTTCTCGGCCAGCCAGTCCCGATCGACGTAGTCGACTGGCTTTCGCGGTGCTGGGCCGAAGGCCCTCTCGATGGCCTCCTCGAAGATCCGTTGCCGCAGCGACACCGACAATTTTCCGTATCCGGAGGCTTCCCCACCCTCGAAGAAGCCCAGCAGGATGCCGTGATGCTCATCGTCAGAGGTGTCGAAGGTGATGCGCATGGCACCCTCGTTCCAACTCATCTGTCCAGAGAGCCCGCGATCCCGCCACCACGGCTCGTCGTAGACCAGAAACGCCTTGATGACGTTGCCGGCCGGGATCTTGTCGGCCATGTCGTAGCGTTCGGCCGGAAGGTCGGGCTCGAAGTCAATCGTCTTGAGCAACCGGGGCGGGGTGGTGAGGACGAGCGAGCTGCCCTCGAATCGGTCGCCCCCTTCGCAGGTGACGATGACATGCCCCTCGGCGTGTTCCACCCGCGTCACTGGGGTGGAGAGACGAATACGATCACCGAGGTCACGAGCCATCTCATCGGTCAGTTGCGCCAACCCACCCACGACTCGGGCCTGGCGTACCCCACCGCTGGTGACGACGTAGGACTCGAGATCGACGCCAGTACTCACCCGCTGCAGGGCGTCCTCCAAGGTGGTGATCTCGGGGTGGATCCCCAAGGCCTTCTCGACCAGCCGGGCAAAGTACCTACGGCCACCCTCGGTACGCAGATTGACGTCCTGCCACTGCTGGAGGCTCTGCCCGAGCCACCGATCATTCGCAGCAGCCCAGGTGGGATTGTCGGTCACCTTGCGAGCCAACCGGCGCAGTCGGAGCAGCGCCTGACCCAGGTCGGAGAACTCGAATGGGCTGAGGTTGTCCTGGGCAGCAGGCTGTTCGACATGAATCTTCTTGGCCTTGCCCCCCAGACGCAGCACCATGTCCCCGCCGCCCGGTTCCACGGTTTGGAGCCCCTGGGCATCGATGAGGGCATGCATCCTCTCGTGCCCGGGTGAGACCCACTGGCCACCCATCTCGACGATGCGGCCATCCTTGAGGGCAATGTTCTCGACCCGGCCACCGACTCGGTCGCGAGCTTCCAGGACGACGATGTCCTTGCCCGCCGCGGACAAGGTGGTGGCGGCTTGCAGCCCGGCAAGGCCAGCTCCAACGATGATGGTGTCGTACATGGCTCTCCTCATGACCCGAAGGTGTCGGACGCGCGTGGACGCGAATTCAACTCGTCAAAACTCTATCGTCTCCACCGGGGCACCGGGACAGCGAGTACGGGTACTCGGCACATCAGACTCTGGCCACGCATGAAACAGCTGCCCATCGGTGGGCAGACCCACATGATCCGAGAAGCCCATGTCCAAGCATCCCCAACATACGCCCCCAGCCCCATTAGGCTGGACCGGTGCCCAAACGTGTGACCCTTGCCGACATCGCACGCCGCACCGGTCTCTCGACGGCTGCGGTGAGCATGGCCCTGCACAACGCTCCGGACTCACGGATACCCGACGCCACCGTCCGCCGAGTGCGTCATGCCGCTGACGAGCTGGGGTACGTCGTCGACGTCAACGCAAGGTCACTGCGCACCGGCTGCACCGGAGTCATGGGATTCATCTCCGATCAGGTGACGCTCACCCGATTCGCCTCGGCAATGTTGCGCGGCATCCTCGATGTGGCAGAGGAACACAACCAGACCGTCATGATCATCGAGACGGATCGCGACCCACAACGATACGAAAGAGGCGTCACGACCCTGCGCTCTCGTCGGGTTGACAGCCTCATCATGGGCTTGATGACTTCTCGTCACATCACACTGCCGCTGGGAAACTGGCACGTACCAGCGATTGTCGCGAACGGCACGGCAAACGGGATCAGCAGCGTCCTTCCTCTGGAGTACCAGGCCGGCCAGGACGTGGTGCACCACCTGGTCTACCGAGGCCACCGACGTATTGCCATGATCGGTCACCACTCCACTCCCCCCGCCCCAGAGGTCTCGGCAACGATCGGCATGAGAATGCACGGCATTGACGACGCCATGTCCGAGGCCGGTCTCACCTTCGTCTCCCGCTTCGACGGCCGGGTGTGGGAACCTGAGCTGGGACATCGTGGCGTGGACCACGTTCTTGAGGCCAAACCAACCGCCATCATCGCTGCCAATGATCGAATTGCCTTCGGCATCTACGAGAGGCTGCGGCAACGAGGACTGTCCATTCCCCAGGACGTCTCCGTCATCTCATTCGACGACGAGGAACTGGCCGCTCTCATGCATCCCGGACTGACGACCATGCGGCTGCCGTACTTCGAGATGGGGCAGGCAGCTGCGGCCCAGGTGCTCGGCCTCCCCGCGGGTGGGATGCTGCCAACCGCTGTCACCACTGCCGAAGGGATCGGCTTGCCACTGACCGGTGTGTGGCGAGAATCCGTCGCAGATCTGCACTGATCCTCCGCAGAACCCCCAAGGTCTTGACCAGCCCAGAAGAAACTCCTATCGTCTGTTTAAACGATTAAGCAACAGATGTTCGACACAGATGTCGCACACACGACCAAGGACGGTCCCATGTTGGCTGACTCCGCAACCCGACGGGCATACGCATTCGCCTCACTGACGATGTTCCTCTTCTTCGCGTCATGGGGAATCTGGTGGTCCTTCTTCCAGATCTGGCTCACGAGCCCCTCGGTGGGACTTGAACTCAACGGCCAGCAGGTCGGCACGGTCTACTCCGTCAATGGAGCCGTCACCATGGCATTCATGCTCATCTACGGTGCCGCCCAGGACAAACTCGGGCTCAAACGGCATCTCACAATCGGCATCGCAGTCGTCATGACGCTCATCGGACCTTTCGCGACCTGGGTCTACCTGCCTCTGCTACGTTCCCGCTTCATGGTGGGAGTGGTCCTCGGATCCGTCGTCCTGTCAGCAGGATTCATCGGAGCCGTCGGACTGTACGAGGTCTTCGCCGAACGGCTGAGCCGCCGGAATGGATTTGAGTTCGGGCAGGCACGCATGTGGGGCTCGGCCGGCTACGCCCTCGTCGCCCTCATCGCAGGGATGCTGTTCACCATCAACCCAGCCATCAACTTCTGGATCGGCTCGGCATTCGGACTCGCCCTGCTCCTCATGCATCTGTTCTGGCGTCTGGACGATGCCCCGGAAACCGAGGCATCCACCACGGCATCGAGCCCATCCATGAAGGACATCGCCTCCGTCCTCACCGACCGCAAGGCGTGGGGAGTCATCGTCTTCGTACTGCTCTCGTGGACCTTCTACACCGTGTTCGACCAGCAGATGTTCCCGGACTTCTACGTCTCCTTGTTCTCCTCCGCGACAACCGGACAACGCGCCTACGGCATCCTCAACTCGGTGCAGGTCTTCTGTGAGGCAGCAATGATGGGCGTCGTCCCCCTCATCCTGCGCAAGGTTGGCGCCCGCAACACCCTCCTGCTCGGAGTGTGCGTCATGTTCGTGCGTATCGGATGCTGTGGTCTGCTCAGTGGACCCGTGCTCATCTCAGTGGTGAAGATGCTGCATGCGCTGGAGGTACCGCTGTTCGTCCTGGCGATGTTCAAGTACCTCAACCTTCATTTCAATTCGGCTCTGTCCGCAACCCTGTACCTGGTGTGCTTCAGCCTCTCCTCCCAGTTGGGTGCAGTCATCCTGTCCAGCCCGCTGGGCCATCTTCGTGACGCCATCGGCTACCAGCACACGTTCAACCTCATCGCGGGCATCGTCGTCCTGGCCGCAGTGTGGGCCTGGATCGTCCTACGGCCGGACTCGGCCAGCCAGAACGACGTTCCAGCGGACTCCACTGCGGAACAGACAGATCTCACTGATGCCGTCACACACCCCGTCGAGAAAGAGCAGATCTGACATGACCAATCCCCTCCAACAAGCGGAAGATGCCAACGCCGAACTCCTCGCACAGCGCAGGGACCGCTGGTATCCCCAAGTTCACATCGCAGCTCGAGCAGGCTGGATCAACGATCCCAACGGACTCTGCCACTTCGGTGACAGGTACCACGTCTTCTTCCAGCACAATCCTGCTGGAGTCGTCTGGGGGCCAATGCACTGGGGACATGTGTGGAGCCGTGATCTGGTGCACTGGAACCGTGCGCCCATCGCCTTGGCTCCGAGCCTGCCCGAGGACCAGGACGGCGTGTTCTCCGGCAGTGCCGTCGTCACCGATGACGGCACTCTGGCAGTTCTCTACACCGGTCACCGTGTCGCCACCATTGCAGGCCATGACATGGTCGAGCAGTGCCAGATGCTGGCCACCTCCACCGATGGGATGACCTTCACCAAGCATGGCGTCGTCATCGAGTCCCGAGGACGTGCCGACTTCCGCGATCCCAAAGTCTGGAGGCAGGACCAGCAGTGGCACATGGTCGTGGCCATGAGCTCACCACAGCGGCGCGGCCAGGTGTGGCACTACAGCAGTGACGACCTCATGCACTGGGACGAGGGACACCTGCTCTTCGAGGATCCCGATCCGAACGTGTACATGGTCGAGTGTCCGGACCTCTTCAGGCTGGGGGACAAATGGGTGTTGCTCTACGGGCCGATGACGACTGCGCGGCCGCATGGGCATGTCGGACGCAACGGTCACAACTGCGGATATGTCGTCGGCGACTGGAACGGCACGCAGTTCACACCGCTCACCGACTTCACCCCGATGGACTGGGGACACAACTTCTACGCTCCACAAACCATGCTAGCCCCGGATGGTCGCCGTCTCCTCCTGGGCTGGATGGGCAGTTTCGCCCATCCGCTGGCCTGTCAGGAGGATGGTTGGTGCGGACAGCTGACGGTGCCTCGGGAACTTCGTCTGGACGACGACCTGCGCCTGCATTCGTCCCCGATCGCCGAGTTCAGTCAGCTCGGGCGACCTGGCAAGGATCTCGGGCCCATCACGGTGGAACCGGGGCAGCCCCTCACGCTGCATCACGGATCGAACCCGGTGGAGGTCTGCCTGGGGATCGATCTGGCCGCATCACGTGCGGAACAGATTGGTCTGCGCATTCATGACAACGGCTCAGGCCGGCGCACCTGGGTGGGTTACGACGATCTGTCCGAGCGGGTCTTCGTGGATCTCAGCACGGTTTCCGAGACCTCAGGCGGATATCGCAGTGCGCGGCTCACACGCCCGAACAACGATTCGCGAGATGCCGCCAACCGCACCGCCGACGAGCTCTGCCTGCGTGTGATCATTGATCGCGGGTCGGTCGAGGTCTTCGCAGACGACGGCCGGATCGTGTTGTCATCGTTCAGTTTCCCGGTCGACTCCGAACGTTCCGTGGCTCTGGACACGGTGTCGGGGTGTGCAACGCTGACCTCGGTACGGACGCGTCCCTTGGCGCCCCACTGGAATGAGCCCGATCGGGGTTGAGGGTGGGAACACCGCCACATGCAGGAACATGCTGATGATCAGCGCGATCAGACAGCATCACTGTCCGAAGATCCAATGGAGCCGTCGACGGGAATCGAACCCGTGACCTACGCTTTACGAGAGCGTCGCTCTACCATCTGAGCTACGACGGCCTGCCCGAGACGAGTCGGACCGGTCAAACTATACCGACGTTGGCGTCAAACGCGAAAACAACGGCGGCACAGGTCCGTGGCCCATGCAAACGAGAGTGCCACGGCAGTCCAATACGTCCATTCCAAGATCGAACGCCGTGGCCCATGGGAGGGTGCCCCACCCCTCACAGCATCCCCACGATGGCAAAGCATCCAGCCCGCAAACACCCCTACCCGGCAGTCCATCCCGGTATCGTCGGGGCATGACCGTTGATTCAGCGCGGAACAGCGCCAACCACCCCAACTCCGAGGTCGACGTCGTCGCCAATCGCTACTGGGATCGACTGGTGGAGGCCAGCCCCACCCTGGCGACCGACCTGGGTGCCGACGTGCGCCAGGACGAGTACGACGACTTCTCCCCCGCCGGCCTGGAACACACCTGCCAGTTGGCGGCCGGTGCCTTGGATGAGCTGGACCGGGCGACCCCCACCGACGAGGTCGACCGCGTCACCATCGCTGCGATGCGCTCGCTGCTGGGGCTGGAGATCGAGACCCACGACCACGGTTACGACCTGTTGAGCCTCAACGGCATCGAATCCGGTCTGCACGCAATTCGCCGTGTCTACGACGCCATGCCCACCGACACCCCGCAGCAGTGGCACACCATCGCTCGGCGTCTGCATGCGGTGCCCGATGCGGTGAACGGCTGGTTGGAGTCTCAGCGCGCCTCGGCTCGGGCCGGCGTGGCCCCAGCACGCCGTCAGGTGGATCTCCTGGTCGAACAGACCCGCTCCTGGGTGGCTGGCGGTGGGTTCTTCGACAACTACCTGGCCAACGCCACGACCGACCACGCAGAGCTGTCCACCGACATCAAGGATGAGCTGGCTGACGGCATCACAGTGGCCAAGGAAGCCTTCGGTGGGGCCAGCGAAATCCTGGCAGGCGAGATCGCCGAGCTTGCCACCGACCAGGACGCCGTGGGCATTGACCGGTATCAACTCGCCTCACGTGCCTTCCTGGGATCGGCGATCGACCTCGCCGAGACCTACGAATGGGGCAAGCAGGAGCTCGCTCGCATCGTCGAGCTGCAGCACCAGACGGCCGAGCGCATCAGGCCCGGGGCCAGCGTCGCCGAGGCCATGGCCGTTCTGGACGCCGACCCCGCCTACCAGATCCACGGCACCGACGCCCTGCGCGAGTGGATGCAGTCCAAGGCCGACGAGGCCATGGCGAACCTCGGCGACACCCATGTCAACATTCCCGAACCAGCCCGTCGCGTGGAGGGCATGATCGCCCCCACCCATGACGGCGGCGTCTACTACACCGGACCGTCCGACGACTTCTCCCGTCCGGGCCGAATGTGGTGGGCGGTGCCCGAGGGAGTCACCGATTTCACGACGTGGCGGGAGCTCACGACCGTGTACCACGAGGGGGTGCCGGGCCATCACCTGCAGATCTCCTCAGCCATCGCCCAGAAGGACACTCTCAACTCGTGGCGGCGGTTTGCCGGCCAGTCCGGTCCTATCGAGGGGTGGGCACTGTACGCCGAGTGGCTCATGGCCGATCTGGGGTACATGGACGATCCGGGCTACTTCATGGGGCTGCTGGACGGGCAGTCCCTGCGTGCAGCTCGCGTCGTGCTCGACATCGGCCTGCACTGCCAGTTCGAGGCCCCTGCCGAGGTCGGCGGTGGTGAATGGACCTGGGACAAGGCCTGGAGGTTCTTCAACAACCACGCCTCCATGGACGAGGCGACAGCACGCTTCGAATTGAACCGGTACTTCGGTTGGCCCGGCCAGGCCCCGGCCTACAAGATCGGTGAGCGCACCTGGCTGCAGACGCGTGCGGACTGCCGCGCCAAGAATCCCGACGGCTTCAGCCTCAAGGACTTCCACACTCGCGCCCTGGCCCTGGGAAGCCTGCCACTGGACCTGCTGCACGACACCGTGGTCGACACCGAACCCATGCCCTGATCGGCGATCATCTGGCTGCCGGTATCGCCAGTACCGTTGGGGAACCGCGCCCGGGTCTGCACGGCCCGGGCTGTCGGATCATTCCCAGCTGGTCACCGCGTGCCCTGCCTCGGGGATTCTCACCCGTGTTCCAGGCACAACGTACCGACGTAACCGGTGTCATGGCTGAGCTCGGTACGCACCCGAACGCGTTCGGTGCCGTCGGGACAATCCCCGTTGGGTCCCACGACCGCCCGCACCGTACGGGCACCCTCCTCCTGACACGGCACGACTGGCACCCGTCCATTGTTGACGGTCTCACCGACGACCACGCACTTGCCGTCCCGCTGTTCGAGGTCCTCGTACGTACGATGCCGCCACACCCACTCCAGGACCAGGATGGCAAGCGCCAGAGACAGCGCAATCGTCGCTCTGACAATCCGCACCCGTGTCATGGCCTCATCTCCGATCGCCAACCCGTGAGCCCGATGCGTCGTGAGCTGGACCCTGACCCCGTATCCGTGGGGCACACAATCCGGCTCACCGAGCTTCGAGCTGTCCTGACAGCCTCACGTGGCGGGCGCCACGCGCGTCTACCACGGTAGCCGGTACCACCAAAAGTGACGACAGCGGCACGGACCCAGTGACCCAGGCGAGGTCGCAGAACAGATCAGCGCTCAGTGGCTTGACACGGCGCGGATCCAGTGGCCCAGGACTGATCGCAGCTCACACCCGGTCGTCAGCAGATCTTTCCGTCCTTGGGGACCGTGCCGTCATTGATGTACCTGGTGACTGAGTCCTTGAGGCACTGGTTGCCCAGGCTCCACGCCGAGTGGCCCGATCCCTTCCACGTCACCAGGACGGCGGACTCCAGCTGCTGCGCCATCCACTGGGCCTGCTGGTAGGGAGTTGCCGGGTCCCCGGTGACCCCCAGGACGACGATCGGCGCCGCGGCATGGGCCGTCAGTTTGAGCTGGGGTACTGGGGTCGCGCTCCACACCGCGCACACCGGATCGGCTCCCATCGCCTCACCCAGCAGCGGGGCCTTCCTCCTGGCCTCGTCCCAGTCCTGCCGTACCTCACTCATCCCGTCGTCACCGGTGTCCAGGCAGGAGATCGCCGGAAAGGCGTAGGCCGTTGGGTCATACTTGCCGCTCATGGGGTCTCGGCCGTACATGTAGCCTGCGGCTGCATACAGCTGGCTGCCGTCATGGTCGTTGAGGGCAGCGCTGAGCGCCCCGGCCAGCTGCTGGTAGCCCTGCCTGCCCAGGTAGAGGAACAGTGCGATGCCCGTTGCGGCGTCGGTCTCCGACAGCTTGGCCTGTTTGTTCACGGTACGCACCGTGAGACGCCTGCTTCCCAGGTGATCGAGAAAACCCTTGGTCTGGTCGACGATCTGGTCGGGAGTGCCCTTGAGCGGACAATGTGACCGCGGCTGAGCACACCACGTGGCGAACTCGTGGAACGACTTGTCGAAGACCTCCTGCTGACTCGGTGGTTCCTTGGTCGTGATGTTGACGGCCGAGTCGAGCACCATGCGCCCGACTCGTTGCGGGTACAACTCGGCGTACATCGCTCCCAAGTACGTCCCGTAGGAGACACCCAGATAGGTGAGTTTCCCATCGCCCACCAGATGTCGCAGGTAGTCGAGGTCACGGGCCGAGTCGATGGACGAAACGTGGTCGAGCAGGGCCCCGGAAGCCTGCCGGCACTGCTGGGCGAAGGTTTTGGCGCCAAAGGTGAGCGCATTCCACTCGGCCGGACTGTGTGGGGTGAAATCCAGGGCGTGGAAGGCGTCGGTCTGGGCGTCGGTGCCGCACCGCACCGGAGTGGACTCCCCCGTGCCACGAGGGTCCCATCCGATGACGTCGTAGTCGGCGAACTGGTCAGTCTCGAAGGTGTCGAGCATCTCCTGGCCCGATCCACCGGGGCCGCCAGGGTTGAGGAAGAGCGTGGCCCCCTGTCCTTTGCCAGACCGATGCCCCTTGCCAGAGCCGTGTGCCTTGTCGGCTGCATGTTTCTTGAGTGCCAGGGTGATCGTCGGCCCCTCGGGATGGTCCCAGTCCAGTGGCACCTCGACCTTCGCACAGTACTTGTCGCCACACGGGTTCCAGGTGATGCGCTGTGTGAGGAACGAGTGCATCGTCCGACCGCTGGCAGGTTTCATGCCCTGGGGCATGGAACTCGGCACATTCAACTTCCGACGATCGGGATTGCCGTGGTGATCAATGACCTTGTGCTGATTCGGGTCGAAGGACGCGACTGGTGGATCCGGCTGGCCCAGCGTCGGGGACGGGGCCACCGATGGCGTGCGTGCAGCATCCGTGGTGTGCGGCTGCGAGTTGTTCGACGAACCACCGCAGGCAGTCAGTCCCAGGCACAGGCACGCACAGATCACTGTGATGATTCGACGGGCGTCACGTCTCATCGTCAAGGTCTCCCGGCAGCTTTCCCGCAGACCGGCCTCAGCGGACAACCCAGCTGGTCTGCGGAGCGGTCCTGCTCCTGTTGGGCGATCTGTTCGGCCGTCGCGGTGAAGTCGTCGTAGTAGGGGCTCTCGTAACGCAGGCAGCACATGAGGTGCCCGCACAGCCCGGTGACGGCCATGGGGTTGGAGCCGTGTCCCTGCTGGTTCGCCAGCCGGATCGAGATCGGCTCCACCTCGTTGAGGAACGTGCTGCAGCACAGCTGGTGGCCACACAGCCCGACTCCTCCGACGAGACGTGCAGGGTCGCGGCCGGTGACCTGCCGCAGATCCACTCGACTCGCCAGGGTGCGGGCCAGGTCCGGTACCAGCGCACGGAAATCCACCCGGTGAGCAGTGCGGTAGTACACCGCCACATGGGGAGCGTCACCCTCGACGAGATCGACGGCCAGCACCTGCATGTCAAGACCGTGTGCGGCAATGCGCTTCTTGACGAGCTCGGTCACCTCACTGCGACGCTGTCGGGCAGCGGCTGCGGCATCGATCTGGGTGGGGCTGGCAAGCCCGGGGCACGTGGGCAGTGGCTCGTCGAGACGGACGTCCTGGGGACCCCACACGCATCGGGCCACCTCGTCGCCGTCGTCGGTGGGGTACAGCACCCAGTCACCCAGGTGGACGTCCACCCCATCGGCAGCCAGATGGTGCAGCTGGCCATGCTCGTGGAAGGCGACCGCGATGACTCGTGTCATGGTGCCTGTCAGCCCTTGAGGGCCTTCCTGCGATCCCGTACCTTGCGTCGACCGGCGTCAATGGCCCAACCGCCACTGCCCAGGCAGAACAGCAGCAGACCGCAGGTGGTGATGAGCAGCTCGAGCTCACCACGGAATCCCATGTCGTAGAAGAGGTTGAACCGTCCCCAGTGGACGTAGATCAGGGACAGGGCGCCGATGGCTGCCAACGCCAGGCCGGTGAATCGGGTGAACCAGCCCAGCAGCAGAGCCACGGCGATGAGGACCTCGCCAATGCCGAGCACCCACACCAGGGAGCTGGCATGTGGCAGATTCGCTGCCTCGATGAGGTCGAGCGTCGCATCACGATTCGTGAGGTGCTGGTAGGCATGCACGCCCATGATGACTGCGAGCACCAGGCGGAACAGGAACAGGCCGATGGAGGCGAATGCCTTGTCCGTGGTGCGTTTGGGCAGTGGTTCGATGACGGGGTCCGGCTCCTCGGTAGCCGGTACGGCGCCCAGGGCACGTTCTCGGTCGGCACGCTCACTGGCCCGACGCTCGGCCTCGGCACGGCGCCGAGCCCGCTGCTCGGCGTAGGAGGCGGTTTCGGGATCGGTCCTGGTGTAGGAGCCCAGGGTCTCGGTGCGATCGTGGTCGGCGTCGTCTTGCTGGTAGTCGCCAGCACCACGTGGACGCACGAGGGTGCGTTCCATGTCACCCGCGTCTCCGGTAGGGGAGATCACCCGCGTCTCCTCGGAGTTCGGGTCATCGCGGTACAGGTCGTAGGTCGGGGCATCGGATGTGGCCACGGTCTGCTCGGCGTCACCTCGCAGACCCGATTCGGCCTCACGGGTGTCGGGCAGGGCGATGGTCTCGTTGAAATCGTCGACATCAGGCTCGTTGCGGCCACCGGGAAGAACGCGGGTCTCCTCGGCGCCTGGGTCAAAGGAGTCACCAGACGGCCTCTTGACTGCCTTGCTCACGTCAACACCTCACAATTCGTCGGTGGACCGGGGCATCACGTCCCAGTTCCCAATGCACAATCTGACTCATGCACATCCAGCTCGCGCACATCTGGCCATGTACAGTCGAGCACTGTGCCACTGTGCCACGGTGAGACCACCGCAAACGACAGTGACACGCGCACGGGGCGACAGATGAACTTCCTGCAGATCATTGCGGACCTGCAGATCGGTGTGGGGCAGATCGGTGCGGGTGAGCCCGCCAGCTGTGGGCAGGTCCAGCGCTGCTGGGACGAGTGACACCACCCCCCAGCGTCTTGTCCACACCGCTGATGGCGATGAGCATCGTCTCCATGGCCAGCAGGGGGGCCACATTGGACTCCAGCGACTTCCGGGTGCCCAGGATCGCGTCGATCCGGTGCACGGTCTGCGCCGGGCTGCTCGACTCGGCCATCTGATGGATCTGCCGACTGAACTCGGCGTTGACGAGCCTGGGACCCGACAGCGCAGCCTCGTCCTCGACAGGCACCGCTGCGGTCTGGACGGCAAGAACATCCCGATAGAACGTGGTCAGCTCGGTGAGGACGCGGTCCAGGGCGTCACGTCGCATTCGTTTCGTGCGCGCCTTCTGCTCACTCTCAAGATCCCTGATGGCTGCCTGAGCGTTGCGGGCCCGTGCCCCCTTGGTGTCAAGTCCCAGAGCACGTTCCAGCTTGGCACGTTCCCTGGCGTCGAGCTCGGCAGTGACAGTGCTGACCTCGGCATCGGCATCCTCGTCCAACCGTCGTGCTGCCTCCAAGCAGTCACCCAGCGTGTGCAGTTCGGTGGGCAGACTGAGGATCCAGGCACGTCGGTTGCGAGCCTCCTCGTTGCGGGCCAGGGCTCGTGCACGTCCGATGTGCCCCTGTGCGGCACGGGCGGCCGAGGCAGCCAGGGTGGGATCGGCGCCGTCGCGGCGCACCAACAGGTCGGCAACCGCCGCATCGCGGGGGGTGGCCAGATGCAGTCGTCGACACCGCGAACGAATCGTGATGATGACGTCCTCGGCGGTGGGTGCGCACAGGATCCACACCGTGCGTGGGGCGGGTTCCTCGATGGCCTTGAGCAGGGCGTCGGCTCCACGCTCGGTGACGCGATCGGCGTCCTCGACGACGATGACCTGACGTCTGCCACGGCTGGGGCTCATCGTTGCCTTGACGACGAGGTCGCGTACCTCCTTGACCGTGATCGACAAGGTCTCGGTACGCACCATCGTCACGTCGGGGTGCGACCCGGCCAGAACGGTACGGCAGGAATTGCACTGCCCACAGCCGCCGTCGTCACACTCCAGGGCGGCGGCAAAGGCCCGGGCGGCGTTGGAACGTCCAGATCCCGGCGGTCCGGTGAGCAGCCAGGCATGGCTCATGGCGTGCGGCTGGGCAGTCACGGCCCGGCGCAACACCCGCACCGCGTTCTCCTGACCGACGAGGTCGGCCCACACCCCGGTGAGCAGCTCACTCGACTGGTTGGCAGGATTCGACCGGCTCGCAGGAGCCGATTCGGCGTCGGGACTCATCTGGTCGGTCGCAGTCATGACTCGCCTGCCTCACACGACCCGATTGCCTCCGGACGGAGGCGATCCGCCCCGCCACGATCCGTCGTACCGGGGGCCTCGATGTCCCTGCCAGCCAGCAGTGACACCCGCTGGAGCACCTGGGCGGCGATCTGTTCAGCCGTCAGCTGTGCGGGGACGACCAGGTACCGGCCGCCGCCACGACGGGCCAACTCCAGGAAGTTGTCCCGTACTCGTCGGTGGAACTCATCGCCGGCAGACTCCATACGGTCCCGGTTGTCCATACGTTCGGCTGCGGTGACCGGATCGACGTCGAGCAGCACTGTGAGATCGGGGACCAGACCATCGGTCGCCCACCCAGCCAACCGCGCCACCTCGTCGACGCTCAGGGCACGACCCGCTCCCTGGTAGGCAATGGTGGAATCGACATATCGATCACTGACGACGATCCTGCCCTGTTCGAGGGCCGGTCGAACCACCTCGGCAAGATGCTGTGCCTTGTCAGCGTTGTAGAGCAGGGCCTCTGCCTTGGGGCTGATCTCACCGGAGTCAGGGCTGAGCACGAGGTGACGAATCTGCCCACCCAACCAGGTGTCTCCCGGTTCACGAGTGGTGAGGACGTCGTGGCCGCACTGCTGCAACGCAGTGCACAGCAGATTGACCTGGGTGGTCTTGCCGGCTCCGTCACCACCCTCGAAGACGATGAACAGACCTCGGGCGGGGCCAGCACCGCGCCGAACCTCCTGACCGCCATCGGCGTCGCTGCGAGAGACGGCACCGGGATCGGTGCGCTCGTGCGAGGGGATCATGCCTTCACCACCTTGCGCAGTTTGGATCGGAGTTTGGGCCAGTCATCGGCGAATCCAGCTCGCAGCCGCCGTTGCACGACGATTCTGCGTTCCGTCTCTCGTCCTGCCTCGTAGGCAGCCATGGGGGTCATGTGGGAGATGTCACTGGGGGTGGGGGAATCGATGACCGATCCGGTTCCCGCCATGGCATCGGCGATTCGCCCCAGACGACGCTTGATGCGATGCGCACGTCTGCTGTGCGGCACCACCTGGGCCACGTTCATGGCATGATGCACGACGCGTCGGGCCCGCTGCCAAGTGCAGTCGTCGTCAATCGTCAACTGGGAGCAACGTTGCATGACGGCTTCCACTGCCTTGTCGAGTTGGGCGTCGAGCAGCTCCTGGACCGGTTGGGCAGGATCGACGACCAGGCGCGGGCCGCGGGCAGCCACCACCAGGAAGTCCAGCATCCGGAAATAACTCTCTGGCAGGAGGTGGACGCTCACCTCGTCAGGGTTGAGCTGCAGCAAGGGCTCCACCCTCGTCCCCAGCTCCTCGGCCCACTGCGGGTCGAGGATTCCCGACAGGCCGTCAACGGTCTGCTGCAGATTGACGATCTGGGAGAGCAGGCCGTCGATGGGGCCGTGCAGTTCGTCGTGGATCCCCGCGCCATCAGCGGTGTCGACCGGATCGGATCCCAGGCCGAGCAATTCGTCATCCCGGCGAGCGCCCAACGCCGTGGCAGCCTCGCCATGATGCGTCGGATGATCGCCGAAATCCATCCCCTGACTACGCGCAGACAGGTCTGACTCGACGATCCGTCGCAGACAGGTGTGCAACTCGTCGGAGACGAAGGCGTCGATCTTGGTGGCGATGTGGCGTGGTGGCAAGGGGTAGTCCGACAGCACCCCGGCCCCAGCCCCGAGATGTTCGATGACCGAAGGGTGGGACTGCACCGGAGTGCCTCCCAGGGCAAGGATCCGGTTGGTCACCCACTCGTGCTGGGCAGCTGTCGGATCGACCTGAGGGGTGATGGTGATCTCCCGTACCCGGCTGGTCGTCACCCCGGACTGTGTGACGGTGATGCGGTCATCGCGAATGATCGCCGTCGTCTCGTCGTGGTCGTCCTTCATGGCCAGTTCGACACGCTGGCAGGTGAGTGCGGCCACCGGGGCCAGTGGTGCTCCCCGGAGGAAGGGTTTGATGAGGCAGCCGTAGTCCCGCGGCAGGTCACCGGCCATCCCCAGGGCGACGGAGTGGTCGGCAGGTAGCCACGGCTGCCAGATCGGGGCATCCATGTACCACTCGCCAATTCCCTCGATGACTCGATGGGCGAGCACGACACCGGCTCGCAGCAGACGGCGATCGGTGGAGTCGAGCAGGGTGATGTCCGAGGTGAAGGAGTAGCTGGTTCCCCGGTCCACCAGGACGTCCAGGCCCAATTCTGGATTGGTCAGAACGGGCCGGTCCGCGGCCCAGGCCAATTCGTAGCGAAACGGTTCGATGGACCCCATGTCACTCCCTTGATCCACTCGATCTGTCACTGACTGGACGAGCCGGAGGCTGCCGCAGATGTCGTCCTGCTCGTGGCAGGGGTTTTCTTCGACGCCGTGGATCCGGCTGGGCTGGCGGCCGACTTCTGCGCAGAAGATGTCTTGCTCTTCGACGACGCGCTGGAGCCGGTCTTCTTGGTGCTGGTCGAGGTCTTCCTCTTCGTGGTCGTCTTGCGCTTCGTCGTCCTGCGCCGGGTGCTGGGACCCTTGGCGCGTTTCTCGGCCAACAACTCCTGCGCCCGCTCGGGAGTGATCTGGTCGACCGAGTCCTCCTTGCGCAGGGTGGCGTTGGTCTTGCCATCGGTGACGTAGGGGCCGAATCGGCCGTCCTTGACGACGATGGGCAACTTCGAGTTGGGATCCTCACCGAGCTCCCGGAGCGGCGGTTTGGCGGCAGCTCGACCACGCTTCTTGGGCTGGGCGTAGATGGCCAGTGCCTCATCGGTGGTGATGGTGAAGATCTGCTCCTCGCTGGTGAGGGAGCGGGAATCCGTACCCCTCTTGAGGTAGGGACCGTAACGTCCGTTCTGTGCGGTGATCTCCACACCCTCGGAGTCGGTGCCGACCACCCGTGGCAGTGACAGCAGCTTGAGCGCCTGCTCCAGGGTGACGGTCTGCAGGTCCATCGACTTGAACAGCGAAGCGGTGCGCGGCTTGACCTTGCCCTTGCCGGACCTTCCCTTGCCAGCCTGGGCGTCGTCGAGCACCTCGGTGACGTAGGGACCGAACCGACCACTCTTGGCGACGATCGGACGGTGCGTCGTCGGGTCCAGGCCTAGTTCGCGCTCCTCGCCGTTGGGAGTGGCCAGCAGCTCGGTGGCGACCTCGACGGTGAGCTCGTCGGGGGGAAGGTCATCGGGCACATTGGCTCGTTTCTCGTCGGTGGTCTCGACGTAGGTGCCGTATCGACCGACGCGCACGACGATCCCGGAGTCGTCGGGCCCCACCGGGAAGGTGCTGAGCTCGCGGGCATTGATGTCACCCAGCTCGGTGACGAGGTCGTGCAGACCTTCGTGCCCGTCGGTGGGGTTGAGGGTGTCGTCCTCGGCCGAACCGAAGTAGAACTGCGAGAGGATCGTGACTCGATCAGCGTCACCACGGGCGATCTCGTCGAGGGTGCCCTCCATCTCGGCTGTGAACTCGTAGTCGACGAGGTTGCCGAAGTGGTCCTCCAGCAGCCGTGTGACGGCGAACGCCAACCAGGTGGGCACCAGCGCCTGCCCCTTCTTGAAGACGTAGTCCCGGCTGGTGATGGTGCGGATGATCGACGCGTAGGTCGACGGGCGACCGATCTCCAACTCCTCGAGTTTGGCGACCAGACTGGGCTCGGTGTACCGAGCTGGCGGACGGGTGTCGTGACCAGCGGGTTCCACGGCGCGGCAGGTGAGATCCTGGCCCTCCGCGAGCTGCGGCAGTCGCTTCTGGGCATCGTCGGAGGCACCCTCGTCGACCGACTCGACGTAGGCACGCAGGAACCCCCGGAAGGTGATGGTGCGTCCCGAGGCGGTGAAGGTCGCCTGCGACACGTCCTCGGCTCCTGGCACCGATATGGGAGAGCTGGGGGTGGCGTCGATGGTGACGCTCAGGGTCTCGCCCTTGGCATCGGCCATCTGGGAGGCCAGGGTACGCATCCAGATGAGCTCGTAGAGGCGGAACTGATCGCCCGACAGCCCGGTCTGGGCCGGGGTGCGAAAGTGCTCACCGGCAGGACGAATCGCCTCGTGAGCCTCCTGGGCGTTCTTCATCTTGGAGGTGTAGACCCTCGGCTTGTCAGGCACGTTCTGTTTGCCGTAGAGCTCGATCGCCTGGCTGCGGGCAGCGCTGATCGCCTCATTGGACAGGGCGACCGAGTCGGTACGCATGTAGGTGATGAAGCCACCCTCGTAGAGCTGCTGGGCGACACGCATCGTCCGGTCCGCGGTGAAACCGAGTTTGCGGCCAGCTTCCTGCTGCATCGTCGTGGTGCGGAACGGGGCGTAGGGACGGCGGGTGTACGGCTTGGCCTCGACGTCGGTGACGGCATATCCGGCCTTCTCCAGCCCGGCGGCGATGGTTCTGGCACTGGACTCGTCAAGATGGCGCAGGTCAGTTGCGGCGAGTTCACCGTGGGAGGTGAAGTCACGTCCTCCGGCAATCCGAACGCCGTCCAGACGCACCAGCCGGGCCGTGAAGTCCTGGCTGTCCTCGGCTGCCAGGGTGGCCGCCATGTTCCAGTAGTTGGCGCTGGTGAAGGCGATACGTTCCCGCTCCCGGTCCACCACGAGCCTGGTGGCGACCGACTGGACGCGTCCGGCCGACAGTTTCGGCTTGACCTTCTTCCACAGCACCGGGGAGACCTCGTAGCCGTAGAGCCGATCGAGAATACGTCTGGTCTCCTGGGCGTTGACAAGGTCGTCGTCGAGTTCCCGAGTGTCCTCGACGGCCTCGAGGATGGCTTTCTCGGTGATCTCGTTGAAGACCATCCGCTTCACCGGCACCTTGGGTTTGAGCTCGTCGAGCAGGTGCCAGGCGATTGCCTCTCCCTCACGGTCACCATCGGTGGCGAGGTAGAGCTCGTCGGCCTCCTTGAGCAGCCCCTTGAGCTCTCGAATCGTCGACTTCTTCTCCGTGGGCACGACGTAGATCGGCGCGAACTCGTGGTCGATGTCCACACCGGTGCGCGCCCACGGCTGCCCCTTGTACTTCACCGGAACCTGGGACGAGCTCGTCGGAAGGTCACGGATGTGCCCCTGGCTGGCCCGCACGACGTACTTGGGTCCCAGATATCCGCCAATCATCGTCGCCTTGTGGGGAGACTCGACGATGACAAGGCTCTTGGTGGCTGCCATACCTGACTTCCATCTCCTAGCTCGACAACTGCAAGGGGACCGAGCACCTCGCCCGGCTCTCGCAATACCCTGTGGTGACCATACCTGCTGGCTCGGAAAACTGCGTCACACGACACGTCGGTGACATCTGCGGGAGCTGTGCCCACACAGCCCACGAGGTGGGAGTTCGCTGCCCCCGTCCAGCGACATGTCGTCATCTGCCACTGCGGGCCACGCGCACCATGGTGAGTCGTGGGTGTGGACAGTGAATCGTGGGTGTGGGCGAGGGCCAATTGCCGACGATCCGTGCGGCAACGGGCCTTCGTCATGAGAGAAAACCCTCCCGCAGACATTGCCGTACCAGTGGCAGGGTCTGCTCGCGCACCTGCTGTGGGGAGTCGCCGAGGATGCTCGCCACGGTGTCGATGAGTACCCCCAACGGCAGTTGCCCGTCGCAGGCTCCCAGCACCCCACCGGAGGCCGTCGCCACCTCCACGGCGCGGCACATCCCCTCCCGCTGACGCAGGACGACGTGCTGCGGATCAGCCGATCCTGGTTGGCCGGTCTGCTCTTGGACCACGTCGTCACGCAGGGTCCATGCGCTGGCGAGCAACTTTTCATCAGGTAGCAGAGCGGCTGACACACCGGGCTGATGGGCTGTGACGGCATCGGCAACGGGCTGGTTGACCTGCCAGGGCCACTGCTCAAAGGACAGGTCCGGGGTGGATCGTCCTGCCATGGTGAGGGTGATCCACCCCATGGACACCCCGGTGATGTGCTGCTGGGCGAAGTAGTCCAACCATGCGTCGTACTTGGGACGCCACTGTGGCGTTCCGTCCAACCCAGCATCGGTGAGCCAGGTCTCGATGTACTGGTGGACGTCGAGATGGTCACGTTCGACGACCCACAGATCGGCACCGGTGCCCTCGACCCAGGTGGCGAGCCTGTCCTGCCAGGGTTGACCGTCCAGCTGTGCCCAGTTGGCGAGCACCTGCAGGCTGCCTCCCTGGTTGAGACGGGCTGGTGCACCGCGAACCACCGATTCGACGAGCGCGTCACCCTCGAGTCCGCCGTCACGGTAGACCAGTCGAGCACCATGTTCCTCTGGCGGACTCATGACGTAGGGCGGGTTGGAGACGATGAGATCGACACGAGTGTCCATGGGCTCGTAGAGCGATCCGGATCGCAGATCGACCCGATCCTCCACACCGCTGAGTTGCGTTGACAGCGCGGCCATCTGCAGAGCCCGAGGATTGACGTCCGTGGCCACGACGCGGTTCGCATGGCCAGCCAGCAGCAGGGACTGCACACCACATCCGCAGCCCAGATCCAGGGCAGTGTCCACCGGGGTGCGCATCGTCATCTGCGCCAAACTCATCGAGGCTGGGCTGGCGCCCAGGACGTGGTCGGGGCGTGTTGGACGTATGTCGTGGTTCAGTCCGGGGGCATGATCGCAGACAACCCAGCCGGTGGCACCGTCCAGCAGGTCAATGGGTCGCACACCCACCAAGGCCCGGGCCCGGCTCGCCTCTACCTCGAGGATGCCCACCCGGCACAGCTCATCGACAGGCACCTCGGTCAGCTGACGGATCGGCACGGGCAGGTGCAAGTACCACAACCTGATGAACTGGGCCAGCAGATCGTCCCGGGAGCCAAGGGTGTGTTCCGCAGCCACACCGACGCTGCGCTCCAGGCCTTTCCGGCCAGCCTCCCCCACTGCCGAGGTGACTCCCGCGCGGGTGTAGTCGTTGTCGATGAACAGGTGACGCAGTGCTGCCGCCTGGTTCTCCTCAAGCATCATCGTCATGGTCACATCCTGCCCTTTCCGCTCGCACACTCCCCACGTCACCTCGTACCTTCTCCAGCAGGTGTCCCCTGCCGGCGCGCAGGTCTCCTCTGGCCACCTGCCGTCCTTGCTCGCCGCTGATTTCGCCTCAACTCGTATTTCTTCCCATTGTGTACGCCCATGGTTTCGCAGGATTGGCTCTGCCGTCAGCGCCCTGTCGTCAGCACTGTATGGCTCGGCCTCACCCGGTCCCGACGACCACGACCCAGGTGCCTGCCCCTCATCGTTCACCACGTGGCATGCTTGCAGGGATGACTGGCTCACCCATCCCTGATCCTGCTCGTAGCGGAGGTGGCTCCTGCGACGCCGTCAATCCGCTGGTGGCCCAGGCACCCCAGACCGTCCACGTCGACCATCGTCAGGAGCGCAGTGCGGTACTGGCTCCCTGGCCTGCCTGGTTTCCCCACCAGTACCGAGAAAAACTCCAGGAACACGGTATCTCCACTCCTTGGCTCCACCAGGTGAAGCTTGCCTCCTTGGCCCAGGCAGGCAAGGACTGCGCCATCTGCACCTCGACGGCCTCCGGCAAGACGCTTGCCTATCTCATGGCCGTCATGGCAGCCACTGCCTGTGATCCACCGGTGTGTCCGGATCGTCCCCACCCGCGACCGGCTCGGCTCCCGGAGTCCCTGAGGAGCAGATCCACCGAGCTTGCCACGTCCCTGCGCACCAGGCAGCGGCACAGCGCCTTGTACCTGGCACCGACGAAAGCCCTGGCCCATGACCAGTTGCGGGTGTGCCGGGAGCTGGGCCCGCAGGACTGGGCGGTGACCACACTGGACGGCGACTCCGAACGAGCCGAACGCAGGTTTGCCCGGGAAGCTGCACACTACGTCCTCACCAACCCCGACATGCTGCACAAGGCCGTCCTGCCCAACCACTCCTGGTGGTCTGGGCTGCTTGGTTCGTTGGAGTACGTCGTCATCGACGAGGCACACCGCTATCGCGGGGTCTTCGGCGCCCATGTGGCCCAGGTGCTGCGTCGCCTGCGTCGACTGTGCCGCATGTACGGATCCGACCCGGTCTTCATCCTCTCCAGTGCCACCTCGACGAACACTACTCAGGCCGGTGCCGCACTCATCGGCGTGGAGCACGTCGAAGTCGTTGACGAGGATTCCTCTCCCCAGCCAGCCAGGGACGTCGTGCTGTGGCAACCCGAACAGTCCTTGAGCGAGGATGCGGCAGCCTTGGTGGCACGGTTGGTGGACCAGGGTTGTCAGACGATCTGCTTCGTGCAGTCCCGCACCGTGGCCGAGGTGGTCGCGGTGCACGCCCAGGATCAGGTGACCACCGGCGGCGTCGTCGCCGCGTACCGCTCGGGATACCTGCCCCAGGAACGTCGCGATCTTGAGGCCGGGCTGCAGTCGGGCCGGGTCAACGCCGTGATCGCGACGAACGCCCTGGAGTTGGGGGTGGACATCTCTGGAATGGATGCCGTGGTCATTGCCGGGTACCCGGGACGTCTGTCGGCGTTCTGGCAACAGGCCGGACGCGCTGGGCGGTCGGGGCGCCGATCCACCGTCGTCCTCATGGCCAGGGAAAACCCGCTGGATCAGTACTTGGTGCAACACCCTGAGCTCATCTTCTCCTCCAATGTCGAGACGACGGTGCTGCACCCGGACAACCCTTACGTCATGGGCCCACATCTGGCTGCTGCGGCCCAGGAGGCATTCCTGCAGCCAGCCGACGAGGCGGTTTACGGCCCGTCCCTGGCCCAGGTGGAGTCGATGTTGGTGCGGCAGAAGGTGCTGCGGCAACGCGGTGAACGGCTGTACTGGACACGTCTGGATCGAGCTGTGGACGCGATTGACCTGCGTTCGATGGGCGGCCACGGCGTTGACGTCATCGATTCGCTCACCGGACGGGTGGTCGGTGTCGTGGATCAGGCTGCGGCTGATCGCACTGTCCATCCGGGAGCGGTGTACCTGCACCAGGGAGATCAGTGGCTCGTCGACGAGTACCGCCCGCAAGAGCACTGTGCCCTGGTGCACCGTGACCTTCCCGGCTTCTGGACCATGCCGCAGTCGGCCTCCAGCGTACGGATCGTCCGTGAGGATGCTCGTCAACCGTTCGGGCCGGGATATGTCGCCACCGGGCAGGTGGAGCTCACCAGCCAGGTGTTGGGGTACCTGCGTCGTGACGAGATCACCAACGAGGTGTGGGACTCCATCGCCCTCACCATGGACAGTCACACCATGACGACGAGTGGAACGTGGTGGGTGATTCCCGATGGCGTGGTGGACGAGCTCGGACTCGACGCCGTGAAACTGGCTGGGGCCGCACACGGGGTGGAGCATGCGGCCATTGGGATGTTGCCGATGCTCGTGCCCTGTGACCGATGGGACGTCGGTGGGGTCTCCACGACGTCGCTGCCTGACACCGGGGCATGCACGATCGTCATCCATGACGGTCAGAGCGGTGGCGCAGGTTTTGCTGCAGCCGGCTACGACCGGGCTGAGCAGTGGTGGCACACCACTGCGTCGAGGTTGACTGAGTGCCGTTGTGAGGCTGGATGCCCCTCGTGCATCGTCTCGCCCAAGTGCGGCAACTCCAACCAGCAGCTGGACAAGGAATCGGCTCGGCTGCTCGCCTCTCGGATGGATCCGTTGGGCACCCGCAGCACACGCTGAATGCAGCAGAGCATTTTCCCCCAGACATGCCTGGGGCAGTATCCGGTCCAGCCATACCATACGGGTGGAGCTTGGATGCAACGCGAACGCAGGATCGCGTCTGCGCTGCCGCGCCTTTCGCCGGACAGCGGCAACCCCCATACGCTCCCGCAGATGTGCGGCGACCCCCGGATTCCTGCCGCGAAAACACCTTCCAGGACTGATCATTTCTGTGGTCCCGCCAGCGATGTCACGGTGATCGTCCGAGGAGCACGTGGGATGTGCAGCATGGGTCGCAGCTGCGCGGTGACGCTCACCGTCACGACGTAGTCGACGCTGCTGGCATCCACGGTGCACGATGACAGGGTGGTCTCATTGGCCTGGGCAGCCTTGCGGGCAACCGAGCATGGCTCAATCCCCTTCTCGTGGGCCTGGGCGGCGGCCAGTGCAGCAATGTCTGCGCTGTGATGGGCAAGTCGTGAGGTGGAGTACCACCCTGAGATGATCATGGCGCCCCAGACCGCCACCACGACTCCCAGTGCCATCGAGGCCAACAGCACGGTTCCCGATCCTCGCTGAGCAGTGCAGCTGACGCGTCGACGGTTGACCACGTGCAACCTGTGGTCCTTGCGAGATCTGCTGGCACCAAATCCTCTGGCACCAGGCAGTGACCTGCTCCTCGAGACAATCGTGAACCGCAGCCTCTGAGATGGAACCACGCATCTGGCACATGAGGATTCTTCAGCGTGTCTCATGGCCCGTGTCGATGTTGCGTCTGTCAATGTTGCGTCGATGATCATTTGAGTTCACCGGGTTCCTGAGGTGCTGCAGCGCTGGCCTGCAGGTGAACTGGTCCGATCTTGCCCAGGGATCGATCCGTTGACACCGTCACACGTATCCACCCGTCCCGGGAAGCGGTGGTGATCCTGGCACCTTCCGGAGCCTTCCGCTGCGCCTGTTCAGCAGATTTGAGATCTCCTCGGGCACGTTGTTGAGCAATCTGGGAAGCGGTGACCCGGCAGGCGTCATGGACGATGACGAGGCTCACCGCCCACACCCCGGCAATGACTGCCATGGTTGCCGTGATGAGTGACACGGCCATCTCGGCTGTGACCATTCCGCGGCTCGCATGTCGTGACCTGTTCATACATCCCCCAGAGCTTTCTGAGACTTCCTGTGTGCCGAATCCTGATGTTGTTCCACATGGTGTTTCCCGTGGGCCGCACCCTTACGTATTGATCGATTCCGGTGGGCCGACGGCTCGTTCGCCAGCCCACCGGGAATCTGCTTGGGGGATCGCCGAGTCCCCACCGGACTGGGAGTTCAGGACATCACTTGATCATGCCGGTGACGAAGGACACGGCCTTGAGGACGAGTCCCAGGAATGCCTTGAAGAACTTGGCATCCTGGAACACCTTGAAGAGCACCAGGGCGAGAGTCACCGCGGCCAGGATGCCAACGGCGTACTCCGCAGTGGCCATGCCACGCTGGGTCAGACGCCGCGACCTGCGCGGGGTTTTGGTCGTGATGACAGGATCCATGCCGACGAGGTTGAGAGAGTGATTCATGAGTGTTCTCCTTCCGATGCGGGCCAGGTGTCTCCTGACCACGCCATGCAGCAGCACTTGCCCGCTGCACCCTCAGTTGTCGTGACGACGACACGGAATCGGACAAGGATTTTCCGTTCTGTGGATGGCGCCTGTGACGTGGTTCTCGTTGTCCACAGGTCGGCTCGTACCCAGCCGACCTGCGCATGCTCGATGAGGCATGCCGAGACAGCCACGTGCCTTGATGTTGGGGCTGACGTCACCTTGAGAGGGGGTTCACGTCACCTTGAGAATGGTGCCGGCAATGATCGGCACCACGCCGACGAGGATGAACGCCGGTAGATGACACACCGCAAGCGGGATGATGGCGTCCACCCCTGCCTTTCGCGCCTTCTTCTCGACCTGCTCACAGGCGTGCCGACGCATCTGCTCGGCATGGACCCGCAACATCTGCGCCACCCCCTCACCGGAGTTCACGGCTCGTGAGACATCGGTGGCGATCTCATGCCATCCCGGCTCGTCGGCCAACTCGGCCCATGCCCGGGCGTCACTCACCCCTACGGCAACCCTGGAACTGACGAGGGTGAGGTCTGCAGCGCACACGCCGGTGATGGCATCGGCGACCTCGGCAGCCGCACGTCGCAGTGGCACTCCCGCCTCCAACGCCCCGGCGAGCAGGGTGAGGACGTCGGGCAGTGTGGCGATGCGTTGCTCGATGCGGCGCCGATACGACGTCGTCTCAAGCTTCCCGGCACCGATCATTGCACCTGCACCAACCACCACTGCCACCACGCTGCTGATCCACATCGGGAGCTCGGCGACGAGGAACACGAGTGCCCCCGTGAGCACGCCGACCCCCACACGCACCGATCTGGCAGGGGCCCCGCGCACCGGTTCGGCCCAGTGCGGCACTGAGCGCCTGGCAGCGCGTTGCACACGTCTGGACGGGCTCGGCGCAATAGCCACGTAGACAGCGACGGCACTGAGCACTGCCAGAATCGTGTTCATCCCAGGGCCTGCTTCTGCACGTGATTGGCCATGGCCTCACTCCACAGCACCCCGGCGCAGGACAGGGCGACAGCTGTGACCAGGCACACCTGCCCTGCGAGAGTACGAGTGAGGAAATGAGTGGGTCCCGATCCCACCGACTGCCCCAGGACAATGCCCACAGCAGGGAGAAAACCCATGAGTCGCCCACTTGCACGCGGTCCGGCGAGCTCGGATTCAAGGGTGGCAGACAGTCTGGCACGTCTGCTCGTTCCCTGCGCCACAGCATTGGCTGAAGCCGACAACGGGGCTCCCGTCGTCACGGCCAGCTTCCACGCATGGGCCAGCGGCGCCAACCCGCCACATCCAGGCTCGGCAGCAATGCCCACCAACGCCGTGGAAACGTCAGCGCCCACCTGCTGGGCCTGCAGCGCAGGGACCAGGATCGAGGTGTCGTGGGCAACCTGTTCCAGGGCCACCGCAGGAATCTCGCCGACGGACAACCGTCCTGCCAGTGCCCGGCAGGCCCGGGCGACCTCACGCTCCGTCCTCATGCACCGTCGACGTACCAGGTGATCGGCCCCCACCTTCCACACCGTGGCTGCCACGAGGACGGCCAACAGGGCCCACAATCCACCGGACACGCCAGCCACCATCACTGCCATCAGCAGTACTGCTGGCACCCAGGCCCATTTCAACCAGGTTGGGACAGCCGCGGCCGTGGTGCCTGCCCTGAACTGGGCACGCTTCGGACCCATTGCGAACCACACTGCCGTTGCCATGAGAATCGCCGTGATCATGCTGCCCTCCGTGCCCTACGCGGTCTGCCCTGCCCCTGTACGACCCTGGACACCGTCTGCTCACCGACGAGATCACCGAGCCGCTCCGCCCCCGGCCCTGGAGTGCACACCAGGTCTTCGTCGAAGACGAGCGCCTGAGTGACGACGGCACACCCGTCAACGTGCTCGAAGACGCCAATCTGAGCCAGTCTGCGGCCCTTGGGTCCTCTCACCAGGTGCAGCACCAGATGGAATGCTGCTGCCACCTGGGCATGTGCGGCCGGACGGTTCATGCCACTGAGTGCCGCCAACGCCTCCAAACGGGCCGGGACCTCCTGGACACCATTGGCATGCACCGTGCCGCAACCGCCCTCGTGGCCCGTGTTGAGGGCCATGAGCATGTCACGCAACTCGGCGCCACGCACCTCACCGAGCACCACACGATCCGGACGCATGCGCAGTGACTGACGCACCAGGTCGGTGAGACTCACCTGCCCACGACCCTCCGCATTGGCTGCCCGAGCCTCCAGGGACACCACGTGCTCATGGTCGGGGCTGAGCTCCCGGGAGTCCTCGACGATGACGATTCGTTCATGAGCTGGCACGCAGCCCAGCAGACTTGCGAGCAGGGTCGTCTTTCCCGAACCAGTGCCCCCAGTGACGAGGAATGCGAGTTTGCGGACGACGACCTGCTCGAGCAGGTGTGCCGTCTCGGCGGTCATGGACGAAGCCATCACCCAGTCGTCCAGACTCATCCGGTGGCGAGCGGGCACGCGCAGCGACAGGCAGGTGCCCGGTTTTGCCAGAACGTCGAGGATGGCGTGCACGCGCGTGCCGTCTGCCAGGCGGGCGTCCACCCACGGGCAGCCATCGTCGAGACGTCTACCGACTCCGGCAGCCAGCCGAACCGCCAGAGAACGCAACTCGTCGGGGCTGGTGAACGTGGTGTCGGTGAGCTCCAGACCTCGCCCTCGATCGATGTAGACCTGATCGGGTCCGTTGACCAGCACATCGGTCACGCCGTCCAGGGCCAGCAATGGTTCGAGGCGGCCAGCCCCAGAACTGGTACGTCTCAATTCCTCAACCATCGTGAGCACCGTGGAGTCCGACGCCACCCTCCCGATGGATGTCAGCGCCTGGGCAACATCCATCGGCGTCCAGGCACGTCCCAGTCCAGCAACCACCCCACGGACCTTGTCCACGTCCTCACTGCTGATCACCTCGTCACCCACGACTCATCACCTTCTTGACGACGCGGCGACAGGTGGCCTGCCACACCCGGGAGGCCAACACCCAGGGCGCCTCACCCTGCTCCGCGGCTCGAGCCAGGCGCTCGTCCTGCCGCACCGTGAGCAGCGGATCCCGGTCGAGCACCGCAGCAACGTCATGACTGGACATCCTGCGCCCCGGCCCACGCCGCAGCAGCACCTCATCAGCCTCAGCACTACGCGCCCGAGCAGCGAGCAGACCACGCAGTTCCGCCGAGACGATGTCGTAGCGGCAGTCGATTGGCACACCAACGAGTTCGTCATCGCCAAGCTGGCCTCGGTCCAACACCACCAGGTCCGTCTCAGCGGCCAGGGATTCCACGACCGACGACCGAGCTCGCGCCCCCACCTGACACGGATGCCGTCCTGCCGAGACGCACAGCACCGAATCCATCACGGGCAGGTGGTCAGTCAGGCCACTCACGACCCCGCGAGCCGAGGCCAGTTCTGGCCACCGCCATCCCTCAAGTCTTTCTGCCCCCAGGAGAACGTCCAGACCCCCACCGCCGGGATCCAGCTCGACGACGGCACTCGACCAGCCCATCTGGACCGCAGCTCCGGCCACCCCTGCAGCCAGGGTGGACGCTCCGAGCCCTCCGGTGGCACCCCCGATGAGGACGACCCTCGCCCGGGTGGTCTGGCTCGTGCCGTCGCGCAACAGCTCGGCCAGTGTCGCATTGGCCTGCGGCACGACGATGACGCTGGCTCCCAACAGGGGAGACCACCGCACCACCTCCTGTGGGCTGTGCCCCACCACGTACACCTGATCGCGGGCTCCCAGCCCCCACGCGATGGCCGCAGCAGCGCTGTCCTGCCCCACCAGGACGAGCTGCGCGTCGGACCATTCACGCTCAGCGGAACTGCGATCGGAGACGACGCTCACCACCACCCCGACGCTGGCTGCCACCGAACCAATGATCTCTGCCAGTCTCTCATCGGAACTGATGAGCGTGACGCCGGGCGTCTCGTTGTTCTGCGGTGCCGACGTGACCTGTGTCTTTCCTGCTCTCACACCACTGGTTGTCGTGGCCGCACCGATCGACCGGCCAGGAGAATTGCTGCCTGTGGACAACGCCGCCACGGCATTACGAGAGGCTGTGGACAACTTTTTCATCCCTCGGATCTGCCGCGTATTTCTGCCAGTTCCTCACAATGCGGCCATGCGTGATGCCGGGCGTGGCCCGCTGTCTGTCGACCAGCCGGTTCCCTACAATGTGGCCATGCCATCTGCCACATCCATGCGCTTCCCCAGCGGGTCCCTGCAGTGGCTGTGCGGCGATCAGCTGCGCACCAACCGCCGACTTCTCGCCATCGAGACCGGTACTGGGCTGTGTCGCACCCTGGCCCAGTACGATGCAGACATCGTCGCCGTCAGCTCCGATCCGGCAACAGCGACCGTCACTCACCGCGTCGACGGGGTCAATGCCGTCTGCGCGACCGCCGACTCATTGCCGTTCAGTTCGGAGTCCTTCGACTCGGTGATCATTCATCAACGGTTCCATGAACTGGCGCCGGGGCTCGTGCTACCGCAGATCGCTCGAGTGCTGCGTCCCGGAGGAAGCCTCGGACTGTCGTGGCTGGTACGCGACGACACCGTGCCCTGGGTACGTCGACTGGCTGCCCTGCTACGCACCGTCGACCCCACTGCCATGACCGGTGAGTACGGCACCGAATCCATCAGCACACTCACGCAATCGCCGTACTTCCCGGACGTCGAGACCCGTAACCATCGCATCTGGATACCAGTGACCAAGGGCCAGCTCATCTCGATGTCGCTGTCCCGCCATGCCGTGGCCAGGCTCGACGACCAGTCCAAGAACGGTCTCACCCACCGGATCGAGGACCTCTACGACGACTCCAGCGGCCCGGTGGGCGAGCTGAGACTGCCCTACGAGCTGCAGTGCTGGCGCGGATGGGTGGACCACTCGAAACTCAGCGCACCTGCCAGGACCGAATCCCCGGGATTCGTCATCAAGATCTAGACCACTTGGATCATTCGGTAGAATTGCTCAACGGAGCGCCGGGAAGTCTGGTCGGCAGTCACTGTTCATCCACATGATCTGGAGGTCGGCCATTGGCTCACCGACGTCGCGAAACACTCTTCGGCCCAGTGTCGGGCCCCGATGCACTTCACCTCTCCGATGTCCTGCGCAACGAAACCACCGGGGGGCTTCTCATGCTCCTCGCCACGGTTGCCGCGTTGTTGTGGGCGAATCTTTCACATGAGTCGTACGAAGCATTTCGCGGCGTCACCATCGGGCCACTGTCCATCGAGAGCTGGGCAGCCGATGGGTTGCTGACGGTGTTCTTCTTCATCGCTGGCCTCGAGCTCAAACGAGAGTTCACCGAGGGATCACTGTCCCGCCCAACAGATGCGATGGTGCCGATCATCGCTGCAGTGTGCGGAATGCTCTTCCCGGCCGGGATCTACACCCTCATCAATGCCCTGACCCCGGGCGGGCACCCGGGAGGCTGGGCGATCCCGATGGCCACCGACATCGCCTTCGCCCTGGCAGTCCTGGCCATCGTCGGATCGGGAATGCCACAGTCGGTCCGAGCATTTCTGCTCACCCTGGCCATCGCCGACGACCTTGGATCCATCATCGTCATCGCCGTGTTCTTCTCCCATGGGCTGAACCTCGCATGGTTGGGTGGCGCGCTTGCATGCATGGCCCTGTGGGGCGTCCTCCAGCACCGGCAGCTCCTCGACAGCGGTTGGTGGTACGTTCCGATCTTCATCATCGGGTGGTGGTGCATGTTCAACAGCGGCATCCACTCAACGATCGCCGGTGTGATCTTCGGACTGCTCACCCGGTGCTCCGAGGACGAACTCAACGATCCCATCGACCGCTGGCAACACAAGGTCGAGCCCTGGTCGGCCGGCGTCGTCGTACCGTTCTTCGCACTCATGAGCGCCGGAGTGCAGCTCACCAAGGACGCGCTGCGAGCCCTCGTCACCAACCCCGTACCACTGGGAATCATCGTCGGGCTCATCGTCGGCAAGAGCATCGGCATCTTCCTGGGGTCCTTCCTCACCGCCCGCCTCACGTCGGCGACCCTGGGTCGCGGTGTCGTGTGGGCGGACATCGCAGCCGTCGGGGTGCTGTCCGGGATCGGGTTCACGGTCTCGATGCTGCTGTCCGATCTCTCCTTCCCCAGTGACGGCTTCTACGCCGATGAGGCCAAGGCGGCGGCGCTCGTGGGATCGACGTTGGCAGCCCTGTTCGGCGCACTGTTGCTCACCTACCGCACCAAGCGTCACGACAAATGGCGCAGGGCCCATCCCGGGCAGATTCCACAAGCGGGAAAATTGCGCCGCTCGCACGTCTGAGAGCTTATTTTGTGCACCTCGTGGGCAGTATCGGTCTGCTGGCATTAGGCTATGTCCCATACCGACCACGACAGACTCGGAGGCATCCATGGCAGAAAAGCGTCCTGTCAGCGAGATCATGGCAACTCTCAAGACCGATGGGCCAGCGCTGATCAAGGAGAATGTCGCCCTCGCCAAGGCCGAAATCAAGCCTGCCGTCAAGCACGCCGGCATCGGCGGTGGCATGTTCGCTGGTGCTGGCTACTTCGCCGTCATCGGTGCCAACATGATGTGGCTGTGTGGAGCCTTTGCACTGACCCTGGCCTGGCACGCAGCCGTCTCCAGCATCCTTCTGGCACTGGTGCTCGGCTTCGCCTCCGCCGCTGTCGCCCTGTTCCTCATCGCCGGCGTGGTTGCGCTCATCGGCAAGGCTCAGGTGTCCAAGGTCCAGCCGCCCCGGCAGTCCGTCGAGGAGGCCAAGCGCACCGTCGGCACCTTGAAATCGGCCGTCTCCCGCGGGGTTGACAATGCCGGCACGACCAACGAGATCAGCGCCTGACCACTGACGCCGAACCGTCTACCCAGCGAAGTGCTCGGCAGACGGTTTCGTGCTGCCTCCACGAGGCATGATCCTCCAGCCGATCCCACAGCCCCCAACAGCTCACCCGTCGCAGATTCCGCCCCCACCACGGGGACGCCCACCTGGGCAGACCGCTGGACCGCGGATCCCATCCACCCTGCGCCGAAAGGCGGTCTCATCTGCCCCTGCGCCGAGAGAAGGCCGTCAGACTTCCGAGCGCACCGCTGCCAGCCTCAGCCGGGACATCCCGGAGAGGTCGTGTCAGCCCTAGGAATGCCGCTCCCAGGATCATCCATCCTCTGGTGTCGGTGCATCCTCACCACGAAATGGCGTCGGGATCTCGACGATTCTCCGCGTGTCCCACGGGCGCTCCCATCCGCCCAGCGACAGGACGGTGTCGAGGATGTGTCCGGTGAATCCCCAGATGAACAGCTCCGGCAGGTCGAATGCTGCTCCTCGTCCTCCGTTGGGGTGATGTGCACTGACACGTGTCTGCGGATCGGCCAGGGTGCTCAGCGCAATGCGATGGACCTGGGACACCTCTGCTGGGTCGACGACCCGCAGTCCCCCACCGGACTTGGAGCCACCACCGTCCCACATTCCCACGACCGTCGTCACCGTCGAGCGGCTCACGGGGACCGTGACGCGTGCCGGTAGGGTTCCGAGCACCTTCACCTGCGAGGCAGCCACACCAACCTCCTCTTGGGTCTCTCGCAGCGCCGTGACGATGAGATCGGGGTCGCCAGGTTCGTAGTGCCCACCCGGCAGACAGACCTGCCCTCGATGCCGGTGCACCGTTGACGACCGTGTGGTGAGGACGACGTCGGGGTCGGCACAGTCGCTGAGCAACACCAGCACCGCCGAGGAGAAATTTCTGTCAGCTGGCGGCGGTACCGGGACCTCTGGTGACAGGACTGCGCGTAGCTTGTCAAAAATGTTCATCGCACCTCACTTGATGGGCCCTTGGGACTGCGGGGGATCCGTCGGCCCCACCCCGAACGAGGGGCACGCCCGCGCCACTGGACAGGTTCCGCAGGCCGGACGACGTGCTCTGCAGCAGCGTCGGCCGTGCCAGATGAGACGATGACACAGCAGCACCCACTGCGAGGGGTCGAACAGTTCCGCCAGTTGGTTCTCGACACCACGGGCCGTCGTGGCGCTCGTCCAACCCATGCGACGCGTCACCCGCTGCACATGCGTGTCTGGGGTGATCCCCGGGATGCCGAAGGCATTGCCCAGCACGACATTGGCAGTTTTCCTCCCCACCCCGGGCAGCCTCGTCAAGGCGTGGAGATCGGCTGGCACCTCACCGTCCCATTCCTCGACGAGGATGGCGGACAGGTTCACCACTGCTGCGGACTTGGTGTGCCAGAAGCCCAGCGGTCTCAACACCTGTTCCACCTGGTCGATCGGAGCGGCAGCAAGGTGCCGGGCATCCGGCCAACGTCGAAACAATTCCTCAGTGACCGAATTCACTCGTTGATCGGTGGTCTGTGCCGAAAGAACGGTGGCCACGAGCAATTCGAATGGATTGCGATGATTCAGTTCACAGTGCGCATCGGGATAGCACTCGCTCAGCTGCTCATACATCTTGTGAACCTGGCTCTGCGACGCACGAGCAACCGATGCTGGGGTCTCCTGACGATCTGCGGGCATGGGTGCAGTCTATGGGGCCAACTACTCTCATATCAGTGTCGTCGCACATTCCTTGAACCGCTTCACTACGTGAGATAAATCATGGGATGACTGAGCATTGGCATGTGACGGCTGCCACAATACATGCAAGGATTCCCGCACTGGACTGGATCGTCGCCCAGCATTCACAGACTTGCATTCAGTCCAGACCCCACAACGCCGCAAGGTGCGAGGTCACATGTGCAGCCCCTCTGTGGAACCCGGGCCCCCGAGGAAAGGAATTTGTCATCGATGACGAATGTCGTGACCACAGCCGTCGCCCAGCCATTCCTGTCAGCGTTGGGCGCCACGTCAGCGAGCAAGCTCCTGGCATTCAGCGAAGCCATCGTGTGCTCGCGAGGTACGAGGCTCTTCGAGGTGGGAGACCCGGCGACTGACATGTACCTCGTCGTCGAGGGAAAGGTGAAGCTCACCCGGCAGACTCCCGGAGACCAGCGGAGCATGAGTCGACAGTCATTGTTGTGGCTCATGGGGCCCGGCGACGCCTTCGGTGAGCTCTCCCTGGTCGATGGCGGCACACGTTCCACGACCGCCACGACCCTCACCCGAGCGAGCCTGCTGCGCATTCCGGGGGCTGACCTGCACGGTCTGGTGCACAGCCGTCACGACGTGGCACTGGCCCTGTTGGGGCGGTTGTCGGAGCGTCTGCGCAGAACCGATGACAACACTGCCCATTTCGTCACCGGTGACGTCCCGAGCCGGCTGGCATGGATCCTCCTCGATCTCACCGACCGATTCGGTGAGATGGACGGCACCACGGGCGACATCGTCGTGCGGCACGACCTCACCCAGAATGAGATGGCTCAGGCGGTGGGATCCTCACGTGAGACCGTCAACAAGGCTCTGACGGATTTCTCGAACCGCGGTTGGATCACAGCTCGCCCCAAGATCGTGACGGTCCTGGACCGGGAACGACTGGAGGCTCGAGCAGGCTGAGACACGAGTGGGCCCCGGCCCACCAAGCACCGAGCCGCACCAGCCATCAGCACACCGTTGTCCCATCACCACACCGTTGTCTCTGTGCTGACCAGCTTGCGTCGGGTGTTTCCCATCCTGGGGACAGGTTCAGACGCGAACAACCCTGGCCACCGACCCCACGATCCAGATCCAGCTGCCGGAGGGGTGACTGGGCGCTCAGACCTGCACCGTGAGCTCGACCTTGACAGGTGCCCCCAGCGGCAGACTGGCAACACCGATGGCGCTGCGAATGTGTCGCCCGGCGTCACCGAAAATCTCTCCGAACAACTCGGAGGCACCATTGGCCACCGCTGGCTGAGCGGTGAAGTCGGCAGTGCTAGCAACGTAGACGACAACTCTGACGACCCGGCGAATGTTGTTGACTCCACCGGCGACGTCGGCTGCAGCAGCCAAGGCATTGAGGGCAGCCACCCGGGCCTGCCCCGCAGCGTCCCCCTGACTGATCTGGTCCCCCACCAGGCCCGTCATGGGCAGTGAGCCCGAAACCAGTGGCAATTGCCCGGAGGTGCTGATCTGGTCACCCACCTGAATGGCGGGGACGTATGCTGCAACGGGTTTGGCAACTGGCGGTAGGTCAATACCGAGATCTGCGAGACGATCCTCGATGCTCATGCGTCCTCCTCAGTAATGGGACGTTTGAAGTATCCCACCAGGCTCTCTGGATTGGGGCCGGGAACCACTTGGACGAGCTCCCACCCCTCAGCCCCGAAATTGTTGAGGATCTGCTGCGACATGTGCGTCAGAATCGGCGCCGTGAAGTACTCCCAACGTGTCATGTCGCAAGCCTAGCCTGACGAATGGGAACAGGTGGTCGGTGTCGCTCAGATGTCAGATGAGAGAGCGGCCCCCACCCTGCCAGACATCACTGTCGGGCTGTGGAGGTCCTGCTCCTCGTCGTGTGGGAGTCGGCCGCAAGGACGTCCCGCCAACTGGTGACATCTGGACGCTCGCGCAGCAGCTTGCGACGTTCACGCTCGGTCATACCGCCCCAGACACCCCATTCGATGCGATTGTCAAGGGCTTCGGCAAGGCAGCGGGAACGTACCGCACAATCCGTGCAGATCCTGCGCGCGCGTCGCTGCTCCTTGCCGTCGGGGAACAACGCGTCTGCCATTCCGCGACAGTTCGCAAGAAGGGTCCAGTCATCAGCCTCGTTGCCTGTCACGATTCGTACAGTACGCTCACCTGGCAAGCCAGGACAAGCATCGTTTGCCAGGAGATTAAGGATGATCTTTACCGGTGCCTCGCGGTTCAGGTTTCTGGGATTGTCTCACCGGTGACGTACTCTGGTTGCCATGCCGTCCACGCACCACAGGCCCGCCTCGTCGAACCGTTCCAGGGCGAGGATTGACCGGCTGGAAGCTCAGACCCAGAGTTCCAGTCGGTTCTCCGCGTTCCTCAAGTTCTGCCTGGCAAGCATCCTCGCCGGTCTGTTGACAGCAGGGTTCGTCGTCCCGTTCGCTGCCCTGGCGAGCACGACGGCACGGGTGAGCGCCGACTCCCTGCAACACCTGCCGGCCGAGTTCGGTTCCAACCCACAGCCCCAGCGCTCTCAGATCTTCATGGCCGACGGCAGCGTCATGGCGACGTTCTTCGACGAGAATCGCGAGTACGTGCCGCTGGACAAGATCTCACCGGTGATGCGACAGGCGCAGATCGCCATCGAGGACAACCGGTTCTACTCCCACGGTGCCATCGACCTGCGCGGCACCATGCGCGCCCTGGTCTCCAACATGGGTGGGGCATCGACCCAGGGGGGTTCCACTCTCACCCAGCAGTACGTCAAACAGGCCCGAATCGAGATGGCGGTGTCGGCTGGCGACGAGGAGGGGGTGCGTTCTGCGCAGGAGCAGACGGTCTCCCGCAAGTTGCAGGAATTGCGCTACGCCATTGCCCTGGAGCACGACCTGTCCAAGGACCAGATCCTCGAGCGTTATCTCAACATCGCCTATTACGGCGATGGTGCCTACGGCGTCGAGGCAGCAGCGAAACACTATTTCGGGGTGACGGCCGACAAGCTCGACCTTGGTCAGGCTGCCATGCTCGCCGGCCTGGTGCAGAACCCGGTCTCCTACGACCCGGTGAACAACCCTGAGGCCGCGATCACTCGCCGCAATGTCGTGCTCACCAGGATGAAGAGCCTGGGGCTGGTCAGCGAGAAGGACGTCCAGGCGGCCATGAAGCAGGGGTTCAACCGCTCGCGGGTCACCTATCCCAAGACTGGCTGCATCAGCTCGAAGTACCCGTTCGTGTGCAATTACGTGTACCAGTCGCTACTGAGTTCGCCGAACCTGGGCAAGACGCGGGCCGAGCGTGAGAAGCTCGTGAAGCGCGGCGGTCTGGAGATTCACACCCTCATCGATCCCAAGGCACAGGATTCCGCCCAGCAAGCCGTCTCCAACTGGGTGGGGCCCACCGATCCCGTGCTGGGCGGGGTGGCGACGATCCAGCCGGGCACCGGACTCATCATGGCAATGGCCCAGTCTCGTCCCGAGATGGGCACCAAGTCCGGGCAGACCTATTACAACTACCTCGCCCCGTTGGGGTTGGGCGGTTTCGGAGGTTTCCAGGCTGGGTCGACGTTCAAGGCGTACACTTTGGCTGCTGCCCTGGAGAATGGCATCCCCATCTCCAAGCACTACTACGCAGGCTCCCCCATGGACTTCACCGGGGAGACCTTCCAAGGGTGCAAGGGGAAGGTTCGATCTGGCCCCTTCTCGGTGTCCAACTCGACCGGACATTCCGGGACCATGGGGCTTCGTACGGCTGCCGCGTACTCGGTCAACACGTACTTCGTCCAGCTGGAGCGTGACGCCGGTCTGTGCAATGTGACGAAGATGGCCAAGAAGACCGGTGTGGAACTGGCCAGTGGCAAGGACATCGTCAAGGAGTACGGTGCGATCCCCTCATTCACCCTGGGTACCGCGTACGTGACACCGCTGTCGATGGCCAGCTCGTACGCCACCTTCGCAGCACGCGGTGTGCACTGCGACCCGGTCATCGTCAAGTCGATCAAGAACAAGGACGGCCAGAACCTCAAGGTTCCCGACGCCAACTGCAAGCGCGTCATGAGCACCCAGGTTGCCGACGGTGTCAACGAGGTGCTCAAGGGAGTCATGAATGGCACCGGCGCCCCAGCCCGCATCCCGGGCGGGTACCCGCAGGCTGGAAAGACTGGTACCACGGACTCCAACGAGGCCGTGTGGTTCACCGGGTACACCCCTGCCGTTGCCGGTGCTGCCTTCATCGCCGCCGACTCCTCCAGCGAGCATTTCCGGGGCCGCGAGGTACGCTCCATCCGCGGGCTGCACATGAGTACCGGAAAGTACCTCAAGGGTTCCGGCGGTGGTGACGCCGGCCAGATCTACCGCAAGGCGATGGCTGCCACGCTGATGGGCAAGCCCAGAACGAGTTTCTCCGAGGCCACGGACGAGATTCAACACGGCAAGAAGGTGCCAGTGCCCTCCACCTCGGGAATGAACTACGACGAGGCGAAGAAGGCTCTGAAGGATGCCGGTTTCGACACCCGCACCAAACGAGTCCACTCCGAGAAGCCCGAGGGGACATTCTTGGGCGCCGATCCGGATGGCGGCAAGGCCCCTCAGGGATCGACGATCGACCTCCGAGTCTCATCCGGACCACGACCGACCTATCAGCGTCGTGCTCCCCAGAGGGACCGCTGGCAGCAGTGGCGACAGCAACAACAACCGGAACAACAACAGCAGGACCCGTGGCAGCAACAGCAACAGCAGCCAGCCCCCGCAGAACCGCCCCGCTACACTCAGCAGCCGCGTTGATGACGACGAGACACACTGCGGTCCGCATGGGGGCAGGCCTGGCTGTCCTCCCCGTTCTGGCAATGGGATGGGCAGTGGCAGAGGCGCACAGCTTCGTGGTGCGCAAGCAACAGGCCATGGTGCTGCCGCCGGGGTCTGAACCGATTCGGGTGCTGCACATCTCGGATCTTCATCTGCTGGCCCGCCAGACGAGCAAGATCGAGTTCGTCCGTGGGCTGGCCCGTCTGCACCCGGATCTGGTCGTCAACACGGGCGACAATTTCTGCTCGGCCACGGCGCTCGAGCCTCTGCTGGACGCGTTGGCCGGACTGCTGGAGCTGCCCGGGGTGTTCGTCTTCGGGTCGAACGACTATGCCGCCCCAGCATTTCGCCATCCCCTGGGCTACGTCGTGCATGGTCGCTCACCGGCCGACCACGGGACCAGCCAGCAGCTGCCCACCACGCAACTGCGCTCCGCCCTGACCGAGGCTGGGTGGCTGGACCTCAATGACGCCTCGGGGGATCTGAGCGTGGCAGGCCGCAGACTCTCGTTCCGAGGCACGGACGACGCGCACCTTGATCGTGACCACTACGCCAAGGTCGCTGGCCCCGCCAACCGCGGCGCAGACCTCAACGTCGGGGTGACCCATGCGCCGTACCAGCGGGTGCTGGACGCCATGACGACCGACGGCATGGACATCATCTTCGCCGGCCACACGCACGGCGGCCAGGTGTGCCTGCCTTGGTACGGAGCCCTGATCACCAACTGCGACATCGAACCTGCCCGGGCCAAGGGGTTGTCCACCCACAGTTGTGCAGGGCACACGGCAGCACTGCACGTCTCAGCAGGGCTGGGGACCTCACCGTTCGCCCCGTACCGCACCTTCTGCCGTCCCGAGGTGACGCTACTCACCCTGGTTGCTCGTGATGCCGAGCTGAATGCCGGCCACTGATCGTACGTTCAACTGTCCCCAACTTGCTCGACACCAGCCCAATCCCCTCGTCGCTAATCCCAATTTGCTCTTCCGAAAACACCTGCGATAAGCTGACAGCCGGTTCACGGAACCGAGCGATGAGCGTGACACGTGCAGTCATGTCGTTCATCGGGGCCGCGAACCTCTGCTGAAAGGCTTGCTCTTCCAGCAGATGGCGGTTGACACCGTCCAGACCTTCGGGGTGTGGCGCAGCTTGGTAGCGCGCCTCGTTCGGGACGAGGAGGTCGCAGGTTCAAATCCTGTCACCCCGACCATTCGGTTCTTCACATAGCGGTTGTCGCCAGTGTCACAGCACACATACCAGGCTGATCTGATGTGCATGGGGCCATGCCCACCGCGACGACGGTGCGGTGTCAGGCGCGGCAGTCCACAGCCCCACGAACAGTGTCATCACCGTGACCCCCACCACCGTCACGATCCACGGCAACGGGCCGGAACCAGCGGTGCCGCCGGATCCGTGCACCCCAGGTGCCGCATGTCCGGAATACCTCGACCGTGGATGCCGTTACACCACCGGACCCCACCGAAGGAGGAATCATCATGGCACGCGCGCTCATCGCCGCCACGGACTTCGGAGTTGAGGAGGCCGAGATCGTCGAGCCCATCAACTCCCTCAAGAAGGCTGGTATCGAGGTAACCGTCGCCTCCAACAGCGGCGAAGCCATCCAGACCGTCACCGGCGACAAGGACCGGGCGTCCAAGATCGATGCCGACTCCACGCTGGCTGACGTCAAGGCCGACGACTACGACCTGCTCGTCATCCCTGGTGGCACCGTCAACGCGGACACCCTGCGTGTCAACGAGGACGCTCGTCGTCTGGTCAAGGAGTTCTCATCCGCGGGCAAGCCACTCGGAGCAATCTGCCACGGGCCGTGGGTTCTCATCGACGCCGGCGTGGCCAAGGGCAAGAAGATGACCTCCTACATCTCACTCCGTCCAGATCTTGAGAATGCCGGGGCCACCTGGGTGGACGAGGAGCTCGTCCGCTGCCCGGGTCATGACTGGGTGCTCATCACCTCGCGCAATCCCAACGACCTCCCGGCCTTCACCAAGGCCTTGGTCGACGAGGTCGCCTGACCACCGCATCAGCGTCATGACAAGGGCTCTCACCCTCGGGTGGGAGCCCTTGCCGTGTTCATTCCGAGATCACCGCGACGCCCCGAAACCGCGTCAGGATGGGCCGCACACCCAGGCATCCCCACATCATGAGATGTCCACCCACGATGACGGCTTTACATTGCAGTTTGGTCACAATGTCGTCCCAACCCCCTGAGACGAGTGCCGAAGGCTTCCGAGCAGTGGCATGGTGTCCCGAACAACCTGGGATCGTCGGGTACCTGCCGACGTGACGTGAGAAGGAGACACCATGCGTCGAATGAGGCCACTCATTGCGCTGTCCCTCGCGGGCTTGATGGCATTGTCAGCTTGCGGCGAGGACGTTGCGGCCAAGGATGAATCGGCCGCTGGTTCGTCGGGGAACGGAGCCAACAACAGCGCCCCCGCCAAGGACGGCGGTGCCATCACGGTCCGCGGATGCACACCCCAGAACCCGCTCATCCCGGCCAACACCAACGAGACCTGCGGCGGCAACATCATGGACGCCGTCACCGCGCGACTCGTCCACTACAACCCCGACAGCGCCAAGCCCGAGCTCGACATCGCCAAGTCCATCGAGACCAAGGACAACCAGAACTTCACCGTCAAGATCAAGCCCGGCCTCAAGTTCTCCGACGGAACCGAGGTCAAGGCGCACAACTTCGTCGACGGCTGGAACTGGGGTGCCTATGGCCCCAACGCCCAGCAGAACTCGTACTTCTTCGAGCCGATCGAGGGCTACGACGCCCTGCAGTGCTCCGACGACAACTGCTCCGCCAAGCCCAAGGCCGACAAGATGACCGGCCTCAAGGTCGTCGACGACCAGACCTTCACCATCAGGACCACCGAGAAGGTCGCCAACCTGCAGGTGCGTCTGGGCTACACCGCCTTCGCCCCACTGCCGGACGCCTTCCTCAAGGACGCCAAGAACGACAAGTGGGCCAAGACGTCATTCGGCGCCGGGCCGTTCAAGATCGTCGACAACACGGCAACCCAGATCGTCCTGGAGCGCAACGAGAACTACGCGGGCAGCTACAAGCCCCATGTCGACAAGGTGACCTTCAAGATCTACAACGACGCCGCCCCCGCCTACAACGACACCGTGGCCAACCAGCTCGACGTCACCGACCTCATCCCGACCGACCAGCTCACCAACGACCAGTGGAAGCAGGACCTGCCGGATCGTTGGGGTCTGCGCCCCTCCGGCATCTTCCAGTCGGTGACGGCGTCCAGCAAGGACACCCAGCTCAAGAACTCAGACCTCATCAAGGCCCTCTCGATGGACATCGACCGCGAGACCATCACCAAGCAGATCTTCGCCGGCTCCCGTGAGCCCGCCGACGGCTGGGCCACCCCGGTCGTCGAGGGCTACCAGAAGGGCAACTGTGGCGATCTGTGCAGCTACGACAAGGCCAAGGCCAAGGAGCTCTACGACAAGGCTGGTGGCTACAAGGGCACCCTCACCATCGCCGTCAACGGCGACGGTGACCACAAGTCGTGGTCCCAGGCCGTGTGCAACGGCTGGAAGAACGATCTCGGTGTCAACTGCCAGCTCAAGGTGACCCCGGACTTCAAGACCCTGCGTGACCAGATCACCAAGCGTGAGATCCAGGGCTTCTTCCGCACCGGATGGCAGATGGACTACCCGTCGCTGGGGAACTTCCTCACCCCGCTGTACGCCACTGGCGGCTCCAGCAATGACGGTGAGTACTCCAACCCAGCCTTCGACAAGAAGCTCAAGGAAGCGGCCGCAGCCACCGACACCACGCAGTCCAACAAGCTCTACAACGAGGCCGAGAGGATGCTCACCACCGACGTTCCCGCCATCCCGCTGTGGACCAGCTCGACGGCATATGGCTGGTCCGACAAGGTGGCCAACGTCAAGTTGACGCCGTTCGGCACCATCGACCTGACCTCCATCAGCGTGAAGTGAACCACTGACTCACAGGCGGCCCACCGTTTCGTGGTGACCGCCTGTGCCCGCAAGGAAGACAACCATGGGTAAATACGTCGTCAGACGTCTGCTCCAGATGATTCCGGTGGTCATCGGAGCGACGTTCATCCTCTTCGCCCTCGTGTTCGCACTACCGGGTGACCCGACTGCCGGACGCTGCGGTGAGCGCCCCTGTCCACCGTCCTACGTGGCGGCATTCCGCGCCGAGTACCACCTGGACGATCCGCTGCTCACCCAGTACGGCATCTACCTGGGCAAACTGGTGCACGGCGATCTGGGCACGAACTTCTACGGCACCTCCGTCACCGCGGAACTGTCGGTGCGCTACCCGGTGACGATCAAGCTGGCCCTCATCGCCATCCTGGTCGAGATCATCATCGGCATCGGCGCGGGCGTGTGGGCCGGCGTGCGTCGTGGCAGGTTCATCGACTACCTCATCCTCATCTCATCCCTGGTCGTCATCTCGATCCCCTCGTTCGTCATCGGCTCCCTGGCCCAGCTCCTCTTCGGCCTCAAGCTCAACTGGGCGCCCGTGACCGCCTCCGACGGCACCTGGAGACAGCTGATCCTGCCCGGATTCGTCCTCGGGGCGTTGTCGGTGGCTTACGTGGCCCGTCTGACGCGCAGCAACCTCATCGAGAACCAACGTGCCGACTACGTGCGCACCGCCAGGGCCAAGGGCCTGTCGGGATTTCGCACCGTGACCGTCCACACCCTGCGCAACTCGCTGGTGCCGGTCATCACCTACATCGGCTACGACTTCGGTGCCCTCATGGGTGGTGCGATCGTCACCGAACGCATCTTCAACATCAATGGCATCGGCAACTTCATCTTCCGCTCCATCAGCCAGCGTGACGGCGTCTCGGTGGTGGGTGCCGTCACCTGCCTGGTGCTGGTGTACCTGCTCGCGAACCTCATCATCGACCTGCTGTACGGGGTTCTGGACCCGAGGATCAGCCATGACTGAACACACCATTCCCGATTCGACCCTTGACACGACTGTCACCGCCGATCCGCAGGTGGGCCCCGAGCAGCATTCTGGGGAGAGGAAACCCCGCTCCCTCTGGAACGACGCATGGGACGATCTCAAGCACAACCCGCTGTTCTGGATCTCGGCGGTGCTCATCGTCATCTTCGTGCTCATGGCTGCCGCCCCAGGACTGTTCACCCGCACGAATCCACGGGCCTGCAACCTGTCCGCAGCACGTCACCTGCCCTCGGCGGTGCACTGGTTCGGTACCGACGTGCAGGGGTGCGACGTCTACGCACGCACCATCTACGGTGCCCGCTCCTCCATGCTCGTCGGAGTGCTCGCCACCCTGGGCACGGCGATCCTGGGCTCGGTCATCGGCCTCATCGCCGGATTCCGCGGCGGCTGGTTGGACAGTCTGCTCTCGCGACTGGGTGACGTCTTCTACGCGATCCCACTCCTGCTGGGCGGCATCATCATCCTGTACACCTTCCCCAACAGGATCGGCACCCCGTACATCGTCATCGTCCTCAAGGTGGTGGGGGCCGTCGTCATCCTGGGATGGCCCTCCATCGCCCGGCTCATGCGATCCTCGGTGCTGCAGGTGATGCCCAACGACTACATCCAGGCCGCACGTGCCCTGGGAGCCAGTCCGTGGCGCATCATCACCCACCACATCCTGCCCAACGCGATGGCCCCGGTCATGGTGGTCGCAACGATCAACCTGGGGGCCTACATCGCCATCGAGGCGACGCTGAGCTACCTGGGCATCGGCCTGCAGGAACCTGCGATCAGCTGGGGAGTGTCCATCTCCGACGCCTCCGGCCTGGGATACGTTCGCTCCGCCCCGCACATGCTGCTGTTCCCCTCGCTGTTCCTGTCGCTGGCAGTTCTGGCGTTCATCTTCCTGGGCGAGGCGGCACAGAGCGCCTTCGACCCGAAACGACACTGAGAGGAGCACGACATGGCACTGTCTAAGGCACGTCTGCAACTTGACCCGGTGGACGGAAAACTTCTCGAGGTCGACGACCTGCACGTCGAGTTCCGCACCCGCGACGGCATCGCCAAGGCCATCAACGGCGTGAACTTCTCACTGCGCGAGCGCGAGACCCTGGCCATCCTCGGTGAGTCCGGCTCCGGGAAATCGGTGACGGCCCAGGCGATCATGGGTATTCTCGACACTCCCCCGGCCCACATCACCGGCGGATCGATCACGTACTGCGGCATGGAGCTGCTCACTGCGCCTGCCAGGACGATGCAGGACATTCGCGGTGAACACATCGCGATGATCTTCCAGGACGCCCTGTCCGCCCTCAACCCGGTGTTCCCGGTGGGCTGGCAGATCGCCGAGATGTTCCGTCAGCACCGCAGGATGAACAGGTCCGACTCGCTGGAGCAGGCGGTGCGACTCATGGAGCGGGTGCGCATCCCGGCCGCCAGGCAGCGTGCCGGCAACTACCCGCACCAGTTCTCCGGCGGTATGCGTCAGCGCATCATGATCGCCATGGCGATCGCCCTCAACCCGCGAGTGCTCATCGCCGACGAGCCCACCACCGCCCTCGACGTGACGGTGCAGGCCCAGATCATGACCCTGCTCAAGGAGTTGCAGGACGAGGACGACATGGGCCTCATCCTCATCACCCACGACCTGGGCGTCGTCGCCGACGTGGCCGACGACATCGCCGTCATGTACTGCGGACGGCTGGTCGAGCACTCCGACGTCCACCGGCTGTACGCGAATCCGGCGCACCCGTACACCGTCGGACTCATCAACTCGATCCCGCGGCTGGACCAGCACGGCGACAAACTCTTCGCCATCGGCGGGCTGCCGCCGTCCCTGACGGATCTGCCCACCGGGTGCTCGTTCCACCCGCGGTGCCGGTTCGCCACCGACGAGTGCCGGGTGGGAGCCGCCCCCGAGTTCCACGAGGTGGCCCCTGGCCGTCTCAGCGCCTGTCACCACACCGAGGAGGTGCTCCATGAGCGAGTCTGAATCCCGCAAACCCACCCAGTCGGCCCGCGAACCCATCCTGTCGGTTCGTGACCTCAAGAAGCACTACCCGCTCAAGTCCGGCGTCATCAAGCACACGGTCGGCAGCGTCAAGGCGGTGGACGGGGTGAGCTTCGACCTCTACCCCGGTGAAACCCTGGGTGTGGTCGGTGAGTCCGGATGCGGAAAGTCCACCCTGGGACGGCTGCTCGTCGCCCTGGAGCAACCCACCGAGGGAAGCATCGTCTTCGACGGCCAGGACGTCACCCACGCCAAGGGTGCGCAGATGCGCAAGCTGCGCCGCAACATCCAGATCGTCTTCCAGGACCCGTACACCTCGCTGGATCCACGCAAGACGGTCGGTGACATCATCGGTGAGCCGTTCCTCATCCACCCAGACGTCGTCCCCCGCAACAAGCGCCGCGAGCGGGTCAAGGAGCTGCTCGACCTGGTGGGGCTCAACCCCGAGCACATCAATCGTTACCCCCACCAGTTCTCCGGTGGCCAGCGTCAACGCATCGGGATTGCCCGCGGCATCGCGCTCAACCCCAAGGTCATCGTGTGTGACGAGCCCGTCTCGGCCCTGGACGTCTCGGTGCAGGCCCAGGTGGTCAACCTGTTGCAGGACCTGCAGAAGGACCTCGGGCTGTCGTACATCTTCATCGCCCACGACCTGTCGGTGGTGCGTCACATCTCCGATCGGGTGGCCGTGATGTACCTGGGGCGGATCATGGAGATGGGCGACGAGCACCAGATCTACGAGCGCACGATCCATCCGTACACCCAGGCGCTCATGTCTGCGGTGCCGGTGCCCGATCCCGAGATGCGCGGCACGCGTCAGCAGATCATCCTGCACGGCGACGTGCCCTCCCCGGCCAATCCGCCGACCGGCTGCCGATTCCACACCAGGTGCTGGCGGGCCCAGGACAAGTGCGCCACCGATGACACCGAGTTGCTGCCGCGCAGCGACGGGGCCGGGGAGCACCTGTGCCGGTGCCATTTCTCCGCCCTCTTCGACAAGGCGTCGCTGGACATCACCTCCGACGATCTCAAGGGGTGAGGCTGGGAACAGGTCAGTCCCAGAGGAACGTCGCGCCGAGCCAGGGGGTCAGGGAACGGGGTTGCTCGTCCCACCGCCCCCGGCGACGTTCGCGGGACGCGGGTGGATGTGGGACTGTCGAGCCGCAAATCCCCAGACCCAGGGGCTGTCGCTTCACGGAGCTGCGGAATCAGGAGGAACAGGTAGCCGAATCTCCTGAACCCTCACCTCCACCAGTTCTGCGGTGGCCAGCGTCAACGCATCGGGTTACCCGCAGTATCACCCCAAGGTCATCGTGTGTGACAAGCCCCAGCCCTGGACGTCTCGGTGCAGGCCAGGTGGTCATTACGGCGAGACCTGCAGAAGGACCTCAGGTGCGCGGCAGGCCCAGACGGGCAAGGGCGTCAGCGAGCCCGTCGATCTGATCGTCGGTGTGGGTGGCCATGACGGTGACGCGCAGGATCGCCCGGCTCCTGGGCACCGTCGGCCACCGCATCGCAGGGACGAACCAACCTTGTTCCCCCAGCTCATGAGCCGCCTGGACGGAAGCCGTCTCGTCACCGACCGCCACCGGGACGATGGGGGTGGGCCAGGTGTCGAGTCCCAGTCGGGTGGCCATCCGGCCGACATTGCGGTGCAGGTCCGGAACCGGGCTGTTCGGGCCGTTGAGGATGTCCAGAGCAGCCGTCAGGGCGGCACAGACTGCAGGGCTCGGGGCGGTGGAGTACACGTAGGGCCGGGCACGCTGACGCAACATGGCAATCACCGACTCACTGGCGAGTACCGCCCCACCCTCGGCACCGAGCGCCTTCGACCCAGTGACGACGAGGACGTCGGGCGGATCCTGCTGCATGCCGAAATGCTCGACGATTCCTCGCCCAGTGGCACCGACGGTGCCCAGACCGTGGGCGTCGTCAACCATGAGTGCAGCCCCGAAGCGGCGGCACAGCTGCGTGAGTTCCGGCAGTGGTGCGAGGGTGCCGTCCATCGAGAACACTCCGTCGGTGACGACGAGACACCGTTGCCCGCTCGCCTCGACCAGCATGGCCTCCAGCGCGGCGAGATCGCCGTGCGGGAAAACCGTCACCTCGGCGCCGTGTGACCTCGCCAACCGGCATCCGTCGATGAGGCTGGCGTGGTTGCTGGCGTCGGAGAAGATTCGCACCCCGGGCTCGGCCAGAGCCTGGAGCACGCCGGTGTTCGCGGCGAATCCAGAACCGAACAGGATCGCATCTGGGTAGTCCAGGAAGGCCGCGAGGGTACTCTCGACCAGCTCATGTGCGGTGCTCGTCCCGGTGGCCAGCCGCGATCCTCCCGACCCGACACCGAAGGTCCGAATGGCCTGACGCGCTGCCCCGATGACTTCGCTGCGCTCGGCAAGACCAAGATAGTTCGAGGAACTGAACAGGATCCTGGGCTCACCGTCGACGATGGCACGAGGAGTCTGGGGTGAGGAGAACGTCGCCGGGTGACGCTCCAACCCACGTCGCTGCCAGTCCAGCACCGCGTGCATGGCTGCGTCCTCGATCCACGTCATGCGATTCTTCCCTTCTGCGCTCCAACTCACTGCCTGCTCCACCTCTGCGTACCTGCTGCCGATGCTTCTCGTCCCGCTGCCGGGACGGGTGCCACGGATACCATCCGTCAGCCTCAACGATTCAGGCTCATCATCCGAGGGAACTCAGGCTCACCGTCCTGAGGATGGGGGACCAGAAGCCCTTCATGATGATGGCACCGATGTTTCTGCCGCACTGCCCCGGGGATGAGGACCAGCCCCTGCCCGTACCTGACATCCCAGCACCCTGACCGGCAACTGAACGGTCCACCCCCCATTGCCCCGGATGGATCCAAACGATCGGGTTCTGGACAGGCTCGACGCTGCACCCACCACCGCCCCACGGACGGATCACCAACGCGTGGGGAAACGTTGCAGTGCGTCAGGAAATGCTGGCATGACAAAATTGTCATCTGCCCAGAGGCATGCCCACCAGAATGCCTCACGTCCCGTCTGCCAGGTGCATTTGTTCACTGTCTCGCTGCAGTTGTCCGCTCGGGAACGAGGCAGACTTCGCCTACCCACTCGAAATGATGCGTAGCTCCCTCACGCTGACGAACCCCCACCATCATCCGCGTCGCCCTCGACGACCACCGGGGTGTGTTCCAGGTACTCGACGAGTCCTGCGACGTCGTCTCCCTGGACGAGGAAGACGCGTCCGCCCTGGGCGGACCCGGGCTCCTTGATGTGGGGGAGGCGCTGGTAACCGTGTTGTGCAGTGGCGAGGTAGCCCGTCGTGTAGTCCGGGTCGTCGGAGATGCAGATCTCGGCAAGCACGTCGGGGCGGTGGGCAACCTTCGCAGCGAGCACCTGCGCCTCAAGCACCCGGTGCTTTCCGCCGATCGGGTTGGAACTCGCCGCGTCCATGCCCGTCACTCGCACCCCGCGTTGTTGGTCAGGCTCCAGTCGCTGGCCGGTGGCGGCGTCCAGAAGTATTGCACCACGCATGTCACGAGCCTCGGTGAGCAGCGTCCACGCCCGTTGCGCGTGCTCGGTCAGCGGAGCAAGAGCCGTCAGGACGGTGTCCCTGGCCTCCTGGGGTGAGGCGGTGGGCAGCACGGTCGTGGGCAGGAAAGGCACTCGCACGAGCTCACTCGCGTCGATCCGTCTTACCGTGAGGTGGATCTCATCCGGGTTCGCCTTGGGGTGAGCGAGCGCCCGGTGCCCCATGTCGGCGCACAACTGGGCCACCTCGTGCTCTTCCACGATCCGCTCGGCTCCAGAAACATGTCGGTCAGCCGCGCTGGCGCGCATTTTCACACTGTAGAGAGGCACGGCGTCATGATACGAGAGGCAACTTAACAGCGTTCAGCTGGGGTGGTGCATGATCCGCCTGTGCTGCCCGTCCCATGGTGGACATGGTTGCCAGCCAGGCCGGGAGCCGCGGTTCTCACCTACCGCTTTACCCACCTGACACTCCCCACCCCCCTCGGCTGCCCCCTCACCTGACACACCTGACAATTTTCATCAGACCGACCACACATCATGTGACTGCCTCCAGCACCCGGCAGGTGACGATTTTCGTCAGGTGGGTGAAGCCGCGCCGCTCTCCAGACTCACAACGGGGATCAGCTGACAAAAATGTTCACTCCCCATGACAGCATCACCGTGCCGTCATGACACATCACCATGCCGCGCCCCACTCGCCGAAGCGGACCCCATCCCGCCGCAGTTTCCCGGACCGGTCTTCCCTGCCAGCAGCTTTGGCTCATGGCCCTCACGCTTCTTGACACTCTCGACCAGACAGAGCCCAGGACCGCATCGCCACGCCGGACAATTCTTGCCACCAGAGCAATCTCGCCCCTCATGTCTTGCCACCAGACCGATCTCACACCATGCCATGCCACCAGGCCAGACTGATCTCCCCCTCTCATGATCGTTCTGCCTCGGGAGCGTCAATTTTTGTCAGCTGCGACCCGCCTTCGTCACCCTGGTGACCGAACGAGGCCTGAAACGTCAGAAATGTGCATCACGGACAGGAATCCGACACCTTTCCACACTGTGGGAGATAGATTCGGCATATTGGCAAAGTCGCCTCACAGTTGGAGTACCAGTGACCACCACATCAACCACACCAACCATTCGATCGGTGGACCGTGCGCTCGACCTGCTCACCGCCGTGTGTGATCATCCGGGCATCACACTCAGTGAAGCTGCCCGCTCTGCAGGGCTGGCACCGTCAAGCGCCCTGCGACTACTGCGCACACTCACGGAAAGTGGCTACCTCTCGCGTACCCCCGACGGCCTGTACGACGTGGGCCCCGAGCTCATCCGCGTATCCGGTCGGGTGCTTGCCGACAACTCGCTACGTCGTCTGTGCCGCCCAACGATGACCCAGCTGGCCGCCGAGACTGGCGAGTCGGTGTATCTCTCGGTACGACACCATGACCGGGCCATCTATCTGGCCCTCGTCCCGGGCATTCGCGCTATCCAGCACCGATCCTGGGAAGGCCAGTCCATCTCGCTGGAGACGAGCGCCGCCGGAGCTGTACTCACCGGACGCATCGGGCAGGCACGCTATGCCGTCATCACCTCAGGCGTGGAGAAGGACGTCGCCGGCATCGCAGCGCCCATCACCTTGCACGATGAGGTCATCGCTGCACTGAGCATGGTCATCCCCTCCTGCCACCTCAACCACGAACTCACCACCCGATACGGCACGATGGTGGCATCCTGCGCAGCGTCTCTGTCCAAGCTCATTGGCGACAATCCACCCCACCGGCGCCGGCGACAGAGAACACACCGACCGTCCGCCCGGGCCGAGGCAACTCAATCCGCCGCTGAACACGCGTCCCCCACCAACGGCCATCCCAAGTCGTTGGCACCATCCCTGTGAAATCACACCACCGGACTAGGCCCAATGCTCATTCTCATTTCCCCTGCCAAATCACTGGACCTGCGAAGCCCAGCCCCTGATCACCAGACGACTGAGCCCCGCATGCTCGACGACGCGACCCGCCTGGCCACGATCATGGCGGGGAAGACGACCGCGGATCTGCGCACGCTCATGGGCGTCTCCGAGGAGATCGCCACCCTCAACGTGGAGCGCTACCGCAACTTCCAGCCCGGCACCCCCGATGAGGCCCGGCCGGCCGCCACCACCTTCGACGGAGCCGTTTACCGCGGTATGGAGCCGCACCTCTTCACCACTCGGGACTGGACCGAGGCACAGAAGGTATTGCGTATCCTCTCCGGTCTGTACGGCGTGCTTCGCCCGCTCGACCGCATCCAGCCATATCGTCTGGAGATGGGAACTGCTCTGCACACCGATCGCGGGGCAACCTTGGTGGACTGGTGGGGTGAGCGCATTCGCACGCTGATCGAAGCCGACCTTGCCGAGTCACCCGGTGCAAAGGTCATCATCAACCTGGCCTCGGCCGAGTACTTCCGTCCGGTCAGGGGCATTGATGCCACCGTCATCTCGCCGCGTTTCGAGTCCCGGGACCGGCAGGGCCGTTGGAAGGTCATCTCCTTCACCGCCAAGACAGCCCGAGGACTCATGGCCGGATGGTTGGTGCGCAACCGGGTACGCACCCCCGGCGCCCTCAAGAACTTCGACGTCGGCTGGCGATACCACGTGGAAGGCTCCACACCAGAAGTTCCAGTGTTCCGCAAGGAGGAATGACTCCCGGAATGCAGGGCTCACACCACCAGATGGGGTGACCGACGCGCGCCCTGCTCGGGCACCCGAGGTTCAGGTCGCGCGCATGCCACGGCGAGGTCCACCCGTCGAGAAACAGGGTGGATGGATCCTCCTCGTCCTGGAAGGCCAGACTCCTCTCCCATGCGGGAAAGCGGGTCCAGCTCGCTCATGCGTTCCTGGCGTAGCGCCGGTTGAATTTCTCCACCTGACCAGAGGTGTCGATGATCTTGGCTCGCCCGGTGTAGAAGGGGTGGCTGACTGAGGTGATGTCGACATCGATGAGGGGGTAGGTGTTGCCGTCCTCCCACTCGATGCGTTTGGAACTGGTGGCAGTCGATCTCGTGAGAAAGGTCATGCCCGCTGAGATGTCTCGAAAGACCACCGAGTGGTAGTCGGGATGGATGCCCTGTTTCATCGTCGTCCTTCCAGCATGAGTTGTGTCTCGTCATCAGTACTATATGATAATGATTCTCATATGCAAGATACTGTGACAGGAGCTCCCATGTCCCGACGCTGTCAGGTCCGCGGCACCAGACCTGGATTCGGCAACAACGTCTCACATTCCCAACGCCGCACCAGACGCCGTTGGAACCCCAACATCCAGCGGAAGTGCTACTGGGTTCCGTCGCTGGGTAGGCGAATCACCCTCACCCTGACCCCCAAGGCGATGAAGGAAATCGATCGGCGCGGCATTGACGTCGTCGTTGCCGAAATGCTCACTCGAGGAGAGAAGATCTGATGGCCAAGAAATCCACACAGCCGCGACCCATCATCAAGCTGCGCTCGGCTGCCGGAACTGGCTACACCTACGTCACTCGCAAGAATCGTCGCAACACACCAAGTCGCCTCGTCCTGCGAAAATTCGACCCCATCGCGCGCCGCCACGTCGAGTTCAAGGAGACCCGCTGATGGCCAAGAAGTCCAAGATCGCCGCACAGACAAGACGCAAGAAGATGGTGGCCAAGTACGCCGACCGGCGTGCCGAGCTCAAGGCCATCATCAAATCGTCAACAGCCACACTGGACGAGCGGATGGAGGCGTCCCGCGCATTGTCCGCCCTGCCGCGCGACTCGTCACCGGTGCGGCTGCGCAACCGCGACCAGGTCGACGGACGCCCCCGTGGCTACGTCGGTAAGGCAGGAGTGTCTCGTATCCGGTTCCGCGAGATGGCACACCGCGGCGAACTTCCCGGAATCACGAAATCAAGTTGGTGAGGTCATGGCAGTACCCAAACGCAAGAAATCCCGTTCAACCACCCGCCACCGGCGGGCACAGTAAGGCCTCAGCACCCAGACTGGTGGAGATTCACATCGGCGGCAGAAGCATGCGGGTGCCACAACACTTGGCCAAGGCTTACCGCTGCGGACTGATCTCTCCCGACGACTGATCGGATCGGTTGGTTCAGCACCGATCCTGCAGTTCCTCATGGCAGACCTCCAGGTGGCGAGACCTCGCTGCGGGGCCGTGCTCTGAGGGTTGGTGAACAAAAATGTCAGCACCAGCCCGGTCGCGACAGAATTGTTGATTGACCGGCGTGTGACCGGGAATCCTCTATGGTTGTCGCCATGAGCAAGCCTGAAGTCACCCTGCCCGATTCTGCCCCCGACGAGCTCGTCCTCGACGACATCACTGTCGGTGACGGCCCCGAGGCCTCTGCCGGCAACCTCGTCGAGGTGCACTACGTCGGAGTGGCTCTGAGCACCGGTCGCGAATTCGATTCATCGTGGGACCGCGGTGAGCCGTTGACCTTCCAGCTGGGAGCCGGTCAGGTGATTCCCGGGTGGGATGACGGTGTGCAGGGCATGAAGGTGGGCGGACGACGCCGACTCGTCATCCCCCAGGATCTGGCATACGGCCCGCAGGGCATTCCCGGTGTCATCGCCGGCGGTGAGACGCTGATTTTCGTCTGCGACCTCGTCAACGTCATCTGAGTCCAGAACACTGAATCTGCGGCCTCACGTCGCGAACCACGGCAGCGTCCGTACCCATCGTGGGTACGGACGCTGCCGTGTAAGGCGTTGTCACCAGTCACCGTGTTGGCCCCGCCATCCTCGACATGGTCGTCCGAAAAACACCGAAACCTGCAGAGCCGCCCGCTACCGTGCCCAGGGGCGCCCACCACCGAGCTCAGAAGTTCGTGTTCAAAAATGTCAGCACGCCGATCGACCCGGCACACAAGAGACCTCACCACCCCCGAGGTGTCAAAAATCGCCCACTCGACACCACCCCACCCGCCTCACCACAGGCTCTTGGTGGGAAACCCCAGCGGACAAGGCCTTCCACTGGTCGATTGGTCGACCTGCTCATTCCGCGTGGTGGCAGGGGAAACCCCAACGAGCAAGCTCCCCAGCGCCTCGGCGCCGGGCTTCCCGATCCCGACAGGGCCTCGGCGATGAACGCCGCCAGGCGTCCAGCCCAGCACATCGCCTGGCACCGTGACCTCTGCCTGCAGGGGTCCACGCCAACAAGAACACCCGGCATCGGTTGACCGCCGGGCCCCGTGGCCCCGGGACCCACGAGCATCCGAGACTCTCTCCTGCTCCAGGATCTGCTGCCCCGAGGTCTGCAGGAACAGCACGCACCGCCACATCCGGTCACCAGCGTCAAAAAGCATCGGGTCACATCGTCGCCATGCACAACAGTGACGCCACCCCGGTGGTACCGTCAAAAATGTCTCAACGTGGAGACGACACCGGTCGGGCATCCCACCGTGGTCCACCACCGGCGCATCTCACACGCGACCCCACGACCTGACAACACCCGAGGGAGCTGACCATGTATGACAACAGCAGCACCGCCGAGGCCATGACCATCCGCCTCGACGCCGAATACCCGCCGGACCCCGTCTTCGAGCCGGGCATCCGTCGTGCCCCCTCACGTGGATTCCGGCTCACCGACGAGCAGACCCGCACCGCGCTGCGCAATGCCCTGCGCTATCTGCCTTCAGAACTGCATGAAAAGGCTGCTCCGGAATTCCTCGAGGAGCTGCGCACCTACGGCCGCATCTACGCCTATCGGTGGCGCCCAGCCGGTCACATCAAAGGCCGTCCCATCGACGAGTACGAAGGCCGGTGCACCGAGGGCAAGGCCTTCCAGGTGCAGATCGACAACAACCTCGACTTCGACGTCGCGCTGTATCCCTACGAGCTCGTCACCTATGGCGAGACCGGGTCGGTGTGCCACGACTGGCTGCAGTACCGACTCATCAAGAAGTACCTTGAACGGCTCACCGAGGACACCACCCTGGTCGTCATGAGCGGGCACCCGCTGGGCCTGTTCCCGTCGCGCCCGGAGGCCCCACGCGTCATCATCACCAATGGGCTCATGGTCGGTCGCTTCGACAACCAGGACGACTGGGAGCTCAGCGAGGAGCTCGGGGTCGCCAACTACGGCCAGATGACCGCCGGCGGATGGATGTACATCGGCCCGCAGGGCATCGTGCACGGCACCTTCAACACCATCCTCAACGCCGGACGTCTGCAGCTGGGTGTCCCCGACGACGGCGATCTGTCCGGGGTGCTGTTCGTCTCCTCTGGCCTGGGCGGCATGTCCGGCGCCCAGCCCAAGGCCGCCGAGATCGCCCACGCCGTCGGCGTCATCGCCGAGGTGGACATGTCGCGCATCCAGACCCGTCTGGACCAGGGCTGGGTGGGGCACGTCTCCGAGGACCTCGACGAGGTCTTCGCCCTGGCGCAGAAGCACGTCGCCGAGCGCACCCCCATCTCGATCGCGTACCACGGCAACATCGTCGACCTGCTGCAGTACGCCGTCGACCACGACATCGACATCCCGCTACTGTCGGACCAGACGAGCTGCCATGCCGCCTACGACGGCGGCTACTGCCCCCAAGGGCTGAGTTTCGAACAACGCACCGAGCTGCTGGCCGTCGACCGTGACGAGTACCGCCGCCGCGTCGACGCCACCCTGCGCAAGCACTTCGAGCTGGTGCGCACCCTCACCGAGCGCGGCACGTACTTCTTCGACTACGGCAACGCCTTCATGAACGCCATCTACGAGTCCGGTGTCACCGAGATCGCCAAGGACGGCGACAACCGCAACGGGTTCATCTGGCCCTCCTACGTGGAGGACATCATGGGCCCCGAGCTGTTCGACTACGGCTACGGCCCGTTCCGCTGGGTGTGCCTGTCGGGCCGACACGAGGACCTCGTCGCCACCGACCAAGCAGCGATGAGCTGCATCGACCCCGACCGGCGCGGGCAGGATCGCGACAACTACATCTGGATCCGCGACGCAGAGAGCAACGACCTCGTCGTCGGCACCCAGGCCCGAATCCTCTACCAGGACGCCAAGGGACGAGTCGCCATCGCCCTGCGGTTCAACGAGATGGTGCGCAATGGCGAGATCGGCCCGGTCATGCTGGGCCGCGACCACCACGACGTGTCCGGCACCGACTCCCCGTTCCGCGAGACGTCGAACATCAAGGACGGCTCCAACGTCATGGCGGACATGGCCACCCAGTGTTTCGCCGGCAATGCAGCACGTGGCATGAGCCTGGTGACCCTGCACAATGGCGGCGGCACGGGAATCGGCAATGCCATCAATGGTGGTTTCGGGCTGGTGCTCGACGGGTCGGAGCGAGTGGACGCCGTCATCCGCAGTGGGCTGCTGTGGGACGTCATGTGCGGGGTGGCGCGACGCGGTTGGGCACGCAACGAGCACTCCGTCGAGACGGCGAGGGCCTTCAACCAGGAGAGTCCGCAAGGCCACATCACCCTGCCCTATCTCGTTGACGAGGAGGTCATCGACAAGGTGGTGCCACAGTGAGCCTGGACGTGGTGGAGCTCCTGGCGCAGATTCACGATCTGGGCCGGGCCGAGGACGGTTCCTACTGGCGATTCTCGCTCACCGAGGTCGACACCAGGCTGCGTTCCTGGTTCACCACCACGGCACGCTCGCTGGGGCTCACCCTCACCCGCGACGCCAACGCCAATCTCGTCGCCTGGTGGGGCGAGCCCGGACCGGGAGCGATCCTCACCGGGTCGCACCTGGACTCGGTGCCCGGCGGCGGCGAGTTGGACGGGCCGCTGGGGGTGGCGAGCGCCCTGGCAGCAGTGAACATGCTGCAGGAGGCAGGCGTCGAGCCGCGAGTACCTGTGGGTGTCGTCGTGTGGACCGACGAGGAGGGCGGCCGGTTCGACATGCCCTGCCTGGGGTCTCGGTTGGCCAGCGGGCAGCTGGAACCAACTCGGGCCCGGGAGCTGCCGTGTCGTGACGGTGGCACCCTGGCAGAGGCATGGCGTGCGGCCGATCTGGACCCCGACGAGCTCGGCACCAGCGACTGGGCTCAGCAGGCCGGAGCCATGATCGAACTGCACGTCGAACAGGGTCGGGCGCTGGTGGACATGGGACATCCGTTGGCCGTGGCCAGCGCGGTACGCCCCCACACCCGGCGTCGGGCGACGTTCACCGGCGTCAGCGATCATGCTGGCACCACCTTGCTGCCGTTTCGTCACGACCCGACGATTCCCCTGGCGCAGACCATCGTCGCGGCCCGTCGTACGGTGGCCGAGTCCGGTGATCCGCATGCCGTCGCCACCATCGGCCGTACCCAGCTGGAGCCCGGCGGCACCAACGTCATCGCCGGACGCGCCACCTGCTGGCTGGACTGTCGCACCGAGACCGACGAGATGCTCACTTGCGTCGTCGACGCCATCACTGCTGCCTCCCAGCAAGCCGCCGAGGCGGAGGGGTGCCAGGTGAGTTGGCAGCGAGAGTCCCTCACCCCACGCACCGAGTTCGACGCGAGTCTCACCGCACGTGTGCAGAAGGTGCTCGAGGAGACGATCGGGAAGACGCCGATACTGTCCACCGGGGCGGGCCACGACGCCGCCGTGCTGGCCGCCGAGGTGCCCACAGCGATGGTTTTCGTGCGCAATCCCACTGGATCCTCGCACACCCCCACCGAGTGCGCCACCGACGAGGACTGCCGCGCCGGGGCGCGAGGACTGGCGGCCGTGCTCAAGGACGTGATGCTCAACGGTGTGGCAGCAGGGAATTCCTGTCGAACCGAGGGGCTGGGCACCAGCCACGGGTGAGGCGTGTCGAGGATGCCCAGCCGTGGGAGCGCTGCCGGCTGGGCACCAAGCCGGAAGATCAGTCGAGGTGTCATGCAGCATCAAAAGCACACTCATACTCCACATTACCGACTGGACACCAAGCCAGGACTGACCGATCGAGTCCGGGGTGAGCATGCGTGGACGCAAAACACACCAGCAGGTTCTACTGGGAGAAGACCGGATCACACGGGACCCGGGCCCCAAGCAGGAACTCGGTGACGTCGCCCGTCATGAATGTTGGGAGCACGGACACGCATGACGTCCGAATCGCACGTAACGTATTCGTCGTCCTCTCGGAGGGGACGGCCACACGAGGACTGAATCCGTGAAGGAGCTGATCGCATGATCACGTGCCGCAGTGCACTGGTTGATGGCACGTTCCGCCGTGACGTCGCCATCGAGGTCACCGACGGGGTCGTCACGAAAATTTCATCCGCTGAGCAGCCGACGAGCCCGCCTGATGTCGACGGGGTCGTCGTGCCGGGATTCGTCAACACCCATTCCCACCTGTTCCACCGCGCGCTGCGTGGCGGAGCCCACGGCGAGGACTTCTGGAACTGGCGCACGACGATGTACCAGGTCGCCGAACGGCTGGATCCCGACCGCTACCACGAGCTCGCACTCGGGGTGTTCGGTGAGATGTTGGACGCCGGCTACACCAGCGTCGGCGAGTTTCACTACCTGCACCATCGCCCGGACAGGTCGCGCTACCCACATCACGAGATGGAGCTCGCAGTGGCCGAGGCCGCCCGGCAGGCCGGGATCCGGCTCACCCTGTTGGACACCTGCTACCTGCACGGCGGCTTCGGGCAGCCTCTGGAAGCAGGCCAGACGCGGTTCGGGGACGGTTCGGTGGAGGCCTGGGTGCAGCGGTGGCACGAGCTGGCCGACGCCCTGCCTGTCGATCCGCGAGTGCGACTGGGGGCGGCCCTGCACTCGGTGCGTGCCGTGGCCCCCGACGAGCTGCACCACGCCATTGCAGGCCTGCCCGCCGATGTGCCGGTGCACGTGCACGTCTCGGAACAACCAGCCGAGAACCGGGCCTGCCAGGAGGCGACCGGGCTCACGCCGACCACCGTACTGGAGCGGGCCGGGGTGCTCTCGGCTCGCACCACCGTCGTCCACGCCACTCACCTGTCCGACGAAGATCTCGCCATGATCGCCCGCACCGGCACCACGGTGTCGCTGTGCCCCACCACCGAGGCCGATCTGGCCGACGGCATCCCCCGCACCGCCGATCTCGTGGCCGCCGGGGTGCCGTTGGCGATTGGTTCGGATGAGAACGTCGTCACTGATCCATTCGCCGAGTTGCGCATGATCGAGTCTGGGGTCCGACTGAGCAGCGGTCGGCGTGGCGTGGTGAGCAATGAGCGGTTGTGGGGCAGCGGCGCACAGGTGCACAGTGTGCTGCCCGAGCTGGCAGCAGTCGACCCACAACGCCCCGGGCTACGGGTGGGCGACCCGGCCGACATGGTGGCGATCTCCCCCGACTCGGCTCGACTGGCCGGGGTGGACCCGCTGCGTTGGCCACTCACCGCGTCCGAGGCTGACGTCACTGCGACGATCGTCGCCGGGCAGCGGGTGCCCTCGCACTCCCCCGTAACGCTGCGCAGCGCACTGCACACCCTGTTCAAGGAGGATTCGTGAGCACCCTCATCACCGGAATCGGCACCCTCGTCACCAATGACCCGCACGTGCAGGACGGTTACGATGCTGGTCACCCTGGCCCCGGAGTGGACGAGGCCCCCACTGCGGCTCCGGCCGGCCCGGCATCGCGCAGCGGGCGCACCGTCTCACACGACGCCGACCCGCTGGGTCAACTGCACGACGCGGCGGTCGTCATCGAGGAGGGTCGAATCGCCTGGGTGGGGCCTGCCGATCATGCTCCGGCTGCCGATGGCGCCGTCGATCTGGGCGGGCAGACCCTCATCCCGGGGTTCGTCGACTCCCACACCCACCCGGTGTTCGCCGGGGACCGGGCCGACGAGTTCGACGCCCGCATGAACGGTGAGAAGTACGACGGTGGCGGGATCAGGCGCACCATGACGGCCACCCGGGCCGCCAGCGACGCGGATCTGCACGCCATGGTCACCGCCGTGGTGAACGAGATGCTCCGGCAGGGCACGACGACGGTGGAGGGCAAGACCGGCTACGGTCTGGACGTCGACACGGAGGTGCGGATGGCACGCATTCTCGCCGAGACCGTCGACGAGGTGACATTCCTGGGTGCCCACACCGTGCCCCCGGAACACAGCGCCGACGAGTACGTCGATCTGGTCTGCGGGCCCATGTTGGATGCGGTACGTGAGCACGTCTCGTGGATCGACGTGTTCTGCGAGAAGGGCGCCTTCGACGCCGAGCAGTCCCTGCAGGTGCTGCGGGCTGGCAAACGGGCTGGGCTCGGCATGCGGTTGCACGCCGCCCAGCTCAATCCGTCGTCGATCATTGCTGACGCCGTGGAACTCGGGGTGGCCTCGATCGACCACTGCACCTTCCTCTCCGACACGGACGTCTCGGCCATCGCCGATTCACACACCGTGGCGACCGTGCTGCCCGCGGCCGAGTTCAGCACTCGTCAGCCCTACCCGGATGCGAGCCGGTTGCTGAGGGCCGGGGCGACGGTCGCACTGGCCACCGACTGCAACCCGGGGACGGCGTTCACCTCGTCGATGCCGTTCTGCCTGGCGGTCGCGGTGCGCGAGATGTCCATGACCCCCGAGCAGGCCCTGTGGTCGGCCACTGCCGGTGGCGCGGCAGCGCTGCGCCGTGGCGATGTGGGCGTGGTGCGACCGGGGGCCCGTGCCGATCTGGTGTCCGTGGCCGCACCCAGTTGGCTGCACCTGTTCTACCGCCCCGGGGTACCACTCATCAGCCAAGTGTGGCGGCGAGGTGTGTGCCATCAGATGGGGGCGGTCCCGCTCCCGTTCTGAGTCGCTGGGGCTGGAGGAGAGCTTCTCCTCCAGCCCCAGTTCTCGACATGATCGGGTGGGGCTTTCACCTCCTGATTCCGCCTGGTTCCGCGGCGCAAGACCTCATCGGCGCGGATGCCTCACCGGAACGCCCCATGCCCACCACACGCTGCAGCTACTGCACCCGCTCCTGCTGACATTTTTGTCACCACGCAGCCGGTGGCCGCACGACAGTGATCCGCCCCAGCCTCGCGTGACACTTTTGTCACCACCCCAACCACAACCGCACAGGGGAAGCCACCCGCACCTCTACCTGACATTTTTCAACGGCCAGCTCAACATCCCCGCCTCACCAGACCCCGGCTCGCGACAATTTTGTCGCCACAAGGCCTGTGGCTGCACCACAGTGATGACTCCCAGCCTCGCGCGACTTTTCTCACAACCACAGAGAGGGGGCCGCCCCTTAGCCTCATGTGCGCGCCCGGATCCGATCTGACGATTTTTGCCACCCTCACATCGACACCAGCACCACGGTGATCCCCCCAGCTCCACGTGACATTTTTGTCACCAGCCCAACCACCGCCCACCACAGTGACCAGTCGCAACGCAGCCTGACATTTTTCAACAGCCGGCCCAGCATCCCCGCCTCACCAGACCCCGGCTCGCGACAATTTCTGTCACCCCACCGCCTGTGGCCGCACCACAGTGATCCTCCCCAGCTCCACGCGATATTTCTGTCACCACCAAGCTTGTGGCCGCACGACAGTGCCCCTCACAAGCCTCGTGTGACATTTTTGTCACCCAACGAATGACAACCACACCACCGTGACCGGCCGGGCCGTCACCTGACATTTTTCGCACTCCTCCACTCGCCAGGGCCCCGCCCCCCACACACAAAAGCCCCACAGGACAGCTCAGCCTGCAGAGCGGACAGCCGGGGCCCCCGCCTCACACTAGGAGCCTCCACATCCATTGAGATTGCCCCCAGACGCTGTCGCCCGATTCCGGCGTGGGGCCCGGGCCAAAGTTCGCGACGATTTCTGTCACCACGCAGCCTGCAGCCGCACCACAGTGCTCGCCACCAACCCCACGCGACATTTTTGTCATCTAACGACCGGTGGCTGCACTGCAGGTGTCCTGAGCCCCCTCACGTGACATTTTTGTCACCCCAACCACTCGCTCGACGAAACAGCCACCTCGACCGCCCCTCGTCGGTTACCGTCAATTCGTGTCACCAGGCTCGCCAGTGTTGGCGTGCCATCACCCAGGAGGTTCTCATGCCCGTTCTCATCGGACCCGATCTCACTTTCGCCGATGTCATTGCCGTCGCACGCCACGACGAGCCGGTCGAGGTGAGTGAGCAGGCCTTGACCGCTGTCGACCGAGCTGCCGACCACGTCGCCCAATTGGCGGATGACGTCGTCCCGCACTATGGGATATCCACCGGATTCGGAGCCCTGGCCTCCAAGCGAGTGCCAGTGGAGCAGCGGGCCATCCTGCAACACTCCCTCATCCGTTCCCATGCGGCCTCCACCGGCGCCGAGGTGGAGCGTGAAGTGATCCGTGCCATGATGCTGCTGCGTCTCAAGACGATGGCTTCGGGCCACACCGGGGTACGCCGCGAGGTGGTGTTGGGCTACGCAGCGATGCTCAACGCCGGAATCACCCCCATCACGGGCGAGTATGGATCGCTGGGCTGCTCGGGTGATCTGGCACCCCTGGCCCACGCCGCCCTGGCCCTCACCGGCGAGGGAATCGTGCGAGACAAGGCCGGTACCCAGATGCCAGCCGCCGAAGCCCTGGCAGCGGCCGGCCTCGAGCCAATCACCCTGCGTGAGAAGGAGGGGTTGGCTCTCATCAACGGCACCGACGGCATGCTCGGTCAGCTCATCCTGGCTCTGACAGACCTCGACACCCTGGTGACGACGGCCGACCTCACCACCGCCATGACGGTGCAGGCGCTGTGCGGCATCGACGCGGTCTTCGCCCCCGATCTGCAGGCACTGCGCCCACACGAGGGGCAGAAACTGTCGGCAGCCAACATCGCCGCGCTGCTCAAGGACTCACCTCTCATCCAGGCTGGCAAGAGTGAGGAGTCCAAGCGAGTGCAGGACGCGTACTCGCTGCGCTGCGCCCCCCAGGTCACCGGCGCGGTACGTGACACCATGGCGCACGCCGCCCACGTGGCACAGGTGGAGCTCGTCTCGGCCATCGACAACCCGGCTGTCACCGACGACCTTCGGGTGGAGTCCAACGGCAACTTCCATGGCGCCCCGGTGGCCTATGTGCTGGACTTCCTGGCGATCGCGGTGGCGGATCTGGCGTCCATGAGTGAGCGCCGCACCGACCGAATGCTTGACCCGGCCCGCAGCCGTGGCCTCAACGCCTTCCTGGCCAACGACCCGGGCGTCGACTCGGGCTACATGATCGCCCAGTACACCCAGGCGTCGATCGTCTCGGAACTCAAGCGACTCGCGGTGCCCGCCTCGGCCGATTCCATCCCCACGTCCGCCATGCAGGAGGACCACGTCTCGCTGGGGTGGTCGGCGGCACGCAAGCTGCGTCATGCGGTGGATGGCCTGGGCAGGGTGCTGGGTGTCGAGGCGCTCACGGCGGCTCGAGCCATCGACATGCGTGGTATCGGAGCCTCCGAACCGGTTGCTCGGGTCATCAAGCTCATGCGTGAGTCCCTGCCCGAGCCCGGCCCAGACTCGTTCCTGGCCCCGGACATCGCCGAGGCGGATCGCCTGGTGGCCAGCGGCAAGCTGGTCGCAGCAGCTCGGGAGTCCGTCGAGTTGAACTGATGCGTGCGGTCCGAGACACGGGCTGCCAGAAGGCACAGTGACTGTCACCATCGATTCGATCGAAGAGGTTGCCGGCGCTGACGAGCCCCGGCAACTGCAGCACACCATCTGACAGCCACTTCCACGTGGTCCGAACGACACCGCGTCCAGGCCGCCAGACGGCTAGCTGTGGCCGCTTCCGGGGACGAGCTTGGCAGCCGCGATACGCAATTCGGGTAACCATCTCTGAAGGTCCGGGGGCAACACCGGGCTCAGACTGCCGACCGGCGTCCGGCCACTGCCCGACATTCGATCCGGCCCGGGAATCCCGTGGATCATCACAAGGTTGGTGCCCATCGCCCAGATGGGGCATCGCCCGCACCAGCCGATGGCACCAGCCTGGCCAGGGCGGGCCGCTGTTCATGCAGCAGGCGGGGTTGCGCCGGGCAATGCAGCCGAGCCGCTCCCACCAGACTCCCCCTGCAGCCAGGCCCATCCGTCACACCGCGAGCCGCTGCGCCTCCACCCGCTTGCGCCACATCATGGCGAGGCTGGTGGGGGCAGCCATGATGACGAACGAGAACCACGCCGCCGTCAACCCACCACCGGCAGAGACGATGATCCACGCGATGACGACGACCGTCCAGTTGGATATCGCCTCGACGATGAGCGGGCTCATCGGGGCACGCATGGCACGCAACGCACCGGAGTTCTGGATGGTGAACGCCCAGAACGGCTGGGCAAGCATCATCACCGGTAGGGTGCGCACGGCAATGTCGACGACGACCGGGTCGGTGGTGAAGACGTGAACCAGCGGCTTGGCGAAGATCGCCACGAGGACGCCTAGCATGACGGCAACCCCGAAGGCCCACCGCTCGGTACGCCCTGCCACCTGACGAGCCAGCGCCGGGCGTCCGGCACCCAGGGCCTGCCCGACCAAGGTGGTCGTGGCGATCATGAGGGCCAGGGCTGGCAGGAAGACGAGTCCTTGCACGCTCATCTGCACTCGTTGGGCGGCCATGGAGGCGGTGCCCAGCCGCGAGACGACCATGGTGAACACCAGCCACGCCGTGGAGATGACGAGCTGCTCCCCGGCCGCGGGCAGCCCCAGGTGCAGGATGGCCTTGGCCGCGTCCCACCGTGGTTTCCAGGACACGAGGATGGTGCCCACCGGACGGCTGAGGCTCACCCCGGCGCGACCACGGGCCATGAGCCACACGAGGACGACGAGTGCCAGGGTGCGCGAGATCGCCGAGGCAATGGCGGCCCCGGTGACGCCGAGTTCGGGAGCGCCCCAGTGCCCGTGGATGAGCACGAATGCGAGCACCATGTTGACGACGTTGGCGCCGATCGTCACGTACATCGGGGTGCGGGCATCACCAGCACCGCGCAGCACCCCACTGGACATCATGAGCATGGCGAGCACCGGCACGGCTCCCAGCGAGACCGACAGGTAGCTGGCCGTCATGGCCGTGGCGTCGGGTGGCAGACCGAAAATTCCCGCCAGGCCGGGGGCGAGGATCACTCCCATGACTGCCATCGGGGTGAAGATGATGAAACTCCACATGAGTGCCTGCCGAGCCAGCCGGGTGCCCTCGGCCGGATTGTCGGCACCCACCGCGTGGGCGACGAGGATGGAGCCGCCGGTGGACAGCCCAGCCAGCGCCGAGAGCACGATCTGCATGATCTGGATCGCGGCACCAGCACCGGCCAGGGCCGCCGCCCCCAGCGCCGCCACCAGAATGGTGTTGACGATGTCCAGGCTCATCTCGAGCAGGTTCTCACCGAAGATCGGCAGGCTCAGGAAGATGATGCGCCTGCGCAACGCCCTGGGGTCGGCCAAGGCGCGGGCCTTGACGACCTGGGGGTCGGGGGAACTGGTGTCGTCGACGCCTGGGGGCAGCAGCGGCTCGTTGAGAGGTTTCTTCTCGATCATGGCTCCAGGGGCAGGGCTCGGGGAAAAGGCTCAGCGGACGATGTCACCTTGGACCAGTTTGATGAGCCGATCCAGCACGCCTCCGCCGGAGGCGTTGGATCCGTTGTGCTCGTACTGGCTGGTCACCCACGGGCGCATCCCGGGTAGCAACGCCGCGGTCTGCAGGGAGTATTCCCGTGGTACGTAGGCGTCGTCGTGGTAGATGGCTGCGGCGCACGGCACCTGGCTGGCGGCCAGGGCGTCGGCGTCGTACAACGTGGGCCAGGGGTGCTCGGCGATGATCTGGGCGACGTCCTTCCACGGCTGCAGCGAGGAGTCCTCGTCGAACCACTCGGGCATGACGTGTTCACCGGTGAGCAGGGTGGGGTCGTCGTGGAAGGCCTGCGGTAGGCAGCGGGCAGCAGCCCAGTTCGTCGTGACACCGTCGGCATAGGAGGATTCGTGGATGACGGTGTAGAGCACGTTGCGTCCACCGAACGGCAGCAGGTCTGCCAGGTCGTAGCGGAAGCAGCGGCTGGTGGGCTCGTACTCCAGCAGGTAGTGCAGTTTCTCGGCCCCAACGGATCCACCGAGCAGGTGGCCCAGGGAGCGCACCCGTGACGGACCCACCGGATCGCCGTTGGAGGCGCGCAGCTCGCCGCTGGCGGCAAGGTCGAGGACGGCGCGCATCCGGTCCCGGTCGCCGGGGAAGCGCCGGTAGTACTGCTCGGACTTGGCCTGCATGGTGTGGTAGCAGGTGGTGTAGACCTCGTCGGCGCTGCGTCCGACGGCCGACAGCCCACCGGTGAAGTAGCCAGCCAGCAGGGATGACGAGTGCACCGAGAGGTAACGCAGCATGGTGAACCCACCGAATGACTGGCCGAGCGCTGCCCACTGCTCGACCCCTAGGTGGCGGCGCAGGTCTTCACAGTCCTCGACGATCTCGTCGGCTCGCAGGTGGGTGAGGTACTCGGCCTGGTCGGCTGCCGAACCGACCGGTTCGCTCACTGGCGACGACAGCCCGGTGCCGCGCTGGTCGAGCAGGACGAGGCGGTAGTCGTCCAGGGCGCGACGCAGCCAGCCGGGAAATCCGGGGTCGACGAGGGTGGGGCGTGGCGACTCACAGCCTGGCCCGCCCTGCAGGAAGACGAGCCACGGTTTGTCCTGGTTGTGCCGGGTGGAGACCAGTCGGGCGTAGATCTCGATGGTGCGAGGGTCGGAGTCGTCGAAGTGGTCGAGGGGGACGGTCAGCCGCACGTCGTCGGTCAGCAGGCCGGGGATGCTCGTATCGCTCATGGCTCGACTCTAGTTGCTTGCATCGGGCGGCGAGGGGGCGGCCATTTCCCGATATCTGCGTGGGAATCGTGGTCATTGTGGAAATCACGCTGTCTCGGTGTGGGGGTAGACGAGTTCGGGCGCCACCGCACTGTTGCCGCACCATGTGGGTTCGTCAGCGGTGGCCGAGTGCACCTTCGACCTCGCCCCGGGATCGCATCCGTGCAGGTGGGGGCTGGCACCGTACGACATGAGAAAAGGGGCCGCACCCTGAGTGGATGCGACCCCGGCAATCGGCAGAGCTCAGAACGATCTGGTCATTCTGGTCTCCCTCCCAGATGAATCAGAATCCGGTGGCGGGCAGGCCTTTCCCCTTGGCAACAGGCGCTGCACCTTCGCCCGCACCAGCCTGGTCGTCGTGCGACACCTCGGCCCCGCCTCCGAACGAGGTCTTGAGGTTGAGTTCTGGAAGCTTGAAGTCTTTCTCGCGATGGGCGTTTCCATCCAATTCCAAATGGGACTTTCCACTGAAATGAAGATGCTTCAGGGGGTGACCATCAAAAAGTGGGAGCCCCTTGAGGTGCAGGCCGTCACCCCGCCCCACGTGGGAGTCCCCGTCCAGGTGAAGGTGCCTGAGACGGAAGTCCTTCGTACGGTGCAGGCCGCGCACCGTGACACGCTTGTCGTAGTGCACCGACATGTGGAGGGTACCGTCACCCCGGTCCACGGCGCAGTCGCCGGTGAAGTCGATGACGAGGTCATAGTGCTTGCCGGGGGTCAGTCGGGCGAGGCTCACGTCCACCGATCCCTTGCCGGTCTCGTTGATCCGGGCATCCCCCCAAGCCACGGCCCGGGGGTCGTGGCCCTTGTCGGGATTCGTCCCCGCCGGAACGATCTGCCAGGCCACGGAGCCGCTGAACACACGCTTGACGCTTCGGTCGCCCTTGTTGGGCGAGAGGAGGTCGTAGTTCACCTGCACGGTGAGGTTGGACCGATCCACCTTGACGTCCTTGCCCGCCTGGAAGTCGCCGCCACCTGCCGAGAGGGAGACGTTGACGTCGCCGTCGGCAACCTCACCGTCCTCTGAGTCATCGGTGCCATGCCCGGCACCAGTGACGTCGTCGTTACCGGCCGGCAGATCGGGCGATGCGTTGCTGCTGGGGGGCTTGATGGTGGTGGACGATTCGCTGTGGGGGAACAGCTCGGTGGTGCGCTCGGCGCTGGGCGACTCGCCAAGCGGCAGCAACGGTGTGGTGCTCTCGGCCTCGGGCGAAGCGGACACGGATGTGGTGGTCGCGGGCTCCGGGCCCTCATCGGCGCTGGCTACGGCCGCGCACGACAGTGAACCGAGCAGGGAGAGGGACAGTGCAGTCGCCACTCCCACACTTCTGCGCGCCTTGAGCTGCTTCATACGAAATCCTTCCACGGGTTCAGGGGATCGAACACCCCTGTCAGACATTCAAGCTCGCTGCCGGTGCGTCTGCAACTGTGTCGGGCTCCCCACCCATACCGAGCTGCTCGGCGACGTGATCCATATCCTTGTCCCCACGCCCGGAAAGATTGACCACCAGATAGGAGTCACGCGACATCGTCGGAGCCATGACCATCGCATGAGCAACGGCGTGCGCCGACTCCAGAGCCGGAATGATCCCCTCGGTACGGCTGAGGCGGAGGAAGGCGTCGAGCACCTGGTCGTCGGTGATCCCCACGTACTCGACTCGCCCGACTTGGTCGAAATAGGCATGCTGCGGCCCCACGCCGGGGTAGTCCAGCCCGGAGGCGATCGAGTGGACGGCGTCCGGCTTGCCCTGGTCGTCGACGAGCACCTTGGTGCGCATACCGTGCAGGACGGCGTCGGCACCTTTGGCGATGCTCATGGCGTGCTCACCGCGCTGCTGGCCGCGTCCGGCCGGCTCGACGCCAATGAGTCGCACGTCCGCGTCGTCCAGAAAGGCGGTGAAGGCACCCATGGCGTTCGAGCCGCCGCCCACACAGGCGACGACTGCAGCCGGGAGCGTCCCGCGGGCAGCAAGCAGTTGGGCGCGCGCCTCGCGTCCGATGACCGTCTGGAAGTCGCGCACCATCGATGGGAATGGATGCGGGCCGACGACCGAGCCGATGGCGTACAGGTGGTCATCGCAGTTGCGGGCGTAGACCTCGAATGCGGAATCGACGGCTTCCTTGAGGGAGCGCCCGCCGGTCTCCACGGCGACGACCTTGGCCCCCAGCATCTTCATGCGCACGACATTGGGGTGCTGCTTGGCGACGTCGATGGCACCCATGTGAATCTCGCATTTCAGCCCGAGCAGCGCGGCTGCGGTGGCCAGTGCGACGCCGTGCTGACCCGCACCGGTCTCGGCGATGACGGTCGACTTGCCCATGCGTTTGGCGAGCAGGGCTTCTCCGAGGCAGTGGTTGATCTTGTGGGAGCCGGTGTGGTTGAGGTCCTCACGCTTGAGGACGATCCGTGCCCCACCGAGCTCCTGGGAGAGTCGGTCGGCGAAGGTGAGGGATGACGGACGTCCGACGAACTCACGCAGCAGCCGCAGGTACTCGGCGTAGAACTCGGGGTCGTTGCGGGCCTCGTCATATGCCTGGGCCACCTCGGCCATCGGCCTCTCCAGGGCAGCGGGCAGAACACTGCCGCCATAGCCACCGAAGACTCCGTCGGCGGGCAGCGTGAGGTGTGGGGTGGTGACGACGTCGCAGGCCTCGGCGATGGTGCGCGGGACGGCGTCGGTCACCGGTGCGGTGTCACCGGCATTGGCAGCGCAGCAGGCATTGGCGGTGTCGATGGTGGTCATGGGGGTCTCCTCGGAAAATGGGTCCGGGGGCCCGCAGAAACAGGTCGAGCCGCCCGGAATGGGGCGGCTCGGTACTTTTCTCAGTGCACGACAAGATCCGCCCTCAGGCGGACCACCACTGCCGTGCATTGAACTTCATGGCTGAAACCATAACCTGTGCCTGTCGAAACGGAAACCCCTGATCCACATGGTGAGACGCCTGCTCTCTCGGTCTGCATGCTGGCTCCCCGATCCGCATCTTCTGAGGAGCTGCCTACGACGACCCGATCAGAACTCCCGAGTGCCCAGAACCACGGCTCCCGTTGCCCAGGATTGCACAAAACCACTCCTGCCACTGTGCCCGGGCAATTGCCTGGACGTGGCCATCCCCGGGTGCTGGCACTGGCAAACCGGTGGGTACTCGATCCCCACTCGCGGCGCTACGGACCCGTTGCGTCCAGTACCGTGCGGATCCCCAGCTGCTGGCCTGCGCGGGAGGGATCCGTCTGGAACAGTGCTCAGCCCTTCGCCGGACCGTCGCTGTTGATCGTGATGTCCCAGTTGGGGGCGTCGCGCACATAGGCACGGTCCTCGTAGTCGACCTCGCCCCTGGAGTCATCGGAGACGCCGGAGTCATCCGGCGCATCACCGTCGTCCTCGGTCTGCTCGCCCACGGACCGTTCACCCTGATCGGCATCAGGCTCAGGTGCGTCGACGGTGTCGAGCTCATGCACCTTACCGTCAGCGTCCTGCCAGCAGACGACCTCACGACGCACCGGCACCTGAACTGGCACCTGCACCGTCACCATCTCGGTGACGACGTACTTGCGCAGCTGTGCCTCGGCCGGGAGCCCGAGCACCGCACGCTGCGCGGCCTCCACCGATGAATCAGCCTGGCCGTCCTGCTGCTCAGTGCTGGCGAGCTGCTCATCGTGGGATTCGGTCTCGTCATCATCGGTGTCCTCGGGCTCATCGTCGTCAGCAGCCCCGGACGTGGCCGACGGTACGGTACCCGGCACGACGAAATCGTACGGGGTGAACACCCGCGGCGGAACCTCATCGGCCTCGTCCTTTGAGCTCTGCGCGGGAGGCTCCTCGTCGACGCTGTTGAAGGGCTGCTCAGCGTCCGGGCCGTCCTCGTCGTGGCCGGTCTGGTGCGCCTCACTGGACGTGTCGACCCCATTGTGTGGTTCATCGGAATCGCCCTGCAGCAGGCCGTAGTGACGCCGGATCTCCTCCTCCGACGAGGGGCTGAGGTCCTCGTCGGTGTGCGCCACCGGTGCAGCCATCATGAGCTGCCTGTCGTAGGGCATGCTCACCGTCTCCTCGACGTACCGGCCCTCGTGGGCTGGGACGAAGTGCTGCTCACCAGACTCGTTGATGACGGTGATGAAAGTTGCCGCCCCAGTGGAGTCGTCGGCAAAAATCTGCTCGACGGTGCCCACCTTGACCCCAGCACTGTCGACAACGTCAGCATCGAACAGCTCACGGAGATTCCCCGGATCCATGGCACTGATGTCCATGCGCATTCCTCTCGTCGGGCCTGGTTCGGCCGCTCAACCGACAGTTTTCGTCTTCACTGTGTCACGTCAACCCCCATGACGGCGATCTAGCGCGCCGAAAAAAGTTAACATCGCTGCACAATCGTCACTCCGGTGCCCTCGCCGTCGACCTGGCGACATTTTTCGCACACCCCGGCGATATCAGGATGGCCCGGCCCGATGCCCGGAGCTCGACTCGATACCAGGGCGGGATTCGATACCAGGACGAGACCCAATGCCCGGAGCTCGACCTCGAGCCAAGATGAGACCCGACCGGGTGGCTGGAGGGGGCCCGACCGGGTGGCCGACTGGGACGCAATCTAATTCCGACTGGGGCCCGACCTGATTCTGATGAGGGCTCTGAATGAGTTCCGCCGGAAGAGGATGGGGTCTGGCGGAGTATGGGTTCCGACAGGATCATCAGCACGGTGACCCGACGTCTGCCCACCTGTGAAAAATCGTCACCCCGCCCACGGGTGCCGCAAAAAACTCACGCCAAAGCTCAGGGGGTGACTATTCCGGAGGGGTGCCGGATGGCCCCAACGGATACACCCTGAGCACGGATGGCCCACCGGATGTTCCTTGAGCAGTGCTTGTCGAGAGTTCCTTCCGGCGATGGGCACGCCGTCATGACAGCAGATCTCGAGCCCATTCTGAATCGTGATCCGCCGACATCCCGGCACAGATCACCCGGCAGACGTGAGTGTTGGACAGATACCGGTAGAATGGCGATGTGATCTTCAAACGAGTTGGTGACAGGCGACCCTACCCGGACCATGGCTACGCCCAGAAGCAGTGGTCCGAGATTCCGCCGGTGCAGGTGCGACTCGACCAGCTGACCACGACCAAGAGCACCCTGGACCTCGACAACCTGCTCGAGGAGGATTCCACCTTCTACGGCGATCTCTTCGCACATGTCGTGTCGTGGCGCGGTGAACTCTACCTGGAGGATGGCCTGCACCGCGCACTGCGCGCCGCCCTGCAGCAGCGTCAAACCCTGCACGCACGCATTCTCGACCTGGACTGATCCGCGCCCATGAGCTCGAGAGCCCGTCACGTCCTGCACCTGGTGGCAACCCCCATCACATTGCTCATCCTCGTCGCCATCCTTCTGGTGGCCGCCAAACTGGGCATACGAGCACTCACCGCTCCCCCACCCAGCGCGAAGATTCCGCCGTGCGTGTCCACCGACGTCGGCGGCACCCTCAAGTCCTCCGACGTCGTCGTGTCCGTGTTCAATGGGAGCCACGAACGCGGTCTGGCCGGCAAGGTGAGCAAGCAACTCACCCAGAAGGGTTTTCAGGAGGGTGAGGTCAGCAACACCGACGAGCGCATCAAGCAGACGATCATCGTCGGGCACTCCAAGGACGATCCACAGGTGAAGCTCATCGCGGCGTTCTTCCCCAAGGCGATGTTCCGCGCCGATCCTGATCGCCCCGACCATGCCGTGCGAGTCCTCGTCGGCAGCGAATTCGGCGGGTTCAATGCCAAGGCAGCCACCTCGATCTCGGTGGCCGGTCCAGTCTGCCTGCCGCCTGCTGAAGGCCTCGCCTCGCCCAGCGCCACTCCGTCCGAGGAAGGCTGACCGGGCCTGCCAGTCCCCCGAACCAGCTGGATCTGGGCACCACCTGGGTCTGGAACTCGCACTTCTGCCACAAGAGACCAGACACATTCGCTGCCACCCGGCGCATGCCCGATTGGCTCTGGCCCACGACCAGGTGAGTGGAGCACAAATCCCCACACCTGGGCCGTCCCGACGGCAAGAAGATCAGGGCGACCCCGGGGGCTTTCGCGGTGAAAGCCGAGGGGGCGGTCCGTGAGACCCGAGCAGTGGGAGCTGAGGGGGTGGTCCGCGAAACACCGAGCAATGCGGAGCTCAGAGGTGACCCGCAAGACCCCGAACAACGCGCAGCCGAAAGGGCGGACCACGAGACCCCAGGAGTACGGAGCCAAGGAACGATCCACGAGACCTGGACAATGCGCAGCCGAGGAGCGATCCGCAATACCCCAGTAGTGCGGAGCTGAGAAGTAATCCGCGAAACCCCAGCAGTGCGCACCGAGGGGATCAATGGCACACAGTTGGTACGGGCGCTGGGCCGTTCCCCCTGTTGAGCGATCCGCCCCGGTCTGTCAGCTCTGGTCTGCCTGCCCCCAGTGCCCTGAATCACGTGGGGTTTGACTGCCCTGATCGCCCGACCCTCTGAGGCACCGAGCGGACCGGCCGTCGTGGCCAATCTCCGTGAGTTGTTCGGCGACCGCATGGCGCTGTGCCGACGGGGTGACGATGAGCAGCTCGTCGTTGGCGAGAAGACACGTGTCCGTCCCAGGAGCGAAGGACTGCTCACCCCGAATGATGAGTGAGACGATGGTGTTGGCCGGCAGCTGCAACTCACCAACCGTGGTTCCAGACAGCTGCGACCCGATCGGCACGTTGACCTGGATGAGTTCGGCGTCGACATCTCCCAGTGGCGCCACCTCGATGTCGACGTCCTTGACGGCCGAGGTGTCGACCAGTCCGAGCAGTGCCCCCACCGTCGGCAGGGTCGGCCCCTGGGCCAGGACGCACACGACGACGAGCACCAGCACTGCGTCAAAGATGCGGTCGGCACCGACGAGGTCGTCCGAGATGGGAATCGTCGCCAGGATGATCGGCACCGCCCCACGAAGACCGGCCCACGACAGGAACACCTGGTGCCGCCACGGAGTACGGAACCAGACCGTGCTCACGAACACCGCCAGCGGGCGTGCCACGAGGGTGAGGAACAGGCCGATGATCACTCCCTGCAGCACCGGTACCCAGGTCAGCCGGTCCGGGTTGGCCAGCAGCCCCAGCATGACGAACAGGCCGATCTGGCAGATCCACCCCACACCTTCGGCGAACAACTCGGTGGCATGTTGGTAGGGCAGATCGGAGTTGCCGATGACGACGGCAGCGACGTAGACGGCTGCGAACCCCGAGACGTGTGCCAACACCGCCAGCCCGTAGGCGAGCGACGCCCAACACATCGCCACCACTCCGTACAGGCCTGACGAGGGAAGTTTCACGCGACGAGTGACATGCGCCCCGAGCCATCCGACGAGCAGACCCACGAGAACACCCGCCGCCAGTTGGACGACGATCGAGACGATGAGCCCCCAGACTCCTCCGGGGAGAGGGTCGCCGGTTGCCATGGCCGACAATGCGACGACGACGAGCACCGTCGGGGCATCGTTGAGCCCCGACTCGGCCTCCAGGATCGACTTCAGACGGGAGGGAAGCGACACCCCACGCAGGATCGAGAAGACGGCGGCCGAATCGGTGGGGGCGGTCACGGCACCCAGCAGGGCGGCAACCGTCCAGTCGATGGAGAAGGCACAGTGGCAGAACACTGCCATGACCCCGATGGAGGTTACCGAGCCAACCGTGGCCAGGAGCCCGGCCGGGGCCAGGGCCGGCCTGATCTCGTGCCATCTGGCAGAGAGCCCACCCTCGGCCAGGATGAGCGCCAACGCGGCCAGCCCCAGGCCACGAGCAAGCTCCGGATCGTTGAACTGCACTCCGAACCCTGCTGGCCCCAACACCATGCCGATGAGCAGGAAGAGCAGCAGCGTCGGCAGCCCGAGACGACTTCCGATCCGAACCGCCAGGGCAGCGAACAGAATGATGACCGCGGCGAGCAGCAGGGCAAGGTCGAACACGGTCATGAGGGAATTGTCCCCCATCCCGCACCTCGGGCACGAGTCGCAGAAGCTGATTTCGCCATGAGGTGCTCACGACTCGAGTCGAGCGGGCATGGAACTGTCACGTGGAACGTCTGCGCCAGCAATCCAATCACTGACACGGGGAAACTGGAGCAGCTGGACAGGCACGGGGAACCTGGAACCGCTGAGCAGGCACGGATCTCCACCGGTCCTAGGACACAGTGATCGCCACCTGGGATGTTACCGAGGCAAGCAGCCGTCCGTGATTCCCCCGGAATGCTCACATGTCGTGGCCCCACATGTGTGACCTGCGTCTCGGCACCTCGTGCCCGTCCCCACATGCATGCCCATCGATGTGTGGAGCTGCGGCGGCTCGCTGCACACATGCTCTCCAGAAGACCGTCGCCGCGGCGGGAGTTCCGAGCAAGGTCACCGGACGACAAATTCCGGATCCGTGCAGGCCCCCCGACGACAAAGCCCCGGATCCGTGCAGGCCCCCCGACGACAAAGCCCCGGAGTCCTGATCTCTCAGGGCTCCGGGGCCATCTGGCGGTGACGGAGGGATTTGAACCCTCGGTAGCTCTCGCTACACCCGCTTTCGAGGCGGGCACTTTCGGCCGCTCAGACACGTCACCGCTGGTTATTTTAGCGGAACGTCACCCGTTGTTGGCAAATCAGTCACTTTGTCGAGTCGTCAGGCTCAGGGGTGGGCTGCAGATCGTTGGCGTGCTTGCGGTCGAAGTTCCACGCCACGACCAAGGCCAGCACGATGTAGCAGACCAACAGCCCGGTCTGCATCCACGACATCATGGAGACCGTGTGAATGATCGCCCCGTGTGCTCGCGACAGGTAGGTGAGCGGGATGACGGCATAGATGATGGCAAAGATGAGCGCAATGCCGTTGTTGCGAGTGACGATGAACAGGTTGCTCACCGGCGAGGTGACGAAGTTGAGGAACAACCACGGCACCAGGGCCACCGCCAGATCCGCCACCGGACGATAGGACGCCCCCATGAGCAACGGCAGGATCGGTGGCACGAGCAGGTACAGCAGACCGAACGGGATGATTCCCACCAGGAACGACCGCACGATGGACCTGCGCACCATGGAGAACATGTGTCCGGCATCCGTCACCGACAATTTCTGGTAGAACACCTGCGACATCGCCTGATTGATCACCGCCGCGGGCACCTGCATGAGCTGCCAGGCCATGGTGAACAGTCCCATGGCAGCCCCCGAGTAGTGGATACCCATCGACCACGGGATACCTTGCAGACGAATGGCGTCAACGATGGCATTGGGCGCGGTGAGCAGCGGCATCTTGCGGTACCGCTTCATGAGTGTCCTGGTCGGGATGTCAGCCGCCTTCACCTCGACGACGTCCTTGCCGAGGCGGCGTCGGAAGTTGTTGAGGCCTGCCATCTGACCAAGGATCACTGCGACGATCTGCCCACCGGCTCCCAGCCCGGCGAAGGCGCTGCCGATACGTCCTGCACCTGCCACGGTCTGCTTCCACACGGCATTGGTGCCGATGACCCCGAACTGCTTGCGTCGGTTGGCCCAGAAATTGGCGATGTTGTACTGGCAGTAGGTGAAGATGAATCCACCAACTGCCAGCATCCACCAGCGGGTCCCGGCGGGGGCGTCGAGCAGACCGGCGAGGTAACCGCCCAGCGGAACCATGATGATGGTCGCCAACAATGAGACGATGACATTGATCCGAGTGGCCAGGTTGAAGATGGCACGTGCCTCGCCGTCGTCCCTGGGCAGCACGATCGCCATGTCGTAGCGCAGTGCGGCCACCGGGATGACGAACCCCGCCGTGGCGTAGACAGCGGAGTAGATACCCCAGTCCACCGGGTCGACCTTGTGGGTGACGATGAGGACGGCGACGATCGCCACCAGCTGGGCGACTCCCGTGCCACTGATGACCTTGAGCACCGAGCTGAGGAACTCGTGGCGACCCAGGAAGGCCTTGAAACCAGATTTCTTCCCACTGCTTGGTGCTGTCATGGACGCCTCGTCCGGCTCCTCGGACGCAGGCGTCGTCTCCGACGAAGAATTCACCCGACCACGGTACTCGCCGTGACGAAAAATACCGAGTCGAGAACCCAGGCGTCACTTCTCGCACGCGCACCCTGCCCGCCTGACAAAAATTGACACAGCACGTCGATACAGCGCTTTAGAGGCCGAGACGGGGGCACTGTTCGCTGCTGCACAAGTCGCCCAGGTCACCGTTGATGACCCCTCGACTCTCTCCCCCAGTGCTCGAACACTGCGGCGACCTCAGAGCATTCGGTGAGTCGTCCGCGCGGGGCATGCCGACCGCAATAGATCGGTGCCCTCGGATCTGTGCCTTCGCGGAACCTGGGGTCCCTTCCCTGCGCATGGCATGCTCGCGGGGCACCCGAATGCCTGTTGACAGTAGAGGGAGCCCTCTCCGGCGTGTGTATGCCCCCTCATCAGAGCAGTCGGGATGGCCATTGGGAAAGAGTTTTTCCACTGGGGCATTCGAGTGAACCACCGGAGCTGCAGCAAGCTCGGATAAACCACCGAGACTGCAACGGCAGGGGCCCAGCTGAGTGGTGCAAAAAATGCCGAACCAGACCAAGTCGAGTCACTGCTCCGCACCACCCCCCAACCAACTGACAAAATCGTCACACCAAGCCGAGCAAGCGTCACGACAGCGCAGGAACACCTTGCACATGGACACACCCAGCACGTAGACACACGTAAGCAATAACCACTTCGCACGTAGGCAGCAGCGCAGCCAGTGTGGGGCATGTGGACACACTGCGCACGTAGCGTGGGCACCACGTTGGCCTGCCGAGACACCCGCCAGCGAGGGTGGGCACCACGCTTGCTTGCAGAAACGCCTGCCAGCGGGGCAGGGGCGATTGCCAGAAAATCGTCGGTGATCGCCACTCACCAGCACTGAAATGTCTTGCCGCCCGCCGAGGTGACAATTTTTGACATGCCGGATGCCCGAGTGCCGAGCACGTCCTACGAATTGCGCCCCCAGCCTCAGCGCCTCGTCATGAAGAATTCGGTGAGCAGCCCCGCGCACTCCTGGTCACACACCTGGGAGACCACGCGTACTCGATGATTGAGACGAGGGTCGCGCACGACGTCCCACAATGAGCTCACCGCCCCGGCCTTGGGGTCGAAGGCGCCGAACACCAATGTCCCAATCCGAGCAGCGACGATGGCGCCAGCACACATCGTGCACGGTTCGAGAGTGACCACGAGGGTGCAATCGTCCAAGTGCCACCCGTCATCCTCGTTGTGGGCCTGCAGGGCCTCGACACCGCGCCGGATCGTCACGACCTCGGCGTGAGCGGTGGGATCGCCGGTGAGCTCCCGTTCGTTGGCGCCAGCAGCCAGGACTCGTCCGTTCGGGTCGAGCAGTACGGCGCCAATTGGCACGTCCCCCCAGTCAGCAGCTGCCCGAGCTTGGTCCACAGCATGGCTCATGGCTTCTTGCCACAGACTCATGGGGCCCGAACCAGGCTGACCCAGCTGTGTCCCGGCCAAGCCGCTGCTGGTACGTCTCGAACCGTCATGCGGATGATCCGAGTTCATGCCAGGATGACTGCCTTGGAGCACGTACCGGTCCTTGCCATTCACCACGGTGTCGCCCCCACCACGTATTGCCTGATCAGCGCAATCAGCTGGAGAAACTGAGTCGTTTTCGTGGCCCATTGGCTCCATCACTTCTCAGTGCAGAATTGTCGGAACTTCCGGCACCTTCGAAGCACTCAGCGCCCAGAATTCTCAACGGCACGTTGAAAGATTGGGCCAAAGTTGATCCGCCGGGCCACGATGCTCAGCTGCTCATCGGAATCCTCGTCCAGATCCGCGATGGCTTCCAGGTCAAACTCGCTCAAACCCACGTCGGAGAGCAGGTCGAAGTCGCCCATGGGGTTGGCGTCGTCATCGACATCGGGGATGTCCTCGCCGAGGAAATCTGCAACGTCACGCGCGATGGGCCAGTCATTGGCCTCGACGCCGTCGGACAGGAAGACCTGAACATTGCGCCCCCGCACCCGCACGATCACGAAGAACTGGTGGTCGATGGACACCATGGCGACTGCCCCAGCATCACCGGGGAGCCGTCGCAGCTGCATGATGAGTTCGTCGAGGTCATTGGCGAGCTGGAGGTCCAGTGGCGCCGACGTCCGCTCACCGTCATCGGCATACAGGGCGACGACGAAATCGATCTCGTCATCGGAGGCATCTTCAAGATCGTCGTAGTCATCATCATCGGAGTAGTAGTCATCGTCACCGTCGTCGAAGTCATCGTCGTCGGCAAGATCCAGCTCCTCGGAATCGGTGAGATCGTCCACGTCGTCATCGCTGGCGTCGTCAACAGAAACATCGTCGGATGCGGCAAAGTCCTCATCGTCGGTGAATTCATCATCACGATCGGTACCCACGATGACCTCCTCGAAACACGGATATCTGTATCGTGTCAGAGTTTCGAGTCAGTTCACAGCCCCGACTCCAAAATTGTCCAGGTTTTCATCTGCCAACCAGCTGGTGCCCGGGCAGGGATGCTCGCTGGCACCCGGCAGACCTGCTCGGCTGAACGTTCGTCCTACGCGGAAGCCCCCTACCGGGTGGGAGGGGGCAGGCAGACCTGCTCGACTGAACGTTGCCCTATGGGAGCTCTGCGCGATTGACCCTGCCGGGTGGGACCTCTGCCAGATAGGAATGCGGATCTCCTCGCCAATGACGCGGCGCTCGCGCAGGACTGCCCCCTGCCGGATGGGGTGCGGAGACCTGCCCAACCAGACGCTCGTCCTGAGGGGGACTCACGACCTGACGATTTTCGACACCACTCACTTCATCGACGCAAAGCTCGGGCCCGCCACCCCGTCGCATGACAATTTTTGTCGCTTGGCCACATCCCAGCGCAGAAAAATGATGTCCAGTATCTCTGCACGGCATTTTTCATCATCCAGATGATCCGCCCCTGCCAACCGATGCAGGGTACCAACCAGCTGGTGCGCAAGTGCATCCCCGTGTCTGTAGCACAGCCAGTTGCAACACCTCTGACAACCAACAGCCAGCTTTTTGGCGTGACATTTTCGTCGTGCCACGACGCACTCTGGCAATCGAATGGCACGCGCTCTCACCAAGTGACAATTTTCGTCACTCCCAGTGTCAGGAGGCAGATCAGCGACACCACACCCTGTGAAGTGGCATTTTCGTCGTGCCCTGACGTCCTCCGGCAGGCGAGTGGCAGGTGTCCTCATGTGGTGACGATTTTCGTCACCACCAGCGGTCAGGAGGCAGGCAAACGACACGCACCCTCACCAGGCGACAATTTTCGTCACCACCAACGGTCAGGAGACAGACCAGTGACACCACACCCCGTGGGGTGACATTTTTCGTCACCCCACGCCGAACATCTCACGCTGGTCCCCCACGCCGCTTCACCTCCCGCTTCATCCCACGCCGAATGCCCTCCCCAGGCATCTCCCGACACACCCCTGCCGTGCCGACCCGCCCCACGTCATGGCCAGATATGCGACACTGTGGCCGTGGAATTGCGTGTCATGGATCATCCCTTGGTTTCTCACAAACTCACCCTGCTGCGATCGCAGGACACCACCAGCCCGGTGTTTCGCCAGCTCGTCGAGGAGCTTGTGACCCTGCTGGCCTATGAGGCCACTCGCGAGGTGGACGTCGTCCCGTGCACGGTGACGACTCCCGTCACCCAGGCCCGAGGCGTGGAGCTGGCCAGCCCGAAGCCGCTCGTCGTGCCGATCCTGCGGGCCGGTCTGGGCATGCTCGAGGGCATGCTGCGCCTCATCCCGAGCGCCGAGGTCGGTTTCGTGGGCATGGCTCGCGATGAGGAGACCCTGCAGCCGATGACCTACGCAGAGCGTCTGCCATCAGACCTCTCCGGACGGCAGTGCTTCGTGCTCGACCCCATGCTCGCCACTGGAGGCTCGTTGGGCGGGGCCGTGCAGTTCCTCGCCAAGCGGGGGGCCAAGCACGTCGTGTGTCTGTGCATCCTGGCCGCCCCGGAGGGCATTGAGCGGTTCCGCGGCCTGGTGAAGGATCTTGGCATGCAGTGCACCCTGGTCGTCGCCGGGGTGGATGAGAAACTCAATGAGAAGGGCTACATCGTCCCTGGTCTGGGGGACGCCGGGGATCGACTCTACGGTCTGGTCGAGTGACGGCTCGGTACCGTGCCATCACAGCGCAGTGGCGTTCTTCGGGGTGACGACCTCACCGGGCTGGCAGCCTTCCTGGGGGGTGAAACGGCCCGAGGTCGTCGTGCCGCCATGCTGGCACTGGTGTGTGCTCAACGACCCCGTCGATCCGAAGGCCTTGGATGATCGCGGTCAGGTGCGCGATTCCCCGCTCACACCACCGCCGGGAGTGACGCGGATGTTCGCCGGCGGTCGGGTGCACACGATCACCCCACTACGCCTGGGCCTCGAGACGACCCGCACCACCGAGCTCACCAGATCCGTCGCGAAACAGGGGAGGCATGGTCCGCTGCGGTTCGTCACCCTGACGACGACGTGGTGTCAGGCGGAGCGTACGGTTCTGATTGACGAGACCGACCACGTCTTCATGGGCTGCGCGCCCCACAGCTCCCCCACGATGGTGCCCACTCACGCCACCTCGGCTCGGCCCTTGCCCATGGGGTCTGACGCTGCGCCGAATTCTGCACCAGCGGATCGGCCTTCACCCACGGGATCGGGTGCCGCACCGAATCCTGCACCGTCTGATCAGCCCACTTCGGCCCACCTCATCGAACCCACCTTCCAAGCTCCGGGAGCGCACCGCATCGACGTGGACGAGCTCACCTTGGTCACCTTCTCGGCTCTCACCGCAAACCCGTACCGGATCCACTGGGACCGACGGTTCTGCGCACAGGCCGGTCACGACGGGCTCGTCATCCACGGCCCGTTGCAGGCCCTCTGGATGGCCGAGCAGGCATTTTCCGGCGTGGACCCGGCAAACCTTGCCGACGTGACATTCAGCTACCGGCTCACGGCTCCGGCAACTACTCCTGCCGTCATGACGGTCGAGCCCCATCAGGTTCGCAGACCTGACGGGGTTGTCACGGCCGTAATGGAGGTTACCGTCGGAGGCCGCCCGAACAGCTGAGCCGGGGCCAGGACCAGTAAAACCGTCCTGTTCGCCTAGTCCCGTCCACGCTCCTCAGCCCCGGGACCGGTCCGACGAGAATGAGGTCACCTTGTGCTCCGTTCACCAGCCCCAGCGCCGGGCCAGACAGGCACCCAGACCCCCAGCACAGAGCAGGAGCAAGCCGCGCAAGAGCCGAAACCAAGCTCAGCCGTCAGGGGGCATCAACCATTCTGTCGCCCAGAGAACAAGCCACCTGGAGCTGAGGCCAAGCTCAACCGGGGCCGGCCGAAAAAAGTCAGACCACGGCAGCGCCCCATTCCCGCCTGTCCCATCCGGGTGCAACAGCCGGGAATGGCAGCGGGGCAATGACGCTGTTCACCCGCTCCCACCCTGGTGGGGGGTGGTCGGCGATGCCACGACAACGACGGCAAGGACTGACCACTCACTCCCACCTTGGTGGAGGGTGGCCCATCCGGTTCACCTTCTCCCCTGCTGCTGTCCCGCTCACCTCACCCGAGCGGAGGCGAGGATGGCCCCACCGATGATCATCGGGATGAAGAGCCGCTCACCTCACCTGGATGGGTGCGGGAGCGTTGAGCGGCGCTCGCCTCGAAATACACGTGTTGACCCCACCCGGATGGGGGTGGCAGCCGTCTTGACGATGAAATCAGAAGAGGCCTGAGGCTCACCTCACCCGGATGGGGGTGGCAGAGACCTTCCAGACGTTGTCGGCGTAGTCCTGGATGGTGCGATCCGAGGAGAACCGACCCGATCTCGTGATGTTCACCCACGCCTTGCGGGCCCAGCTCTTCTCGTCCTCGTAGTCGGCTGCCATGCCATCCTTGGTGGTGCGGTACGACTCGAAGTCGCCCAGGACGTAGTAGGTGTCGGCCTGGTTGCCGCCGTCCAGGAGGGAACGGCGCAGGTCGGCGAACCACCCCGACCCGTTGTCGTCCAAGGTGCCGTCGACCAGGGCATCGAGCACCCGCGCCAGCCCCGGCACGTTCTGGTAGTACCAGGTGGGGTCGTAGTTCTCCCGCAGGCTGGGCAGTTCGTCCTTGGTGGCGCCGAAGATGTAGGCGTTGTCCTCGCCCACGGCGTCCAGGATCTCCACATTGGCCCCGTCCAGGGTGCCCAGGGTGAGCGCCCCGTTCATCATGAACTTCATGTTCGAGGTGCCCGAGGCCTCCTTGCCGGCCATCGAGATCTGTTCGGAGACGTCGGCGGCCGGGATGATGTGCTCGGCCGGGGACACGTTGTAGTTGTGGACGAAGACCACCTTGACGCGCGAGTTGACCTCCTCGTCATTGTTGACGAGGTTGGCGATGGTATTGATGAGTTTGATGACGGCCTTGGCCCGCACGTACCCGGGAGCGGCCTTGGCGCCGAAGATGAAGACGCGCTTGGGGGTCTCCAGGTCCGGATTCTCCTTGAGTCGGAAGTAGAGGTCGAGGATGTACAGGGCGTTGAGCAGCTGGCGTTTGTACTCGTGCAGCCGCTTGATCTGGACGTCGAAGATGGCCTCGGGATCAACCTCCACGCCCTCGCGCCGCGCCACCCAGGTGGCGAAGTCCACCTTGTTGGCTCGTTTGATCTCGGTCAGACGCTCGTAGACGTTCTCGGGAACCGAGTCGGTGTGCTGGGCGAGCACGGTGAGGTCGCGCACCCACTCGTCGGAGCCGGTGACGTCGTCGAGAAGATCGGCCAGCCGCGGGTTGCATTGCTTGAGCCAGCGGCGTGGGGTGACACCGTTGGTCTTGTTGTTGAACTTCCCCGGCCACAGCTCGTGCCAGGGTTTGAGGGTGTCGGCCTTGATGATCTCGGTGTGCAGGGCGGCCACACCGTTGATCGAGTACGACGCGTAGCAGGCGATCCACGCCATGCGCACTCGCTCGTCGGCCACCGGGGCCATGTAGTTGGCCGTCTCGGGGTCGACGCCACGGCTGGCCATGTCCTCGCGGAACCGGCGATCGATCTCACGCACGATCTCGGCGATGCGCGGGAAGAGCTGCTCGAAGATCGACATCTCCCAGGTCTCCAGGGCCTCGGCGAGCACCGTGTGGTTGGTGTAGGCGAAGGTCCGGGTGACGACGGCCCAGGCGGCATCCCAGCCCAGGCCATGCTCGTCCATGAGCAGCCGCATGAGCTCGGGGATGGCCAGCACCGGGTGGGTGTCGTTGAGCTGGATGGCGTTGAAGTCGGCGAACCCGTTGAGGTTGGCCCCGTGGTGCTCGACGTAGTTGTCGATGAGCTCCTGCAGGGTGGCCGAGCAGAAGAAGTACTGCTGCCGCACTCGCAACACCTTGCCCTCGTAGGTGGTGTCGTTGGGGTAGAGCACCCGGGAGATGTCCATGGTGCGTTCCCGATCGACGATGGCGTCGGTGAAGCGCTGGGAGTTGAAGGCGTCGTAGTCGAACTCGTGGATCGGCTCGGCCTTCCACAGCCGCAGGGTGTTGACGTTGGAGGTGCCGTAGCCGGTCACCGGCATGTCGTAGGGCACGGCGAAGACGTCGAGGTCGGCGTAGTGGACGACCCGCCTGGCCTCCTCGCGACGAATGATGAATGGGTACTCGTCCTCCATCCAGGAGTCTGGCTCCTCGATCTGGAAGCCGTCGGAGAACCCCTGACGGAACAGCCCGTAGCGGTAGAGGATGCCGTAACCATCGACGGGAAGGTCGAGGGTGGCGCACGAGTCGAGGAAACAGGCGGCCAGACGTCCCAGCCCCCCATTGCCCAGGGCGGCATCGGGCTCCTGCTCCAGCACGTCGGTGAGGTTGAGTCCGTGGGCGGCCAGGGCAGCTCGTGCGTCGTCCTCGATACCCAGGTTGGAGAGGTTGTTGAGCAGGGCTCGTCCCATGAGGAACTCGGCGGACAGGTAGTGCTCCATGCGTCCGGCCTTGTAGGTGGCCGTGGTGTGGTTCCAGTCGTCGGCCACCCGGTCGATGACGCTTCGTGACAGCCCCTGCCACACCTCCATGAGGGTGGATGCATTGACGGGACGGCCAGAGCCGGCCCGCACGTGGGCGGCCACCTCGGCGGCGAAGTCCTGAGACATGTGTTCCCTTCCTCCGGACTGATGGTCATCGTCACCCTAATGCGTCGGTCCCGCTCAAACCAGAACATGACCGCAACCACTGGCCGAATTCTTGGCAAACAGAGTTTCAACTCACCCTGAATCCCCGGTGGGTGACACTCCCAGATTTTTCACTGACTGGGTTGGGCCTCATACTTGTCTGGTGCACGACAAACGTGAGAGCGAAATTGTGGCTGCATCCAAGGCAGATCCGTCGACACCACAGCAGTCGCCGGATCCCGTCCAGCACACCCCCGTCCAGCAGGGGCCAGCCCCACGAACCCACTCCCCACAGGGCAAGGGACGTCTCTTCGGACTGGCGCTGGCAGCTCTGGGCATCGTCTTCGGCGACATCGGCACATCGCCGCTGTACTCGGTCCAGACCGTCTTTGCACTGGAGCACAACACCATTCCCCCGGACTCCCGCAGCATCCTTGGTGTCATCTCCATGATCACCTGGACGCTGGTGCTCATCGTCTGCATCAAGTACCTCACCTTCGTCATGCGGGCCGACAACGAGGGTGAGGGCGGCATCCTGGCGCTCATGGCTCTCATTCGCCACACCCTCAAGGATCGCAAGAAGATCCGGCGGATGGCTCTGCTGCTCGGCCTCATCGGGGCCTCACTGTTCTACGGCGACTCGATGATCACCCCGGCCATCTCCGTGATGAGCGCCATCGAGGGCCTGTCGGTCATCAACCCCGCCGCCGACCAGATCGTCCTGCCGGCGGCAATCCTCATCCTCACCGTGCTCTTCGCCATCCAGCGCAAGGGCACCGCACGTATCGGACGTGCCTTCGGGCCGATCATGACGATCTGGTTCCTCACCCTGGCCTGTCTGGGCGTCCCGTGGATCGTACGCAACCCACAGATCCTCAAGGCCCTGTCGCCGCACTATGCCGCCCTGTTCTGGATCGACCGGCCGTGGATGGCGTTCATCTCCATGGGCGCCGTCGTGCTGACGATCACCGGCACCGAGGCCCTGTACGCCGACATGGGGCACGTCGGGGCCAAACCCATCCGCCTGTCGTGGTTCTGCCTGGTGGGCCCGGCCCTGCTGCTGGACTACTACGGGCAGGGGGCCATGTTGCTCATGCACCCGGACTGGATCGACAATCCGTTCTTCCGTCTGGCCCCGAGCTGGGGACGGGTGCCACTGGTGCTCCTCGCCACCATGGCCACGATCATCGCCGCCCAGGCCGTCATCTCCGGTACCTTCTCGCTGAGCTACCAGGCCTCTCGCATGGGTCTGCTGCCGAGGCTCTCGGTCAAGCACACCTCCAAGGAGGAGGGCGGCCAGATCTACATTCCCGAGATCAACTGGATCCTCTACTGCGGGGTCCTGGTGCTCATCGCCATCTTCAAGTCCTCGGCGCGGCTGGCCACTGCCTATGGCCTGGCCGTCACGGGCACCGAGATGCTCACGACGACACTGTTCCTCACCTGGGCACGGTGCGCCTGGCGCTGGCCCAAGTGGGCGGTCGCCCTGCTGGGTGTGATCATCTACTCCGTCGAGGCGACGATCTTCTCGGCCAACCTGCTCAAGATTGCCTCGGGCGGCTGGATCCCGCTGGTCATCAGCGCCATCACCATCGTCGTCATGACGACGTGGCGCCGCGGTACTCGGATGGTCTACGGGCAACGTGCCCTCGCCGAGGGGCCGCTGGAGGACTTCCTGGACTGGGTGCGCAAGGAGAACCCGCCACGGGTACCCGGGCTGGCCGTCTACCCTCACCCCGACCGGGTGACGACACCGTTGGCCATGCGCAACAACATGCGTTTCAACCATGTGCTGCACGAGCACAACGTCATCCTGTCGATCGTCAACGAGAACGTGCCGCACATCCGCCACAAGCAGCGGGTCGCCGTCACCGACCTGGGTGATCCGGCCGACGGCATCTCGTACGTGGAGTGTCATGTGGGCTTCGCCGACTCCCAGGACGTGCCCAAGGCTCTCGCCCTGGCCTACGACAGGCTTCCCGATCTCAATGGGCTCGACATCACCAAGGCGGTGTACTTCCTGTCGGTGGCCGACGTCAAGCGTGGCGACCCGACCGATCCGGACTCCGTTGCCGCAACCAACAAGATGGTCGGGTGGCGCAAGATGCTCTACGTCACGATGAATCGCAACCAGGCCGATCGCACCAAGGTGTTCCGTACCCCGCGGGTGCGCTCGGTGGTCCTGGGGGAGGTCGTGGAGATCTGAGGAGGCCAGTACGACTGGCCGAACGCATTGTCGTCCGGCAGCGTCCTCATCCACCACTGGACGCGATCGGGTTCTGCCGCCCGCCGGAGGCCACGGCGACGGCCACCTCGGCGGGGTGATTCGTGATGACGGCGTCGACCCCGAGGTGGGCGGCCTCGCGGGCCTGCTCGGTGTTCACCGTCCAGGCCCGCACTCCCAGCCCGTGCTCGTGGAAGGTCGGGACGTCGTCACGCCCGCTCAACAGCTGGTGGCGCGGATGCACTGCCTGCACCTTGAGGGTGGCGGCATAGCTCCACGGATCGACGAGATCGTCCTCGTAGAGCATCCCGCGCCGGATGTCGGGAGCCAGATCGGCCAGCAGGACGAGGCTGCGGTGGTTGAAGCTCGAGATCACCACCCGATCCGCCATGTGGTGGCGCCGCACCGAGTCGACGACCTTCTGCTCCAGATCCGGGTACCGGATGAGGGAGTTCTTCAGTTCGATGTTGACGATGGCGTCGCAGCGGCAGCTCAGGGCGAGGACGTCGTCCAGCTCGGGGATGGGTTCGTACCCCCAGCCGGGTTTTCCGGAGGCGAACGAGTAGGCACGCAGCTGCTGCAGTGACTGATCGGCGATCCTGCCGTGGCCGTTGCTGGTGCGGTCGATCGTCTCGTCGTGGCAGACGACGACGCGCCCGTCACGGGTGAGGTGAACGTCCAGCTCGATGGCGTCCGCCCCACTGACCAAGGCTGCAAGGAATGCGGACATGGTGTTCTCCGGGAGCCGTCCGCTGGCGCCCCGATGTGCCCAAACTGCCGTCATGACTCGATGATGCCACTGAGGGCTCGGCCCATGAACGGCGGGTGTGCCGACATCTCCTGGCAACTGTGTCCCAGATCAGGGAACAGAGTCATGTGAATGACATGTTCGTGGATGATCACGGCGGACAATCGGCAACAGCGTCAGAGAAACTTGTCTGGCGCGCCCGGAGGGATTCGAACCCCCAACCTTCTGATCCGTAGTCAGATGCTCTATCCGTTAAGCTACGGGCGCTTGTGCCTTGGCACTCGATGTACTTTACAACATCTAGCCAGCAATGCAAAACCGACGTGGCAGCTGAGTTACCGTGCATCTGCCGTGCCGATGACATGCGATGGCCCGGACCGCTCGGTCCGGGCCATCGCACCACGCGGAGGCGGCGGGATTTGAACCCGCGATGGGAGATAAATCCCAAACCCGCTTAGCAGGCGGGCGCCATAGACCTGACTAGGCGACGCCTCCAAAAGGTGCCCGGCCAGCATATCGGTTTCCCGGCGCGGACTCAAAGCATGTTTCGTTCACCATGTAGCATGGGGACGATTCCACGTGGCGCGGCCCGTCTGGGACACGCCACGACGCAGAGACGACTCCAGGGTCAGGTGAGAAGTGACCCGCACGGAGACGCACTTCACGGCACCGGGGAAGGCACGATGGCAGACGACGGCTTCGACAGGCGACCCACCAGACCTCGTCGCGCCGCACCAGATCTCGACGTCACGGACTTCTACGACGAGTTGCGCATGCCTCGGCGCTATCGGGAGAGCCCTGAGGACTCAGCCGCACACAGACCCAGTCGTGCCGACTACGTGGCCTCCCACGCCCAGGACCAGGACCCCGAGTTCGACGAGGTCACCCGGGCACTGAATCGTCCTCGTTCCAACCGAGCACCGGCACACGGAATGCCCGGCAGTCACGGCCGCTTCGATGGCAGTCGCGACGCTCGTACGCCGCGTGATGGTCGTGCCCAGCACCACGGCAGCAGCTCCTCCGGGTCTCGCTCCAGGAACCGGACCGGTGCCACTGGGACAAGCGCTGGCCGATGTCGCCGAGCTGCAGCCACCAGTCGCTCCGCCACACCATCCTCCGGGCATGCACCGACTCATGCAGACGCATCTTGGCAGCGCGCCCACAAACGTGACGTGCAGTTCCGACGGTCCATCCTGTGGACGCTGCTGGCAGCGATCGTCCCTGGCCTGGGACTGTCCCGCAGCTCCCGGCCCCGACGCCGGGCCTTCGGCATGACCCTCACCGCGGTGGCCCTCGTGGCAGCTTTTGCAGCTGGGATCACGCTGTGGGTCAAACCGACCAATGCTGCCGCGATCGCCGTACGCCCAGGGATGCTGCTCGCGATCGTCTGGGCCCTGCCCATCATGGCGGTGGTGCTCACTGTGGTGCTCATCCTCACCCACCTGGATCTGCGTCCGCGCGGCATCACCCGGGCCCAGCGCTGGATCAGCTCGATCGTCGTCGCAGCACTCACTCTCATGATCTCCGGGCCGATGGCCGTGGCCTCCCGATACGCCTATGACGACTACGCCCTGCTCAACCGCATCTTCGGGGACGCCCCGTCGGCCACCCGTCCGGACATCGACACACATCGCAGTGTGAAGGACATCTGGGCCTCGAAACCGCGGGTGAACGTCCTGCTCGTCGGTGCCGATGACACCAAGCAGCGTCATTACCGTGACCGGGGTGAGATGAACACCGACACCATCATGGTCGCGTCCATCGACACCCGCACCGGCAATGGAACGATCATCCAGATTCCCCGCAACACTGCGGCGATGCCGTTTCCAGAGAACTCCAAGCTTCACACCATCTACCCAGAAGGTTTCACCACGGGTCACGGTGACGACTCGAAGTCCTTCGCCAATGCCATCTGGTCAACGGTCGAGGCTGAGCACTCCGATGCCATCGAGAACACCAAGTATCCCGGCGCGGACGCCTTGAAGATGGCCGTGGGTGAAGGTCTGGGGTTGAGCATCGACTACTTCCTCATGATCGACATCGACGGTCTGCAGAAACTCATCGACTCCCTCGGCGGAGTGACGGTGAACATCAACCAACGCCTACCCATCGCCGGAAACTCCGAGGGCAAGCCCCCGACGGGATACCTCGAGGTCGGCCCGGAACAGCACCTCAACGGGTACAACGCCATGTGGTACGCCCGCAGCCGTTCCGAGTCCAGCGACTACGACCGGATGGGACGCCAGTCATGCCTCATGAAGGCCGTGCTCGACCAGACGAATCCCGAAACCGTCCTCACTCGTTTCGAGGCCATTGCCGACGCCTCCGGCGACATGGTCGTCTCCGACATTCCCCAGGGCATGCTCCCGGCCTTCGTCGACCTGGCGATGCGCATGCAGGACGCCAACCTCAACCGGCTGCTCTTCGTCAACGGCAAGAATGGCTTCCAGCCCTGGGACCCGAACTATCCCATGATGCGCGAACAGGTGGCCGAGACCATTGCGCGGGCCTCGGACTCGTCCAATGCCAACAAACCGGTGACCGGTAAGTCGGCGCGCCCATCAGCCGCAAAGAGCAAAAAGGCCGCCCCGAAGCCGGGGAGCCACGCCGCCGAGGGAAAGGCGGCCAAGGGCACCTCAGCTCCCACCAGCGCCTCCCCCACCCCAAAGGACACCGAGAGCTCATTGACGGATGTGTGCGGATTCCATCCCATTGACGAGCAGAATCGCTGAATCATCGAGCTTCAGTGCAGTCATGCCCCGACCAGCTCTCAGCGCTCCCGACTGGCTCCAGCGACCCGCGCCCCGACCGATCCCCGCACTGCCCCCGAGCAGCCTCAGCTCACCCGCGCCCCCGACCGGCCCGGCGTCACACCGTGGATCTTCGGAGCGGTGAAACCGTGTTCGCGGTACTGGGCACGAACGGCGTCCTGCACGGCTGCACCGTCAACCTCACGTACCAGGGCGATGGCACTGCCTCCGAACCCGCCGCCCGTCATACGCGCGCCCAGCGCCCCGGCCGAGCGCGCCGCTGCGACGGCCACGTCCAGTTCGGCACAGCTCACCTCGTAGTCGTCGCGCAGTGACTCGTGGGACTCGTTCATGAGCGGACCCACATCGAGCACCCGGCCAGCATCCATGAGGGCCACGAAGTCCTGCACCCGCTGGATCTCGGTGACGACGTGGCGAACTCGGGCTGCCGTGGTGGCATCCGGCATCATGGCGATGGCCGCGCCGAGGTCGTCGATCTGCCGCAAGGTGTCGACCCCCAGCAATGCCGCCGCCTGCTCACAGGAGGCACGTCGGGCAGCGTACTGGCCATCGTTGAGGGAGTGCTTGGCCCGGGTGTCGATGACGAGCAGCTGCAACCCGGAAGCGGCCAGATCGAACGGCACCTGACGGGTGGAGGTGTCCAGGCAGTCCAGCAGCAGCGCCCTTCCCTCCTGGGTACGCAGTGATGCCGCTTGGTCCAGGCCGCCAGTGGGTGCGCCGACGACGGTGTTCTCGGTGGCCACCGCGATGTCCACCAGTTCTGCGCGTCCCCGGTCATCGGCTGCCAACCCGAACCCGTCGAGCTCGTCCAGCCCCAGGGCGACGGCACACTCCACGGCCGCCGACGACGACAGCCCGGCTCCGAGCGGTACGCAACTCTCCAGGGCCACGTCGAAACCGGTGCACTGGTACCCGGCGTCGTGGAATCCCCACACCACACCGGCGGTGTAGGCGGTCCACCCCTTGACCTTGCGTCGCAGGATCTCACCGAGAGTCCCCTTCCAGGTGACGACCTCCCCGTGCACTCGGGAACAGATACGGACGACATCGTCGTCCCGGCGGCTCATCGCAGCATAAGTGGCATGTGGCAGGGCGATGGGCAGACAGAGACCACCGTTGTAGTCGGTGTGTTCCCCGATGAGGTTGACCCGTCCTGGACTGGCCCACACGCCGTGCGGGGTGGTTGCGTACTGCTCGGTGAACAGGTCGGCAGCCTTGCGGGCTCCCTGCCCACGACTCCATGCCGTCTCGGTACTCGGTGACCCGGTACTCCTCTGTTGGGCGTGTGCTGTCTGCTGAGTGGGGGTCTCGGCGTCGTCCGACTCGATGCTCCGATGGTCCACGATGACTCCACGGGTAGAAGTTTTTCAATGCACGTCCCGAGCTTACCGATCCGGTGAATCCGCGGGCACCGTTCCCTGCACTGCCGACTCGAGCAACCGGATTGCCGCATCGCTACCGGATTCCCGGGGCAGCTGGAGTCCCCACGCAGGAAGGGCACGCATGCCGATTTCTGAGGTCCGGGGGCCAGAGGAGCCGACGGCCTGAGGGTGGCATGCCTCTGAGGGGTCTCATGGTGCGGCCACGGCGGAGCAGCGCGGTTGACGCTCGCGTGTTTCGCGCTCACTGGACTCGCGGTTCGTGGACCCTGTCTCGGCAGAGCCCACGCCTTGCCAGGGGCAACGGCACGCCGGAGACGACCTACCGGCCTTGGCCCAGGTGGTGGGACCGATCGATGTGTCTGGCAACATCGGCTGCCAGGGAGTCCATCTCGGCCGGATCGCCCTCCCCGGGACGCACGATGTGGGTGCGGCCCACCTGGCCGTGGTAGAGCGTCAGTCGAGAGCGGTTCGGGGTCATGGCGGCCTTCGTCACCGACGTCCAAGTGCCTGATCGGTCCTGCCCAGCCCCGTGAATGCGGTAGCCCTCGTCATTGAGATCGACGAGCAGCCGCATGCGTTGCGCAGCCCAGATGGAACCGGCGACCATGAGCAGCCCCAGCCCGAGCAGAATGGCCGAGAAGACGATCCACCCCGTCGACCAGTGGGTGACCAGGGAGAACACCAGCAGGAATACGCCGATGAGGGTGACGACCCCGCTGATGACGAAGGCGCCAATCGGAGGTTCGGGCCTGAGGACGTGCCGAATCGTCCCGTCCGGCAACGTCTGCACTGTTACTGCGTCGGCCATGACAACCACTCCCGTCTCATGGAGAGCCCCGCGGCGAGAGTGGGATTCGAACCCACGGAGGTTGCCCTCGGCCGCTTTCAAGGCGGCTGCACTCGTCCACTATGCGATCTCGCCACACCTCCGCACAACGGAGGATGGGTTCATCATAGCGGTGAATCAACGCGACGACACTTCTGCCGCGCCGAGACTGTGGCAGGCTGGCAGACATGTACGCGATCACTGTGCGACCGACAGACAAGACAGACGCCAAGGGTCGACACCGCCCCGGCCCGGAGAACATGGAGTGGACGCAGGTCCCCACCCCCACCCCGGCATCCGGCGAGGTGCGGGTGGCCGTGAAGGCCGTCGGCATGAACCGAGCCGATCTGCTGCAGCGGCAGGGCCTCTACCCGCCCCCACCCGGCGTGAGCGAGACCATGGGGCTGGAGGTGTGCGGCACCATCGACGCCCTGGGCGACGATGTCGACGGTTGGCAGATGGGTGACGAGGTCGTCGCCCTGCTGGCCGGAGGCGGGTACGCCGAGCAGGTCATCGTGCCAGCCGGCCAGCTGCTGCACATGCCCGACGGTGTCGAACCGGCCGTGGCGTCAACCCTGGTGGAGGTGGCAGCCACCGTCATCTCGAACATGGATCACGTGCACCTGCATGAGGGCGAGACGATCCTCGTCCACGGCGGGGCCGGCGGCATCGGCCAGTTCGCCATCCAGTACGCCAAGGCCCGCGGCTGTCGGGTCATCGTCACCGCCGGCACCCAGGAGAAGCGTGACTTCTGCCGCGAGCTGGGGGCAGACGTCGCCATCGACTACCACGAGGATTGGGTGGCGGCCGTCAAGGAGGCCACCGACGGTGCGGGGGTGGACGTCATCCTCGACATCATGGGGGCGAAGTACCTGGATGCCAATGTGGACTCCCTGGCCATGGGCGGACGACTCGTCATCATCGGCATGCAGGGTGGCGTCAAGGGTGAACTGCGCATTGACAAGGTGCTGGGCAAGCGCGCCACAGTCACTGCGACAAGCCTGCGATTCCGTGACCTGGCCGACAAGGCACGTATCTGCCGGCTGGTCGAGGAGCAGGCCTGGCCGATGTATGCCAGCGGTCAGATCAAGCCAGCCCCGGTGGAGACCTTCGCCCTGCCGGACGCCGCGAACGCCCACCGGCGACTGGAGTCCGGGGAGGTGCTGGGCAAGATCGCCCTCACGCTGTGACGAGGCATGCCAAGCAGCCCCGATGCGTCTTACCGGGGTCATGAGGAGGGCGCCGTCATCGTACGCGGCGGCCGAGCCTCCCAAGTGGCCACTGATCCCTGCCTCCGGCTGACAACTCTGGCTAATCCGCGAGGCTTTCCAACGCATCTCGATCGCATATTCATTTGCAACTCTGCATAGATATGCGTTAGTATCATGGCGTGTCCAAGGTACTCAATGAACTTCCATCCGGCGAAAAGATCGGCCTCGCATTCTCCGGAGGCCTCGACACCTCGGTAGCGGTGGCGTGGATGCGATCCAAGGGGGCGATCCCGTGCACCTACACCGCCAACATCGGCCAGTACGACGAGGACGACATCGAGTCGGTTCCCGGTCGCGCCCTCGACTACGGCGCGGAGATCTCGCGGCTGGTCGACTGCCGCGCAGCCCTCGTCGAAGAGGGCCTCAGCGCCTTGGCCTGCGGCGCCTTCAACGTGCGCTCGGCCGGCCGCCCGTACTTCAACACCACCCCGATCGGTCGCGCGGTCACCGGCACCCTGCTGGTGCGCGCCATGGCCAAGGACGACGTCTCCATCTGGGGGGACGGCTCCACCTACAAGGGCAATGACATCGAGCGGTTCTACCGCTACGGCCTGCTCGCCAACCCACAGCTGCGCATCTACAAGCCCTGGCTCGACGAGGGATTCGTCAAGGAGATCGGCGGCCGTGACGAGATGAGCGTCTGGCTCACCGAGCACAACCTGCCCTACCGCGACTCCAAGGAGAAGGCGTACTCCACCGACGCCAACATCTGGGGTGCCACCCACGAGGCCAAGACGCTCGAGTCGCTCGACGTGTCCATCGAGTCCGTCGAGCCCATCATGGGCGTGAAGTTCTGGGACCCGGACGTCACCATCGACGCCGAGGAGGTCTCGGTGACCTTCGAGCAGGGCGTCCCGGTGGCCATCAACGGCGTCGAGTACGACGACAAGGTGGCCCTCGTCCTCAAGGCCAACGAGATCGGCGGTCGGCACGGTCTGGGCATGAGCGACCAGATCGAGAACCGCATCATCGAGGCCAAGTCGCGCGGCATCTACGAGGCCCCCGGCATGGCGCTGCTGTACATCGCCTACGAGCGGCTCGTCAATGCGGTCCACAACGAGGAGACCATCGAGACGTACCACAACGAGGGACGTCGGCTGGGACGCATCCTCTACGACGGTCGCTGGCTGGATCCGCAGGCCCTCATGGTGCGCGAGTCGCTGCAGCACTGGGTGGCCAGCGCCATCACCGGCACCGTGACCCTCAAGCTGCGTCGCGGGTGGGACTACTCGATCCTCAAGACGCAGGGCCCGCGCTTCTCCTACCACGCCGAGAAGCTGTCGATGGAGCGTGTCGAGGGGGCGGCGTTCAGCCCGACCGACCGCATCGGCCAGCTCACCATGCGCAACCTCGACATCGCCGACACCCGTGAGAAGCTCGAGCTGTACTCCTCCCAGGGACGCCTGGCTGGCCAGGCCGACTGGGTGGGTTCGTTGGCCGAGGGAGGCGCCAAGGCCATCTCGTCGTCCTCCCATGAGGATGACGACGCCCAGCGCTCCCTGGATCACGCCGCGATCGACTTCGGGGTCGACTGACCCTCACCCATGGTCTCGAGCCTCCCCGGTTCGAGACTGCCCCCAGTCCTCGGACACCCCTCCCGGTGGCTGCACACGCTCATCTAGAGTTGGGCCGTGCGCAGCTATCGGGAGGTTCTTGCGATCCGGGAGGTCTGGACGACCATCCTGCTCAGTGCCCTCACTCGCCTGCCCATCTTCGGGTTGACGATGCTCATCACCCTGCACGTGGTGGAGACCCTGGGAATGAGTTACCGGCTCGCCGGTGCCGTGACGACGTTCGTGACGATCTCGTCGATGATCTCCGCCCCGTGGCGCGGCTCGATGACCGATCGCAGGGGGCTGCGTCGCACGATGATCCCGTCGATCGTCGTCATGACGGCGGTCTACGCCGTCGCCCCGTGGTTGGGCTACTATCCCCTGCTGGTCATCCTGGCCCTCGGCTACCTGTGGAACTACCCGATCTACACCATTCCCCGTCAGGTGCTCATCGCCACCGTGCCGCTGCGCAAGCGCCGGGCTGCGCTGAGTCTGGACGCGGTGTCCATCGAGATCTGCTACATGTTCGGGCCGATGGTCTCCATCATCATTGCCTCGTCCGTGGGCACCCGTGCGACGATGATCGGCTGTGCCGTACTGGCGGCGCTCGGAGCCACCGGGCTGACGGTCCTCGATCCACCCATCGCCGAGACGAGTGGGGCCGCATCCGAGGGGCAGACCCCCAGCAGCTCATCACCCGACGGCAACCCCTCACCCGACCCGCGTTCTGCCACGGAGCCCGTCGCCCCGACACAGTCCTCGGCCACCGAGACGCTGGCGGTGGAGGGGACGACACACGATTCCGACTCCCCCACCATCGACGTTCCCACGGCACATCCTTCCACGACGCCTGCCCTGGCATGGGTGAACCGATTCACCGTCGCCATCCTCATCGGATGCCTGGCCGCCGGATATACCCTGGGCGGTATCGAGCTCACGACGGTCGGTGCCATGCGTGAGATGGGCAGCACCCAGGCCATCGGCTGGGTGCTGGCCTTCTCCGGGTTGGGATCGGCACTGGGTGGCACCATCTACGGAGCATTGAACCGTTCGGTGCCCATGCCCGCTCTGCTCACCCTCATGGGCCTGACGGCAGCTGCGACCACCCTGGCCACCTCTCCCCTGCAGGCTGGCCTCATCCTGCTGATCGGCGGCCTGTTCGTCTCCCCGACCCTCACCGCCAGCATCGACCAGCTGACCAACCTCACCCCACCCAGCAGGCGTGGCAGCGTCATCGGGTGGCAGGGCTCCTTCCTCAATGCCGGGGTGGCCATCTCCGCACCGACGATCGGTGCGGTCATTGACGGGGTCGGCTGGCACCAGGCGTTCATCCTGTCCGGGGTCGTCGCCGCCATCATCGGCCTGGCGGTGGGAGCCGTCATGCGGACCAGGAGCAGCTGACAAACGCCCGGAACTCATTCGACCAGACTCCACGCATTCGACCAGCCCTGGGATCACCCCATCCCTACGGGATCGTCTGCCCCACCGAGGTGAACACACGAGCCACCCCGGGCTCCCCCCGTCGGTCCCAGCCCCCGGTGCGTGCGATCCTCGGTGTGTACGGTCCTCGGGAAGGCAGTTCCGGCAGCTGCCCCTCACGTGGTCGACTCAGTGGTCGGATGACCTCGCATCCGGCTGGTCCGGATCCCCGGGAACGACCGTGCCGGGGATGACATCCCCAGACCCGGGCTGCGAGCTCACGTCTCGGACGTGCTGCCCATCCTTCCCAGACTGCGGACGTCCCTCGGCGTCAGCACGGGCGTTGGCCCGTTCGCGCACCTGTTCCTCGGCCGATGAGGTACTCATCGACTCGCGCAGGGTGTGCACCTTGGCACGACGACGGGCCTTCCCGTCCTCGACATCCCGATCGGCCCGGGGAAGTTCGTCGATCCTGGGGGTACGTCCCAGGTAGACGACGATGTCGCCCATCTTCGGATTGCCCATGTCCTCGGTGGCCACCACCGTCGATCCGGGACGCACGATGAACAGGATGACCGCCCCGGACACGTAGTGGGTGAACTGGTCCCAACCGAACTGCTCGGTGATGGGCAGTGCACGCACCCGCTGGCCCTCACGCCAGTGCCGCTCCATCTCGGCATGGGTGAGCCCCGGATTGAACGCCGTTCGGGCCTTGAGGGTGGAGACGGTGCCCGTGGTGCGATCCTTGGGGTGGCCCTCGTCGGCACGTCTGACCTGGAAGACGTTGGCCCGGCTCAGGACACGTCGGTACTGCACTGCGGCAATGGAGTTGGTGTTGTCGTCGGGAGTGCACGCCACCATGTAGTTGATGCCCGACAGATCCATTTCCTCCACCGCGTACTCGCTGAGGAAGTCGGCGGCGACGGTGCGCAGACCGGCCTTGCGGGCGGTGTAGAGGTCATAGCTGCGGCGGGTGACGATGAGGGTCGGCACGTCCAGGGAACGCAACAACTTGGCCGCGTCGACGGCCCAGGGCGGCGATCCGGCGAACATGACGCCCCGAGGCTTGGCGCTGGCCAGGCCGAGTCTCTCCGCCAGCCGTCCGATCCCCAGGCCGTAGATGGCCACGGTGCACACGATCATGAGGAAGACGATCGGCACCAACTGGTCCACCTGGTCGGAGAGCCCAGCGAGGTTCTGGGCGAAGGAGGAAAGGTCGGCAGCCCGCTGCGGATCGGTGGCCATGAGCTGTTCGGCCTGGTGGGCGATGGAATCGGCGGTGTCGGAAAAACCCAGGGCGAAGACGGAGGTCACCGAGGCGGCGACGATGCCTCGCGGGGCCATGAATGCCATGAGCACCCGCTCCTGGCGGGTCGTCTCGGTGCCGTGCAGGCCGATGAACACCGAGAGTGGGCGGATGAGCAGCACCGAGATGGCGACGAAGGCCAGCCCGACTGGCAGCACCCGGACGATCTCGTCGGGATTGACGCGCCCGGCAAGCATGATGAACAGCGCCCCGACGAGCAGGATCTGCAAATGCTCCTTGAACTCGACGACGACGTCCAGCTCGAGGTTCTGGTTGGCCAGGAAGATGCCGAGCAGGGTCACCGCCATGAGCCCGGACTCCTCCTGGATGAGGTTGGCACCCACGACGGTGCCACAGGCCACCGCAACGAAGATGACCCCCTGCAGGAAGTCCGGGATGAGCAGGCGCCGCAGCATGAAGGTGAGTAGCATGCCGATGGGGAAGGCGACGAGCACCGAGACCACCATCGTCCAGCCCAGCACGGCCAACCCGTGGCCGATGTGGTTGCCCCCGATGGACGTGATCGCCTGGTAGACCAGCAGGGCGAGGATCGCGCCGATGGGGTCGACGACGATGCCCTCCCAGCGCAACAGGGCCGAGACCCGTCTGGTGGGGCGCACCTGACGCAGGATCGGGTTGATCACCGTGGGGCCGGTGACGACGAGCAGGGCCCCCAGCAGCAAGGCGACCCGGATGTCCATGCCGAGCAGATGCGCGGCAAGAGCCATGAGCAGCCATGCGATGACGACCGTCACCGAGCACAGTCTGAGGATGGGTTTCCCGAGGTCACGCACCTCCCGGAGCTTGAGGGACAGCGATCCCTCGAAGAGGATGATGGCCACAGCGAGGTTCACCCCGCCGAAGAGCAGACTCTGACCGAACATCTCATCGGGAGTGACCCACTGACCGAGTGCGAAACCGATGATGAGCAGGAAGAGCAGCGCGGGCAGCTTGAGTCGCCAGCCGAGCCATTGAGCAGCCACGGCCAGCACCAGGACGAGGGCCAGGTACGTTGCTGGATTCACTTCGCAAGCTTAACCGAGGAGACGGGTGGGAACGAGCCGTGTTTCACCCCAGGCCCGCCGGAACGATCACGCCCACCGCATAGCGAAACAGCCATGTTCACTCCGCGTTCACGTGAATCTGGCAATCTGTAACCCATGACGTTCTCCCCGCAGCTTGTGGCCCTGGACATTGACGGCACCATCGTGGATCGCGAGGGGCGTCTGCCAGATTCCGTCAGGGAAGCCGTCCACCGAGTGTGCCAGGCGGGAGTGCCCGTCATCCTGGCGACGGGACGCGGAGTGACCGGGGCCATCGGCGTGCACGAGGAGCTGGGGCTTCCAGCAGGTCTGCTCGTCGTGTCGAACGGGTCGGTGCTGGCACACAGCGATCCGCTGCGCGTGGTGAGCAGACACACCTTCGACCCCTCCCACGTCATCGACGAGGTGCTGCGGATCCATCCACAGGCGCGTATTGCCGTGGAGGAGGTGGGCGTGGGTTTTCGCGTGAGCAAGCACTTCCCCGACGGTGAGCTCGCCGGTGAGATCCACGTGGAACCGGTCGAGGAGCTCAAGGCCACCCCTGCGACCCGCATCATCGTGCGCGACCCGGATGCCTCCCCCGACGTCTTCGTCGAGTTGGCGAACCAGCTGGGGATGACCGGGGTGACGTATTTCGTCGGCTGGTCGGCCTGGCTCGACATCGCTCCCCGTGGGGTGACGAAGGCATCGGGCCTGCAGGAGGCGTGCGACATGCTGGGAATCCCCGCAGGCGCGGTGCTGGCCATCGGTGACGGCAACAACGACATCGAGATGCTGCGCTGGGCCGGCCGGGGAGTTGCCGTGGGGGATGCCCTCGAACAGGTGCGAGCCGCCGCCGACGCCGTCACCGCGGACTTCGACGACGACGGTACCGCCGCCGAACTCAACCGCTGGTTCGGCTGAGCCGGGGACTGCCGGAGAGCAGCATCGGAAAACAGCGCCAACCGTTCACCGCATCCGTGTGCAGGCGAGCACCCCGCGCGGGATCTCGCACTCCTCGCCCAGGTCCATCGGCGCGATACGGCCGGCACTGCGTGCTCTGAACAGCTCGGGCAGCAGACGGGCCGCCAGTGCGGCCGGCGAGATGGTGTTGACGTAGATCTTCGTACCACCCTCGAAACCGGCCAGGGTCGACACCCGCAACTTGAGGTTGACCCGCCACGGCACCGGCACGCCGACCCCGACCGGGCGGTGGTGCCACTCCTCGTTGCACGGCACGTGCGGGCCCACCGCCACGTGCATGGCGTGCAGCAGGTCTGCCACGGCACCGATCTCCTCGTGTGTCATGCGCCACGGCTGGTCCAGGGCGCTCGTCGACCAGATCTCCACCGAGGGGTATCGGTGACCGAAGCCGACGGTGGCCACGGCGTGCTCGTTGCGTGCCAGGACCAGTCCGTGGGCTGCGGCGAAATCCGGCCCGTACTCGTTGTGGATGTTCGGGTTGAGCACGACCTTGGGAAGCAGGGTCTGGTTGTTGGTACCCAGCTCGTCGATGGCGACGAGCTGCTTGTGCAGGTGGTCGAACGACGCCCCAGCCGGTTTGAGCCAGTTCTGGAAGGCGACGACGTAGCGGGCCTGCGGGTTCTGGGCGTACAGGTCACCCATGGCATGCACCGTGAGGCCGATGAAGGCGCGATGGTCGGCCACCGACAGACTCCCCGACCCGGCCAGGTCTGCCGTCGTCCGACCGGAGTCGGTGTAGTGACGCCGGGCGACGATGACGTCGTGACCACCGGCGAAGAACGGTGCGGACCGTTCCCGGAACTCACGTTCGGTGAGGTCCTCGGCCTTGAGGCCGGCATCGTTCGCGGCGAGAACGGCGTCAAGGACCTCACAGACGTGCGCCCTCCCGTCGGGATGGGCCAGGTAGGCCTCCTGACGCTCCCGCTGCTGCGGGGTCATCGTCATCCCGTGGTTGACGCGCCAGTAGTTCCACGGGAGGATCTCGAAGAGGTTGGGAATACGGCGAAACTGCGCCACCGTGTCGTCCAGCTGCCAGGACGGCACGTCCTTCACCAGGCGATGCCCGAAGAAGCTCCCCTGCGCATCGGCAACCAGACGAGCCTTCTCCGGCGGGGTCTGCCGCAGTCGGGACGGGCAGAACGCGCAGCTGGCGAGCCGGTCGTCCGCACTCAGCGGGCGGGCATCGGTCACCGGGGTGGCCAGCGGACGGGCGCCCCGCCCCGGAACTGTCCACACCTGGGTGCCGGTGAACGGGTTGCGCTGCTTGATGGTGCCGTCAGGCAGTTCGCGATAGTAGTCGTCGACCTCGTCGCCCATGAATCGATCCTGCTGTGCGCACCGGCCTCAGTTCTGGGGACGCAGCACCTCGGCACCGCCCAGGAAGGGGCGCAGGGCCTGCGGCACCCGCACCGAGCCGTCGGCCTGCTGATGGTTCTCCAGCACCATGATGATGATGCGGGTCATGGCGCACAGGGTGCCATTGAGGGTGGCCAGCGGCTCGACACCGTCGGGGCCGCGGTGGCGGATGGACAGGCGTCGGGCCTGGAAGGTGGTGCAGTTGGAGGTCGAGGTGATCTCGCGGTAGCGGTTCTGGGTCGGCAGCCAGCCGTAGCAGTCGTACTTGCGTGCCGCGGACAATCCCAGGTCACCGGAGGCCACGTCGAGCACCTGGAACGGGATCTCCAAGGCCTCGATGAACTCCTTCTCGAACCCGAGCAGCTTCTCGTGCCATGCCTCGGCATCGGCGGGCAGACAGTGGACGAACATCTCGACCTTGTCGAACCAGTGGACGCGGAAGATGCCCCGGGTGTCCTTGCCGTAGGAACCGGCCTCGCGTCGGTAGCACGGGGAGAACGCCACGTACTGCCTGGGCAGCTCGGCGTCGTCGAGGATCTCACCGGAGTGGAAGGCGGCCAGGGCCACCTCGGAGGTACCGACGAGGTACTGCTCGTCCTTGGGCAGGTAGTAGACGTCGTCGGCGGCCTGGCCGAGGAATCCGGTGCCCTCCATGGCCGACGGCTTGACCAGCGCCGGGGGGATCATCGGGGTGAATCCCCACGTGGCGGCCTTGGACATGGCCAGATTGAGCAGGGCGAACTCCAGCTGTGCGCCAATGCCGGTGAGCACGTAGAACCGCGACCCAGAGATCTTCGTACCCCGCTCCATGTCGATGGCGTGCAGCGCCTCACCGATCTCCAGATGGTCCTTGGGCTCGAATCCCTCGGCTGCGAAGTCGCGCGGGGTGCCGATCGTCTCGATGACGACGCCCTCGTCCTCACCACCAACGGGCACGCCGTCGATGACGATGTTGCCCACGGTCTTGGCGAGTTCGGTGAATCGCTCCTCGGCTGCGGCGGCCTCGTCCTTGAGCTGGCCCACCTGGGTGGAGAGCTCCTTGGTACGGGCCAGCAGGGCGGCCTTCTCGTCACCCCTGGCCTGGGCGATTTTCTTGCCCAGACCCTTCTGCTCGGCACGGGCCGACTCATGGGTCGCGATCGCGTGCCGGCGGGTCTCGTCGGCGGTGATGAGCTCGTCAACCACCGATGGGTCCTCACCCCGGGCGATCTGGGAACGACGGATGACGTCTGGATCTGTGCGCAGCAGCTTGGGGTCGATCATGGGTAGGAGTCTAGCCGCGCCGTGCGAGCTCGGTGAGCATCTGGGGGCCAGTGAGACGATCGGTACGCCAGCGCGGCCCGGGAGCGGCCAGGGCGCCCTCGAGCTGGTGGAGGTATTCGGCACGATCGATCTCGACTGCTCCCAGGCTGGCCAGATGGGGTGTGAGCCACTGCACGTCGAGCAGTGCAGTGGGGTGGACGAGCACAGGCCGCCACCCGGAGGCAGGGCAGCCGGAGGGGGCAGCCTGGGCGGCACTGGTCGACTCACCGGACGCGGACGGTTCAGACAGGGTGTGTGATGTGGCGTCGCGGCAGGGCTCCTGATCGACCGTCGGAGCATGGCTGCTCTCCCCCAGCTCCAGGACGAGCCGAATGAGCGCGGTCTTGGAGGCGTCCCGGCCATGCACCGAGTCGTGGAACATGGATTCGCCGCTGAACAACCCGCCGACGCTCACCCCGTACAGCCCACCGACGAGGCGTCCGTCCTCGTCCCACGTCTCCACCGAGTGGGCCCAGCCGTTGTGGTGCAATTCGGTGTAGCTGTCGATGATCGTCGAGTCGATCCAGCCACCCGGTCGAGACGGGTCGGCGCAGCGCTCGATGACCCGGTCGAAGGCCTGGTCCACCGTGGTCGTGCGATGCTTGGTGGTCTTGCGCAGGCTGGAGGAGAGTCTGAGGCGGTCCAAGGGCAGGACGCCGCGACGTTGCGGCGACCACCACGCCGTGGCACTGCGGTACTCACGCGGTGCGTCGTCACCCAGCGGCATGGGAAAGACGCCCTCGTGCAGGGCGGCGAGCACCAGATGCGGGCCAAGCACCCCCGTCAGACACAGCAGGTCGGAGTCAGGCCACTGGTCCGGGTCACCGAAAAGGTCCATGTACTCCAGCCTAGGCAGCCAGCCTCGGCAGAACAGCGAGGCATGACGCCATCGGCGGCCGAAGCTGCGCCGAGATTCGCGCATCCCCACACCCCATCATGGTTCAGGCCACCCCGGCCCTCTCACACCACGTGGCGGCAACGGTCATCGGGAAAGGCCGTCGTGCAGTCTTCGCCCAGCTGCGTCACGCCGGTTGCGGGCGTCGATAGGCTGGAGGAGAGTCTCAGGAAGGATCGTGGCCATGAGCAAGTCTGGCGAAGCCCTGTCCAAGGCCCTCGTCGTGGCACCGAACGCGGCGTTGTCGGTGTTTCGCACCATCATGGACGTCGCCATCGACGGTGCCGGGCCGCTACCGGGAGCTCGCAAGGCTGCTGGTGCGACGCTGAACCGCAAGGGTGAGGTCGAGGCCGCCATCGACGCCTTGGTGCGCAGCCACATCGGGATGGCCGGGGCTCAGGGATTCCTGGCGAATCTGGGCGGCTGGGTCACCATTCCGGTGGCTCTGCCGGCGAACATGGGCGCCCTCGCCACTCTGCAGGCACGTATGGTCGCCGCGATTTCCCACCTGCGCGGTTACGACGTCGACGACCCCCGGGTGCGAACCGCCATCTTCACCTGCCTGCTCACCCAGGACAGCGTGGACGAACTCATCCGGAACGAGAAGATACCCAGCACCCCCATGGCGATGGCCACCGCCCCGGTGAGTGATCCGGAGCTGGAGAAGACCGTGGCCACCCACGTCGTCGAGACCTTGGGCAGCCTGGCCACCGGCAAACGGGTGGCTGTCATGGGTATGAAGAAGATCCCGCTGCTCGGTGGAGGTATCGGTGCCGGCACCGACGGCATGGCCACCTGGCAGGTCGCACGCTACGCCAAGGAGCAGTTCCCGTCCCGGCGGATGGGCTGAGCCACCAGCATCACCCCGCAGGCTTCCCACTGGGCTACCGTGCAGGTCCACATCGGCGAGCACATCACCAAATTCACCATGCCCCCAGGAAAAATCTTCTACGAAGGGGCAACAGGCAAACAACCCACGATCTACTCCGACGACCCCGCCTACACCCTCGGGCAACTCCCCGGAGACGGAAACCAAATCATGCTCAAGAAAACCCCAAGAAACGGAAAAGACAATGCCACCTAGAAAGGTGAAACTCTCCACCGTCGGGCCCCTCGTCACTTACAAAAAAGCAACCATCAACCTCGACGGCAACATCTGGCTCGGACGCCCCGGAGACACCGTGCACATTGTCACTTCCCATGACTACCAAGAAAGGCGTCACCTTACTCTCAAGGGTTATGGATTCTATCTCACCATAACCTCACCGACCCACGCCGAACGAACTTTCGACGCCCTACGCATCTACGGAGAAGGTCCCATCACCCTCACCGACGATTTTTCCGGCATCACTGCCATCGCCACGGGAGGTGAAATCCCCACTACCGTCACTGGACATGAGTACGCCGAATTCGAAGACCTCTCACCACTCATCATCTGGCCCTTCAGCGCCTTTTCACCCATGCATCTGCGAAAATGGGTCGGGAAACACCGCTACGGCCCGCATTACCCCTTCCGGAACCGATAAGCCCCAGCCACCACCAACACCGTCCCTAGACCAAGCTTCCTGGCCGCGCGCCACACATAAGGCGACGACGACCCCGCCTACACCCTCGGACAGCTCCCCGGGGGCGGAAACCAGATCATGTTCAAGAAAACCCCCAAGGAATGGAAAAGGCAATGCCATCCAAAGAAGCGATAATCGACTTCCTACTCACCAGAAAAGTCAAACTCTCCAACGTCGGAACCCTCGTCACCTACAAACAAACCCTCATCAACCTCGACGGCAACATCTGGACCGGACGACCACGAGACAACGTCTACGTCATCACCTCATACGACTACCAACAAGGACACCACCTCACCCTCGAAGGCTACTCACACCCCTCCTACTTCCGCGTCACCGTGAACTCACCAACCCACGCCGAACGAGACCTCGACACCCTCCGCATCTACGGAGACGGACCCATCACCTTCCACCAGTACACCTCAGCCCAACACCCAGGCACACCCGCCACCGGACACGACTACGCCGAATTCGAAGACCTCTCCCCCTACCTCCTCTGGCCACCCGCCGCCTTCTCACCCAAATACCTACGCCGATGGACCGGAAAAAGAGACTACAACCTCCCACACTCCCCCTTCCGCCCCTCCCAAGACCGATAACCACAGACAAGAGCCACGCATCGTTCATCCCGATGAACCCACCACACAGAGGTACGGGGTGCCGATACATCCCAGCCCCGACAAGGCGTCGTTCCCGTCGTGGGGGCAACCAGTGGGACAATGACACCCATGCCGTACTGCCCCTCGCCCTCCCAAGCCGTCGTCGACCTTGCAGCCATCGTCCACAATCTGGGGCAGGTTCGTGAGCAGGCCGGGGGGCGACAAGTGATGTTCGCCGTCAAGGGTGACGGCTACGGTCACGGAGCCAGCCAGTGTGCCCTGGAGGCCCAACGCACCAACGCCGCCGACTGGTTCGCCGTCGCCAACGTCGCCGAGGGCCAGGAACTCATCGCCGCCGGCATCACCAGACCAATCCTCAAGCTCTCCCCCGCCCTGCCACACGACCTCGATGCCGCCGTCACGTCGGGGATGCGGCTCACCGTCACCGACGACACGAACATTGCGGCCACCGGCCGGTCCGCACGCCGTCTGGCTCGCACCGTCAAGGTCCACATCGGCGTGGACACGGGCATGGGACGCATCGGACTGCCAGCCGGGGAATTGCTGCGTCTGGCAGACCTCGTCGACCGGGAGCCCAATCTCGAGCTCGAGGGAGTCTTCACGCACCTTCCCCTGGCAGACACCCCTGACGGTGAGGACTTCACCACCCACCAGATCGAGGACTTCCTGGCTGCCGTGGAGCGTACCGCCACGTCCCGAGGACCCATCGCCCAGGTGCACGTGGCCAACTCCGGTGCCGTCCTCGGCCACGATCTGGGAGCGACGACGATGGTGCGCACCGGCATCGCCGCCTACGGCTACGACCCCAATCCGAGCCTGCAGCGCGCCAACCTGCGCCCTGCCCTCGCGTGGCGCAGCTGGGTGTCATTCGTCAAACAGGTGGCCCCCGGCACCAACATCGGGTACGGACGCACGTGGACCGCCGAGCGAAGCACGACCATCGCCACCATCCCGGTGGGGTATGCCGACGGATTCCCCCGGCTGCTCTCCAACCGGGGCGTCGTGCTGCTGGGTGGTCGGCGCTGTCCGGTGGTCGGACGGGTCTGCATGGATCAGATCATGGTCGACGCCGGCCCGCACGCCGGAACCAAGGTGGGCGACGAGGCCGTCCTCATCGGCAGTCAGGCAGGCGAGACGATCACCGCCGACGACATGGCCACAGCTGCCGAGACGATCAGCTACGAGATCACCAGTGGACTCACCGCTCGGGTGGATCGGTACTGGGTCAACGCGAGCCAGTGACACCATGCCGCACGCCGGCGAGCGCGACCGAGCACTCCGAAAGTCATCAGCGCAGGGGCGGCCCACACCCGATGACACCTGCACGTCAGTACAGCCACGCCCAGCAGCGCGGATCAGCCGCGAGCACTGCGCAGAGCTGGACCATCGCAGCCTGCTCCAGCAGCTCGGTGTGATCGGCGCTGGGGCGTCGGTACAGTCCCGAGTCCTGGTCGCAACGGGTGCGCCACATGCGTTCGGCGTAACACTGTGTGATGCGTACGGCGCGGTCATCGGGAATGATCGCCGAGGCCAACAGCAGGTTCTTGAGGAAGATGGCGTTGAAGAAGATCGGCTGCCCGTCGAACGGCCCGTCCGGCTCCTCGGGACGAAAATACGCCAGGGACGCCTCGATGATCTCGTCGAGGCGACGTCGGTGCACCACAGACCCGGTGATCTGCCAGGCCAGGGCCTCCACACCGATCGGCACCCCCTGGTTGTAGCTCCAGAAGGTGGGGTCGATGTTCCCAGCCAGGTCGATGTTGTCCCAGAACAGACCGTCCGGGCTGAGCATGTGTTCCCTGGCCCACTCGTAGATGGGCCGGGCGTCGCGCAGGAAACGATCCTCCCCGGTGACCTGGTGCAGTCGCAGGGCCAGCTGGGTCGGCGGCATGGTGGAGACCGTGTTGCGACTGTGGTTGCCCGAGGCCGACGCGCCGAGCAGGTGCGACGCGCGAGACAGGCCCCCGGACAGCGCCGAGCCGACCCGCATCCCAGAACATCGCCTGTCTGGTGCAGCGCGCAACCGTGAATCCCCACGGCCCGAGCCGCCGCCCGGCCGGCAATGGCTGAACAGTGTGGCCCAGATCGGCTGGGCCATCCAGAACACCCCGCCGGGAGCCGGATGACTCGGATCGGTGTCCCGGGAGCGCTGGATGAAGCGATGGATGGCTTGGGCGCGACGAAGGTCCTTGTCGGAGCCGATTCCAGCGAGTACTCGTTGGACGTGGATGAGCGCCATCCAGGCGTTGTCGTCGATGTAGATGCGTCCACCCACCCCGTGCGGCGGGCGCGGCAGTGATGTGTAGGCACCCAGCAACGGGCTCCAGTAGGTCTCCTGGCCAGCGTCGTGGGCAGTGGCCAGGCCGATTCCGACGCAGGCCAGGTCGGTGGCGGCGGCCGTGACCTGGGAATGCGGCCACTCGTAGCTGTGCCGTCGGTCCTGGCGGCGACGTGGCACGGCCTCGTGCAGCAACACCCGACCGGCTCGGAAGTACCGCCGGAGGGTGCGATGGGCCAGACGTGCCCTGCGAGCCCAGGCCTCGGGATCTGGGGTGCGGCCTGCGTCTGGCCGATGGTTCCGTGGATGGTTCGCGTTGCTGGTGGGATTCACTGCATCTCCTTGAGCCAGATCGAAACGATGACGAGATGGCTGCGTCGCGTCGCGGGTCGTTCACCGCGTCACTGCCGCACCTCGCCCTGCTCCGCGCTTTTCGGGCACCAGTCCGGTCAGTACAGCAGCGCCGCGGTCGGGTCGGAGAGGATCTCTGCCAGGTCGTGCAGGAAGGTCGAGCCTTGTTCCCCGTCGATGAGACGGTGGTCGAATCCCAGGCTCATCGTCGTCACCCAGCGCGGGACGATCCGCTCGTCGTCTCCAGTGCCCACCACCCAGGGTCGTCGATCGATCGACCCGAGCACGAGGATGGCGGACTCGTCGCGGTTGACGACCGGGGTGCCGGCATTGAGCCCGAACACCCCCACATTGGTGATGGAGAAGGTGCCGCCGGTGTAGTCGGCGGGTTGCAGACGGCCCTCCTTGGCTACCGCGATGATACGGGTGAGCTCCTGGGCGAGGTCGAGCATCGTCATGTCCTGGGCATCGCGTACCACCGGAACCATGAGTCCACGTGGCGTGGCGGCGGCAATGCCGAGGTTCACCTGCTCGTGGTGGACGATCTGGCCAGTCTCGTCGTCCCAGCTGGCGTTGACGACGGGGGTGCGACGCATGGCCAGGGTGACGGCCTTGCACCACACGGTGAGTGGGGAGACTCGCAGCCCACGGAAGGCGCGGTCGGCCCGCAGCCGGGCGACGAGGTCCATCGTCGAGGTGACGTCACAGGTGAGGAAGGCGGTGACGAGTGCCTTGGTGTCCATGGACGTCTTGACCGCTTCTGCGGTCACCTTGCGCACCCCGTGGATGGGGACGCGCCGTTCCCCCGGTGCGGTCGGCTCACCGCCGAGCATGGTCCGGGAGATCCACGACTGGGCGAAGAGTTGGGTGTCGCCGCTGGTCTGGGCCGGGATGACCGGCTGGGGCGTCGAGTCTGTTGTCTTTCGATCGGCCGGGTCGTTGCCGGCAGCCTGCTTGACGTCGGTGCGGGTGATGACGCCGTCCCGCCCGGTACCCGTGACGGTGGTGAGGTCCACACCCAGCTCGGCGGCCAGCCGACGAGCCGGGGGCTTGGCCAGCACGTGCTCTGGGCCGGTGCTCGCGTCCATGCGTGGCGGATTCGACGGATCGGGTTGGGGCGCCGTGCCGTGCGCCTGGGGATCAGCGTCTCGTAGCGGGGAGACGGCGCTCCGATCCTGTCCGGCCGGGGCGGAAGGTGGCGTGAGGCCGTCCTGGTGCGCGGAAGCTGCCACCGGAGGCTCATCAGGGGTGGTCTGCTGAGTGGCACCGCGCGCCGCACTCGCCTGCCGCCCAGCTCCGGCCCCGCGACGGCGACGTCGTCGACCACCTTCGGCCGCCGGGATGTGGCCGACGAGCAGCTTCTCCTCACCGTCTGCGGCCGCACTGCCACCGGACTTCCCCGCGTCGTCGGTCTCTGCCTGGTCGGCACCGTCACCGGGGTGGGAATCGTCTGCACCGGAGCCGTCGTCGATGACGATGAGCGCTCCGCCCACCGGCACCGTCTGGCCCTCGTCTGCGGCAAGGCTGTGCACCGTTCCGGCGAACGGGCTGGGAAGTTCGACGATCGACTTGGCGGTCTCCACCTCGCACAGCACGTCGTTGATCTTCACGGTGTCGCCGGGGCTCACCAGCCACGAGACGACCTCGGCCTCGGTGAGTCCCTCGCCCGGGTCGGGCATGGTGTACGTCTTCACGGTGTCTCCTGGCCTCCTGACAATGACAGAATTCAGTATGCAAGTGATCGGTCGACGGCGTCGAGGATGCGGTCGACGTCGGGAAGATGACTCGACTCCACCCGGGACGGCGGGTAGGGGGTCGTCGGACTGGTGACCCGCAGTACCGGTGCCTCCATGACGTAGTAGAGCGACTCGGTGAGGCGAGCGGACAGCTCGGCGCCGATGCCCTGGGTACGAGCTGCCTCCTGCACGACGATCGCCCGGGTGGTGGATCGCACCGACTCCTCGACGGTGGCCATGTCGATCGGTGAGACGGAGCGCAGGTCGACGACCTCCAGACTCATCCCCTCCTGCTCGCCAGCCTCGGCGGCAGCCAGGCAGGTGTCGACCATCGGCCCGTAGCACAGCAGGGTCGCGTCGGTCCCCGGGCGCACCACCCTGGCCTGGTGCAGCCCCGTCGACGCCGCCGGGGAGATCTCACCCTTGACGTAGTAGCGCCGCTTGGGCTCGAAGAAGATCACCGGGTCATCGCAGTCGATGCTCTGTCGCAGCATCCAGTAGGCGTCGTCGGGCGTGGCGCAGGTGACGACCTTGAGGCCGGGCACCGAGGCGTAGAACCCCTCGGGCGACTCCGAGTGGTGTTCGGGGGATCCCACCCCACCACCGTAGGGCACCCGGATGGTCACCGGCAGCGACCACCGGCCGCCCACCCGGGCCCGGTAGCGCGCCAGCTGCGAGACGATCTGGTCGAAGGCCGGGGCGGTGAACCCGTCGAACTGGAGCTCGGCCACCGGGCGGTAACCGCGCATCGCCATGCCGATCGCCGTGCCGACGATGCCCGACTCGGCCAACGGGGTGTCGATGACGCGCAACCCGCCGAACCGTTCCTTGAGCCCGTCGGTGATGCGGAACACACCACCCAGGGTGCCGACGTCCTCGCCCATGACGAGCACCTTCGGATCGGCCGCCAGGGCATTGGCCATCGCGGCATTGAGGGCCTTGGCAATCGTCGTCATCACTGACCTCCCTGCAGCCACTCGGCGAGTTCGCGTTGATCGGCCCGCACGTCCGGGGTGGGTTCGGCGTAGACATCGTCCAACAGGGCCACCGGGTCCGGGTCGGGCTGGTGGACGGCGTCGCGCACCTGGGCGCCGAACTGCTCGGCCCGCTCGTCGAGTTCGGCGAGCCAGGCGTCGTCGATGAGTTCCCGGGAGCGCAGATACTTCTGCATCCGGACGATCGGGTCCAGACCGGCCCAGTACTCGTCGGTCTGCGCAGTGCGGTAGCGGGTCGGGTCGTCAGTGGTGGTGTGGGCTCCGGTGCGATAGGTCCACGTCTCCACCATCACCGGTCCCCGGCCGGATCGGGCATGGTCCAGGGCCGCCGAGAGGACGGCTGCCACCGCCAGGACGTCGTTGCCGTCCACCTGCACCGAGGGAATCCCGAATCCCAGTCCGCGTCGGTACAGCGAGGTTGGCGCCTGCACGCTGGTCGGTTCGGAGATCGCCCACTGGTTGTTCACCGCGCAGAAGACCACCGGGGCCTTCATGGCGGCGGCGAAGACGTAGGCCTCGTTGGTGTCGCCCTCGCTCATCGCCCCGTCGCCGTGGAAGTCCAGCACGGCGGCGTCCACGCTCGGATCGGCGGCCTTGTCACGCTGGATGCCCATGGCGTAGCCGACGGCGTGCAGGGTGCCCGAGCCGATCATCACCGGGTAGGCCGAGAAGTGCGTGGCGACGGTGTCCCACGGGCAGTGTGCGGTTCCCCGCCAGGTGGCCAGCACCTGGGACAGTTCGACACCCATCCAGGTGGCCAGGGCCTGCTCGCGATAGGTGGGAAAGACCTGGTCCGCACTGCCCAGGGCCAGCCAGGCGCCCACCTGGGTGGCCTCCTGGCCGATGAGGGGCGGCCACAGGCCGAGTTCCCCGTGTCGTTGCAGGTTCGTACCCTCGATGTCGAACCGCCGGGCCATGACGAGTTTCTCGTAGGCGTCGACGAGCTGGGCGTCACTCACGTGCACGGGGAGGCCGTCGCGATCGGTGCGCACCCCGTCGGGTGAGAGGATCTGGATCATGTCGGACGCGGGCTGGTCCACCGGGAACTGCTGGGCCAGATCGGCGAACAACGGGCAGGTGCCGTCTGCCGAGGTGGCTGTGTCGTGCTGCCCGGAATCCGGCTGAACCGGACCAGACTGCGCCGGATCCGACGGCATGGAGCCTGACTGCCCCGGCTGCATGGGCTCGGACCCGTCGTGCCCTGCCGCGCTGCGCGGCTGGGACGCGTCCCCTCGTGACAGGTGGTGGGTTGATGACCCCTTGCCGTGTGTGGCGTCGCCGTGCGAAACCATGTACTGCCTCCCAGCAGGGTCGGGTGCGTGACTCACATACCTACCGAACGGTAAGTTACCGATCGGTAGCCAATGTAGTACGCCGTCGCCCACTCGGCAATGACTTGCCCCCGACAATCCTTGCGGCGGCTGGCAGTTCGCCGGTGAGAGGAACCCTCGACCAGGCACGTCCCCGGGAGGATTGTGCGCCGTGGTTGAGGTACGTTTGATGACGTGAATGCTCGCCGGGTCGTCGTCGTCGGGGGCGGGGTCTGTGGCCTCGTCGCCGCACACAGTCTGCAGAAATCTGGGTGCCAGGTGACACTGGTCGAGGCCTCGGACGGTTTGGGTGGACAGGTCCGCTCAGCTCGGCTGGACGGCCAGGCCGTCGACCTGGGTGCCGAAGCCGCGCCGCTGCGTGCTCCGGGAGTCCAGAAACTCATCACCGAACTCGGTCTTGACGAGTCGATGATCCACCCCACCCAGGGAACCTCACTGCTGTCCAGCCGGCACGGAGTCGTGCCACTGCCCGACGGGGTGACGCCGGTGGGGCCGACCAAGCTGTTCCCCACCATCGCCTCCCGAGTGCTCTCCCCGGCCGACCTGCTGCGAGCTGGTCTGGAACCGGTCCTGGCACGCCCCCAGCCTGCCGGGGTCACCGTGGGCGAGTTCATCGGGGCACGATTCGGCAAGGGGGTTGCCACGGCGATCGTCGATCCCCTGGTAGGGGCGATCCACGCTGCGGACATCAATGCCTTCGCACTGGAAAGCGTCTCGCCGGGCCTGGTGCGGACGGCGACCTCGGGAGACTCCATTCTGCAGGAGACCGTGCGTCGGGAGCTGGGACTCGGCGAGAACGGATCGCACCCGGGCCGTCACGCCAAACACCCCACCAAGGCCCCGCGCACACCAACCATGGGGTCCTGGCGTCAGGGCATGGGCGAGCTGACCACTGCCCTGTCGGCCAACGTCACCGTACTCACGGGTACCCGTGCCGTGGCACTGACCCGGGGAGAGACACCTCAGGACGCCACTGCACAGAGCCTCACTGCTCAAGACACCACTGCTCAGGGCGACACGGCACGGGGTGCCACAGCCCGGGGCACCACCGCCCAGGACGCCACGCGAAGCGGGATGGGCACAGACGGTGTGACCCGTACCGAGGACAGGACTGCCTCGGCGGATGGCCGGGAGCGGCAGGGCACGTCTGGCCGCTGGCTGCTGGAGGTGGCCGACGAGTCCGGGCGACGCACCCTGGCCGCAGACTCCGTGGTGCTGGCCACCCCGACGGCCGTGAGCGCCGAACTGCTGCGCTCGGTTGCCCCCGACACCGCCTCGACACTGTCGAGGGAGCGCGCAGTGACGGTGGCTGCCGTCGTCCTGCGCATCGACCGTCCGACGCATCCCCTCGCCGAGGCGGTGGACTGGTTCGTCGGTTCGGCCTGGTCGCCACTCATCCGTCAAGTGGTCAACCTCACCAACAAGTGGCCCGACCGACACCCTGCCGACACACATCTGCTGCGGCTCAATGTCGGACGAGACCGCGGGATCAACATCGACCAGTGGTCCGACGAGGAACTCGGCGCCGCCTCGGTGGAGGAGCTGGGACGCATCGGGCTGCGAGTGAATCCACACAACCACCTCGTGCACCGATTCACCGCCGCCATGCCACAGCCCGGTCCACTACATCACGAACGCATCGACGCCGTGCGTACCGGCCTGAGCAGGCTTCCCGGGCTGTTCGCGGCTGGAGCCGGCGTCAACGGGGCAGGTGTGCCCAATGCCATCATCGCTGGCAACAAGGTCGCCACCGACGTCCTTGAGGAGAAGCTGCTCCCACAGAACCCCTGACATACCCCTGACATCGGCGGTCAATCCCGATCGTCACCCGACCCGGCTCGTCGACAGGTTGTCGGCAACGATTGGCCCAGGAACGATTGGCTCAGGGGCGACGGTGCCAGGGCGGCACTGGGACGGACGAGTTGCTGGTTGCTGGGGCGCCGATCAAGACGACAGCGCTTTCACCCCTCCAACCCGCCACGTGTATTCGGCAATACCAAGTATTGCTACGGTGACTGCGCACACGATCGCAGCAGGACTGATCGTGAGTGCAGCTTCACCGGTCATGGCTGCGGCCTCACCGGGATACCCACCTGGCAGAAACGTCAGCAGGGTGTTGGACTGCACGACAACGATGACGACATATGAGAGCAGCCCCAGCAGCGGACCGAAGCTCCGCGAGACGAACCCCGTGGCCATGAGTGCAATGCCCGTGCACAACAGACACACCACCGAGTACCTCTCAAACACTCCCCAGGGCAGTTGGAACCGAGTCGGTATGCCGTCAACGAGGACGTTCTCCGACCCTGGTAGGGCGTCGGGAGGCAACGTCCGCAGCACGAGGCACATGAGCAGCGGCAGCCCGATGGCACACAGACACGTCCACACGGCGGTGCAGGCGTAGCAGAACCGCAGGGGTCGCGGTGCGACTCTCTCCATCCACGCAAGGCTGGCGGATCCACCCCAGAGAAGGACAGCCGTGTCGAGGAGTACCACGACCTCCACGGCACACACCGGACGATCCCAGACGTCTCCCGGTGCCAGCGAGAACACCTGTGTCCAGGCGAGGAGGCCCATGAGGAGACAGACGACCGGACCTGCCAGAAGCGTGAGGGCATGTCGACCTCTGAGGAATGTCACCGCCGCCACCTCACAGATGCCCAACGTCTGCAGGCAACAGGGAGCATTCCTGCACGGCAGTCTGATGGGCGGAATACCATCTCTGGAATTCGGTCAGGTTTGCGCTGTCGAGGGCAGTGGTCTGCGAGCTGGCAACCTGCTCGTACCCAAGACCAGCCAGTCGAAGAATGGTCCTCTCCACAGCGATGGCGGCATCGCGCTGGGCCCCAGCACGCTCATCCACCAAGCCTGATTGCGAGGTCGCGCAGGACTCACGACCTGACAATTTCTCAGCGAGGTTCGCACCGACGTTCTGCAGGAGCTGATCCCGCGAGTCGAAGGCGGTGGGCGTGCCGACGTCAGTCGTCGACGCTCCGGCCGGGGCGGGAAGTCCGGACTCGACGAGAGCCTCTCTGTGTGGCCGGTTCTGCGCCGGAACAATCCCAAGGACTGCAGTCGCTGCCTGCTCATAGAGCGGGATCAAATCATGGTGCTCGTCACGGACACACACCTGCACCCCACGGCTCTCATGACACATCACGGATGCCGGCGCGTCCTGGAACAGTGAGAGAGGCCGCACCATGCCTGCCGCCACGAGCAGCACCGGGGGAAGCAGAAATGCCAGACACGGGGTCACGGTCTGCCACCCGACTCCGTCGGTGCGCACTCGCATGCATCGAGCTGCCACGGCAATGCAGGACACGGTGACCACGAGGAAGAACAGTGCCCGACACACTACCGCCTCACCAGTGACGACATGGTCACCCGTCGGCTCGATCATGCCCAGTGACCACGCGAAGGTGACCGAGCTGCGTCCCGTGTTGGCCAGCGCATCCTCGTTCACCGTCATGGGAATCGTCGTCACGAGCAGGCAGACGAGCGGGGCAACGATCCACACCACTGGATGGGAGATCATCGCTGCAACCAGGTGCGCGATCGCCAGCAGAGCCACGACGGACAGTGCCACGACGAACACGTCCAGTGCCTCGAACAGGGTAGGTGTGGTGGTGCGCCAACCCTTGATGAGCAGTGGCAGAGCACCTGCGCATGTCCCGATAAGGATCGCCGCAGCTTCTCGCCAGAGCCACTGCCACTGGATGGCGGACAGAGGCCGTGCCGGGCATCCTCCAACGATCATGTCAGTGGGGCGCAGCCGCGCAGCCGATGCTGCTCCCACCAACCCAGCGACGAGTGCCCACAGCATGCTGGTCTCACGCAGGGAAACCGTGACGTCCTGTACTCGCCACACCCCCCACGACCATTGCGATCTCAGCGCGACGATGCTGCACAGGGCACCGACGATGACCAGGCTGACGAACGTTCGGCGTTGCAGGGGAAAGGCCATGCCGCGGCGTGTGGATGCGGAGCTCATGCCGCCCCCAGGCTCAGATATCCAGCCTCGGCAGCATTGGCTCCTTTCGCAGGATGTTCGCGTCCGATCCGTTCCAGCTCAGAGTATGTGCCCGTGAACACCAGGCGTCCGTCAGAAAGAGCGATGAGATTGGAGACGTATCCCTGAAAGTCCTCGAGCAGATGCGTGGAGACGATGACGGTACGATCCTCCGCGAGCTCACCCATGAGATTGCGAATGCCGATACGTGACGCAGGGTCCAGCCCCACCGTTGGTTCGTCAAGCAACAGAACGGCGGGATCAGCGACAATCGCACAGGCGATCCCGAGACGCTGACGCATACCTCCGGACAACGACTTCACGACGTCCCCCTGTCGACCAGACAGACCGACACGATCCAAGGCACCGCTGGCAGCACTCGAGCAGTCACCGCGGGCGACGCCCCGGGCCCATGCCGCATACTCCACCACTCTTCGCACCCGGAACAGGGGCGGAAGGCGAAACTGCTGAGGGAGAAAACCCACCATGCGTCGAATTGTGTCGACATCGTGGATGTCGACACCGTCGATCGTCACCGACCCGCTTCTTGCCGTCATCATCGTGGAGAGAATACCGAGGAGAGTTGATTTTCCAGCTCCATTGGAGCCGAGCAGCCCCCACAGCCCGGAACTCAACTCACAAGAGACGTCGTCAAGACTCACGCGTCGTCGATAACGATGCGATACGTGATCAATTCTTATCATTCAATGCCAGTCTTCATCGGTCGGTAGTCTTCTGCGCGGCTTCTTCTCTCTCATTTCAGGAGCGACTACCAGCATAAACTGTATTTATGCATCTTCACAAATAGCAGATCACCAAATTCCGTACGCTGCATGATCTCTCGCGAGTCCGACAGGAGGTAGGTTGGATGGGTGGCCACTGCCCCGTAGCCTTCCACAGGTGAGGAGTACCCAGACACCTGCCGATGAGCCAGTGGCCACCGACGTCCTTGAGGAGAAACTGCATGACTGAACTCGCGACACCCCGACACGGCTCCACCGGCCACCCCGGACACTCTGGTGGTCACCCCGGAGCTGCGGGGGGACACCCCGGTGGCCACCTGGGCGGACATCCCGGGCACGGCCCGCTGGTGCGCGAGATCAAACACGATCTCAACGACAAACCATTCCTCGTCATCTGGGAGGTCACCCGCGCCTGCGCCCTGGTCTGCCAGCACTGCCGGGCCGAGGCCCAGCACCGCGCCGCTCCCGGGCAGCTCACCAACGCCGAGGGCCACGAGCTCATCGACCAACTCACCAGCTACGAGCGCCCCTACCCGATGCTCGTCCTCACCGGCGGCGACTGCTTCGAACGCCCCGACCTCGTCGATCTCATCGAGTACGCAGTGGGCAAGGGCCTGCACGTGTCGATCTCACCATCGGTGACGCCGCTGTTCACCCGCGAACGCGTCAAGGCGGTGCAGGACGCCGGGGTGTCGGTGATGTCGATGTCGCTGGACGGTGGATCGGCCGAGACCCACGACGCCTTCCGTGGATTCCCGGGAACCTTCGATCGCACCATCGAGGCATGCCACATGCTCAACGAGCTGGGTATGCGGTTCCAGCTCAACACGGTGTTCACCGCCAAGAACATCCACGAGGCACCCCAGATGCTCAAGAACGCCATCGACCTCGGGGCGTTCATGTTCTACACGTTCATGCTGGTGCCCACCGGTCGCGGTCAGCACCTCGACATGCTCACCCCCCACGAACGTGAGGACGTCCTGCACTGGCTGCACGACAACTCCACCCGTATCGCCATCAAGACGACCGAGGCACCGCAGTATCGCCGCATCGCCTTCCAGCGCGAGGCAGTACGGCAGGGCAAGGCTGCCCCGGCCAAGCACGGGGAGCTGTACCACTGGCTCACCAAGGAGACCCACGAGTTGCTCGGTGAGAACATCGAGGAGCCGCGTCCCCCACGCACCCCACTCGCCATCAACTCCGGATCGGGATTCGCGTTCATCGACCACACCGGCGACGTCTATCCGTCGGGGTTCCTGCCGATCCATTGTGGCTCGATCAAGGACACGCCGTTCCCACAGATCTACCGCGAGTCGGAGGTGTTCCGGGCACTGCGCAACCCGTCGGGGTTCGAGGGCAAGTGCGGGGCCTGCGAGTTCAACCACTTCTGTGGCGGATCCAGGTCCACGGCCTACGCCATGACCGGCAACTACCTGGCCTCCGACCCGTCGTGCGCCCACATCCCCGCGGGGTACACCGGCGAGCTGCCCGAGGGCATCGAGCGGTGATTCAGCCGCTGGTTCCGGGGGCGATCCGGCGCTTGAACTCTTGGTGACAATTTCCCCCGGGCCTTGCCACCAGGACTTCTCACGGGGTGAGATGGTGATGATGGTCCGTCACCCATGACGCGCCACCTCACCACCCCGGGAGAAGAACACATGATCAACACCCCGACGCACCGCATCGCGTTGTCGGCACTGTGCCTCACCGCGATGATCGGCTCGATCGCCGTGACGGGTCCGGCAGCAGGTGCCGCCCCCAGCGAGTCGCCGAGTCCGAGTGAGTCCGCAACACCGAGTGGCGCGAGCACCCCCACCGGCAGCGCAGCCCCCACCGGATCTGCCAGCGCCGCTCCGTCAGCGAGCGCATCGGCCAGCAGCTCACCCAGCAGGGACGCCACCCCGTCGACCAGCGCCGCGACCGGCTCTGCCCAGGCCAGCAGCTCCCCGGCGACCTGCACCCCGGACTCCGACGTCACCGTCTTCAGCTTCAACGACTTCCACGGTCGTATCGGTGAGGCTGCCAAACTCTTCACCCCCGTGCAGCAGGCCCGCACCGACAAGGGGACCGACCACGTCCTGCTCACCTCGGCCGGCGACAACATCGGTGGATCGACCTTCGAGTCCGGTTCCCAGGACGACAACCCGACGATCGACATCCTCAAGGACGCCGGCCTGGAGGTCTCGGCGGTGGGAAACCACGAGTTCGACAAGGGACTGACCGATCTCACCGAGCACGTCAACAAACGCATCGACGGGGATTTCCCATACCTGGGAGCCAACGTCTACAAGAAGGGCACCACGACCGTCACCGACGATCTCAGGGCCAGCACCGTCTTCACGAAGGGTGGGGTGCGTATCGGCGTGATCGGCGCCGTCACCAAGGACCTGCCCTCGCTGGTCTCCCCGGCCGGCATTGCCGACCTGACGATCGGCGATCCGGTCGAGGCCGTCAACGCCGAGGCCAAACGTCTCAAGTCCGAGCACCTGGCCGACGTCGTCGTCGCCTCGATCCATGAGGGTGCTGCCTCCGGTGGCGACTTCGACCCTGCCAAGGTCAACGGCAACTTCACCCCGATCTACAACGACCTGAGCACCGACGTGGACGTCGCCTTCAACGGACACACCCACCAGCTGTACTCGTGGAAGGACCGGAACGGAGCCCCACTGCTTCAGGCCGCGTCCTACGGCACCCACCTGGCCCAGGTGGACCTCGCCTACGACACCAAGAGTGCCCAGTTGTGCTCCACCGCCGCCAGGACGGTGCCGGCCCCCAAGGAGGCCAACCTCGCCGACCCGGTGATCGCCAAGATCAACTCCGACACCGAGGCCGCCAGGAAACAGGCCGACGTCATCGGTGCCAAGGTGATCGGCACGGCGACGGCACCCATCACCACCGCCTCCGACGCGCAGGACTCGTCGTTTGGCTCCAGCGTGCGCAATCGCGAATCGGCCATGAGCAACATGGTTGCCCAGATGTTCAAGGACACCTTGGGCAAGGACGACCCGAACTTCATCGGCATCCAGAATCCCGGTGGCACCCGTGCCTCGTTGCAGTCCGGCGAGATCACCTACAAGGACGCCGCCCTCGTCCTGCCGTTCGCCAACTCGCTCATGACCACCACAGTCACCGGCGAGCAGTTCAAGCAGGTGCTCGAGGAACAGTGGCAGCACGACGAGAAGGGCCAAGTGCCCTCGCGCCCGTTCCTCTCCCTGGGGCTGTCGAACAACGTCTCCTACACCTACGACGAGAACCTGCCGGAGGGGCAGCGCATCACCAGCGTCTGGGTCAACGGCAAGCCGATCGATCCGAAGGCCAGCTACACCGTGGGATCCGGCTCGTTCCTCATCAACGGCGGTGACAACTTCCACACCCTCGCCAAGGGATCCAGGCCGGTTGACACCGGCAAGGTCGATCTGGACACCTGGGTGGGCTGGATCAAGGATCAGGGCAAGCTCACCCCATCCTTCGCCCGCCGTGGCGTGGCAGTCACTGCCAAACGCGTGAGCGACACCGCATTCTCGTTCACCTTTGGGCAGACTGCCGAGAAGGGCATTGCCCCCGACACCCTGGATCTCACCTCCAAGGGTGCCCCGACGAACACCAAGCTCGTCGCCCGCACCTCCCAGGATGCGAACGCCAAGGCCTTGGCCACCTTCGACGTCAAGGACGGTGTCGCTACCGGCACGATCGACTTCTCCAAGACTTCGCTGAAGTCCGGAACGCACGTCGTCTACTTCACCGCCGAGGAGTCTGGCACCGTCATCCCGGTGGAGGTGACCATCACCAGGGACGACGCCTCAACGCCCGAGCCAAGTGCCACGGCGGGCACCCCGAGCAGCAATCCCAGCCCGAGCGTCGACGTCACCCCGGGGGCAGACGAGACGCCCGATGCAACCGGTGCAACTGCGACGCCCAGTGATTCCGCGACACCAAGCACAACGCCCAGCGCTGCTGCGGGTACCAGCGCCGCTGTGGGTGTGGAGTCGGGTGCTGGCGCCACCGGAACCATCCCGGGCAGCGACGTCACCTCCGCGGGAGCCACCCCTGCCCTGCCACGAACCGGCAACTGAGGTGGTCCAGAACCGACGTGTTTCGGACTGATCACATCGGTTGATCAGTTCATGGCGGGGTCTCGGGAGCGTTCCCGAGACCCCGCCATTGTTTTTTCGCGCACTCGCCCCGGTAGGTCAAGAATGATTGTGCTTACGTTCCCACCGGTGGGGCAGCTCTCCTCATTTCCACCTCACGGCGTGAACATTTTTCCCACCGCACGGCCACACGTGTCAGGACAATGCCCTGCCCCTCGCTCTGGCGTCAGAAATGTTCACCACACGTCAGTACTGTTCCCGGGGCGGGTTCGACCTGGCCACCGACTCATCGGGCGCCCACACCCCCGCGGGGGTACACCGACGAGAGCCCGAGGGGATCGACAGCTGAGTCGGATTCGCGATGGTAATTCCCGATCACCGTTGCCTTCCCGATCCCCGTGCGCTGAGCACATTGCAACGGGGGCGGTGGAACGTGCCGGCTCATCACCACGCCGCCATTGGCAGATGACATGGCCACACCCGCACCGTCGTGCCATCGCGTCGCACCGTGCGCGACCTCGATGATCAGCTCGGTGGCGGTGACAGGCTCAGACGATCTGGCCAGCCGACGCGTGGGTCCTCCCACCTGTGATCTTCCCAATCCATCGACCACCAGCGTCTGAAAACGGGTTTGGGCACAAACGGTCATCAAGGATACCGCTGACCGAGGGCACCTCCTCACCACTTCCACATCGGGGAAAATCCATTGCGGGCCGACAATGGATTTTCTATGCTGCAGAAAAATTTTCCTACGCCCTCGAGGGGAAGTGAACATTGATATGACGTACCGTTACGACAATTCCGAGGTCGACCGGTGGGCCTTCGGCACCCGCTCCATTCACGCGGGTCAGCCCGTCGATGCAACAGGCGCCCGGAACATGCCGATCTACAACACGGCTTCCTACGTCTTTGACTCCTGCGAGAACGCCGCGAAGCGATTCAGCCTGGCGGAGGACGGCCCGATCTACACGCGTCTCAACAACCCCACCATCACCGCCCTCGAGGAGCGAATGGCGTCCCTGGAGGGCGGTAGCTGCGCCGTGGCGTTTGCCTCGGGCATGGCCGCGATCACGGCGACGGTTCTCAACCTCGCCAGCGCCGGTGACCACATCGTCTCCTCCCCGCGTCTGTACGGTGGCACCCTCACCCTGTTCGAGTTCACCCTGGCGAGGCTGGGCATCGAGGTGACCTTCGTCGACGACCCCGACGACCCGCAGTCCTGGCGTGACGCCGTCCGCCCGAACACCAAGCTGTTCTTCGCCGAGAGCACCGCGAACCCGCTGGCCGACATCCTCGACGTCCCCGCGGTCGCCGCCGTCGCCCACGAGGCGAAGGTGCCCTTCGTCGTCGACAACACCGTCCCCACCGCGGCGCTCATCCGTCCGCTCGAGCTGGGGGCCGACATCGTCGTGGCCTCGCTGACGAAGTTCTACACGGGCAACTCGACTGGCATCGGCGGCATCGCCATCGATGGCGGCACCTTTGACTGGACCGTCACCCGCGACGGACAGCCGATCTTCCCCAGCTTCGCCAACCCCGATCCGACGTACCACGGCATTGTGTACGCCGATCTGGGCGAGATGGCGTTCGGCGTGAAGCTGCGCGTGGGTGTCCTGCGCGACATCGGCGGCTGCCTGTCACCGTTCAACGCCTGGGTCACCCTGCAGGGCCTCGACACCTTGGAGCTGCGGATACAGCGTCACTGCTCGAATGCCCTCAAGGTGGCGCAGTTCCTCGCCGATCAGCCGCAGGTGACGAAGGTCAACTATCCGGGTCTTCCGTCCTCGCCGTGGTACCCGGTCAAGGAGAAGCTCGGCCTCGACGGGGTCGGCGCAGTGTTGTCGTTCGACATCAAGGGTGGACGCAAGGAGGCCTGGGCCTTCATTGACGCGCTCAAGCTCCATTCCAACGTCGCGAACATCGGCGACAGCCGGTCCTTGGTGGTGCATCCGGCCACGACGACCCACGCGCAGTGCGACGAGCGCGGTCAGGAGGTTGCCGGTATCACCGAGGCCACCATCCGACTCTCGATCGGTCTGGAGAGCCCCGAGGACATCATCGACGACCTCAAGCTCGGCTTCGCCGCACTATCACAGGCCTGATCACATCTCTTGTTGACGCCGTCCCTCCCGGGGCGGCGTCAACCTGCAACGTCCCACACCCATCCACGGCGTATCGCGTACGTCGTGGATGCCATGTGCCGCAACGCCCGCAGCACATGTATGTACACCATCCGCACACCCAGGAGAGGAGGCATGGTGATGAAGTATGTTCAACTCGGCGATTTCACGACGCAGGCCGGGGCCGTCATCCCGCAGGTGAGGATTGCCTACGAGATGTGGGGGCAGCAGCGTGGGAACAACGTCATCCTCGTGGAACACGCGCTCACCGGGGACGCCGACGCATGCTCCTGGTGGCCCGGGCTCATCGGACCGGGTCTGGTCATCGACACCGACAGGTACTGCGTCATCTGCACCAACGTCCTAGGCGGATGTTCGGGATCGACGGGCCCCGGGACCCCAGCCCCTGACGGGCGGGCCTGGGGGTCGAGGTTCCCTGCTCTGTGCATTCGAGACATGGTGGCTGCCGAGAGGCAGCTACTTGCGCTTCTGGGCATCGACGAACTGCTGGGAGTCATCGGGGGCTCGATGGGTGGCGCACGAGCCCTGGAGTGGGCGGCAATGTACCCCGAGATGGCTGGGTCGGCCTGCGTCATCGCGACCTCGGCGCGATCCTCGGCCTGGCAGATCGGCATCCAGACCGCCCAGATCTGCGCGGTCGAGGCTGACCCCGACTGGCAGAACGGCGACTACTACGACACCGGACGCTGCCCCGACCGGGGCTTGGGGGCAGCGCGACGGATCGCCCACCTGACGTATCGGGGTGAGCGTGAGCTCGACGCCCGCTTCGGATCGGCTCCGCAGAAAGGTGAGGAACCGTTCAGCGCCTACCGCAGCTCGCAGGGGCGTTTCGCCGTGGAGAGCTACCTCGATCACCAGGCCAGTAAGCTGCTCCAACGCTTCGACGCCGGCACATACGTCGCCCTCACCCACGCCGTCAATCGTCACGACGTCGGACGTGGGCGCGGCGGCGTCAAGGAGGCCCTCGCCTCGATCACCATCCCGGTGCTCGTGGCCGGAGTCGACACCGACCTGCTGTACCCCTTGCACCAGCAGGAGTTCCTCACCGAGCATCTCGGCAACCCCATCGGTCTGGACACGATCGTCTCCCACGTGGGCCACGACGGCTTCCTCACCGAGACCGAACAACTCCAGGACGTGTTCACCCACTATCTCGACGCCGTCGACCTCAACGGCAGGGGTGAGCCACATCTCCTCCAGGAGAGGGCTTCCGGATTGTGCAGTGCCGACGTGGGCAGCACTCGGCCTTTCGCCGACGCATCCTCGGCAGAGCCGTACGCTCGTGGACAGAAAGTGACCACCCAAAAGGTGACTGCCCGCTGACCCAGATGGATGGACACAGCGTCCCCACGCACACATCATGGGCACGATCGGCGTCCCCATTGACACCAGATTGGACAGCCCTGTGTCGACGCGTGTGTCTGAGTGCCACTCTGGAGTTCCCCGTCAGTGCGCTGCATGTGGCATCGTGGGAGCATGAGCCTGCACGTCATCTTCGTCTGCCGAGGAAACATCTGCCGCTCTCCCATGGCCGAGCGCATCGCCCAGCGATTCTTCGCCGATGCCGGGCTGGACGTTGAGGTCACCAGTGCCGGGATCACCGATGAGGAGCACGCCAACCCGATGGACCCACGGGCCCGCGCGGTGCTCAACCGCCGCGGCTACGACGTGCGCCCGCACACGGCCCACCAGATCAGTGCCGAGGAGATTCGCCGTGCCGATCTCGTCGTGGCAGCAGAGCCCTACCAGGTGCAGACCATGGTCCGCATGGCACCATCGACGAGAAACATCGTCCTGCTGCGCGACTACGACCCCTCGGTGACACCCGGCACCCCACTGGATGATCCTTGGTTCGGCGACGCGTCAGGATTCGAGACCATCGCCGACCAGATCGAGGCGGCCATGCCCGGCCTTGTCGCAGCCATCAGGAAGTGACCCCGGCACCGCGACCGTGCCCATACCTTCCGCATCCTGCACCAGGTGTCTCCCACACCCGGAACCAGGTTCTGCACCAGGAGCATGCCCGATCCGCACCAGAAGCATGCCCTGTCTGCGTCAAGAACATGCTCGGTGCGGTGACCACTGACGAAAAATGACAGCCCAGCCCCCTGCGGGTAAATGATGTGCCCGAGGGGGCCGGTGCTGTCAGAAATCGACACTCCCCCACCTGGTGCGACTTGCGGAAGACCTCAGTGACTTGCGAAAGACACGGCACGCGGGGATCTGGGAAGCACGGAATCCGTGTCGGCACGGACGGTGAAGTGTCCGCTGCGATGGCGAGAGCACGAGCCGAGGCCTACGAGGCCCCGCTGGGGGAAGACCTACAGGCGAGGCTCCGCTGAGGCGAGGGCCACAAGCGAGACTCTGGCTGAGGCAAAGTTCTGCCGAGGGAAGGCCCTACGAGCGAGAATCTGCTGAGAGACGTGGCCGAGAGGTACCTGTCAAAAATTGACAGGCCAAGCCCCTTCATGCACGTGGATTGCCTGAGTGGGGCCGCAACCGTCAAAAATTGCCATCCGATGCGAGCACTTCCATACCCGAGCCCCGAGACATTGCAAGCCCCGCCCCGACCTGCACAACGGGGCATCCCCTCAGCTATCCCCAGGAGCTGACACCAGCCCGATCCACGCAACGAGGACAACGAGGAGCCCCTCAGCACGTCCCCCGAAGCCCTCGACCCACGCAACGAGACGGTCACTCAGCACACATCCCCCGGAGCCCCGAGAGACACCGCCCCCGATCCACACACCGGGGCAGACGCACCAACACCACCGCACAGACACCGACGCCACCCGCACAAGCACACCAGCGTCACCTGCCCAGAACCGGTGAGCAGAATCTGCAGCCACAGGGGAAATCTCCATGACATCCACCCACACCGTGGAGGGCACAGTGCCCATGCCGAGGAGGGCACGGGCAGAGATGCGCTGGCTGCCAAAAGTGCCGGTCGGTAAGCAGCTGCCGCGGGCGTCGAAACGGCCTGTGACGCCGATCCCGGCTAGGCTGTGTCCCATGAGTCTGTTCTTGGTCGGTGGCCCCCATGACGCATCGTTGCAGCAGGTTTATGACGAGTTCATCGACGAGGCTCGCCCACATGGTGATCGTGTCGGAATCGCCGTCACCGGGCCGGCTGAGCAGAACCAGCAGAAGATGGCGGAGCTCAGCCTGATCGTGAGCTCCCGATGGCCTCAAGCCACCATCGTCCCTATTCACCTGGATGGCCCGGGAACCTCATCCATCGTTGACGGCGTGCCCACCTGGCCGGAGAACCCCCAGTACGAACTTCCCACCGATCTCGACCAGTTGGCGGGAATCATCGTCGGCGGCGGCTGGGTACCCGGCTATCTTGCCGGACTGGAGCCAGCGGCCGAGCAGCTCTCCCGGATGGTGCGCAGCGGCGCCCCGTGGCTGGGGTTCTCGGGCGGAGCGATGATCTGCTCGTGCTCCACCCTGGCCGGAGGATGGCGTCTGGATGGGCGTCAGATTGGCCCCGAGGCCGGTTCGAGGGGGTTCGAGGAGCTCACGATCGTCGAGGGTCTGGGGTTCATCGGTCTGACGGTGAGCACCCATCTTGACCAGTTGGGTCCCGAAGGGGTGCTCGTCAGCGCGATTGAGTCCGGTCATCTGGGCTCGGCCGTGTCCATCGACGAGAAAACCTGTCTGGTGGTGCACCATTCCTCGGGTCGGTGCCACGTCATGGGCAGTGGGATCGTGCGATGGTTCACTCCCCAGGCGGACGGCGTGTTGGTACGCACCGAGCATGGCCAGGCTCCCAAGATCACCACGTCGCACACTCCGGCACCACCCCGATTCGACGGTCTCGCCAAGGTTGCCGCCGCATCCCGACGGGCTGCTCGGCAAGCCGCCAAGGTGCACGAGGCTGCCACCGAGACCGCCGACACGAAGAGCTCCACACCAACCCAGCGGAACTCACCGAAAGCGACGAGCAAGAACCGAGCACACACCAAAAAAGGCTCAAGCGCCGCCAGCGCCCCGGCCTCGGCCACCGCCGAGAACCCCACTGCCCCGGAGGTCCCCGATGCGTCTCGGGCCGGTGATGCTGGGAACGGCACCGCACCCGATGTGCCCACGTCCCCAGTCGGCGGCCCTGGCGCAACCATCGAGAACTGAAACCATCGGTAGGAGGTGCGGACATGGCAATGACGATTCTGGTGGTCGACGATGATCGTGCGGTACGCGAGTCCCTGGCACGATCCCTGCAGTACAGCGGGTACGGCGTCGAGACGACCGAGGACGGGGTGGAAGCCTTGGCCTGGCTGTCCGGCAACCATCCCGACGCCGTCATCATGGACGTCATGATGCCCCGGCTCGACGGCCTGGAGACCACGCGAATGCTGCGCGACAACGGCAATGACGTCCCCATCCTCATCCTCACCGCCCGTGACGCCGTCGGCGACCGGGTGGACGGACTCGACGCCGGCGCGGACGACTACATGGTCAAACCCTTCGCCCTGGACGAACTGCTCGCTCGGTTGCGCGCACTCACCCGCCGCTCCCGCAACGAGAGCGAGCGTGAACCCGACACCGAGACACTCACCTTCGCCAATCTGCGCATGAACCCACAGACCCGAGAGGTCACCCGTGCCGGGCGCAGGATCTCCCTGACCCGAACCGAATTCGCGCTGCTCGCCGTCTTCATGCAGAACCCGGAGAAGGTGTTGGAGCGATCCTGGCTGTTGCACGAGGTGTGGGGATTCGACTTCCCGACCACGGCGAACTCCCTGGAGGTCTACATCGGCTACCTGCGCCGCAAGACCGAGCAGAACGGTGAGCCCCGGCTCATCCACACCGTCCGCGGAGTCGGCTACGTCATGCGGGAAGCGACTTCGTGATTCGCCGCTGGTGGATGCGACTGCGAGCTTGGCACCCACGCACGAGGACAGTCCGAATGACGGTGGGGCGACGTGTCGCCCTGCTCGTCTCCCTGAGCGTGGCGCTCTCGGTGATTGCCATGGGAGTCGCCGCCTACATCACCACCCGCATCACGCTGTTCAACAAACTTGACTCCCAACTCACGCGGATCGCCAGCACCGTCTCCGGGCCGATCCAGGTCGACATGAAGAACCTCGACGGTGTGGGCTCCCGCTCGGTCGACGTCACCGACGAGGTCATCGTCAACCTGGTACGGGCCGACAACTCCATCACAGCCGTGTCAGGAACCAACCGGACCGTCGTCACCGAACCCAGTGAACTCGCTGTTGCCCGACTGGGTTGGGGAATCAGTTCGCGCACCGGCGTGGATTCGCAGAACGAGCCGATCCGCATCGTCGCCGTACCCCTGAGCATCGACCGGGGCAATTCCGACCCCGTTGAGCACTACGCCCTGGTCATCGGAGAACCATTGGACACCACATATGGTGTGCTGCAGTCATTGTGGATCATCCTCATCGTCGCCGGAGCGGTGGGGGTCATCGCCACCACGCTCACCGGACTGTGGGCTGCCAACAACACCATCCGCCCCATCCGTGATCTTTCGAGGGCCGTGCACGAGGTGGCCGAGACCGGCGAGATCACCCCGATCAAGGTGCACTCCGACGACGAGCTGGGCGAGCTGGCCGCCTCGGTCAACGTCATGCTGACGAACCTGGAGAAGTCGCGGGAGCGCCAGAAACGTCTCATCGGTGACGCCTCCCACGAGCTGCGCACCCCCCTCACCTCAATGCGCACCAACGTCGAGCTGCTGCTGGCCGATCAGAAGACCGGAATGCTTCCCGAGCAGGCACGTGGCGAAATCCTCACCGACATTGCCGCCCAACTCGGGGAGTTCTCCTCACTCATCGGCGACCTCGTGCAGCTCTCCCGTGAGGACGCCCCACCGCCCCGTCCAGAGATCATGGATCTGGCAGATGTGGTGGCCAGAGCCGTCCAGCGGGCGAAACGCCGCGGCCCCACGATGGTTTTCGACGTGCAGACCGAGTCGCAGCTGGTGCTCGGCGACTCGCAGGCCATCGAGCGGTCCGTGACGAATCTGCTCGACAATGCCGTGAAGTTCTCACCGAGTGGGGGCAGGATCACCGTGCGCATGGCAGACGAGACGATCACCGTGGCCGACGAGGGGCCGGGCATCAGCGACGAGGACCTGCCTCACATCTTCGACCGATTCTACCGATCCGACCAGTCCCGCAACACCCCGGGCACCGGACTCGGGCTGTCGATCGTGGCCCACACCGTCAACTCCCACGGCGGATGGATCAAGGCTTCCCGGGCCCCTGGCGGTGGTGCCCTGTTCACCATGCACCTGCCCACCGTCGATCCGTACGACGTCGCCGGGAATGAGTCGGCAGGCAGTAAGTCGCTGCTCACATCGGAGTAATCCACCGTTTCCACCGTCTGTTCCCAGGTTGTACACAGCTGGGTTGTGGATAACCTGTCTGGCTGGGGAAAACACATCGGTGTCATTCCACAACCGCGACATGACGCGGTTTTTCAGCACAGTATGCCACCACGAACGAACCTTGCCACGCCGCGCTCCATCGCCGTTTTCCCCACGTTCCGAAAGGTTATCCACAGGAAGGCGATGGTTGTGGAGTACTTTCCCACACCCCCTGACACCGGTCCGATCTGGCACGGTCCGATCTGGCTGGTATCGATCCGAAGACGGACTGATACCGATCTGACCTGGTCCGATCAGGTCGACACACCATCCGCCCACGAGCGACGGGAGGCATGGGGACAACAGGTGCCACCTGGTGCCAGCCAGCCCACCTCGGCGTGTCCTGACGGGTCACGTGATGGGGATCGTAGGAACTTCCCGACGCGGCTGCCTCGGTGAGGCGGAGAGAGCCCCGTCACCATGTGCCGCACACCAATGAGATTCCCGGTACGCCACAGCCACAGAATCGTCATCGTGAATCGATCAATTCCCCGCGTACCCGGATGCACGGCGCTACGCTGTCGCCATGTCAGCTTTCATTGTCGAAACTCGCTACGATCCCGCGCACGAGGAAGAGCGCCTGGCGATCCGTCCCCAGCACCTGCAATACCTTGACGGCCTCATGGAACGCCACCAGCTGGCCAACGCCGGCCCCTTGGCGGACGGTACTGGCGCCGTGCTCGTCTACCTCGCCAAGGACCGCGCAGAACTCGACCAGCTCATGGCCCCCGACCCCTACCCGGCAGACGCCGTCCGCGTGGTCAGCGTACGTGAATGGCGGACGAACTTCCCGTTCTGAGCCTCGACCCGTGCTGGGTGACAACGTCGTCCCCAGCACAGATCCAGTACCCGGGCATTGCCCTCACCCGACCAGGCCTGGATTTCCGGCACGACGGCGAGGTGCACCGCTCGCGGCCTCGGATGATTGTGTGATGGCCCTGTTTCCCCGCAGAGCTTTCTGGCGGGCAGTTCCACACAGGGCTGTCTGCTGGTGCGTGCGTGTGCAGACAGGGTTGGTCGTGTCGGCAGTCTCCATGCAGGCCTGTCGGCCTGACCGCACGGGGCTTGGTCGGGGCCAGGCAACCTACCGGAGCTTGGTTGCGCTGGGACCAGGCGGCCGCCGGGCCTGATCGCACAGGGGCCAAGCAACAACTGAGACTTGACCGCACTGGCCAAGCGACAGCCGGGACCTGACCCGCACTGGGACCCGCACACAGACCCCAGATGACTTCGCACAGTTTCCCCCCAGAGCAGCCCCGAGACGGTACGAGAGAATCCAGTCCGGTGAACGTGGGTGCTCTCCCGAGCAGAGCAGCTCCGAGCAACACCGGAGAATCTCTCGCGTCCGTCCCCAGCGGCGGGTACGGCGGTGTGCCGGCCGCGGCGGTAGGGAACCCGACCATTCGACGCCCCCAGGATCAGGCCACCAGATGCGTCGGGCCCTCGGGCTTCATGTCGGCGGGGCCTGACTGCGTCATGACCCGATCAGGCCGTCACCACATTGGTGGCCAGCAGCACGATCATGAGCACGCCCAGCCCCACCCGGTACCAGATGAACCCGGTGAACTTGTTCGACGAGACGAACTTCAACAGCCAGGCGATGGAGACGTAGGCCACCAAGAGCGACACGACAGTGGCGACGATCGTCGGTCCCCAGCCGATCGAGGAGTGCGCGATGTCCCCGGAAGCCCCGATCGCCTCGTAGATCCCGGCGGCGACCAAGGCCGGGATGCCCATGAAGAACGACAACCGGGTGGCCGTCGGACGGTCGAACCGGCGGAACAGGCCCGCCGAGATCGTCGCCCCGGATCGTGAGATCCCGGGGAACAGCGGGGCCAGCGCCTGGAAGCATCCGATGATGACGGCATCGACCAGTGACACCTGCTTCATGCCGCGATCGAGATCGGTACGACGGTCCGCCATCCACATGACGCCCGACCAGATGACGAGTGCCCCGGCAACGACCCACAGTGACGACAACGTCGTCTCGATCGCGCCCTTGAACACCAGCCCGACGATCGCCACCGGGATGGAGCCGATGATGATCCCCCACCCCAGGGTGTAGTCGGGATCCTCGCGAGCCGACGTGTTGGCCAGCCCCTTGCACCAGGCGACGACGATCCGCACGATGTCGGACCAGAAGTACACGATCGCGGCAAGAATCGCCCCCACCTGGATGATGGCGGTGAATGCGGTGATCCCCGCCCCCTGAATGTCGTAGCCGAGCAGCTTCTCGACGATCCTCAGGTGGCCGGTGCTCGACACCGGCAGGAACTCGGTGATTCCCTCGACGATGCCGAGGATGACGGCGTGGAGCCAGTTCACTGTCCAACCTTTCATCAGCCAGCGCGCGGGTGGGCGCGCGCCCGGCCAGTGTACGTGACTGGCTCAAATCTGCTGCGATCTCGTGTGACCGTTTGATGATGGCCTGCAGTGCTGACGCGCGTTCCTCGCTACGCAGCCAGCCCCACGTCACAGAGCTGCACGGCCCTTGCCCAGATACACCCGACCCACGCCACCGCCGACAGACACTGATACCGAGCTGCAGAACGCCTCTCCCGGATCGGCTGACCAGCTGCGCCGTTCACACCGGATCGCCCCGTGCCATCGCTACAGCTCTGGGCACTGACCAGCTGCGCCAGACACTCACCGGACCGTCTCGTGGCAATCAGCTCGCTCAGAGCGCCGACCGGCCCCTGCCCAGACACACCCCACCGTCTCGTGTCACCAGTTCACTCTGGTCGCCGACCAGCTCACAATTTCATCACCGTCGTGGATCGATAGTGGTCCGGACCGACCTGCCACAAGGTGAGCGAGTCGACCCCGACCCGCATCGGAACCCACTCCTGCAGAAGAAGGGCAGCCTCGTCCAGACGTTCGGCGGGCACCCCGTACCCAAGGGTGACGTGCGGGTGCCAGCACCCCGGAGCGTAATAGTTGAAAGTCGTCACACCTATCCCAGCGAGCCGTTCATGGAGCAGCCGGTGCGGCCTGGCAAGCGATTCGTCCGCTCGGTTCGCGGCGATACTCGGCGGGGTGTCTGGTGGATGTGGACACAGTGACACGACATTCTGGGAGTTCGGAAGCTGGCAGGCTGCGTTGAGGATGACGTCACGCGGCCACTCGTCCCCAGCCACCTCGGCGGTGATTCCCTCGATGCGGTCGACGCAGGTGAGGGTGATGTGCGCAGGCTGATCGATCACCGGCAGCCCGTGAGCACGCATCTGTTCGCGAATGTGGCAGACGGTGCGCTGCGCAGCCTCGTCCAGGACGAGGGACATGACATGAGTGAACACGACGTCGCTCTGCCAGTCATCCGTCGGCATTCGCCCTCCATCACCCTGTTGCATCATCCACAGCACTCAGCCTCGCACAGGTGTGGATCCCGTGGCTGGTATGGACCACCCCACCACCATCGGCGAGATACCCGCAGCGGTGGATCCCATAACCGATCGATACGGACAGCACCGGCACTTTCTGATCTGCGAACTCCATTTCCAGCGCAGGAGACCGTACCACGCCTCGGCGGCGTTGCGCCCAGACGCACCCGAGAACCTCACTGTGCGGTCCGGGCAGATGAGCAACTGGGCAATTGACGATCACCACCGAGCCCCTGTCATCCGCACCGTGACGATTTTTGACGGCCCACAGCATGATCGGGAAGATGCATGCCTCTATCCCGCCTGTGGCGGGAAATTTCGCACGGGCACCTGTGTAGTGACGCGTGGGAGCACACGGGGCTGGTAGTGGCAGATCCAGCGCACGTGCTGCCCGTGACAGCGCCGCACGTCTACTGCATCCAGATGCCTGGTTCGAGCCTTGGAAGGCTGTCCGGCAACCCGTGGTGACAAAAATGTCAGCCGAGACGAAAGCGCGGCACGAAAAGGCATGACACCCCGGTAGTCGGAGCACGGCAGCCGGATCGACACACCGACACCGGATCGCTGGTGGGCAAGACCCGATCGAGGATGTCGCGTATGCCCGACACCGAGCAGCTCAGTCGCCGGACTCGGCCTCCATTGACTGGTTGAAATCCTTCTTGATGGCTCGCCATCCGTCGGCGTCCCGCCCGGCGAACCAGTATGCGGACAGGTGCACGTGATCCTTGGTGAGATTGCGCTGGAGACGCAGATGGCGCCGCACCGAACGGACCATTGTTGCCTCACCGTGGACGAAAGCATGGACGTCATCCGGGAGTTCGAGTTCCCGCACGGTTGACATGACACTGGCAGGGTCGTGGGATCCATCAGGGTTTCGAGGGACTCGAACGACTGTGAACCGCTCGTCGGCAGTCAGGGGGTAGTCATGGTGTCCCCCAGCCAGAACGACGGTTGCCGCAGCGGATCTTGGCAGGACAGCCAGGGTATTCGCAACCGCTGGTAGCGCGACGGCATCGGCGACGACCAGCAGATGGGTGAGATCATCGGGCATCTGCCAGTGGCCCCCGGGGCCACGCACCACAACCTCGTCGCCCGGCTGGACAGTTCTCGACCACTGGGTTCCAGGGCCATCGTGGGCCGCAGCACCAGTTTCAGGGCCAAACTGCAACACATCGATACCCCACCTGCCATCCTCGAACCATCGACGGCGAGTGTACGTACGCAGCAGCGGCTGGGAGACAGAATCGTCGTCATGGCGACGATCGGAGCGATCAGGTGGCAGAACCACCTTCACGTGGTCATCGACCGAGGTGATGGGTGGCATGCCGCACGGCTCGAAGTCGATCGAGATGACGTGTGGGATCTCGTGGCGGACGTCGTGAACCCGCACCAAGCGCTGTTCCTTTGACATGGACGCGAGCATACCTAAATTTCGCAACGAATCGTTATCAAAAATTGACGTGGTCTTGCACCCCTCTGCACGAACCCCCACAACGAGCACAAGCCCCACAACGACTCTGCACAAAACTGTCAGTTCCCCTGGGGCTCAGTCACTCACATGTCTGGGGCACCGCCGGAGCGTCAAAAATTGTCAGCGGCGTGCTCCCACGGAACGGCAGTATGCGCTACTTCATCCCTGGACAGACTGCTACGTCCTTGGGACGGTACCCCTCCCCTGTCGCACCACCCGCAGAACAGTCGCCACACCACCCGCAGAACAGTAAAACGGGCCCTTGGAACGACAACGGTGATAGCCAACACCAGAGGTGTCAAAAACATCACCCCACGGCAGATGGGGTCACGCGAACTACGCCACCGAGCCCCGGGTGACAAAATTGTCGACTCCCCTTGGTCATGACGCGGGAACGCCTCGGTGGCGGTGCCGACAACACTCGGGATGCAACGCTTGGGTGGCTCAAATCAGGTGCTGGGGTGCCGGGTCCAAGACCGGGGTACCGGGTTCACCGGATTCAAGACTGAGGCGCCGGGGCGAGGACTGGAGTGCCGGGTCCAAGTCGGCGGGGACTTCGTCGTCGGAAACCCAGTTCCGACACGCAAGCGCCCCACCTCTCGGGGAGTGTCAAAAATTGTCAGTCTCCCCAGTGTCAGACCACCAGCGCCAGGCCATGAGCGTCATACCCGCGGTACGTCAAGATTCTGATGAAGAGCCTCGTCCCGAAAAGCCCCTCCTGATGGATGCCTCAAGAAAGTGGTTCCTCCCCGCAGTCCCCGATGTGGGCTACAGAATGTGGGCTGCAGGGAGGAACCACCACCTCAACCGAGAAGTCCACATTGCGAAGGCGAGTGACGATGTGACAAAAATGTCAACTCCGGGGAGACGAAGCAACAGAGATTCCCCAACCAGTGATGCATCGTCAGAAAAGTTCCAGACCACGGGTCATGCCAGAATCCGTCTGGCATGGGATCTCCGAGACAGCACCAGCCGCCACGAGACATGACTGAGTGGTGCGCGAGATTAAGCAGAAATCCCGCAACAGAATCACTCACTGATCGCACGATCATCCGGTAGCCGACGAGGTGATTACCACGGCTGGCCCCAACGAAGTGACCACCACGACCAGATCCCGACGACCACCACGGCCGTATCCCGTCGAGTCAGTGCGCGTGGCCGGGGTGGTGATGTTCACCCCGCCGAGACAGCGGAGAACCACCTCGACATGCACAGATGGGACTACCAATCCTGTCGTTCGTCGACCGTGTCGTCCACGGCTCTCCAAACATGGGAGGTGCCTTTTACCGATCCCGCCTCTGCCGGTCCCATTGCCAGCGCCGCGCTACGGACACCCCTAAACATGCCGTGAGGGGCTCCCGGGATTCCGGGAGCCCCTCACACCAAACTCAGTTTGGCTCAAGCCACACTCAGTTGGCGGCGACCGTCTCGACGCTGACATGCCCCGTGATGGAGTCGTGCAGCTTCACGGCCACAGTGTGCGTACCGATGGTCTTGATCGGCTTGGCGATCTCGATGGAACGCTTCTCCAAGGCTGGGCCACCAGCCTTCTTCACGGCCAGGGCGATGTCGGCAGGAGTGACGGCGCCGAAGAGGCGTCCGGACTTGCCGGCCTGGACGGTGATCTGGACCTTGAGATCCTCCAGCTGGGAACGGACCAGCTCGGCCTGCTCCTTGGTCTTGATCTCCTTGGCGGCGCGGGCACGCTTGATCTGGTCGATCTGCACCTCGGCGCCACGGGTCCACCGGATGGCGTAGTTGTTGGGCAGCAGGTAGTTACGGCCGTAACCGTCCTTGACCTCGACGATGTCGCCGGGAACACCCAGCTTGTCGATCGGAGCGGTGAGAATGAGCTTCATGTGTCGTCCCTCCGTCCTCAGCGAGCCGTCGATGCGTACGGCAGCAGGGCAAGCTCACGCGCATTCTTGATCGCGATGGCGACCTTGCGCTGATCCTGCACCGACAGTCCGGTGACGCGACGGGCACGAATCTTGCCACGCTCAGAGATGAACTTGCGCAGCATTGCGGTGTCCTTGTAATCGACCTCTCCGATGTGGACGGTCTTGACCGGGACGACCTTCTTCTTCACAGACTTGCGCTGTGGACTGGCCATTGTGGTGCTCTCCTTCTGAGAAGCCCGGCTCTCGCCGGAATGTGCCTGTCCCTACCCCATGCGGGGCGCGGAACCTGACGATGGATTGATGGAATGTGGGGGTTGCCTCGCACGAGGCAACATGGATCAGAATGGGGGTTCCTCGCTGCTGGCCTGGCCCCAGACGTCCGTACCGCCGCCGCGGTTGTCGTTGGTCTGGTCGTAGGACCCGTAGGATCCCTGTCCCTGGTTCTGGCTCTGCCCGCCGCCGTTGAACGACTGGCTTGCACCATTGCCAAAACCTTGGTTGTTGCCGCCGAAGGAACCCCGTCCCCCGCCCTGACCGGACGGATTTCGGGTCACCGATGCCGAGGCGTACCGCAGTGAGGGGCCCACTTCCTGGACGTCGATCTCATGATTGGTACGACGGCTGCCGTCACGGGCTTCGTAACTGCGTGCACGCAGATTGCCCTGGACGATGACTCGCATGCCCTTCGACAACGACTCGGCGACGTTCTCGGCATACTGCCGCCACACCGAGCAGTTGAGGAACATGGCTTCGCCGTCACGCCACTCGTTGGTCTGGCGATCAAAGGTGCGCGGCGTCGAGGCGACCGTGAAGTTGGCCACGGGAACCCCGGACGGGGTGAAACGCAGTTCAGGATCGGCGGTGAGGTTGCCGATCACGGTGATGGATGTTTCTCCTGCCATGTGAGACTCCGAATCAGAAAGGCGTGGATCGATGGGTCACTCACGTGACTCCGTTGGTTCCATGTCTACCCGACTGGTGAGACAGTTTCCTGTCAAACTTCATCGACCAGCAGGTCCACACGGCAACCAAGTGCCCGGTAGTCGCAGCGGGCGTCCTCTCACGTGAGGGTTTGCTCAGTGAATCTCCGGACGCATGACCTTGGTACGCATGATCTTCTCGTCAATGGCGAAGAGACGATCAATCTCCTGAACCGTCGCCGGCTCACAGGTCACGTTGAGGACGACATAGATCGCCTCGGACTTGTTCTGAATCTCATAGGCCAAGCGACGCTTGCCCCACACGTCGACCTTGTCGACGGTTCCCTTCTCGTCGGTGACAACCTTCAGGTACTTCTCCATGACGGAATCGACCTGGCGCTCTTCGACGGTGGGATCGATGAGGATCATGACCTCGTACTTACGCATACGCTGACTCCACCTCCTCTGGTCTCTGCGGCCACGGGTACGTCCCGTGGCAGGAGGGCGTAATGCCTGCCACTCCAGTTGGCTGGGGTGACATCGACGTCTATACAGGACGCCGAGCTTTCACTATATCTGTTCAGGCCCCGTGGACCAAGCCAAGGGGGAAATGACACCGACCAGCGAAGCTGGATTCTCGGTGCCCACGAAAAATATGACGCCGAATGAGGTCGACCGTCTCAGTGCCGACGTTCCGGCCCGGGGATGAGGATCTCCCCCGCCTCGCGCCAAGCCAGCAAACCGCCGGTGACGAAATCGGCTCGAAAACCTTGCTCCCGCACTGCATGGGCCAGATGCCCGGAGCGCAGTCCCGTGTCGCACATCAGCACGAAATGCGGATCCGGCTCAGCCAGGGGGTCATCAGCCCAGACGGCCGACACCGGGTCGGCGAGCAGCTCCTTGGGGTCCACCCGTCGGGCGCCGGGGGCATGGCCAGCCTCGAACTCACCCACGGTTCGCACGTCGACGAGAACCCCACCCTTCGACAGAGCGGTCAGTGCGGTGGGCACGTCGACGCCGTCGGAGGGCATGCCGTGATTGGTGAGGAAATTGCGCAGTCCCATGGGTGAAAGTCTACGAGGGTGCGGAAGGCTGGGGTCTGGTGGGAATTTTTGTCATTGCTTTCCGGGGGCACAGAGGGGCAGGCCGCACAGCCCGACCCCATGCCGCACAGTCACCCCATGGAGCCTCGCACCCCACGTGGTGCGGTCGGAAAGCCATGGGAGTCGGGGTGGACGTGATCCTTGGCCCCGCCCCCCGTGGGCACGATTGCCCAGAGGTGAGCGAGGGGAAGCAGGCACCCTTGGTCGGATCCCGGTCGCAGGACAGGTCCGTTCGTGGGGAAATCGAGCTGAAGATCTTCCCCTGGCCTGCCCCCACCCGGGGCCCTGGCCCGAACCACGGATCGAAAATCATCTCATGTTGCCCGCTCCCCCAGCCGGAAGTTTTCGCACAGACTCGTCCTCATGCGGTACTCAATGCCTCACGCTGGACCCGTCGTCCTTGTGCGCCCTACCGTTCCTGCGAGCGTCCTTGCCGGCACCGCCCCTACGTCGGATGGCGATCTTGGAGTACATCTCCTCAATGAGCTCGGCGAATCGTTTCTCCACCTCACGACGACGCACCTTGAGGGTCGGGGTGAGCAGCCCGTTGTCGGTGGTGAACTCGTCCCACAGCACGCTCAGATCCCGAATCTGCTCCTGGTGGGGCAGTTTGGCACTCAGCTCGGCCACCCGCCTGCGAATCTCCTCGGCCAGTTCCGGGCTGCGCAGTTTCTCGTTGGCCGACAGACTCGTGATGTGGAGGCGCTCGGCCAGCTGCTCGACCTGCGGCAGGGACGGTTTGACGAGCAGGGTGAGGCAGGGGCGATTGTCGCCCAGGATCACGGCCTGTTCGAAGAGCGGGTCCTTGAGCAGTTCGGCCTCGATCGGCTGGGGGGCGACGTTCTTGCCGTTGAGGGTGACGATGATGTCCTTGAGCCGGTCGGTGATGAGCAGGTAGCCATCCTCGTCCAGACGTCCGACATCGCCGGTGCGCAGCCACCCGTCGTCGAACGCGGCCTCGGTGGCCTCCGGCTGGTTCCAGTAGCCCTTCATGACGTTCTTGCCCCAGTACTGCACCTCGCCGTCGTCGGCGATGCGGATCCTGGAACCGTGGATCGGGCGCCCCGCGGTACCGAACTTGTGGGCTGCCGGGCAGTTGAAACTCACCAGTGGGCTGGCCTCGGTGAGTCCGTAGCCCTGACTCACGAGGATCCCACAGGCTGCGAAGAACTCCTCAACCTCCTTGCGCAGTGGGGCACCACCGGCGGCCAGCACCTTCTTGGGGCCACCGACGGCGTCGCGAATGGAGTGCAGCACCAAGGCGTCAGCCAGCTTGTGCTGCACCTTGAGGATGCGCCCGGGGGTGCCGCCGGCCTCGCCGACGTCCCACCACTGCTTGCCCACCTGCAACGACCAGTCGAAGATCCGCTTCTTGGCCGGGGAGTCGGAGACCTTCTCCTGAGCCACCGTCATGACCTGCTCGTAGAGCTTGGGAACACTCACGAACAGCGTCGGACGCACCTCAGCGAGCATCGAACCGACCGTCTTGGGGTTGGTGACGAAGGTGTTGAGGCAGCCGTGACTGATGAGCGTCATCGACCAACCCCACTCATAAGCGTGGGAGAGGGGCAGGAAGCACAGCGAGTGGTCGGTGGGCTGGAAGTCGAAGAAGGCGTCGAGCGACGCGATCTCGGACAGCACACCCTCGTGGGTGAGCATGACTCCCTTGGGGGAACCCGTGGTCCCGGAGGTGTAGATGAGGGCAGCGACGTCGTCGGGGCGAGCCTGAGCCATCCGCTCGGCGACAATCGCGTCGAGCTGGGCACGATGATCCTGCTGCGCGTCACGGACGGGGCCGGCGGACTGGTCGGTGGACGCCTGGGCGGCGCTGGGACGATCGCTGCTGGACGAGCCCTCCGACCGTTCATCTCGCAGTCGGTCATCTCCTGGCTCTGACTGTCCCTTCCTTGGTTGCCCAGCGACGCGGGCCGTCTGCGAGGGCTGCGCGTCAGACGCGACGGCGGGCCACCGCGAACCATCTGACGTCAGCGCCCCGGAGTCGTCCAGTCCACCACCAGCCACCAGATCGGCGAAGGAGATCGTGGCGATGGCAGGATCGTCGGGCAGGTCACCGTCGAGGACGATGATTCGTTCCAGGCTCGGCATGCGGTCGGCGACGCTCAAGGCGCGCTGTGCCAAGGATTTGTCGGCGACGGCCAGCACCCGCACCTGCGCGTCGGAGATGATGTGGACGATCTGCTCGGGGGTGCTCGTGGGAAAGATCGGCACCGGGATCGCACCGACCGTCAACGCCGCGAGATCCAGCTCGAGCCACTCCGGGCAGTTGTGGGCGAAGATCGAGATGCGATCGCCGCGGCACAGTCCGTCGTCGGTGACGAACCCCGGATCGACCAGGCAGCGGGCGATGGCGTCCACCCGACGCCCCAGCTCGGCGTAGGTGTGCAGCACCCATCCCCCCTCACGGCGTACCCGGGTGGCCGGGCGGAAACCGTGCTGGGACCGCGTGCGGGCGAACAGATGCGCCAAGTGGTTGACGGCCAATTCCTGCGTCATCATGACTCCTGACCGCAGAGCGAATTCATGGCATCCATCCTACGGCCACTGGCGGTCTGACCGGTGGCCAACCAGGAATGCGACCACGTCCCGATCAGTGGCTGCCGAGTTCCTGGGCCTGATCCGTGGTGGCCGAGGAATGTGATCACGTCAGACGGACGGCAGCACGATCGCACGCAGACCTTCCCCAGCCCTGTTCCAGCCACCAGCTCACCACTTCGACCACGGCAACCTCCCACGCCACTCGTTGCACAGAACTGTCCATTCCGGCAGTCCTCCGTCCTTGCAATGCATGGCAGCTCACGATTGCGGTGAAAACGCGAGTATGGTGGGGCGATCCTGCCCAAGGAACCCGACCTGACCGCGAACCTCGGTAAACCTGTGTGGCCGTGGGCAGCCTCCGCCCGGAAAATCTCGATTGTCATCGGACTTTCTCCCCAGCGCCCCTCCAGGAGCCCACGCACAGGGGCCAAACGCCAGCATGACACTCCATGGGGGACGGGCCAGGAGCCCACAGGGGCCTGACCATCTCTTCCGAGGGGCGTGAAGCCAAGACCAAGTGCCCCGGCGAAAACGACCTTGCGCACGGTGCCCGGGCCACGGACAATCCCTGCCCGGTGCGGCCCCAGTCCCGCCCGGTGAAATTCGACAACTCAATCAGGTCAGCGCCGCTCAGCGGGACGTGATTGGAGCCGCCGGGTGTGACCGGACCAGCACGATGCAGGTCAGAACTCGATGCGCCGGACCAGAGCTGCGAAAAATAACACCCCGCTCTGGCCGCAGTCACGATCGGGACGCACGCCCCGGGCTGGTGACATTTTTGTTCACTGCCGCTCCAGGACCTGCTCGATCCACTCGACGTCAGCTCTGCGATCTGGTTCGTCACCCGGGGTCTCCACCACAGTCGGGGCATCGGCGGCAGCAATGACCTCACCCAATGTCTGCGGATCGATCTGCCCCTGCCCGAGGTTGGCGTGCCGATCACGTCCGGATCCCGCAGCCCCTTGGGAGTCGTTGGCGTGCACCAGGTCGATGCGTCCGGTAATGGCTCGGATGTCGTCAACGAGCGTGTTCATGTCCAGACCGGCGGCAAACGCATGACAGGTGTCCAGGCAGAATCCGACGTTCTCGGCACCCCGCGCCGCCCCGATTGCCTGCCAGGTGCCGGTGAGTCGCTCCAAGGTGCGAGCCATGGCGTTCTCCCCGCCGGCGGTGTTCTCCACCAACAGCGGCACCGGGAAGTCGAATCCGTCGATGGCCTTGCGCCAGTTGTCCTGCCCCTTCTCGATCGGCTCACCCTGACGCACGTGCCCGCCGTGCACGACGACACCGATCGCCCCGATCTCAGCTGCGGCGTTAAGGGTCTGCTGGACGAGTTTTCGACTCGGGATGCGGATCCGGTTGTTGAGTGAGGCGAGGTTGATGACGAACGGGGAATGGACCACCACGGTGACACCGGCCTTCTGCGCCGCTTCCCGGACGGCTTGGGCCCCGCCCGGGTTGTCGAAGCGTGGCTTCTTCCACGACTGGGGATCCGAGACCGTCACCTGGGCCAGATTGCCCACGACACGACCACCAAGGACGTCGTCCAGACTGACGTGGGAACCGATGGGATGAGCACTCATGGGCCAAGACTAACCAGAGAGTCCTCGGCTGCTGTGGTCTGAGGCAGCAAGCTGCCGTAGATTGGTGGTCATGGCAACGAGCATGGTCACGGGCGGCACGTCGGGAATTGGCCGGGAGTTCGTCACCCAGCTGGCGTCACGGGGCGACGACATCGTCATCGTCGCCCGGGACACCACTCGGATGGCGCAGATCAAGGAGCAGATCGAGGCCCGCTACGGCGTGAGCGTGGAGACGATCCAGGCCGACCTCTCCAACCGGCACGCCGTGGCCTCGGTGGCGGAACGTCTGGAAGACCCGGACAGCCCCATCGACCTGCTCGTCAACGACGCCGGTTTCGCCGTGCACGCCAAGATCCTCGATCCCGACTCGCTGGAGTTGCAGAATCGCGCCTTCGAGGTGATGTGCCGCGCCGTTCTGGAGCTGTCGGCAGCGGCAGGGCGCGCCATGGTTGCCCGTGGGCACGGCGCCATCCTCAACGTCTCGAGCTCCAGCGCCTGGATCAACACTGGCAACTACTCGGCCCTCAAGGCCTGGGTGCTCACCTTCACCGAGGGCCTGGCCAACGAGCTGCACGGCACCGGCGTGCACGCCATGGCCCTGTGCCCCGGCTGGGTGCACACCGAGTTCCACTCCCGTGCCGGGGTGACGGCCAACCACCTTCCGGACTTCTTCTGGATCCCGACCGACGTGCTGGTACGCGAGGCCCTGGCCGATCTGGACCGCGGCAAGGTGGTGAGCGTGCCGACTCCGCTGTGGAAACTGTTCATCGCAGTGGCCAGCCACGCCCCACGCTCAGCAATGCGGTTCCTCTCCCGCACCCTGAGTTCCAGTCGTGACAAGGACGACCACCCGCAAACGACGAATTCCTCCACCACGCACGACGCCCCTTCCACACACAGCACCGAGGCCTGACCCATGAGACATGACATGGGGGCCAAGCCAACCAAGTCACGAGGGCGCTACACCAGCACTCTGTCAGCGGTGAGCCGGGAGGCCGCCAACCTACTGCTGCTCAAGCCGCTGGTGTGGCGTCTCACCGATGTCACCGTGCACGGAGTTGCCAATCTGGATTCCCTGGACGGTGCCTACATCGTCGTGGCCAACCACTCCTCGCACCTGGACACACCGCTCATCTTCGGGTCGATGCCACGTCGGCTGTCGAAGTACTTGGCAACCGGGGCCGCTGCCGACCACTTCTTCACCAACTGGCTACACGCCATCACACCGGTGATGTTCTTCAATGCCTTTCCGGTCGATCGAGGCAAGGGCAAGGCTCGGGTGGCCACTCGAGGGACCACCGCGCATGGGATGGCCGGGTCCCTGCTCACCGACGGCGTGCCGCTGCTCATCTTCCCGGAGGGCACCCGGTCCCGCACCGGCGCCATGGGGACGTTCAAGCCCGGAACAGCCGCCCTGTCGATCTCGCGTGAGGTGCCGATCATCCCGGTGGCCATCGTTGGCGCCTTCGCCGCCATGCCCAGCGACAGCGGGCTGCCCAAGAGGCGTCCGCCGGTTCACGTCGTCTACGGACACCCGATGGAGCCGGCCCCTGGTGAGATCGCCCACAAGTTCTCCGAACGAGTGCGCCGCCAGATCATCGAGCTGCATGACCAGACCGCCCGGGCCTACGGGATGCCCACCCTTGCCGAGTACGCCCGCACCCTCGCCCTGGAACGGTCGACGACGAAACCTGCCGGTGAGGAGCCCCATTCCAAGTGAGATCGACGATGCGCCGACCGTCGTCGACAGGGATGGCTGAAGCTACTTCCGGCCACTCGTCCCAGAGCCGTCCGGGCACCGGCCCCTCACCTTGGCATCGCCCAGACCAAGCCGCCTTCACCCCCAAAAAAATCGTAAGGAGCCCACAATGAACGCCAAGGAGCCCCACAGACGAGTGGTTGCCGATCAACACATCATCTCGGTGAATCGCCGGGTCAGCGTCGACGGGCTCGACGAGTTCATCGACGAGGCGATGAACGGCATGGCGCGACTGCTGGAGGGCAACGGGTACCCGTTCGTCATCTACCACGACGGCCTGACGGTGGATTCTCCGGGAACCGTGGAGGTGTGCCACCCCATCGACCCCGATTTCGGGCGTCGGCTGGAGTTGCCCGAGGGAATCATCCGGCGGGTGGAGCCGGAGCATGTGGAAGCGTGGGTGACGGTGAGCCGGGCTGAGCTTGCCTTTCCCGAGATCGACGAGATCTACGCCGGCTTGGATGCCAACCTCACCGATCGCGGTTGGCAGCGCAACGGGGCTCCCCGCGAGGTGTACTGGGGTGAGTGGAACGATGCCGCCATCGACGATCCCACCTGTGACGTCTGCTTTCCCGTGGTGCCATACCCCGACGAAATGTGACAAGGAGCGAGGACGCCACATCTGCACAGCGGCCCTTGCCCACCCCAGAATCCGCTGACCAGCTCAGGATCAGGCATCGGCACTGGTGGAGTACAGGGTTCGATGAACACAGGGCCTGATGCGCACAGGGCACGGGGTCAGAAACCCAGAGCACAAAAATCCCAGCACGCCGTCCGTCGCGTCACTCAAGTGCCTCGCCCACCCCTCACCTGACAAAAATGTGCACACCGCTGGCAAGGCCCATGCCCAGACACAACTCCACGGCTCAGACAGCAGCCTCCGACCACGCACCGGCCACACATCCCGAGGCACAAAACTCCCGGCTCGCAGCATCCCCATCCAGGAGCCCCCACCTAGGCGACCGCCCACGCCTCTGCGCCCACCCGAGTCTCGTCCCCCTGGGATCGCAGTCGCCGGCCAACCCCGATGCACAAAAATCACAGCTCACCGGTGCCACAGTCCCTCATCTGACTCATCCACCGCTCGCCTGACAATTTTGTGCATCCACCACGGACCTCACTCCCAGACTCCATGAGCTTTCCGGCTCCACCACCCCTTTTCGATCAGCCGCGTCCCGCCCCCGTGTCATCCGGGTGCACAAAACTCCCGGCTCGCGAGCTCGCTGGACACCCATGAACCCCGTATGGTTGAGGGGTGACGATTCAGGTACGACGTATCTCTGCCGATCAACATCTGGCTTTTCTACAGGACTGGGCGAGCCCGGGGTCGCAGGCGTGCGAAACGGTGAGTTTCCTGCAGACCCCCGCTTGGGCGCAGGTGAAAACCGACTGGCGCTCTGAGTCCATCGGAATCGTGCGGGACGGCACCGAACTGCTTGGTGTCGGCCTGGTGCTCTACCGCCAGGTTCCCAAACTGCACCGCTACCTGGCCTACCTGCCCGAGGGCCCGGTGGTGGACTGGTCCTCCCCCGAACTGCCAGAAATCCTCACCGCCCTGCGCAGCCACGTGAAGTCTCGTGGCGCCTTCGCCCTGCGCATCGGCCCCACCCTGCCACATCGCGTGTGGGCCAAGGACACCATCAAGGCAGCCATCGCCGACGAGTCCGTCACGGCACTGTCCGAGGTGCCTGCCGACCGGACGAACCGCCGAGCAACCTACCTGGCCAACCAGCTGCGCCACCTGGGGTGGCGCCCGCCGAAGAATGAGCAGGGATTCGCCGCCGGCCAACCCAAGTTCAACTTCCAGCTGCCCCTCGTGCGGTGGGAAGACGGCGAACGGGTGCGTCTGAGCGAGGATGAGGTGCTGGCTGGAATGAATCAGCTGTGGCGCCGAAACATTCGCAAGGCCGCCAAGAAGGGCGTCGAGGTGGTCACCGGTGGCCGGGACGACCTGGCTGCCTTCCACACCGTCTATCTGGAGACTGCCGAGCGCGACAGTTTCACCCCACGTCCGCTGGAGTACTTCGAACACATGTGGGACGCCCTCAATGCCGAGGATCCCGATCGGATGCACGTCTACCTGGCTCGCCACGAGGGCGACGTCGTCGCCGCGACAACGTGGATCCACGTGGGCCGGCACTGTTGGTACTCCTACGGCGCCTCCACCAACGCCAAGCGCGAGGTACGCGGGTCGAACGCCATCCAGTGGCAGATGATCCAGGACGCCATGGCGGTCGACGCCGACGTCTACGACATGCGCGGCATCACCGAGGGATTGGCCGCCGACGATCCCGAACTCGGCCTCATCAAGTTCAAGGTGGGCTCGGGCGGACAGGCCGTGAGCTACATCGGCGAGTGGGATCTCGTCATCGATCCACTGCTCTACAAGGCCTTCGACCTCTACATGGAGCGGAGGAGCCGATGAGTCTCGTCATGCACGTCGATACCGCAGCCTGGCGTTCGCACCAGGATGCCGTTCTGGCCGGCGACCGGCTGACCGTACCGGTGATCAAGGGCAATGGTTACGGGTTCGGGCTGGAGCGGCTGGCCGGTGAGGCGGCACGTCTGACGGCGGACGTCGTCGCCGTGGGGACGGCCGGTGAGGTCGCGGCGGTACGCGCCGGTGGGTTCACCGGTGACGTCGTCGTGTTGACGCCGTGGCGGCCCGGCGACCCGATCGTCGAGCAGATGTTGGACGAAGCCACCCGGAGCGGTTCAGGGGTCATCCTGACGGTCTCGCGGGTGGCAGACGCCCAAGCGCTGGCTGAGTCACGCCCCGGGCTACGGGTGATACTGGAAGTACTCACCTCGATGCTGCGCTTCGGGCTGGCTCCCCAGGAGTTCCGTCATGCGGTGGCTGCCTGCCAGGATCGTCTGGAGATCGTCGGCTGGACGATCCACCTGCCCATGGCGGGTGAGCACCTGCAGGAGGCCACCGATCTTGCCACCTCGGCCGTGGCTGCCTGCGAAGCGCCGCTGTGGGTCTCGCACCTGGCCGACGCCGAGCTCGACGTGCTGCGTCACCGAATGCCGGTGCCGGTGCGACGCCGGGTTGGTACGCACCTGTGGCTCGACAGCCCGGACGCCTACCGCTACACCTCGAATGTCACCGACGTGCACCAGGTGAGCCGTGGTGAGCGGATGGGCTACTGGCAGCGTGCCGTCCCCGATCCGCGTGGCGGCCAAGTGGTCGTCGTCGACGGGGGCACGAGCCATGGGGTGGCCATGAGCGCCCCGACCCCGGGCGCCTCGGTGCGCCAGCAGCTCACGGCTGCTGCGGGTGGTCTGCTCAACGCCTCCCGGCTGGCCCTGTCACCGTTCAGCATCGGGGGCCGCAAACGGTTCTTCGTCGAGCCACCCCACATGCAGGCCAGTCTGGTCTGGGTGCCGGGTGGGGTGAGTGTCGCCGTGGGCGACGAGATCGACGTCACGATGCGTGCCACCACGGCCACCCCGGACGCGATCGTCCTGGAGTGACCGGCCACTCGCTGCCTCGGCGCCGACGCACGTCCGGCGAGGCCGTCCGGCCCGTCGATCCGCTCCACAACTCAGTTGGTCAGCAGCGTGAAACGACTCCCCGCACGTGGGTGGGGCAGGATCAAACCCTGTCAGAGGCGTACAGTCACGCTTGCTCACGTACCCAGTGACACGCCGGGGAAACCGGGAGATCAACCCCGCTTGGGTGCACATTCACGCCCCCCACGGGGCACATCCCGGCACTGTACCCGGGTCTGGCCCCTTCCTTGTGCCCGTGTGCCCGCGCCTGGTGAGTCGGTACATTGCCTACTGAGAGTGCGGGGCGCGCTCCCACGCGTGATGGACGAGGGCCGACAGCAGGCCTGCGTCCGCCCCGACGCCTCCTACCTCCAAGGGCGAGGATCGCCAGTGACGTCGCGGTCACGCAGGTGAGGATGGATGATCCCACTGACACTCAAGGCCCGGAAATCATGGCACTCGACGGTTGGGATCACCACATGAGCCCTCGATCAGGTGCCAGCTGCCAGTCACGATGCTGGGTCACAAAATCCGGGGCCACCCCACACAGGGCGGCCCCGGATTCACATGTCACAAGCCCAGGCCGGACCGCAGCCGATCAACCGGCTCTCGGTTCTCAGTCGAGCAGGTTGTCCGACAGTCCCAGAGCCTGGTGCAGCAGCCACACCGGGTGGACGATCTTCACACCCGAGGACTTGGTGATCTGCCAGCGACAGGTCTCGGTGTCGCAGACACCGACGCCCTCGTTGTACTCACGCATGTGCTCGAAGACCTTGGCGCCGATCCGCTGGGAGACCTCGTACCGCTCGGCCTTGAGGCCATAGGTACCAGCGATACCGCAGCAGGGCTCGTTGGACTCCAGCACCTTGACGCCCGGGATGAGCTCCATGAGTTGCACGGCCGGGAATCCCATGCCCTGGCTCTTGACCTGGCAGGGCTGGTGGTACGGCACGGTGAGGTCGAGCGGCTTGAGGTCGCTGAGGTCGATCTCGCCGTTGCGGTACTCCTCCATGAGGAATTCGCAGAAGTCGAACGAGCGCACCGACACGTCGTGCAGACGCGGGTCGTCGACACCCATGATCTCGTGGGCCTCGTGCTTGATCATGCCGATGCACGAACCCGAGGAGGACACCACCGGGATGTCCTTGCCGCGTGCGATGATCTTGTCGCAGATGTCGAGCAGGGTCTTGGTGGACTGCTTGAACAGACCGTTGGACTGCTGGGCCAGGCCACAGCAGCCCTGCTTGGGCACGAGCACCTCGTAGCCCAGGTGCTCGAGCACCTCGATGGACTTCACGGAGGTCTCAGTCTCGAAGTAGCCGCCGGCGCAGCCTTGGAAGAAGATCACCGGGCCCTTGGTGGGCTTGGTGGCAGGCTTGTGCTTGCGGATCCACTTGGAGAGGGTCTCGGTGTGGGCCTCGGGCATCGGGGCCTCGCGGTGCACCTTGATGATCTTCTCGACGGCGAAGCGGATCGGCTTCTGCTTGAGGCCCCAGTTGGCCAGCGGAGCGATCGGGGAGAGCACCTTGCCCTCGAGCACCGTGAGCGGGATGAGGCGGTCACGCAGCGGAACACCGTTCTGGTGCTTCATCTTGGCAGCGGCCTGCTCGTTGAGCTCGGCGATCTTCACACCCTGCGGGCAGTGCAGGGTGCAGATGCCGCAGAAGTTGCACCACTCGAGGGAGTTGTCCACCGAGGCTCCGTCACGGAACCGCTCGGCCTGCGGACCGTTGTACTTCGGGCCGGTGTACAGCGGGGTCGCCTTGGCGACCGGACACATCGTCTCGCAGATGGTGCACTTGACGCATGCGTCCAGCGAGGCTCGGGAGGCCTCGTGTCCGGAAAATGTCTCTTCGATGACACCCATGATCAGTTCCTCTCCGCAGCAGTGACGCCCAGCTGGGCGGCGATGGCGTCAGCGGCCTTGATCGCCGATCCCAACGCGATTCCCTCACCGGACTTCTCCTGCCAACGAGTTGCGCCGGCAATCACGCCACCAGCAGCGAAAACGTTGGTGTAGACGGGCTTGCCGCCATGAATGGCACGCATGTCCTCGTCGACGTCGACGCCGGAGAGGAACAGCGGCTGCGGGTCGCCCCAGTAGTCGCCATGCGTCAGATCCTCCGTCTTGACGCCCTCGGGCATCTTCACCGGCAGACCAAGGATCGTGTCGTGCAGCTCGTAGTGCGAATCGAGCTGCAGGGCACCGGACTCGAAACCGCCAGCGGCCAGCACGAAGGCGTCGGCCTTGAGCTCGCGCTCGTGTCCAGTGGTGTGCAGGGTGATCGACTCCAGCTTGCCGTCGGATCCGGCGGTGGCCCCGACGACCTTGGTGCCGAGCATGTAGTCGACGCGCTCGTCCTTGGCGAGCTTGACCAACCGATTGTTCATGCGCATGCCGGGAACGCACGGCGGCAGCGAGGCGATCTCGAAGACGTCGGTGCCCAAGATGGCGCGAGCGTCGGCCAGCACCTCGTCATGGTTGTCGATACCGAGGATGGCCGGCAGACCGACAACCTCTCCGGGATTGACGAATGCCTTGAGACCCTCGAGGAAGATCTTGCGCACCTCGGGGTCGTCCAGGCGACGAGCCAGGTTGAGGCCGGTGGCGTCGTACTCGCCGGGGCGAGCCTCGAAGTCCACCATGACGGCGCGAACCTGCGGCTTACCACCATCGGGCAGGACGGTGCGCGAAAGGTTCTGCGCGATGAGCGAGGGGTGGAAGTCCTTGTACTGGGCCACGCCGATGATGACCATCTTGGCGTCGCCATGCAGCACGCCGGCCTTCATGGACTCGGGGATGAACGCCGTCGGACGGGCAGCGCCCACGGCGGTCGGCACCAGGACGTTCTCGTCGGCGGAGCCGTTGACGAGCTTCTCACCAAGGATCTCGGACAGCAGTCCGACACCGGAGCGCACCGCCTCGACGCCGATCTTGGCGTACGGGTGCTCGGGGTGCTTGGCTGCGAAGGCCTCGATTCCCTTGGCGGGATTGGTGACCCGCTCCGGGTCGTAGCCCAGCAGATCGATGGTGCCCTGGCCCAGCTGCAGGCCGCCGACTCCCTTGGTGACCAAGGTCACGCGTGCTCCGGCACGGCGCAGACGCAGCGCGGTGACGAGACCGGCGAGACCGGCGCCGATGACGGCGACGTGGGGCGCATTGGCTCGGGCAACGGTGATGGACTCAGGTGCTGCAGTGGCGGTCACAGTACAACCTCGCTCTCGGGGACCGGAAGGTGCTCGACGTCGAAGGTCCCCTGGAAGATCCAGTCGTCGAGAGCGGTCTGACGGACCTGCTCACCGTAGAGGATCGGCCACAGACCGATCCACCGGTTCTTGAGGAACAGGCGCAGCAGGCCGGTGGCGCGCTCGGCGTCGATGGCACCCTCCTCGAGGGCGACGCCGGTGGCGCGCATGGAGCAGAAGCCACCCTGGCAGGGCCCCATGCCCAGACGCAGCTGACGACGCAGGTCGTCGAAGGTGGCGTCCGGCTGCTCGGCCAGCAGATCGGTGAAGGCCTTGCGACTCATGAGCTCACACTCACAGATCACCTGGTCGTCGATCTTGGACTTGGCGGGCACCTTGGCAGGGTCGCCGCCGCGCACCAGGCCGGTGGCGGCACGACGCTCCTCGTTCTCACCCAGGCGATGGGTGATGAGGTAGTTCTTGCCGGAGGTCGAGCCGGGCACGGCCTCCTCGGCGGTGCGGCAGGGGCGATCGTCGCCCAGCTGCTCGACCATGACGTCAACGATGTTCTTGGCCATGAGGCGGTACGTGGTGAGCTTGCCGCCGATGATGGAGGCGATGCCCTTGACGCCGTCACGGGAGCCGTGGTCGAGGATGCTCATGCCGCGCGACATGTGCCGGGTGTCGGAGGCTGCCACGCGCTTGTCCTTGAACAGCGGACGGGCGCCCGACCAGGCGTGCACGGCGCGGGACTCGCGGAACCCGGGGATGAGGGCCTCGCCGGAGTCGAGCATCTGCTGCACCTCGTTGCGAGGAATCGGCAGACGATCCGGGTCCTCCTCCTTGACGTCGGTGGTACCGATGATCGACACGGTGTGCACCGGCACGAGGATGTCACCGTCGGCCGGGTAGATACACCGGTTGACGACGGTGTTCACCAGACGGTGGTTCATGGCGATCATGATGCCGCGACCGGCGACGACGTCAACGTCGTGACATCCGACCATCTCGGCGATCTTGCCGGCCCACGGGCCAGCGGCGTTGAGGACGAACTTGGTGTTGATGGTGATCTGCTCGCCCGTCTTGAGGGCGGTGGCCTTGACGGCGGAGACCTGGTCCCCGTCCAACTCGATGCCGGTCACCTCGTGGTAGGTGAGGATCTGGGCGCCGTAGTCCTCGGCGGAGTGGGCGGCTCCCCACACCATCTGCCAGCCATCGACGGTGCCGTCCTGCACCGCGAAGGCACGTTTGATCCCGGGGTTGAGACGGGGCTCACGGCGAAGCGCCTCACCAACGGTGATCTCCTCGAAGGGCACCTTGGCAGCGGTGGCTCCTTCGACCCAACGATCTGAGAAGTCGAGGTCGTCCTCGGGGGTGACGACGAAGAGTCCGCCGGTGCTCTCGACCGCGTCCGCGTTGATCCGCGTGACGATGGCGTTCTCCTCGGCGCACTCGGTGGCCGACTGCTGGTCAGAGACGACGTAACGTCCACCGGAATGCAGCAGACCGTGATACCGGCCCGTGGTGCCCTGGCCGAGGTCGGCCCTGTCGAGCAGAATGGCGGAATACCCGCGCATTGCTACATCCCGGACAACGCCTGCCCCGGTGGCACCGCCACCGATGACGACGACATCCGCCTCCATGGTTCTCATAAGTAGTACTCCCTCCGGGTGCGCGGCCCGGGTCCTGGCTGGCTCTCGCCTGCGACACTGTCAGGTTTGTCATCAAGACTACGAGACGCCATGCATCTGTGCCTATGCGCCCTGCCAACGTGCATGAATTCCGACACGTGAAGAACGGACGTGCAGGCCGGAGGAAATATGTGCATCCCATGGGATGCATCAGGAAGTGCTGGGCTGGGCGAGCCAATCGAGAGCGAGTGGAGTGGCGCCCGTCGTCATGGAGTGTGACGCCCGTCGTCTTGAGGCGATGGAGGCACCCGTGCCGAGCTGATCGAGGGCGGACAACCTGACCGTGGCGGACAACACGGACAAGATCTGGGTGTCGACCGTCTACCGATGTCTACCGACCGTGATGACCATTTTTGTCAGGCCAGAGGGCATCGAGTCACTGCAGTGCAGCTGAGTCTCCCCGCGTGACATTTTTCGACACCTCACAGTTCGCACCTGTCTCAAGAGGCTCGTGTTTCCACTGCACCGCTGCGTGAGGAGAGAGGCGTAGTGAGACGTGGCGTGGCTCGTTCCTGGCGCTGAAAGACCTCCGCACTGTCTCCCATGACAATTTTCATCCGGTCACGAAGGACCAGGCACCGCGATGCGGCCGTTCTCTGCCAACCGACATTTTTCGACATGCCCTCAACCGAGCTTCCTCCACAGAGAGAATCGCGCGCTCACCACGACAGAACCGCTCTTCGTACCCACCACTCCAAGGCGTGGGGTGACCGAAAGCGGAACTACCGAAAATTGACAGCCAGTGATCAGCGGATGGCTGGTCCCGACCACGGCTCGTCAGACACCTGACCGGCGATGAGGCGCGAGTCCTGGCGAGGCGCCTCGCACCGATGGAACCAGATCAACTCACCACAGATGTCTCCCACGAATCGGAGATGACCCCCCGCAAGAGATTCCCGTCAATGACGATTTTCACCGTGCCATGCGGTAGCGAGGTACTCCCATGCATCCCACCAGCACCACTCGACATTTTTTGACACGCTGCCCATCCAGCATGTCCATCGCCCGAGGTGCATCCGCCTTGTCACACGTCACGGCACAAGGAATCCACGATGCCGAACGGCGATGTCCCTACGTACTGCTCAGCAGATGACCTGCCTCGGGGACTCGGGGAACTGAATACATAGGCCCACGCGCATCACCCATTTACACTTCTGTCAGCCAACCGGTGTCCAGCCACACCACAACCATGCCCGACACAGCCGAGATGAAAGCCACATGGTCATGCTTCACAGGCGCCGCCCCGCGTCCCAGACCCAACCTGATCAGCAAGCATCAGCAGTACCGATCAGCATGGGAAGCACCGGTGCATCCACAACCGCCACCCGGATCGCTGACGTGTCGATCGTCATCATCGTGACGCTGTGCTACAGCACGTACGCCCTCATTCGTCACGCTGTCTTCAGGTCGGCAGGGTACGACCTGGGGATATTCGACCAAGCGGTACGCAATTATGCGCACTTCCATCTCCCCTACTCGCCCCTCAAGGGGGTCTCATTCAACCTGCTCGGCGACCATTTCCATCCGCTGCTGATGGTTTTCGCACCGCTGTACTGGATCTGGGACGATCCGCGAATGTTGCTCGTGGGACAGGCAATCGTGGTGGCATTGAGCCTGCCGCTGCTCACCCGGATCGCCGAGCGACGAATGCATCCGATCGCAGCACGGATCTTCACCGTTCTCATCGCCTTCTCGTGGCCGATGCAGGGGCTCATCGACTTCAATTTTCACGAGATCTGCATGGCCATCCCCCTGGTCTGCCTGGCCTATGACGCCCTGGATCGTCGCTCGTTCACACCGTTCATCGTGGCATGCGTCCTGTTGCTCGGCGTGCGGGAAGACCTGGGAACCGTCGTCGCCCTGCTGGGACTGGTCTGGGCTTGGGAGGTATGGCGCACGACCCACGACCATCGACAGGCGCTGCGTGGTGTGTACATGTTCCTCGGGGGCATCGTCGCATTCGTCGTCATCACGAGGCTGGTCATTCCGTCGCTGGCACCGGACGGCACCTTCGCCTACTGGGACTACCCAGATTTCGGATCGAGCCTCTCGGACATGCTCGCCATGATCGTGCAGCACCCTCTCAAAAGCCTCGGCATCGCATTCGGCAACAGTTACAAGCGTCAGACCCTCCTGCTCCTCGTCGAACCGTTCTTCTTCCTGTGTCTCGGATCGGTGCGCTGGTTGCCGTGCCTGCCAATTCTGTTGTCGCGGATGTGGTCGAACCGCCCCCTGCTGTGGATGGGCATGTTCCACTACAACGCCATCGAATTCGTCATCCTCGCCATCGCAGCGGTGACAGTCGTGGGAAGGGTCTCGAAGAACTGGCGAAAGGCGGTGGTGGCCGTCCTGCTGGTCAGCATCGCCTACTCATATCGAATTGCGCACTTGGAAGGTGAGTGGACAGAACCGTTCCAGCAACTTCCCCAAGATGTGCAGACGGTCAAGAACAATCCGCGGATTGACGCCATCAATGAGATGCTCGCAGCGGTACCAGAAAACACCTGCGTGACCGCAGACGACCGAGTCGCACCCCACCTCACCTCAACCAATCGAGTCACGGTCCCCGGCGCCCCCACCCCCAGAACGGATCTCGTCATTCTCGACATGACACAGGCAGACACCGGCAATGGTCTGTCCAAGCCCTCGGACGCCTTGAAGGATTACGAGGATCAGGGATATCAGCGCATTGCAGACAAGGAGAACTACATCCTTCTCAGCACGAGCAATGTCGTACCAGACAAGAAGCTGTGCGGACCTACGGCGCCATAGGCCAAGACCTGCGCGCACAAGACCTTGCGCGGTGCGGAGGCAGCCGGTGGGCGCGACACCAGCAGGAAGGACCGCTGCCGGCCGGCAGAGACCGTGACGCTGAGGTGCCGCCGATTCATGTCATCCCCCTCGATCTTGGCTGGTGTGTGAAATTTTCATCGAGTCGGAGGAGGTTCGGTCACAGCAGTGCAGCCGCTCCCACCCAGCTGACATTTTTCGACACGGAACGGCCGACCCTGCTTAGACGAAGAAAGCCCGTGCTTCACGGATGCGCCTCCCCGCGTCTGCCCAGATCGAGTTCTTGTGCCCACACCGTGAGGGAAAGAAGCGCTGAGGACACTGCACTGGTTCGCGTCTGGCCTGGGAAGGCATCCGCGCTGACGGCATGACATTTTCCACCCCGCCCCGAGGGACCAAATCACTGTGGTGCAGCCATCCCCTACCAACCGACATTTTTCAACATGACCTCATCCGAAGCTGCCTCCACAGCGAGAGAATCGCTGTGCTCACTACGTCGAAGGAACTCCTCGCGCACCTACCACGCCAGATCATCGGGAGTGTCGAGATCGCGGCAGGCCCTGGACTGCACCCAACCAGGTCAGGGACGACACCGCGATTGCTGGTGCGAATTCTCCCTGCTCGAAAAGCCTCGGTGCACGATCGTGTCGTCACCTCCGCCCGGCTGACATTTTTCGACACGGAACGACCGACCCTGCCGCGACGAGGGAAAGCCCGTGCCTCAGGCTGCACCACTCCTCATCCACACCACCACATCGTTGTCATCAGCTGGTCGGGTCACCACGATCGCCACAGCTCAACAGCCTGGGGACCCTGACCGGTCATCACCCCACCGAAGCGGTGCCCCCTCGAAGTGCACAGATGAGCAGATGGCAGGTACGTCGCGACGTCCTCATCCCACCGGGGTGAGAGCATCCTTTCCCCCGAGCACGACGGCAATGTTGCGCGCAGCGAGCTCGGTCATCTTTTCGCGCGTCCGTCGAGCCGCTGAGCCGATGTGGGGCAGCAGTACCACATTGTCCATGTCATAGAGCTCGAGTTCGATGTCAGGTTCGTTCTCGTAGACGTCCAGCCCGGCTCCTGCGATCTCGCCATTGCGCAGGGCAGTGACGAGGGCCTTCTCATCGACACAGGCACCTCGCGCCGTGTTGACGAGGTAGGCGGTGCTCTTCATGGCAGTCAAGGCCTCGGCATCAATGATGTGACGGGTCTGCTCGGTGAGTGGACAGTGCACGGAGACGACGTCACTGGTCCTCAGCAACTCGTCGAGCTCGACACGTCGGGTGGGGGCAGTGTTGGGGTTGGTGGCGTCGATGGCCGAGGTGTCCTTGTCGTGTCGCGCGGTGTAGACGACGTCCATACCGAAAGCAGCGGCACGTCGCGCCATGGCCTCACCGATCTGGCCCAGGCCGATGATCCCCAGGGTGGCACCTTGCAGTCCCATGCCCAGCATGAAGGTGTGGTCGTAATGCCACGGTTGCTTGGCCCGTACGTACCGTTCGGCCTCCCCCAGCCGACGCGTCACCATGAGCATGAGCCCGAAGGCGAGATCCGCGGTGGTCTCGTGCAGCACACCCGGCGTCGTCGTGACGACGATGCCGCGGTCGCGCGCTGCGTCGACGTCGATGTTGTTGAATCCGGCGGCGCACTGGCCGATGACCTCGAGCTTGGTGGCGCGGGCGAGCATGTCGGCGTCCAGTGGATCGGACAGGCTGCTGAGCAGGGCGTCCGCCTCGACAATTTGCTCGGCGAGCTCCTCGCGCGTCATTGCGTGGTCCCCGCCGATGATCTCGCACCCGTCGAGCTCACGGGCGACGATGTCGGTGAGTTGAGGTGCTGTGACAACGATGCGTTTCATGGCTCCACGCTAACCCGCACGGGGAGGCCGTGTGCGAAAGATGCCCCATCCGGATCTGTGCAGTGATTCTTGGGGGCGTTTCCTGCCCGTCCGGAGTCGTGATTGTCACAGAACCCCGGTGTTCAGTTCGTGCTCATTTCTCACAACTCAGGACGGCCTGCGGCCTTGAGAAGGTGCACTTCCTGGGAAGGTCGGCACCTGTGCAGGACGGCGGTGGAATCAGGATGACGCGTTCCGCTGCCATGGAGCCCTCCGCCCCAGTCAAATCGGCACTGTGTCAGGTCGGAGGCATTCTGTGCTCGCCACGGGGCTCTCGATCGGCCCGTGTCAATTTCTCACAACTGGGAGTGGTCATCTGCAGATGATGTGTTGTCCTGCCGCCCTGCTGACATTTTTTGACATCGCACAGATCTGAATACCGTGGGCCGGGTCCCGGAGCACAATCCTGCGCCGACAGTTCCTCCTCACCAACCCCCGCATGGGCATGTCTCGCCCCTCTTGCACACACCTCGCTTCCCCGCACGGACACCGGCAAACCCCACCCGGTGCACATTCCGAGTGGAGGGGGACGACTCAAGGAAGCTGCTCGCGGTCTGAATGGTGTCGGGTGGGCATCCGAGCGGAGGGAGAAGACACTTCCCCGCATGGGCACCGGCAAGCCTCCCTGCCGTGCGATGGCAAGTGTCGTCCTTGCTCGGGCCAAGCGCTGGTGTGAGCAGCTCAGCGTCTCCCTTGGCAGCCTTCGTCCCCCTGCTCGAACCAGGCGCTGGTGGGCAGTCATTCCCGCCAGGGGCAGGGCAACACCCCGCCCCTGCCGACAGGCTTTCTCCGCCACCGGGTACCTGTCGCGATCCTTGTCGGCCATGTCACAATGGCTGGGTGCAAACTTCGGGCCCAGAACCACGCTCCGGCAACCGAGATGTACGCAAGGAGGCCCAGCATCGGTGGGTCAGACGACTGCGCAGGTTCCGCAAGGCCCTCGTCCCACACCGCCCCAAGGCGTTCCGAGACTCCCTGAACCGTTGGCTCCTCATGGGCCTGCTCATCGGCCTGTTGTCAGGAGTCGGTGCCATCATCTTCTTCTTCTGTCTGGAGACCGGCACCCACTGGCTGCTGGAGGGACTGGGCGGCTATCGACCCCCGGGCACCCTGGGTGAGGGAGACGGCAGCCCTGGCAGCTCCATGTCTCGGCCGTGGGCCATCCCGTTGGTGGTCGCAGGCGGTGCCCTCGTCTCGGGCATCCTGGTGCACTTCGTCGCCCCCACCGCCCAGGGACATGGCACTGACAACGCCATTCACGCCGTCCATCACGATCCTGCCGAGCTACGACCCAAGGTGGCAGTGGTCAAGATCATCGCCTCCTCCCTGGTCATCGGTTCGGGCGGCTCTGGCGGACGCGAGGGCCCGACGGCCCAGATCAGCGCGACCGCCATGTCGGCGCTGTGCAAACGGCTCAACATCCGCACCCCTGACGCACGTATCGCCGTGTCAGCAGCCATGGCCTCGGGCATCGGGGCGATCTTCCGCGCCCCGCTGGGCGGCGCCCTGCTCGGCTCTGAGCTGCTCTACCGCGACGACATGGAGGCCGACGCGATGATGCCCTCGCTCATCAGCTCGATCGTCGCCTACGTGACCTTCGGATCCGTCTACGGGTTCAGCCCGATCTTCGGCACCCTGTCGGGCGTGCAGTTCTCCAAACCGGTGCAACTCATCTGGTTCATCTTCCTGGGACTGGCTGCCGGCCTCATGGGTCGGCTCTACGCGGTGGTGTTCTACAAGGGCACCGACCTGTTCGCCAAGCTGCGACTGCCTGGCTGGCTCAAGCCTGCCGTGGGTGGTCTGTGCGTCGGGCTGCTCGGCCTGCTGCTGCCCCAGGCGTTGGGCACCGGCTACGGCGACGTGCAGCAGGAGATGTACGCCGACGTGCTCGTCAAGATGCCGATGATCATCGTCCTGGCCATCCCCTTCGCGAAGATCCTCTCGACGACCCTGTCCATCGGTTCCGGCGGTTCCGGCGGCGTGTTCGGCCCCGGCATGGTCATTGGTGGGGCCACTGGCGCGGCCATGTGGCGATTGCTGGAGACCCTGCCCGGTATGCCTGCCTCGCCGATGAGTTTCGTCATCGTCGGCATGATCTCCTGCTTCGGGGCCGTGGCGCACGCCCCGTTGGGGATGATGCTCATGGTCGGCGAGATGACGGGAAACCTCTCCCTGTTGGCTCCCGCGATGATTGCCGTCGCCGTGGCTTCGCGAGCCGTGGGTGAGGTGTCGATCTACCGGTCCCAGTTGCGCGACCGTCTGGAGGGACGGGAGGTGCACGAGACCTTCGAGACGGCGAAGGCAGCACGCAGGAAGAAAGAGAGGAGTGCCGACGGAGCCCAGTGACGGCCACCAGTCGCCATTCAGCACGACCTGACCAGCCGGTGTCCCGTGGTGGCGGATGGGCTGGCCTCGGACAGATCGCCTGTTCATCGCCAGAGCCCCGCTGAGCGACGTGTGCATGATGGCCGATCCCAGACATTGTCGGCTCCTGCACGACATGGGCATGGGAGAGTGCGCATCGTCGAGCCACGATGAGCCATCCTCGGGATTGACGCGCTGCTCGTAAAGACTGCCTCGTAGGGGAACCAAGGGCGTCCTGTGCAGGACACGCGGGGAAGGAGATCGCCCCTCAAAATCTACATCGACGAAATCGGCGCACCGTGAACGCTGAGTGGGCCGCGACCATTCCCGGCCACGACCCACTGCCTCAGCTACGCGTCCGCTGGGCTCACCGGTGGTCTGCAGTCACCGTCGGCTCCACGGTTGCATCCAAGCCCACTGAAGACTCGGAGTTATCTTCCTGGTCCGCGGTCACGGATGTTTCTGAGCTCACCGCTGACTTCCGGCGCACGTGCACCCTGCCAATGAGGTAGATCACGAGAGTCAGCGCGAAGGTGGACAGCAACTGCTGACGCAACCCGTCAGCCGTCATCCCGAGGACGACGATCCCCAGGACGACCAGGGCCGAGACGATCGGCACCCACGGGTAGCCCCACAGCCGCAGTGGCAGGTGTTCACCGGCGGCATCCGCACGACGTCGCAGGATGAACTGTGAGGCAATCGTCGAGGTGTAGGTGACGATGATCGTCGCCCCGACCAGGGTGAGCAGCACGTCGAGCACCTTGTCACCCCAGATGTAGGTGCACACCACAGAGACGAGGCCGACGCTCACCGAGGCGAGGATCGCGGCGACCGGCACCGAGCGGGTCCTCGAGGCAGTCAACGCGCGGGGGGCCAGACCACGATCGGCCAAGGAGCCCAGCATGCGAGCCGCACCGTAGAGGTTGGCGTTGAGACTCGACAACAGGGCCAGGACGATGACGGCTCCCATGATCTCGGCGGCCACCGGGATCCCGGCATGGTTGAGCACGGCGACGAATGACGACTTGGCCAGGGCAGGATCGTCCCAGGGCAGCACGACGACCATGATGGCCACCGACCCCATGTAGAACAGCAGGATGCGCCAGATGATGGTGCGCACCGCACGTCCCACGTTGCGGGCTGGATCCTCGGTCTCGGCAGCGGCAACGGCCATGATCTCGATACCACCGAAGGAGAAGACGACGATGAGCAGGGCCGATGTCAGCCCACTCATGCCATTGGGCAGGAAACCACCGTGGTGGATGACGTTGCTCAGCCCCGGGGCCGGTGCCTTCGTCAGCCCGAGGATCATGAGCACTCCCACGACGAGGAAGACGACCACCGCCGCAACCTTGATGAGGGAGAACCAGAACTCGAACTCGCCGAACCGGTCCACACCCAACAGGTTGATGCCGGTGAGGGCCACCAGGAAGATCAGCGACATGAGCCAGGTCGGGGCCACTGGCCACATGGCGTACAACACGGAGGCGGCCGCCGTGGCCTCGGCTGCCACGACGACGACGAGCTGGATCCACCAGACCCATCCGACGGCGAAGCCCACTGCCGGGCCCATCGCTCGCTCGGCATAGACGGAAAACGCCCCGGAGTCCGGGTGGGCAGCCACCATCTCGCCAAGCATGTACATGATGGCAATGACGAGCAACCCGGAGATCACATAAGCGATCAGTACCGCCGGGCCGGCTGCTGCCACGCCCTTTCCTGACCCGACGAACAGGCCGGTGCCGATGGCACTGCCAAGGCTCATCATGACGAGCTGGCGGCCCTTCATCTTGGGTGCTGTAGCGGACTCGTTGGCCTCACTGATGGAGTGAGTCATCTGAATGCTCCTCAAGGTGTATTCCGGTTGGGCGATCCTAATGACCACCTCGCACCTCGAACGATGGAATCTCACACAGTGAGAAGATTGGCGTCGTCATCGTCGTGGGTCACATCGCAGTTGTGCAGTGGTGACGATGATGAGGCCGCACCACCCCAGCCGGTGGATCTCCCGGGTGGGTCTCCCAGGGCCTTGCTGCACCCCGCATCGGCCGAAACGCTCAGACCCCCTTGGGTTGAAGTACCACATCAGCCAGGTTGGGGCTCCAGCCCACCCGTCAACTTCGTTTCGGCTGCCTCCGTCAAAAAAGTGTCTCACCCCTGTCATAAGCTCTGAGCTGTTGAATCCTTCCCGGCAGGATCCCTGAGAGGACGACGATGACCCGTTTTCTGCACACCTCCGACTGGCAGCTGGGGCAGGTGCGCCACTATCTGTCGCCACGCAATGACGGCGACGATCCCCAAGCGCGTTTCACCCAGGCACGTATCGATGCAATCCGCACCATTGGTGGGCTCGCCCGGCAGCGTGAGTGTGAGTTCGTCGTCGTGGCCGGTGACGTCTTCGAGACGCAGAATGTCTCCACCACCATCGTGGCCAGGTCCCTCAAGGCCATCGAGTCCATCGAGCTGCCGGTGTACCTGCTGCCGGGAAACCACGACTCCCTGGAGCCGGGAAACATCTGGGAGCGCATCAAGCTGCCATCCAACGCCACACTGCTGGACGGCACCGATCCCATCCGGGTGGCAGATGGCGTCGAGATCGTTGGAGTACCGCTGCTGGCCAGGCACCAGAGCACCGATCCGTTGGAACCGGTCGTCAAGAATCTGGCCTCCGACGCAACGACTCGAATCATCGTGGGGCACGGTCAGCTGGAGGGACTCAGCGGCAACACGTCTGAGGCGCTCCTCGCCCGTGAACCCCTCTTGGCCGCCATCGAGCGATCGGCCGTGAGCTACGTCGCCCTGGGTGACCGCCACATCGCCTGGCCGCCAGACGATCCGCATGGTCCCATTCGCTACAGCGGCACCCAGGAGACGACGAGTTTCAACGAGCCTGGTCGGGGAACCGCCGTCGTCGTCGATCTCGACGAGCATGGCGTCACTGCCGAGACCGTGGAGGTCGGCACTTGGTTGCACACACGGATCAGCATGGATCTCAGCACCGACGAGGACCTGGAAACGCTGCGCGAGAAGCTCGCGGCCTTCACCGAACCTGATCGCACCATCGTGCGTTATGACCTGCACGGCTCGGTGTCGCTGCAGCAGAAGATTCGACTGTCCGAGATCCTGGACGATGCCGAGACCCAGTTCGCGAGCCTGGAACCCAGCGACAACCGCAATGACCTCACCGTCGTGCCCGACGACGTCGACTTCACCGATCTGGACCTGCCGGCGTGGGGCGAGCGGGGGGTCGAGGAACTCACCGCCATGTCCACGGATCCGGCCCTGCCACAGGAGGAACGAGACTGCGCCGCCGACGCCTTGAGCCTGCTCTACCGGCTCGCGCACTGATCAGACGCGTAAGCAAGACGCGCAAGCGCTCATCCCCCGCTCCGCCCGGTTGACACGCTCTCCCCACACTTCCAGTCCAGAGTCCCGAACAGTCCACCTCGCCCGATACTCCCGACCCCACGCAGCGCAACTACCCCAAGTCTCACCCCTCCCCGCACCTCACCAATCCCGCGTCCGTCCATCGCGCCAGGAGACGTCATGAAACTGCATCGCATCCACATCGAGAACTACAAGGGCGTCACCGAGCAGACCCTGCACGTCCCCGACACCGGGTTGGTGGTGGTGTCCGGCCCCAACGAGGTGGGCAAGACCTCCCTCATCGAAGCCCTCAGCCTGGTCTTCAACACCAGGAACAAACACACGGCCAAGAAGCAGGCGATCAAGGACGCCCAGCCAGTCGGCCAACACGTACCGGTGATCGTCGAGGCGGAATTCAGCATCGGTGAGCATCGAGTGGTTCACACCAAACAGTTCCTCGTGAGTCCCAAGGCGGTTCTGAGGTATGTCGGCGGTCCACGTACCGGGGACTCGTTCACCGGCGACGATGCCATTGGCGAGATGGAACGACTCATCTCGGGGCTGGACGACACCTTGTGGACGGCGCTGCAGGTGCTGCAGACCGGTGGCAGGTCCGAGCTGACGCTGGACTCCTCGGAATCACTGCGTGCCGCCCTGGACACCCGTAGCGGGGCCGCCGACACCCGGCGGGACGACCACGGGCTGTTCGACCTCATCAAGGAGGAGTCTCAAAATTATTGGACTGCCACCGGCAAGCCCATTCGTTCCCGCAACGACCAGCGTGGGGAGCGCGATGCCCTCAATGCACAGCTGGTTGACGTCAGGCAGACTCTGGACCAGGCCGATCAGCTCGTCAACGAGCTCGGTGACCTGGACGAGGAGCTCGGCGACCTGCACCGACATCAGATCAAGGCACGTGGTGAGCTGGCGAAGGCCAATGAGCAGCAGGAAGGCCTGAGACAGCTCAAGGACATCGTCGAACGAGCCGCCCAGGACGAGCTCAACGCCAAGTTGACTCTCACCGAAGCCACCTCAACCGCCCAACAGCGCACCGAACTGCTCGGCGAACTGGCCAGTCTGGATGAACGCATCGTTGCCTCGACAGCGGACGTGAAACAGGCCGAGGAGCTGCACCACGCAGTGAACCAGGAGCTGGAACAGACGAAGTCCACGATGGTCAAGGCCAGAAGCACACGCGACAAGGCCCGCGATGCGGTGACCAAGGCTGAAGACCTACGCACCCTGGTCTCACAGACGTCGAAGCTCGCTCAGCTGCGCAGACGCCGCGAGCGCGCTGCAGCACTCAACGAGCAGATCGTCGAACTCACTCGTGAGGTCAACGATCATCCCATCACCAAGGAGCAGCTGGGACAGCTGCGCAAGGCTGAGCAGAAGGTACGGGATGCTCGTACCCAGGTAAGTCTGGCAAGCCCGGTGCTCACTGCTGAGGCGCTGGCCGAGGATGCGCCGGAATTGTTGCTCGACGGCGAGCTGGTGGAGCCGGGGCGAAGCTACCAGATCGACCAGGCCGTCCAACTGCAGGTGGGGGCGTCGTGGAAGATGTCACTCACCCCACACGCCGAGCTGGAAAAGCTGCGCAAGGACGCCGAGAAGTACGCCACGCAGCTGACCGATCGGTTGGCCGACCTCCACGTGGAGTCCGTCTCGCAGGCTGAGGACCGCTGTGAAGCCCAGCAGATCGCTGCCTCCCGGCTCAAGGAACGGACTGCCCAACGCGACGAGTTGTTGGACGGCGAGAGCATGGATGCCCTGGACGTCACCATCGAGCAGATGGGCGAGCAGGTCGCGTCGCTACGCGAGAGCACCGGCCTCACCGCAACACTCAATGGGAGCTCACGTCCCAGTCCGCATACGACCGACGGTGGAGACGACGCTGGTGCCACTGACCTGGGCACTCCTGCACCTGATTCATCGACCGCTTCCGACGGCGAGGCCTCGTCCCCCGATCTTCCCGATCCTGACGCCCAAGTACAGGCGGCGAAAGCCGAGCTGACCACAGCGGAGGATCAGGTGGCTGAGCTGGAGGCTCAACTCAGCGCAATCCGGGAGCGCCTGGATCAGGCCCGCGAGCGCATGGTCGCGGCAACGACGACGATGACTGGTGACCAGACCAGACGCGCCGAACTCGCCGAGAAGCTCCACCTGGCTCGTGAGCAGGCAAGTGACGACGACATCCGGGCCGAGGAGGAAAAAGCACGAGCAGCCCACACGCAAGCTGCCGAGGCACTGGATCGGGCCAGGAAGGACCTTGAGGATCGCCATCCCGACCAGATCGCCCAGGACGTGACCGACGCGCAGAATCGGCTGACCAATGTGAGTGCACGACTGACGGAGAAGCAGTCCCGCCAGTCGTCGCTGCGGGGTCAGCTCACGGGGATGGGGCGTGAGCAGCTGCAGGACGAGGCAGATCGCACCCGCATCAGGATTCACCACCTCGACAGGCAGATCAGAAGTGTGGACCAACGGGCCGAGGCCGCCAAACTCCTGGCTGAGACAATGTTCAACACTCGTCGTGAGCAGGACAGGGTCTATCACGAGCCGCTGACCCGTGCGATCAACCAGATCGGTACCGCGATCTACCATGACGGTTTCTCGGTGCGCATCGACGAGGAGCTGCGAATCAGCGGACGGCTCCTGGACGGTCAGGGACTGGGCACCGGTCAACTCTCATCGGGGGCTCGGGAACAGCTGGGGCTCATCGTGCGACTGGCAGTGGCCAATCTCGTCGACCCCGGTGACGGGGTGCCGCTCATCCTGGACGACGCGTTGGTGTACTCCGACCAGCGCCGTGCTCGTCGGATCATCCAGCAGATGGCGGCTGGGGCCACGAACTGCCAGATCATCGTCCTCACCTGTGACCCGGAACGCTACGACACACTCGATACCAGCGACGGCATCACGACGGTGAGCCTGGAACCGAGCCGGAGCGTGTGAGAGTGCTGGGAAGGTGCAAGCAGGTGGATTCACCACCCGAGCTACCACTGGCGGTGGTGAATCCGGGCCAGCGGTGGTGGGTTCCGGGAGTCAGTGTGAGCAAGCTGAGCAGTGCTAGCGGCCCCGAACAGTGCGAGCAGCCCGAGGCCCATCGCTGCACCGGACACGAATGACGCAAACACAGTGCTTCCGAATCGCTGTCTGGCAGGGTCTGGTGGCGAGTCAGGAGACGACATCCATGCACAGCCCCAGTCTGCAATGGCCGGACAGGAGAGGCACGCTGCCGGGAGGATGTACGGCGGTTCCGTCCCCGTCCCGGTCGTGGCGACGCCCCGTTTCACTCCCCCAGTCGCATCCAGGCGTCTCCCCGAGCACGCCACCACAGCAACAACCCGCGCACTGCCATGAATCCGGCCCAGGCCACCCACAGCCACACCACAGCCATGGACCCGCTGGGCTGGGCCAGGTAGACGCCGATGATCATTGGCAGGTACGCCAGCAGCATGACCACCTGTGCTCCAGACAGCCACTTGCCGTCGCCAGCACCGATGAGCACCCCGTCCAGCACGAAGACGGGGCCGCTGAGCGGCTGCAGGACGGCGACGACGAGCAACCCGGCAGCGATGGCGAGGCGCACGTCATCCTGCGTGCTGAATGCCAGGGGCAACAGGCGATGGATGGCGACCAGCACCACACCCATGCCCACACCGACCCACGCTCCCCAGCGCGCCATGATGGCGGTGAGCTTGCGGGCCCGCTGCCCGTCCTCAGCGCCCAATGCCTCGCCGGTGAGGGCCTGTCCGGCGATCCCGAGGGCGTCCAAGGCCATGGACAGGAAGTTCCACACCGTGAGGCTCACCTGGTAGGAGGCCATCTCGACGTCCCCGAGTCGAGCCGCGACCCACGTCGTCGCCATCATGGCGCCGCGCAGCGCAAGGGTTCGGATGAGAAGCGGAACCCCGTCGCGCATGGATCCGGCCACCCCCGCCGGGTGAAATCCCAGGCTGAGCCCAACCCCGCGAGTACGAACGATGAACACCCACACCAGTCCGCCAGCCAACCCCACCTGACAGATCAACGTCGCTGCAGCAGATCCGCGAATTCCCCAGCCCAGTCCGAGCACCAGGACGAGGTCGAGCACCAGGTTCACCGAGAAGGCGATGACGGTGGCCACCAGCGGGGTGCGGGTGTCCTGGAACCCGCGCAACACCCCGGTGACGGCCATGGTGGCGAGCATGGCAGGCACTCCCCATCCGGCGATCTGCAGGTACTGGGCAGCGAACTGGGCGGTCTGTCCCTGAGCGCCGAAGAGCCGGGCGGTCGGCACGTCGAGGATGACGATGAGCAGAGCCACGACGATTCCGATGAGCAGCGAGAGCCACAGTCCGTCCACTCCTGCAGTGGCGGCTCCAGCCCGGTCCCCGGCCCCCATCCGGCGCGCCGAGGTCGCCGTCGTCGCATAGGCCAGGAAGACGAACAGCCCGGTGGCCGTGAGCAGCGCCGTGCTGGCGACGCCGAGACCGGCCAGCTGCGAGGTGCCCACGTGTCCGACGACGGCCGAGTCGGCCATGAGGAACAGCGGCTCGGCCACCAGGGACAGGAAGGCCGGGATCGCGAGATTGAGAATCAACCTGTTGAGGGATTTTCGGTCGTCGATCGCTGTGTTCTGCACGACGGCGAGCTTACGTCCCCGTGACGCACGAGGCATGTGCACGCTACTCGTCAAGCATGTATGAGGTGAGGATCATGGGACGTGTCTCACATGTACCGCCCCGCACGCCGACCCGCTACCCTGAACTCATGTCTGATGAACTGCTCGTAGCCGTCATGGGTACCGGGATCGTCGCAGCTGACGACCCCGTTCTCACCGCCGACGACCTTGGTCTCACCCGCGGCGACGGAGTCTTCGACGCCACCCGCGTCGTCACCGCCGAGGACGGCACCTCCCACATCGACAACCTGTCGGCCCACCTGAGTCGATTCGCCCGCTCCATCGCCGGAGTCAATGGCGCAGCACCCGATCTCGAGGCGTGGACTGCGCTCATCGACGAGCTCGTCACCGCCTGGCGACGACCGGGCGAGGCCGTGCTCAAGGTGATGTACACCAACGGCCCCGAGACGCGCCGGGTACACAGCGCGACCGGTGAGCAGACGAGCAACCTCACCGGTCGCACAGGCGCGGCCCAGAATCAGAGGGATGCCGGAACAGCCCGCAATGACGCCCAGAACCCACCGGGGGAAACCGGGGACCAGCCGAGCGGGGCAGTTGCACAGACGTGGCCGGTCACCCAGCTCGCCACCATCGCCCCGCTGCCCGCCCATACCATCGCCGAACGCGCCGGGATCTCGGTGATCACTGCGTGCCAGGGATTCACCAGCGATGCCTTCGCCGGCGCTCCGTGGCTGCTGGGCGGCGTCAAGACCCTCTCCTACGCCGTCAACGTCGCAGCCTGTCGGCACGCCGCCGCCCACGGCGCTGACGACGTCATCTTCACTTCCAGTGACGGTTTCCTGCTCGAGGGCCCCACCTCTGGGCTACTGGTCGAGAAGGACGGCCGGCTGTGGACCACCCCGACCGGAGCCACCGGCATCCTGCGCTCCATCACCGTGGAACAGGTGCTGGAAGCCGCCGATGCCCGAGACATTCCCACCTCGTCACGCCTCATGCGCCCCGAGGAGCTCCTGGAAGCCCAAGGAGTCTGGCTGGCATCCTCGGGACGCGGGGCCGTCCCGGTACTGCGAGTGGACGGCCACGAGCTCGCCACCGATGAGCAGCTGACCGAGCAGATGCGCTACTGGTGCGGATTCGCCGAGGCACCAGCGAAGTCAGGCTGAACAAAACAAGTCACCTTCGAGGGAGGATCCCCACATCCCCGGCAAGGGCCCGACAGGGAGAGGACATTTTCCGAGACGCCGCACCAGAGTCCCGCTTCGAACAGCCACGCCAGAGCCCCGCCTGAATACGGGTGCATCTTTCGAGCGCGATGCTCCCACAGCACCCCCAGGAGAGCGGATCTCCTGACGCACTCGTCCAGCACCTGCCTCACACGAACGCATTCCACGATCCAGACAAAGAAGACACTCCATGACCCACACACCTCGACTCATCCACACCGGTCAAGCTCTGGTGGACGTGCTCGTCGACGTACCGCACCTTCCCCGACGGGGTGGAAACGTCATGGCCACCTCATACACCCGCCATGCCGGCGGGGCTGTGAACATCCTTGTCGCAGCCGCGCGATCCGGTGGCCAGGCCGTGCATGCCGGAGCGATCGGCACCGGACCCAATGGAGATCTCATCTCGACCACCCTGGCCGAGGAAGGGGTCGCCATGAGCGCAGCTCGAGTACCCGACGCCGACACCGGGGTGTGTCTGGTGCTGCTGGACCCTTCCGCCGAACGCACCTTCATCACTACCACTGGAGCTGAACGGGCCGTCAGCATCGATTCGTTCGGTACCAGCAGTCCCCGACCCGGCGACATGGTGTGCGTCACCGGCTACTCCCTGGCACTACCCGCCACGCGAGATCCCCTGCTGGCCTGGCTGGACACCCTGCCCGCCGGGGTGGGCGTCGTCCTGGATCCCGGGGCTGTCTTCGCCGAGCTGGACGAGTCGGTGCGTACCCACATGATTGACCACACGACGGTGTGGACCGGCAACGCCGAGGAATCTGCCGCTCTGGGCGGGGTGGGCGACATGGTCGGTTCCCTGCACGCCTGCGCAGAAAAGTTGCGCCCCGGTACCGTCGTCATCACCCGCGACGGCCCGGCAGGATGTGCGGTGCTGGCTGATGGATCGGCCCGCGAGATCCCCGGCTTTCCCCAGCAGGCGATGGACACCAATGGTGCAGGCGACGTCCACACCGGCGCCATGATCGCAGCCAGATTGGCTGGCCTCAACTGGCACGAAGCTGCTCGATGGGGCAATGCAGCCGCAGCGATCAAGGTCACACGGCGCGGGCCGATCTCAGCTCCGAACGCCGCGGAGATACAGCGTTTGCTGAACTTCTAGGACCAGAGGTGCACAGAGCGGGATCCCGCCCGATCATGAGAGGGCCTCGGAAAATCGAGCGGCAGCCGACTCACCACATGCCGATCCCGCCCACCCGCTTCTGCGTCGTATTGGCAGTCGTTCCTGCGTCGTAGCGGCTCGTGAACCCAGCTCATGGAAGCCGCTGCGAAAAGTACCCGGCTCATGAAGACCGTTACGAAAAATGTCACCACACAGCACAACGGGTCGTCACATCGCCTGGACCCAACGTGGCGTGACAAAAATTGTCACCGACTCTCGGCTCAGTTCACGACAGCGTCTGCACCTCAGCTCGGATCACGACGGACCTGCGCCTCACGAGAGTGTCCGCACCGTGGCGGGAGTGACGAAAATTGTCACCTTCGGGCACAGGAAGTCATCACACTGCCGTCGCCTCTTGCAAGATGACAGAAATGTCAGCTCCGTACTGCCACGCCCTGCAACCCACACGAGACACTCCACCCACGTGGCGGGCGACGTGCTGCGCACTCCACCCTGCCCCCGCACGCGGCGCTCCCCGCCACGGTGTCCGACGTCCACACTTTTCACATGCCTGCTGCTCCCAACATCACCATTGGTCCAGTCCCGAGGCAGCTTGTCATCCCCGGAAGCCTCACCACTGACGAATCCTCTCAAGACAAAATTCCCGGTAGCGCCGCCCAGCAGGAAGTGGGGTGCCCTCCCCGCCTCCCAGATGTCAAAAATCGCAATCACACGAACGCCGCCTCCCCACCGCGAGACTCAGGCGATTCCAAGAGTCAGTGAGCAGACGATTGTCCACACCACAGCAGGTACGGTAGGTTTCCCAGCACTGGCACAATGTGCGGTGTTGCCGATCGGCTGGAGCTGGTGCATCACTGAAGCTCAAGGAGGAGCACATGACGGAAACGGCTTTCATCGTGGGGGAATCCCTGGTGGACGTTGTCGCTCCTCCCCCGCCTGGCCCAACCACTGAACATCCAGGTGGTTCACCACTCAACGTCGCGGTGGGGCTGACCCGGCTCGGTCGTCGAACACAGCTGGCCACCCGATTCGCCGACGACAATCATGGCCAGATCGTGCGCGATCACGTCGAGAGCAACGGCATTCAGCTGTGCCCGAGTTCCGATGAAGCGCTCACCACGGCGACCGCCACCGCCCGACTGGCGTCTGATGGGCAGGCCAGCTATCACTTCGACCTCACCTGGGATCTACCGCGTCTGGACATCCCAGACGAAGCCATCGTTGTGCACACCGGGTCGATCGCCTCGTGGACGGCACCTGGCCGTGACCACGTTCGTGACGTCATGGGCCGCGCCAAAGAACAAGCCACCGTCACCTACGACCCCAATGTGCGCCCCGACCTGCTGGACGATCCTGAATCCGCCCGCCCCCTCATCGAGAGCTGCGTGAGTAGAGCCGATGTCGTCAAGGCCTCCGACGAGGATCTGCACTGGCTGCACCCTGGCGATGACCTGCTTACCATTGCCCGCCACTGGCTGGATCTTGGGCCGAGCCTGATGGTCATCACCTGTGGCGGATCGGGAATTCTCGCTCTCACCGATCGCGGGCTGAGCCTGAGCATCCCGTCCCACCCGGCCAAGGTCGCCGACACCGTCGGGGCCGGGGACTCATTCATGTCCGGCCTTCTCGACGGCCTGTGGAGTGCAGAACTGCTGGGGGTCGAGCATCGCGATGACTTGGCTGCCATCGACGAGGCCACGCTGAGACGCATCCTCACCCGCTGTGCACACATCGGGGCGATCACCGTGAGCAGGGCTGGGGCGAATCCACCCACCCTTGCCGATCTGGGCGAAGATGCTCGGAACTGAGAGAGTGCGCGCAGCAGTGTCCGGGTGAATTCTCGCGAGTGCCCTCGCCTGCTCAGGGGTCGTGGGGACGCCACTTCCCGTCACAATAGCTGCGCAGAGAACCATTCCCGTCATGCGGGGGATTGCGAGGGACTGCCTTCCGCTCCCGGACCAGTATCGGAAAGACACGTTGCCGCACGAGGGTCGGTCGATCCGTACCCGACTCCAACTTCATGGATCGGCCAGTGCCCAAGTCACTGAATCCTCTGAGCCATCTAGAGGGGTTGGAAGGTCACTGGGGATCATGGTGTCTCGGAAAGCTCACAGCTGATCCGTCACGAGAGCTGAGCAGACGTCACCTTCCGTACAACCGCGCTATCAGCTTGACCACTCGTCTCAGCCAAGTCGTCCCCCTGCATGGTTGGCCGCGGTCTGCGAGACTGGCAGAGTGAACGGCAATTTCCACTCCAGCTACGACCAGGGGTTCGCTCGCGTCGCCGCCTGCACCTCCACCGTGCACGTCGCCGATCCGGCCGCCAATGTCACCGAGATCATGGACACAGTCACCAAACTTTCCGCCGAATCGGTGGCCATCGCCGTGTTCCCCGAATTGTGCCTCACTGGTTACCAGATCGACGATCTCTTCCTGCAGGACGCTGTACTCGATTCCGCCCTTGAAGCCATCGAAGCCTTGTGCCAAGCCTCCACCGATGTGTTTCCCGTGATCGTGGTCGGTGCTCCGCTGCGCCGCGGCAACCGACTGTACAACTGCGCAGTCGTCGTCCATCGTGGCCGCGTACTCGGCGTGGTGCCGAAGAGCTATCTCCCCAACTATCGGGAGTTCTACGAAAAACGTCACTTCGCGGCGGGGGCAGGCACCACAGGGACGATCAACCTCGCCCATCGACAGAAATGTCACCCCACCCCCGGAGCAATCTCCGCGAACGCACCCTCGACCAGCAACTCAGCAACTGACACCCCCCCAGCTGGCACCTCGTCCACGAGTGCCACTGACTCCGCCGCCACTGCGGTTCCCTTCGGCACCGACCTGCTCTTCCAAGCCGTTGACCTACCCGATCTCACCTTCCACGTCGAGGTGTGCGAGGACCTCTGGGTGCCGGTTGCGCCCTCGTCACGAGCGGCTCTCGCTGGCTCGACGGTTGAGGTCAACCTGTCGGGGTCGCCCATCACGGTCGGGAGATCCCGGCAACGTCACGACCTGTGCAAGGTGACCTCGGCCAAGAATCTGCAGGCCTACGTCTACGCCGCGGCTGGGGCGGGCGAGTCGAGCACCGATCTGTCGTGGGACGGCCAGACCATGATCTACGAGAACGGGGCGCTGCTCGCCACGACTGAACGTTTCTCCCGCCAACCCGGCTACTGCATCGCCGACGTCGACCTCGACCTGCTGCGTCAGGAGAGACTGCGTCAGGGATCCTTCGACGACAATGCCCTCACCCAACCTGCCGGAACCCTGGAGCAACTCGCCGGGGGGCAGTGGCGCGTCACCACCTTCACCCTCGACCCACCGCACGACGACATCGGGCTACGCCGTGAGGTCGATCGGTTCCCCTTCGTACCCAACGACCCCGCCCAGCTCGCCCAGGACTGCTACGAGGCCTACAACATCCAGGTGTATGGCCTTGTCAAACGCATGGAATCGATTGGTTCGCCAAAAATCGTCATCGGTGTGTCCGGAGGTCTGGACTCCACCCACGCCCTGCTCGTCGCAGCCAGAGCGATGGACGTACTGGGTCGTCCACGCAGCGAGATCCTCGCCTACACCATGCCTGGTTTCGCCACCACCGACCACACGAAGAACAACGCCCTGGCCCTGTGTCAGGCCCTTGACGTGCCTTGCAAGATCATCGACATCCGCCCCGCCTGCACGGCGATGCTCAAGGAGATGGGGCACCCGGCTGGCGATGGCGAGCCGGTCTATGACGTCACCTTCGAGAATGTCCAGGCCGGGATGCGCTATGACTACCTGTTCCGCATCGCCAACCAGCACGGAGGCATCGTGCTGGGCACCGGCGATCTCTCCGAACTTGCTCTGGGTTGGTGCACCTTCGGGGTCGGTGACCAGATGAGCCATTACGGGGTCAACACCGGGGTGCCCAAAACCCTCATTCAGCATCTCATCAGGTGGTGCATTTCGTCAGGACAGTTCGATACAGACACCAATGAGGTGCTGGAGTCGGTTCTGGCGACAGAAATCTCACCCGAGCTCGTCCCGGCCCGCCCCGGTGAGCAGATCCAGTCCACCCAAGCCAAGATCGGCCCCTACGAGCTGCAGGACTTCACCCTGTACCACCTGCTGCGCCACGGCATGCGTCCCAGTCGAATCGCATTCCTGTCACATCACGCCTGGCGAGACGCCGAAAGCGGTTCGTGGCCACCCGGATTCCGAGCCGAGGACCGGAACAGTTATGACCTGGTTGCGGTCAAGGGATGGATGCAGTTGTTCCTGCGCCGATTCGTCGGTAACCAGTTCAAACGGTCCACTCTGCCCAACGGCCCCAAGGTGGTTTCCGGCGGCTCCTTGAGTCCACGCGGGGACTGGCGAATGCCCTCCGATGCCTCGGCGGCCGCCTGGCTGGCAGATGTGGACAGCGTCCCGGAGAAGTGAGCGATTTGGACGGTAGCGGGTCGGGCCTGGGCCAATGGGGTCCGGCCCCGTGGGGTGAGTGATCCGGGGGGACAACGCGATCGGGCGGTGGCCCGAACACACTCGCCCCTCACAAAACCTCCGCCCCTACCGCGACCCTCCTCACCGCACCGCAACCCTGACGAAAAATCCCGCCAGGGGCAGACTGTTGGCACAGCTGTGCCCCCACCCGTCCCCGAGTGACAGATGTGGAGCCAGCACCACTACGGACGGACTTCTGCCGCAGCACTTTGTGTGCATGCTACCGGCGAGAAGCTTTCCACACGTATCAGATCAGCACTGTGTCCGGTGACGAAAATCGTCACCGGACACAGATTCCAGAAATTTCACAGACCGCTCACATGGCAAAAAAGAGTTTCACTTCTTCTTGTCGAGGCTCAGCGGCAAGGTGAGCAACCCGACGACGATGACGAAGCCCAGAACGACGTGCACCCACTTGACTGGGTGTCCCACCTCGCCCAGGGCGAACTGGATGATCAACAGCACGGCCATGCCAAGAGCGTGTCCCATGACACCAGCCGGTCCACCACGTCGTTTCCACATCACAGCTGTGACGGCGGCGACGATGCTCGAAACCAAGGTGAGGTACCCGAAGCCTTCATGCACCTCACCAAGATGTATCCCGGCAAGCATGCACACAGCGAGGATGGTCTGAACGATGATTGACACGACGGCAATCCACGCAGACCAGCGCAGAGCAGAAGGTACTTGGGTTGGGCTTGGACTTGGGCTATTACTCATGATCCCACTCTAGGTGACCCTGACCACCAGCCTCGATTTCCCACCATCATCAGGTACGTGGTTGGCGTGCTGCTCCACAGCGATCCATTGCATTCGGGCATCCAGCAGTACTGACTAACCCGGTGATCACTGCACCTTTCAGCCATTGACAAAATCATCGCCAGGCGCGTCCCACCATCACCGGATTGCACTTACCTCTGCTCGCCTGACAAAAATGTGCACCAGCATGTGCATATGTCACTGACGGCTCTCGCCAGGCTGCCCCCTTGCCTTCGCCTTCCAAAGGCTGCCTCTTGCCTTCCAAGGCCACCCATCACATTGGTTTCGCACAGCACGTCTCTCAGTTCTCAGCCCAGCTCCACACTTCTGGCACTGGTGTGCCTCCTACGAGCCAGACCTGACATTTTTGTTCACGAGGATCGCCAGTTGCTCATGGGGCCACCAGACTCTCCTCCCCCGCTCGATGCACATTTTCATCTTCAGTCCGGCCTCTCAGCCTTCGGCGTGTCTCCCGCTATCAGAACTGACACTTTTCTCACTGCAAACCACGGATCCCGCCGCACGCATTCGCCGATCGGCCGGATCATCGACACCACACTGACTCTTCTACCCGTTGATCCCCGCGCTGCTCGATCCTCGTGCCGTGCACTTTTGTCTCCTGCCCCGATCCCCTGCCACAAATGTGCCTTGCATCTTCCCGACATGACACTTTTTGACACCCACGTCCTCTGCCGTGTCCCGAGAGCTGGACCTGCACCTGTCTCGAGAATCAGAAACGTGCACCGCCACGTGAGCTCGCCACCAGGTAGTGCCCGAAGACCCTGGCGGTGCAGAATTTTGAGTTGGATCCAGTTGGCCGCAGAACACGGCGATCTCAGCAGCTGCCCAGCTGGGCCAACCTCAGCAGAACGTCATAGGGCAGCGCCAGGAGGAATCCCTGCAATCATCCCGCTGAGTGCTCCTCCCCTGGACAGGCGAACGCTTGCACATCCTCTTCCTGCCGAATTTCGCCTCCTGGACATGCTCTGTCCACCTGGGCGTAGCAAGATGGCAGATGTGACAGACAGCGACACCGTAACCCCTGACCTTCCCCCCTCCCCAGCAGTCCGCATCGGCATTCTCACCAGCGGTGGGGACGCCCAGGGCATGAATGCCGCCGTGCGTTCCGTGGTACGTTCGGCCTTGTCAGCAGGCGCCGAGGTGTTCGCCATCCTGGAGGGGTACCAGGGCATGATCGACGGCGGTGACGGCATCCGCGAGATGAGCTGGGACGACGTCGGCTCGATTCTGCACCGCGGCGGCACTGTCATCGGCACCTATCGCAGCGCCGAGATGCGGGAGCGCGCCGGTCGCCTCAAGGCGGTGCACCACCTGTTGGAGCGCGGTATCGACCGGCTCATCGTCATCGGCGGGGACGGGTCGCTGACCGGCCTCAACCTACTGCGAACCGAGTGGCCGGGCCTGCTCGATGAACTCGTCACCTCCGATCAGATCAGCCAGCAGACCGCCGATGAGCACCCCAACCTCATGATTGCTGGGCTGGTGGGGTCCATCGACAACGACCTCGTCGGCTCCGACATGACGATCGGTGCCGACACCGCTCTGCACCACATCGTCTCGGCAATCGACGACCTCTCCTCCACCGCAGCAAGCCATCAGCGATCCTTCGTCGTGGAGGTCATGGGTCGTCACTGCGGATATCTGGCCCTCATGGCTGCGGTGGCCGGTGGCGCCGACTACGTGCTGGTCCCCGAAATGCCGCCGGCTCCAGGCTGGGAGGAACGCATGTGTGCCGAGCTGCGTCGGGGGCGACAGGCTGGCCGACGCGACTCGATCGTCGTCGTCGCCGAGGGTGCCACCGACCGCGAGGGCAACCCGATCCGCTCCGACTACGTGCGCGAGGTCCTCACCGACCGGCTCGGCGAGGACACCCGGGTGACGATCCTGGGCCACGTGCAGCGTGGTGGCAAACCGTCGGCCTACGACCGATGGGCGTCGACCCTGCAGGGGTACCACGCCGTCCACGAGCTGCTCACCGCCACCCCGGACTCCCCCGGCCGAGTCATCGGGACCTGCGGCAACCGAATCCGCCGCCTCGACCTCATGACGGCGGTGCACGACACCCAGCAGGTGCCGGTGCTCATCAAGGAGGGTCGCTACGACGAGGCCATGGCCATGCGTGGCAGCTCATTCACCGAGATGGACGCCGTCTTCACCGAGTTGTCCGAGCCAGCCCGCACCGCCGCCGAGCTCAGTGGCGGTCCGGACTCCAAACGCATCGCCATCATGCATGCCGGCGGGCCAGCCCCCGGTATGAACACGGCCGCCCAAGCCCTTGCCAGGTTGGGAATTTCGCGGGGCCACACCATGCTGGGCATTCGCAACGGATTCGTCGGCCTGGCCAAGGGAGACATCGGAGAGCTCACCTGGGAAGACGTTGAAGGATGGACCGGTGAGGGCGGGGCCGAGCTCGGCACTCGCCGCGAGATGCCCGGCACCGGTGAGTTGTACGCCATCAGTCGAGCCCTGGAGGACGCTCGGGTCGATGGACTCATCGTCGTCGGTGGCTACGCCGCCTACGACACCGTCCACTGCATGACCACCGAGCGGAACCGCTACCCCGCCTTCCACATTCCGACGGTGTGCCTGCCCGCATCGATCGACAACAATCTGCCCGGCTCGGAGTTCTCCATCGGCGCCGACACCGCACTCAACGTCATCGTCGACGCCATGGACAAGATCAAGGAGTCCGGTATCGCGTCCCGGCGCTGCTTCGTCGTGGAGACGATGGGCAAGACCTGCGGCTATCTGGCTCTCATGTCGGGGATTGCCGCAGGAGCCGAACGGATCTACCTCAATGAGGAGGGCATCAGCCTGGACGATCTCGCCCACGACGTGCACTGGCTGCGCGAATCATTCGGCAACGGTCGACGAATCTTCCTAGCAGTGCGCAACGAGACAGCCTCGCAGAACTACACCACCGACTTCATCGCGAAGGTCCTGGAGGAGGAGTCCCACGGCATGTACGACGTGCGTCAGGTGGTTCTGGGGCACATCCAGCAGGGTGGCTCACCTTCCCCGTTCGACCGGCTGCTCGCCACACAGTTCTCCTACCATGCCCTCAACCTGCTTGACGAGCTGCTCGCCACCGGTCGGGACGACGCCTGCTGCATCGGGCTGAGCGAGGGCGAGATCCAGTCGAACAACATGTTGCTCATGCCATCCCTGGTGGACGTCGGCACGCGTCGACCTCGCGAGCAGTGGTGGTTGCACCTGCGCAAGGTGGCTCACGCCGTTTCCGACGAGGTTCGCCAGCCTCCGAGCCCATCTCAATCTGCCTGACAGGCGATGATCCGTGGGGAGCCGCAACCGGCCGTGAAGATGATCAGGCCTCCACTGACTCCTTGAGCAGCGGAGGGCAGACGAGGTTGCCAGTGCATCGCCCGGCACGATCGAGCATCCAGCCCATCGACTTGTGGCTGCGTAGATGCACGATCGTCTCGGTGGGTGCCAGGCCGGGAATGGCCTTGGCAGTCTCCGCCTCGATCTTCGCTATGGAGCCATGATGGGGAACCCGGAAGTTGACCCGTAGATTGTCACTTCCCGTCACCCACAGGCAGGAGCGCAGCGAGGGGTGCTGTTTGAGCAGTTCGAGCACCCGCACCTTGTGGTTGAAGGCCACGGTCGCCATCCAGGTGCACTCCATCGTCCAGTTGCCCAATTCGGGAGCCACATCACAGCGCATGAGGATCTGGCGACTCGCCAACACCTTCTGCAGGTGTCGATGCAAGGTACTGGTGGGCACATCGAGTTGACGTGCCAGATCGCTGGCACTGGCGCGACCGTCCTTGGCGAGCAGCGTCACGAGTTGCTGATCGAGCTCGTCATTGGGCAGGGCCCACAGTTCTCGAGTTTGATGAGGCTGGGCGCGTTCGGCCTCGGTGAGGTTCAGCCCGTTGACCCGCCACGATTCAGTACCGATCGCCACCGCAGTCACCACGGCACTGCGCGAGTTGTACACCCCGGGAATGCTGCCGATCCAGTCGATGACGAGATCGGAGAGGGTGGGCAGGTCGGGAGCGACGATGGTGAGAACGAGGTCACGACGCCCGGTCGTCTCATCGACGGAGACCACCATAGAGTGGGCACACAAGGTGGCGATGGCACTGGGCAGGGACTCGGTTCGGCAGTCCACCTCAACGATGGCCGTGAGGTGGCGGTCAAGATTGGGGAACGTCGTCACCCACACCAGCCCCTCATCGGCCAGTCGCTGCCATCTGTGGGCTGCCGTCGTCGGTGAGATGTCCAGGAGACGCCCGGCCCTGGCCCAGGAGATCCTCGGATCCATCTGAACCAGATGGGCCAGATGACGGTCAAGCTGTTCGTACACGTCGATCACTCTCCGGGCTGAGAACATTTTCAACAGAGCTACTTCGTCGTGGAATCATCGTGCATCCTCACTCGATGTTTTGGGAAGAGAACCGCGACATCCTCCCCGGCACCACCAGCGGTGGGAAGCTCTCACCAATGGTTCGCTCAACGTTGACGAACCAAGGGTACGCAACAGGTAATGCCGACCAGGACAGCGTAGTCACAGGTAAATCGCGAGTCCGCGCCGCACCCAGCTGCGATGACCCTCAACAGGACGAAAGTACCGCAGCAGGAGGAAAGATGAATTCCAACAAGAAGATTCGCGTCGTTCAGTGGGGGCTGGGAGCGATGGGCCGCGGCATGGCCCAACTCATCACCACCAAGGAAGGACTGGAGCTCGTCGGAGCCATTGACGTCAACCCTGCTCTGGACGGCAAGGACGTCGGTGAGGTGCTCGGCGTCGATCCCCTCGACGTGAAGGTCACCACCGATCCCAGCTCCATCCTCGACTCAAGCAAGGTTGACGTCGTCACCATCGCCACCACTTCGTGGGTCAAGAACCAGATCGACGACCTCAGCACCATTCTGTCGGCCGGCGTCAACGTCGTGAGCATCGCCGAGGAGATGTCGGCACCAGAGGCCCAGAACCCCGAACTCGCCGAGAAACTCGACGACCTGGCCAAGGCCAACGGTGCCTCGATCGTTGGCGTGGGCGTCAATCCCGGATTCGTCCTGGACCACCTTGTCGTAGCCCTCACCTCCGGGTCCCAGCAGGTCACCAAGGTCGAGGCGAGGCGCGTCAACGACCTTGCCCCCTACGGTGAGACGGTGCTGCGCACCCAGGGCGTCGGCACCACTCCGGAGGAGTTCGAGGCCGGTGTTGCCGACGGTTCCATCGTCGGACACGTCGGCTTCCCCGAGTCGGTACGCCTCATCAGCGACGCCCTGGGACTGGGAGTGGACTGCGTCGAACAACACGTGGAGCCGATCATCGCCAAGGTGGCCCGTCAGGCCCGCGATCGCGTCATCGAACCCGGACGAGTGGCTGGTTGCAACCACACCGCCGTGGGCCGCCGCGGCGACGAGGAGGTCATCAGACTCATCCACCCCCAGCAGGTGGATCCCGGAGCCGAGGGCACCGAGACCGGCGATTACATCACCATCAGTGGTGTGCCGGAGATCTCCATGTGCATCCAGCCCGAGATCGCTGGTGGCAAGGCCACCGCAGGTATCTGCGTCAACACGATTCCACGCATCTTCGCCGCGACACCAGGACTCAAACGAGTCATCGACCTGCCTTCACCGAGCGCACTCATGGGTCCTTCTGCCTACGAGAGGCGCTGACGGTTCCCCGGCGCACCACGAACAAGGCGTCAGGAGAACGCCCGCGAACCTCCGGGATCCAACGATCCGGCTGGGTGACTTCCCGCCACCGCGAGGTGGGAGGAACTCACCCCACCTGCACGGGGGGCCATCTCCTGACCGCCGTGACAAAAAACATCAGCAGAACGCCAACGCCGGCACTGCTGTGCACCAGACCCTTTTGAAAGGAGCAAGATGTCCACCGCCGATGAGGAGCGCGTGGCCCGCTTCGAGGACCTTCGCGCCGAACTGGCCACCTTGGATGACGACGCCCTCAAGGCCCGTTTCTGGCAGCTGTGCGAAGAAGTCATGACTCCGGTCGTCGACTTCTCCCGCACCCACACCACCCCGTCCATCGAACGTTCGGTACTGCTGCGCATGGGCATTGACTCGGTGACGACCCACGCCGTCGTGGAGAACGTGCTCAATGCGGGGCTGCTCGGCAAGGGAGCCGGGCATGCCGTGCTGCGTCTTTCCCGTCGCGACGGCATCGACCTGCGCGCAGCCGCCCAGCGGATCGCCGACGATCCCACCGTCCTGGATGGGCTCTTCGACGGCAGCCCGCTGCCGTCAGCTCGAGCCACAGCACTGCAGGGAGCACATCATGAGCACTGAGTACGACGCTCTCGACCCCAACGAGAAACTTGACATCGAGAGGATCTTCGAGGATCTCGAGCACTACCACCCTCGCCGCAAGGGCTGGACCTGGCGCAACACTCCTGCCGAGGGAGTCGACATGGGCGACTTCCACTACAAGGACATGTCGACGCCGCTGAGAAACAGTCAGCCATTGCCGGCTGCCAAGTACTTCGGCGGTGTGGACCCTCAGCCAGCCCCGGTCGTCACCTCCGAGATTGCCTCAGGTCATTTCGAGGACGACCTGCGTCGAATGCGCATGTCCGCCTGGAATGGTGCCGATCACATCATGGTGATCCGCACCACCGGCCAGAGTCACATCGACGGCCTGCTCGAGGGCACCCCCGAGGGCATCGGCGGCGTGCCGATCACTCGCAAGGAGCTGCGGGCCAGCCGCAAGGTCTGCGACCTCATCGAGGACGAGGTGGGCCGTCCGATCAACTTCCACTCATACGTCTCGGGTGTCGCCGGGCCGGAGGTGGCCGTCCTGTTCGCCGAGGAAGGCGTCAACGGTGCCCACCAGGATCCGCAGTACAACGTGCTGTACCGCAACATCAACGCCTACCGCAGCTATGTCGATGCCGGTGAGGCGAAGAAGGTCATGGCCGGGGCCCGGATCTTCCAGATCGACGGCGCCCACAATGCCAACGCCACGGCCCGGTACGGGTGGAAGGTCATGCCCGAGCTCATGGTGCAGCACGGCCTCAACTGCATGTTCTCGGCCCTGGTCGGTATGCCCAAGGATCTCGTCGGCCTGTCCACCGTGCCGCCGAGCGCCCCGCCAGCCCCCAAGCTGTGGTACGACCTGCCCTACGCCGTCGCCCTGCGCGACCTGTTCAGCGACTACCGCATGCGCGCCCAGCAGAACACCCGTTACATCGAGTCCGACCTTGCCGAGGCGATCCGCACCCACACTGTGGACACGCTCATCTCGATGCTCACCAGCGCCGACATCCAGAGCACCATCACCCCCGATGAAGGCCGCAACCTGCCCTGGCACGTCAACTCGGTGCGCGGCGTGCAGACAGTCAAGCAGACCTGGTCCGCCCTGGACGGCATCAAGGAGATGGTGACCGTCAAACGGGATGGTCCACTGGGCAGCATGGTGCGCGACCTCAAGGAGAGGGCCATCGGTTTCCTGGCCGAGATCCTGCACGTCGGTGGCTACTTCGTCGCCGTCGAGGACGGGTTCTTCGTCGATTCAGCCGAGTTCCCCGAGCGCAACCACGACGGCATCGCCCGTGATGGTCAGGGCGGCGTGTCCGCCGGCACCGTCATCGAACGTGACCCGGACTACTTGGCGCCAGTCTGTGACCACTTCGGCACCAACAACCTGCCCGAGGGGTTGGACAAGCCCTGCGACCTCATTGACGGCTGCACCCTGTGCGTGCCGGAGAAGATCGTCTACATCGACGAGTTGGACCCCTCCGACTCCGTCGGCGTGCGTCTGGAGCGCACCCGCCCCTACCGGGACGGCACGAAGCTGCGTCCGGAGGCCGAATGGGCCGGTGACGGCGTGGTTCTGGTGCAGTTCACCATCCCCGCTGGCGAGGACATCGCCCATGAGGCGGCTCTCGAGATGGCTCGTCAGATGGGTCTGGAGGATCCCCAGGTCTGCAACCTCCAGGTGCTGCAACCAGCAGAAGGATGCTTCGTCGAGGTCAAGGGAAAGGTCGGCTTCGACGTCGATCCGTCGAAACTCACGATCCCCGAGAAGATCGAGCTGCTGCCCGAGGATGAGATGCGCGAGTTCGTCAAGGAGCACAACGTCACCGTCGTCGCCGGCACCGTCGGTGAGGACGAGCACAGCGTGGGTCTGCGTGAAATCCTCGACATCAAGCACGGCGGCATCGAGAAGTGGGGCGTCAAGTACCACTACCTGGGCACCTCGGTGCCCATCGAGAAGATGGTCGACGCCGCCATCGAGACCGGTGCCGATGCCATCCTCATCTCGACAATCATCAGCCACAACGACATCCATCGCACGATGATGCGCAAGCTCAACGATCTGGCGACGGAGAAGGGCATCCGCGACAAGACCGTCCTCATTGCCGGCGGCACCCAGGTGAGCCGGGAGATGGCAGCCGAGACCGGCCTGGACGCCACCTTCGGTCGAGGTTCGCACGGTATCGACGTCCTTGACGCCATCGTGCGAGGCATGCGAGTTCGTCGGGGGATGTGAGCGTCATGACCGTACTGACCACGTTGGAGATCGGTTCGACGATCACCAAGGCCAATGCCTTCCGAGTCGAGAATGACCACCTCGACCATGTTGGGCAGGGATTTGCCGCCACATCGGTGAGTGCCGGTGACGTGCGGATCGGGGCCGACGCTGCGATCTCGCAGATGCGTGATCAGTACGGCCTGGCCTTGGACGCCGGGGAGATTTTCGTCAACTCCTCGGCGGCCGGAGGACTGCGGATGACAGTTCACGGTCTGACGAGTTCGATGACGGCCAGGGCTGCTCGTGAGGCAGCCCTGGGGGCCGGGGCCATCGTCGTGCACACGACGGTGGGCCCCATGGACGAGTTCGACGTCGAGGACCTGTGCGAGGCTCGTCCCAACATCGTCCTGTTGGCCGGCGGCGTCGACCACGGCGAGAAACGCATTGTCGTCGACAACGCCCGTCTGATCGCCTCGGCCCATCTGGGAGTTCCGGTGATCTACGCGGGCAACGCACAGGCCAGACGTCGGGTCGAGACGGTGTTCGCCGAAGCTGGCGAACCACTCACCTGTGTGAGCAACGTCTTTCCCCAGGTTGATGTGCTGCGCATCGACCCGGTACGCGCCGTCATCCAGGACGTCTTCAACAACCACATCACCGCCGCACCGGGGATGGGCGGTTTGGCCCAGCTCTCCACGCACGACATCCTTCCCACGCCGGGAGCCGTGCTTCGGGCGACAGAATTGTTCACCGAGGCCGTGGGCGACGCCGTCGTCGTCGACGTCGGGGGTGCCACCACCGACGTGCACAGCGTCACCGACGGCACCTTGGAGTGGACCAGTCGCACTGTCGATCCCGAACCGCGGGCCAAACGCACCGTCGAAGGAGATCTCGGTGTGTTCGTCAATGCCCGACACGTGGCCGCCATGACCGCTGAGGGCGAGGACGAGGAGCGGTTGTCAAACCTGCGTGCCATTCCTGCCACCGATGACGAGTCCGAGGTGACCAGGTGGCTCACTCGCCGAGCCGTCGAGGTCGGGATGGGTCGGCACGCCGGAGCCGTGGTGGAGCTGTTCACCCTGACCGGCAAGACCCAGATCGTGCGCGGCAAGGATCTCACCGCCGTGCACTGGGTCATCGGTACTGGCGGCGCCCTCACTCGAGTGCCCGGTGGGGACGCCATCCTGGCCCGCATGTGCACCGGTGCCGGGACCCAACTCATGCCAGATGCTCACGCCACCATTCTCATCGACCGGGATTACCGGTTTTCCGCCCTGGGCACCATTGCCAGTTCCTACCCCGACCTCGTGCGTGAGACCTTCGCACGTTGGGTCCACGAGGAGACAGGAGATCCACGATGATACGTCCCACCCCACGTCTGGAGATCCACACCGACCGAATCGCCGAGAACCTGCATGCCATCGTCGGACAGTGCGCCGAACACGGTGTGCAGGTGGCCGCAGTCACGAAGGTTCTGGGGGCCCATCCCGCCCTCCTGGCAGCACTGCCGAACACCGGGGTGTCCATGGTTGCCGACTCCCGTCTGACCAATCTGGAACGTGTCGCAGCCGCTGATCTGGGGTTGCCCACCTTGCTGCTACGACCTCCGGCGCCGCGTACTGCCGCACGCACCGTTCAGGTGGCCGACGCGTCGCTCAACTCGTCACTGGTGACCATGCAGGCTCTTTCGGAGGCCGCCGAGATGGTGGGCACCCGCCACGGGGTCATCGTCATGGTGGACGTCGGAGACCTGCGCGAGGGGGTGTGGCCCGACCACGTCGTCGACCTCGTCAGCCAGGCAAGTCATCTGCCGGGACTCGACATCCTGGGGCTGGGGACGAATCTTGCCTGTTACGGAGGGGTCATCCCCACCGCTGACAAGATGGAACTGCTCGTGGACCTGCGTGACGAGGCCAGCCGCGTCACAGGCCTGCCGCTGGAACTCATCTCCGGGGGAAACTCGGCAAACCTGCCACTCATGGTCTCCGGCCAGATGCCAGCTCAAATCAATCAGTTGCGCATCGGCGAGGCTGCAATTCTGGGGCGCAACACTCTGGACCGCAGTGCGTGGCCGGGAACACGTCAGGACACGGTGGAACTCGTCACCGAGGTCGTCGAGCTGGAACGCAAGCCATCAATACCTCAAGGAGAACGTGGCCAGGACGCTTTCGGCCAGACGGTGAAATTCGTCGACAGAGGCGTGCGGTTGCGCGCAATCTGTGATTTGGGGCGTCAGGACGTCGCCCCCGAGGATCTCACTCCCGTCGACCCGGGCCACATCGTCCTGGGAGCGAGCAGTGACCATCTGATCATTGACGTCACCGACGGCGACACCACTCTGCGAGTGGGATCGGAGATCCGGCTGCGCCCCACCTACGGTGGGTTGCTCACAGCGAGTACCTGCGCTGACGTGTGGAAAACGTCAGCAGACGAGAGGTGAGGTCACTGTATTTGCTCCCCTGACAGTCCCCCGACACTTTTGGACACCCACTGAACGAAGGAGTTCCCATGGGTACATCCACATCTGCATCAACACCTGGCCATCACCGCCCCTCACGACTGACTCGACCAACTCGCGTACCGCGACCATCACAGCGGTCAGAGGCCTTGCCCGAGGAGCCTGAGCTCCAGCGCGGTCTGAGCAATCGTCACCTGCAACTCATCGCCATCGGCGGAGCCATCGGCACCGGAATGTTCATGGGCTCCAGCAGCACCATCCACCTTGCTGGCCCATCGATCATCCTCGTCTACACCGTCATCGGCGTGTTCATGTACTTCATGATGCGGGCCCTGGGCGAGATGCTGTTGTCGAACCTCAAGTACAAGTCGTTCCGCGACATTGCCGAGGACATGCTTGGGCCGTGGGCCGGGTTCATCTCCGGATGGACGTACTGGTTCTCATGGATCGTCGCAGCCATGGGTGACATGGCCGCCATCACCGGATATGCCCAGTACTGGTGGCCCAACATCGCCCGATGGGTCCCGGCAACCGTCCTCGTGCTCGTCCTGTTGCTGCTCAACATCATTGCTGTGAAGTTCTTCGGTGAGGCCGAGTTCTGGTTCGCCCTCATCAAGCTGGTGGCCATCGCCATCCTGCTGCTGGTGGCCATCTGGTTGGTCGCCACGAAGTTCGTCTCGCCCAGTGGTGAGATGGCAACGGTTTCCAACCTGTGGAATGACGGCGGATTCTTCCCCAACGGGATCAACGGATTCCTCGCCGGATTCCAGATCGCCTTCTTCGCCTTCGTGGGGATCGAACTTGTCGGTACTGCTGCCGCCGAGACGAAGGATCCCACCACGACACTGCCGAAGGCCATCAACGCCATCCCGGTGCGACTGGCCCTGTTCTACGTGCTGGCCTTGGCTGCCATCATGTGTGTGGTTCCGTGGCGCAGCGTCGTGCCGGGCGTCAGCCCCTTCGTCACTGTCTTCGGCATGGCGGGGTTCACCGCTGCTGCTGGCGTCATGAACTTCGTCCTGCTCACCGCTGCCGCCTCCTCAGACAACTCCGGTCTGTACTCGACCTCCCGGATGCTCTACGGATTGGCTCACGACGGGCAGGCCAACCAGATCTTCGGCAAGCTCTCCAGACGCCGTGTGCCGCAGAATGCCCTGCTCCTGTCGTGCGTCATCCTGCTGTGTGGCGTGTCCTTCCTGTACATGTCCGACAGCATCATGGAGTCCTTCGCCCTCGTGACCACAGTCGCCGCACTCATGTTCCTGTTCACGTGGTCGCTCATCATGGTGTGTTATCTCGTCTACCGCAAACGCTGGCCGGAACTGCACGAGAAGTCGATCTACAAGATGCCCGGTGGGGTGCCGATGGCCTGGGCAGTGCTGGGGTTCTATCTCTTCAGCCTCGTTGTCCTGTGCCTGGATCCGGTCACCCGCAAGGCCGTCATGGCCACACCGGTGTGGTTCATCCTCATCGTCGTCATGTATTTCTTCCACAAGCGCCGTGCTGCCAAGCAGAATGGACTTGTCACAAAATCATCAATTGAGGAGGCACAACCCCACCACGAGGACGGGTTGGACTCATGAGACGTCATGGGTCCACCACCCCACCAGCCAGCCCCGAGAGGAGTCACCATGCCCATGAAGGCGTCCGCCGTGGAAGCGAAGCCTGATGCACGTACTGTGCCATCAGCTGCTGCAACGTTCAGCTCAGCTGTCCATCACCGACCTCGATGCTCAGCACCGTCCACGGCCACCATCGATCTCACTGCCATCAACCACAATCTGGCCCAGGTACGTGATCTCGTGGGCGACCGCAAGGTGCTCATGGCCGTCAAGGGAGATGCCTACGGCCACGGCGCCGTGCAGGTGGCACGTCATGTCCAGCAGACTGGCGCTGCGGACTGGCTCGGGGTGGCCACGGTTGCAGAGGCCCAGGAACTTGTCGAAGCAGGTGTCCGCCTTCCCATCCTCAAGTTCTCCCCGGCAGATCCCGGCAATCTCGAGACAGCCATCCTCTATGGGGTACGCCTCACCGTCGTGGACGAGCGGACCGTGCGCCAGGCCAACGAGGTTGCTCAGGCCATGGACAGATGCGCGAACGTGCACGTCGCCATCGACACCGGGATGGGACGAATCGGTCTGCAGCCAGAACACCTTGCCGACGTGGTTGCAGCTGTGGATCGAGCGGATCATCTACGGCTGGAGGGAGTGTTCACCCACCTACCAGTCAGTGACGCCCCGGACGGCCGGGAGTTCACAGCCGCCGAGATCGCCCATTTCGTGGACACGGTGCAGATGGTGGAGGCCAGACGCGGCCACATACCGGTGGTCCACATGGCCAATTCGGGGGCAATCATTGGCCAGAGCCTGGGCCCCACAACCATGGTGCGCGCAGGAATCATGAGCTATGGCTACAGCCCCAATCCCGTCATGGGGTCGTTGGGCCTGCAGCCGGCCTTGTCATGGACAAGTCACATCTCGTTCCTCAAACAGGTGGACCCAGGGCAGACTGTGGGCTACGGACGCACGTGGACCGCTCAACATAGCACGACCATTGCAACCATTCCGGTGGGTTACGCCGACGGGTACTCCCGACGACTGTCAAATCGCGGCCACGTACTCATCGGAGGTGAGTTCCGGCCAGTGGTTGGACGAGTCTGCATGGACCAACTCATGGTTGATCTGGGGCCAAGTTCCACGGCACGGGTAGGCGATGACGTGGTTCTGCTCGGTGAGCAGGCCGGGCACACCATTACTGCCGACGATCTTGCCGAGCAGTTGGACACGATCAGTTACGAGATCACCTGCGACATAGGCAAGAGAGTCGATCGACGCTGGGTGTCGTGACGTTTTTGTGCCACGGGTCATCGAGTCAATACCCTGCGCAGGCACAACTCGTGACCTGGTACAGCAACGATGGGGCCGAGTTCCTTCTGCGAACTCAGCCTCATCGCCTGTCACGGGATGAAAGGATCCCCCACTGCTCCACGTGGACCACTTGAATCCGTCGTACCTTGTGCTTGAAGATGCCAGTCATCCACACACCTGCAACCTCCTGACCAGTCACCCTGCAGGTGTCGCAGCCGGCATCGGACATGCACTCCGCAGGAAACGCTCAATCCCTCAGGACCTCGTGCTTGGCATGGGTAGAACCCTCTGGCGGGCCTCACCTGAAAACTTTCCCGACCCGTGTCACTCGGGTACGCGATATTCGCGCCACCAGGCTCACAACTTCTTTTCCAGGATGACCCTCAGCTGGGCCAGACGACTCGTAGTTGGGCCAGACGACTCGCCATGCCCCACAGGGACATCTTCCACCAACCCACCAGCCCCCTCAGCATGACGGGAGCACCGCGCAGCACTGTGCCGTGACGAGAAACAGCAGCAGCCGGAATGCTCCGGCACTCTCGTGGCTCTCACCTGTGTGGCGTGACAAAAATGTTCATCCACACCTCGAGCTGTTCCAGGAGTCACACCACCGATGGGTGAAAATCGCCCCGATCTCACGCTGGATGGGCACGACACCGAGCCATATCAGACCCTGTTCAAGGGCAAAGGCGGGGGATACGAGGCAGAAGAGGCGCTCGACCCAGACAGTTGGAGTAATCCAACTCGCTAGGCGGGGACATAGGGGGCAAGGAGATACGCAGACAATTCGGCACTGCATGTTTTTGAGGTCTTTCGAACCACGGACCCAAATGTGACATGGGTCCGACTCCCCTGGCGCAGTTGACAGTACAGAACTGGGGTCGGGGCACCCAGCCCCGACCCCAGCTCATGCATCCAAGCAGCACACAGACGTCAAATCATCCCTGACCTGGTGCGTACCGTGCCACCAGTGATCAGTCCAGCACTTCGCAGGAGCAGTGGGACTCAATGCCCAATGCCTCACCCACCGGGGCGCTGAACAACTGACCGGCGTGGGTCGTCAGTCCACGTCCCAGCTCAGGACGGATACCGCAGGCATCCTTCCAGCCCTTGTCGGCGAGCAGGGTGCAGTACCGCATCGTCGAGTTGGTCAGGGAGTAGGTCGAGGTGTGCGGAACGGCGCCGGGCATGTTGGCCACGCAGTAGTACACCGAGTCGTGGACACGGAATGTGGGATCAGCGTGGGTGGTCGCATGGGATCCCTCGAAGCAACCTCCCTGGTCAATGGCGATGTCGACGAGAACCGAACCCGGTTTCATCGAAGCGACCATCTCATCGCTCACCAAGTGCGGCGTACGGGCACCCGGAACCAGCACCGAGCCGATGACCAGGTCGGCGTCCTTGACGGCCTTGCCCACCGACAGGCTCGACGAGTACTCGGTTCCGATGCGACCGCCGAATGCCTCCTCGATGTAGCGCATTCGTGCCACGTTGACGTCGAAGATCGTCACTCGAGCGCCCATGCCTTCCGCAACGCGAGCTGCGCACAATCCAGCGGTACCACCACCGAGGACGACGACCTTTCCAGGGGCAACGCCAGAGGCGCCACCCAGCAGCGTTCCATTGCCACCAGCAGGCTGCATCAGGCAGTTCGCACCCACCTGGGTCGACAGACGGCCAGCAATCTCCGACATCGGGGAAAGCAGCGGCAGGGAGTGGTCATCCATCTCCACCGTCTCGTAGGCGATGGAGGTGACGCCGCGATCCAGCAGCTCGTGAGTCAGCTTCTCATCGGCAGCCAGGTGGAGGTACGTGAACAGCAGCAATCCGTCATGCATCCGTCCGTACTCTTCAGCAATGGGCTCCTTGACCTTGAGAATCATCTCAGAGGAGTCCCACACTTCATCAGCTGACGACACAATCTTCGCGCCAACCGCAGCGTATTCATCGTCGCTGATCGCTGAACCAACGCCGGCCCCCTGTTGCACCAAGACTTCGTGGCCATGGTCGACCAGAGCGTTCACGCCGGCAGGGGTTGCAGCAACGCGGAATTCGTTGTTCTTGACCTCGGTAGGAATACCAACCTTCATGAGAATGTCCTTCTTCCTTGACGATTCACCGCCAACAACACTGTCAGCGATTCTCACGACAGTTGCTACTGTAACAACGCGCGTTCACGGTTGTGTCGGGACCCACCTTTTTAAAAGTCGCCCTCGCCACGGAGCCGCGGAAATCGTCGTTACGGGCAGACCACGGATGCCGCACCCCGCGAGTTCCAGACCTCATGATTCTCGCAGTCAGCACATGCGACCACCACCCTGTCCCGGTTCGCCGTTGTCCAAGGATCACGTGCCAGCTGACACCGAACCCAGCTGGGAACCTCATGGGCCGAAAGCACGCAGGCTGACGATCTGCAACAGCTCACCCCGTGCACCGCGCAGATTGTCCACAGCAGTTGTGGCGCACGACCTGTGACAGCAGACAGCAGGTTCATGGCCACATGGGGCACCGCTTGCCAGTCATGGATCAGGAGGACCTCGTCCATTGCATGCTCAGATGGGCACCCTCGCGGCTGAAGCACAGGCACTGCCCCACCCATCTGACCGACACCAGCAAAGTTCCTTCATTTGTTCATCTCTTGACCCGGTGGCGATAAAAAGAAACCTGCACATCTTTTCATGCCGTGCACATTTGTTTGACTCACATGACGTTTCACTAGGTGAAATACATCGCGCGTCCAGAGGCTACCCAGATGAGCTCGTGTAATATCCAGCCCAAGCGCTCAGCATCGCGACTGCATGCCACCGCTTTGTCGCCACCTCAACGACGAGCTGGTGATGATCGGCGTTTGTAAGCTTGCGATGCTGGTCCCATCCGATGGGATCAGCCCAACCGGGCGACAACAAGTGCGCGTCCATCTCACCGTGGAGGTCACATGAGTACAGACACGACACCAAGGCCAGATCCCGGTAGACGCCATGACGCAACCGCCATGACGGCTACCGCAAGGGGGAAGAGAACCCCCACGGAGCTCGACTCCGGGGACGCACCTGAGCTCTCCCGGGGTCTGGAGAACCGTCACCTTCAGCTCATTGCCATCGGCGGCGCCATCGGCACCGGCCTGTTCCTCGGATCAGGCCGCACGATCAGCTTGGCCGGACCGTCGATCCTGCTGGTCTACCTCATCATCGGGTTCTTCCTGTTCTTCGTCATGCGAGCCATGGGCGAGCTGCTGCTGTCGAACCTGGCCTACAAGTCGTTCGCAGATTTCGCCACCGACCTCATCGGCCCGTGGGCCGGTTTCTACATTGGCTGGACCTACTGGATGTGTTGGGTCGTCATCGGCATCGCCGACACGACGGCCATCACCGGCTATCTCGCGGAATGGTTCCCCAACCAGCCCAAGTGGATACCAGCCCTCGTTGTCGTCGTCCTACTCACCGGACTCAACATGGTGGCAGTGAAGATCTTCGGCGAGATGGAGTTCTGGTTCGCCATGATCAAGATCGTCACCATCGTGGCGCTCATCCTGGTCGGCGGCTACCTGGCCATCACCTCCTTCCAACCCCCGGTTGCCGGCGCGCCGCCAGCAAGCGCCGCCCACCTGTGGAATCGCGGTGGCTTCTTCCCCACGGGATTCATGGGATTCGTGGCTGGCTTCCAGATCGCCATCTTCTCGTTCCAGGGCATCGAGATGGCTGGTACCGCTGCTGCTGAGACTGCCAACCCGGAGCACAACCTGCCTCGAGCCATCAACTCCATCCCAGCGCGTGTGATCATCTTCTACGTACTGGCCTTGGGCGTCATCATGTCGGTGCAGCCATGGGACCTCATCGACCCCGACAAGTCGCCGTTCGTGGAGATGTTCAGCTTCATCGGCGTGCTCATCGCCTTCCACATCGTCAACTTCGTCGTTCTCACCTCGGCGGCCTCTTCGGCCAACTCCGGTGTGTTCTCGACCTCGCGAGTCATGTACGGGTTGGCGCGTGAGAAGAACGCCCCCTCGGTGTTCGCCAAATTGTCCGATCGTCACATCCCACGCAATGCCCTCATCCTCACCGCCTTCTGCATCTCACCGTCGATCATCCTCGTGATGCTCTCCGACTCGGTGATGGATGCATTCAGCCTTGTCGCCGGCGTCTCCTCGGTGCTGTACCTGTCGGTGTGGGGACTCATCCTCGTGTCGTACCTGTGCTACCTGCGCAAGTACCCCGAGCGCCACGCGGAGTCCAACTTCAAGATGCCGGCCGGGCGGTTCATGTCGTGGGCCGGGCTGGTGTTCTTCGCCATCATCGTCGTCATGCTGGCAATGAACAAGGAGTCTCGCATGGCGCTGCTCGCAGCCCCGGTCTGGGTGCTCTTCCTGGCACTCATGTACCGCGCTCTGCGCGAGACTCGATCCACAGCGGTTCCGATCGACTACGACGCCGAGCGGATCCGCGAAGCCGAAAAGGTGCGTCAGCACGTGGACGAATACCACGCAAACAAGGCCACCCAGAAGAACCGTCGAGGCTCTGACAAGGCACAAGACCTTGGCGATGAGTCCCATGACGAGATTCAGGAGGAGGATGGGAGATAACTCCTCAGTCGTCAATCACACAAGACGACCATGTCGGCGAAGTGGACCAGTGCTCACTGAACCAGCAGCCAGCAGCAAGCACTCCAGACAGTGGCCTGCTGTCCAGTGAGCCAGAAGATGGACCGCCCCGCTAACTGACGTCAGCTGTTCCGGGGGGACTCACCGTCTTGAGCGTGGGCTGCCATCACGTGACACTTTTGAGCTGCCGGTGACCGTGCCACCGGCAGCTCAGCTGTGTCATGGCACCTGGTCAGGGGCCCAGGTAGAGCCTCGTCCGATCACCAGCAACCCACGAGTCCACTCGGAACCCAGAGGATTCCCTCGACAAAAATGTCAGCTGCTTGGGCACAGCAGCACCGTTACTACTGGCATACCCAACCGCTGCTGAATCTGCATCGCAGGTCTCGGTAAAAACGTCATCTCCCCGTCAGAACTCCTCCAAGGCGTCTCGACGTTGGCGCCCTGTGACGGCAACGCCCCCTGCACAAGCATCACTGATTCCCCGCCATCTGGAATCGTGATCTGCTTCTGTCCGGCCTGCCTGCCAAAAATGCCACCCGCACGGGGACAGCACCATGCCAGTGCACAGAAGCCCCTTCTGCTGACACTTTTGGACACAGTGGAGCCACACGTCAGGAAACAGTTGTTGTGGGTGGATGCTCTCCATCACCCCAACAGAGCCACTCATCAAACCGCCCATCGATCATCCCAGGACTGATCAGCTTTTCGACCGCACTCATCAGCCTCGCCTTCGTAGTGAAGCAGAATTGCTACCAATGAGCGCTTGACGCCGTGACAAAAACGTCGCCCGAGGCTCCGTGGCGTCACGCGAGGAGCAGCCAGCGTATTGCAGTGAGACAATTTTCAATCTCGTCGTCATCCCGCCTACCATGGCTTGAGTTCATTTCGCAACAATCTGCGAAATCTCCTGTCTGCTCATCATCCCCAGGGGAAGACACGTGCCCACACCATCTCCACTCAGTCGCCGTTCCATGCTGACTGCATCTGCTCTCGTCAGCAGTGCCGTGATCGCTGGCTGTGCACCCTCACCCGACTCGCTCAACGGACGATCCGCAGACAAGGAGGCCCAGACCCCAACCCCAACCCCCACACCTGCTTCACTCAACCTGTCTGCTGAGCACCCGCTCACCGAAGTTGAGCCCGGAGATTCGCTCACCTTCACCGTCACCAACGGCTCTGTGGACAAAATCACCGTCACGAATGCCGACAAGGAGGACGTCGAAGGCACTTTCACCGACGGCGTCTGGAAACCGAAGCATCCGTTCCGCCCAAGCAGGAGTTACGAGGTCCACACCACCCTGGCCAATGCAGACCCGTCCCTGCCCGCCCCCAAACCCCTCGTCACGTCGATTTCCACTGTCAAGGGGGAGGGCAATGCCGGGAACATCCTCTACGAGGACATGGATGACGCGGGGATCGGTATGCCGGTCATCATTCTTTTCAATCACGACGTCGTCGACAAGGACAAACGCGCTGCCATCGAAAAGGCCATGACGATCGAGGTCAGCCCCGAGCAGGAAGGGTCCTGGGGATGGCTTGACGGCACCCATCTCATGTGGCGCCCCAAGCAGTACTGGAAACCCGGCACAAAAGTGTCGGTGAAGGGCAACTTCGGCGGCCTCAAGACAGCCAGCAACCGGTGGCTGCTCAACAATCTCACCGGCAAGTTCAGTATCGGCAAGTCGCGCGTGGTGAAGATTTCCACCAGTGACCATCGCCTTGACGTCTTCATTGATGGCAAGAAGGCGCGCTCCATGCCCTGCACGACGGGCAAGAGCGGCTTCATCACCCGTTCAGGCACCAAGGTCATCATCGAGCGTGAAGCAGACAAGGTCATGGATGCCTCGACGATCGGGATCTCCCCAGGCAGCTCGGAGTACTACAACCTTGAAGTGAAGTGGGCCTTGCGCATCACCTACACCGGTGAGTTCATCCACGCCGCACCGTGGTCCTCGCGCTCACAGGGCAGGGCAAACGTCTCGCACGGGTGCGTGGGCCTGGCAACGGACGACGCCAAATGGCTGTTCAAGACCTGCCGGGCAGGCGACATCGTCGAGACAACTGGCTCGAACCGGCACTTCAAACCCGAGGAAGGCATCGGCTGCTGGGTCTACGACTGGGCCGGATGGCAAAAACTCAGCGCCGTCTGATTCACATGTTGCGTGGACGAGTACTCGCGTTCTCCACACAACGCTCTGCCTCAAGGCCTGAGAACCCTCAACCTGAAGCCTGACTTCAGAGTTGGGGGTCGATCATTTCTCGATCCCACTGAATGGCATCACAACAGGGTTTCCCGCTCCTCAGAAGCCTGAGAACCAGCTGAGACGGCGTTGAGCAACTCTCAACTTCTCTGGACTCGGCCCGCGCACACACTTAATGTGCCCACCGTTCAGTTCGTGCCGTACCCGTACGGCGTCCCGGGCCGAGAGGAATCCACCGTGAACCGATCCATGCATGCTCTGCGCGGATTCGCCGCCACTGCAGCCCTCACTGCCACCTGTGTCGGCGTCATGCCAGCAGCAATGGGGGCCTCTGCTCAGGCGACCACGGCCACCAAGCAGGCCACTGCAGACGTGTTCGTACGTGATGCTCCCGCCAACTCCGGCAAGCCGATCGGTGTACTGCCCAAGGGACGCCGCGTCCACGTCACTGGAGCTGACGTCATGGGGTGGACGCCGGTACGGTTCAACGGGCACTCCGGCTACATCTTCCGGGCCTACCTGGACACTCCCGACTCAGCCAACCTCATCGTGACGAAGAATGGCCGACAGGGCTCACGTACCACCACGGCGAATCTCAACTTCCGCGTCGGACCGTCGATGAGCACGCCAATCAAGCAGGTGCTCCCCCGCGGCACCCGTGTCCACCTCACCGGGACGACGGCAGGCCGATGGGTCAAGGTCCGGGTCGGGGACGCCACCGGATGGGTGTTCAGCGACTACCTGTCGACTTCAGGACGTACCGCTGAGCCTCCCCGGGCAAGAAAACACGCCAGGACGGAAGCGTCGCACCACGAGCGCAAACCCCACAGCTCTGCCGTCAACGACAGCAAGAAGCAGAGCGTCAAGCCGACGACATCAAAAGCCCGGCCAGCTGAGGCAGCTACGTCTCGCAACGACTCTGCACTGGTCACTCCTGCAGAACACAGCAAATCGACGCACCAAGTCAACCCATCGCCGTCTTCATCCGCGAAGCCCACCGAGACTGGTGACCCTGCACACCAGAGCGCACCGACTGAGAAACCAACCAAGGCATCGGGGACGACAACGCCGACCCCATCCGCCTCGGCCAGCTCGAGCGCAACTCCTGCTCCCGCCGCGAAGCCGACCCAGAGCACCAGCCCTGGCAAAGCCGCCACTCCCGCCCCAGCCAAGGAGTCCACAAAGTCTGGGCCGACAGGTGCTGCGTGGACCACCGATCGACTCAACCTGCGAACCAACCCATCCACCAAGGACAAGGTGAAGGGAGTACTGCCGCAGGGCACTAAGGTGACCCGTACCGGAACCATGTCGGGAACCTGGGCTCAGGTGACGACCAGTAACGGCACCGGGTGGATCGCCGAGGCATACTTGAGTTCATCCGCTCCGGCGAAACACGCGCCCGAGGCTTCTGCCAAGCACGTGAAGAAGGCGACCACCAAGCACACAGCCAAGAAGCCTGCCAAGCCAAAGACCCCGTCGATCACCGGAACCCGCTTCGCGACCACCACGCTGAACGTATGGGATGCCGCTACCGGTTCTTCACACTCTGGCGAGATCTCCAGAGGGAAAACCGTCAAGGTCACCGGAACTGTGCGCAATGGTCGAGCAGAGATCGTCGTATCGGGACAGTCGCGATGGGTGACCAGTCGGTACTTGGCCACTTCCAAGCCAGCCGCCCACAAGCAGAAGCACAAGCCTGCGACAAAGAAGGCCAAGCCTGCTACCTCCAAGAAGTCCACCCCATCACGTAGTACGTCCAGGGGGGCCATCACTGGCCAGTGCTCGGCCTCCTACTACGACGAGGATCAGATGACGGCCAACGGTGAGCGATTCAACACGAACGATCTCACCGCTGCCCACAAGACGATGGCATTCAACACACGGGTCAGGGTGACCAATCCCGCCAACGGCAAATCCGTCGTTGTGCGAGTCAACGACCGCGGACCCTACGTGGCCGGGCGTTGCTTGGATCTCTCGCGTGCTGCTTTCTCGCAGATCGCCTCAACCGGGGCTGGAGTGGTGAACGTCAACTACACCGTACTGGGGTGAGGTAACGCCTCAATTTTTGTGGGGGTGGGGGCTGTCACGGCAGTCCCCACCCCTGCTTGACTGCTTGTCACCCCGGGACGGCCATGGGTAGTCTGCCTCCCACACTCAGGGCGGCAGCCTCCACCCCCCTGTTTGTACTGCTCGCCGCCCAGCTTGATCGTCAAGCTGGGCTCACAACGTTCCATCCCCCTGTACTGGTGTCCTCTGAACCTTTGAGCCCGAAAGGCATTTCCATTAGCCCTCCGGAGGATCGCCTGCCATCTCCGAGCATCCTGACACCCCACCCTCTGCCGCATCCGATCGCCTGCCATCTCCGAGCGTGCCGCCCCCACGGGACCCGCTGACACATCCGACAGTCTGATCGCCCCCGGTGGCCGTCACAGCGCCGCCTGGGCCATGATGCCCGAACATTCACGCTCTTTCCCTAGAATCACTGCTGCCTGGGAGTCACTGCTGCCTGGTTTGCTGCTACTTGCAGCTGTGCTTGCCGTCAATTTTTGTCACGCCCATGTGGTCTCAGGACCTTGGTCGACGGCCTCAGCTCCCTGCTGACATTTTTGTTCACCTCGTGCCGCCTTGGTACCGAATCTCATCAGGATCCTCGCCGCCAGACCTGCCGAACCTGGTATCTACAATGACCAGGTTCCTGCCTTGAGCAGAACAGCTGGACAGGCCACCAGAAACCCGTAATCTTTTTTGTGAAAATATTCACAACAGGCGTTAAGGAGAGTGACGAAAATCACTCACGGTGCGGGAGGCGATCGCCGCCCACACCTTGGCTGCGGCAAGGGATGCGGCAGCTGTGCACGACTGCCAGACCCTGGCATGGGAAACAGCGACAGCGCACCCCGGAAAGGAATGTCATGACCGAGACCGCGCGTTTTGTCGACGATGACAAGGATCTCAACCTTCCAAAGGTTCAAGCCACCGATGGTCAAACCGGCTATGACGTAGCTGGTCTGCTCAGGAGCACCGGCAACGTCATGCTTGACCCCGGGTTCGTCAACACCGCTTCGTGCGAATCCGAGATCACCTACATCGACGGCAACAACGGCGTTCTGCGCTACCGCGGATACCCCATTGAACAACTTGCCGAGCACGCGTCCTTCCTGGAAACCGCCTTCCTCGTCCTGTACGGCGACCTGCCAACCACCTCCGAACTCAACAGCTTTGAAGAGGCCATCCGGCGCAAGACTCTCATTGATGAGCGAATGCGCGACCTCTTCCGTTGCTTTCCACGCCGATCCCACCCCATGCCGGTGCTTTCAGCCGGGATCATGGCTCTTTCCACCTTCTCCGGCAGCACTGCCGAAAAAGATCTGGACAGCTTGAACAAGGCAACCCTGAGCTTGTTGGCCAAGGTCCCCACCTTGGCAGCATTTGCCTACAAGAACTCCATGGGACAGCCGACCCTGTATCCGGACAACTCCTTGGGCTACGTCGAGAACTTCATCCGGATGAGCTTCGGATTCCCCACCGAACCCTATGAGTTCAACGAGGCGATCACACGAGGCCTGGAGGTGCTGCTCATCCTGCACGCCGACCACGAGCAGAACTGCTCCACCTCAACGGTACGGATGGTCGCCTCGTCAGGCGCCAACCTGCACGCCGCCGTCGCCGCCGGAGTCAATGCCCTGTCCGGCCCCAAACACGGCGGAGCCAACCAGGCCGTCGTCGAGATGCTCCAGTTCATTCGTGACAACGACCTCACGACCAAGCAGTTCGTCGAAAAGGTCAAGAACCGTGAGGACGGCGTCAAGCTCATGGGCTTCGGCCACCGCATCTACCGCAACTATGATCCCCGCGCCGCAATCATCAAAAAACACGCCGACGAGATCCTCAAACTGCAAACCGGGCGCAAAGACCTTCTGGAAATAGCCAAGGAGCTTGAGGAGACCGCGCTGAACGATGACTACTTCAAGGAACGCAAGCTCTACCCCAACGTCGACTTCTACTCTGGCCTCATCTACGAGGCCATGGGGTTCCCCCTCAACATGTTCACAGTGCTTTTTACCATTGGAAGGCTCCCCGGCTGGATTGCCCAGTACCGCGAGCAAGTCACTGGCAGCGAGAAGATCTGGCGTCCACGTCAGATCTACACCGGTTGCGACGTCAGGGACTGGATCCCATTTGAACAACGAAGCTGAGTGAAGGTCTCCTCAACAGCAGCTCGCATGGATCAGCCGACGTTTTTCGCGCACCTGCCAAGTAGGGATGGGACGATCCTCCCCAGGACTCGCAGGAGCAGGCCTGTCCGATGAGCACCCTTACGGTCTGTTGAGGCGGAGATTTCTCCCATGAAAGCCTCCTGCTAGGTCGAATGCTGACGATCCCAACGCTGCGGGCTTGACCTGCTGTAGCCTCGCGCCGTGGGGATGGGCGTTAGCGAATCTTTCCTGGCCGAGTGGAGGCTCAGACATGGCTGACGGAAACCAAGCGCCTCGTGGTGACGCCCACGACGAACGAAAAATCCCGATACCCGGCCTCACCGATGCCGATGGGCGTCTCGAACCTGCCAAGGACCCGCGTTCCACGGCCTCCTCCGCCCCCAGAAAAGGTTCTGGAGCGGCTTTTGACAAACCAATTCCCCCCTCACACCGTCTGCAACACACGGTGATGGTGATCATGGCGATACTCCTCACAGGGGTGAGCTCAGGAGTGATTGGCGGGCTACTCGGCAGAATCAACGTCGCCATTGAGGTTCTGGCCTTCGGTCGCCATGTCTCCGCCAGCACATCCGGCATCGGTGAAGTCACATTCTGGCGTCGTCTCTGCGCTCCCGTCATAGGAGCTGTAATGGCAGGCCTGGCATGGGGATTTTTACGACGCCGCGAAGTCGTGACGGTGAGAGCCATCCTTGATGCCAAGCAGCCTCGTCGTCTCGACCCCCTCGTTCAGCTCATCGATGCTTTTGCCCAGCTCATCATCGTGGGATCCGGCAGCTCCTTGGGACGTGAAGCGGCACCTCGTCAGCTTGCCGCTGTGAGCGCCCAGTGGGTTGCCGAAGTATGTGAGGCAGATTTTCCGCTACGCCGAACCCTCATTGCCTCTGCCACGGGGGCCGGGCTGGCAGCCGTTTACAACGTGCCCTTCGCAGGGGTCCTGTATGCCCTCGAGCTGACCCTTCGACCCAATCCTCGCACCAGGCAAGGGTGGCAGCAGATAGCAATCTGCACCACCGTCTCCCTGCTCGCCACAGCGATGGCCTGGCTCACCAACCACAACGCTCCGACGTATACCCCAGATCCGGTGAGCACTGCCGGCTGGGGCACATGGGGTCGAGCAACGCTGCTTGGAATGGCCGTGCTCCTGGTGGGGCCACTTGCCGGCATGGTGTTCTCTCATGCCAAGAGGGTGAACCCGAAAGCACATCATCTCTACTGGACAGTGCCACTGGGAGGAGCAATCGTGGCTGGGATTGCACTACTGGTCCCACAGGTTCCAGGGAATGGCCAGATCATGATGGGGACGCTGCTGGGCACTCGTCTCACGTGGCAGCTTGCCGCAACCTTTCTCGTGGCCAAGCTTCTTGCCACAAGTGTGTCCTTGACCTCAGGAGCAGCAGGTGGCTTGCTCACTCCATCACTGGCCATCGGCGGCTCCACAGGAGCATTGCTGGGGGTACTGACCGGTGCCACTTCGGGTGAGACCGTGGCCCTCGTCATTGCTGGTGCAGCCGGAGTCCTCGCCATGACGCAACGAGCTCCCCTTTTTGCCATCGCCTTCGCCTTGGAACTCACCCGTCCGAAAAGCATCGTCATACCGCTGGTTGCCGTCACCGTAGGGATTGCCTGGGCAGGGTGGGCATTGATCACTTCCCAGGATCACCGTCATGGTGCAGTGGGGAAGGCTCCTCGTCGGTGATGCGAGGTCCTTGGGGAACCTTTGAACATCCCGGGTGAAGACGCATGCAGATTCAGCACCGTGAAAGTGCATTCCGAGACAGAGGTGAAACCTCAGGAGGACTGTATCGCCTTCACCATGATGACTCCCGCCACTGTCTCCTGACATTTTTCGCACCTGAGGAGCCACGCCAGTATCAGTGGCAGCACAGTACTTGGATCTGTCCATCACCAGCCAGACCAGTCGTGCAGCCATGACGAAGACGATTGGGCCACAATTCACCGTGCTTGTTTAGCAGCCCTCATTTTGACATGCGGGACACCTACCTCAGCCGAGCAGCGATGCTGCTAATTCCTGTGTCCCCGATGAAAATTCACATCGCAACGTGGGCAAGGGCCCATCTCCACCTATGCCGTTTCGTGGCATCGTCATGACTAGCTGCGGGAAGTCTCAACCCGCGTCACACTGAGACAGGGATCCCTCGGTGGCGACTCCAGATGACCGATCTGATGGCATCGAGCACCAGTCCCGGCTCATCACGAATCATCGCCGGCGTCACCCGAACAACCCGCCACCCTGCTCCTCCGAGCAAAGCATGACGCCTGGCTGTGGCTTCATAATCCCTACGCCTGCCGTGAAAAGCGTAACCGTCCACCTCGACGATCGCCTTTTCGTACTTGAACCACAGGTCGGGGAACACGACCCTGCCATTGATCCACAGTCGCTTGTTTGCCTTCCAGCCGCTGATCCGGTGATGTCGAAGCAGGCTGTGCAGCTCATGCTCAGCTACGGACCAGGGCTCATCGAGAAGCTGTCTGAGAACTCGCCTGACAACTGCTGCCGGAGCTTTTCGCACAACCCTGGGGCGAGCCTCACGCAGGTCGTCCGGGGTGACGAGACCTGCACGTAGGCATGCAGTAGCTGCTTCCCAGTCGCCCATCAGCGCAAGACGCAGACAGGTGTAGGCGTGGGTGGTGCGGATCATGTTTCGGTCACCAACCACTGGTTCACAACCTGAGCGGTGGAACCTCAACCACCGTCGCCGCGGAAGCCTTGGCATCACGTGTGGGATGACGACATCAACTACGGTGAGCTCCAACTCACGCAGCCCGGAAAGGTACAGGGCTGCCCGACCGGTGAACACTGCGTCAGGTCTCCACAGCATCACAGCGCGGATCCATGACTCAGGTTTTCTGGCGGCGACATTCGTCATGATGATTCTGGGCAGCGGTCTGACTGCCCATCCCTCGCGCACTGCCTGCCGCGCCTGACGCGCCACTCGACCTACCGAACTGATCTTCGCCACACCACCGTTGGCTTCAAGAATGTCAACAAGTTCCACGTACTATTTTTCGTTGCAGCGTTCCCAAAAGCGGCACCTTTCACTCTGGCTGTGGAAAAGACATCCAGGTGAGGACGCTTTTCCACAGGTCGCTTTGGCACTTTGATCGCGCGATCTCAGCCAGGAGCTGTGACCGGCAGACCGTGAGGTGCACAGGGGACAAGCCTCATTGACTCAGCAAACCTCATCAACCCAGCCTGATGGGTGACGACCCCGGATCCTGCAGCCGAACCCAGCAGATGAAGCTCGAAAATTGTCAGTCCAGGCGGGTTCCATGCACATTGCATCACCTGCTGCGCTCCGAGCGACACTTTTGTGAGGTGAGGAAAGTTGTGGTGCCTCTGCCACCGTCGATCGGGCTTATTGGAGCCAACCCCCGAATCTGGTCGGATGGGGCAGAGCCGCTTCGACACAAGTCCTCATCCCGCAGAGCAACTCACGAGGATGCCCCCTCATCGCCGTACGTCCCTGATCAAAAATCCCGCCACCCGCTGGCCCCAATCACTTCGTTGCCAAGTAGGCTTGGCTCATGGCAGAGATGCGTACTGAAAAAGACAGCATGGGCACCATTGACGTGCCTGCAGACCACTACTGGGGGGCCCAGACCGAGCGCTCCCTCCACAACTTCGAGATCGGCCGCGACACCTTCGTGTGGGGACGCGACATGATTCGTGCCCTGGGCACTCTGAAGAAATCCGCCGCCCTGGCCAACAAGGAGCTCGGTGAGCTCCCGGGCGACGTGGCAGACCTCATCGTCAAGGCTGCTGACGAGGTCATTGCCGGCAAGCTCGACGCCGAGTTCCCACTGGTCGTCTTCCAGACCGGCTCCGGCACCCAGTCGAACATGAACACCAACGAGGTCATCAGCAACCGCGCCATCGAACTGGCCGGCGGTGAGCTGGGATCCAAGGCCCCGGTGCACCCCAACGACCACGTCAATCGTGGCCAGTCGTCCAACGACACCTTCCCCACCGCGATGCACATCGCCGTCGTCACAGCCATCAACGAGCGTCTTTACCCGGCCGTCACCCAGCTTCGTGACACCTTGGACAAGAAGGCCAAGGAGTACGACGACGTCGTCATGGTGGGTCGCACCCACTTGCAGGACGCCACCCCGATCCGTCTGGGGCAGGTCATCAGCGGGTGGGTCGCCCAGATCGACTTCGCGCTGGATGGCATCCGCTACGCTGACTCGCGGGCCCGTGAACTGGCCATCGGCGGCACTGCCGTGGGTACCGGCCTCAACGCCCACCCCAAGTTCGGCGTCACCGTTGCCAAGCACGTCTCCGATGAGACCAGTCTGGACTTCAAGCAGGCCGACAACCTCTTCGCGAACCTGTCCGCCCATGACGCTCTGGTGCAGGTCTCCGGGTCGTTGCGCGTGCTGGCCGACGCCCTCATGAAGATCGCCAACGACGTGCGCTGGTACGCCTGTGGCCCGCGCAACGGCATTGGTGAGCTGCTCATCCCCGAGAACGAGCCCGGCTCGTCGATCATGCCCGGCAAGGTGAACCCGACCCAGTGCGAGGCCATGACGATGGTCGCCACCCGCGTCTTCGGCAACGACGCGACCGTCGGCTTCGCCGGTTCGCAGGGCAACTTCCAGCTCAACGTGTTCAAGCCGGTCATGGCCCACGCCTGCCTGGAGTCGATTCGCCTCATTGCCGACGCCTGCGTCTCCTTCGACGAGCACTGCGCCTACGGCATCGAGCCGAACACGGCCAAGATCAAGGAGAACTTGGACAAGAACCTCATGCAGGTCACCGCTCTCAACCGCCACATCGGCTACGACCTGGCTTCCAAGATCGCCAAGAACGCACACCACGAGGGCATCAGCCTGCGTGAGTCCGCTCTGACGGTCGGTGGCATGAGTGCCGAGGACTTCGACAAGTGGGTCGTCCCGGCTGACATGACGCACCCCTCGGCTGCCGACGAGGACTGAGTCTGACAACTGGATCACGCTGACGACAGCTCAGGCTCAGTGATGGAGGGGACGTGCCGAGGCACGTCCCCTCCATCTTCCAGATCTGCATCCCACAGCCCGCAGAAAATCGCGGCCTCAGCTTCTTCTCCTCAAAAAATCCCGGCTCGAACGTGTTTGCAGCATCCCGGTGCCGGGCACCCGCCTCGCTCGATAAAAATCTCGCCCATCCGCGCACCAGCCACTGTTCATCGCATGTGCTCAATACGGTTTCCCGGAGCATGGGGGCTCGAGACGGTGTGGAAAACACCACCTTGGTTCGGGCCAGAGTCCCGAGAGGACATCAAGGCACTCCGCGAAGAAGCCCCACCCCGGACTCCTGACGCAGCCCACACTTGTCAAAAAGCCGATGATCTCCTCGACCTATGCCGGTCAGGCTCGAGCGGACTGGATCTCGTCAGCACTCATCAGCGGTACGGCCGCTCTGTGTAGTATGCAGACAGTTTCCCGCAGGCCAAGATCAGGAGCTTCCCATGGGCGCCATTGCCACGGACGCGATCATTTTGATCACGTACATCCTCATCATTCTCCTAGCTGCCTTCATCCTCTGGATGATCATTGACGTGCGCAACAACGTGAAGAGAATCGCCGATTCGCTGGACCGACTGGCCTCATCCGAATCTCGACGAAATGGCGAAGCCCATCACCAGAGTCCAGTGAACTGAGCCTCAGCCGACCGAGTCTGTTGGAAGGAAAACCGTCGCGACTGCCGCCCCTGGGGGCCCAATGCACTGGAGCCACCGCACCAGCTCGGTTCTCAGACCAGTGAGTCTCGTCTCAGGTCGGTGTAGTTGACCCCACCGTTCTCCAGTTTGGCGATGAAGGCGTCGTAACCATTGGTCTCCAGCCAGATCCGCTCAGCCTCAGTGATCGGCATGCCCATGAGCCAGTGAACGAAGAGTCCATCACCCACATCGACGCGATCGAGTCCACCAGCAGTGAATGGATGCACCCACATGAGGTGGGGGGTGGTGGCCTGCGGATCGTACAGAGCGACGACATCGCCGAAAACGATACCGGGGGCCATGAGCCAGTTGTCCCGCATGACCGCGAAAGCACACGAGCCCAAGACCTTGCCCATGACATCGGAGCCAGGTGCCCCCACGGTCATGAGCTCGGCTGGCACGCTGACCGACTCCCCCGACTCCAGCGGCAGCTCATTGCTCATGGTGTGAAGGCCCACAGTCGACCATGTGCACCATTCTGGAGCTGGGGCGTCATGAAGGCTGAGCATGTCGATACGCAGATCACCAGCGGCGTCCACCATGGCATCGGTCTCAGGTTGGCCCCCGATCGCACGAATCGCTGCAGAGGCGACAGCAGGCCCAGTGGGAGGCATCTGAGAGGGGACAGCAAGATGCTCAGGTAGATCGGACGCGTTGACTGGCGCCGAGGCATCACCCGCGGGACCACCAGCAGGAGACGTCGCTGCATCAGGAAGATCGTTCATACCACCGATAGTGTCACGAACTGGTCGCATTTATCAGCTCGACCTCACAGCACCACGTCCTCATGCCGACCAGATCACCAACACAATTCTGTTGCCGCTTGGCCTTTCTCACCCCGTCGTAGCGCGATGCAGCTCCGGATTCTTCTTGACCGTGGGATGTTGATGCGTCCTGCGGGGAGCGAGGTGCCAACCACGCCTGGCACGGGTCAATGAACGAAATTGAGTTCTCGGGGAACGCCTCAAAGTCATCCAAGCATGTCAAAGTCCGCTCCGTCTCATGCTGACGCTGTACCCCCCCTATCCCCTATGAAGACAGGAGAGGCGATCTGCACTGGGCAACTACATATCAATGCCAATTTTCTCCTGGAAGAGCAGGTGTGAGCGGTCACGCCCTATCTCACACCTTGTCACTCAACCGCCACAGTCCTCATGGCAAAGCCAGTGCGAAAAATGTCGATTCCCCTGGCATGGGGGTCTTCCTGTGACTGGACACCGGGTCTGTTGTGGGAAATCGTCACTGGCGAAGAGTCACCGTTGACAACAGCATTCCCCACCGAGCGACGCTCACCTCGAAAAAGGCAGAACCATGATCTCGCCCACTTCGCTTTCCGTGCTCATCTACTCCCGGAGAACCTCAGCGCCCTCACAGCGCACTGAGACCATGGCTGGGACCAGGCCGTCCTTGCCCTGATACGGTCTTGTCGTCTCGACGTGGTGGCATACCCTCAAGTAGAACGCGCCGTCAACAGAAGGGCAGCAGTGAAGTTCCACACCGAAATCTTGACTTGGAGCACGCTCATTCAGCTCCTCCTCATCATTGCCATCGCAATTGTGTTGCGATGGTTGTTGCGCAAAGGCGTCAATCTCGTCGTTTCAGCCATGCTGCGCACCGCCAAGAAACGCGACGAAGCCATGGGGCTGGGCCGGATGCTGCCCAAAACCTCCGAGCGCCAAACCCAGCGCACCAAAACGGTCGGCGGCTTGCTGTCGAACCTGGGCGTGGCAATCATTCTCACTGTTGCGATCCTCGCGGGTTTCTCCACAATTGGGGTGAAGATCGGTCCGATCCTGGCATCTGCCGGGATCGTTGGCGTCGCTCTGGCTTTCGGCGCTCAGAGCTTGGTCAAGGACTTCCTCTCAGGACTGTTCATCATCATTGAGGATCAGTATGGGGTGGGTGACACCGTCAACATCGACGAGCTGGGAGGAGTTGTTGAGGAGGTCGGTCTACGGACGACCCGTATCCGCGATTTCAACGGCGTGGCTTGGTATCTGCGCAATGGAGAAATTCTCAAGGTGGGCAACATCTCGCAGGGTTGGGCAACGAGCTTCACCGACATTTCTGTGCACGCCGACGAGGATCCTGATGAGGTGACTCGAGTGCTCAACATGGTACTGGACGAATTGGCCGAGGCATATCCAGACTCGATCCTGGAGCAACCAAAGGTACTGGGTGTCGGCGACATCACCGGAGGAACGATGACCTTCCAAGTGTGGACGAAATGCGTTGCCGGAACCCAGTTCGAGGTCATCAGGGCGATGCGGCAGATGGCAAAGACAGCATTCGCCGAGGCCCGCATCCGCGGAGCGTTCTGAGCCACCTGGCAGGGAATGAGATGGGAAAGATCGTTCTGCTCGCGGTACTGGTGAGTCTGCCGGTACTCATCGCTGCTGCAGCCATGGTCGTCATTGTCATGACGAGGTTTCACAGGCCAGCAGACGTCCCGAGCGCGAGTGCCAGCAGGAGCGAGTCCGCTGACGATTTTGAAAGCGCCGATCATCCAGACGATTTCGAGAATGACGCCCAGTAGCTCCCTCCAGCAACTGCTACTCAGTTCTGAATCGAAAGAGCTCAGAACGATCAGCGTCCCATCCCTGAGAAAAATGTCAGCCCAACCGAAGTACCAGCTGTAGAGAGACTTCAGACAACCGAGAAAGACAGTTTTCGAAAGACAGTGCATCTAGCGGCTCAAGTACGAACTGTCAGGAAGAACCCAGATCCTGGCACAGCTGAATGATCACATCGGTGGCCCCACCAAGCAGGAGGCCAGTTACCTCGATCCGTGTCAAAAATGTCAGCAGTCCTCATGCCATGCATGACAAATGCCACGACACCTCCGAGAACAGGTAGACTTGTGCGCCATGGCAAACGTGCCCCCCTCGCCAATCGCTTCCTCACTGACCGCTCTACGCCCCTGCGCACAGGAGAAGGGGCTTACTGTTGCCCAGTTGCTGGAGCACAGAGTGGATCGTCTGTGGCAGTCAGCCCCACTCATTGCGGACCTCGGTGCTCTTTTCGCCGATTCGAGACACGACCTGTACCTCGTAGGTGGATCGGTGCGCGATGCCCTCATGGGCATGCTGGGACACGACCTTGACTTCACCACCGATGCCCACCCCGACGAGATCGAGGCACTGCTACGACAGCGAACTCGGACCACCTGGGACATTGGACGGGCATTCGGCACCATCGGTGCCATGATCGACGACTGGCAGGTGGAGATCACCACCTATCGCACCGACGTGTACCGCCCAGACTCACGAAAACCCGAGATTGCCTTCGGCGACACACTGAATGACGATCTCATCCGCCGAGACTTCACCGTCAATGCGATGGCCCTGCACGCCGCCAACCGCGAATTCGTCGATCCCCATCATGGTCTCACCGACCTCGCATCTGGGATGCTGCGCACACCATTCCCGCCGCAGCGATCGTTCTCTGATGACCCACTACGGATGATGCGTGCAGCTCGATTCACAAGTCAGCTGGGCTTCACCGTCACCGATGAGGTGCGCGCGGCCATGACCGGAATGGCAGACCGCATGTCGATCATTTCCGCTGAGCGGGTTCGTGATGAGTTGTCCAAGCTGCTACTTACCGACTCCCCCCGTGAGGGTCTCATGCTGCTGGTTGACACAGGAATCGCCAGCATTGTCCTGCCCGAACTGCCCGCGCTGCGTCTGGAACCTGACGAACATCATCGTCACAAGGACGTCTACGAGCATTCGCTCACGGTCGTCGACCAATCGATCGAGCTGGAGAAACGGCGGGGCCATGATCCCGACCTGGTCGGGCGTCTGGCAGCTCTGCTTCATGACATCGGCAAGCCGGCCACTCGACGTTTCGAGCCCGGCGGCAAGGTGAGTTTCCACCATCATGACGTCGTTGGGGCGAAGATGGCACGCAAGCGTCTCAAAGCGCTCAACTATTCCTCTGACATCGTCAAGGCTGTGTGTCTCCTGGTGGAACTGCACCTGCGCTCCTACGGATATGGCGATCAGGGATGGACTGATTCAGCAGTGCGCCGTTACGTCCGTGACGCAGGCGACCAGCTGGAGCGTCTGCACATTCTCACCCGTGCTGACTGCACCACACGCAACCGACGCAAAGCGGAACGACTGGAATTCGCCTACGACGATCTGGAGCGACGCATCGCCGAGCTGGCAGCCCAGGAGGAGTTGGACGCCACTCGACCTGATCTGGATGGTGGACAGATCATGGCAATCCTGGGCATCAAGCCCGGACCAGTGGTGGGTCGGGCCTACAAGTTCCTGCTCAATCTGCGCATTGAGGAAGGGCCTCACACTACCGACCAGGCCGAGAAAGCCTTGAAGGCATGGTGGGCCCAGCAACCAGAGTCAACGCAGTCGTGATGCGGGGATGATTCGGGGCCACCTCATGGAGTGGCCCCGAACGGGGAAAAGCTCGACTGGCCAGCTCACCGTCGAAAAATGACACGGGGGTGGCATTCCCATCACCGTGGTGGCACGAGGGCCGGTCACTCGACAAAAATGTTCCTGCGGTATTGATGAACATGGCCCTCACAGCATGAGCACGATGCAGGCCTGTCCCTCTGCCGATGACGTGAGTTTGTTGCGGCCAAAACACGACAGGCACAATTCGACCAGGAGCAACAGTTCCCACGCCACCGCACATGGAACGAAAATCCCGCCAGCAGTCGCCGTGGAGCACTCTGGTGCCTAGAGGTGAAGCGCAATGACATTTTTCGCCACGAGTCCGGTTTATCCCAGGTAGAGCACACCAACTCCTCTGCAGCAGTGGCCCCGAACCTCCCAGGAATCCACGCCCCATCCGGCCAATCGTGGACACAAACCCCACCAGTAGCTCCCAGCACCGAAAGCTGCGTTGTCCCCTTCATGGAATGACCCCGTAGCATAGGAATCGTGCCCGGACCTCACGTCACACGACTGCGTCGTTGCCTCACCCTCATGGGTGTCACAGCTCTGACGCTGTCAGCCAGCCTTGTTCCGGCACAGGCATCAGTTGAAACCACACTTTTCACGTCACAGGTGTCGGCTACTCACAATGCAGCCCTGGCACGCACCTGGGACTCAGGGACCTCTCCGGCATCCATCTCGCACAGCCACACCATGGAGCAGAAGAATGTCCCTTCGCGAAGCAACGCGTTTCAGCCTGGAGCTTCCACTCCAGTACCCAGTGCTCCATCTTCCTCACCCCGTGCTTCTGACTCCCCCCAGAACCCAGTGCCCCCCCAAACCTCACCCCAAGAGCCCAGCTGCCAACAAACCGGCCGCTACGGCACGGACAAGGAGTCGTCCGGCCAGGAAGTGGCGATCGACATCACGTCGGTGAGCCCCGACTCAGGGTCTCCCAAGGACCCCATCACCATCCGCGGTACGGTGACGAACATCAGCGGTAAGAATCTGCGCTGGGTACAGGTGTCGTTCTGGCGCTCCTTGGACCCCATCAGCGGCTATGACGACATGGGGTCCGTACTGCAGTCTCCACCGGAGATACCCACCGGGGCACGATGGTTCCGTGAGCCGAATGAAGCTTCGATCAACAACATCACCGACCCCGAAAGCACCCAGACCTTCGCCAACGGCCAGTGTGCCACCTTCACCGTCACCGCCACCCCGGAGAAGATGGGCCTGACCGACACTTCCAAGGCTTATCTCATCGGTGTGCACGCCCAGGCAACCCCCGAGCACGGTTCTCGACACACTGTGGGGCGGGCCCGAACATTCACCGTCCTCACCGACAGCCATACATCGGCCTGGTCATCATCGCTTGTCGTACTCAATTCCACCCCATCCACACGCATCGATGGCACATTCATCGACAATCACCTCGCCGATGAATTGGACGGACGCCTCCTGGAACTTGTCGACCAAGCCATCGCCACCAGACGCACCGTACTCGTCGATCCTGAGCTACTCGACGAGGTCACAGCCATGACCAAGGGCTATCAGGTGGCCCATGGTGACAAGTCGGCTCCGGGCAAGGGCGGGAAAGCCGCCAAGGCCTGGCTGGATCGTTTCACGACGATGCTCAAGGCAGTACCGGCATATCGCCTCCCCTATGGTTCCGCCGACGTGACCGAGGTGGCTGCCACCACCTCCCACCGTGACGTACTCACTCAGATCAAGGAATCCCTGCCGCCAGACAACCCCGCCGCCAAACTACCTTTGGCCGTACTGGACGAAGCCGGTGAACTCACCAAACCGGCATTGACGATGCTGACGTCCACCTTGCACCCAGCACTGGTGGTCACCTCTGCTCTGCCCACTGCCACTGGCCCCAGAGCATCCAACGGCACCACCGTGATTCCACTGGCCACCGACGCGTTGGAGGGAGGCCCACCTCCCTCCCCCTCAATGCCTGCGCAGGTACGTGGCCGCGCCTTGGCACAGGCCCTCCTCACCGGGACACAGAACTCTCCCCTGGTCACCGCGACCCATTCCCCCGACCAGGTGAAATCCGTGACCCCCCCTGCGTGGATGCATCAGGTGGATCTGCGCTCCATCAAGCCAACACGGGTGCAACTACCCGCTCTGAACACCCGCAGCTCCGCCCGACTGCTCGGTCCGGACTGGGCGAGTCAGCTCGAACAGACCACAGACGAGGCCCAAGCCTGGACCAAGCTGCTCAGTGATCCGGGAAAGGTGTCCCAACCATTGGGACGGATCTCCGTGGCGGGCCTGTCCACCAGGATGAGCGCGAGTGAACGACGCCTGTGGTGGCACACAGCCATGGCACCGGCTCGTCGGTACCTGTCCGGTGAGCACATCGAACTACACTCGGCGTCAAGCTTCGTCATGTCGTCGTCGTCCAACGAGTTCCCACTTGCTGTCACCAATCACCTGGATCAGGCGATAGATGTCAAGGCCGTCATCGTCTCGGAGAACCCACAACGCATCGACATCCCCAACACCAAGGTGATCACGGTACGTCCCGGCGAGACCCAGGCCCTCAAGTTCTCCCCCCATGCCAGCTCCAATGGCCAAGTCAGGATGACGGCAACCTTGACCTCCCGAGATGGGCGTCCCATCGGACAAACCGAAACCTTCGTCGTCAAGGCAACCCAGATGGACGACATCGGATGGGTGATCATCGTTGTGTCCGGAGGCATCGTCATTGCCGCAACCGTGTTGCGGATCCGACAGGTACGTAAGCGAGGAACGGGGAGGAACGACAGCAACCCTGCAGCCAGCGGAGCGGCACACGAATCCTGAATGGTCGACCCACTAAGGTGCTGTTCAGGTCTCTGATCAGGAGGGGCCTGAGACACAGAGCAATCTGGGGCGTGGGGAGGTGCCGTGGACAGTCGTCATGAGGAGGTCGCGGCATCGTCTTCCCGAGTTGGAAACAGCGCCGAGGCGTATCCCTCGGCAGGGACTCAATGGGCTGAACAGTCCTTGGAGGCTGGAACCACATTGGGCGACAGGTTTCGGCTCGAGGTGAAGCTTGGACACCTTGCCGACACCGAGCTGTGGCGAGCTTTCGACCTCAAGCTGCACCGTCCCGTCGTCATCACGGCAATGAACGCCAGATCTCCACGTACCCCCGAGATTCTGACCGCTGCGATGCAGGCAGCCGTGGCCACCGACTCGAGATTCGTGCGGGTGCTGGACGCAGTGAGCGCTCGTCAACCAGAGACGACAAGTTTTGTCGTCAGTGAGTACGCACCCGGCCGCACCTTGCGTGAGCTGCTTGCCACCGGCCCGTTGTCCGCGCTGGAGGCCGCCTGGGTGGTGCGTGAGATCGCTGACGCCATGACCCCCATGCATGCGCAGGGTATCTTCCACGAACGGCTCAGCCCGGAAACGATCATCATCACCGCCACCGGAAACGTGAAGATCGTTGGTCTGCTCATGGAGGCAGTGCTCAACCCCCACGAGACGGAACAAGCAACTTCTTGGTCTGAGCGAGAGGCCACCGACATCGTTGACATGGGGAAAATTCTCTACGCCTGTCTGGTTTCGCGATGGCCGTTGGGGACACCGTCCACCCCCGCCTCGTTGGCAGCACTGCCCAGCGGGAATACTCGGCACGCTCAGAAAACTTGGGGATTGGCAGCTGCTCCCGCTGACGGGCACGGCTGGTTGACGCCGCGACAGGTCCAGCCTGGCGTCTCCCCTGCTCTGGACGTGCTGTGTGACCAAATCCTGTCTCAACAACCTCGCCACGACGAGGTCCCGGTACGGTCTGCCAGCGAGATCTACCAGGCTCTTGCCCGTGTACTGGGTTCGGCGGATGCCGCAGCAGATCTGGAACGTCGACTGCGCTACCCCACTGCTGCCGCGCAACGCCCCGCTGACGCACGTACCGCTTCCGCAGAACCCAACCTGGTCTCCGCAGGACGCACTCTCACCCCTGAATCCGCGGTGACCAGGACTTCAGTGGATCTGCCACCGGTCATCGATGAGGAACCTGCTCCAGCCCACGCTCCGTCCGTCGAGAAATCGTCGCGGGCACACGATCCTTCGAATCGGCAGGGCGAATCCTCCCAGGATCTGACCGGTCCCGACGAAGATGGTTACTGGTCTCCACAGGCTGCTGCCGGCCAATGGGGACGTCATGATTCATCCCAGCGTCATCAAGCAGCAGACCCCTCGACAGGATCAGTTGCTGAAAGCTCCGCAGGAGTCGGCATCAAAAGTTCTGCAGGAGACCCCTCTGGCCCCCTCACTGCCGTGAACAAAAATGTCAACTCCCGGGCTGGGACGTCACGCAACCGCCCTGCACGGACCCGAGGTGACAATTCTGAATCCATCGGAAGGGCTCCCCGCCATCCGCGTCCCGCCAATCGACACTGGCCGTGGATACTCGTGGCACTCACCATCGCAGCTCTGGTGGTTGGCCTGGTCCTGGTTGGTGCTCACGGTGACGATGAGCAGGCTCACAACGATGCTCCCCAGGCAACTGAGCCCACCATTGCCACGGTGAAGGACTTCGACCCGCAGGCTGATGGTGGAAACGATGAAGAGCACCCACGGTTGGTGAATCAGGCTCACGATGGTAGGGCCACCACTGCGTGGCGCACATTGGTGTACCGCGGGTCTGCGAACCTCGGCGGCCTCAAACCCGGGGTCGGGCTGGTCGTGGATCTCGGCAAGCCAACGCAAGTCTCGTCAGTGACAGTCACGCTCACAGGTTCAGGTACAGACATCTCAGCATGGATTCCATCCAACGACACCTCCAGAGCGTCGATGCGCTCCATCAAGGACTGGACCAAGGCGGATGGGCAGTCGGACGCCAACGGCAAGGTCACCTTGGACCTGGGTGAGAAAAAAACCCGCTACGTACTCATCTATCTCACCAAACTGCCCAGCGTCTCCGACGGGCGCTACCAAGGTGGAATATCCACGATCACCGTGCAATGACACGACCACTGGCCGTAGCAACGTATCGAGTCGAGACAACCGCAGTCACCGAGCAACACAGTCCCTGTGCCGGGTAGCTCACGGTATAGAGCTGGGGACGTTCTGTCACCTTAACTGGCGGTCTTCCCCAGCCATGCCCACCTGGATGAGCGCCCACCTCGAGCGGGTAGTGCAAAAATTCCCGTCAGAAGAAACCCCGAGTCACTGCACTGCCCAAACTCCAGGGGCGGCGACATTTTTCTCACACATGCCCACTGGTTGTTGCTGTGGGCACCGCTCACCTGTCACGACGTTCGCGCAGCCAAGCAACTAAGCCATCGGTTTCTGTCCAGAAACCACAGCCAGAGTCTGAAATACACACTCGCCAAGAGTCCAATCAGACCCTTCATCCACAAAGTGCCGCCCTGTAGAAGTTACCCGGTCAAGAGCTGCTCAGACAGAGATGTGATTCAGGGGCACCCTTGTCACGACGGAGCAGCCAATGCTTTCGGCTCTCGGGAGGGCCAGCAGAAGACTCAGTCGAGTACCGTTTGAGTGACGCGTGATCGCAACCGTCAAAATCGGTCATCACAACAATGTGACGACACGAGGATTGGAAACCAACGTCGTCCAACAGCATGGCCGTGGTATGACGATGGGCCCCGCACGTTCATTGCGGGGCCCATCGGGGTTTACGGTCACCGGTCAACAGACCGGGGCACGGTCACTCCTTGACGTCAGCGTCAACCCAGTCGAAGGTCTTGGTGACGGCCTTCTTCCAGTTGCGGTACAGGCGGTCACGCTCGGCATCGTCCATCTTGGGCTCCCAGCGCTTGTCCTCAGCCCAGTTCTTGACGACGTCCTCCTCACCGCTCCAGAAACCAACGGCAATACCGGCAGCGTAGGCGGCTCCCAGAGCGGTGGTCTCGGCAACCACCGGACGGATGACCGGCACACCAACCTGATCGGCCTGGAACTGCATGAGGGTCTCGTTGGCAGTCATGCCACCGTCAACCTTGAGCTCGGTCAGCGGAACACCGGAGTCGGCATTCATGGCGTCGAGCACCTCACGGGTCTGGTACGCGGTGGCTTCCAGAACGGCGCGAGCAATGTGGCCGCGGTTGACGAACCGGGTCAGGCCGACGAGAGCGCCACGCGCATCGGGACGCCAGTACGGGGCGAACAGACCGGAGAACGCGGGGACGATGTAGGCGCCACCGTTGTCCTCCACGGAGGTGGCCAGGGTCTCGATCTCAGGAGCCGAGTCGAACATGCGCAGGTTGTCGCGCAGCCACTGCACCAGGGAGCCGGCCACGGCGATCGAACCTTCGAGGGCATAGACGGTGGGCTGGTCACCGAGCTTGTAGCACACTGTGGTGAGCAGGCCGTTCTCGGAGAAGACGGCCTCTTGCCCGGTGTTCATGAGCATGAAGCAACCGGTGCCATAGGTGTTCTTGGCGTTGCCCTTCTCGAAGCAGGCCTGTCCGAAGGTGGCTGCCTGCTGGTCGCCCAAGATGCCGGCGATCGGGGTGTCGATGAGCAGGGACTCGCGGGAGGCCTTGCCGTACACCTCGGAGGAGGACTTGATCTCGGGGAGCATGGACTTCGGAATGCCCATGACCTCGCACATCGAGTCGTCCCACTGCAGCTTGCGCACGTCCATGAGCATGGTACGCGAGGCGTTGGTCGGCTCAGTGACGTGGACGCCGCCGTTGACGCCACCGGTGAGGTTCCACAGCACCCAGGTGTCCATGTTGCCGAACAGCAGGTCGCCTGCCTCTGCCTTGGCGCGAGCACCCTCGACGTTGTCGAGGATCCACTTCACCTTGGGGCCGGAGAAGTAGGTGGCCAAGGGCAGACCACAGATGTCCTTGAAACGATCGGGGCCTTTGTCACCAGCAAGCTCGTCACAGATCTTCTGGGTACGGGTGTCCTGCCACACGATGGCGTTGTACACCGGCTCACCCGTGTTCTTGTCCCACACAACTGCGGTCTCGCGCTGGTTGGTGATACCGACGGCGGAGAGCTGGTGACGGTTGATGCTGGCCTTCGAGAGGGCCTGACCAATGACCTCACGCACCGACTCCCAGATCTCGACGGCGTCGTGCTCGACCCAGCCGGCACGCGGGAAGATCTGTTCGAACTCCTTCTGGCCGACCGAGACGATCTGCCCGGAGTGGTTGAAGATGATGGCGCGAGCTGAGGTCGTGCCCTCATCGATGGCGAGGACGTATTTCTCTTCGGTCATGATCGCTGCCTTTCTATGTCAACGTTGACTCGGGTGGTCTGGAGGTTCAGACATCATCGCATGTCCCAGTACTGTCACATCTGGTGGCTGTGTTGCCGCGTCAAATGTACCTTCCCGGAATCGCTTGTTCCTCCAAAACAGGTGGTGTTTCATGGCTTGCCCTCGACGGATCATCCGACGAGGGCAAGGTGTCTGGCTAGATCTTCTGCGCGATCACCAGAAAATGAGGTAGGTGACGGACGCAAGGACAGCGCCAATCATCGGGCCGACGATCGGGACCCAGGAGTAGCCCCAGTCGGAACCACCCTTGCCCTTGATCGGGAGGACGGCGTGGGCGACGCGGGGGCCGAGGTCACGAGCCGGGTTGATGGCATACCCGGTGGGGCCACCCAGCGAAGCGCCGATGGAGACGATGAGCAGAGCGACAGCGAGCGGGCCGATGGCAGTACCGGAGAAGACACCGGTCTTGAGATCGACCGAAGCGGCGGCGGTGTAGTTCGAGATGATGACCCACAGAACCAGCACCCAGGTACCGATGGCCTCAGTGACGGTGTTCCAGAACGGATTGCGGATCTCGGGACCAGTGGCAAAGGTGCCAAGTTTGAGAGCCGGGTCGCAGTCCTCGTCGTAGTGCTGCTTGTAGGCCAGCCACGCAATGATGGCGCCGACGAAGGCACCGAGGAACTGGGCGATGATGTAGAGGCAGATGTTACCAGCGGTGGCCTCAACTCCAGGGGCCAGATCCTTGCCTGCAAGGGCAAGACCAACAGTCACAGCTGGGTTCAGGTGACCACCGGTGCGGTAGGCCCCATAGACACCGAACATGACGCCGAAACCCCAGCCCCAGTTGATCTGAAGTGAACCAGGTCCAGGATTTCCCTTTGTCTTGGGAAGAAGATTGTTGGCGACGACGCCGACACCAAGGATGATCAGAATCATCGTTCCGAGGAACTCAGACCCGAAAATCGCGCCGGCGGACACCGTCGTTTCGAGAAGCATGCGGACTCCTTTGTCTTGCGTCATCCCAGGGCATTCATTGGCACTGGGTCTCACACAGGTCGTAACCTTGGTCAAGTGACCATGGCGGCCTCGCCCAGCTTTTGCGAGCTGGACGGTCTCAGTGAACACCTCTGACCGATCACAGCGGTACCCTATTGAACTAACGTGCACAGGAAAGGCAAATACATGAACGAGTGGGCCGATGATGTGTGGACCGCAGCGTCGATGTACTACCTACAGGGCGAAACCATGGACGTCATTGCCAAGCACTTGGGTACCTCGCGATCAACAGTCTCCCGCCTGCTGAAACAGGCCCGTGAGACGGGCTTGGTACGCATCAGCCTCGCCCAGCCAACTAGCGCGCGACAAGGACTTGGGACCACTTACGCTCGTCTTTTCGGGGTGCGTGCCACCATCGTTCCCGTGAAGTCGGGAACTACGGAGGTCCACCGTCTGGACCAAGTGGCGCGTACCGCCGCGCAGAGCCTCACCGATGCCGTCCATGACGGTTCCACGGTAGGTATTGCGTGGGGCACCACCTTGGACGCTGTGGCACACCACATCATTCCCAAGGAGACGCGAGGGGTACACATCCTTCAAATGAATGGATCGGCCAACCCCACCTCGTCAGGCATCCCTTACGTGGGAGAAATCACTGCCCGCATCGCCGATGCCTTCGATGCAGACGTCATTCACTTCCCCATCCCAGCCTTCTTCGACAATCCGGCCACGCGCGCATCGATGTGGAAGGAGCGCTCCATCCAGTCCGTGCTCCGCACTCGAGCCACACTGGACGTGGCCGTGTTCGGTGTCGGCGGACTACAGGCACCAGTGCCCTCACACGTGTACTCCTCGGGATATCTCACGGAGGAGGAAATGGCTGAACTCCGCAGTAGCGGAGTGGTCGGGGACGTCAACACAGTTTTCCTGCGGGCCGACGGATCCTTCGACGTGCCGTTCAACAACCGAGCAACGGGAATGACACCCACCGAGATTCGAAAGGTGCCGCGACGTATCTGCGTGGTGGCCGGTAAGGCAAAGGCCCGTGCACTTCTGGCTGCGCTGCGAGCTCGGGTGGCCACCGATCTCATCGTCGACGACGAGACAGCTCGTGCTGTCCTGGAGCTCATGTGAGGCCAAGACTGCGCCAGCGCTCTGGACAGGCCGGCACCAGCTCTGGAGAGGCATGGCAGCGTCCGGCCAGTATCCTCACGGGTTGGACTCTGCGGCGGACGGTACTTTTTGACACACCCACCGAGGGTGACTGGCGGTTCCACAGAACATCGTGACCCATGTGCCTGCTGCACTGCCACCATCTGTGACCGCTCGTACTGGGTAACCCTGCGCAACCGCCATGACTTGTACTGCCGCGCTCGCATTGCAACGCAGGTTTCTCTCACCGCTGCCCATCCTGGTTCCACCGCTGCTCATCCTGGTAAGGCACGAGAACCGTGCCACTCCGGGAACAAAAAACACACGCGAGACGCGGACACGTCACCACAAAGACTCGCTCCACCGTGGAGTGTCAAAAATTGCACGTTCCAGATCCTGCACACTGGATCGCATGATGTGAATGGGGTGAGTCCTCTTCATCGCCAAGCCACGACAGATCCGTTCACCACTTGACCGCGGCAGACCCGGCACGAGCTCCCGAACGGACGACTGTTGTTGCGTCTGATGGTTGCCGGATCCATACGCAGCGAAGAACCTCACGCACGAGCCACGGATCCACCGGTTCGCAGCCCGATACGCAATGTCAATTTTTGTCAGCAGGGCTGCGTCACCAGCCCTGCTCTGTCACATCTCAACGCTTGGCGTCACGAAGAGTTGCCGTAACTTCCTGATCCTTGCCATCCCGCAGGATCTTGATCTTGACCGTGCTACCGACAGGTTGTTCCCGAACTCGCGCCACCAGCGAGGTACTCGACCCAACCGTGGTGCCATTCACCGCAACGATGAGGTCATTCTTCTTGATCCCCGCTTTGTCTGCGACCCCTCCCGGAGTCACGGTGCGCACCAGAGCTCCCATCATCTTGGAACCGTCAGATTTCTCGGCCTGGGCGTCTGAGGCTGACAACCCCAGCAGCGCGTGTCGAGCCTTGCCGTTGCTTATCAACTGATCGGCAATGTTCTTCACCTGATTGGCCGGGATGGCGAAACCAATGCCGATGCTCCCGGAGGTGTTGCCATCCTCACTCGACGACAAGGACGCAATTGAGGAGTTGATACCGATGAGCCGACCCCCGGAATCCACCAGTGCACCGCCCGAGTTTCCCGGGTTGATGGGAGCGGAAGTCTGGATGGCATTGGTGACGACGACATCGGTGTTGCGGATCACGCCTTCTCGCTCACCACTGGTGGTCACCGGACGGTTGAGCGCCGAGATGACACCAGTCGTCACTGAACCGGACAGCCCCAAAGGATTCCCGATCGCCATCACGCCTTGCCCAACGACGAGTTTTCCCGAGTCGGCGAATTGAATGGGTTTGAGGCCCTTGGGAACGGTGTTGAGTTTGAGAACGGCCAAGTCACTGGACGGATCAGTTCCCACGACTGAAGCGTCATAGGCCAAATTTCCCATCGCGACACTGATCGAACCAGACCGAGATGCTCCAGCCACCACGTGATTGTTCGTGACGATGTGACCCTTGCCGTCGACGATGACTCCGGATCCCTGACCGCCGCCATTGGTGGTCTGCACCTGGATCGACACGACGGAATCCGTGACCTTCTTGGCAGTTGACGTCCAATCCTTGGTGGAGACTGGCGCTGCAGGTTTGCCGTCACTGTTGCCCAAGGCTGGGGCAGACGACGACTGACTCACCTGAGGTGTCTCATTGGCGACGTACCAACCAGCAGCACCACCGGCACCAATGGCGAGCAGCAGCGCGAGAAGCCCTCCCGCGACGGTCCGCCCTGGCCCTCTCTTCGTGCCCTTGGTCGTCGTGGCAGGCACCGCCGACGATCTGTCATCACGCTGGGGACCGGGAGGTGTGGACGGTTGGGATGCCGTACCCCATGCGCTGCCACCCCACTGCTGAGATTTTCCTGCTGACGAGCCACCAGTGCCCCAGGGGGACCCATTTTCTGATGCGTGTGGGGTTCCGCTCCATGGATCGTTGGCACCTCGGGAGCTCTCATGGTCGCGCGACACCCACGAATCAGGACGCGAGTCGGGCGAGTTCTGGTTATCCGTCATGACTCAATGATGCATCACGCCCTGTGAGTCAAAAATGTCGTTTCGGGACACGGTAGGGGCACTCCGCATGCGATCTGGGTGCGCTGGCGTCAAAAATGACCTGGCCTCAGCTTCAGAGAACTGGTTTGGAGGGATTGGCACGAAGCCACAAGGCACCAGCCAAGGCTGCGAAAACCATCGGTTCCTCACACACCGTGTCAGTCACCCAATCAGATCTCATGGTCGGTGCCTGGTGTGTCCTGCTGAGTCATGGGCATTCTGTGCTCGTCACGTCCCATACCTGTGACGCACTCAAGCAGTGAAGCACCGGGAACAATAACGCCATGTCATACGCTCACCTTCATAGGCACACAATCCATCGACAGGTAGAGTGAACCAGCTCCGTCACTTGGTATCTCGACCCGCGGTGGCACCATGCCTCATTCGCACCCCGCGACAAAGTCGCGAACTGATCCGCAAGGAGAGCTTTCGATGAGCACAGATCCCATCATGACCTCCCCCCTGGTAGGGGGGATCACCCTGTCCGATCCCGGTCAGGCCAGCAAGCCGTCCACTGCCGACTCCACCAACGACGGCGAGGTTCGTGATGTCATCATCGTGGGATCGGGTCCAGCCGGATACACTGCCGCGATCTACAGCGGCCGTGCCGGACTGCATCCGCTCGTCTTCGAGGGGAGTGCTGACGCCGGTGGGGCCCTCATGCAGACCACCGAGGTGGAGAATTTCCCCGGTTTCCCCGACGCAATTCTGGGCCCAGATCTCATGGCCCAGATGCGTTCCCAGGCCGAACGGTTTGGCGCCGAGCTCATCGCTGACGACATTGTCGAGGCCAACCTTTCCGGGGAGATCAAAACCGTCACCGATACGGACGGCAACGTCCATCGCGCCAAGACCGTCATCTTGGCCATGGGTGCGGCTCACCGCAAGCTCCAGATCGAGGACGAAGCTCGGCTCTCCGGGCGTGGAGTGTCGTGGTGCGCCACCTGTGACGGGTTCTTCTTCCGCGACAAGGACATTGCCGTCATTGGCGGCGGTGACTCTGCCATGGAGGAGGCGACTTTCCTCACCCGGTTCGCCAAATCGGTGACTGTGATTCACCGACGCGACGCTCTGCGCGCCAGTCAGGCGATGATCGACCGGGCCATGGCAGACCCCAAGATCAAGTGGGCATGGAACAGTCAGGTCGTCGGTATGGATGGGGAGACCAAACTCACCGGCATCACGCTCAAGGACACGGTTACTGGCGAAAAACGTCACCTCGAGGTGTCCGGTGTCTTCGAGGCGATCGGGCTCGATCCCCGATCCCAGCTCGTCTCCGACGAAGTCACAGTCGACAAGGGTGGCTACGTCGTGTGCGATGAACCCAGCACTCGTACCAATCTTCCTGGCGTCTTCGCCTGTGGAGACCTGGTGGATTCCCATTACCAGCAAGCGATCACAGCTGCTGGCTCTGGTTGCCGCGCTGCCTTGGACGCCCAGGGATATCTGGCCTCCTGACGGTGGCGTTCCCGGCGCTCAGGCCCGGAAAGCACCACGTCTGTTCCAGGGCGTCGGCTCTGATCCTGCGACCCCGTCATCTACTGGGAAGACCCAGCCATGATCTGCCAGCCTCTGATCCACCGAGGTCATTTCCACTTCATCAGCCGGACCTGACAATTTTTGTCAGCTCGCCGGCGCGGGGCGCAACAAACTGCGTTGTGCAGGCTCCAGCTGATGTTTTTGTCCACGAAAGCACCTCGTGGACAAAAACATCGTCAGTACTCACGCGTCGTCCAGTACTCACGCATTACCTCTATCCTCGCCCCAGGACTGACCTGCCTCCTTACTGGGCCAGCAGCTGAGTTCAAGCTGCGAGGTGAACACGCGTCGTTCACCGGTGATGGGGTCGACGAAACTCATCCGGTAGGCCTGCAACTGAAGCGGTCGGGAGAAATCGTCAATGGGGACATCGAGCAGCTGCGGATAGAACGGATCGTTGAGGATCGGTGCACCCAGGCTCCACATGTGCAGCCGAATCTGGTGGGTTCGGCCAGTCAGCGGGGTTGCCTCGTACAACGCCAGATCCCCTCGGCGTTCCACCACCCGAATTTCGGTTACGGCATTCGGTTCTCGACCACCCACCTGCTGCGCCTGCAGAACGCCACGTTCCTTGATGATGTGACTGCTCACTCGCACCCCACCGTCACAGTGCTCAAGCCACACAGGGCCGCTGGACAAATTCTCCGTGTCACTTCGTACCGCGCTGGAAAACCTTCCCGAGCGCGACTTTTCCTGCGAGTCTGCGATGCTGGTCTGGTGACGACTCTCAACCTGATCGACGATGTTGTCATGTCCAGCCTCGCTGGAGCGCATCGGTGACTGACAAAAATTGTCGCCACCGCTACCTTTTCGCCATTGGACGGCCTCACTCTGCGATGAGGTGACAGAAATCGCACGATCCCTCTGATCAGAAGGATCACACCGTTGGCCAGACGTCAATGACTGGTCGCCATCCTTGTGAGGAAGCCCATTGCTCTTGGTTGCCACATGCTGGCCAACACGGTTCGGCTCCTTCGTGCCCTGTCCAAAAAGATCATCCTCGCTCCCCGATGAACATTCCTGTTCCCGATGATCCTGTGACGTGACAGAAATCGCGCCCCCGGCAGGCGTGTTCTCGCCAAAGACTGCAACCGAGCCGTCCCTGGGAACTGCCACGTCGGGAGATGTCGCTGTCTCATCTTCTCCCAACCTCCCGAAGCCATGTGCAGAACCAGAGGGCGAGTCACCAATCACCCCCAGCGGTCCATCGCCCATCTCGCCCAGATCCAGCCAGGGCGCTACCAACCGATACGTCTTGCGCACCTGCCGACGTTCGAAAAGCGTCTGGTACGGGCATCGCCACTGTCGAGCGCAGGTGAGCATGAGGACACCGGATGTGACCCGGTCCAGACGATGCGCCACAGTCAGTTCCGGCATCTGGAGTTGCGCACGCAACTTGACGACGACTGATTCCAGTACATGCTGGCCTCGCGGGATTGACGACAGGAAATGTGGTTTGTCCACAACGAGGATGCGCTCGTCCTGATACAGGATCCCGATGGGGAATGGCACTGGCTTCTCATCTGGCAGATCACGATGGAAGAAGATGAAACACTGCGGCTCGAAGGTGGTCATCGCAGTGATCGGTACCCCATCCTGGGTGACAAATTTCTTCTCAGTGATCATCTCGTCGATACGCGATGGAGTGATCCGAGTGAGTTTCTCGACGAGGAAGTCCCGCAGGGTGGGCCATGGCCACCGATTCACGATGCCCCGGTCGTGCGAAAGCCGTCGACACTGTCCATGGTCGGGTGTACGCACCCAGGCTGATTCCAAACCGTGACGTTGCGGCAATGGTGAACGAGGCACCCGCCAAGCCTAGACCGTGTGTCCAGATGACAGATGCCTCGTTCAGACAGATCTTTCCGTGTGAGCCCGCAGAAAGGGGTCACGGCGAAAATTTTGTGAGTGGGTACGCTTGCTCAGGTTCTATCTGATCAAGCGATTTTCACGGATCAAGCAGCTTTCTTGTCCTGAGCGGGAGCCTTCTTCTCCTTGTCGGGAGCAGCAAGAGCCTTCTGGTAGGCGTCGTTCAGCTCGGCCTCGGCAGCCTTGCAGTCACCCACGGTGGACTTGGCGCGGAACCACACACCAACAGCCTTCGAAATCTCCTTGTTGAGCTCCTTGACGACGGCCTTGTCCTTCTTGCCGTTGATGTTCTTGTTGCGATCGTGGCGCACCTGCCAAATGGCCTTGTTCAGATGTGCCTTCGTGTAGATGGTGGCGGGATCGGTGTCCTTGATGTCCGGCATGGCCACAGCAGCCTTGTAGCATTTTTCGACAGCGGCGATCTCAGCGTTGATCATGTCCTTGGTGGCCGTCGGGTCGACGAGGATGACAACGGCCTTGGTGATCTCCAGACCCATGGTGACATTGGCCTGACGCGGCTTGGTCTGCAGGTTGTCGACGGAGTTGTGGATCGTCTGGCCGATGGTGATGACGAGCTTGACGCGTGAGCCCAAGGTGTCCAGCTTGTAGGCCGGGACCTGACCGTTGGCAATCTGCTCGGCGAGATCACGCAGCCGGATGACGCTGTCCAGCAGGTCTCCAACCTGATCCTTGTAGTCACCAGCGGGAAGGATCTGACGCAGACCCTTGAGGTCGCCAGCCTGTCCATCAAGATCCTTGATGATGCTCTTGGCATGATCAGCATCGGAGGACGAGACGGGAGCAGTACGGATGAGGGGGGCGGGATCCGCGGCAGCCTGAGCCGGAAGAGTGACGGGCACGAGCAGGGCACCGGCAACCAGTGGGGCTGCCATGTACTTCAACTTCATAAGGGTTCTCCTGTGTGTGAAAGATTGGCCGCCTTGTTGAGGCAACTCCAACATATATTTCCGTTATCCTCCATCGCAACTGCCCTACTCATGAGGTACATGGATGAAGAACATGACTCGGTGCCTCACACAATTTGAGCACTTGGAGTGCCACAGGATGAAAAAGGCACCCGCCACCTGAATCTCCAAGTGACGGGTGCCTGTCTGATCACATCACCCCTGAGCAACGCCCACATCGAGCGTCACGTCATGATCAGTTTTCATGGGTCTGATTGACCATCGATCCTCAGACCCGGTCAGTGGTTGAACGAACCAGCGTTCAGCAGATCACGCGACCTTCTCGCCACCGTTGGCGGGAGCCTTCTCCTTGTCGGGAGCAGCAAGAGCCTTCTGGTAGGCGTCGTTCAGCTCGGCCTCGGCAGCCTTGCAGTCACCCACGGTGGACTTGGCGCGGAACCACACACCAACAGCCTTCGAAATCTCCTTGTTGAGCTCCTTGATGACGGCCCGATCCTTCTTACCAGCAAGGTTCTTCGCGCGGTTGTGACGCACCTGCCAAATGGCCTTGTTCAGATGCGACTTCGTGTAGATGGTAGCGGGATCGGTGTCCTTGAGGTCCGGCATGGCCAGGCCTGCCTTGTAACGGTCCTTGACAGCGGCGATCTCAGCAGTGATCTCGTCCTTGGTGGTCATTGGGTCGACGAGGATGACAACGGCCTTGGTGATCTCCAGACCCATGGTGACATTGGCCTGACGCGGCTTGGTCTGGAAATTGTTGACGGAGTCATGGATCGTCTGGCCGATGGTGGTGACGAGCTGAACGCGTGCGCTCAGGGTGTCCAGCTTGTAGAACGGAACCTTGCCCGTGGCGATCTTCTGTGCAGCACGGCGCAGATTGAACACAGTGTGCAACAGATCAACGACCTGGTCCTTGTACTCACCAGCCGGGAGGAACTTGAGCAGATCGCCGAGCTTGTCAGCCTGTCCATCAAGATCCTTGATGATGCTCTTGGCATGATCAGCATCGGAGGACGAGACGGGAGCAGTACGGATGAGGGGGGCGGGATCCGCGGCAGCCTGAGCCGGAAGAGTGACGGGCACGAGCAGGGCACCGGCAACCAGCGGAGCTGCCATGTACTTCAACTTCATAAGAGTTCTCCTGTTGCAGAAAGTAGTGCCTGCCTTGTGGAGGCACGCTCAATATACATTCCTGTTATACGTTCATGCAAACTCGCTACCCCACCTTCCACCGCAACAGACCAGTCACACCGGGGAACATCACTACCTATCTGGCATCCCCACCACGAATATGACGGAAGGTCGCGCGTTCGATCAGGGCTTCCGCATGGGTCACGGACCAGGTGGTTGGCGTCGACCCTCCAGCAGTCCTGTAGTCCCCCACCAGCCCTGTGCTGATGACGATCACGACGGATTCAAGAGCAAGAGATGGCGACAACTTGGGATGCAGCGCACCAATCTTCAGGACCAATCTTGTGGAGAACCTCGTCCTTGTGAAAACCCTGCACTTGTGATGAGCTGCCACACAGCAGTCGGTGCACTCGACCGAAGCAAGCTGGCGGCTTGCACTGGAGCCACCAGCTGCCCGATCAGGGATTCTGGCCCCAACCAGATTTCTGAGACCATCCGCTCACGGAGCCCTGGACGTCAACGAAGGTGGGCGAAAAATCTCATGTGAATGAGTTCCCTTGGAGACTCTTGGTGTCAACCGAGGCAGTGGGTGACTCCATCACCCGGAAGCCTCAATCTCGAGGACGACATGTGTCGGATAGGAGTTGGGACCACCAACCAGGCCGTCTAGGATCAGGGGCACCCCCTTTTCCCGCGTGAGAGGTCATTCATGAGCCAGGTCATCGAGGTCACCGACGCCACCTTCAGTTCCGAGGTTGCGGGAGCAACCAAACCTGTTCTGGTCGATTACTGGGCTGACTGGTGCGCCCCCTGCAAACAGCTGTCGCCCATCATCGAGGAAATTGCCGCTGCCCACAGCGACAAGATGACCTTCGCCAAGGTCGACACCAATACCAACCAGCAACTGGCTGCCTCCCAGGGAATCATGTCGCTGCCCACCATCCAGATCTGGCAGGACGGGCAGATCGTGAAGTCCGTCCAGGGCGGCAAGACGAAGAAGGCCTTGCTCAAACTCATTGACGAGTTCATCTCATGAGTCCAGCCTCCCATGGCCATTCGGATGCCCCGCCAGGTTCCTCTGAATCACCTGAGGAACCTGACGACGTGGCATACCGCGTCCCACGACGCAGAGCTGCACGTCGCGGTCCGGCTCGTGCCGCCGAAGAAAATCCTCGGCACACAAAGCTCCTGCTGACGATCCTTGCCTCGGTGATCCTCATAGTGATCGTGGCATTCATCCTCAGCTGGATTTTCTCGAACGATGACTCGTCAGCCCCCGAGAACGGCCCCACCGTCCATGCCGCCACCTGGCCGCTCCAATTGCCGCAGGGCGCGGGCGGCTACACCCGCGACCCCAACACGGCGACAAAACCAACGACCAAGGACGGTACCACCACCCTGTCCGCCACATACGCCAAGGACAATCAGGACGCAGTCATCGTTCTCATGAGTCGCCCCACGACTGATCTGAAGAAGTTCATGAATGACGCCGCCATGAACTCCGTGACCATCCAGCCGGTGACCGGAACATCCACCAAGGCCATGTGCGGAACGAGTCTGGACAACAACAACACCAGTTGTGCCGTCCTCAAGGACGACACGGCAGTCCTCGCGGTGGGGCTGCTCGATCAATCCCGACCGGAGCTGGCTGGTGTGGCGAACTCCGTGGCGGAGCAAGCCGCGCAGTGACCGGCCAAGATCATCTCGACACCTGAAAGGATGACCATGTCTTCCACCGAGCGCAAGATCTCCCTCACCCGCACGAGCAAGGGGGAGTACACCGCCACCAACGATCGTGGCGGCACGCTGAATCTGAGCGCAAACGGCACTCTTGACTTCACGCCTGTCGAAGCACTTCTGGCTGCCGTGGGGGCCTGCTCATCCGTCGATGTCGACGCTGTCATCAGTAGACACACAGAGCCGGACAGCTTCGAGGTGACTGTGCGTGCCGACAAGATCACCACACCCAACGCAGCGAGCAAATTGGACAACCTCGAGTTGCACTACACCATCGATGTCTCCACCGACGATGAGCGCGAGACCGAAAAGCTCAACACCCTCGTCGCACGCGCAGCACAAATTTCCCGTGACAGGGACTGCACCGTCTCTCGCACGGTCGAGGACCCGACCCAGGTGACATTTTTCGTCAACGGTGCCGAACTCGACTGACACATCCACATTCCCGTCGCCTGCTGTGAGTGGTTGTTGCCTGATTCCAGGTGCTCCGACCAGCGCCTTCGTCGAGGAACCTTCATCGAGGATGCCCACTGTGGGGGAATATCCCACACCTCCCCCAGGTTGCCTTCAGGTTCCCATCCCATCGTTCAGATGACTTTTCTCGCATCTCGACGTTTTGGTAAAAGCTTCCGGCTGTAGGAACTCTTGCTGTACCCACGTGACCAGGCGGCTGGGCAGATCCACGTGAGATCCCACAGTCATGCTCAGGTCGAGTTCCATGACTTGTACCGCGTTGGCGGGGGCATGCGTCACTTCATGGAAGCCAATGACTCTGAGCCAGCGGATGTCAAGCGTCCACACGTTGGATGCCATACCGGTTCCCGCCGCCTCAATGGCTGGCACCGATCCCGTCAACCAACCAGAAGTACGATTGATGAGCGATCGACCACATGCCGCGGCTGCGTGGCCACGACGCCCCGGTATCCATGCCGCAATGAGTGCTGCCGAGTCTTGCCGGCTGAGCCGCCCTGCCAGTGGATGGTTGACCGGCACCTCCTTGCCGGGGCTCATCAGGACAAACGAGGTGACGCGTCCGGATTCCCACGTACCAACTCCGCACCCGCCCCACTGGGAGCAGGCAGCATCTGCCCATTGCGGGGGCCGTCCTGCGTCCAGGCCCAGGAGATGAGCCACATCGGCATCGCACACTTGATCGAAACGCTGTATGTGCTCTCGGGTAATTGTCCGCAACCGTCTCATCGTCTCCACCCCAGCACGATTCAACCACAGGCTCGCGCCTGGCTCCGCGAATCCTCGAACCTCACAGATCGGAGTCAGCTCCAGCATCGGCTGGACAGATCCCCGACCTCATGTGGACGTGGGTGACGGACACGACACTCGTGTTGATGGTCATCCGCTGACGCGGCAAGGGTCAGTGACCCTGTGCACCATCCGTTCCGTCTGTGCCGTCCTCCTTGTCCGTCTTTCTTGTGCACCCTTGTCCGCCCCCTTGTGCACCATCCGCTCTGACGGTTTCCGTAGTTGTGACGCACTTCTTGTGCAGAGATTTGTCTCGGAAGCTATTAGCAGCTTTGTCGATAAATATCTTTAACTATCTACTCAGCAGCTCGAGCAAGTGCGCAAACTCGTCGTCATCTCGGAACGAGAGCGAGATGGTGCCGCGTCCCGCTTTGCGCCGAATTTTCACCTTCGTGCCGTATGTGTTAGAGAGCTTTGTGCTCTCCTCCTGTGCCTGTGTGTCTATCGAAGGCTGTGGGCGAGATTTCTGCTCAGGCCCTTCCGCAGTGTCTGGGGTCGGTGTGAGCGCCAATTTCACTGCTTCCTCGGTTTGACGCACCGACAGGTCCTCGGCCACGATCTGCTGAGCTAAGCTCTCCTGTTCTTGGCCAGGCAAGCTCAACAATGCCCGAGCATGGCCTGATGACAAGCTACCCTCCAGTAGCAGGCTCTGTGCTCCCGGAGTGAGCTTCATGAGACGAATCGTGTTTGCTATGTAGGACCGAGATCGCTGTACCCGTCGGGCAACCTCGTCCTGCGTGCATCGGAAATCGTCCATCATCTGCTGATAGGCAGCAGCTTCTTCGAGGGGGTTGAGCTGTACGCGGTGCAAGTTCTCCAGGAGAGCGTCCCGTAGCATGTCCTGCGTATCAGTGTGGCGGACGAGAGCGGGGATCTCTGGGAGACCAGCACGCTGCGCAGCTCGCCAGCGACGTTCGCCCATGACGAGCTCATACTCGCCATCGTCAGTCTGTGTGACGACGATGGGCTGGAGCAATCCCACCTGTTTGATGGACTCCGCCAGCTCATCCAGAGCTTGATCATCGAAATGGGTACGCGGCTGGTTTCGGTTGGGTCGTATCAGGGTGAGCTCCACCATCTTCAGCGAAGTGCCATCCGTGAGTTTCCCATCACCTGCCTTGTGATCATGCTCCTCATGAAGACCGTCGAGGTCTCGATCATGCTTTTCACTAGGGCTAGTGATATCCGTCCGTTGGAAGAACTCTCCAAATCCTCGTCCCAGCCCCTGATGCTTTTGTGCCATTGTCTCTCCCGGTAAGTTCTGTATGTGGATCACTGAGCGTGGCGATGAGCGAACTCAGCAGCAGCATCGCGATATGCCCGAGCACCCGACGAGTGCGGCTCATATGTGAGTACGGATCGGGTGTAGCTCGGTGCCTCTGATACTCGCACCGAGCGTGGGATGACGGTGTCCAAAGTCTCTCGACTGAAGTGTTCCCGCACCTCAGCTGTGACCTGTTGGGAGAGATTTGTCCGAGCATCATACATCGTCATGACAATTGTTTCGATGGACAAATCCGGATTGAAGGCCTGCTTCACAGCCGTGACTGTGCGCATGAGCTGTTGCACACCTTCCAGCGCATAGTACTCGCACTGAATAGGCAGCATCACCTCATCTGCTGCCACCAGAGCGTTCAGCGTAAGAAGCCCCAGCGATGGTGGGCAGTCGATGAACACATAATCGACGTCGTGCGTGTCCAGATATTCCTTGAGCGCCTTCCTCAGGCATGACTCGCGCCTGTTTTGTGTAACAAGCTGAAGCTCCGCACCAGATAGATCTATGGTTGCTGGCACCACATCAAGCAACGGACTCTCGGGGCTCATTTGAGCCACCAGAGTGATCTTCTCTCCTTCCAGTAACACTTCGTATGTTCCTGGAGTCCCCACATCATGGTGCACACCAAGAGCGGTCGATGCATTCCCCTGTGGATCGATATCTATGACGAGTGTCCTCAACCCGCTCATAGCCAAGGCCGTCGCCAAGTTGACGGTGGTTGTGGTCTTCCCCACACCGCCTTTCTGATTGGCCACCGCAATTATTCGAGGTTCCGATGGCCCCGGCAGAGCCCGGGGCACTCTGACTGATGTCCCCTTGAAGTCATCCGGTTCTTCGATTTCCGGCTCGTCGGGACCATCGAACGCTGCTCGTTTTGGGGCCTTGTCGTATACCGGAACTTCGTTCGTCATAGGATTCCCTTCAGCACCTGATGTGTGTTTCACGTGAAACACGTCTACAGCTTGCGAAAACTTGGCTACTGGGCAGCGCACTCATCGCGATGACAGTACTCAATGCTACCGGTAGGTAGCCTTGGATTACAGTCCGACGATCAGAAAACGCATCGCCTTCGTGCACCGCGACACAGGCTTCGCGGCACATCAACACAGCAGAAAAGCTCCTCCGGATATCCAAATCCATCTGACAGTTCGATAGCTTTACTCATGAAGGATGATAGCTTCCGGCCAGAAAACCCATGCCAAGAGCAGGCTCTACTAGCATCTGTTGTGCTATGTGCAACAGAACGAGCAGCACAAAATCTGATCAGGTACAGAGATGGTTTGAGATCAAGCTCATACCTCAGATGGATATCTACGTCAATGATGGGTGCTTACGTCAAGATAACACGTCACTACTCTCATAACAGGTTTCATCCATGTCATCCGACCCCGGGTAACATGTGTCACTGGAGAAGGCGCCTTGACTCCCCCGTACCCGCCAGGTTCATTCAGACAACAGACCGTTCTGACGACAATCCATTTGTCATGTGCCCGGAACACCGCCATACCACACGGGATACAGCGCGCAGTAGTGTACGGCCGGTCCGAAAGAACGTAACAGAGATAAAGGTTCTGATGGAACTCCAATTGATCTCATGACCTGAGACGTTCCAATCCCCAAGCTGTGGTGATCTGTTGTATTGCGCCACGCCAGCAGGCAACGACACGCCCGATGTACTTTCACATATTCATATATTAATATTTTTATAGATAAATAAATCTAGTTATTCTAGCAAGTGCCTCACCCATCTCAGCGATAAAGGAAAGTGACTGCACCCACGACAACACAGCCGCCACCCGGAAAGCTACTCTTAGCTACTAAAAACACATATCACCACTGGACGATGGGCACCAACCCTAGTGTGTGGATTGTCTTCTACTGATAAGACGGTATTTTTGGTCGATCATGGAGCAGACGGTCGGGTAAAACAGGATGGCATTGACCAGAGACTGGCACAGTCCAATCTTCTCGGAGCTGCCATGCGATAGTGTGCCTAGAAAATCTTGACGATCTGGCGAGTACCGGAAATGGCAATCACCACGTTGATAGTGAAGCAAGCGCAGGTCGACATGATCAGATAGCAGCTACTCAGAGTAGATCGATCATGGGCCGGTCGTTATTCGGGTGTTCACGACATCATGAACACACCGTGACTCACGGTTAGGCACAACGAGTCGGTTCTGGGGGGGAGGAGATCAATCATGAAATGCAGTGCTGGGGTTTTCTGCAGATAGACGCGCGTTCAAATGCTCCAGAGTGTCTGATCTAGATATTCTCGATCGTTCGGATATCGTCTATTACAGATCCAACCGTGAAGTCGGGCTCTCTCGCCAGCTATAGCAATGAACAAGAGTTGATCGTGAAGCCGCCGAGGACCTCATCTCATGCTAGACACCAGCAGGAGAGATGTTTCACGTGAAACACAGCCGGTGACTGACATTCATCAGCCAGGAGTGACTCCACTCTAGAGATGGTGACAGCAGAACGAAGCTAAAACAGTTGGCTCGCAGAATCGTGAACCGATAAGAACGGTAATCCGGTAAAGACGACAGGGACGGGTAGTTCGGATGGCCGCTCAGCACCATATTCAGCGCGATGACATCTTTCTAGTGCCCAGCTTCTCTTGAATATCTCCAAGAAGACGATGTTCGGGATGAAGTGGGAAGCGCTCTGAAGATGGAGGTGCTCGGGAAATGAAGACAGCCCAGGAAAGTCACTGGAGGCTAGCTAGTAACCCCCGCTTCCTAGCGGCCCATTACCTAGATTCACCGTTATCATCAGAACAACAGGGAACGGCTACCTATCGATCGAGACCCTAGAGATCCCGTCCTTGACAACACATTCACAGGTGAAAAGCACTGGGCATGATCACAATCAGCATGCTGATCAGACATGGGTGGCCCAGCATGATCAACTCAGACTATGCAGCAAGTTACCGTGATCACCAAGAGCTGCGGCTCGATCCACAAGTCAGCAAGTCTAGGTCCTTGAGCGGAGGCGGAGTGATCCACCGGCTCGACAGGGGAGTGGGTCCGGTGGATGCAACTGACGTGAAAACTCAGAAACACTCAGCTCGGCAAAACAGACGGTGTCCATAGCCAAGGAACTAGTCGCTACTACGATGCGGATCCCGACAGGAATGAAAGATCGGCACCGTCAATTCGCAGCTGTGACCCAGTAACCCGGTGCCCAAGTGGTTCGGTCCAGGGTTCCGGTACTCAAGTAGCTCCCCCGACTCAACCCAGCCCAGCGCAGCAAGGCGCTCAGTAGCGTAGCGTTGTCAAGAAATCGACATTACGGGGTGATGTGTCACATCATCTACAGGAGAAGCACTGGAATTACTGGGAAGTCGGGGTACCTAAGTCGTGGTCGTGGTATCAACGGCAAAAGTTGTGCACCATGTGGTAACAGGTACGGAGGTGGTTCGAGATCAGCCCATACCCAGGATGAGATGGATATTTGCGTCAATAATGGGGGCATATGTCAATATGACACGTCACTGCTCCACAATCGGTTTCATCCACGTCACTCAGTCCCTGCCTACAGAAGCAGCATGTGTCATTGGGAAATGCAGGCTCAGACTCCACAGCTGAATCAGACTCTCCCCAATCAGGCATGTCGGACTCGTACGACCCGAGTGGGATCGGCATCAGCAGCAGCTCGAACGATGAGTACCTCCGCATCAAGCCGACGCTTGCGAAGTTCCTTGTCAGCCTTGGCTATTTCTCTGTCCACAGACTCCCCCTTGAGGGCAAGAAGCTCTCCCGAAGGTAGGAATAGTGATGCAGTCCATGCCAAAAGTTTCGTGAGGTTGGCAACAGCCCGAGCGGTGACGACATCAAAACTCATGTGAAGATCTTCAGCTCGCGATCGGATCACCGTCACCTGATCGTCAAGATGAAGTTCGTCAACAACGGCCGTGAGAAATTGGTAGCGCCGAGCCAATGGCTCAATGAGCGTGATCTCCAAGTCAGGGCGTAGCAGGGCAACTGGAATTCCAGGAAGACCGGCACCGCTACCAACATCGGCAACCCGCTGTCCCTCGGGGATCAATTGAGCAACAGCGGCACTGTTGAAGATGTGTCGTTGCCACAGTCGCGGAGTCTCCCGTGGCCCGATGAGTCCTTGGGTCACGCCATCACTTGACAATATATCGACATATCTTTTTATGTCTGAATACTTTTCTTTATAAATGTCTCGTGCTGCGGTGTTCTCCTCGACAGTCGATGAGCTGGATGGGACCTCACTCGCCCCCTGGGATGGATCGTTCCTGGCAGCAGCACTTCGGTCATGATCCCCAGACGCACTGCGACACCAGTCACGGTCACCGGCTACAGGGGCACTGCCACAACGATCATCCATCCCACTCACAGAGGTATCTTCACACAGTTACCGAGTCCGTGACCACAGGCGCAGGGGAGACATCGGGAACAGGAAGAGCAAAACACAGCACGATTCAACGATCGTCGCTACGGCACCTCTGCCCAGGCAAGGGCTGTGTCGAACCAGGCATGTCGTGCCAGGCAAGGGCTGTGTCGTGCCCCCGGACAGAACGGGTGGAGCCACAGACACTCCCAGCAAGGAGTAGTGACACGCAGGCCATCCACGCCGCCACAGCGTTGGGAAAACCTCAGGCCGTCATCGATGAGGAGCACAAAGCAACGCTGGGGTGCACGAAGAGCTGCTCGGGCGCACCGGCCGATCTCAACTGCCAGATTCGTCATCTTGTCGACCTCCCATCAAAATTTGCCGCCTTCCACCGGCACCTGAAGATCAAGCGATGACCATCACCCGTGTGACCGATGATCCAGGTATCACTTCGACACACGCCTTTCGCTGTGGAAAGAAGCACTCCTGATGCGCACCGCTGGTTGGTGTGGGCACTGCTGGTGGAGATACCGCTACGCACGAGACAAGACCAGACATCGTGGACACTCTCATGGGGTCATGGGGCCTGAGAGATACCGCTAGACCACGGAACGAGACCAGACATCATGGGGCGACCTCGTGGAGTTGCGTGAATCGTGAGGTCGCGTGGAGACACCGCTAGACCAGACATCATGGACACCCTCATGGGATCGCGCGGATCATGGGGCCTGGGAAATACTGCTCGACGCACAGGATGAGACCAGACATCATGGGCGCCCCATTGGGTCGCATGGAGATACCGCCCGGCGTACGGGACGCAACGACATCATGCGCGTGGAGCGCCGCTCGACGTACGAGACAATCGAGACAGAGAAGCATGGATACCGAGACGACGATCCGTACAAGCATCCATCACCCGAAACGGGTCGCGATGCCGTCTGCACCGCGACCCGTTCTGAGCTCAACCACCCGTTGCGTGTCCTGACCGTTCTGCGCGGCGAGCTGCTCGCACAGGATCAGCAGCATCCTCGTCAGGATGAGGACCTCAGTGAAATCACAACATGCCTCCTGGGCTCCACACCGTCGGACTCGCTGAACAGTCCAGCGTCGGCAACGACGTCATGGACGATCTTGCGTTCAAAGGGATTCATGGGAGCCAACGACACCGGCTCACCGGACTCCTTGACGGACTGCACGGCCTCGGTGGCAAGGATGGCGAGTTCCTTGCGTCGATTCTCCCGGAACCCTGCGACGTCGAGCATCAGCCGTGACCGATGTCCGGTCTCTGTCATGACAGCCAGACGTGAGAGCTCCTGAAGGGCTTCGAGGACCTTGCCGTCGTCACCGACGAGTGTCTGGTTGTCAGTGACGATGGACACGTGTGCCCGCCCGTTCTCGACATAGGTGTCGATGTCGCCGTCCAGATCAGCGATGTCGAGCAGATCCTCCAGGTAGTCGGCGGCAATGTCTCCCTCGGTCACCAAGGGGTTCTCGTGATCCTCCTCGGTGGCGGGATGCTCGACACCCTCATGCCGTGCATCGGCTGCAGCGTGCTCATCTGGGGAATCAACGTTGCGTTGTGGAGTGTCGCTGTGGGACTCGGTGACATCCGTGGACATCTGGGTTGTGCCATGGTCTTGACTCATTGCGGTTCCTTCTTCACATCCGTTGCGAGGCTCGTCATCAGCGATTTGCCTCGGCTGCCTGGGCGATCCGTTCATGGAAGATCAGTCACACCATCACTGACGACAGTGTCTGGTCCGGAAAATATCCACCAGGGTGCTGCAGTCATGATGGGTTTCGTCAGTGCTTGCGCTTCGACCGGGACTGTCGGGCGGGCTGTTGGCGCCGCACCACCTGCTTGTTGCCGTTGGCGTCCTTGCGAACCGTCTGGCGCGTCACCTGCTGGCGAGCCACTGCAGGCCTGGCGGCGTCACTGAGGTCACCAGCAGGAGTGGGGGTGGCACTGACGACCTTGCGACGGCGCTTCTCGCGACGCTGGCGCTCGATCTCGTCGGGATCCTTGCCCTTGGCACGCATGCGCTCCTGCCAGTCGATGTAGGCCGGGGTGTTGGGGGTCGGATTGTTGCGAATGAGAATCTCCTGCTGACCCAGCGTCCACAGGTTTGACGTCGCCCAGTAGATCATGACGCCGATCGGGAAGCTCACACCGCTGAAGAGGTACATCAGCGGGAAGAGGTAGATCATCATCTTCTGCTGCTGTGCCATCGGGCCGGTGAGTGCCTCGGGCGGCATGTTCTTACGCATGAGCTGCATCTGGGTGTAGAACAGCGTCACCACCATGATGATGATGAGGACGAGGGCAACGATCTGCGTGCCGCCGAATCCGTTGGTCATCGGCAGGAATCGTCCGGCCAGCTCGGCACCGAAGAACCTGGCATGTTGCAGGGACGCCACGAGCTCGGGGTGGTCGACGAAGAAATGGCCGCGTGGAGTTCCGCGGGAGGCCCCGTCGAGCACCCGGAACAGGGCGAGGAAGATGGGCATCTGCAGCAGGATTGGCAAGCAGGATGCTGCAGGGTTGACGCCCTCCTCCTTGTAGAGATTCATCATCTCCTGGCCGGCACGCTGCCGGTCGTCACCGTACTTGTCCTGGATCGCCTTCATCTTGGGCTGGATGAGCTGCATCGCCCGGGCGGAATTGATCTGCTTGACGAACAGCGGGATGAGCAGGATACGGATGAAGATCGTCAGGGTGATGATGGCGAGGGTCCACGTCGCACCGGAGTCCGAACCGAACACGGGGCTCCACATGGCGTGGAAGAGCACCACGAGTCCGGACACGGCCCAGTAGAGCGGAAGCATGATGGCATGGCCGATGGCATGGAAACCATCACCCAGGCCAAGCATGATCACCAGGGGATTGAGCATCAATTCTCACCTCGGGAATCGCAGGGCGTACCAGCAAGCACGTGCTGGTGGTTCCCGGCCAGGCCGGCGCGGGAATGGTCAGATGAGGTGGTCCCGACGCCATGCGCGCCGTGCCGACCTCCAGTGAAAGTCGTCACCCATCCTCGGGTGACGGTCTCAGGATGCAGTTCGGCCCACTCGTGAGCCTCAGGGGTGTCGGGGACCGGGTCGTAGCCGCCATGTGACCAGGGGTTGCAGCGCAGGATCCGCCAGACGATCATCGGTGTCGCCCGGAACACCCCGTGCACCTGCAGGGCGCGCAGTCCGAAGGAGGAACAGGACGGCTGATACTTGCACACCGGCCCGTACAACGGCGAGACGAGGGCTCGCCATGCCCTGACCCAGGCGATGGCAAGCCACGTCAGAGGACGAAATCTACCGATCCTGGACATGGACGCTCACACCTCCCGACGCACCGGGCTCATTGTAGGCAGCTCACCAGCTGTGACAGGCCCCTTCGCACCGGCATCCGTGGTGTCGATGTGAGCACCAGTGTCGTCAGGTGTCCGGCCATTGGTCTGCGGACGATTGTCACATGCAGAGTCGGTCGACGACTGGGCGGCAGTACGGCGTTGGAGTTTGTCCAAGGCCTTCGTCCACGCCGCGGACAGATCGCTCGGCAACTGCTGGGGACGTCTGGCTGCGGCGGGTAGGGCACGCACCACGATCAGGCATCCTGATGGCAACTGCTCGGCAAGGGGACGGGCCAAGTGGCGTAACTGACGTGCCACCCGGTGCCGTGTCACGGCATTTCCCACTGCCTTGGACACGACGAAACCGACCCTGGGTGCTGCACCAGGGTCGGAACATGTCGTGGCGTCCGCGGGTGTGGACACCGGCGTCCCTGTGGACAACCTTGGGGACAATGAGGATGACTCCCCATCGCACCGGGAGTGGGGCACCCATCCCGCATGGACGACGAGAGTCTGACGACCGGACCGGACTCCACCGCGAGTCGCGGATCGAAAGTCCTCGGACCGGTGCATCCGCGACCGCGCGGGAAGCACGTCGGACTCAGGCAGAGAGCTTGGCGCGACCCCTACGACGGCGAGCCGCCAGGATGGAGCGTCCGGCGCGGGAGCTCATGCGATGACGGAAACCGTGGTTACGGGAACGACGACGGTTGCTGGGCTGGTAAGTGCGCTTCACGGGGATGTTCTCCCTTGTGTCTTGGGGATCACCCGGGAGGACGAGGGGTGCTCTTCCTCAGGCCGGGGCGCCCGGCCGGGCGCAGGAAAGTGCGTCACCGCCACCAGGCAGTGACTGCAGAACTCTACTTGTCTGACTGCTGAAGCGCAAACTGGCGGAGCAATGGATGACCCGTTGTCCACAGTGTGCAAATCACACTGATGTAGCGACCCGCCTGGCGAGCCGTTCATCGTCGTGACCTTCGAAAACTTCTTGCACCACGACACAGAGATGGCTAGCGTCAACGTTCCACAAGGTGTGCACAATCCCGCATGACTTGTGGAAAACTTTGTGGATAAGCTTGTCATGATCTCGTCGTGCGGATCAGCCCTGATGTTGTCGCACGGATCAGCAGGGCCATCTGCACAGTGATGTCAATCGGAAAGGAGTGGGATGAGCAACCACTCGACCACTGGTCAACCAGCCGAGTCCGCTGATGCTCCAGGCTCCGCCGATGACCACCTCCACTCCTCCGATGACCGGCCCCTGCCACACGTGCATCCCAACGCTGTCCTTCCTCCTCCCATGAGCGCCCGGGAACCCGTCGATCCGACGGAGGCCCTGGCCGAGGCGTGGAGTTCACTGCTGGACAACGTCTCCAAGGCCAACCGTCCCTGGTTGCGCAATGCGACCCCGGTGACGATGCACTCCTCGACGGCGATGGTTGCCGTACCCAATGAGTTCGCTCGTGACCACATCGAGACGAAGATGCGTGCTGAGCTGGAGGAGCTGCTCTCCGACTCGTTCCACCGCCCCATTCATCTGGCCATCACCATTGATCCCGATCTGGAGCTGGCTCTGGGCGCCCCGGATCGCCCGGAGGATGACGAGGAGGAACTTCCTGTCGCCGAGTTCGTCCCGCGGGCGGGGGTGTCTCCGGCGCCCGTCCTGCCCTCGGATGCCGGAAGTGGCGCCGAGCAGTCCGATGACCCGGCTGCGCACCTCAACCCCAAGTACACCTTCGACTCCTTCGTCATCGGATCGTCGAACCGGTTCGCCCATGCCGCCGCCGTGGCCGTGGCCGAGTCACCGGGTAAGTCGTACAACCCGTTGCTCATCTACGGCGGTTCGGGACTCGGCAAGACGCATCTGCTGCACGCCATCGGCTCCTACGTGCTCAGCTACTACCACAACGTGCGAGTGAAGTACGTCTCCACCGAGGAACTCACCAACGACTTCATCAACGCCATCGGCACCAATCGCACCGCAGAGTTCCGACGCGCATATCGCGACATCGACGTCCTGCTGGTTGACGACATCCAGTTCCTGGAGTCCAAGATCCAGACCCAGGAGGAGTTCTTCCACACCTTCAACACCCTGCACAATGCGCAGAAGCAGATCGTCATGACCTCCGACCGACCCCCGAAGCTGTTGGAGGCCCTGGAACCGCGGTTGCGCAGTCGCTTCGAGTGGGGTCTGCTCACCGACATCCAGCCGCCCGACCTGGAGACCCGGATAGCCATTCTGCAACGCAAGATCCAGGCTGAACGGCTCACCGTCGGACCAGATGTGCTGGAGTTCATTGCCTCGCGCATCCAGACCAACATCCGTGAGCTGGAGGGTGCCCTCATCCGGGTGGCAGCTTTCGCGAGCCTCAACGGCCAACAGGTGGATCTGTCGCTGGCCGAGGTCGTACTCAAGGATCTCATTCCCGAAGGCGGCGAGGCCCCGGTCACCGCCGACGGGATCATCACCGAGACGGCGAAGTACTTCTCGATCTCTCGTGATGATCTGCTGGGAACCTCGCGTGCCCAGACCTTGGTACGGGCTCGTCAGATAGCGATGTACCTGTGCCGGGAACTCACCGATCTTTCCCTGCCCAAGATCGGCGACGAGTTCGGTGGCAAGGATCACACCACCGTCATGCACGCCGAACGCAAGATTCGGGCTCTGCTGGGGGAGAACCGCGAGATCTTCGATCAGGTGACCGAACTCACCAACCTCATCAAGACGTTCTGACTCACACGCATCCCGCCACCGTCGACACAGGATGCACACACCCCCACACCTCGAGGTGAGGCGGTTTCCCCAACGAGACACCATCCCCACAATCCTGTGGAAAACCCGTGGAAACCCTGTGGACGGTCATACACAGGCCAGCACCATCCACATCGTCATGGACTTTTCCCAAGCTCCCCCACCGACTTGTCCACCGCCTCAAAACCCATGTGACAAGGAGTTACGGTGGTTCTTCACAAAATTCACAACGGTTATGACGACGACTGGAGAGATACACGCAAAAAGGTCGTCCAAGGTAACGCCTGTGTGCAACTGCCCCAGCCAGCTGCGAGAATACGCAACCCTCAACCTTGGTTCCGGTCCGATGGAGGAAACCGGATATGATCGCAGTAGCAAGCACCATCCGTGCACCAGTGACACTTCAGAGGGGACACACGTGAAAATTCGGCTCGAACGCGACGTGATGGCCGACGCCGTTGGGTGGGCTGCCCGTAGCCTGCCCACCCACCTCACCGTGCCCATCCTCGCCGGTCTGCTCATCACTGCCACTAAGGACGGCGTGACGATGTCCGGATCCGACAACGAGACCACCGCACAGATCACCCTGCCGGCCCAAGTGGCGGAACCTGGTCAGGTACTCGTGTCGGGCAAGTTGTTGGCAAACATCGCCAAGGCCCTTCCGAACAAACCGGTCGACATCACAGCGGATCCGGCATCGATGGAACTCGTGTGTGGATCGGTGCACTTCACGCTGCAAGGTCTCCCGGTTGACGAATACCCATCGCTACCTCAGATGCCTGCCACCACTGGAACGGTGGACACGGCGGTCTTCGCCAAAGCCGTCTCCCAGGTGTTCGTCGCTGCTGGCCGAGATGAGCTGCTGCCCGTCTTCACCGGCATCCGTGTGGAGATCGACGGTGACAAGCTCTCCCTGCTTGCCACTGACCGTTATCGCATGGCTCTCAAGGAAATCACGTGGAATCCCAGCTCCACACAGATGGATGCTGCGGCTCTGGTGCCAGCCAAGGTCCTCAACGAGACTGCCCGTTCCATGACCACTGGGGACCACGTGTCGATCAACCTCTCCGCTGCGGACACCGGTGACGGACTCGTCGGCTTCCAGGGGGACGGGGCGCATGGTCAGCGTCAGATGACGACTCGTCTGCTTGATGGCGAGTTCCCCAAGGTGCGTCACCTCATGGACATCAAGCCCACTCGTTCGGTGCGGGTGCGTACCGATGCCCTCATCGCGGCGGTCCGGCGCGTCGCTCTGGTTGCCGAGCGCAACACCCCGCTGCGTATCGTCATCAATGACGACTCCATCTCCTTGTCAGCAGCCACCGGTGACCAGGCTCAGGCTTCCGAGGCCATCGAAGCCTCGGTGACCGATCACGTGGAGGGCGATCCCACGATCACCGCTGCCGGATTCAACCCGAACTACCTCTCCGACGCGTTGGGTGCCCTGGACACCCCCTACGTCCACTTCTCGTTCACAGCACCTGGCAAACCATGTCTGGTGGCTGGTCTCAACGAGATCGACGGCGAGATCGAGCAGGACTACAAGCACGTCATCATGCTCATGAGGTTGCCCAACTGAGGCGATCGGCAGGCTACGAGAAAGCGTGTATGTTGCTGAGCTGGAACTGGTGGACTTCCGGTCCTACGTGCGTTCTGCCATCACACTGCAACCAGGTGTGACGTCGTTCATCGGCTCCAACGGGCAAGGCAAGACGAACCTCGTCGAGGCCATCGAGTACCTGTCCACCCTGTCCTCGCACCGAGTGAGCAACGACGTGCCACTCATTCGGTTGGGAGCCCGCCAGGCCATCGTGCGCGCCCGAGTCCGGGCTGGAAGCGATGACCTGCGATCCCTGCTGCTGGAGGTGGAGATCAACTCCGGGCGGGCCAACCGAACCCGAATCAATCGGGCGAGGACGCAGCGTACTCGTGACCTTCTCGGGGTGCTGCGCACCGTCGTATTCAGTCCCAACGATCTGTCGATCGTACGAGGGGATCCATCGGATCGACGTCATTTCCTCGACGGCCTGGTCATCACCCGCTGGCCACGGATGGCCGGAGTCAAGGCTGATTACGAACGCATCCTCAAGCAGCGCAACGTTCTGCTGAAGTCCCTTGCCGGGCGAGGTGCCTCTGCCAGCGGTGAGGCGGGTGCGACCCTGGAGATCTGGGACGAGCAGTTGGCAACGGTCGGTGCCGAGCTGCTCTCCGCTCGGTTGGACACCCTGAGCGCTCTCATGCCGCTGGCCTCGCGGGCCTATGGCGACATTGCCCCCGTCAATGACCTCACCACTGCCCAGTACCGGTCAACGATCGATCTGAGCGATCTGTGGTCACCCCCGCAGACAGACACCCCGAGCGATCCGGTGGATCGGGCTGCTCTCACCGAGCGATTTCGAGATGCCCTGTCGGCTCGTCGCAAGGACGAACTCGTCCGAGGGGTGACGTTGGCCGGCCCGCACCGTGACGACGTCGTCCTGCACATCGGTCAGCTCCCGGCCAAGGGCTATGCCTCCCACGGTGAGTCGTGGTCGCTGGCACTCGCTCTGCGGCTCGGATCCTTCGAGCTGTTGCGTGCTGACGGCATCGAGCCGGTACTCGTTCTTGACGACGTCTTCGCCGAGCTCGACAGTACTCGACGGGATCGACTTGCCGGTTCCATCGTCGATGCCGATCAGGTGCTCGTCACCACGGCCGTTGCCTCCGACGTGCCTGAGGTACTGCATGGGGCGAGGTTCGACGTGGGCGGTGGCAACGTCATGGCCCATGAGGAGGTGCTCGATGAACGGTGACCTCCCGCCGCACGGGGATGCCGGCATGCCGTCTCGATCAGGACGTCTGCCATTTCGGCGAGGACGTTCCCAGTCGGGGAAACGAGACGGTTTGCCCTCTGGCGACGTTGATTCTCGTAGGGAACCGGCGTCTGCTGAGCCATCCCGTTCCGGACGAGCCGATCGTCGCCGGATCGTCTCGGAGACGGTGAGCGAGCAGGATCAACAGGTCGACATCGAGCACAGTGATGACGGTCTCGACCTGGCCCAGAGCACTGCCCGGGCAGCTCGCGGCGATCCAGCTGGTGCTCCTCGGCCTCGCACCGGCGCTCTGCCCGATCCCCAGGTGCAGCTGCCGGCGCCACGTGGCATACGCAGTCCTCGTAGACGTCGGAGTCGTGTCCACCATGCCACCTGGTCCGGGCCCGGACCCGATCGGCGTGACCCCGTGCCATTGGGCGATGCGATCGACAAGCTCATTCGGTCTCGCGGCTGGTCGACCCAGGTGAGTCTGCGTCAGGTGCTCGACAACTGGGAGAAATTGGTGGGCCCGGCCAATGCCGCCCACTCCACGCCGGTGTCCTACACCAAGACCGTGCTCACCGTGCGCACCGATGCCACCGTGTGGGCCACGAGCATGCGCATGATCGCCCCCAATCTCGTTGCCGAACTCAATCGGCGGCTGGGACAGGGTACGGTGACGCGTGTCGTCATCGAAGGGCCGAGCGCACCGAGCTGGAAGCATGGTCCGCGATCAGTGCCAGGCAGAGGACCACGCGACACCTATGGATGATGCAACACTGGTGGTGCGCCCTGCACTCGTGGCATGGGTCAGAAGGGCCAGTGCATACAATGAATACGTCACGGCCACGGTGCGTCAGTGAATTGGCATGACACACCTGACACCAACATGATGGGATCGTCTCATGCACGTCGTCACTGGACAGGTTCAGCACTACGACTGGGGGACCATCGCCGAGATCCCACGTCTGCTGGGTGTGGAGTCCGATGGGCGTCCGTGGGCCGAGTACTGGTTGGGTGCCCATCCCAAGGCACCCTCCTTGCTGGCGGACGGCCGCGACGTCAATGGAGCCGACCGTGCCGACGGTGGACAACCCCTGGATCGTTGGCTTGCCGAGCACCCCGATCAGCTTGGCCAGGCCAGCCGTGAGGTCTTTGGTGACAGACTGTCCTTCCTGCTCAAGATATTGTCGGCAGAACAGCCACTGAGCATTCAGGCCCATCCGTCACGTACCCAGGCTCAGATGGGTTTTGCCCAGGAAAATGCTGCTGGGGTGCCCATCGATGATCCGCTTCGCCTCTATCGCGACGACTGGCCCAAACCCGAGATGATCGTCGCCCTCACCGAGTTCCATGCCCTGTACGGTTTCCGGGACCCCCACGAATCACGCCGAATGCTGGCCGTCTTCGACGCCGTGGATGGTTTCCCCGGCCTCGTCGCGCCTCTGGAGGATCCAGGATCCGAGGGAATCGCCACGGTACTGACCTCCTGTCTGCAGCCCAATGAACAGACCCAGCGGGTCATCGCCGGTGTGATCGCCGTGGCACACGATCTCGTCCAAGACCATGACCCGGCATCCATGCAGGAGGACGCACCACAGCTGGCCCGCACTGCCGTCGAACTTGATCGGGCTCACCCCGGTGATCCCTCCATCCTTGCCGCACTGCTCATGAATCGGGTGCATCTGCGCCCCGGTGAGAGCTTGTTCCTCGGTGCGGGCACCATGCATGCGTATCTGCACGGTACCGGGATCGAGATCATGGCGAGTTCAGACAATGTGTTGCGCGGTGGCCTCACCTCCAAACACATTGACGTGCCTGCCCTGCTCGATCAGGCAGACCTCACTGCGACGTCCGTCGAACCGTGGTGTCCGCGACAACTGCCCGGTGGTCTCCAGCACTACCAAACACCGTTTCCAGAATTCACCCTGTGGCGGTTGGGAGAACGCGTGGAGACGGACCTGCCGGCCACCGGCCTTGGACGGATTCTCCTCGTCCTGGACGGCCGAATGAGCCTCATCACCTCAGCTGAAACGTGTGTGACAAGCACCGACACCAGTGCTGAGGTGACCCAGGTACGGGCTGGGCAGGCTGTCTGGATCAGTGCCGGGCAGCAGGTGCACGTCACTGGCTCCGCAGTGGGTTTCCTTGCGGCCCCGGGGGTCGGTCAGGAGTTCCCCGACGAGCTGTGACGCTCGGGAGAGCACACGTGACCAGACCATGCCTGCGACTGTCACACGTACCGGAGGAACTTTTTCGTTTCTGAGCGGTGCGGAGGTGATGGCTGATCCCCGGGACTGGGTCGAGGGTGGCGGCGGTGCAAAGGTACCTGACGCGTCTCTCACGGCTGATCGATGTGGCATCCACGCCGATTCGGCGCGGGCTACCACAGGGATTGGCCCGATCTGGGGTAGACTGTCTTCGTTAGTCCATGAACTCGAAGGGGCATGTGTGCGCGACGTCGAAAGATCGTGCCGCCCTCATCGAGTCGCGGGAATCGGATCCACCCTGGACCCGATCACTCAACAGGAGCGCATTGTCCGTGAGCCAGCCGTCATCATCTGAGTCCCAGTCTGCTCTTTCCTCTGCCGAGGATCTGCAGGGGGAATCCACCGTTCATGCAGAGGAGTATCCCGCCGAGGCCACTCCTTCACTGGTCGACGGCACCTACGATGCCGGGCAGATCACGGTGCTGGAAGGGCTCGAGGCGGTTCGCAAGCGTCCCGGCATGTACATCGGATCCACCGGTGAGCGCGGCCTGCACCACCTGGTCTACGAGATCGTCGACAACTCCGTCGACGAGGCATTGGCGGGCTACTGCAACTCCATCGAGGTCGAACTGCTGGACGACGGACGCTGCCGAGTGAGTGACGACGGCCGTGGTATCCCGGTCAAGGAGCACCCCGTCGAACACATCCCCACCGTCACCCTGGTGCTCACCGTGCTGCACGCCGGTGGCAAGTTCGGTGACGGCGGCTACAAGGTGTCCGGTGGTCTGCACGGTGTGGGTTCCTCGGTCGTCAATGCCCTGTCGAGCACATTCGTCGTCGAGGTGTTCCGCGATGGCTATCACTGGCGTCAGTCCTTCACCCTTGGCGTGCCCGATGGGCCCTTGGAACAGCTGGAGGAGACCGAGACCACCGGTACGACGATCACCTTCGAACCCTCGGCCGACATCTTCGACACCACCGTCTTCGACTACGAAACCCTGGCGGCCCGGTTCCGCGAGATGGCCTTCCTCAACAAGGGTCTGCGCATCAGCCTGCGTGATCTGCGCGACGGACACGTCGACGAGGACGGTGCGGCCCTGCACGACGAATTCCATTACGCAGATGGATTGCAGGACTACGTCACGTTCCTCATCGGGACCAAGGACGTCATCAACCCCACGATCATCAGTCTGGAGGCGCACCGTCCCGAGGAGGGGATGGGGCTGGAGATCGCGATGCAGTGGAACACGTCGTACGCCACCAGCGTGCACACCTTCGCCAACACCATCAACACCATCGAGGGTGGTACCCACGAGGAGGGCTTCCGCGCCGCACTCACCAGTGTCGTCAACCGCTGGGGCGAGAGCTGGGGCATGATCAAGAAACGCGAGGATCGCGTCTCCGGTGACGACATCCGTGAGGGACTCACGGCGATCGTCTCCATCAAACTCACCGAGCCACAGTTCGAGGGTCAGACGAAGACCAAGCTGGGCAACACCGAGGCGCGGTCCTTCGTGCAGAAGGTGCTCTACGAGAAACTCTCCGACTGGTTCGAGCAGAACCCCAAGGAGGGCAAGCTCATCATCACCAAGTCCCAAGCGGCTGCCCAGGCTCGTGTTGCCGCGCGCAAGGCCCGCGACATGGCCCGCAACCGCAAGGGCCTGCTCGGATCGACGTCCCTGCCGGGCAAACTCAAGGACTGCTCCTCGACCAATCCCGAGGAGTGTGAGATCTTCATCGTGGAGGGTGACTCCGCCGGTGGCTCTGCCTCCCAGGGCCGTGATCCACGCATCCAGGCGATCCTGCCGATGCGAGGAAAGATCCTCAACGTCGAGAAGGCCCGGGTGGATCGGGCCCTCAACTCCGAGACGATCGAGTCGATCATCAACGCGCTGGGTACTGGCGTCCACGAGGAATTCGACCTTGACAAGCTGCGGTACCACAAGATCATCCTCATGGCGGACGCCGACGTCGACGGCGCGCACATCCGTACCCTGCTGCTCACTCTGTTGTTCCGATTCATGCGCCCGGTCATTGAGGCCGGCCACGTCTATCTGGCCCAGCCCCCACTGTTCCGGCTGCGCTGGACCAATGCTTCACACGAGCTGGCCTACTCCGACGAGGAACGTGACCTGCTGCGCACCGACGGCTTGGAACATGGCAAGAAGCTGCCGCAGGTCAACCCGATCCAGCGCTACAAGGGCTTGGGAGAGATGGACGCCGAGGATCTGTGGGACACCACGATGGACCCGGACAAGCGTCTGCTGCTCCAGGTGACCTTGGAGGACGCCGCCATGGCCGATCAGATGTTCTCCATCCTCATGGGCGAGGACGTCCAGCAGCGCCGGTCGTTCATCCAGCGCAATGCCAAGGACGTGCGGTTCCTCGACATCTGAGGACGCCCGAACGTCTGGTATCGACTTCTTTCGAATGATTTTCGTGAATTGAGGATTCTGCATGGCTGATGACCACAGCTCCAACGAGCAGCTTGCGGCTGACGACCAAGGTCTGGTGACCGGTCGCCACGTCGGCATCCGGCCGGTCGAGATTCGTGACGAGATCCAGAACGCCTACCTCGACTACGCCATGAGTGTCATCGTCGGGCGAGCCCTCCCCGACGTGCGAGACGGCCTCAAACCAGTGCACCGTCGCGTCATCTACGCCATGTACGACGGTGGGTACCGTCCCGATCGCGGCTGGAACAAGTGCTCCCGTGTCGTTGGTGACGTCATGGGCAAATACCATCCGCACGGCGACTCGGCCATCTACGACACCTTGGTGCGTCTGGCCCAGCCGTGGGCGATGCGCTACAAGCTGGTGCAGGGCCAGGGCAACTTCGGGTCCCAGGGCAATGACGGTGCCGCGGCCATGCGATACACCGAGTGCAAGATGGCGCCGCTGGCCATGGAGATGGTTCGCGACATCGACCAGGACACCGTCGACTTCCAACCCAACTACGACAACAAGGAGACCGAGCCGGTCGTCCTGCCGGCCCGATTCCCGAACCTGCTCGTCAACGGTTCCTCGGGTATCGCCGTGGGCATGGCCACCAACATCCCGACCCACAACCTGCGTGAGGTCAACGAGGCCGTGCAGTGGTCCCTGGCCCATCCCGACGCCTCCTCCGAGGAGCTGCTCGAGGCGGCCATGCAACGCGTCAAGGGACCGGACTTCCCCGGCGGTGCCCTCATCGTGGGCCGTCAGGGCATCGAGGACGCCTATCGCACCGGTCGCGGCTCGGTGACGATGCGTGCCGTCATCGACATGGAGGAGGACAAGAAGGGGCGCCAGTGCCTGGTCGTCACCGAATTGCCCTACATGTGCAATCCCGACAACCTCGCCACCAAGATTGCCGACCTGGTGAACTCCGGTCGTATCAACGGTATCGCCGACATTCGGGACGACTCCTCGGCGCGTACCGGCCAGCGGCTCGTCATCGTCCTCAAACGTGACGCGCAGCCGCGCGTCGTCATGAACAACCTCTACAAGCACACCGGCCTGCAGGACACCTTCGGCTGCAACATGCTGGCGTTGGTCGACAACGTCCCGCGCACCCTGCGGCTGGACCAGTTCATCAGCTACTGGATCGACCACCAGATGGAGGTCATCCGCAGGCGCACCGAGTACCGGTTGGCCCAGGCCGAGAAGGACGCCCACATCCAGCGGGCCCTCGTCAAGGCCCTCGACATGCTTGACGAGGTCATCGCGCTCATTCGTCGCTCCCCGAACACCGAGGAGGCGAACCTGGGTCTGCAGAAGCTGCTGGAGATCGACGAGATCCAGGCCCGTGCCATCCTCGACATGCAGTTGCGTCGTCTGGCCGCCCTGGAGCGTCAGAAGATCATCGACCGGCTCAACGAGCTGGAACGGCTCATCGCCGACTACCAGGCGATCCTCGCCAGTGAGGACCGGCAGCGTCAGATCATCTCGAACGAGCTGGCCGAGATCGTCGAGAAGTACGGTGACGAGCGTCGCACCCGCATCATCGCCGCTGACGGGGACTTCTCCGAGGAGGACTTCATCCCCGACGATGACGTCGTCGTCACCATCACCCGCGGCGGGTACGCCAAACGCACCCGTACCGACCTGTACCGGCTGCAGAAGCGTGGTGGCAAGGGAGTTCGCGGAGCCAGCCTGCGCGCCGACGACGAGGTGGCCCAGCTGTTCACCACGACGAACCACCAGTGGATCCTGTTCTTCACGAACATGGGGCGGGTGTATCGCACCAAGGTGTGGCAGCTGCCCGAGGCCAGTCGGGACGCCAGGGGCGGTCACGTCGCCGGGCTGCTGAGTTTCCTCCCCGAGGAACACATCACCCGTGTCATGACCCTGCGCTCCTACGACGACGCGAAGTACCTGCTGCTCGCGACTCGAGCCGGTCTGGTGAAGAAGACCCAGCTGACGGCCTACGACTCGTCGCGTCAGGCCGGCGTCATCGCCATCAACTTCCGCACCGATGACGATGAGCTCATCGGGGCCGAGCTGTGCGGACCAGACGACGACGTGCTGCTCATCAGCCGCAAGGGTCAGGCGATCCGGTTCGGCGCCGACGACGAGCAGTTGCGTCCGATGGGACGAGCCACCTCCGGGGTCACCGGAATGAAGTTCCGTGGCGACGACGAGCTGTTGTCCATGTCGGTCATCGAGGTTGGTACCGACGAGGACGAGCGGTTCGTCTTCACCGCCACCGATGGTGGTTATGCCAAACGCACCTTGGTGAGTGAGTACCGTCGTCAGGGGCGTGGCGGCCTGGGCATCAAGGCGATGGCACTGTCGGAGGATCGCGGTTCACTGGTCGGTGGTCTCGTCGTCCAGGAGGCCGACGAGGTCATTGCCATTCGCACCTCTGGCCAGCTCACCCGATCGGCCGTCGCGGAGGTACCGGTCAAGGGGCGCTCCACCATGGGGGTGAAATTCGTCAATGTACGTGGCAAGGACGCCGTCTCGATCATCGCCCTCAATCCGGAGCACGAGGAATCGGACGACGACTCCCAACCCGGCCATGACGAGGTGAGAGGCGCCACCCAGGGTGGTGGGTCCGGGGCTCGCGGCGGTGCGTCTGACGAGGACGCGAGCACTGATGAGGACACAGCAGGTACCGTAGTCTCAGATGAGGCATCGGACGATGCTGGTGAGCACGGCGAGCAGGCCTGATCCGGAAGGACGACATGAGCGATCAATCCACCTCGAGGCGTCAGCCGTACGACCCTGAGAAGACCCAGTGGACCGCTGGTGACGCCAAGAAGAACTTTGCCTCCAGGCGCGGCAATGAATCCAAGCATGATGGTGCCCACGACGGCACGCATGCCGGCACGCAGCGATCGGTGCGTCGTGACCAGGCCTCGTCGCGTCCTCGGGAGATGGCTTCCTCCTCCGACTGGGAGCACGTCTCCCGGCGTACCCGCAAGGCTCGTCTCCGACTCACCAGGGTCGACCCGTGGTCGGTGCTCAAGACAGCGCTGCTGTTCGGTGTGGCTGGTGCCATCATCCTCTTCATCGCCGTGTGGGTGGTGTGGGGCGTCATTGGCGTGTCGGGTGCCTTCGAGTCGATCAACAAGGCCGTCAATGATTTGGTGAGTTCACCGACGTCCACCAAGAAATTCCAACTCTCCGACTACGTCAACACCGGGCGAGTCCTGGGCCTCACAGCGGTCATCGGCGTCATCGACGCCGTGCTCTTCACGGCTCTGTCAGTGGTCTTTGCCTTCCTGTACAACCTTGCCGCCCAGATCATGGGTGGGTTGGAACTCACCTTGGCCGAGGACTGACCTTTCAGGAGTTGACGCTTTTCCACAGCGACAGGCCCATCGGATCTGTCGCTGTCCTTCTCGGTGATGCCATTTTCGCTCTCGAGGCAACCAGGACGCATAAACTTGCCAGTGACACTCGTTCGATCCATGACCCGTGCTGTGCTCACTGGGAGGAATCGTGAAGTTCATTCGCATGTCGTCAGGCGCCGTGTTTCCCGATCTGCGCGACGAGTTCGGTGACGGGACTGGCCAGAGTTTCCCGATCCCGTACCGCTGCGACCTCACGGTGAAGGATTTCGAACCCGTCGCTCGGCAGCATCCCAACGGTGACCCTGCTGTGGCGTGGCGCATCACGGTTCCCGCGGCACCACCGTTTCGTTCCGAACCCATGGTGTACGAGATCGTGCCCCACGGTCCCCAACCGTCAGGCGTCGACGGCATGGGAACCTATCTTCCCTACGACGGTGCTGGCCGCATGATGGATCTCGACGAGCTCGAGGACGTCGAATACGGGTGCACCTGGCTGCCGTCGGTGTGCGAGGCTCTGGGGGAGCAGCGCCCGGAGATGACGTGGTGCACCTGCTACGTTGATGGTGACCAGATGAAATCGATCGACATCGACTCCTTGGTCCACAATGACGGGTTGCATCTGTTCGGCACGTGGTGCCGCATGATTTTCGCCTTGCGCGCCGATGAGTGCATCAGTAGCAGCACTCGGGCCATGTGGTTCGGTGACTCGGTCGACACAATGCTCAAACGTGAGGAAATCGGCGTGTCGTCCTTCGTCGACACCGGTATCTTCGTCGACTCCCGAACCACCGAGAACACCCTTCAGACATGGCTGGACTCCTATCTCGAGTCAACTCTCCTGGCTGGAATGTTCCGGGTGAAGGCACTGCGCAGACGTGCCACTCAGGGTGAGGAGGACACCGTTGAACTCGTCAAGGGAAAACGGGAGTTCGAACACGGTGCCATCGAATGTGCTCGGCACGACGATGATCGCCTCACCGTCAACGAACATGCGTTCCCCACTGGCGCAGCCATACGGGAGTACTGGGACCAACCGCGTTATGACTACATGGATCTGGAGGTCAAGGCAGAGGATCACGGTGTCATCTCCGAGATGACCCACACCTGGTCAGCGCTGTCGGAGTCCGTGTGTCAGACCTACGAGTTCGGACCCGATGATGTGCCCCCGGAGTATCTGTGGGTCGGTGTCCCTCACGGCGATCTGGGGGATGGCATCATCGTTCCCGTCGGCTGGTGCGACCTCGATGTGTACGTCGACAACGACGGAGCATCCATCATGCTGCAGGTGTGCAGTCATCGTCTGGCACGTCAGGAGAGGAAGCTGCAGTACGCCTACAACGAGAGATACGGCCGGCTCCTCGACGACGACGTCCCCTTCGATCCCCAGGAGTGGGCCCTCACCCAGCAGATGGTGGAGTCCGACGTTGCCATACAGGTCCTTGAGGGGCTCAAGGTATTGCAGGATCCGGAGTTTGCGGATCCGGACGACGAAGAATGATCACGATACGTCCAACGGACACCACACGGATGCCGTTGGCTCATGCGGATGGCCCCCTGGTGCTGTCTGGACACGTCGACCGAGATGAGGAGTAGTGCCGTGCCGATCACCAATGCCAACACCAATGATGTCTTGGACGACGTCGTCCCGGATGACGATGGGGCAGGCCCCTTCTGCAGTTGGAGCGAATCGGTGTGTGTCATGCCAGTCACTCATTACGTGACGGAGGCCGATGGCGGACAGCTGCTGTTCTGCGCCCGCCACTACCTGGCCCATCTGCTGCACCTCGACGAGGTGCACGTGCCAACCTGCAGCGGTTGGATGGCCGAACACATCATCGACTTCGGGGAGATCGGCAAGAGCCACCTCTTCATCTGACTCCTCATCGCCCAGACCGATACCTGACCGTGTGGTTTTCAGCATGCTCGCGGGCCAGGGCATGAGGTGCCCTGGTCACCCGCGGGCATCTCGTGTGTTCAGGCGGGACGTACCGATTCGTAGATCGTCGTCACTGCCTGTGCCGAGGCGGCCAGGTGTTCCTGCTCCCAGTCGTTCAGGGTGATGTCCAGGTGCTGGTGGACGCCGTCGGCCCCAATGATCGCCGGCAGTGACAAGGACACCTCGCCATGGAATCCGAGCACCCCGTCAGCCAGCGCGCTCACCGGGTGGATCGAGTGATCGTCACGCAGAATGGCCTGGGCCAGGCTCACCGCGGCACGTGAGATTCCTGAGGACGTCCATCCCTTGCCGTGCAGGACGTCGAAGGCCGACTGCACGACCGCTTCACTCACCTGGTTGGGGTCCAGCGGTTCGAAGCCAAGGGTTGCGGACGCCTCAGCCAGCGTCATGCCACCAATCGTCGCGTGGGACAGGTAGGGGAATGCCGTGGCGCCGTGTTCCCCGAGCATGAATGCCTGCACCGAGTTCGGGCTCACATGGGCCTGATCGGCAATGTGACGGCGTAACCGGGCCGAGTCCAACGAGGTTCCGGTGCCCACGATGAGGTTCCTGGGGTAGTCGAACTCGGTGGCGGCGATGTGAACGTTGACGTCCAACGGATTCGTGATGAGGACGATGGGGGTGTCGTGGGTGTGGGACGTGACACCTGCCATCACCTCGCGAATGACGGCTGCGTTCACCTCCGCGAGCTGATTGCGGGTGTCGTGTCCACCGCTGTGATCCTCCGGCAGGATGGAAGGCCCGGCCGCCACGATGATGGCGTCGGCATCCTGGCAGGCGCTGTAGTCGGCGGCGGTGACGTCGGTCACGGCAGGGAGTACGCCGGTGGCCTGGTGATTGTCCAGAGCCTGACCGTCACGCACGTGCTCGTCGGCGTCGATGACGGAGATGCGCGAGAAGAATCCCAGGGAAGCAGCATTGGTGACGACGTCGGAACCGACATGGCCGATTCCTATGACGACGAGGTGTGGGGCGAGCGACATGTCGATCCTTTCGTGGATTGTCGCCCATCATGACATGAGCCCGTTCTGACGAGGGAGCTGGTCAGTGGATGGAAGATCTGCTGAGGTGATGCCGCCTCAATTTTGTACATCTGTCACTCATACGGTAATGTTCATTTTCGCGACCGGTTGACGGTCACGGTTCGGGCCTATAGCTCAGTTGGTTAGAGCGCCGCCCTGATAAGGCGGAGGTCACTGGTTCAAGTCCAGTTAGGCCCACCCAGAAACATGCTTCTGACTAGGGCAAACACCGATCACCGAAAAATCGGTAGATGATTTGTGGCGGATTCGGACGCTGTAGATCCATCTCTCGCGACACGAAAAGACCCCCGGAACACCCGTATGGGTATCCCGGGGCAAGTGACTTGAGACGAGGGTCAGGGAATCATGTGAGGTTGGTCGGCCCCGGATCATCCGTGCCGAACACGGCATGCACCTCCAGATTGTCCACGACATCACCAGTGCACCGATACGTCGCGCTGGATCCGGGCGTTGGTGACAGCTGCAAGGTTCCGTCCGTCGACGTGATGCCCAAGTGACAGCTCGGCCGGCCCCCGGACGAGGACCGGCCGAGTGCGTGTCGCGACGTCGTCAGTCGACGAGACCCTCGAAGAGCGGGGTCGACAGGTAACGCTCACCGGTGTCGGCGATGACGACGACGATCGTCTTGCCGGCGAACTCCGGGCGAGCGGCCACCTGACCGGCGGCCTGCAGGGCACCACCGCCGGAGATGCCGGTGATGATTCCCTCCTCGGCGGCAGCACGACGGGCAAAGCTGATGGCGTCCTCCCCGCTCACCAGCAGAATCTCGTCGACGACGGACTTGTCGAGGTTGTCCGGCACGAAGCCCGGTCCCCATCCCTGGATCTTGTGGGGGGCCTTCTCACCCTTGGTGATGACCGGGGACTCGGCAGGCTCGGCCCCGAACACCTTGACCTCGGCGTTCTTCTCCTTGAGGTACTTGCCAGCACCCGAGATGGTGCCGCCAGTGCCGATGCCGGCGACGATGGCGTCAACCGCGCCGTCGGTGTCGTTCCAGATCTCCTCGCCGGTGCGGTCGTGATGGATCGCCGGGTTGGCCGGGTTGTCGAACTGACTGGCGAGGATGGCGCCCGGGGTGTCCTTGACGATCTCGGCAGCCTTGGCATTGGCTCCCGGAACGCCGTCGGCGCCCGGAGTGAGCACGAGCTCGGCGCCCAGCAGACGGATGATGGCGCGACGCTCCTTGGACATCGTCTCAGGCATGGTGATGATGACCTTGTACCCGCGGGCTGCTCCGACGAGGGCCAGCCCGACTCCGGTGTTTCCAGAGGTCGCCTCGACGATGGTGCCGCCGGGCTTGAGGTCACCGGAGGCTTCCGCGGCGTCGATGATGGACTTGGCAATACGATCCTTGACGCTGGAAGCAGGATTGTAGAACTCCAGCTTGGCCAGGATGGTGGCCTTGGAGTCCGGGAACAGCTTGTTGATCTTCACGAGCGGGGTGTTGCCGATGAGCTCGGTGACGTCACCTGCGATCTTTGTCATGATGTTTTCCTTTCGAGGGGTGTTGGTCGGCCAACTGTGTCGGGTCGAGAAATGGTGATGAATCGTTGTGTGCTGTTCGTCATGCCTTTTCGACGGTTATGGTCCAGTCTGCGCTTCCCACCTTTCGGAAACTGGTGACCGGGTAACCGGCCTGTGCGGCCCACTCGGGGATGGATTCGGTTGCCTGAGTGCAGTCGAAGTTGATCGTCAGACGATCTCCGACCGGCAGCTCAGCCATGGCTTTCTGGGCTTCGATCAGCGGGAACGGGCACACCTGCCCACCGGTTTCCAGAACATGTGTGGTCATGACCCTCCTTCGGTGACGACGGCGGTTCGCAGCTCCGCGGCGGCGGGAGCGCGGTGGGTGGCGTCAAGCACGAAAACCTTCGTGCCCAGGCCCACACCCAGGAACATGAAGAGGAAGGAAATCCATCCTTGGAAGCTGAACTGGGCAGTCTCGACCATGGCATTGCCGATGGTGCAGCCGCCGGCCCAGCTGGCCCCCACTCCCATTCCCAAGCCGCCGACAACTGATTTGACGACCTGGGTCGAGTCTGGGACCCGGACGCGGAACTCTCCGGATGCCGCCGCGGCAATGAAGGATCCGACGAGTATTCCGATGACCAGGAGTACTCCCCAGTCGATGTACGAGACGTCACCGGTCACGGCCCATTCGAGAAGATTTCCTGTTGGAGTGGTGATCCCCAGGCCAGCGTGCCGGCCAGTTGCCTCGCTCAGCGGGTAGGTGATGATCGCCATGACAGAGATGAGTGTTGCGGTGAGGAACGGGTGCCACGGTGCCTCGAAGAGCCAGTGCGCAAGGCCCGTCTTTTCCGGCGGAAGGGTGGCGACCTTTCGAGCCGGCTTGCGCAGCTGATGCCGCACCAGGACACCGACGACAAGGGCCAGGACGACGGTGGGTACCCACGCAGACACTCCCAGCGCCGGGATGGTCGTCACCGGAACCGTGAAGGAGCGCACCGAGGCATTGACTCCTGACAGGGAGCCATGTTTCATGGCGGCGGCACCGATCGCGTAGAAGATCAGGGCGATCCATGACCCGACGAGTCCTTCACCACTGCGGAACCATGTTCCGGTCGCGCAGCCACCGGCGAGCACGATCGAAACTCCGAAGAGCAGACCTCCGACGATCACCCCGAGCCACGGCAGCGAACCCCATGACAGGTGGATGAGGTCGAGCTGGGTGAGGGCGGTGACGCCGATTGCCTGGACAGCGATCACGAGCAGGAAAGCCGTGATCCATGTGCCACTGCGGGCAACCCATACGCTGCGGAAGGCATTGGTGACGCAGAAACGTCCACGCTGGAGGACGAAGCCGAAGGCGATTCCGACGGCAAGACCGGTGAGGATCATGGTGTGTTCCATTCGAACATTCCGGCATCATCCGAAAAGATGTGCGGCGATGCCGGAGGAGGGATGGGGACGATGGGTTCAACGAATACGTGAACCCCGAGCAGATCGTGCTGCAAGCACGTGCTCAGAAGTAGGTGCGGGGATCAGCGTGGATCAACAGCAACACTGACAGATGGAACACATCATGGTGGAGATCATGACGGGTCGACCGGCATGAAGGCTCCAGACACGGTGCGTGTTCACCATCTCGTCCTTCCATTGACATAACCATGACCAACGATGCGCACCACACGTCGGCAGCTGCGTGAAACTCACTGTGCAGCCTCGGCGCGATGCCCGTTGTGTTGAATTTATGCAAGCACGATTGATCCAAAATTTCAAGAATCGGTCCTCAGGTCTCGCATCGAGAGATCGTCAGCGATGCGAAGAACACGCTGCTGGAGTCGACGGTGGTTCGCTCGGTGCCTGGTGCAACGACCAGGTTCCCCTGACCCCACGGGCGCCATTGGTCGTTGCCGTCCCACGGTCCGTCTCCGCCGCTCACTTCTGCCGACGAGGGTGCCGTCCAGCCGGCGGACGCACCGATCACTCACTTCCCAATGTGCCACAGTTCGGTGAGACGGTGGGAAAGGGGACCTCATGATCAACCCGCATCAGGACATGTCACGTCAGAGCACTCCGCACTACGGTTCAGTGTCGGCCGACCATCATGGCCGGGACAGGATCATCGAGGCTGCCAACAATGAGAGTCCGTACCCGCCGCTGCCGTCGGTGACGACGGTCATCAGCCAGGAGCTTGCGGGAATCAACCGGTACCCCAGTGTGTCCACGCTCGATCTGCGTACCGCCATCGCTGTACGTTGCGGGGTGGATGCCGACCAGATCTGTGTGGGTGCTGGGTCCGTCGACGTGCTGGCCAATCTGGTCAACGTGCTCGTGGACCCCGGTGCGGAGGTCGTCCTGCCGTGGCGATCCTTCGAGGCATTCCCCTCTGTCGTCGAGCGAGCACGTGCCACGGCCGTTCCCGTTCCGCTCACCGCTCAGCTCACCCATGACCTTCCTGCCATGGCAGCGGCAGTTACCGAGCGTACACACATGGTTATGCTGTGCAGCCCCAACAATCCCACTGGTACCGTCCTGCATGCCGATGAGGTTGTCGACTTCCTGGCGCGGATCCCCAGTGATGTCCACGTCGTTCTCGATGAGGCCTACACCCACTTCAACCAGGACACGAATGCGGTGCGTGGTCTCGATCTGCTCGCCGAGCATCCCAACGTCATCTGTCTGCACACCTTCTCCAAGGCCTATGGCCTTGCCGGTCTGCGCATCGGCTTCTCGGTGAGCTCCAGGGAGGTGGCTCACAAGGTTCGGCAGTTCAGCCTGCCGTTCACGGTGACGAATCTTGCGGGACGAGCCGCCATGGCCTCCATGCTCGCCGAGGACGAGCTCGCAGCTCGAGTGGACCTCACCACCCGCGAGCGAGACCGAATGACTCGGGAGCTTGACCATCAGGGGTGGCGAGTTGCAGAGTCCCAGGCGAATTTCATCTGGCTCGACACGGGCGGTGACACTACACGAGTGGCCGAGCAGTTGCATGACTCAGCCATCATGACTCGGTGGTGGGAGGGCGAGGGGATCCGAATGAGTCTGGGGACTCCCCGCGACAATGACACGATGATCTCAGCCCTGGCAGAGATTCATGACAGACTCTGACGAGAATTCCCTACTGGGAAGATGAATTTTTGGTATCCAAAAAATGAACAAATCACTGAATCGGTGTGAGTGCGCGAAAGCATGTCGCGATGTGACTTCTCGCTGCTCTCACCGATGTATGCTGCACTTTTCAAAACTTCCTTGAATACAACTTGGGGGTGCCCGCTGAGAGCACCCCCAAGCAGATTTCTGAGCTAAAAGCTCATCCCCATGATGGAGAGGTCATCTCAGACACCAGTGCTCGGCAGAGCCAGCGGAGCATGAGAGGTGGTGTTGGGAGCAGCAACCAGCTTGCCGTTCGTCGTCTTCACAGCAACCTTGTGGGCGGGAGTGAGGGTGGCGGCGGCAGTGGCAATGGGAGTACTGGTGGGGCTCACGGTGGGCTCGGCAGTGGGCTCTGCGGTCGGCTCGTCGCTTGGGTCAATTGTGGCTTCACCGGTTGGGCTGTCGGTCGGCTCAGCGGTGGGCTCGTCGGTCGGGTCGGCGGTGGGCTCGTCGGTGGGCTCGGCGGTCGGGTCAGCCGTGGGTGTGGAGTCGCTGGGGAAGCAGACCTCCTTGACGGTCTTGTCGAGAGCCGGCTTCTGGTTCTTGAGGATGTCGACGATCTTGGTCGCGCTGTCCTTGGTGTTGAGGCCGTCGAGAACCTGACGAACGACGTCGTTGATGAGCTTGTGGCTGTTGAGGAGGAGGGCTGGCTTCGCGGCAATCTTCGCGGCCACCTCGGAGGCGATCTTCGGCGCAAGGGCCTTCGCGGTTGCCTCGTCAAGACCGGACTTGACGAGGTTCTTCACGATGAGCTTGTGGTTGATGTGGTGCAGCACCACATCTCCGACGACCTGGCTCGGCACGGCGGAGAGCAGAGCAGCTTCAACACCTGCCGTGGTCACGTGGACGCCCTTGGCCCTGAGGATCAGACCGATCTCGACGATGTCATTGGCGGCAAAAGGCCACGTGGCAGGGTTGGCGGAGTGACGGATGAGGTCCTCGACCTGGCCCAGGATGAGCGCACTGCCCACCGCGCTGGCACCAAGATTCTTGAGGATGAGTGCTGTGAGAGCAGGTGCCTTGATGCCCGCCTTGGCGATGATGGCGGGGATCAGGGTGGCATTGATGCTCAGCTCGATGCCAGCAGCGACCTTGTGGACGGCAGCATCGCTCAGGAGGAGACCTTGTGCGCCGAGATCCTTGGCGATGATGGCGGAGAGGGCAGACTCCTTGATGACGATGCCCTTCTCGGTGAGGATTTCGGCAGCGATCTTCGGAGCCAGACGGGCGGCGTCCTTGGCACTGAGACCTGCGATGAGCAGCTGCTTCTTGATCTCGGTGGACAGCTTGCCCTCATCCTTGAGCGCCTGGATGCAGTCAGGGCTGAGGTTGGGCTTGGGAAGGGTAGAGCTGGCTGCGGGAACGATCTCACGGTTGGGCTGAGCGGCGGAGGCTTGCGGAGCAGTGATTGCAATCGATCCGAACAAGGCGCCGGCGATCAGTGGGGCCGCTACGTGCTTAAAGGCCATAATGATTCTCCTTCGTGGGCGGCATCTGCTCAATTAGCAGCTACCTATGTCACAGTAGGTTTCTGATGCTTGACTACACAAATCGGGGTGTACTAGATGCCATGAAAACAAGGGTTAAGAGCACTTAGGTATGATCAATTGTATAAAAGTCTCATCACATGTGCCCAACAAGGGCAAATCATCTTTCCGGAGCAGGATGCGCGTGTCTCATGATGTGTACTTCCGTGCTGCTCAGCGCAGTACTGCACTCGGGTGGGACAGCCCCAGCATGGGCGCATGGAGATTGGCGAGCCCTGGGAAAGGTACATTTGCCTGAGTCAAGGGGTCACCACACGGGAGAAGACAATGGGTACGGGACGTTGCGGACGCACCACTGTCTCCCTGCTCGCAGCGGTCCTTTGCCCTGCCATGCTGCTCGGCGGCTGTGGCCACGACCAGTCACCTACGTCCCCTCCCCCCAGCACCAGCTCGTCTGCAACCCCGCTCAGCAGTGTGCGAAACGCCCGATGGGCCGTCCCAGTGAGGACCTCCGGGACCTGGTTGGGCGCTTTCGGCGACTCCCGAGTGAGGATCGACGTCTTCCAGGCGGGGATGGCAACCTCTCCGCGGGCCTCGGTGATGGTCGATCCGCGCACCTCGGAGCCGATCATCAAGAAGGGTGACACGTTGGTGGGGCTGCGTTACGTCGTCACGAATGTCTCGGATGATCCCATTCGCTTGGGCCTGGGAACGGTGACCATGTCGACCCGGTATCCCGACTGGAGCTGGTCGCAGGACCTGCTTGCCATGCGGGACCAGAAACTCGAGGAGAAGCTGGGGTGTCCAGCCGTCCCGTTCACACGGCATCCTGGTCCGGCGCCCTATGTGCTCGCATCGGGGGAGTCCTTCATGATGGGGCATCTGGTGCCCTTCGAGTCTGCCGAAAAGCTGCAGATCAAGGGCAAGGTCACCGTGGTTGACGAGTCCGGGGCGCCTGATCCCGGTCTGGGGTGGACAGTCTCCGGCGATGTTCATCTGTCCTGAATTGTCCACAGGAGATGTCCACAGGGGTGTGGACAAGTGGCAGGAGTCAGTGGAAAACGTGTGAGATCACTGTGAGGGTTCTCACAGCTCAAAAACTTTTCCACAGATGTGAAAATGGTTCTGGGCAGGAGCGAACGGCTTTCCTAGTCTCACAGCATGCCTGTTCTCACCCGACCACACCGACGCACCACGGCCGATGATCCCGCCGTCCAGTCGGCTGCGAATCGGTCCGTGTCACCTGCCGACGTGCGCATGACACGTGACCCACGTCCCGCCAACGCATCTCCGAGCGCTCCTGGTGACCCCACTGCTGGACCCAGGCATGGCCGAGGCAGACGTTCACCGGTGCTCATCGCCGTGGGAGTGCTGTGCATGTGCCTTGGCGGACTGGGTGGAGCCTGGGCATGGCATCAGGCCAGCAACACGGAGTCCGTGCTCGTCATGACCCACTCGGTGCCGCGGGGCAAGCTCGTCACGGCCAATGACATCGGTGTGACACAGGCATCCGTGGGGGAGCAGGTCAAGAGGCTTCCGGCCGATGCCCGTGACCGTCTCGTCGGTCAGCACGCCGTGGTGGACCTTCCAGCCGGAAGTCTGGTCTCAGCGGATTCGGTGGGTGAGGCGCAGGTGCAACGGGGGACCTCACACGTCGGGCTCACTCTTGCACCTGGTCACGTACCGATCGAACCCATGCCAGCCGGAACCAAGGTGAGGGCCATCGAGGTCAGTGAGGAGCAGCCGGTCGGTGATCATCCCACCTCGGTGCCCGGAGTCGTCACCGCCGAGCCCAGATCGCTGGAGGCCAGCAACGACGTTCTCGTGGACCTCGCCGTGCCCTCGGAAAGCGCCGCCCGACTGGCGGACCTTTCCGCCCGGTCACGTGTGGCTCTCATCATCGAGGAGCAGTGATGGCGATCATCGTCCTGACCAGTGTGGGTGCCTCACCCGGCGTGACGACGACGGCTCTCGGGCTTGCCCTGCAATGGCCCCGGGAATGTCTGCTCGTCGATGCCGATCCACATCCGTGTCGCGCGGTCGAGTCGGGATACCTGGGCGGGCAGGTCGCCGTGGGTTCCGGACTGTCGCGCATGGCTGCCGTGCAGCGTAGCGGTGCCGACATGGCTTCCGTGTTGTGGCAACACGTCATTGCCCTGCCCAAGCCAGATGGTGGGGAGGGCCCGCGAACCAGCTTCCTGCCCGGCTACTCACATCTGGGGCAGGCTCAGCTCATGGAGACGATGTGGCCCTCCATCGTCGATGCGTTGCGAGACCTCGACCAGGCCGAGATCGATGTCATCGTCGACGTGGGGCGGACGGGGACGGCCCGTCCGCCGCAGAGTCTCATGGCGGCAGCATCCGTCGTGGCCGTCGTCACCCGTAGCCAGTTGCGTTCCTTGGTGCCGCTGGCCCTGCACGGCGAGCTCATCGGCGAGATCAATGCCGAAGGTACGGCGCGTCGCGGACTGCTGGTCATCGGACCGGGACAACCCTATGGGCCACGGGAGATCACCAAACAGTTCCATCTGCCGGTGCTCGCCACCCTCGCCGACGATCCTCGAACTGCGGCGTGCCTGCTGGATGCACCGTCACCGCGACGGTGGCGACGCAGCAGCCTGGCGACGAGCCTCTCCCGCGTGGCACACATCCTCGCCGAGCAGGCGCGACAACACCGAGCCACGGCAGGACCTGCGCCACACTCCGTTGCCATTCAACAACCCAGCATGGTCCATCGACATGGCGAGCTGGAGGTCTGCTGATGCGAGGACCCACAGACGCCGCCGATCTGGCCGGGCTCATCGACACGGTGGCCCCAGCACAGCAGATGAATCCGCCTGTCACGGACCCATGCACTCCACCTGCGACGACGCCCGACACGTCGATGTCCACAACATTCACCACACCGGGAATCGACTGGGAGGTGGTCGTCAAACTGCGTCGAGAAGCCTCCCGACGCATCACCTCGGCCCGCAACGACCATCGTCAACGCACTGGCCTCGAGCTCTCCGAGGAGGACTCCCGAATGCTGGGCGGCGCCATCATCCGCAGCGTCGTCCACTCCTACGCCGACCGGCTGGCCGTCGACGGGAAGGCGCTGTGGACGACCACCGAGGAACTGGCCCATGTCAACGCCCTCACCGACGCGATATTCGGTTACGGGCGACTGCAGCCCCTCTTCGACATCGCCGAGGCCGAGAACATCGAGATCAGCGGATGCGAACCAGTGCACGTCCAGTACGGTGACGGGCACCGTGAGGAGCACCCGCCAGTGGCCGACAGCGACGAGGAACTCGTGGAGGCGATCCGATTCCTGGGTGAGTCGGCTGCACCGCCACGTCCCTTCGACGACGCCCACCCGACGATGACGGTGGCCCTGGGTGATCGCTACCGACTTCACGCCATTGGATTCGGACTGGCTCATCGTCCCTCGGTGGTCATCCGACACCACACCCTCACCGACGTCACCCTGGACGAGCTGGCCGACACCGGAATGATGCCGCACACCGTTGCCCGACTGCTGCGAGCTGCCGTGCTCGCACGCAAGTCGATCGTCATCTCCGGTGACCAGGGAGCCGGTAAGACGACCCTGCTGCGCGCGCTCATCGATGCCATTCCCCGTACCGAACGGTTCGGCACCCTGGAGACCGACTACGAATTGCTCACCCATCTCCAGCCCGGACGCAACATGGTTGCTCTGCAGGCCACCGTCGGCATGGGTGAAACGGTGGACGGACGACGGGTGGGTGAGTTCAGTGTTGCCGACCTCATTCCCGAGGCACTGCGACAGAATTTGTCACGGATCATCGTGGGTGAGGTGCGTGGCTCTGAGGCTGGAGCCATGTTCGAGGCCATGCAGGCCGGTGCCGGGACGATGAGCACCACCCACTCCCACTCGGCGTCATCGACGATGGATCGGTTGGCCGCTCGGGTCGCCCAAGGTGGAGTGCTCACCACCGAGGAGGCATTTCGCCAGATTGCCCACAACATCACCTTCCTCATCCACGTCGTCCTCGTCGACGACACCTGGCGGGGCGGGATCCGCCGAAGGGTGGTCTCGGAAATCCGTCAACTCACCGGCGCGATGGAATCGGGTAGACCCGTCACACACCTGGTGTATCGCGCTGCCACCGGTACCAGCCCGGTGGTGTTCCACCCCGAACCCGAACTGCTTGACGAACTGGCTCAGTTCGACCCGCGAGTGGGAGGGGTGCTGTGAACGGGATCATTGCGGCTCTGCTGGGTGTCATGGTCACCGGAGGGGGAGCGCTGCTCGTGTGGGGGCTACGCCCGGTCCACACACAATCCACAAAGTTGTCCACAGGGTTGTGGACAACGGTGGAAAAGCGACTGGTCCACATCCCGCGACGGCTTCGTTGGCGCTTCATCGTAGGACTGGTCCTGGGGACAGCGATGGCGCTGCTGACCGGGTGGGTCGTGCTCGTGGCAGGCGTACCGGTCCTCGTCGTCGCCCTTCCCGAACTCCTGGCCGACGAAACCGATCGCGATCTGCAGTTGCTCGCTGGGTTGGAACGGTGGGTGCGTCTGCTCAGTGGCTCCGCGTCCACCGGCAAGTCCGTCCTGGACGCCATCCGTACCACTCGGCATCAGGCGCCGGAGGTGCTGCACGATCCCCTGGAGGCTCTGGTCAATCGGTTGGACTCGCGGTGGAGTGCCCGAGACGCGTTCCAGGCCTTTGCCGACGACCTCGACAGTCCGGACGCGGACCAGATCGTCGCGGCACTCATCCTGGCAGCAGAGCTGGGTGGGACGGGGGCAACGACGACTCTGGTGTGTTTGGCGGAATCCATGCAGCAACGGCTTCGAGCCCATCGCGAGATTGCCACCGAGCGAGCCAAACCTCGCATCGTCGTGCGTCAGGTGAGCACGATCATCGGCATCATGCTCGTCCTCGCCGGATGCATGGGGCAGAGGTTCTTCCGTCCCTACTCCAGTTCACTCGGCCAGATACTGCTCGGGGTGTATGTACTCGCCTATCTGGGGTCGTTGTGGGTGCTGCATCGTCGCAGCAGGCCGAGAGCTCGTGACCGGATCCTCGTCTCCTCACACGCCCGTCGTTCGGAGGGGACGACGGCCTCGCAGACATTGCTTCCGCCGGTTCGCGGGGGTGGCCACTTGGAACTCGAGGTTCCCGCACTGGGTGGAGCCACTGGGGGTTGGGAGGCACGCGATGCCTGAGCCCATGACCATCTTGATCCTGTGTGGATCCGTGGTGCTGCTTGCTCCAGTACTCATCCTTGCCGGGACACGCCGAGTCCCACTCAAGCTCGGCGATGCCGTGGACGCCGTCGTGAATCCCGGGGCAGCAGAGGTCAGCCAGTCCGCGACTGCCAGCCACATCGGTCCCCTCGACAGGTGGATGTCGTGGTTGGCTGGACAACGTGTTGCAACAGTGCCGAGGAATGTGCACCGTACCTTGGCTCTGCAAGGCCGATCGCTGAACGATTTCACCGTCGAACGGTGCGTGTGGGCCGGTGGCGGGGTGCTGATCCCGGTCCTGGTGCAGGTTCTGCCCAGTCTGGGCATGGGGACGTGGACGATCCCCGTCCTCGCCAGCCTCGTCGCCGGTGTCACCGGCTGGTTCGTCCCGCTGCTGCGGCTGCGCTCGGCTCGCGTGCAGGTGCAGCAGGATGCCGTCGAGGCAATCCTCACCTTCGTCGATCTCGTCACTCTGGCACGGCTCGCCAACCAGTCGTCGACCAAGTCGTTGTGGATAGCCGGTGGCATCAGTGACCACTCGGTTCTGGTGCGTATTCGCTCGAGTCTGGAGCGCTCCCGACTGGAGCAGAAACCTCCCTGGTCTGGGCTGGAGGCGCTCGCTGGGGAGCTTGACCTGCCGCAACTTGCCGAACTCACCGAGGTGTTACGTCTGGATGACCAGGGCGCTTCCTTGGCACAGGTGCTGCGGGCACGGGTCGCCGACATGCGTGACGCCCACCTCACTCGTGAGAAGGTCGCGGCCCAGCGAGTCAGCGAGTCCATGACGGTGTGGATGGTGGTGCCAGTCCTGGTCTTCGGGCTGGTGCTGCTCACCCCCGCGATGCTCACCCTGGCCGGAGTGGGCACATGAGAAGTTCCACCGCCCCTCCGGCCACCCCGATACCCCTCGTCAATCCCGGCGAGGTTCACAGGAATCCAACCATCACCACACCCATGAGGAGACATCATGAAACAGATTCACATCCTGCTCGGTTCCGCACTGCCCGTCCTCACCGGTCAGCCATCATCACGAGACGAACGGGGCCTGAGCCAGTCAACCGAGAACGCCGTCCTGCTGCTCGGAGCCGTGGCGATCGCCACCATCGTCGTCTCGGTCATCACTGGGTACGTGTCGAAGCACCTGCCCAAGTGAATCCGTTCCCGGTGACCTGGGTCACGTCGGCTCGTGCCTGGGTGGGCGCGTCTCGAATGAACTCGCTGTGGACGGGTCCCTTCCGAGCACACCTGTTCCGGGCACGACCGGTACGGGAGACCCGGGTCACCAGGCGCGACGAGCGGGGCTTGTCGGAATCGGTGCAGTGGGCTCTGGTGTGGCCGGTGGTGATGATGGCGATTGCCGTCGCCGTCCAGACAGTTCTGGTTCTCCAGGCCAGATCGGTGGCCATCGAGGCTGCCAGAGCTGCGGTACATGCCGATGCCATGTTGGGTTCGACTCCTTCCGACGCGCCCCGGGCTGCCAGCCAGGTCTGCGCCGGATCGGGGGTGTCCCAGCTGCACGTGCACACCGACCGTCACGCACGAATCGTCCGAGTCGACGTCGACGTGCAGGCTGCGAGGTTCTTCCCGGCGGGGCGGTTCACCACAGTGCGAGCCCATGCCGTGGCTCCCAAGGAGGGAACATGATTCGCATCGGAACGCCTCAGCAGAGTGCAACCGGGGTGGGCACTCGAATGATGACCGGCTCGTGGCAACACCTTCGTGTCCCGGGGAGTCGAGGGCCACGTCACCGGCAGCGTGGCGCGGTCTCGGTGGAGGCTGTGCTTCTGCTGCCGCTGGTCATTCTCATCGTGTCCGCGGCGACCGCTTCCTGGCGAGTCTGGCAGGCTCGAGCCGACGTGCAGTCAGCCTCCCAGTCCGCGGCACGGACGGCGGCCATGGCCCATTCATCCGGCCAGGCTGTCACTGCGGGAACTGAGGCTGGATCCGCCGAACTGGCCGGAACACGATGCCGGGGAGCGTCACCGCGCATTGCCGCAGACACCTTCTCCAGACGGGTCGGTACCCGTGGCAGCGTCAGTGCCTCGGTGAGCTGCACCGTGTCCCTGTCGGATCTTGGGCTGCCACTACCCGGATCCATCCACGTCAATGGGAGCGCACAGGCTCCCGTCGACAGTCACCGGGAGCGCACACCATGAAACGTCTCATCACATCGGTGGGCTCAACCATTCTGCTCGCTGCTCTCGTCATCGGGAGCCCCACGGCCCTGCTGGCCTGGGGACGTCTGGACGGATTGGCGCGGCTGAGCCCGTCAGCACTCATGAGTCCTGACGACGGCACCATCGTCCTGGGGCTGGTGACCATCACTGGGTGGGCGGCGTGGTTCGTCTTCACCCTGAGTGTCGTCATCGAGGCAGTCGCTCTGGCGACTCACAGTCGCGTGCATGTCACCCTGCCCGGACTCTCCCTGGTCCAGGGATTGGCTGCGGGACTCCTGGTGGCAAGTCTCGCCATCCTCGCACCGGCGGCACGCGGCAGTAGTCCCACACAGCAGAACACCACTGTCGCAGCGGTCGGCATCGCTCAGCAGACGCGAGGCGACTCGATGCTGCAGGAAGGCGTCCCGGGACGATCTGGGACGAGTGGGAGCGTCAGCCACAAACTGCGGGGATCCCAGAACCGGCCAATGGAGTTCACGGAACCCGACTCCGCACGGGCGTCGGGGCCTGCCCGGAAGATGACTGCAGAACCCGGTTACGCCATGTATCGAATCAGTGCCACGGACGACCTGTGGAGTCTCGCGGAGCGTGTCTACGGCGAGGGGACTGCTTGGCACCAGATTGCCAGGGCCAACCCGGGGATGGATGTGCAGCATCTGCCAGTGGGTGACCAGATCAAGCTGCCGCGCGCCGGCATGCACGGTCTCGGCACCCACAACCCAGCCACGCCGGGAGCCGACACACTCGACGCGGGTACCACATTCTCTGATTCCACGCCTCCCACGTCCGCGCCGGGTGCTCCCGCTGCTGGCACATGGAATCTTCCGAACACCGGTACGACCGTTGATCCTGCGCACGGGGCAGGAGACCTCTCCGGTACCGACTCTGCGGCGACCGGTGGTGCCACTGCGGAGGCTTCCTCCTCGAGCACTGACTCGGCAGCTGCGCTGTCATCCGACTCGTCCCTCTCCCATCCCTCGACGACGACGGTGGTGGTGCACCGGGGCGACACCTTGAGCAAGCTTGCCCGGGAACATCTGGGAGATGCCGATGCCTGGCCACAGATCTGGCAGCTCAATCGTGATCTCGTCACCGATCCCGACGTCATCGATGTGGGATGGCAGATCACGGTGCCGAGCACCTCTGAGCATGCGTCCGGGCAGGATGACGGTACTGCACACCGAACGGCACAGCATGATGGTGGTAGGACGCACGAGACGGCTGCCAGTCACACGACTGCTTCCGAAGGAGTTGAATCTGCCAGTCCGACACGGCCGAAAGCCTCCCCCGGGCCCCATGACGAGATGGATTCCGCCACCACGGAACTTGGCACGCAGACCTCCACACCATTGGTCCCGACCCCGGGGAGTACCGGTGGAATCCCTGCTGGCAGCGAGACGTCGTCGACCAGAATCGGGACATGGATGCCGCTGGCGTCAGGTGTGCCTTCACCGGCCGGTTCTGCGGGTGCCCCGGAAGCCACGTCATCGTCTGCTGCAGAGGTCGGGCCATCACCTCGACCCACCGCAGGGGCGAGTGAAGATACGCCTGCTGCAGCTGCGTCACGTGCCGTGGGGTCGGATCCCACCGGTGGGTTGCCCCGGGACGGCGATGGTACTGGGGCGGATTCCGAGCTGCTCGTGCGAGCCCTGTCCGGGATGAGCCTGTTCCTGGCTGGTGGCATCTCGGAGGCACTGGTGAGCAGACGTCGGCAGCAGCTCTTCAGTCGCAAGGTGGGTAGGAGGATTCCGGCCGTGCCCGAGGAACGGCAACGGACCAAGCAGCTCCTGGACGCAGCCGGAGCCGTTGGGTCTGATGGGGCTGGGACCATGGGCGAGACGGCTGCAGACAGCTGGGCGTCAGCCGAGGCGAGAGGCCCGGTCATCGTGCCCGAGGATCAGATCAGCATGTCCATCGACCCAACCAGTGAAGTCACCGATGCCCCGGATGCGCCGTGGCGTGCCCGCACCACGGCGGCCAGCGAACTGATCCGGTCCATGACCGAGGGACTCGAGGAGCCTGACGACGCCACGGAGCCGAGACATGCGAGGGACGCACGAGACGGCAATGTCGATGATGATCCCGGTACCGAGGCGTTACAGCACGATGACATGGCGAAGCACGAGATTTCCGATGGGGAGGTGTCGCGTTCCTCCAATGGGGCACTGCCAGGTCAGCTGTCCGGACCGACGGGTGATGAACTCACGGCGACGACCGTCGTGCTTGGCCAGCGACTCGACGGTACCCCGATGCTCATGGACCTTGCCGATTCCCCGGGTCTGGTGACGGTTGAAGGCCCTGATAGGCCCTGCCAGGGTCTGGTGGCGGCGATCGGCCTGTGCCTGGTGGCTTCGAGATGGAGCAGCGGGGTCGACGTGATCGTGGTGGGGGAGTCATTGCGCTGGCTCGCCCAGATCGGGATCGAGGACGTCCAGCCGATGACCACCGACGAGGTGAGCCGGGCACTGCAGTGGTGGACCTCCCGAGCCCACCCCCATTCGCATGATATGGCGGCGCCTGAGGTGGTGCGCGTCATCCTTGCCGACGAGCCGATTGACGTTGACGACGTTGCGGCGGTCCGGGCTGCCGGCATGGTGCTCGTCCAACTTGGTTCGGCATCCGGTGGACTGGTCATTCACGTTGCGGAACGTGCAGGGCGGGAACGTCCGGGTGTTGCGGAACAAGCCCGACCAGGTGCCGGCCAGATCGTCGGGCAGATGGGACGAACCACCTTCGAGGTGCAGGGCGTCGATCGTCCCATGAGACGGGCCATAGTCGACTTGGTGGAGCTCACTGGTCAACAAGCAGATGAGCCAGCCCCGTGGTGGGACGGCGGGACGGCACACGGGTCTCCCGGACCGGATGGGCTCACCCCGGACAGTTCAGGCGAGGTTCAACCTGAAAGATCGGAAGAGCGGTTCAGC